>ERZ1292625.8-Hain-H41-01um-R1-8-length-414331-cov-14_pt2 | contig 210226 bp, 181 predicted proteins | sample MGYA00564400_ERZ1292625 | MGnify/ENA primary metagenome ERZ1292625 (study PRJEB36523, sample SAMEA6512639) | groundwater metagenome | collected 2019-01-08 | study: AquaDiva: Metagenomics assemblies of 32 groundwater samples | reverse complement strand
CATCTAAGCGTAATGGCGAGAAATCTTCTTTAGAGTTTATGACTAACTGATTGGGGAGATTTCTCGCTCCGCTATCTCTTCGTTCGAAAAGACTTGTCGCTGAAAAAAGATTAAGCTTGAATAGGGGTACATCAATTTCAGATTGTCTTATCTCCAAAGCCAACGGAAGGTTTTGACAAACATTTTATGAAATCCCTCAAAATAATTTTAGCCTTTTTCGTATTGATTTCAACAACTGCTGAACTTTTTTCTCAACCCCTCACCCAAACCATCCGCGGAAGCGTGATTGACAAAATTTCAAAAACCCCATTGCCAGGAGCAACAGTAATCATAATTAACTCCGACCCCTTGGTTGGTTCAACCACTGATCCTAATGGCAATTTCAAAATCAGCCAAGTTCCGGTGGGCAATCACACTTTGAAAATTTCCTTTATCGGATATAAAGAAATTATGCTGCCAAATGTGGTTGTCAATTCGGGGAAAGAAGTGGTGTTGAATATTCCTATTGAAGAAGACATTGTGCTGATGCAGGAGATTGTAATTACTCCGGATTTGGAAAAGAACAAGCCATTGAATGATATGGCAACCGTCAGCGCCCGCACATTTTCAGTAGAGGAGACACGGAAATATGCAGCAGCCGTTAACGATCCGGCCCGCATGGTGGCTTCGTATGCAGGGGTTGTACAAACCAGTGATGGCAACAACACCATTTCAATCCGGGGCAATTCTCCTTATGGATTGATCTGGCGGATGGAAGGGGTGGATATTCCCAATCCTAATCACTTTTCCGGAGTGGCAAGTTCGGGTGGTGGGATTTCCATCCTCAGTTCACAGTTGCTCACCAATTCAGATTTTATGACGGGGGCGTTTCCGGCAGAGTACGGAAATGCATTATCAGGTGTATTTGATCTGAACCTTAGAAAAGGAAATAACGAGAAACGAGAATACACTATACAAGCCGGATTTTTAGGTATGGATCTAGCCGCGGAGGGGCCTTTTGCAAAAGGTTATAAGGGATCATACCTCATCAACTATCGGTATTCTACACTTTCCGTTCTCTCCGGTATTGGAGTGCCCATTGGAGACGCCATTACAAATTTCCAGGATCTATCTTATAATTTTTATTTTCCCACAAAGAGAGCTGGTCATTTTTCTTTGTTTGGATTTGGAGGATTGAGTAATCAAAAATTGGAGGCCAAGAAAGACTCCATAGATTGGAATACGGAAGACGATCGCTATGACTTTGATTATTTTTCTAACACCGGTGCAGCAGGCTTAAAACATGCCATTACACTTTCCTCTAACACCTATTTACAATCAGTTGTTGTACTATCTGGCAATGATCATGGTTTTACGGCTGACAAACTGGATGACAACTATGTTTCTAACCTTACTTACAAAGAAAACAATATCAATAAAAAGTTTACGGTCAGTTCAGTACTCAATCACAAGTTTAATGCGCGTCATAGTATCCGTTCAGGAGTTTACTTTAATGAGTATTTTTATAACGTCATTCAAAAAGAGTTGAACGAACAAACGGGAACCATGGAAGTGCCGCTGGAGGCCAAGGGACAAGCTACTACAGTGCAAATATTTTCTCAATGGAATTATCGGGTGACACGGAAACTTAGCTTTAACACGGGTCTTCATTATTTGTATTTAACCAATAACAATACCTATTCCCTTGACCCACGCACATCAGTTAAGTATGATTTAAACGAACAACAGTCATTGAGTTTTGGATATGGCCTGCACAGTCAGATGCAGCCGGTTGGAACGTACGAGGCACAAGTGCAAAACCCTGATGGATCTTTCTACAGCCCAAACAAAGACTTAAAATTTACGAAGGCCCATCATTTTGTATTCGCCTACGATCGAGCCCTTTCAAAACACTTACGTGTAAAAGCAGAAACATATTATCAAAGCTTGTATAATATTCCTGTTAAAAATGACATTGCCAGTCCACTTGCATTGATTAATAATGAAGATGGTTACATAACCGATCCGCTTGTGAACAAAGGCATAGGTCATAACTATGGAGTAGAGCTGACATTGGAACAGTTTACTTTTAAGAATATGTATTTTTTACTATCCACTTCATTGTATGATTCTAGGTATAAGGCATTAGATGGGGTGTTGCGAAATACGCACTATAACGGGAATTATGCTGTGAGCTTTACGGCAGGAAAAGAATTCCGTTCGACCGGAACCAAGGACAGAACCTATGGTGTCAATGTGCGAGCCTTGAGCAGTGGAGGATTGAGAACAACGCCAATTGATTTTGAAAAATCAGTTCTGGATGGAACTACACAATACGTAGAAAGCCTGGCTTATAGTGAGCAATTACCAGGGTATTTTAGAACCGACATTCGATTTAGCATGAAACGCAATCGGGCTAAATCAACATCAACCTTAGCGTTGGATATCCAGAACGTGACCAACCATAAAAACCTGGGTGGACAATACTTTGATTCGCAGGCAGCTGAAATCAAGAAGTGGTATCAGTTGCCATTGCTTCCGATTTTGAGCTATAAAATTGAGTTTTGATAGCATCATCTACAAAGTATTATGTAAGGGTAACTTCAGTATCTTACATCAAAAGTAATTTATGAAAAAGTATTTCACCCTTCTTGCCTTTCTTGGCTTATCTATTCAATTCCTTCCGGCTCAATCTCCCAATATCCTGAAGGTAAGAGCATACACGAAACAAAATTCATTGGCCATCATGAATGAGTATGTTCAGTTTCTTTCCCTGCCAAATGTTGCCAATGACACGATTGGTATAAAGCGCAATGCGGCATTTATTATGGATATGATGACCAAACGCGGTATTCAGAAAGTGCAGCTTTTGGCACCCGTTACCATTGGAGCGCCACCAGCCGTGTACGGTGAGGTAATTTATCCAGGGGCAAAAGAAACACTTACATTTTATGCCCATTACGATGGTCAACCTGTTAACCCAGCGCAATGGGCTGCAGGACTTCTTCCATTTGAGCCTGCCTTATATACTGCTGCGATCTATAAGAATGGGACACCTATTCCGTTTCCGACAGAAGGAAATACCTATCCCCCTGAGTGGAGAATATATAGCCGAAGTTCTTCTGATGATAAAGCAGGTATTGACGCCATCCTAAATGCATACGATGCGGTAAGTAGAAGTGGACTAAAACCGACTTTCAATCTTAAATTTTTTTTTGAAGGGGAGGAAGAAGCGGGCTCACCTCACCTTGGGGAAATTTTACAAAAGTATTCAACCATATTGCAATCTAATTTGTGGATCATCTGCGATGGTCCTGTGCATCAATCAGGAAGAAAGCAAATCTATTTTGGTGTTCGCGGAGACGCGCAAGTCACGTTAGATGTCTATGGGTCAAATCGACCATTACACAGTGGTCATTATGGAAACTGGGCTCCTAATCCGGCCTTGATGCTGGCGAAACTTCTATCGTCAATGAAAGATGAACAGGGAAGGGTAACCATCAAAGGATTTTATGACGATGTTATACCCCTGACTCCGTTGGAACAAAAGGCATTGCAAGAGGTGCCTTCAGTAGATGAGCAGATGAAAAGTGAATTGGGTTTATACGAAGTGGAAATGTTGGACAGATTATTGAGTGAAGCCGTCAATCTTCCTTCATTAAATATTAATGGTATGCAAAGTGGTAATGTAGGAAAGATGGCATCAAATCAAATACCAACCCAAGCATCTGCAGTGATTGATCTACGACTAGTATTAGGTAACGATTGGCAAAGACAACAGCAAAAAATAGTTGATCATATTAAAGCACAGGGGTATTATGTCATCGATCATGAGCCCACTCATGAAGAAAGAGCCCAACATGGAAAAATCATTAAGGTAATGCCAGGCAATCACGGCTATAATGCACAGCGTACTGCTATGGACCTGCCAATCGCACAAAAGATTATTGAGGCATTGAAAACGACCACAACGGATCAAGTCGTGCTCCAGCCAACGATGGGCGGTAGTCTGCCTTTATTTTTGTTTGAGAAATATTTAAATGTCAAAACTATTTCCGTGCCCATAGCCAATCATGATAACAACCAACATGCTGAAAACGAAAATATCCGTTTGAAGAATTTGTTTGATGGAATTGAAACAATGGCATCACTGATGATGTTAAAATAATTCTGCTATTTATGTTTTGCGCGCCATGCTTCGAGGTGCTTAATCTCCAATGCTATTAAGTGCCTGGTTTAGATCAGCAATCAAATAGTCAGGATCCTCTAATCCAACATATAGCCGTATAACGTTATGACTAAAATTTTCAGGATCGAAATTCTCTTTTTTGATTCCCACAATAGCCGGAATTACCAGCGACTCATGTCCTCCCCAGGATACAGCAAGAAAGAAGTGCTTGAGGGAGTTACAAAACTTTTCAATGGCCTCAACCGATTTCTCTTTCAATACGATGCTGAATAGTCCGCCAGCATTTTTCATTTGTTTTTTAGCCAGCTCATATTGGGGAAAGGAAGGATGAAACGGGAACAAAACTTTTTCAACTTCAGGATGGCCAGCGAGATACTCTACCACTATTTTTGTGGTGCTGCATATTCTTTCTTGCCGCAGCGGTAATGTACGCAGGCCACGAATGAGTAACCATGCGTTCATCGGAGAAATATTTCCACCAATATTCAGAAACTCTGCATCAAATATTTTCTTGATCATTGCTTGTGAACCGGTTACTACACCCGCCACTACATCACTATGACCTCCGATAAATTTTGTTGCAGATTGAGCAACAAGGTCAATTCCCATTTTATAAGGTTGCTGATATAGCGGACTTGAGTAGCTGTTGTCGATCATGGTAATAATATCTTTGCTTTTCGCGAAAGCAGTCACGGCCTCAAGATCCTGAAGCTCGTAGGTAAATGTGTTGGGAGATTCCAGGAAGATGAGTTTTGTATTGGATTGAACGGCCTTTTCAAAATTTTCGGTTTTGGTTCCATCCACAAATGTTGTCGTGATCCCAAACTTTGGAAGAAGCTTTTCAAATAGTTTAATTGTCCAGCTATAGGGTTTAGCGACACTTACAACATGATCACCCTGTTTCAGCAAGGAGATAAGGGGAATGCTGATAGAAGCAATACCACTTCCAAAGACCAAGGCATCTTCGGCACCATCAAGGGCAGCAAGTTTTTTTCGCAGAATATCAACCGTGGGATTATTGCCCCTTGAATAGAGGGTGGAGTAATACTCATCGGCAAGCGCTTGACGTAAGGCGGCAACATTTTTGAAGGAAAAGTTACTGCTTTGAATAATAGGGGGCGAAATAGCGTTGAAGTAATTTTCGCGATCTTCACCCAGTTCGTTTAAGATATAGGAAAGGTCCATATGTTGTTGTTAAAAATTAAAGAGAGTAAATTAGCTATGAGCTGCTAGCTTCAAGCCACTAGCCTCTGTAACTAAGTTTGAAAGCTTGATATCCATTATTGAGCGACCAATTTTTTCAATATAAAGTACAAGGGCAATCCAGAAATAAATAAAACAAATCCAATCAAAGAGGCCTGTGGATTCGATACCAGTATACTAATATTAACAAGAGAATAGACAATGATAAAAATGGCGGGCAGGTATGGATAACCTTTCATTTTATAGATTCCCATTTGTTCTCCATTTTTCTTTGCACGATATCGTAAAACAAATAATGCGGCCGAGGCGGTAACGAGGGCTATACTGTCGAAGAACATGACATAGTTAAGTACTTTACTAAACGAGGAGGTAAGAAATAAAGTAAGAATCATGAAGCCAACAAAAAATGTGACAGCAAACTCCTGTACCTGTGTGCGTTCATTTACTTTTTTAAAAATGGCCGGAAGTACTTTATCCTCTGCCATGGCGTAATATACCCGTGGATTAGACATAATGGAAGCATTCACATATGCCATTACGGACAAGAACAACATCACACCTGTAATTTTGAAGGCATAGGCCCCAAGTGTACTACCGGCCATATCAGAAGCGAGTGTAGCCGAGGTCTTCAACCGATCGAAACCCAATACCTGAAAATAAGAAAAATTGATAAACAGGTAAAGCGAGAGGATGATCGCAATTCCATAAAAGATAGCTCGTGGCATTGTTTTAATTGCATCGGGTACGTCACTTCCGAAGTTCATTGTTTGCTGATAACCGCCATACGTAAAGAAAACAGGCATGAAACAGAGCCAGAAAGCTTTTAGCATCTCAGGGGTGGTTAGCGCAGGTGCAGCGATAGCTGATTCCTTAACAGGAGTAGAAATGAATACAGAAAGGATTAAAGCAATAATTAATGCGATTTTAAAAATCATGAGTACGTTCAATAACCGGGCGCTCATTTTTATCCCGGCTAAATTTATGGCATATAAAATGACAACTGCTGAAACTGTCGTAATACGAATACCCAGGTCATGCTCTACATGAGGCATTACAATGGGGATTAAATATTCGGCTCCAATGATAGCGACTATGGCGGTGGATGCAGCATTGGAAATAACAGTGATCCAATTTACCATGAAGGCGAAAGCGGGGTGATAGCAATGCGAGAAAATTCTATAGAACCCACCTGCCACAGGATAACGAGAGCCAATCTCAGCAAAGGTGAGTGCCCCGAATAGACTGACAATGGCCCCAATGATCCAGGCGGCAAAAAAAATAGAAGGTAGCTGTGCTTTTTGTGCTACTTCAACGGGTGTCCTGAAAATGCCCATGCCAATTACCAAACTCACCACAATCATGGTGAGATCGAAAAGGCCAAGCTTGGGTTTAATAGACACGTGAACGTAGGCTTCCTCCGGCTTTGAGTTGAATTCCTACTGAAAATTGAAGAGGGACATAATCAAAATATACTTCGGAGGGTATGGCACCGTTGACTCCTAATTGAAACACGCCATATAGATTTCCAGTCAATGGAAATTTTCCGGTAAGAGCTGGTTCTACAAAAAAGTGCAGTGGTTCATCCGGGTTTTTCGTTACGGTTGTCGTGGTAAATCCATCGGAACTGAATTCGGAAAACTCAACCGCAGAAACCCGCATAGTAAAAGCCAAATTGAATTTTTTCTTGTTTGTGGCAATAGAAGGTTGTAGATAGTAGCGTTGATATTTTCCCGTGGCGACAAGGCCGTTGGCCCCAAAATCCTCGAAGAAAAAATAGTAATTATCATAGCTCGTGCCCTTACCCATTCCATAACCGCCATAAAGTTCAAACCGCATCGAGCGAGTACTTTTATAATAGCCGAGGCCAATTTCAGCAAAATTATTCTTTCTTTGGAAGCTAGGCTCTGGTTCATCAGGAGGTAGTTCCTGATTTTGACTGAGCCAGGAGTAGCCCCCTGTTAATCCGATATGATCCGTTACAGCATAAGCTGCCTGAAAATCGAGACCTGTTGTCAGATAGCCTGATGCTTGAAATTCCCCCGCCCCTCTGAATAACGGAGCATTGCGTGTAGTGGGAACGTAAATTGGGGCGCATGAGGCAGCCAATACCAGGAGAATTATAAAGCGCATAGACTAGAATGAAAAGTCAAATTAGCAAAAAAGAATTGGAATAAAATTCAAACCGAACCTTTTGCGCAAGCCTTAACCGTTTCTGACAAGGTCATCATGAAATAATGACCTTATCCGCCACAGAAAATAGTAGCAAAACCTACTGTTGAATTCTTTACATTAGCTTAAAACCCAGTAAGATGAAATTTGAAGTAGCCTCATTTAATCAATTAATAAAAGAACGAAGATCAGTATTTCCAAAAGATTACTCAGGGCAGAGGGTAGAGGATGCGATCATTCATCAAATGCTTGAGAATGCCAATTGGGCACCAACGCACAAGTTGACAGAACCCTGGCGCTTTGTAGTCTTTACAGGAGAGGGACTAAAGAAGCTGGCAACCTTTCAAGGGGATTGTTACAAGAGAGTTACCCAGGAGGATGGCACCTATAACGATGACCGCTATCGGAACTTGCTGACGAAGCCTATGGAATCATCTCACATAATTGCCATTGGCATGAAAAGGGATGAAAAAAAGAGTGTGCCCAAATGGGAAGAACTTGGCGCAGTATTTTGCGCTATTGAAAATATGTATCTCACCGCGACAGCCTATGGTATTGGATGTTATTTAAGTACTGGCGGTGTTACCAATTTTGAAGAAGCCAAAGAGTTTTTTGGACTGGGGAAAAAAGATAAATTGATAGGCTTCTTAAATATCGGTATCCCTAAAAGTATTTTACCGCAAGGCAGAAGAAAGACTATTGAACAGAAGGTGAGGTGGGTTAACTAGAAAGTCAAACACATGTAGTACGACATAAGACTTATACATTTATCTTTCTACTTTGATTTACTATCAATCGCATACAATTAATTTATGGATAGAGTTCCAAGCAAATCCGGTATCGAACAAGCGCATGAGCGAATCAAGCCCTACATCCATCATACTCCCGTGCTTACCAGTGGCAGTATAAATGAGATAGCGGGTTGCTCTATTTACTTCAAGTGCGAGAACTTTCAGAAAATCGGAGCCTTTAAAGCACGGGGAGCTATGAATGCCGTTCTTTCACTTTCCCATGAGGAGCTCTCCAAAGGTGTAGCAACTCATTCGTCTGGAAATCATGCGCAGGCATTGGCACGGGCAGCAAAGTTGATGGGTGTCAAATCATATATCGTGATGCCACGTACGTCACCTGAAATAAAAAAGAAGGGCGTACGCGCTTTTGGTGGAAAGATCTTTGAATGTGAGCCAACATTGGCTGCTCGCGAGTCTGCCTTGGCGGATGTCATTAACAAAACAGGAGCAACGGAAATTCATCCCTTCAACAACTATGAGGTTATTGCCGGACAGGCTACCACTGCCAAAGAATTTTTTGAAGAAGTAAGAAGTCTTGATAGTATACTTGTGCCGGTTGGAGGAGGAGGATTGCTAAGCGGAACGGCCCTGGCAGCAAAATATTTTTCACCCAATACGATTGCCATTGCGGGAGAACCGGCCGGATCAGATGATGCGTATCGGTCATTGTTAAGTGGCAAAATTGAACAAGCACAATCTGATTCTATTGCAGATGGTTTGCTCACCACGCTTGGTGATAAAACATTTCCTATCATCCGGGATAACGTAAAGGAAATTATCACGGTTACCGATCCTGAAATAATTGTTGCTATGCGGTTGATCTGGGAGCGTTTAAAAGTAATAATAGAACCTTCTTGCGCAGTTCCATTTGCGGCTGTTCTAAAGCAGAAATCAAAGTTCAATGGAAAAAAAGTAGGTATTATTCTTTCAGGTGGCAATGTGGATATGGAGCGCGCCATGAAATTGTTTGCTACGCAGCAATGATGCCACAGATTCTCAGATTATTTTCGAAAATTTAATAACAAAGCGACAGCCTTGATAGATTACTCTCGCCTGGATCATTCAATATGAGAACATCCAAGGGCGGAAATTAAAAAACCACTGATTCATTCGAATATATCTGTGAATCTGTGGCTATCATTGCTGACAATTAGTTCTTTTTCATCTGATCAAATTTTGATTCCACTGTTTTTCTTGGGAAAACGTTATCAGATAATTCTGCCTCAGCAGTGTCTTGATTAGGATCGATTACCACTTGTGTGACTTCTTTTTCCTTAACGAACACTTTCTTCACTTCTTGTTCATTGGTGCGCCAAACTTCAGCGGGTATCTTTTCAATTTCCTTAGATCCGTCTTTGTATGTCCACTCAATAATAACCGGCATAACAAGCCCACCTTTGTTTTTAAGTGTGATTTCATAGATGTTTTTTCCTTCCAGTTTTTGACGAACTGCTTTGTCATCAATCCTGCTCAGGAATTCGCCATAGTTATCATCGGGAGTGTTGATCATTGTAAACTCTTGAGGCCCGTCACTGAAATCAGCTTTTGCGTTGGAAGCAACCGCAGCAAGATCACCTTTCTTTACCATCACATTCTTTTTTTCCAAATTGGTCGTCTCTGTTTTTACCTGAAACCATTTCACGTTAGTCAATTCGAGGTCAACGTGATCCGTAGAATAGAACCAGCCCCTCCAAAACCAATCCAGATCCACAGCAGAAGCATCTTCCATGGTTCGGAATAAATCAGCGGGTTTAGGGTGCTTGTACATCCAACGGTTGGCATATTCCTTAAATGCTTTGTCGAATAACTCTTTCCCCATAATGGTTTCACGCAAAATAGTAAGGGCAACGGTTGGTTTTTGGTAGAAATTATTTCCAAAAGCGTTCAACGATTCATTGTCAGAAGTAGTCATAACGGGTCGCATAATATCTTTTGACCCTGTCATGTAGGGTACTATGTCTTTTGGCACTGTATGATGAAACTGAGGATAGCGTTCCATTTCTGTTCGTGTTTGTAAAAATGTATTGAGCCCCTCATCCATCCACATCCACTGACGTTCATCTGAACTTACAATCATCGGAAAGTAATTATGCCCCACTTCATGAACAATGGTGCCAATCATTCCAGCCTTTGCGCGGTCGCTCATTTTACCATCTTTTGGCCGCCCTCCATTGAAACTTATCATTGGAAACTCCATGCCAATATTGGATGTGTTTACCGAGAGTGCTACCGGATATGGATAATCGAATGTATAATTGGAATAAACCTCAAGTGCATTCTTAATTGCTTTTGTGGATTCTTCGGGCCAAACAGGAAGTCCTTCTTTTGGATAGAACGACATCGCCAATACTGTATTCGTAGCAAGCTTAACGGCTTGAGCATCCCAAATAAACTTGCGCGAACTGGCAAAAGCAAAATCACGAACGTTGTTGGCTTGAAACTTCCAGGTCTTCTTAGTGGTTGATTTTGTTTTCTCCTTCTTTCTTGCTTCATCCTCGGTTACAATGAACATAGGTTTGTCAAACGAGGTTTTGGCTTTTTCAAATCGTTCAGCTTCCTGTGCTGATAAAACTTCCTTTACATTTTGTAATACACCAGTTGAGCCAATGATATGATCGGAAGGCACGGTTATGTTTACTGTATAATTTCCGAATTCAAGAGCAAACTCCCCCAGTCGCTGGAATTGTTTATTCTGCCATCCTTCTCCATCATCATATACGCACATTCGAGGAAACCAATGGGCAATTAAATATTCATAATTATCATCTTCGGGATAATATTCGTAGCCTTCACGTGACAGCAGGAACTTGCTACGATCTGTTATTGGATAAGACCAGGCTATTAGAAAAGAAACTGACTCACCTGTTTTTAACGGTACAGATAAATCAACGCGCATCATGGTATTGTTAAGCGTTGTTGCTAATGACTTTCCTAATTTATCGGTAACGGAGTTAATGGTATAACCGGCCTCAAATTCAATGGGGTGGACCATATACTGCGCATAAAGCGTTGAAACAGAATCGCGGAGGCCGCCTAGCACATAACTGAAGTCTTCGTTTTCTTTTTTGTTAACATTTTGATCCAATTGAAGCCAGACATATTTAAGTTGATCGGGCGAGTTATTATAATACGTAATGGTTTCTTTTCCTCTCAACAAGTTTTTTGGCTCGTCTATTTCAACATCGATAAGATAGTCGGCACGTTGCTGCCAGTACTTTGAACCAGGTGCACCAGAGGCTGAACGATACTCATTGGGAGTTGGAAGCGTTTCTCCCAATTGTTCAAATTTACCTTTCCACGTTGGAGGTCCAGTTTGAGCAAGCGTTAAAAGAGGCAGGATGAAAGTGGATAAGCAGATAAGAAATCTTTTCATGATGAGATTATTTAATACGGAATTTAAAGGTATAAAAAAAAGACATCCAAAAGGATAGCTTCGGTGAGACGTAAAATCCTGCGTCTCACCGGTGAATTTTAATTTTTCCTGAATTGATCAAATTTATTTTCAGCAGTCTTCTTAGGGAAAACGTTATCGTTCACATTGATATCAGCTGTTTCCAGATTGGGATCAATGACAATGTTCACTACTTCCTTTTCCTTTACAAAAATCTTTTTCACCTCGCTTTCATTCGTACGCCAGATCTCAGCGGGAATGCGCTCTAGTTCTTTGGAGCCGTCTTTATAAGTCCACTCGATAATAACAGGACTAATTAATCCTCCTGTATTTTTAAGAGTCACTTCATATAAGTTTTTGGTTTCCAGTTTCAGGCGTACATCATTGTCATTGATCCTGCTTCGGAATTCACCATAAGATTCATCAGGGGTATTCATCAATGTAAAATCTTGCGGCCCGTTGCTGAAGTCAGAAGCTTTGTCGCGTGGTTTCTTAGCGCCAACATCACCTTGCTTAACGGTCACGTTTTTCTTTTCAGGATCGATCTGTTCGTTTTTTACTTTGTACCACTTCACCTCATCAAGTGTAACATCGACATTGTCTGTCGCATAAAACCAGCCTCTCCAAAACCAGTCAAGGTCCACTGCTGATGCATCTTCAAGCGTTCTAAAGAAATCTGCCGGCTTAGGGTGTTTGAATGCCCAGCGTTGCGCATATTCTTTAAATGCTTTATCAAAAAGTTCTGGTCCCATGACTGTTTCGCGCAACAATGTTAATGCAGCAGCTGGTTTCGTATAACCATTTGGGCCATGACCTCTACCCTGATTATCGGCAGCAGCCATTACTGGGCGCATAATGTTTTTATCGCCTTTCATATAAGGCACAATGCCTTTTGGCGATCCACTGGTGACGTCAAAATCAGGATAGCGTGTGCGTGTTGTTTCCCTCTCCAGAAAAGTATTTAATCCCTCATCCATCCATGTCCATTGGCGTTCATCACTATTTACAATCATTGGAAAGAAATTGTGACCCACTTCGTGTATAACTACACCCACCATACCTTCTAGTAAACGTTGTGAGACCGCCCCATCTTTTGTAGGTCTGCCAAAGTTAAAGCAGATCATTGGGTACTCCATACCCTGATCGGCCGTATGCACTGAGTAAGCGGTCGGATAAGGATAGTCAAACGTGCGTTCGGAATAAACTTCAAGTGTATTTTTTATTGCTTTGGTAGATTCTTTTGCCCATAGCGGATTGCCTTCTTTGGGATAGAGTGATTGAGCAAGAGGGGTTTTGTCATGAATCTTCACGGCTTGCGCATCCCAGATAAATTTACGTGAGGTGGCAAATGCAAAGTCACGCACATTCTCGGCATAAAATTCCCAGGTACTTTTTTTGGAAGAACGTTCCTTTTCTTTTTTACGAGCCTCTTCTTCTGTCACGATGAATACCGGTTGGTCAAAAGTCTTCCTCGCTTTTTCGAAGCGCTCAACTTGTTCTCTCGTTAAAACTTCCTTAGGATTTTGCAGCCAGCCGGATGCGCCAACAATATGATCGGCAGGGACAGTGATTTTCACACGGTAATTACCAAAGGCCAGAGTAAACTCTCCATCATCAAGAAACTGTTTGTTTTGCCATCCTTCATAATCATCGAACACGCACATACGGGGAAACCATTGCGCAAAAGTGTAGAGGTAGTTACCATCTTCTGGAAAAAATTCGTAGCCTCCACGCTCACTGAATTTCATTCGGTCATTGTCGTTAAAACTCCAGTCGATAGAGAAAGAACATTTTTCACCTGTCTTTACCGGCTGGAGCAGGTCTATGCGCATCATTGTATAGTTGATAAAAAACGGAAGGTTCTTCCCGGTTGCATCTTTCACCGACTTGATTTTGAAACCACCTTCATAGTCGTAAGCGCCAATAGCGTCAGCGAGAAATTTTGAAGGAATGGAATCACGCATACGACTAGGATTGGTCTTGCTGGTCATGTTGCCCGGTGCTAAGTTGTTTTTGTCTAGCTGCAACCATAAATAGGTTAATGTTTCAGGTGAGTTATTAAAATAGGTGATTATTTCTGAGCCAGTAATGGTTTGGTTTTCATCGTTTAATTCAACGTTGATGACATAGTCTGCCCTTTGTTGCCAATAGTTCACACCGGGTGCACCTGAACTGCTGCGATAACTGTTGGGTGTGGGCAGGGTTTGATCAAGCTGCTCAAACCTGCTTTGCCATTTATTTTGATTTTGTCCCGCTAAAGAAAGAGACAATAGTGCAAAAACACCACTCCATAATTTTTTCATGTAATAATTTTAGTAGTAAAACAGAACTCTTCGCTCATACGCTAAAATTGAAGGTGAAGAGTTTTGAGGATTAATTTTTCTGCTTCAGTTCATCAAACTTGGTCATCTCCTCTGTTTTCGGAAATACGTTATCATTGGTGTTGATATCTGCTGTTTCTTTTTGTGGATCGAGAACAACATTGCTCACTTCTTTCTCCTTAACAAATACTTTAGTAACAGTTTTTTCATTTATTCGCCAGATTTCAGCTGGAAGGCGGTCTATTTCTTTTGTTCCGTCTTTGTAGATCCATTCAATAATAACAGGCATCACCAAACCTCCCTTGTTACTAAGCGTTACTTCATAAATATTTTTGTTCTCCAATTTAGCGATGATAGCCTTGTCATCAATCCGACTTTGGAACTCACCGTAAAAGCGAGCATCAGTTGGCATCACCTTTAATGGTTGTGGGCCATTGCCGAAATTGTCAAATTTTTTATCGGAGATACCAGAAGCCAGGTCACCTTTCTTCACCGTCTTTTCTTTATTCTCAATGTTAGTTTGTTCAGTTCGAACTTTATACCATTTCACTTTATCAATGGATTGATCGCAACGATCGGTAGTGTAGAACCATCCTCTCCAGTACCAATCCAGGTCAACAGCCGAAGCATCTTCCAGTGTGCGGAAGAAGTCGGCAGGCTTAGGATGCTTAAATGCCCAGCGTGTTGAGTATTCTTTGAAGGCTTTGTCAAAAAGCTCAGGACCCATGACGGTTTCGCGCAGTATGTTAAGAGCCGTAGCAGTCTTGGCATATTGCTCCGGACCGAACTGAAGAATTTGCTCTGAGTTGGTCATCAGCGGACGCTGAAGGCTTTCATCGCCTTTCATATAGGTCACAATCATGGAGGCAGGGCCTCTGCTCTGGGGCATATCTGGGTAATTTTCGACTTGTGTTCTGTATTGAACAAAAGTATTTACCCCTTCGTCCATCCAGGTCCACTGGCGCTCATCGTTATTGATGATCATGGGAAAAAAGTTGTGACCTACTTCGTGAACGATAACACCGATCATGCCCCATTTGGTGCGGACTGAGTAAGTACCATCTTTTTGAGGGCGACCATGGTTGAAACAGATCATAGGATACTCCATACCCAATGATGCACCGTGAACGGATGTAGCTTGTGGATACGGATAATCAACGGAGTATTTCGAGTACGTTGAAATTGTATTTTTTACAGCTTTAGTTGACTCAAGTTCCCACAAAGGATTACCCTCTTTGGGATAGAAGGACATTGCCAAGGGAGTTTTGTTGGCAATCTTAACAGCCTGAGCATCCCATATAAATTTGCGCGAAGAAGCAAAGGCAAAGTCGCGTACATTCTCAGCCTTGAAGATCCAAGTTTTTTTCTCTGTTAATTTTGTTTTCTCCCGCTCACGGGCTTCTTGTTCGGTGCAAATGATAACCGGCTTATCAAAACTTGTTTTTGCTTTTTCAAAGCGGGCATACTGTTCTGCCGTTAAAACATCTCCGGGGTTTTGCACCATGCCAGTGGCGGCAATAATATGATCGGAAGGAACGGTAATGTTTACATGGTAATCACCGAAAGTTAAGGTGAACTCCCCTTGCCCAAGGAATTGTTTGTTTTGCCAACCTACCACATCATCATATACGCACATGCGTGGAAACCATTGGGCAATCAGGTAAAGGTTGTTATTATCTTCTGGAAAATTTTCATATCCTGAGCGTGAATCGTTACGTGATCCGCCTTTCATGCGGTCAGGCACATTGTAAGACCACTCGATAGCAAAAACATATTTCTGACCTGATGCCAGGGGCTGAGGCAAGTCAATACGCATCATAGTTGCGTTGATGGTATAAGGCAATGCTTTTCCTGCAGCATCGTTGATACTTTTGATCTTATATCCTCCGTCAAAATTATACAGGGCCAGTTTAGAAGCCATTTCTTTAGTGCTCACCAAATCTTTTACGGTGTAGGTATCTGTGGTTGTGGTAAGGTTGCCTTTGGAATTGATATTCTGATCTAGCTGCAACCACAAATATTTCAAGACATCCGGGGAGTTGTTGTAATACGTAATGCTCTCTGATCCCGTAAGGCTTGCATTCACATCATCCAATTCAGCATTGATTACATAATCTGCACGCTGTTGCCAGTACTTAGGGCCAGGGGATCCTGATCCGGTTCGATATTCATTAGGTGTAGGAAGCAGTTGGTCAAGCTGCTCGAATTTTCCCTGCCATTTGTATGTTTCGGGTTTAATTTCCTGTGCCCAACAGAGGGTTGATGTTCCCATTAAAAAAAGGAAAAATAGTTTCATATGGTTTGTTAGTTCATTCACAAATTTTCATTTCACCAAAACACTCGGTCTTTCATCAGAATAAAAGCTATCCCCGCAATTGCGGAAGAGATCACCATCTTCCAGTCCCTTCGCGGAGTTTTAAAAAGATTGACTGAAATATAACTAAGACCTAGAAAGAGTACTACTACTATTATTTGGCCAAGTTCAAGGCCTAAATTGAAGGCCAAAAGCTGGGTTAGTATGGACTCGTCTTTCCCCAAAATGGCCTTTAAATAGTTAGAAAATCCCATGCCATGTATAAAGCCAAAGACCAGTGCAAGCCAATAATTAATCTGGATATTATTTTGTAAAATGGATTCCTCTTTCCGGAAAAGATTTGATATGGCCGTTGTAAAAATCGTTAAGGGAATGAGAAACTCAATAAGTTCAATGTTAACTGAAATAATCTGTAAGGTGGATAGGGCCAGGGTAATCGAATGACCAACTGTAAAAGCAGTGACCAAAATCAGAATCTTTTTCCAATCCTGAACGATATAAACGACACAAAGGGCCACCACAAACAAGAGATGATCGTACCCATTGACATAGTCAAGGATATGATCTTTGCCAAGGCCGAAGTAGAGGGCAAACTCGCTCATTTATTTTGTTTGATAATTCGCGGATCGCAAATGTAGTAGTAACTTGCTACACTTTATATCCTTTTAGTTTGAAACGCAAATGATAACGCTCATTTATTCACTTTTCTTTCTCTTACATCCGATCCATTTGTCGGTGACAGAAATTCAATACAATGAAAAAGATAAGGCACTCCAGATTACTACGCGAATTTTCATAGATGACCTGGAGCTTTCACTTCGCAACAAGTTAAATCAACCTGACTTGGATATTTTGCTGCCCCAGACCGGATTGACGCTAGATCAGATGACGGCTGACTATTTGAAAGAACATTTAAGAGTAAAATTGGAGGGAAAACCGCAAATCATTAAACTGTTGGGTCATGAAATTGAGGACGTGGCAGTTATTTTTTATATAGAAATTGAGAATGTAAAAAAGATTAAGGTTATGGAAGTGCACAACGATGTAATCATGGAAACCCATGAAGATCAGTCCAATATTATTCATGTCACCTACAAAGGACCTATTAAAAGTGTGAGACTTTTGCGGGATAAGCCATCGGAAGTATTTAAGTTTGAGTCAAAATAATCACCTCACCCCTTCCCTCTCCTACAGGAGAGGGTGTCCGAAGGACGGGTGAGGTAAAACTAAAACTATATGCGTAAAAAAATTGTTGCAGGTAACTGGAAAATGAACAAGACGTTGGAAGAAGCGCACGCTTTGACCTCTGAAATTATGGGCATGGTGGCCGATGAAGTAAAAGGAAGTGTCAGTGTGGTATTATGTACCCCGTTTCCATATTTACTTTCAGTGAAAAACCTGCTTGGCAGTGCTAAACAAATAGCAGTAGGGGCACAGAATTGCAGCGAGCATGACGCAGGCGCCTACACAGGAGAAGTCTCTGCACTTATGCTAAAGTCGATGGGTATTCCATATGTCATTATTGGACATAGCGAGCGGAGGCAATATTTTGGAGAAAACGGGAAATTGTTGGCAACCAAAGTAGACAAAGCGCTGGCAAATGGAATTACACCGATCTTTTGTTGTGGTGAGCCTTTGGAAATTCGTGAGAAAGGAACACATGAGCAATTGGTGAAAAAACAAGTTGAAGAGGGTCTTTTTCATCTAAGTAAGGATGACATGCAAAAAGTGGTTATTGCCTATGAACCAGTTTGGGCAATCGGTACCGGTAAAACGGCAACATCACAACAAGCGCAAGATATGCATGCCGTGATACGGAAACACCTTGCATCAAAGTATGGACCAGTAGCTGAAAACATATCGATATTATATGGAGGAAGTGTAAAAGCAGATAACGCTAAAGAGATATTTGCTTGTGCAGATGTAGATGGAGGTCTTGTAGGAGGTGCTTCCCTGAAGTCGAAAGAGTTTGTGGAGATTGTAAAAGGAATTTAGCCAATTATCAATTAGTCGATTAGCCAATGCGAATTCTTAATTGGCTAATCGAAAATTGAATCATAAAAACGATGTTCTACACTCGCCTTCAGGTTATTTGTGATCCTGAATTTTCAGAAATTCTGATGGCTGAAATTGCCGAAGTTGGATTCGATACGTTCATGGAGACAGAAAAAGGATTTGAAGCGTTTGTAGAAAAAGAAAAATTTGATCACGCACATTTGGAAGACATTAAGGAAAAATACAAACACGTCAACCCACTTATTTTTTTCCAGAACAAAATTCAAAAACAGAATTGGAATGAGGAATGGGAAAAGAGCATAGATCCCATTATCGTGGATGACAGGTGTTTAGTGCGGGCGGAGTTTCATACGATTGAGAACCTGCCTGCCCTGCCTACCGGACAGGCAGGCGGTAGGCAAGGAAAATATCCGTACGAGATTGTGATCACCCCTAAGATGTCGTTTGGAACCGGTCATCATCAGACTACTTATTTAATGCTAAAAAGTCAGATGAAGATGAATCATTCAGGCAAACGTGTGATGGACGCAGGTTGTGGCACAGCCATACTTTCAATTATGGCATCAAAGCTGGGTGCAACCGCAGTAGAAGCATTTGACATTGATGAATGGAGCACCGTGAATGGGAAAGAGAATATCGAAAATAATAAATGTGATAATGTCCACCTTCATCAGGGTAAGATCAGTCAGATGAAGTTTAGGGGAGAGTTTGACATTATTCTTGCAAACATTAATAAAAATGTGCTGTTGGAGGAGATAAAAGTGTATGCGGATTTTTTATGCAGCGGAGGGCAACTCTTGCTGAGCGGCTTCTACACACAAGATATTGATCATCTGAAGCAAGAAGCCTCTAGATTTGCATTAACAGAAGTATTACGGGATGAAAAAGAAACCTGGGCTTCTTTGTTACTCCAAAAGAAATAGTTGTAGCATTTTTACGTTTATTCTCCGAGACCTCAGCCGCCATACCCAACGATTGACATTAGTACTTTCCGCATTTATTTGCGAATTTCAAGGTTTTATAGTGTGAAGCAGTTATCATTACTTCTTTCAATTTTCCTTGGGGGGATAATTTCTTCCTTTGCTCAATCCGGCAATAGCGCGGCCTTTAAAATCAATTATCAGGATAGTCTGCGGATCGTATTGGAAAACACAAAGAATGTGGACGCCATGGCCGTAGGTGCTGCCATTGGCACAGTTTGGAATGGCTTAGGTATGGACCAGCAAGCGGTGATAAAAAGCCAGCTAAAGCTGATGAAGAAGAAAGGCTATAAGCTCCGTCCTCACTATGTAAATTACCTGGGCGCAATTGTCAATGCCATCAATCGCGAAAATATAGATCCTGTAAAATTGAGTCAATACCTCACGGTGGCAGGGCAGGTAATTGAAAATGAAGATATCTCAAAGACCTCTTCTTTCTTTAATAACAGCCGTGATTTTTTTGAGCACCATGCGTTGCATTATGAAAAATCATTTCGACTATACGCCCGCGATGATCAATATCACTTTGAATACATCAAATCGGAAACTATACCACTACTTCCCGACACTGCTACCCAGCAAAGCCAATTTGATACATGGGACAATCAAAACAAGACCGAGCCAACTACCTGGGAAGAACCTGCTGTTGATACAACAGCACAATCAGAAGAATTCTCCTTGCTATTTCCTCCGATGCCACAGCCTGAGTTAAGCGGCCCCATTATTAAATTCGAAAAATTAACACTCAATTTTTCAACACCATCCGATTCTGCTTTTTTGAAAAATACCAAAGGTTCTGTTTCACTTATTACCAACATGTTTGTGGGAGAAGGAGGATCATTTGATTGGAGTCCTGCGGGGCTGGGACCAGACTCGGTGTACTTTGACTTTAGAGCCTACCATTTCGATGTTAGTAAGCCTGAGATAAAGGCAGATCAGGGTAAAATCACCTACAAGGGTAAAATCAGGGGCAAAGAGGAAGGAATCTTTGAATTCAAAAGTGTGAGACATAAAGATCCGGCCAGTTCCAACTATCCGAGGTATATGTCTCTTAGAAGTAATATTCCCATGCTCGGCTTGTCTGACGAGAAGATGAAGTACATCGGTGGCTTTGCCCTTAATGGCAGGCGTATCTACAGTTCATCAGTTGATGGAGACTTTGCCACCCTTGAAGTACTCGGTGATACTGATAAAAAATTTGAGGCCCGTTCCAGGCTATTTGAATTTAAGGACTCGGTTATCGTAGCTAAACATGCTTTGGTAAAAATTTTTCAAGAGAATGATTCAATTTTTCATCCGGCTGTTGAGTTGAGATATGATTATGGTAAGAAAAGACTGGTTATTCAAAAGGAAAAAGGACAGATGAAGGATGCTCCATTTACGTCTTCATTTTTCAATGTTGATTTTGCAACAGACCATTTACGCTGGGATTTGAAATCGGATAGCATGAATATGTTTGCTGCAGGAGGGCGCAGTCAGGCGTCCATGATTATTGAATCAATTGATTTTTATGATCCCGAAGATTTTCGCTTGTTGGGTGGCATTGGATTTACGTTTCATCCTCTGGCCCTGGTAGCGAATTATTCCATAAATAACGGAGTACGGGAATTTTACGAGAATGATCTTGTGCGGTCCTTAAATATTAAACCAGAAGCAATCCGTATGGGCATGAGCTTCCTGGCCCAAAAAGGAATGATAGGCTATAATCCGATTTCTGGTTTAATTCAGGTGAAAGATAAGACGTTGCATTTTTTTGAAGCCAGTAAGAATAACACCGATTATGACAATCTGAAGATACATTCGGTAATGGATGGCCCCGCCAATGCCACTATAAACTTCCGGAAAGGAAGAATGACGGTAAGGGGAGTAGAGGAATTTAAAGTGAGCGATTCGCTGAATGTTGTCATAAAACCAGATAGTAGCACAATCACTATTTTAAAAGATCGGGACATTAAGTTTGATGGCAAGATAACAGCTGGAAATTTTGAGATTAATGGAAAAGACTTTATGCTTAAATATGATAGCTTTTTTATCAACCTCAACCACATTGATTCGATTCGTTTTTATATTACTGAAACCAATGCAAAAGGACAAACGACCAGGCGTAGAGTTAACAATGCCATGGTAGGTGCAGATTCAGTCGCCTCAATCGTTGGAGGCTTACCTCATAATTCTTCTCAATCGTCAGGAACACTTTTTGTGAGCAAGCCCAATAATAAATCCGGAAGGACAAAACTTCCTACGTATCCCCGGTTGGATGCAACCGCTGGTGGCGTCATATACTTTGATCGCAGAGAAGTTTTAAATGGCGTTTATGACCGCTCTGTTTTTTTTGTTGTTCCACCATTTAAACTGGATAGCCTGAACGATGCCGATCCAGGGTCTATCAATTTTGAAGGTACCTTTTCTTCCAGCAGCATGTTTCCAAACTTCAAGGAAAAACTTCACACCATGCCAGATAAGTCACTTGGATTTATCCACACCACACCTGAGTCCGGTTACCAGTTATTCAATGGAGACGGTAAATTAACCGGTGACATGAGTTTAGATAATTCGGGTATTCGATCAACCGGAAGGATCGATTACCTGGCCGCCAGTGTGGCGTCAACAGACTTTGTGTTTTACCCTGATTCTGTTTTAGGAAAAGGTACGGTGGGAGAAATAGAAGAAAAACAATTTGGATCAGTCTGGTTCCCTCAAGTAACACTGACCGAATATCAGCTAAAGTGGTTGCCCAAACAAGACAAATTCAGACTCAAAAATTTACGCGATCCATTTAACCTTTATAATTCAACCGCACAGCTAAATGGTTATATGGTGGTTTCTAAATCGGGCATGAGCGGAGAAGGTAAACTAATTACCAGGGGTTCGGAACTGACCTCTGCAGAATTGAAATTTAGCGCAAAAGATTTTTCTGCCCGGCATGCCCGTTTCGAAGTTAAAACAACCAATCCGGACAAGCCAGCCCTGGCAGGTGATGATATTAGCGTACGGTTTAATCTGGAGAAAAACTATGCGGACATTAGTCCGGAGGTGGAAGGAACAGCGGCCATTGAATTTCCGTACGCTCAATTTAAAACTTCGATCACTGATGCACGATGGGATTTGAGCACACAGAAAATATCCATGACGAAAGACAAGGATGTGCCTATTGAGAATTCGTATTTCTATGCCACACGTAAAGAGCTGGATTCATTGGTATTCAATGCAGAAAAAGCTGAGTACGACATTCAATCTCAACATTTAAAGGTAAGTGGCATCCCATATATTGTGGTGGCCGATGCAAAAATTACTCCCGAGAACAATGAAGTATTGATTTTGGAAAATGCAAAGATCGGGCAACTGAAAAACACTACTATAGTACTGGATACACTTAATGGTTATCACCGTTTAAAGGACGGTGTAGTCGACATTCTCTCCAGGAAAGAATTCTCTGGGTATGCGACCTATCAGTACGTTAACTCCGTAAATGACACATTTTCTATCAAGATGACAGATTTTCATTTGGAGGCCATTACCGAGGAAACCAAAAATAAGAAACGTGCCGATGAAATTCTGGCTACTCAGCAAACTGTAGGCAATGGTACCGTTATTGAAGCGGAAAAAATTATTTTGGCCCCCCGCATTTATTATAAAGGTGATATGGTCATGTATGCCACCAAACCAGCCTTGCAGTTGCGCGGGTATACCAAGCTGGACTTGAAGAAGATAAAAAATTACAACACATGGTTGCGCTATGAACAGAGTGGTGATGAAAAAGATATTTTCATTGACTTTGACAATGCATTAACTGAAGAGGGAAGTAAAGCCGAGGCAGGGTTGCATTTTGCAAATGATAACAGTCTCTATATCACATTTGTATTTGATAAGAAAGCAGAAGAAGACGATGATTTCTTTTTGCCGAGTGGTTCTCTCTTTTTCGATAAAGAAACCGGTGAATTTAAGATTGAAGACCACCAGAAGGCGATAGGTGAAAAACTTTCAGGGAAAGTGTTTGCGTACAATGAGGAGAAACAGGAAGTGCGATTTGAAGGGCCCGTTAATTTTTTCAAAGGAAACAATGATTTTAAAATTACTGCCTCTGCTTTGGGATCGGGAAACCTGGAAACAAACGAGATTAAAATGAATTCTTTTGTCATGGCTAACATGAATATTCCAACCATGGCTTTTCAATTAATGGCCACTAACCTTATTGAAGTAATGCAGGCTGAAGGGGCTGCTGAAGGATTAGGCGATCAAACGGAATTACTCTATAAGATTGCGGATATTGTGGGAGAGAAAGCGGTGAAAGATTATGAGCAGCGTTCATTGCAGAACTATGCTTCACTGAGCACAATACCCGCCTTAGTGCAGCCACTGGTTTTTGCAAATGTTAATTTGAAATGGTCGCAAAAATTTAAAGCTTTTTACAACGAGGGCAATCTGGGGTTGAGCAACATGGGTCGGTACGACATCAATGGAGCGTTTGAGGGATTCATGGAAATCAAAAAAAATGAAGATGGCTCCCCCGTTTTTCATGTGTTTGTTAAAGCCTCACCTGAAGCATGGTTTTATTTTGGTTTTGAAGACAACCGCCTGATGTTACAATCCTCGAATCAGGCTTTTAATGAACTTGTTGGTAAAAAGACAAATGCTTCCAAAGCAAAAGTTGGAGAACTTATTTTTATTCCGGGCAGTGACGAAGAGGCATTGGCATTTATCAACCGATTCCGTCAAAACTATTATGGGATAGAGGCACCTTATGAAATAAATAGTGCTTCTTCGGCTGCTAAGAAGAAAGAGAAGAAAAAGGACGAGAAGGAGGAGGACGATGGATTTTAAGATTGGGTAACTGTTGAACTAGCTGGCCTCAAAGTAGGAATCGGATTTTTAAGAAACCTGTTAATCATTTTTTTTAATTCAGACATTTCGCTTCCATCGCTCACGCTCTGTATACCAGTCGGATAGAAGATTTAAAATAGTTGCAAACTGAAGTCATAAAACGTTTTGTGTTAAAATTTAGAGCAATTGATATAAAGGGAATATATTCAATTGCACATAGCCAACCGTTGTGCCCCATTGCTGAGAAACAGACCGTATATGACAAACTGATAAAAAAAGACCAAATATTGATAAATAGATGACAGAAATCATCAACAATAAAATAGATTTAAAATTGATTTTACTTTTTATTCCAATTGCATATGGATCATATCTTTTCCATGAATTTGGACACTGGATTGTTGGAGAGATTTTAGGCAATGATATGTCATATAGTTTAAATTATGTATGGCCAAAGAGTGGACAATATATTGATTCCAGTCATGATTTATATGTTAGCACAGGCGGACCTGCATTTACTATTCTCCTTTCATTGATATTTCTATTGATTATTGAAAAATATAGAACGATTTATGCATATCCTGTTGTTTTTTTTCAATTTTTCTGTCGCTTCTTTTCTATTGTATTTGGAGGATTTAGTAAACAGGATGAAGCAAGAATATCAGTCACAGTTGGACTTGGGACATATACGGTTGCAATTGTTGGATTACTAATATTATTTCTGATAGTATGGAGAGCAAGTCATATATTGAAAGTTAATTTAAAGAATAATGGCTATTTCTTCACAATCAGTACCGTTTGCCAATTGGTTGCGATTGGAACTTATGAATTTGTATTAAAGCATTGACTTGACAGGAAAACGATAATCTAATTTCGAAATGATTGGTGATAACTGAAGAATAATAGCAACGAGGGCACAACAAGCGGTATAGCCAATAAGGGTTTCAGTGGTATGCGTGGGTTCGTAGCCCGCTTCAACGTTTCGTGTACCTTGATAGGACATCGCCCGCAATCCCTTACTGGCTATACCGCCAACGTTACCGCCAATGCCCCTCGTTCCGCGGACAATGACGGAGTAAATGATTAAGACTCGTTTCCGCAGACAAGAAAAAATAAAAAAAGACATTAACGGGTGACATTTTACTAACAAAGATTCTCCACGCGGACAAGAATGCGTTTCAAAACATAACGACTGACTCAGAAATAATTAAACGTTTGACTTCCACCTAACAACTTGAACGGTGGATGACAAAGTGAACAGCTACGAATGCCCACCACACTGTAAACTTTTTTCAGGACGGGTCATGAGCCAAATCCCCACCCGCAAGAGTTCCTAATCACATTTTTGACTATTTTTAACAGTTTACTCCTATTAATAAAGAGATGGCCAAGAAAGCAAAGACTGAAGTAGAAGAACCGTTGGAGAAAAAACTCTGGAAAGCGGCTGACAAGCTCCGTAAAAACATGGATGCTGCCGAGTACAAGCACGTTGCATTGGGACTGATATTCCTCAAATACATTGAAGACGCTTTCAATGAGCTCTATCTAAAACTAAAAGCAGGCAAAGGCGACTATGAAGGTGCCGACCCCGAGGACAAAAATGAATACATAGCCGAGAAAGTGTTTTATGTTCCACCCTCTGCCCGTTGGACATGGCTGCAAGGCCGCGCCAAACTTCCCACCATTGGCAAAGACATTGACGATGCCATGGACGCCATTGAAAAAGACAACCCGCAAAGTTTGAAAGGTGTTTTGCCCAAAGTGTACGCGCAGGAAAAATTGGATAAAGCAAGTTTGGGCGGGTTGATTGACCTGATAAGCACAACCGTTCTCGGAACTAAAGAAGCACAAAGCAAAGATATACTCGGACGAGTGTTTGAATATTTTCTCGGAGAGTTTGCGTTGGCAGAAGGCAAGAAGGGCGGACAGTTCTACACACCCGCCAGTGTGGTGAAACTTTTAGTTCAAATGCTGGAACCTTACGAGGGCAGAGTGTTTGACCCTTGCTGTGGAAGTGGTGGTATGTTTGTGCAGAGCGAGAAGTTCATTAAGAGCCACCAGGACCATTACCGTAAAAAGAAGAAAGGTGGTCACTCCCCCTTTGGGGGAGCCGGAGGGGGTCTCAACCCTGCCGACCACATTTCTATTTACGGACAAGAGAGCAACCAAACCACATGGCGATTGGCCAAGATGAACCTTGCCATACGCGGCATTGACAGCAGCAATGTGAAGTGGAACAACGAAGGAAGTTTTTTGAACGATGCACACAAAGACCTGAAAGCAGATTACATTATTGCCAACCCTCCTTTTAACGACAGCGATTGGAGTGGCGAACTGTTACAGAAAGATGCACGGTGGACTTACGGTGTGCCGCCTGCCGGAAACGCAAACTATGCCTGGATACAACATTTTCTCTATCATTTATCTGCTAACGGACAGGCAGGTTTCGTTCTCTCCAAAGGCTCGTTGACCACCAACACAAGCAACGAAGGCGAAATAAGAAAAGCATTGGTAGAAAATGATTTGATTGATTGCATTGTAAATCTTCCCGCAAAACTTTTTTTGAATACCCAGATACCGGCTTGTCTTTGGTTTTTGAGTAAGAAGAAACAAAACCACCAAGGTAAAATACTCTTTATTGATGCACGGAATTTAGGTTTCCTTATTAACCGCAGAACAAAAGAACTGGCTGATGATGACATTCAGAAAGTAGCCGACACATACCACCGTTGGAAAAACTCCCCCCTCTCCTCTGGAGAGGGCCGGGGTGAGGCGTACGAAGACATTCTCGGCTTTTGCAAAGTAGCCACACTTGAAGCAGTGAAAGCATTGAATTATGCAGTTACGCCAGGCAGATATGTGGGCTTGCCAGACGATGAAGACGATTTCAATTTTGCAGAACGATTTACTTCACTGAAAACCGAATTGCTAAACCAAATTGCCGAAGAAGGTGCATTGAACAAAAGGATTGCCAACAATCTCTCAAAAATCAAAATTGAAGTGGAAGCATGAGCGAGTGGAAGGAAACGGATTTTGGTAAGATTCCAATTAATTGGGAAGTTTCTACTCTTGGAAATGTCTGTCAATTACTTACAGATGGCTCACACCTATCACCAAAGCCTATTGCATCAGGCTATTATATGGCATCCGTCAAAGATATGCGTTATAATCATTTTGACTTTAGTGATTGCAAAACCATTTCCAAGCAAGATTTTGATTTCCTTATTAAAAATAATTGCAGTCCAAAATATAGAGACCTTTTGCTTTCAAAGGATGGAGCAAATTGCTTGGACATAATTTTTGTCTATAGACAAGAACAGGAGATTGTACTGCTCTCTTCAATTGCTATCGCAAGGTTAAAGGACGGCTATAATCCAGATTTTTATAGGTACTTTTTACTCTCTCCCAATGTTCAGGATATTATGAGAAACAATTATGTATCTGGCTCAGCAATTCCGAGAGTTATCCTAAAAGATTTTAGAAATGTTCCTGTTCCTGTAGTTAATTACAATATACAAACCGCCATTGCCGAAATATTAAGCAGCCTCGATGATAAAATAGATTTACTCCACCGCCAAAATAAAACCCTTGAGCAATTAGCAGAAACACTTTTCAGACAATGGTTTGAGGAAGAGGCGGAGGAGAGTTGGGAAGTTGGAACGATAGCCGATGAGTTTGACTTTGTAATGGGACAATCTCCTCTGGGAGTTACCCTAAATGAAAATCAAGACGGGATGATTTTCTTTCAAGGGAGAACGGACTTTGGGTATCGTTTTCCAACGCCTAGAGTTTACACTACGGACCCAATCAGACTTGCAAGAAGATTTGACACCCTGGTCAGTGTAAGAGCACCAGTTGGCGATATGAATATGTCCAGCGATGATTGTTGCTTAGGAAGGGGTGTTGCAGCATTTAGATACGAACCTGATAATTCCTTCTACTCATATACGTATTACAAGATGCGCTCTTTAATGGGTCAAATAAAGCAGTTTGAAGATAGTGGAACCGTTTTTGGTTCAATTGGAAAGGATGATTTCAAAGAACTTGAAAGCGTAATTCCACCACGGAAATTGGTTGAGGAATTTCAGAACAAGACAAAATCTTTCGATGATAAAATCTATTCAAACACAACCCAAATCCGAACCCTTACCCAACTACGAGATACGCTGTTGCCAAAGTTGATGAGTGGTGAGGTTAGAGTGAATTAAAAATGGCTCAACGCGACTATATATTTATATCTCATGCAACACCGCAGAATAACTATTTTGCTGGGTGGTTAGCCTCCAAACTCAAAATTCTAGGCTACAGGGTATGGGTGGATATGGATGATTCAAGAACAGGTGATTCATTTAATTCCGTAATTGAGCCAATAATTAAAAACGAATCGAAAGTATTTCTTGCTCTAACGTCAACATTCTATAAGGAGAAAGCAGAGATTCAATCATCAGGTGTTTCTCGCGAGCTAAACTGTGCCGATACAGTTAAGCTCGACCATAATTTCATTTTACCAATAAAAATTGACGCAATTAGCCACTCAAACTTTCCCTACCAGTATCAAGGGTGGAATGCAATCAGTTTTCATCCAAGTTGGCAGAGCGGTCTGATTGATTTAATTAAAGAACTTGATAAACTTAATGTTCCAAAGAATGTAACTCCCGAAAGTCCACTTCCAATTTGGTTTGAGACAATTAAGTCTGAAAATAAAGTCATTGATAGGAATGAAAAATACTTTTCCAATTGGTTCCCAATAACCCTGCCGAGTAAAATATTTATTCACTTTCCGGAAACTCTTGATAAGAGATTTTTATTCACAATTCCATATCCCTTCACAATAGAATCACAGTTCCTAATCACATTTGCGTCATCAGACGCTATTAGCGATTATGTGAAGATTGCAAAATCGTTTGATTTCGACTTGCAAACTTTTTCTGAAAGTAGTGAGATAAATATTAGCCAAGGAGTGACATTAATAGACCCTCGTAAGAAGCTTGTTCGACTTTTAAATAATTGTTTTCAGGTTCATGCAAAAAATCATAAACTAATTGAATGGAGAAAAGGAAAGAAAATCAAAAAGAAACACTATTATTTTGTTCGCTCTACTTCAGAAAGGAGTTCCGTGCCGTTAAAGAGATATAATAAACCAAGAGGACGAAGAGACTTAACTGGACAAACCACGGAAATAGTAAACGGTGAAAATAGAACAGTTAATTGGCACTTCACAATTAGCCCGTCAGCCGATTTACAACCCCTTCCACATTTCAAAATTTTCTACAGCTTGACTTTCACAAACGAAAGTCAGATGAGATTTGAGAAAGACCTCCACCACAAATTCAGGAGGAGCATTCCTTCTGATTGGTACAATAGAAAATGGCTTGAGACTCTCTTGGCAGCAATGCTTAAAATATCAACCTCATACGAAAGTGAATTCATTCGTATTCCCATTAATTCTGGTGAATATTTACTTATTGATAACATGCCATTTAATGGAGTTTCATTGAAGGGCTATATAGAACCATCGGATGCTGGATAAAATAAAATATTTCGAAGAGCATCCTTTATTGTTCGGAGGGAACAATGAAGCGGTTGACCCGCGTGATGGTTTACTACTTTTTGGCCCTTATGAAAAGTGGGGGAATCAATTTGATTTTAATGCTTTTACCATATCAGCAGGTGTAATTGGAACGCCCATCGCAATAGCTAAATACAAAAAGTTTGTTCAGGAAATTAAGAAACCGATAATCTCAATAAAGAGAAACAAAACAGGCAAGTTGGTTTCCAATGAACTTCAACGTCCGTCATTTCCTGGATTTGAAGCAGTTTTTAATATCTTATGGCCAGATGAACCTGAACTCTCCATTGAGATAAAACCAATTGAAATTCAAAGCATCTTTCAACAAGAAAAAAAGAGGAAAATCCGTACTAACAAAATCGTGGATTTGTACTTGGATAAAATTAATAAAGCAACAACCGGCAAAGACCCGAATATCAGCATTTGGTTTGTCCTTGTTCCGCGAGAAGTTTATGACAACTGCAGGACAAAGAAAGGATTTGGAACTGATTTTAAGCAATCAACAATTACATTTTTAGAGCAGATAAGGGGCAATGAGCCTGCTCTGTTTTCGGAGGAAGAAATGTTTGGTGACGAGTTAACTAAAATATTTGAAACAAGTTCTGATTTTCACCATTTACTTAAAGCAAAAGCAAATCAAGCAAAACTTCCCGCTCCAATTCAAATAATAGTAGAGCCAAAGCTTGAGTTTAGAGATATTGAAACCAACATACCGTATGGTGATGACATGAAGGCTTTTATGTCTTGGTCTATTTCAACAACTATCTATTATAAACTTGGCAAAAGACCTTGGAAATTAGCCTCAATAAGGAAAGGTGTCTGCTATCTAGGATTAGTATTCAAGAAACTGCCTAACAAAGTTCACCAACAAATGGTATGTAGTGCTGCTCAACTATTTCTGAGTGATGGCGATGGGACCATCTTTCGAGGCAACAATGGATTGTGGTATAGTGAGGAATCACACGAGCATCATTTGGATAAAGATGAAGCGTGTAATTTGCTAACACTTGCTTTAACGGATTATTATGAAAGTAACAATGAAAATTACCCGAATGAATTATTCGTTCATGGCAGAGCAAACTTCTCTGAAGAAGAATGGGCGGGATTTGAGAAGGCTGTTAAGGATAAAGGTGCGGAAACACAATTGGTCGGCATAGTTATAAAGGATAAAGCTCCATTAAAACTTTTTAGAGATGTCGAATCTGAAAAATCTGACTATGGGGTGCTGAGAGGGTTAGCAATTATAATTGATGATACCGAAGCCTATTTATTTACAAGAGGATTTATTCCACGCTTGAATACAAGCTCTTCAATGGAAACTCCGAATCCGCTTCATATTAAGGTCGCTCGCGGTGAAGCAAAGATTGATTTAGTCCTAAAGGATATTATGGCATTAACTAAACTCAACTATAATACTTGCATTCATGGAGATGGTAAGCCCGTAACATTAAGATTTTCGGACAATATTGGCAGCATTCTAACAGCTACCGACCAATGGAAAGAGGAAAGAAGACAGTTTAGGTTTTATATATAGATGATTTTGAATTATAAAAAATGGCTAAAGAAAAGAATCAATCCTCCGATATAATCTTTTACAGTTCACCCGAAGGAAATGTAAAAATTCGAGAGGCAACTATCCGGAAAATCCGGATAGTTCAAACCGGAGATTAAAAAATGAAAAAGAAAAGCACAAGGAAAAATAGAGCAGAGGAAGGGTTTAATGAAATACTGCTCTACACCACGCCAAACGGAAGAGTTAAAGTAGAAATTTATTTGCAAAATGAAACCATCTGGCTTACACAGCAAAAAATTGCGCAGTTATTTGGCGTAGACAGAACAGTTGTTACCAAGCATTTAACGAACATTTTTGAAACCAAAGAACTTGACCTGAATTCAGTTAGTGCAAAAATTGCACATACTGCCGCTGACGGGAAAACCTACTCTACACAATTCTATAATCTTGATGCAATTATTTCTGTTGGCTACCGTGTAAACAGCACACAAGCAACCGCATTTCGTATTTGGGCTACTGAACGGCTAAAGGAATACATCATCAAAGGATTTACCATGGATGATGAACGGTTAAAAAACCCCAGGAATATTTTTGGAAAAGATTATTTTGAAGAACAGCTTGCCCGCATCCGTGACATACGCAGCAGCGAAAGAAGATTTTATCAAAAGATAACTGACATTTACACACAATGCAGTGCTGACTATAATGTAGAAACGCAAGCCACAAAAGATTTTTTTGCTACTGTTCAAAACAAACTGCATTGGGCAATCACAGGGCAAACAGCAGCCGAATTGATTGCAGCAAGAGTTGATAACACAAAACAAAACATAGGCTTAACCACCTGGAAGAATGCCCCAAAAGGAAGCATCCGGAAAACAGACGTGGGCGTTGCAAAAAATTATTTAAACGAAAAGGAATTAGACGGATTGAACCGCATTGTAACCATGTATCTGGATTATGCAGAGAGCCAGGCACAGAAAGGAGTAGTGATGTATATGAAAGATTGGATAGCAAAATTAGATGCGTTCTTGAAATTTAACGAAGAAGCAGTTTTAAAGCATCAAGGCAAAGTTTCACACGAAGTTGCTTTGGCACTTGCAGAAGGTGAGTTTGAGAAATACAAAATTGCACAGGACAAATTGATTGAATCTGATTTTGATAAGGCAGTGAAAAAACTGAAACTACCGAAAAAGAAGAAGTAAGTTGAAGCCCATTACCGAAAATATCATTGAGGAATCAGCGATTCAGATTTTGCAATCGAAGGGATGGGAGTATGTAAACGGCAAAGAGATTTCACCGGAAGGATTGTTTTGTGAGCGAGAGAATTTTAGTGAAATAGTTTTAGTTAACCGCTTACGAAAAGCTATAGCCAGCATCAATCCCAACATCCCAGTCAATGTACAGGAAGCAGCCGTACAAAAAGTGTTGCGGATTTCTTCACCTGATTTACTACATAACAATGAAGAGTTCCACAAACTATTAGTTGAGAAAGTAAAAATCCCGTATCAGCAAAACGGATACGAGCGCAGTCATGAAGTAGCACTGATTGATTTTGAGAACCCTGCCAACAATCAGTTTCTGGTAGTGAATCAATTCACCATTATTGAGCGCAATCAAAACAAACGACCCGATGTGTTGTTGTTTGTAAACGGAATTCCCTTAGTGGTGATTGAACTGAAAAATGCTGCCAGTGGCGAAGCTGACATCATTAGCGCATATCAGCAGATACAAACGTACAAGGCCACCATTCCAGGTTTATTTACTTACAACACCATTTGCATTATTTCTGATGGATTAGAGTGCAAAGCAGGAAGTGTTTCCGCAGACCTAAGCCGATACATGACATGGAAAACAGCAGATGGAGTTAAAGAAGCATCGCGATTTAAACCTCAATTAGAAACTTTGTTGCTTGGAATGTTGCAGCCTTCTACCCTATTGGATTTGGTTCGCAACTTTATTGTATTTGAAAAGACGAAGAAAGAAGACAGCAAAACAGGCTTAATTCAAATTCAAACTGTTAAGAAGCTGGCCGCTTACCATCAATACTTTGCTGTTAACAAAGCAGTGCAAAGCACAATAAGAGCTTCAGGATATTCCTCCCTCTCCTCTGGAGAGGGCCGGGGTGAGGTCGGTGATAAACGAGGCGGGGTAGTTTGGCACACGCAGGGTTCGGGTAAAAGTTTGAGTATGGTTTTCTATTCAGGCAAACTCATTACTTCACCTGAAATGCAAAATCCAACCATTGTTGTTATCACTGACCGCAATGATTTGGACGACCAGTTGTTTGACACATTTGCTTCATCGGTTCAGTTGCTAAGACAAGAACCTGTTCAGGCAGAAAGCAGAGAGCACTTGAAAGAACTTTTGAAAGTAGCCAGTGGAGGAATTGTATTTACCACTATTCAAAAATTTCTGCCCGAAGATAAAAAATCAGAATACGACCAACTTTCTCAAAGAAAGAACATTGTAGTGATTGCTGACGAAGCACACAGAACACAATATGGTTTTGATGCACGTTGGGTTGATGATATTGACAAGCAAACCAAAGAGGTTACAGGCAAGCGACTCGCTTATGGTTTTGCAAAATACATGCGTGATGCATTGCCGAGCGCAACCTACATTGGTTTTACAGGAACACCCATTGAAGGAACAGACATTAACACAGCACAGGTTTTCGGTAATTACATAGACCGGTATGACATTAAAGACGCAGTTGATGATGGAGCAACGGTGAAGATTTTTTATGAGAGTCGTTTAGCCAAAGTAAATCTGGATGAAGAAGGCAGAAGATTGATTGAGGAATTTGATAAAGACTTAGAGCAAGACGAGGAAATTACAGACAAGCAAAAGGCCAAAGCCAAGTGGACAAAACTGGAAGCCATTGTCGGTAATCAAGACCGTGTTAAGAATTTAGCTAAAGACATTGTAACTCATTTTGAAAAACGTCAAACGGTATTTGAAGGCAAGGCCATGATTGTGGCTATGAGCCGCAGAATTGCAGCCGACCTTTACAAAGAAATAATCGCCATAAGACCGCAATGGCACAATGATGATTTAACAAATGGGATTATAAAAGTGGTGATGACAACCAACAGTGCCGATGGCCCTGAAATTTCAAGACATCACACTACCAAGCAACAGCGAAGAGATTTATCTGAAAGAATGAAAGACCCTGACGATGAAATGAAATTAGTCATCGTTCGCGATATGTGGCTCACAGGTTTTGATGCACCGTGTCTAAATACCATGTATGTTGACAAGCCCATGCGTGGACATAACCTGATGCAAGCTATTGCGAGAGTGAACCGTGTATTCAAAGATAAAAAGGGTGGATTGATTGTGGATTATCTCGGTATTGCAACTGATTTAAAGAAAGCACTTTCATTCTATGGTGAGGCAGGTGGAAAAGGCGACCCGGCAGAGAACATTGAGAAAGCTCTTGACGTGTTCATGGAAAAGATGGAAGTAGTCAGGCAGATGTTCAATGAAGAAAGCAAAACCCGAAAGGACATTTTAGGAGAAGAACCCGAAGCCTACTACGAACACAGTTACAAATTCAATTATCGAAGATTCTTTGCGGTTAATGCACAGGAGAAACTCTCGATTATTCTACAAGCAGAAGAACATATTTTAGGTTTACAAGAGGGCAAAGAAAGGTTTATCAGGGAAGTAGGTTTGATGAGTCAAGCTTTGTCGCTTTGCATTACGAGAGAAGAAGTTCAGCCTCATCTACCAGAAGTAGCGTTTTTCCAGGCCATGAAGGCAAGACTCGTGAAGTTTGACAGTCCGGCAGGTGGTGGAAGAAGTGATTTAGAAATTGAGACGGCCATCAAACAAATTGTTGATGAAGCGTTAAGCAGCGATAAAGTAATTGACATCTTTGATGCTGCCGGAATAGATAAGCCAGAGATTTCGGGACTGGAAATTCTGTCGGAGGAATTTCTATTGGAAGTTCAGGGAATGAAGCACAAGAATCTTGCAATCGAATTGCTGAAAAAGATTCTGAACAATGAACTTAAAATAAGAGCAAAGACAAATCTTGTAAAAAGCAAGAAACTATTGGAGATGCTGGAGACAGCAATCAAAAAATATCAGAACAACTTATTGACCACAGCAGAAATAATTCAAGAGTTAATCAACATTGCTCGACAAATTAAAGAAGCGGACAGAGAAGGCGAAAAATTAGGATTAAATAATGACGAAGTAGCCTTTTATAATGCCCTTGAAATAAACGACAGTGCCGTTCAGGTTTTAGGTGACGAGACTTTACGCGAGATAGCAAAAGAGATTGCCGACAAAGTGAGGTCAAACGCAACCATCGACTGGACAATAAGAGAAAGCGCGAGAGCAAAACTTATGGTGTTGGTTAAGCGGACACTGAACAAATACGGTTACCCACCCGACAAACAAGCAAAAGCTATTGACACAGTTTTAAAGCAAGCCGAGTTATTAGCAGACTTTTGGACAGATGGGAAATGAGTGTAATTGAAGCTTGTTCCTCACCGACAGTGATTCCTGCCAGCACACATGCCTTAGCCGTACACTTCCACACACAACCAAAGCTAAGGCAAGAGTGCTGCCGCCAGCGCACGTTAAATTGAAGTGGGGCATTTAGTGTAAACCGAAAGAGTCCCTACAGTTGCCTCTCACGCACGAGTACGGGTGACCGAAGACAAAGAAAATGAAGCGATAAAAAAACTAATAAAGGACGTTGGATAAATTAGTTTCTTACGACAAGAAGGAAGGGGCACAGGCGGTAACACCGTGTTTAAGTATTCGCTGGGTTTTTGTGTCCTTATTCAAATTGGTGCTTTAATTAGGATGGCAGATTACTTGGCGACCATTACCTAAGCAGAACAAGGTTTGAGAATATTTTAGGACAAGAAATGAGGAAAAAATAACTACTTATAGGTCTGGCCTGTGAGATATGTTCTCATCAGTGTTATCTGTTTCCTTTGGTAAAGTTGACAAAATGTCTGGGTGAAAGGGCGATTCATCCTGATGGATTTTAATAGCTTTTTTTGAAAAATAGATGCCTAGTCCCAAAGAAGTAATGGCCCCTACCCAAATACCTGGCACATAGGCGATGAACCAGAAGTAATCATACGCACCGTGAAAAAGTGTAGCAACGCCTAAGGCATATATGGAATAATAACCTCTTTTATGTTCAAACTTTGCCTTACCAAGGAAGTAGCCCATTAACACCGCAAAAGAGGCGTGAGCGGGCACGGCCGTAAACATTCTAAGGATGGCGGTACTCACGCCACCGTCTGAAACATATAAGATGTTTTCAAGTGTTGCAAAACCCATTCCCACCATTACAGAATATACGATACCGTCAAAGGGTTCGTTAAAATTTTTGTTGCGATAAAGAACACCGCGAACAAATATGAATTTGCTGAACTCTTCAATTAAAGCAACCAGAATAAAAGCATGGATGGCTTGCTCTCCAATACTTTTCTCGTCAAGGGGTACAAAAGAACTAATAGGAATGCTAATGATGAGGGTAAGGAGCGTGCTCAGCATGCCGTAAACAAATGCTTTGATCAGCAAGCCAATGGGTTCGCGTTCGTGTTTGTCTTTCAGGTAAATGTAAAGCGCAATAGCAACTCCAGGAGCAGAGGCAATGGCAAGAAGAAATAGGGGGTTCATTTCCAATAAAACATTCTGGAATATAGCGGTTCGTAGTTGGAATAACTAGTGACGATCATTATTACTACTCCTTATCTACATTTTTCTTGAATAGATCTTGTGAGGCGATGTTCCAATTGTAAACCAGCCTTTCGTGATCGGCATTGCATTTGTTGATAATGGAGTTTACAAGATCAATATCCTCCTGCGTTGGCTTTTGGCTAAGTACGTCTACAATTTTAGAGAAGTCTGTTTTGGCGACCTGTTGATAGTATTCAAGGAGATTTATAGTTTGATCTCGAAATTCGGTGTCTCCATGATAATCAGGTTTTGACTTCAATGCAGGAAGTACACTTTCCACGACTTTCAATACTTGCTTCCGCTGCTGATCAAGCGGCTCCGCTTTTTCACGAGAAAGAATTTCCCATAATAGATCATATTCTTTCGACACCTTGAAAAATTGAAGATAGATATCGCGCCAGTAATTATTCACCGCTGATATTTTGGCCATTTTTTTCTCCAATGCATCTTCTTTACCGGCTACCACCTTCATGTTATTTTTACTGGCATATACCTGTTGTGCTTTTCGTAAGCGGGTAGTGGCTTTGATCACTTTCTGTTCTGCTTTGTCTTCTGCTTTCCAGTAGGCCTCCATGGCTTCGAAAGAATCTTTACTTCTTTTCTTTAGTCCGATAATTTCTTTGTAATCCAGTTCAAAAGCATGCTGATATTCAAGTAAGGTTTCAACGGCCTCATCACGCAATCGGGTATCATTATCCAATGGTGGCATTCGTTTGATCTTTTCTTTTGACAGAAGGATCTGTTCCATCACCTCTTTTCGTTTGGATTCCAACAGTTCAAATTCATCACTACCTGCCTGTCCGGTAGGCAGGCCTGCCTCTCCGGTAGGCAAGTGCACGCTAAACGAGATGTATTCGAAATTTTTCTGTACCGCCACTGCCATCTCCTTCATGATATAGTTGTTGTAATCTCCGGCATTTTTAAAATTGAAATCTTCTTCCTGTCCAGGACAGTGGAAATGCAAGCAGGCTACAAAAAAAAACAGTAATCCAGAATGAGAGGTTTTACAACGAATCAGTTGACTCATCGGCATATTCAGCATTAAGCAAATTATTCAATTACCTCTTCCACCTGGTCCAGTTTGTCTTCACTATATGCACCAGAGGTAGCGAATACAATTTTACCGGAAGGGTCAAGAACAAAAAAATATGGAATGTCGCGCTTTTCAAAATCGAGGGCTTCTTTATACGATTTCAATTCACCTTTATAAAACAGAATATAGGGCAGTAGTTGGGGGTCTATATTCTTTAATGCTTTTTTCTTGGCTGTTCCCGTGGCGGCCGCATTTACCCCGGTGAACATGGGCACAAAATAAACGTTGACATCGTATTCAAAGCCGGATAATAACCCTGTTGTCTTCTGAATGAATTTATTGAATACAGGTGAAAACCAGGAATTAAGTTCGTCTTCTGATTTTTTGGAATAGGCCAACCCAAGCAACGTGTATTTCCCTTTCGTACTTTCCGGAAGTAGCACTTTTCGATCTTCTACCGTTTCGGCTTCCATGTCGGGAAATTGTTTACCAATGACCTGGGCGTTTAGAGTAACAGAAAAAAACAATAACACAAGAACAAAGGTGGTCTTCATATAGAATAATTCAGATCTTTAAATTTACGAAAATCGGGCTGCATTCAATTGCTGTTAAATTATATTAGTTTTAGAAGCGTACACATAATGTCACTATGAACGCATGACAACAAATAAGGGATACCCTGAAGTTTAATGAAATGAATTAACGGAAAACGTAACTTTTTTAGCTGAAAACCAGTCTGTAAGGTTAAATCGTTTTTATGTTAGTTGAAAAGTTGGACAAGACATCAGGAAGGATCGAAGTAATTGATGTGTTGCGTGGTTTTGCGTTGCTAGGCATCATTCTGGTTCATATGACGGAGCAATATTATGCCGGCCAACTACCCGAACAACATGCCAACTTCACATCACCTGGTACGATAGATCAGATCGTAATGGGGATTGTTGGAATTTTTATTACGGGTAAATTCTACATGATCTTTTCATTTCTCTTCGGCTTGAGTTTTTATTTGCAACTTTCAAAAAGCAATGGCAGTGTACGCTTTCTAATGAGATTTTTCTGGCGTTTATTAATTTTATTTGGTATAGGATTCATTCATCATTTACACTACCGCGGTGATATTCTTACCATCTACGCCCTATTAGGCCTGGTGTTACTACTAGCCTACAGGTTGCCTGACAAATACTTACTGATTTTAGCAATTCTACTGGTGCTGGACGCTCCTGCATTTTTAATCAGGTTAAAAGATGTCATCATGGTTCCGAATGCACAAAATCCGTTTTCGAATGCAGATCAAAATAGTTTGTTAGCGTATTACAATACTGTAAAATCAGGAACATATTTAGAAATTCTCAAAGCCAATCTTGCCGAGTTTTCCTTCAAAATAGACTTTCAGATTTTATCAGGCCGGCTATACATAACTATGGGTCTTTTTCTTTTAGGACTGTATGCTGGCCGGAAAAATATTTTCAAAAACATAGAATTGAAAAAACCTTTTTTTAAGAGACTAATCAAAGGATCGCTTTGGGTCCTGCTGGGTTGTATTTTGTTTTCAATGGCTTTTTTTGGAGGAGCTCAAGCCCTTGGAATAAAAGTCTCTGACCAGCTGCAATGGATGGTTGGGGGTGAGGTCTATGATATTTTTAATGCGGTTTTTGCCACTATCTATACGAGTGGTCTGCTTCTTTTATTTCAGAAAGAGAAATGGAGGCCAAGGTTGATGAATTTTTATGCAGTTGGACGAATGGGCCTGACAACATATTTAGTTCAAACTGTTTTTGGTGTGCTGATTTTCTTTTCGGTTGGGTTAGGTTTGTTGGGAGAGATGGGGGCTGCACTGACTTTTAGCATGGCAATCGGTTTATACATCATCCAAATCCTGTTCAGTAAATTTTGGCTAGCCCATTTTGAGTATGGCTTTTTTGAGTGGCTGTGGAGAAGTCTGACGGATTTGAAAGTACAGCCCTTTCGGAAGTAACCTCCTGTCGAATTTCAATAAACCTTGTACATTTGGTAATTCGTATTGAGGTTAACTATCCGCATGAAAACCTATTTTCTTAAACTTTATCAATTCAATGATTGGGCGACAAAACGTGTGCTCAACTGTTTAGAAAAGCAGCAGGTGACGGATGAGAAAATACTTTCCATCATGGGACATGTTGTGGCTGCGCAATTTTTATGGTTGAATCGCATCAAAGGTTTGCCCCCCGCTAACGTAAAACTTTGGGGAGAATACACACTACCTCAACTTATTGCACTTGCAGATGAAGCTGATAAATTATGGATGGAATTTGTACAAGCCACGGAAGACTTTAACCGTGATTTGAATTATGTTAACTATGTAGGTGAACCTTACACTACTAATGTTGAGATGATCATGATTCATTTAGTCAATCACTCGAGCTACCACAGAGGACAGATTGCTTTATTGCTCCGCCAAAAAGGATTTGAGCCGATCAATACCGATTTTATTACCTACGATCGTGTCTTGCGCGGACAGTGGAAAGATTAGTGCCAGCAACAAACTAACCCTTAAATAATCCATTTGAGTAATCACATAGAAAACTCCTCTAATAGCAGGCAACTTCAATAGGCTTATATTGTACTGTCGAAGTTGCATTTGTTTTTGCTTATTAACTTCCTAAATTGAACTTAAATAGTTAAAAACCAGCATTACTAAATATGAAGACTTATAACCTACTTTGTATCCTATTGGCAATGTCAGGTATGACATTCGCCCAGGAAAAAATTACGGTGTGCCACACTCCATCCACGGAAAAGTTTGCCTTATTTGCATCTAACAAAGAGTTTAACATGAAACATCCCAATCCGGTTGCCTATATACACGTAACCCAAACGGGTGGTGAGATGATCAAATTTAAGACTGCTGGTGGCAGCGATGCCAATGCCTATTTGATCAAGGCTAAAACAAAAACCAGTAACTGGATTTTTGTTTTTCAGGAATGGTGGGGATTGAACGATCACATCAAACGCGAGTCAGAAAACTTATTCAATGATTTGGGTAACATAAATGTATTAGCCTTGGATATGTACGATGGAAAACTAGCCACCGATCCTGAGGCAGCCGGAAAATACATGGCAGAATTTAAACAAGAACGTGGGAATGAGATTGTAAAAGGTGCGTTATCGTATGTTGGGGAAAAAGCAAAGGTGGCAACGGTAGGGTGGTGTTTTGGGGGTGGCCAGTCTATGCAGGCGACATTAACAGCAGGTACACAAGCCGTGGCATGTGTTATCTATTATGGAATGCCCGAAGGTGATGTTGAAAGACTCAAAACATTGAATTGTGATGTGCTGGACATTTGGCCTACTCAGGATAAATGGATTAACAAAGAAGTAACTGAAAAATTTGAGAAAGATATGATTACTGCCGGAAAGAAACTTACTGTAAAATCGTATGAGGCGGATCATGCGTTTGCTAATCCGAGTAATCCTAAGCACCACAAGGAATTTACAGCAGATGCTTATAAAAACACATTGGAGTTTTTTAAAGCAAGATTGAAATAACTCTTTCCCATTCCAGAGGCTGTCTCAAAAGGCACCGTCATTGCGAACGGAACGAAGCAATCCCCAAATATTGAAACCAAAATGGGGATTGCCTCGGTCGTACCTCCCTCGCAATGACGCTTATATTTACTTTTAAGACGGCCTCTGGTGAGCCTGTCTGCAGGATAGGGATGGTTATTCCCAAATCACCACTCCCTCCTGCTTGTGATACCAGGTCGGGTATTTAGGTAAATGAATTTTTTCCACTTCATTTCGCTTTACTTTCATGGTAGGTGTTAGCAATCCGTTTTCAATAGTCCAATCAGCCTTCATGACAACTGCTTTCTCCAGTATTTCATATTTTTGAAGCTTGGGATTTATTTCTGACACGGATGTACCCAAACTTTGAATAATTTCTTCTTTCGATTTCTTTTTTCCAGCAGCAGACAAAACGACTAACGCAATGGGCTGAGGGATGCCCATTCCAACCACACATACTTGCTCTATATCCGTATTGACAAGCAACTTCATTTCAATTGGTGTTGGCGAAATGTATTTTCCTTTATCTGTTTTGAATTGGTCTTTTGCACGTCCGGTAATTTTTAAAAAGCCATCCTTATCGTACTCGCCCATATCCCCAGTTTTCAAAAAACCTTCCTCATCAAAAGCTTCGGCTGTCAGTTCCGGTTCTTTATAATATCCTTTCAGATTGCTTACACTTTTTATTCGTACTTCACCATCCTCTGCGATTTTTACCTGGAGTCCTGACAACTTCTGGCCAACAGTGCCAAGCCGGTTAGCACCATGCCTGTTGAAATGAGAATACACACAATCCTCGGTCATCCCATACGCTTGAAAAATGACGACCCCAATTTTATCAAACCATTTGACAAGGTCAGGTGAAATAGGAGCAGCACCACTATAGATATGGGTAGCTTTCAAAAGCCCCATCCCCTTTCGGATTTTGTTTTTAACTAATGTACTAATCAATGGAAGCGATAGGAGTCTGCTTAGCTTTTGTTGCGGCAGTTTCTCTAAAATTTTCTCCTGGAACTTCGCCCAGATGCGTGGCACAGCGAAGAAAATATTGGGTTGGGTGTCAGCCAGATTTCTCGGGAACTGTTCCAATGATTCCGAAAAGGAAAAATCAGCTCCTGAATAAATACCGATCATTTCAATACCCATTCGCTCGGCAATATGACTGAGTGGTAAATAAGAAAATAATTTCGGTCTATCGGGTATGTGAAGATCAGACATGGCCACTTGCACAACAGTATCAAACGCTTCTACAGTGTGCATCACGCCTTTCGGTTTTCCTGTGGTGCCCGAAGTATAAATGATGGTTAGCAGATCTTCCTTTTTCCAGAAATGCATCTCGGATATTGGCTTTTCTGTTTTGATTATATTTTCCCATGACTTTGTTTCATGGATTCCATAAGTTTCAATTCCAATTTTAATCACGTCTGCTGGAATTCCATCCTTTTGGGAATCATAATGGTCTAACTTACCAACTATAATAACTTTAGTTCCGCTGTGTTCAAGGATTTGCCGGATGGATGCAGCGGTAAGAGTTGGATATAAAGGAATACTTATATGTCCGGCCATCATAATGGCCAGGTCGGCTATTATCCATTGAGCGCAATTTTTTGAAAGCAATGCAATGTGGCTTTTGGGAGCAAGGTTTAAAGACTGAATTCCGGCAGCCATTCTGCGGGCCTCATCTCCGGCATGCCCGTAGGTCCAGGATTTCCATTCTCTTGCAAAAGGCTGGCGAAGAAACTGGCGATTTGGATTTTCCTTTTCCCAGTAAAGGAATCTTTCGAGTGGGGTTGAGGCGGCCATAAGTTTGACGTTTGGTTATACTAGTTAAGGATAAATGAGGAAAAATAAAATAGGGGATTGAACCAATCGTGAAAAGAAACCTGACAAATCCCCAAACCGAATTACTTTTTAACTGCTTATTTCTACCTTCACGGAATGCCCCTGAATTCTAAAAAACTTTTCCTTCTGGATGCGTATGCTTTAATTTATCGCGCCCACTTTGCATTTACTAAAAATCCACGGATTAATTCAAAAGGACACAATACTTCTGTGCCATTTGGGTTTACCAACACTTTATTGGAGGTGATCCAAAAGCAAAGACCTACTCACATTGGGGTTGCATTTGATACTCCGGCTGCTACTTTCCGTGATGAAATTTTTGAAGCCTATAAAGCCAATCGGCAAGCAACACCTGAGGATATTAAATCGGGCGTGCCCATCGTAAAGGAAATTATTCGCGGATTTAATATTCCTATCCTGGAGATGGATGGCTATGAAGCCGATGACATTATTGGTACGATGGCACTCCACGCTTCCAAGAATGGTTTTGATGTATTTATGATGACGCCCGATAAAGACTTTGGTCAACTAGTGACCGATAAAGTTCTTCTATATAAGCCCGCTTACATGGGTAATTCAGTTGACATCATGGGTGTTAAAGAAGTTTGTGAAAAGTGGGATATCTCTAACATATCCCAGGTAATCGATATGTTGGGCTTGCAGGGTGATACATCAGATAATATTCCGGGCATACCTGGTGTAGGGCCAAAAACTGCTGCCGATTTATTAAAACAATACGGAACAATTGAGAACGTAATTGCACACTCTGGTGAGTTGAAAGGAAAATTGAAAGAACGCGTGGAGCAATTTGGCGATCAAGCCTTACTATCAAAGAAGCTGGCTACAATCATCACGGATGTTCCGGTGAAATGGAATGAAGAAGATTTAATCTATACAGGCCCCAATCCAGATAAACTGAAACCGATCCTGGAGGAGTTGGAGTTCAAGACCATGATACCCCGTGTTTTCAGTGCCGCTTCGGGGTCAGCGATGATAAGTGCTCCCATAGTCTCGGCCAAAGCAGCGCAACTTTCCATGTTTGGTTCCTCAGATTCCGTTTTAACAGGCGATGTTGAAAAAAAATTATTTGATCAATCCGCTGTCAATTATAGAATTGTCAAGGAAGATGAAATTCAAAGTCTTGCTGAAAAACTTAAAAGCCAGAAAGAATTTTCTATTGATGTCGTTACCGATGAAGCGGAAACTTTTGATTTTAAAATCATATATCTCGTCTTTTCTTTTTCAGTTGGAGAAGCATTTGTTATCACAACAGGGAAAGATCCAAAGTCGATACTTAAGAATTTTGCGAGTGTTTTGGTGGATGAGAAAATTGGTAAAGTAGGACATAACATTAAGTCGTCTGTTCTTGCGTTAAAAAAATATGAAGTGAACATGCGAGGCAGTCTTTTTGACACCATGTTGGCCCATTATCTGATTGAACCTGAAGCTTCTCATGATCTGGGAATTTTATGCAATCAATATTTGAATTATCAACTAAAAGCAGAGGAGGCAGATGAAATAATAACAATATGCGAACGAGTAGATCAAACGTTACAACTTAAGATTCATCTTCAAAAGGAGTTAGAAAAACGGGGCCACTTCCGTTTGATGCGCGATATAGAAATGCCATTGGTGTATGTACTTGCAGCGATGGAGTTTGAGGGGGTAGCATTAGATGAAGAAGCGTTAAAGTGGATGTCAGAAGCCCTCAAAAATGACAGCGAGAAAGTGCAAGAGGAAATTTATGAAATAGCAGGATCTGAATTTAATATTGGCTCTCCCAAACAGTTGGGTGAAATCTTATTTGATAAATTAAAATTGCTGGACAAGGCCAGGAAGACAAAGACAGGTCAGTATGCCACCGGTGAAGAAGTGTTGGCAAAACTGGCCGGTGAGCATGAGATCGCCAAAAAAATTCTTGACTATCGGGAATACGAGAAGCTAAGATCAACGTACGTGGATGCTCTTCCAAAAATGGTAAGCAAGGATGATCATCGTATTCACACCGATTATCGTCAGGCAGTAGCAGCCACCGGTCGATTGAGTTCCAATAATCCAAATCTTCAGAATATCCCAATTCGTACAGAGAAAGGCCGACAGATCAGAAGCGCCTTTGTGCCAAGAGATAGGAATTATTTATTCATGTCTGCCGATTATTCGCAGATTGAATTGAGAATAGCTGCTTCTTTTGCGAAGGATGCAACCATGATTGAAGCTTTCCGTCTGGGCCGTGATATTCATACAACGACTGCTGCAAAAGTTTTTAAAGTGGAATTAGATAAAGTCACTCCTGACATGAGACGAAAAGCGAAGGAAGTTAATTTTGGTATTTTGTATGGGAGCACTGCGTTTGGGTTAGGACAAAATTTAAACATTTCGCGAACGGAGGCTACTGAAATCATTGATTCGTATTTCAAGGAATTTGCTGCTATCAAGAGGTACATGGATGACACAATCAACCTGGCACGAGAGAAAGAATACGTAGAGACTATTCTGGGAAGAAGACGATACTTACGCGACATTAATTCCCGAAACATTTCGACTCGTGGTTTTGCTGAACGTAACGCCATCAATGCGCCTATTCAAGGAAGTGCAGCGGACATTATCAAGATTGCTATGATCAGCATCCAGCGCTGGTTGGAGCGGGAAAAACTAAAAACAAAAATGATCATGCAGGTGCACGATGAATTGGTATTTGACCTTCACATTAACGAGCAAGAAATAGTAAAACCAAAGATCCGTGAACTCATGAAAACCGCTGTAATATTAGATGTACCCATGGAAGTTGAAGTAGGTATTGGAAAAAATTGGTTGGAGGCTCACTAGTATACCAAACGTTGCATTACTTCAACTTTGCATTGAAAAAATCTACCGTTCGCTGCCACGCCAGCTCCGCAGCAGGTTTATCAAAACGAGGGGTGCTATCGTTGTGGAAACCATGATTCACATCCGGATAAACATAGGCTGTATATTCCTTTTTGTCCTCCTGGAGGGCCTTTTCATAAACAGGCCATCCTTCATTTACCCGAGTGTCCAGGCCAGCATAATGGAGTAGCAACGGAGCCTTTATCTTTGGCACATCTTCCACCGCAGGTTGACCTCCATAAAAAGGAACTGCAGCTGATAAGTCCGGGATTCGTACTGCCATCATGTTTGAAATCCAACCGCCAAAACAAAATCCAACCACACCCACTTTTCCGGTGCACTCCGGATGTACTTTCAGATGCTGATAGGCGGCAATAAAATCCTCCAGCATTTCATTGCGATCGCGTTTGCTCTGCAACGCCCTCCCTTCATCATCATTACCAGGATAGCCACCCAGTGGAGTGAGTGCATCTGGAGCCAACGAGATAAAACCTGCAAGTGCAGACCTTCTTCCCACATCTTCGATGTATGGATTGAGACCTCTGTTTTCATGGACCACAATGACTCCAGGCAACTTACCCTTTGCATCTATTGGTCGTGAAAGCAAACCCTTGATGGTTCCGCCACCCTTTGGTGAATCGTAGTTGATGTAGTCGGTCTTTAACCTCGGATCATTTTGCTGGACCCGAAGGATCTGATAGTTAGGACTAATAAAACTAAGCAGTGATGCAACCGTGATGCCGCCCACTGCATAGGAGGAGAGCTTATCCAGGAATAGCCGCCTGTCAATTCGATTGTGCGCATAGTCATCGTAGAGATCAAATACTTCCTGCTTGATTTCTTCTTTCTTGATTTCTTTCATAGAGGTATATTTTTCGGTTCAGGATTTCTTTCTTCTTTAAGAAAAGCATTGTTTCCATTACCTTTTGCAATGGATTCCTAAATAAACACAATCTGGCAGTACTGCCAAAAATTCCACTGATTCTTTTATCTTCTACCTTTCTCTTTTCCTTTCCAGCGGCCTTGAGCCTTTGAATGAAATTCAGTAAGACGTTGCTGTTGTTCAGCGGTGAGAATTGGCTTCAGTTGAATTTTTACCGAATCAAGTATCGCACTCATTTGAGAATTGGAAGAAATCTCTATGGCTGCAATCTGCTGTGAAGCCCAATCGGTAATGGGTTTAATTTGCTTTGCCTGCGCGCTGTCTGGTTTCACTACGTTGTAAATGGTACGTACAAACCATTCTTTTTTGTGGTCAGAACTGCGATCGCGCACGCCACGTCCACGTTGATTGTTCCCTTGGTATTTGTGGAAAAATCCTGGAATCAAAAGACCAATTAAGATACCCACAATGAGCGTTGCGCTAAGGATGAGTATCGTTTTTTTGCGTTCGTTTGTCATAAATCAGTATTTAATGTTTCGAAAAAATCAAAAGAGACAATATCATCAGCCGTATTGGAAGTATTCTCCAGTCCGAAGAGAGATTGTAAATTAAGCTGATCGGCAAATACTGCATTGAGTGCCAATAATGCGATCACCACTCCAACAGCAGCCAGTTGATATTTTTTGAAGAAGGCAAGTATCTGCCTGTCTATCTGTATACCTACGTTCTGGATTTTGGCAATTACTTTTTTTGCAAAGTAAGGACCAAAAGTGGCAGGTTCCTTTCGCGACAACACTTCCCGGATTTTTTTATGCTGCGCTATATCGGTCGCTAGTCCTGTGTTAGTGCGAAGAGTTTTTAAAAGAAGTTCTTTTTCTTCGCTGTTCATCGGGTCATCAAATGACCGGACATATAAATCTTCAATTTCTTGCGTGGTCATGTGGTGTAATGTTTAGCTAAAACTAATTTCAATTTTTTCTGTGCCCTTGATAGCCTCGATAAAACTGTTCCCAAAGGGATTCCCAATAGCTCTGCGGTCTCTTCTGTCGAGTATCCTTCTATCATCCTGAGTGAGACTACTGATTGGAAATCTATATCCAATTGGCTGATCTCATAATGAACAATGTCTTTCATATCTGCATCCTCATCAGGTGTTTTTACCCAGTGTCCATCTTCAATCGGCATAAAGAAAAAATTTCTTCTTTTCCTTCTCTTGATTTCATTTAAGGAAAGATTGATGGCGATACGGACCAAATAGGTTCCAACTGCCGAGTCTCCCTTAAATTTATCGAGGGCTTCATAAAACCGTATAAACACTTCTTGGCCAACATCTATCGCTTCTGTTGTATTACCCAACATCGACTTAATAACTCCGGCTACTTTGCTTTCATGTCGCTCTACCAACTCTTTAAAGGCAGCCATGTCGCCATTTCTGGAGCCGATTACCAAATTTTCATCGCTTGGCTGATTCATCTCTGGTGATCGTTGTTTTGCTGGTTTTTAACTTAGACATTTGAAATTCTCCTTTTATTCCCAAGACAAGAGAAAAATAATCAATCGGCAAGAGATAACTCAATCATTGTAGAAAGAAGTCCAATGAGATGGTAGAAACCTTCATTAGGAAAATAATTAACCCTTTGGGGAATGAACAGTGCGCCACTGTTGTCTAATAGGAAAAAAACATGAAAAAATCAGCCCTCTTTATTTTATTGTTTGTGCTAATCCTGATGACAGGCAACATGCAAGCTCAATCCTCTGATTCAATCAAATCAAAAGGAAATAACCATCGCGGACGTGGTTGGCATTACAAAAAAAACTTCCATACCAGGGAAAACAGGTCAGTTCATCGGCACGGTCATCACCATGGGAAAAATAGTTTGCAAACCCACGCGCGCTTTCATCATGGTAATAAGATGCAGGGAGAGAAGAAAACTACGGAGAGTAATAAATAATTCTCACGGAAAAGTACTTCCAGAATCAGCTATGAAATAATAGTGTTCCAGGCGTATCTTCCCGAAACTCTTCAACTCCCAATCTATACTTACAATGAAACTCACCGTTAGAAATACACACCGTGACATCGCCTACTTTTATGTCGGGCTCATTATTTCATTTTCCCTATCAGGAATTTTTCTTAACCATCGTCAATCCTGGCATCCGAGACGTTACTCGTATGATAAAAAGGAGATAAGCATTCCAATTTCTGCTGGTAAAGAATCCGTAACCGAAGAGTATATCACCAACTTTACACAAGAGCAAAACATCAAGGATAATCTCAGGAGATTCAATATTGATGGAAACACACTTAAAATATCCTATGTCAGTCATGATGTACAAATTGACATCGTCACGGGCAAAGGAAATATTGAATCATATCGTACTACGCCCCTGCTTGGCCAGATGACGCAACTTCACCAGGACACCAGCACGTGGTGGATTTATTATTCAGATATTTTTGGGATAGCGATGCTCACACTTGCTATTACTGGGATGTTTATTCAAAAAGGTGATACAAGTTTCAGTGCGAGAGGCTGGAAGCTGGCGTTGATTGGAATTATTTTTCCATTGATTTTTCTCTTTTTGCTGACGTAAACAGATGAAAATGGAATTGTAAGGAAGCATTAATCAAAATTAGTACCAAGTACAAAATATGTAAAACCAAGGAAATATGAAAACACAAATTTCAAATTCAATTATGTTTACGTTGGTCTTTTTGTCACTAAGCTATGGGTTTGCCCAAACCAACAATAATACATCCCTTGATGCGAAAGTTGAAAAATTTCTGAGCGATCATAAGCGTGATTGGCATGATATGAATGTTCCATATGAAGATGGACAAGTTCTCCACAATTTAATTGTTAAAAACAAATACACCTCTGGATTGGAAATTGGAACATCAACCGGCCACTCCACAATTTGGCTGGCCTGGGCCATGAGCAAAACAGGAGGCAAGGTAATCACACTTGAACTAAACGAACGCAGGCATAAAGAAGCATTAAAAAATATAGCAGAAGCAGGCCTTTCTGCTTTTGTGGATGCACGACTTGGGAATGCTCATGACCTGGTAAAACAATTGCCTGGCCCGTTTGATTTTGTCTTCTCGGATGCTGATAAAGATTGGTACAAGCAATATTTCATTGATATGGAACCCAAGTTAAAAGTGGGAGGTTGCTTTACCACACACAATGTGGCAGATGGATTGGCTGATGATGATTTTCTGAATTATGTGAAAGATCATCCGAAGTATAAAACAACTATCGATCGTTCTAGCCGGGCCGGGATTATGATTAGTTATAAACAGGAATAAAGATTTATGATTATTATTATTTGTTTTCTTGAGTTGGAAAATTCGCTCTTGTGAACGAAAGGTGCATTTTCCTCTCCCTTACTTATCTTCCCTGACAGCCAGCAAAGATTATCAAACAACACAACGCCATCTGCGCTCCATGGTTGAAAAAAGTAAATGAGCTTTAAACCATTATCTTCGATGAAGACCGTTCAAACAATAAATTAATATGTCACCATCCTCTAACCAAGATTTCATAAAAATTCCTGTAGCAGAAATTGAATCCAGGTTATTGCAGGTGCTGGTCACATATGGATTTTCATATGCTAAGGCAAAAACCTGTGCTGGGGTTTTTGTCGGCAACAGTCTTGATGGAATTTACTCGCACGGTGTGAACCGCTTTGTAAAGTTTATTGAGCTGGTAAAAGAGGGTCACGTTCAACCAAATCACGATGCAATTTGTAAACATAGTGTAGGGAGCATTGAACAATGGGATGGACAATCCGGGCCAGGCCCCATCAACGCAATAACATCTACCGATAGGGCGATGGAGTTAGCTTCGAAGAACGGAATAGGCTGTGTGACGTTGGCCAATACTAATCATTGGATGCGTGGAGGCACTTATGGGTGGAGAGCTGCAAAAAAGGGTTTTGTATTTCTCGGGTGGAGCAACACCATTGCCAACATGCCGGCTTGGGGAGCAGTTGATAGTAGATTGGGAAATAATCCGTTAGTGATTGCTGTGCCATATCAAAACGAAGCGATTGTGTTGGATATGGCCATGTCTCAATATTCATATGGAGCATTGGAAGTTGCCCAGCTAAAGAACGAAAAGCTTTCTGTACCCGGAGGATATGATGAAAAGGGAGAGTTATCATACGATCCAGCCGCTATCAAGAAATCGTGGCGCGCATTACCTATTGGATATTGGAAAGGGGCGGGGCTTTCGTTGTTGTTGGATATTTTAGCAACTCTTCTTTCTGGTGGACTTTCTGTTTCACAGATTTCAAAGGATAACATAGAGTCCAAACTTTCGCAAGTCTTTATTGCCATTGATATCATCAAACTTGGAAATTTCAAAACCATAGCTTCTGCAATTGATCAGATCATTGAAGATTACAAACAATCTGTTCCTGAAAAGGAAGGCAAAAGTATTCGCTATCCCGGAGAAAACATTTTGAAGAGTAGAGCTGAGAATATGAAAAATGGTATTCCTGTTTGGAGGGCAACCTGGAATGACATACAGATGATGTAGATTACTTCTGCCTCAAGGCCGAATTCTTACTGAACTTGATGCCTGGCGCTTTTTATTCTCCGAATAGCCCTCGGTCCGTACCACAAGAAGAATCCGGTGATTGCAAGCGTGAGTAATCCCCATCCGATGTAGTTTGTGTAAATAAGTTTGAAGGTATCGCCAATGATGGAACCATCATGTACATGTTCAATCCAGTCAGCATGTCTGCGGGCAACGGACAGGGCCTTACCAGTTTTTGCATCTACCTGAACCTCCCAATACCCCTTTGTAAAGAGCACTTTAATAATGCCTTTATCCAGGCGTACATCAAAACGGTCGATGGGATTTTCTTCATGCGTTATCGAATCAATGGCGTGAGAGGCACTCTTTGCTACGGCATGAAAACTTACCCATTCTGTGAGTTCAGTGGATTCGCTCTTTAATGTCGGTGGCTGCAATGTATCTATATTTTTCTTCCAGCCGAGTAGTATTCCTGTTGTGCTGGTAATGATCATAAAAAAAACAATGCTTATTCCAATCCATTTGTGGAGAGGACGGAATTGCCGCAATAGGATAACTAAATTTTGTAAAACCATAATTAGAAAAGTGTCGGACGTTTATTCAAAATCCGACACTCATTAGACAAAAATTTAAAACTTAACCCTTACCGTTCCAAAAATATTTCTGCCCGGTGAATTTATACCCGAAGCAAATGTTCTATATTGAATATCCAGAATATTGTCAATGCCAGCCTGCACAGTAAATATTTTATTGATGTCGTACCCTGCGCGTAAGTTGATGGTGTACCAGGAGGGCATGCCTTCAGCAGTTGCGTATTGCAAATTATCTTCACCGCTTGAACTGTATTGACTTAAGTATTTCCATCCACTGAAATTTGAAAAGACTTCAGATTTAAATTTAGTGGTATTGAATTGAACTCCTATGCGACCAAAGATGGGTGGAATGTGATCCAAAGGTGTATCCGGTCCGCTTTCATTTTTAACACTTCCGTGTGTATAGTTATAGGAAGCTGTTATAGCAAATTTCTCTGTAAGATCTGCGCGAAGTATGCCATTAAATCCATACAAGTAAGCCTTACTAACATTTTGACTCGAGACCACATTGGCTGGGTATCCACCGTAAATTATTTGAGATTGCCCATTGAAGTTAGTAGGCATAGTTGCGATTGCATCGTACAACTTAGTCGCAAAAACAATTCCCTCAAGTCTTACCTTATCTCCGAAAAATTTAGTAATACTTAAATCTCCATTAATAGTTTTTTCAGGTTTAAGTTCAGGATTTGGAATTATTAAGGTACCTGGTGTAGTTGGAGTGCCCGCAACAGATTCAAATACCTTAGACATATCATCAATGTTTGGCGCACGATATCCGGTGCTGGCCATTAACGAAAACTTCCAACTAGAAGGTGTGAAGATGATGCCGAGGTTTCCGCTTCCTACCAGGTTATTCTGTTTCACATTATCGAAGGGAAAAGGGAAGAACGTTTTGTCAACAAAGGTGGACTTTAGAAAGCTACCCCCAATGCGCGCGCCATCATTCAAGGTCCACAAATCGTTGATATGAAGAGTATGACTCGCAAACGCAGCCATGGTATTCATGGTATTATCCCCATCAGGATAGCGGGTATTTAGAGGACTTTCTACTTTGGTAATAATATTCGTTACATGAGCAGTTGATGTCAACGAGTTGAATTGACCGTCAATTCCATAGCGCAGATTATTATTACCACTGGTTTTATTGAAATCAACAGTTAAACCCCACACTTTAATGTGTTCGTTTCTGTCATTGCGATTGTTGCTGTTAAATCTTCTATCGTGTCTGCTTTCTTCTACATCCTGATAACTAAGAGTGGTTGACATTCCATCTGCAAAACCACCAATATCAGTAATGGATAAATTATAGGAACTCATTAAACGTTTTTGCGGCCCGTAATACCATTCACCAAACTTAAGTCCGCTTCCTTGTGGATCAGTCAAGCGATCGTAGCGTGGAATATCAGTAGAATTAGAGTACTGCAGATTCACTAAATGCCGAACACTTGCGCTTGAAGTAAAAAGGAATTTTTGTAAAAGATCATATTGTTTAAATCCGCTGGCAACTTGCTTAAATGAATCACTATTAGCAGCTAGCACATCAGATGTATTATCAGCAGCACGCTCAGCATATTGCAGGCGAACACCAAATTGTTCACCAAATGCTTTGTTTGTTTTTTCACCCATTTTCAGATCACCAAAGTCGCTGAATGTGAAGGAAGTAAGTGAAGCAAATTTTTGTCCGCCTAAATCCAAATCAAAATGACCAGTCTTTTCAGCATTAACACTTCCATACCGAAAGAAGGCATTGCCCTTTGTGTTGAGTGATCCATTTTTCGAAAGTTCGGGAGTGCGTGTGAAGAAATGGATGACACCACCTAATGCATCGCTGCCGTAAACTGTTGATGCAGGACCCAGCAAAATTTCGGCACGATCAAGGATATTGTTGTCCATCGTGATAATATTTTGAAGATGACCCGCACGATAGATGGCATTGTTCATACGCACACCGTCTACCACCAGCAAAACACGACTGGCTTCAAAACCACGGAGCATAGGACTGCCTCCTCCTTGTTGACTTTTTTGCATCGCTGCAATGCCTGAGTTGCTGATGAGATCTGCTGTATTTTGTGTGTTTAAATTCCGGATAGTGGCTGATCCAATTACTTTAATTTGTTGGGCCACTGTCCTTCGTTGTTCGCGAATGCGATTAGCTGAGATTACCACTTCATCCAGGTAGGAAGTACGAGCGGTGTCAACTGCATTGTTTTCTTTTTCTGCGTATTGCGCCAGGGTAAAACCAGAATATAGTAATAGAGATATAGTTAATAGCGATTTCATTGCTAAGCTAAAATTTAAGAACAATAGAATGAACTCTACTGCCGCATAGATAGTAGAGTATACATTGTATTCTAATCAGGAATTATCCTCGCGGTGGGGGAGTACCTAAGGTGGTGATAAAAGAGATTTCACCAATGAGATAGCTTGTGAAGGGACGAAAAATAAAAACGGATAAATTTTCAACTCTATAATCGGATGGAAGAACAAAGCTTAAAAAATTGAATTGGAAAAGCGAAGAAGATGCTTGTTGCGAATCTTGAGCAGCATTTTTTAATACCTGATCTAAAAAAGAGAATAGGTTGTCCTCTGAAGAATCGTGAAGTCCGTAAATAATAATGTGATCACTATTTATCTCCACCCGGGCGATGTCATACATTTTTCCATTAACCTCAATTTCATCATCACCTCTTAAGGAGTTTCTGTATTCTGTTTTAGATATTGTAACGATATCAAGTTGATCAGCTGGAAGTGTTTTAATTTTACTCCGCATCTCTTGGTGAATCTGATTTTGACGAATAGCGAAATAGACATAGAACCCTGCCAGGTGCAGCAGGAATAAAAACAGAAGTGCTATGGAGAGTGGTTTTTTCACAGATCGACCGCGAAATTTAGTTAAAAGAAACCGAGCAACACAAAAATTACAGGAATGGGAAAGTAAAAACGTAGGAAACCAATTGCAATTACCTATGGATTTAAGGCCCCGATCGGCATATCTCGGGCTTCATTTTAATCAAACGTAATTGTTGGAATTTCAAATAGATCCGTTCGACCTGACAAGCTTTTTGTCCAACCAATGAAGTGCAAGTATAAACCCTGCTCCGAAAACGAAAAGACCTGGATATCCGGTAACGAATTTTAGGGCGCCAAAACTAATCTTGAAGTTTGTCAGCATAACGGCAACAATGGTCGCCACAGTAAATGTGAAAAGGCCAATGCCAAACCAAAGGAAATCTTTTGAGGACTCTCTTTTAGTTTCAATTTTGGAGATCACAAGATTATCGAAGTTGATGGGCAAATGAAAATCGGGTTCCTGCCTCAGTACTTCAAATACTTTCTTATATGCGGTAGCATCTAAATTTTCACCAGCTGAGCCCATCTTCTCGATTTGACCCTGAAGTTCTTCGTCTTTGGTTGTCATATCCATTCTTCTTTGCCAAGATACTTCTTTACATGTTCTTTCACCAACGCCCGTGCTCGGAAGAGATAATTTTTCACCGTGCCTTCGGGCATGCCTGTTGCTGCACCAATTTCAGGATAGGTCATGCCATCCAGATGGTACAAAGTAAGCACCGCTTTATATTGAACCGGTAGCCAGGAAATAAATTTAAGCACCATCTCATTCATATTGTCATCTTCCAACCTCTCTTCTGGATCATCTTTCGCTATAAAGTGTGCTGTATAACTGTCTTCATCCGGTATATCGCTGACTTTGATTTTCTTTTTTCTTAAATGGTTAACCGCATGGCGATAAGCAATAGTAGCAATCCAGGTAGATAAGCGTGATTGAAAATTAAACTCGCCTAACTTCTCATACACCTTTAAAAACACATCCTGACAAATCTCCTCTCGATCTTCTGCATTGTCAATCAGCCTGCCTACCATATGAGCCACAAGTCTTTCATGCTGTTTGATCAACAGCCTGAAAGCCTGCATATCCCCTCTTGCAATTCGCGAGACTAAGGCCCGATCATCCGTCATTTTTGGGTTAGACACAGCTTTTAAAGGGGATGTTGCAGGAAGTTAGGAAAATGATGCTGCCTGCCTGCCGTAGCTTCAGCGAAGGCAGGGATTCTTGATGCTGGAAGAGTTGACAATTAAACGACATTCAGTCCTTGTCAATTTTAAAAGAAACTTTCAATCAGCTGCAACATTATCAACAGAACCGCTGTCTCACGCTCCAAAACCAGAAAAATTAAATACTACGTATATGAATACAAATGAATTATTAATGCCGGTTTCTATTTTGGGCAGCCTGGGTGCAGCAGTCTATTTCTTTGCAAAAGTGATGACAGACTATATCCTGAAAAAGAAAATGATTGACAAAGGATTTGTGAACGATGAAACCCAAGCCATTTTTAAACAACATGCATCGGCTGTAACTAACAAATATTCATCTCTAAAATGGGGATTGATTACATTCTTTGCCGGGCTTTCTCTTATTTTAATGGAGTATATACCGTTTGATTCGTATTCCCCGCTTCCTTACGGCTTATTTGCGGTCTCTGTTTCCATAGGCTTTCTGATTTATTATTTTCTCGTCAAGCAGCAGGAAAACAAGTAATTGTTAAATGAAGGTCTTGCAAATGGCCTTTCATTTTTTTTATATCCTTAACTCTCAAAATCATGTTCAGGAATTATATCAAAACTGCCGTGCGCAGTTTATTGAGACATCGCTTTTTCTCATTCATCAACATATTTGGTCTGGCGATAGCTATGGCGTTGTCCATGGTTATTATTATGCTGGTAGCTGATCAAATGATGTACGATCGCTACAACACAAAGCGTGATCGCGTCTATCGGATAAACTCCATTCCCATAGGGCCAAAAGGTGAAACATGGAATGAAACAGCCACCACCACGCTTCCTCTTAAACAAGAGCTCCTGGATAACTATACGGGTGTCGAGAAAGCCGTTCGCATCATGAGAGGCTTTGGAAATATGTGGCTGGAGATTGAACAAAATGTAAACATACCTGTGGCCGGTTATTTTGCTGACCCTGAAGTGTTGGATGTATTTGAATATGAACTGGAATATGGTGATCCTCAGGCGGCATTAGTCGAGCCCTATTCAGTTGTGTTAACAAAAAAAGCTGCCAAAAAATTATTCCGGCAAGAGAATCCTGTCGGAGAAACATTTAAAGTAGGTGATGAAGGACCTTATAAAATAACAGGCGTTCTCAAAGACAGTCATCACAAATCACATATTGCGTTTGATGCATTGGCAAGTATGAGCACGGTAAAAAGTTTAGAATCACAAGCCAAACGAGGAAAGAACCTTGACAACTGGTACAACTATACATCGGGTTGGATATATATACTATTGGAGGAATCCAAAACGACAAGCGACATTGAAAAGAATTTGGCAGAAATAACAAAAAAACATTTTACGGTGCTTCCCAATCCCGACACACAAAATAAAGTGCGGTATCATCTTCAGCCGATGATGAGTATTACACCGGGAGCATTTATAAACAATCCGATTGGTCCTTTTTTACCTTGGATTTTTGTTTACTTTTTTATTGGCCTTGCTGGTGTGGTCATGCTTACTTCATGTTTCAACTTTACTAATTTATCTATTGCCCGCTCACTTACAAGGGCCCGTGAGATTGGTGTGCGCAAGGTAACGGGAGCGATGCGCTGGCAGATATTTACACAGTTCCTTTCCGAATCTGTAATCGTTGCATTATTGGCATTGGTTGGAACTATAGTAATATTGATTGTCCTTAAGCCATTGATGTTGGAATTGAGTTTTGCCCGCCTGATGATGTGGGATTTGGAAGCCAACTACTTTGTATTCGCTGTGTTTTTAGTGTTCGCCATTTTTGTCGGCATACTGGCCGGTATTTTTCCTGCCGTTGTACTGAGTGGATTTCAGCCGGTGAAGGTGCTGAAAGGTCTTAATACCATGCGTTTGTTTTCAGGAATGCATTTGCGCAAAACATTATTAGTGATGCAATTCACTTTTTCACTGGTGTTCATTCTGTCGGGGATAGTCGTGTTTAACCAGTTGCAACTATTTCTGCGAGCCGACCATGGGTTTAACATGGAGAAAAAATTGGTCGTAGGCTTAAGTAACACATCGGCAGAAACATTAAAAACAGAATTACTGAAGTATGCCAATATTGAAAATGTAACAGCTGTATCACACGTACTGGCAGCCGGTTCAAGTTACGGTGATAGTTATAAGCGATCGTTGGTTGAAAAAGAGTGGACCAATGTAAATTACTATGCCACAGATGAAGATTATCTTCTGAATCTTGAAATTCCATTGGTCGCTGGAAAATATTTTACGACCGAAAATGGAGCTTCCAATAAAAATTTTGTGGTGTTAAATGAAAAGGCAGTGAAGGCCTTTCATTTCAAGTCTCCGGTAGAGGCCATAGGTCAGGAGATCATCCTGCAAACGGATTCTTCGCGTAAGCAAATAATTGGAGTAGTAAAAGATTACAATCATCAAATGCTGATGGAAAAGATGGAACCTCTCGCCCTCATTTATGATACTGCGCAACAAAGTATTTTGCAAGTGAAATATACCGGCACCTATGAAGAAGCAGGTAAAAGCGTGGAAATGGCATGGGCAAAAGTCAATCCATCATTGAAGGTGGACTACAAGGATTTTTATGGAGAAGTCCATAAGATTTATGATATCTTCTTTGGTGATCTGGTTAGTATCCTGAGTGTGGTTGCTTTCCTGGCCATCACTATCTCTTGCCTTGGTCTTTTGGGTATGGCTACCTATGCCACAGAGACTCGCCTTAAGGAAATATCTATTCGCAAAGTATTAGGCAGCAGCGATGGCGCATTAATTTATTTGTTGTCAAAGGGTTTTGTTTCCATGTTGCTCATTGCGATTGTAATAGCAGTTCCGGCAGCGTTTTTTATGAATGATTTATGGTTAGAACAATTGGCTTACCATGTATCAGTAGATGTTGTTACAATCACTATCGGGATCACAGCACTTATCTTTTTTGGCGTGATAACGATTGGCTCACAAGCCTGGCGTGCCATTTATGTCAAGCCTGTTGAGAATTTGAGGAGCGAGTGAATCAGGAACACCACTTTGCTTTTTTTTGACTTCGACATCGGTCACTGCAATAATTCATGTCATCTCAGACTTTACCTACGAACAGCGCGAAAATTGTATCTTCGCAGTTTAATTGAATGATCATGAAGAAATACTTTCTTTTTCTGCTAATCCTTTCGGCTTGTTCAGGGGAAACTAAGGAATTTGTTTTGTCTCCGGTGGATTTTCTAGCAAAATTGAAAAGTACTGCTGACCCAATTCTTCTGGATGTACGCACACCAAAGGAGATAGCTATTGACCGCCTGGAAAACTCGCAAAGTATTGTCTTTGATGGTTCCTTTTCGAATAAGTTGGAAGGACTAGAGCATAAACCATTGTTTGTTTATTGTGCTTCCGGCAAAAGAAGTGCAAAAGCTGCTGCGATTCTTCGAGAAAAAGGATACGAAAATGTTTTTGAATTGGAAGGTGGCCTTAATCAATGGAAAAAAGAGGGGTTAGTTGTAGAAAGCACACCACAAAACTAAATTCATTTCACATCTTATTTCAAAATGAACAATGTATTCTTATGTGGAGTCATTCTGTTTTTTGCCTGCGGTAAACCGATAGCACAAGAAGTTATTCGCGATGATTTATTTACAGAAGGTGAGATACAAGGGAAAGTAAACAATCAACTGAGTGAAGCATCCGGATTGGTGGCCAGCGTGAATAATATAGGTTATTTCTGGGCTCACAATGACAGTGGGAATCCGGCCCAGATATTTCTGATTGACCAAAATGCCAAAATAAAATTAGTATGCAAGTTCAACAGGATTAAAAACCGTGATTGGGAGGATATTGCTATTGGGGCCGGTCCTCAAGAAGGTAAAAATTATATTTATGTAGGGGATATAGGTGATAACGATGCGCAGTACCCCCTTAAACTGATTTATAGGTTCGAAGAGCCATTACTTATGACGGAGAAAGAGATCATCATAGCGGACTATGATACTTTGATTTTAAAACTTCCGGATGGTGCCCGTGATGCAGAGGCGCTCATGATTGATCCAAATTCTCAGGATATGTTCTTAGTTTCAAAACGCGAAGATTCGGTCAGGCTATATCAAATGGATTACCTCTTTCAACAGGACACTTTTTTGACACAGCGCATTGCCATATTGCCATTTCATAATATTAACGCAGCGGATATCTCAGCGGATGGTAGTGAAGTCCTTATGAAGGATTATGATAATATCTTCTACTGGAAAAAAGAAGAGGATGAATCAATTCGGGAATTACTGATGAGAGTGCCACTGCAATTGCCTTATAAAAAAGGAAGACAGGATGAAGCCATTGCCTGGAAGCGCGATGGCTCTGGATTCTATACTCTTGGCGAAACGGTAAGTGGTGAAAAGGGAAAACTTGTCTACCACAAAAGGAAATAAAGATTTTAAGTTTGACGCATAATCAAGTCACGCGTAAAGGCAATCAATTGGTCTTTTTGTTTTGTCGGCTTCACTTTGTCAAGTAAGTCAAAACCTTTTACAAAATAAGCCAGAATTTTATTCTCAGTTAGGAGAGGGATATTTAGTGAATTATAAATACAGGTTATCGCTTTTACTTTCTGCTTTTTATTGAATCTTTTAGCGGAAATCCATTTGGCCAGTTCTTGTTGATCTTTTCTCTTCGCTTTTTCGAATGCTTTGATGAGTAGAAAAGTTTTTTTATTACTAATGATATCGCCTCCTACTTGCTTTCCAAATTTCTTTTTGTCGGCATACACATCCAACAAATCATCCTTTAGTTGAAAGCCAATACCGATATTCACACCAAATTCCTTCAATGCTTTTCTTTCTGCTTCAGGTGCATCGGCCAACAGGGCGCCAAGTTCTAAACTAAACCCAAGCAAAACGGCAGTCTTCAACCGAATCATATTGATATAGAGAGCCTCAGTTACCTTTGCTTTTTTTTCAAACTCCATATCCCACTGCTGCCCTTCACATACTTCTGCCGCACAAATGTTAAATAATTCTAAAACAGCTTTCAATTTCTTTTCTTCCAGGGATATAAATAAATCGTATACACTTACCAGCATAACATCACCTGAAAGTATAGCGGTGTTTACATTCCATTTTTCATGAACGGTTGCCTTGCCTCTGCGAAGTGGAGCTCTGTCCATGATATCGTCATGCAACAAGGTGAAATTGTGAAAGGCCTCTACCGCCATTGCATACGACACAATTTTCTCGACATCGTTCTTATAGAGTGAATAGGCGAACATGGTTAACAATGGGCGTAAGCGTTTTCCGCCCAAACCCATAATGTAGCGGATGGGCCCATAGAGCGACTTTGGTTCAGAGCCGAACTTCCGTTTTTTTATTTCCGCTTCAATTAGGGTCAAATAGTTTTTAATCATTGTCAAAATCAACAGAAGTTACAAACACGAGATCAATCAATCTTCTATCCACATCCGTTTTTTTTACGCGCACTTTAATCTCATCTCCCAGGCGATAGACTTTTTTTCTTCTGCGGCCAATGATGCGATAGTTTTTCTCGTCAAACTCATAATAATCATCTTTCATGTCCGCCAACCGTGCCATACCTTCGCATTTGGTTTCTACTATTTCTACAAACACGCCAAAGTCGGTTACGCCTGTTATGATGCCATCATACACTTTGTCTTCGGCCATGCTCATAAACTCCACTTGTTTATACTTGATAGAAGCACGTTCCGCATCTGCAGCACGTTTTTCACGCTCAGAAGAGTGAATGCATTTTTCTTCAAACTCCTTCTTATTAACCGATTTACCATTATCGAGATAATGTTGCAACAATCGATGGACCATCATATCGGGGTACCTGCGAATAGGTGAAGTAAAATGAGTATAGTGATCAAAGGCTAATCCAAAATGCCCTTTGGCCTCGGTGGTGTACTTGGCTTTTGCCATTGCCCGTACAGCAAGTGATTGCAAAACGTTTTGCTCTGGCTTCCCTTCTATTTCATCCATTAATTTATTCAATGAACGTGAAACAGCCGCATCTTCGACCTGTAACTTATGACCAAATTGTTTGGCAAACTCTGAAAACGTCTGAAGTTTTTCAGGATTGGGTAAGTCATGTGTACGGTACACAAAAGTGTCTTTTTCTTCCCCCTTTCGCTTCTTGAAAAGATAAGTGGCAACACCTTTGTTAGCCAGCAGCATGAACTCTTCAATCAATTTGTGCGCATCTTTTCTGACTTTAGGAATAACCGATAACGGCTTTCCTTTCGCATCTAATTTGAATTTTACTTCCGTAGTTTCAAAATTCACAGCACCTTTTTTGAATCGGTCTTTTCTCAGAATGTGATGAAGGTCATTTAATATTTTTAGTTCTTCGGCAAATTTTCCTTCACCACTCTCAATTACCTCCTGTGCTTGTTCGTAGCTAAATCGGTGATCGGAATGTATAATGGTCCTTCCATACCACTCTTTGTGCACCTTGCCTTTGTTATCCATTTCAAAGACAGCTGCAAACGTAAGCTTATCTTCATTTGGCCGCAATGAACATAGTCCGTTTGACAATCGCTCGGGCAACATCGGAACAGTACGATCTACCAGGTAAACGGAAGTGGCGCGATCGAAAGCATCATCGTCTAATACATTTCCCGGCATAACATAATGGGTTACATCGGCAATGTGAACGCCAATCTCATAAAGCCCACTGTCAAGTTTTTTGAAGGACAATGCATCATCAAAATCTTTAGCATCCTCAGGATCAATTGTAAATGTCAATACATCTCGAAAATCCCAACGTTTTTTGATTTCATCCTTTGTTATACCTTCTGATATCTTTTCTGATTCCTTCAATACCTTCTCCGGAAAACGAAAGGGCAAATCAAATTCTGCCATGATCGAATGTATCTCTGCCTCATTCTCTCCGCTTTTGCCGAGAATCTCAACCACTTTTGCTTCCGGGCTTTTATCACCCTCCGCCCATTTGGTAACTTCAAATAGAACTTTGTCGTTTGTCTTCGCTCCATTCAGATTTTCAGGGAATATGAAAAAATCCTGGTACACTTTTTTAAAATCCGGAACCACAAATCCAAAATTCCTGGACAGTTCAATCTTTCCAACAAAGCGGCTGCGGCTTCTTTTAACAATTTCAGTGACCTTTCCTTCCGGGCTTTCTCCAGTCTTTCTGTCTGAGAGCGAGACCGCAACTGTATCACCATGCAGGGCTGAACCTAAATCCTGAGTGCGTATGTAAATATCTTTTTTGCCTTCTTCACCAGTAGCTACGTAGGCAAATCTTGGATTAACATGGTCTACCACGCCTGTAACCGTTTTTGACTTGCGCGAACTTTTGTATTGCCCACTGCTGAGCTGCTCTACATGGCCTTCTTCTTGCAGGGAATCCAGAATTTTATGCAAGTCTTCAATTAGTGATTTTTTTTTAAGCCCAAGTTTTTTCACAATTTGCTGAATGCTGTAGGCTTTGCCGGTCATTTCTTCCAACAGGACCATAAGAGAATTATACATTCCCCCCTGTTCCTTCTTCTCGCGCTTTTCTTTAATTTTTTTAAATTTCTTTTTACTCATAATGTTTTAAATTTCTTCCTGACGTGTGTCAAAAATATCAAGCACGACAACTCTTGTCTTTTCGATTTTATAGATTAACCGATTGTGTTTGGATAACAGGATTTGACGAATGGAGTTGTTATGGGAAGTTTTGCGGCCTATGTTTGGGAATCGGCTTAACAAAAACAATTTGGCATCTACTTTACTTATAAATTGTATGGCATCTCTTTCCGTCCATTCACTCAGCAGATATTGTATTACGTGCCGATACCGATTAACTGCTAGTTCTGACCACGTTATTTTTTTAGCCATGTTTTGGCCTTCTGCATCACGATTTCATGATCTGTAACATGCCCGGTTTCAATTTGCTTGAGCGAAACTTCAATATTCTTTTTTTGGAATTCTGTAAGCTCATTCCAGAAATCCGAATCTTTATCCGCAATCAACATCTCATCCACCATTCCTTGAAGTTCTTCCAAAAGATCCTTTTGTTTAATCGAAGCAATTTTCTTTTGAAGATTCTCAACTAATACAGCACGTTCCATAGTTCCTGCTTTTCGACATATAAAAGTACTCAAAAAATCTCAGTTCGACTGCATGATATTCCCTTCCGGAATGATATCCAGCCCCTTCATCTTCAAATACAATTGGGCAATGGCCACCACATCGCGCACGCAGTACTCTGCAATTTTCTTTAAATCTTTTTCTTGATAGTAAACCGAGTTGACCTTTGATCCATCCATTACACTTTTACTGGTTGGAATATTAAAGATAGCGGCAAGCAAATCGAGGGAAGTATAATGCTTATAGTCCCCAAACTTCCACAATTCCATGGTATCCAAGTGGGGCACCTCCCAGGATTTCTTTCCGGCCAGGTTTAGTAAATTGGGCAAGGCAATGTTATTGATCAGCATCCTGCGGCTGAGGTATGGGAAATCAAACTCCTTTCCATTATGCGCACAAAGCTTTGTATTGGAATCTAATTTTTCGAGCACGGATTTGAATTCGAGGAGCAATTTCTGTTCATTGTGATCGGCATAGTATTTTAAACGGAGACCCATTTCTCCCTTTTCTGTTTCTGTATACTTGCCCACTGCCACCACTATGATCTTCCCGAATTCAGCATAGATGCCTGCCTTTTGATGAAACAGATCTTCATCGGTTTGACCTTCTTCTCTTTTAAAGAAGGTGGCTTTGCGTGCCCATTGCGTTTTTAGGCGTTCGTCAAGGGTGCTATAATGCTCTACACAGCCAATCGTTTCAATATCTAGGAATAAAATGTCTTTAAGCAATGGATTCATACGACCAAGATAATAAAAGCTGGTACAATCCTTGTAAGGTGCATCAAAATTGTTTATGCTGAAAGCATTGCGCATACGGCTTCTGTTTTTTCAAAACTTTGTGTTGGCCACCATTTTCATTAGCCTCTTTGGTTGCTACCTGATCCTGGAAGCTGGCACCGTTTTGTTTGTGATACCCGTTTTGTCCATGAAGGTTATCACCAATGTTTTGATCGGGGCGATCTTCCACTTCTTCAAACAAAATCAGTTGTACTTCTTTCAAAATCTCGGAGTTTCAACTCTTGATTTGTATTTATCGGCATTCTGTATCGACCTGGTTTTGTGGTTAGGTTTAACAATCATACCGCTTCTACTTCTATGAAAAAACATACGCTAGAGTTTGATGGTATAGAATTATCCTTTAGTACTCATTCTGTTTTGTCGAGCATTTACATGAAATGCGAAACCGGAAAAATAATAGGTTTAATGGGAAGGAATGGCTGTGGAAAATCTTCTCTGATGAAAACAGTTTTTGGATCCTTGAGAAATCACAATCAATCTATTCGTATAAATAGCTTTCCGTTGATTGGAAGTTATCAGCAGGACAAATTCATCAGCTATTTACCGCAGGAAAATTTTATTCCCCATAAACTTTCAGTTGCGACAGCACTGGAATACTTTGAGATGGACTGCGAATCACTGACTGATTATTTTCCTGATTTTAAAGTGCTGTTGTTTACTCCAGCCCGAGATTTATCAGGCGGTCATCTGCGTTTACTGGAATCTTTTTTGATTTTAAAGTCGCCTCATCCTTTTTGTTTGCTGGATGAACCTTTTTCCGGACTCATGCCTCTGCACATTGAATGTATGAAAGAACTCATCTCTCAGGCAAAATCAACCAAGGGGATTATCCTATCTGATCATCTGTATCGCCACACCATGGAAATGGCCGATGAAATTTATTTGCTTTCGAATGGTAAAACCTATTTGATCAAAGATCAGGAAGAACTTGTCTTTCGTGGCTATTTACAAGAGCCATTAGGAGTGTAGTACTCCTTCCTTTTCAATCTCTTTAATAAACGTGAGATTCTCTTCACAGATTGTATCCGGCACAAACACAAAGCGTTTGTCATAAATCTGATGGCCGATATAGTAACTTACCCAATACTCATTGTTAAGATGAAATACATTAGATTCGATTGGTTCAATCAGAGCTGAACCATGTGCTGGAACAGTTTCAAGGAAGTGCCTGAGCGTAGAAGTTTTTTGTTGCTCACCTGCTTTTTCTCCATACCCTTTACTCACTACTAATGTGGTTTCAATTGGAAAGTTATTATTGTTGATCAGGTAAAACTTTCCATTCGTCCTGATGGAGAATATTCTTTTGACGAACCACAGCCAGGGTCACATTTTTTACTTCAGGTATTATAATGTCTTTTTTCATTTCCGGATTAAATCGGGATATAAAATTATCAACCACAATATAAAAGCCGTTCGATTAAAAGTTCATACTTACATTGAATTAAAAAAAGATTAATTTTATCCACACAGATTAAATATAACAGACTTCAACATGGATAAGCGAACATTTTTAAAGAGCATTGCCGTACTAGGCGCGTCTGGAGTTACATCAGCGTATGGAATGGACAGGTGGATTGATAACGTGGCTCACGTTTCCTCCGAAAAGTTGGCGGAAGACGAGATCTTCTGGGAGGGTATCCGTAAGGGATATCAATTGAAGCCCGATTACATTAACCTTGAAAATGGATACTACTGCTTTCTGCCTCAGGAAACATTAGAGAATTACATTCAACACATCCGGGATGTAAACTATCAGGGTTCATATTACATGCGCACAGTGCAGTGGGACAATAAGAAATCATTAGCCGCTAAATTGGCCTCAGTAGCAGGATGCTCATCTGAAGAATTGATTATCACAAGGAATACGACTGAATCTTTGGACATGGTGATTGGCGGACTACATTGGCACGCTGGCGATGAAGCAGTAATGGCTGAACAGGATTATGGATCTATGCTCGATATGTTTAAACAGGTGGCATCCAGATATGGAGTAGTTAACAAATTAGTATCTGTTCCCAATCACCCATCATCAGACGAAGAGATTGTGAAGTTGTATTCCAATGCTATTACCGACAAGACCAGGTTGTTAATGGTTTCTCACATGATAAACATCACAGGGCAGATTTTACCAATTCGAAAAATTTGTGATATGGCACATGCTAAGGGTGTGTTGGTATTGGTAGACGGTGCCCATGCGTTCGCACATTTCAAATACTCGATAGCGGATCTGAATTGTGATTATTATGGAACCAGTTTGCACAAATGGTTAAGCGTGCCTTTGGGTGCTGGATTTCTTTATGTACGAAAGGAAAATATAGGTACCCTATGGCCATTGCTTGGTGACGAGGGAAGAAAAGAAGACGATGTTTTAAGATTAAATCATATCGGTACACATCCCGTTGGTACCGATTTGGCTATCGCAGATGCTATAGACTATTATCAGAAGGTTGGCCCAGAAAGAAAGGAAGCACGTTTACGTTACTTACAAAATTATTGGTCTGGTAGGGTAAGGCCCATGAAGCACATTGTGCTGAACACTCCGGCCGATCCGCAACGATCGTGTGGTATCGCCAATGTTGGGGTGAAAGGAATGAAGCCTGGCGATCTTGCCAAAACACTTCTGGATAAATACAAAATCTGGACGGTTGCTATCGATGGTGCAGGAGTGCAGGGCTGTCGGATTACCCCCAATATTTATACGACACCAACTGAGTTAGATGCTTTGGTGAGCGCATTAGGTGAGTTAGGTTAGAACTTATTATTTATAATAGCCTTCTGCCAAATAAGACACAGTTCTATATTTTTATTGCCATCCCAAAAAGCAAAACTAGTTTTTCTTTTAGAATATTTTTTACGACTTCCATATTCTGCGCTTCCCCCAACTCTTTCTCCAAAGAGGTAACGGCTTTGTCATCTATCCCACAAGGCACAATGTGATTAAAGTAATCCAGATTTGTATTTACGTTAAAGGCAAGACCATGCAAAGAAACCCATCGGCTCATCTTTACGCCTAGCGCGCAAATCTTTCTTGCTTTGCTTTTATCCTTGCTATCCAGCCATACACCCGTCAGGCCTTTTATTCTTCCTCCTTCTATCTTAAATTCTTTAAGTGTAAGAATTACAGACTCTTCCAATAGTCTCATGTATTGATGGATATCAGTAAAAAAATTTTCCAAATCCAGAATTGGATACACCACAATTTGACCAGGTCCGTGATAGGTAATGTCGCCACCTCGATTAGTATGATAATAGCTTGCCTGAATAACAGGTAGGTTCTCTATTTGGACGAGCAAGTTATTTTCATTACCACTTTTCCCAAGAGTAAAGACATGTGGATGTTCACAAAAAATTAAGTAGTTGTTTGTCGGATGTTGTTTGTCATCTGGAAGACTGCGGTTTTCTGCTTTGATGGCCAACGTTTGATTGTAAAGTTCAGTCTGATAATCCCACGCTTCGTTGTAGTCAAATAAGCCTAAATCAATAATTTTTGTTTCCTTGTTTCGAATAAAATTCATGGCCGGCAAATTTTCACCAATACAAGTTCAGAAAACGAGGTGCTGTTTATTTCATTTTGGCGAGCTCTTTTTTTACAAAGTCGACTGCCTCTTCCGGATCATCAGGATCAACTTGATTTTCTTTGGCGAGATAATACGATATCCAATCCGTAAGATGGATAAGATAGTAGTACTGTTCTAATAACGATGCGCCTTCTGCAACAATATCAATAATAGGATGCGAACGTTTTTCAAAATATTCGCGACAAATCTCCATTCGCTTTTCGACCCGATCATGGTCATGATCCGAATACAGATAAATTACCTGAGCTTGTTGTAAAATATTCTCAGGGAAACGCCAGCCCTCCATCTCGTTGTGATTCATTTCTGGAAATGTATTGACATGGGCAAGTTGTTTCGCGTTTTCATTTAGCTGATTCTGGAAACGGGTGGCCATAGCACTTAATCTTCCATCACAATAGATGATGGGTAGTTTACCTTTTAATTTTTTTGCCATAAGTTCTGCTTCTGCCTGAATTGCTTTTTCACCACGGTCAAGATATTCAATTGCATTTTCTGTTTCTTTAATGAATGCTGCTCCAATTAAGTTAGTGTGATACAAAGCATACAGCAACGATACCATCATATAGCCCAGCATGGCTCGTGGACTCTTAGATGATCCCGGTAATTGGATGAAGAACAAATTGTACTCTTTGGCCAATTCTAACATTTTCCCACCGGAAGTGATACAAATGATGTGCGCACGCTTTAGCATCGCTTTTTGTATGGTGGCCAGAGTTTCCTCAGTATTTCCACTAAATGAGCACGCAATAAAAAGAGTATGAGGACTAACAAATTGAGGTATGTTGTATCCTTTCGATACCGTGATAGGAATAGGTACTCTGCCAAAGGTTAACGATTCAACCAGGTTGGCGCCAATGCCTGATCCACCCATTCCAGTGATCAATATATTGCGTATGTCGCTTCCTGGCCTCACCAGATCTACAGATTGTCCGATCTTGAGAGCATGAGCCAAATGCAGTGTAAATCCTTCAATTAGTTTCTTCATTCTTCTAAATTAAATATCTTGGATAGGATTGTTTATTAAAGGGCAAGTTCAACCTATTCAATCAAAAATCTGGTGAATAAGCTTAAAGGTAGGATATTCTTATGAGCGATAAAATCAAAAAAGGGAAGGAAGGGGAGAGCCTCGCGGCAGAATATTTAATCAGCAAAGGTTTTGAGATAGTGGAGAGGAACTACCGGTATAAGCAATCCGAAATTGATCTGATTGTTAAGAAAAATAACTGGCTAATTTTTGTGGAAGTGAAATTTCGCTCTTCTGATGCTTATGGTTATCCCGAAGATTTTGTCGATTATAAAAAAGCAAAAAATATTGTGGATGGGGCTGAGCAATATACCTACGATAAAAACTGGCAAGGCAATGTACGGTATGATATTGTAGCCATCCGGAACATAAGCGGCAAGCTGGAAATCCGACATATTGAAGACGCGTTCTATTAGCTTGACTGCCTACCGCATCCTTGCCTACTGCCTACTTCTATTGCTACCTAACTGAATAAAGCTCTTTCCCCTTCTCATTCCATTCTTTACGAGTGAACGGCTTAAATTCTTTGTCAAAAGGTTCTTTGGGATAGCTTATAATTTTCTTGCGTTTGCCACTAGCATAGTTTTCGATCCAGTCACTTACTTTTTGATCCCATTTGTATTCTCCTTGCACTGCAACCGTACCATTTTCATGTAGCATATAATAATAACCTTCCCTCTCACCATATTCTATCGGGATGATCTCTTTCATTTTCTTGCGTTCGTTCGGGTCATAATAAGTTACAACTGATTCCTTCGGCCAGCCTTTGTAGTACTTTTCTTTGTCTTCCACCAAATCCGCGCGGTCATACCTCATCCAGCGTCCGTGTTTTGTGCCTTTGAAATAAATACCTTCTTCCAAAAGTGTTTCGCCCTGCATTCTTTTATAAGGACCATGTAGTAATACTCCTTTGCTTGGGTCGAACGTAGAGGTCTTCCGGATTTCTCTTCGGGTAAAATCATACCAGTAAATATCGCGGGCAAAGCTGCTCGGCTTTTCAGGTTTCCTTAAGTAATAGAAAAGTTCGACCGTAATTCGGTCGCCATACCCTTTTCGTGTAAATCCCTTTTTAGTCTTGATCCCATAGTAGACTTTCCTCTTTGGTTTCTTTTTTTTAGCATAGATGGGCTCTTCAATTTTTTCATCTAACTCCAACAAAGTGAAAGGCTTATCGGTATCAAAGGTAAACTGGCCTTCCTGGATGCGAGGCTCCGTGCCTTGGGCAATAAGCAGTGCTGGGGCGAGGAAAAGAATAAGGGGAACGAGGTTCTTCATATTACGAGCAAACGAAATTAAGAAAAAAATATTTTGATCATCCGAATTATTTGTTGTTGAAGTATTTTGATGTCAAAAGATATTCAATCGTAACTGGCCTGGATCTTCCTACGTCCGCTCTGGTGCTAAAGAGAATTTGGAGAACTATCAAGATAGGATTACGCTGAATATACGTCAAAAAAAAATCGCGCTAACTCGAAATGTTGAGCTGCACGATTTACAAAATTAAAAATGTAGTAGCCTCTACTTAGCCAACCAATTCCACACTCCTTTTAATAAAACTAGTTAAGTCAGCGCCCGTCAGCATATTCTGTGAAAGTAAGGCAAGGTCGTATGCTTGTTTGGCAAGCTTTGCCTTTAGATCATCTGTTTCCGCTTTTAATATTTTCTGTACAATTTGATGATTGCCATTGATGGCCACATTGTAATTATCGGGCATACTACCCATGAATGACATTCCACCGCCACCACCTGTGCGAGCCATATCTTTCATTCTGCGCATCCACTCACTCATCGTAATGGTGACAGGAAGATCATCCGGTGAGAGGGGTTCTATTGCGAGTATCATGCTTTTATTATTGATCGCCTTTTCAAAAACGGTTTTAACGACATCTTCTTCCTCTTTGCTCAATATGCTCTCCATTTTTTCATCCTTTGCAATAAGCTTGTCAATGGTTTCGCTATCGACACGCTTCAACTGGGTGGTTTCCAGTTTCTGTTCCAAATTACCAATGAAATGGCTATCCAACACGCCATTCATGAGCAACACATCATAGCCTTTGGCCTTTGCCGATTGAATGAAAGCATCTTGCTTGCCAGCATCCGTAGTATACAAATACACCAGTTGTTTGTCTTTGTCGGTTTGTATAGTTTTTACTTTTTCTTTGTATTCTTCAAATGTGAAGTAATGTGTTTCGGTATTTTTAAGTAGAGCGAACTCTTTCGCTTTTTCATTAAACTTCTCATCACTGATGATTCCGTACTTCACAAAAATTCCGATGTCGTCCCACTTCTTTTCAAAATCCGGGCGGTCTTTCTTAAACATGTCCTGAAGTTTGTCAGCTACTTTTTTAGTGATGTGCTGACTGATCTTTTTTACATTAGAGTCGCTTTGCAAATAGCTACGCGACACGTTCAGCGGAATATCCGGGGAGTCAAGTACTCCGTGCAACAACATTAAGAAATCAGGCACAACTTCTTTTACCTCATCGGTAATGAATACCTGGCGGGAATAAAGTTGAATTTTATTTTTCTGTACCTCGAAATCGTTCTTCACTTTCGGAAAGTAAAGAACTCCGGTGAGGTTAAAGGGATAATCAACATTAAGGTGGATCCAGAACAATGGATCTTCCGTGAAGGGATAAAGCTCTTTATAAAATTTAAGATAATCTTCATCCGTTAGCTCTTTTGGAGATTTTGTCCACAGGGGAACTGTGTTATTAATGATGCGATCTACAGTTACCGATTTGTATTTTGGTTTGCCTGCCTGTTCGGCAGGCAGGTTGTCTTTGTCAACACCATCTTCTTGTTGTTCTTCTTTGGTACCAAACTTAATCTCTACCGGAAGGAACTTACAATACTTTTCAAGGATGCCTTTCAGTCTAAATTCGTCAAGGAATTCTTCAGAGTCTTCGTTGATGTGAAGAATTACATCAGTACCACGGATTTCTTTTGGAGCAGCAGAGAGTTCAAATTCTGTTGAACCATCACACTCCCATTTAGCAGCTTCGCTTCCTTCTACGAAAGATTTGGAAATAACTTCAACATTGGAGGCAACCATGAAGGCAGAATAAAAGCCCAGACCAAACTTTCCAATGATGTCTTTGCCATCCATTTTGTCTTTGAACTTTTCAACAAACTCTTCGGCACCTGAAAAAGCAATCTGGTTAATGTATTTCTTGATCTCCTCGCCCGTCATACCAACGCCTTTATCGCTTACTGTGATGGTCTTTTTCTTCTTATCAAAACTGACTTCGATTTTGATATCACCTAACTCGCCCTGAAATTCACCCATGGAGGCAAGTTTTTTTAGTTTTTGAGTAGCATCAACAGCATTGCTTACCAGCTCCCTTAAGAAAATCTCGTGGTCAGAATAGAGGAACTTTTTAATAATGGGGAAAATATTCTCGGTATGAATGGAGATAGATCCTTTTTCTTTAACGACTGCCATATGTGTATCTTTTTCTAGTTTAACGATCTAATAAACGGGTGTAAAACAAAATCCCCGCGATGTGCAGGGATTTCAAAAGTTGTTCCAATGACGCTTGAAGTGACAGGATGGCAGAAAAAGTAAGAGAATTTACCGATAGTGTTTCAAATGTGGAAGTACCTTTACTCCTTCATGGTTTTAGTTTCATTATATCGGTGGGGGGCTTGGCAGAGCACATTGCTCGAATACAACGATTGGATATTTAATCAAGTGATTGTCATGAACCAGCACTTCAAGCCAGCCGTCCATGGTGAAAGTTATTGTCGGCTACTTTCTTTTTATAATCAGGAAGGGAATGATCCAACACTCATTGGGATGCCATTACCCCCCTCCCAAATATTCCCTTATCAAATCAATCATGGTTTGCGGATAAAGTCCAAGCCAGACTAAAAGGAAGGTGAGTATGAACAAAGCAACGCCATTAACCCAATACATGCTTGGATTCATCGAGGACACTTTGCTGTCAACCGGTTTTTCAAACATCACCGCGATGATTTTAATATAATAAAAGAGGCCAATAACACTGTTCAGAGCCAGCATTATCACCAGGAGCCATTGCTGCACATTCACACCGGCAGCGATAATATAAAATTTGCCTACAAAACCGGCCGTGAGCGGAATGCCCGCCAACGAAAGAAGCATGGCGGTAAATGCCGCTGCCATCCAAGGCCTTACCCAAAACAGGCCCTGATAATCTTCTAGCCTTTCCGCATCGCGCTCATCGTCCGACAAAATTGAAATGATACCAAACGCACCAAGGCTGGTTACGAAATAGGCCACGAGGTAAAAGCACACGGCCTCCAAGCCCAGCTTGCCTGACGCCAGAAAAGCAACGAGCAGGTAACCCAGGTGCGCAATAGATGAATAAGCCAGTACACGCTTAACATTCGATTGCCGCAATGCCAGAAAATTTCCAATGAACATGGAGGCAATGGAAACGATGGTGAAGGTCATCACCATGGCAGGATAACGATACGCATCAATCTGTGTGAAGAACCTGACCAGTAACACCACCATTCCACCTTTCGAAACAGTGGCGATGAATGCTGTTACCGGTGCCGGTGCACCTTCATAAACATCCGGTGCCCACATGTGGAAAGGCACCACGCCCAATTTGAATCCAACCCCGATGATCATCAGACCCAATCCAGTGAGCAGAAGCAAGGGAATCTCATTTCCGGTTTTCATGTACGTTGCGATTCCCGTAAAATCCATTGACCCTGTCATCAAGTACACCAGTGCCATGCCAAGCAAAAGAAATGCGGATGAGAATGCTGCAAGTATTAAATATTTGATACCAGCTTCATCTGACTTTGCCCGCTTTCGCAAATAGGCAATCATGGCATATAAGGCTACGCTGAGAATTTCAAGTCCCAGGAAAAGGGAAACAAAATGCTTGCTGATCACCAGCATGGATGCTCCAAGTGTGGCCAGCAATATTAAAATGTAGTACTCTTCTTTTCTCTCTTCACGCTGTTCAAAATAAGCATATGAAATCATCACCACGATAAGTGTGCTCAACACTATGAGGCCGGTTATGAATGTGCCAAACCCATCAACAATAAAAAGTGGTTCAATGGAGAAAGTTTTATTGGAAGCGTAAGTCAACAGGTAATAGAAAATCCCGATCAAGCAGGCCAAAGTAACCCGATAAATTAATTTGTGGTTCCGCCTGATGACAATAGATACCGTGGCAATCAGTGAAGCTCCTACCAGCAAAATGCCAGGCAAGAGATTGAGAATAACTTCAGGGTTGCTAAGGTCAAGTTTATTCATGCTCGCCTTTCTTTATTGTTTGAACATTATTACCATTGACAACTTGTTTGGTGTAACTCACTTCAGCCGCAGGGGCAAAAGTTCTCTTTGCGGCATCAATCACCACCTGTGGAAAAAGTCCTAACCCAATAATGACTACTACCAGCGGCACTAAAATAAATTTTTCGCGCATGGACAGGTCAAGGATAGCGTGATGGCTGATTTCTTTCCCTAAAAAAACTTTTTGCATTATCCGCAGTGAATATGCAGTGGCTGCTACAATGCCAAGGGTTGCCACAAGGGTGTAAACCTTGTTCACCTGCCAGGTGCCGATGAGAGTAAGAAATTCAGCTACAAAATTTCCAAGACCGGGCAATCCAAGCGAAGCCAATACAAAAATGAGGGCAATTGTTCCCATGAATGGAACTTGCTTCCAGAACCCGCCCATGTTGGTTATTTCACGAGTGTGGATGCGTTCATAAATCGAACCTGCCAAAATAAACAAGGCACCTGTACTGATTCCGTGTGTGATCATTTGCATCACCACACCTTGCATGGCGAGTTCATTAAACGCAAAGACCCCCAAAATCACAAAGCCCATGTGGCTCACACTGGTGTAGGCCACCAAACGCTTAAGGTCAGTCTGCGAAAAGGCAAGAAAAGCCCCGTAAATAATTCCGACAACACCCAGCAGCATGGCCCAAGGTGCAAGTTCTGCGGAAGCAACGGGAAACAGAGGCAGGACAAACCGTATCAAACCATAAGCGCCTGTTTTCAACAGGAGCCCAGCCAAAATCAAACTACCTGCGGTTGGCGCTTGTGAATGTGCATCGGGTAACCAGGAATGAAAGGGAACAACAGGAAGTTTTACAATGAAGGCTGCGAAAAACCCCAGCATGAGCCAGCGTTCAACACCGGGAGACATTTTTGTGTCCAATAATTGGAAGTAGTCGAACGTATACACACCGGTTTGATTGCCATGAATAAAATATAAGCCGACTATGGCAAGCAACATCAGCAGCCCACTGGCCTGTGTGAAAATAAAAAACTTGTAGGCAGCATATCTTCGGTTTTCGTGGCCCCAAATGCCAATGAGAAAATACATGGGGACGAGCATCACTTCCCAGAAAAAATAAAACAGGAATAAATCCGTAGTGAGGAACACGCCTGTAATGCCGGCCAGCACCCACAAAATATTAAAATGGAAAAAACCAATGCGGTACTGGATTTCATTCCAGGAGATAGCTACAGACAAAATGCCGAGAAAAAAAGTCAGCACTAGCAGTAACAAACTTAGTCCATCCAGCGCCAGGGAAAAGTTTATACCAAAGCTTGGGATCCAGGCCACGCTGAATTTACTGATCCAGACAGATTCAGAATGGACTAACCCATTGCTTTGGACCCATATCCATAAAGCCATTACCAAATTAATCACGAATGCAGTTAATGAAATCCACCGCGAAAGTGAAGGGACCCATCGTTCAGCAATCCAGGCCATCAGTCCGCCTGCCATTAAAATGATTATGAATGTGAGCAAGATCATTCTGAATCGTTCTCTTTAACTTATTATCAATCCTATTGTTAAAATAACAATGCCGCCAATAACAATCCCCATCAGGTACCATCTTAAAATTCCATTTTGTGTGAATACGAAAAGACGATTGAACCCAATGGCCATTGTGACCACGCCTTCATACATTTTATCCACTACATCATTCTTGTTGATGTTAGCCAGAAAGACAAACGGTCGGACAAACAGGGCATCGTAGAGCCGATCAAAACCCCAACCGCTAAACCAAAATTGATGAAGGGTTTTACCAGATTCTTTGATTTTGTCTGATAACTCCGGGCTCTTAAGGTAAAACACGTAGGCAATATAAACTCCAGACAAGGCTACCACTGCGGCAATTGCCTGCATTATCCACTCTAAACTTTCTACATCCTGTTTTAATGATACTGAAGGCAACACGGGGTTTAATAAATCGGAAAACAGGGTGAAGTGCCCGAGGGTGTGCGGCAACTCAACGAATCCCCCGACCAGCGAAAGCACCGCGAGTACAATCAAGGGTGTACTGATTAGTTTTCCTGGCGCATGATTGACATGTGTTTTTTCTTCTCCAAAGAAAACAATGAACAACATTCTAAAGGTGTAAACAGATGTGATGAACGCACCAAGTAATGCAGCAAGAAAAAACCAAATGTTGCCGTTCTCTCCTGCCCAAGCCAGCCATAGAATCTGATCTTTGCTGTAGAACCCGGCCGTGATAAATGGAAGTGCGGCCAGCGAAGCTGCTCCAATCAGAAATGTCCAATAGATGACCGGAAGTTTACTTTTAAGCCCTCCCATTTTAAACATATCGTGTTCGTGATGAAGCGCCATGATCACTGCCCCTGCTGCCAGGAAGAGTAAGGCTTTAAAAAAAGCATGAATCATGAAATGGAAAATAGCTGCCGACCACGCGCCAACGCCCAGGGCCAAAAACATGTAACCGATTTGGCTAATAGTGGAGTATGCCAGAACCCGCTTCAGATCGTATTGGGTGAGGGCAGCAAACCCCGCCAGCAATAATGTTGTAGCCCCAATGGTCCCTACTACAATCAAGGCAACAGGCGCCAGTTCAAATATCACATGGGTGCGCGCGATTAAATAAACACCGGCCGTTACCATTGTGGCAGCATGAATAAGAGCACTTACCGGAGATGGGCCGGCCATTGCATCAGGTAGCCAGGTTTGTAATGGCAATTGAGCTGATTTTCCTACCGCTCCGCCCAACAATAACAATGCGATTATTAATGGTGGGTTGGTTCCCACTGTCCAGAGTTGGGGCGCTTGTGTGGCAATATCCTGGATGTTTAAGGTGTTGAATGCTTGAAACAACATAAACAATCCGATTGCCAAAGCAGTATCGCCAACGCGTGTAACGATAAATGCCTTGCGGGCTGCGTATCCGTTCTTCTCTTCCGAATACCAAAAGCCGATCAATAAATAGCTGCACAAGCCAACACCCTCCCAACCTAAATACATCAACACCAAATTATCCGCCAGCACCAGGATTAACATAGAGCATACAAACAAATTCAGGTAAGCAAAGAACCGGGCGAACCCCTCATCATCCTTCATGAACTCTATCGAGTAAACGTGGATAAGGAAGCCAACAAAAGTGATGACGAAAATGAAAACGAGCGAAAGCGCATCGAGGTGAAAAGCAAAAGCTGCCGAAAGTCCCGCCACATCAAGCCATTGCCAGGCAACATATTGGTAAGCATTAATGGAAGCTGATAAAAAATCAAACCCAACGAAAAGTGTTATCAAAGCGGCCAGGCCAACACTCCCCGCCCCGATAAAAGAATTAACCAGTCGGGAAAATCTGCTTCCGAACAGCACCAATATAAATGCCCCCAGAAATGGTAAAGTTGGTATGAGCCAGAGTAGATTCATTTTTCTTTCTCTTTATTCATCACCTCACCCTAATCCCTTCTCCTTTGGAGAAGGGGTTTGGGGATGAGGTCATCCATTCAATTTATTTGCTGCGTCACTATCTAATGTTTTCAATTGATAATAAATCTGGAGAATTAAAGCCAGGCCCACTGATACTTCTGCTGCCGCCATGGCCAAAATAAAAATGAACATAACCTGTCCATCGGGCTGCGACCATTTTGAACCTGCAATAATGAAAGCCAGTCCGGATGCATTCAACATAATCTCTACCGATACCAACATGAAAATAATATTGCGCCTGATGAGTACACCGATTAGGCCGAGCATAAATAAGATGCCCGAGAGCAGTAATGCGTGTTCTATTGGTATACTGTTCATAAGCTCATCTTTAGATTTTCATTCTTCTATTTTTTCTAAAAACCGGTGGACCACTTTTTTCTTTTTTCTTCCCAGGTGATAAGCACCCACAATACCGGCCATCAACAACATGCCGCTCAGTTCTACTCCTAAAATGTATTCGCCATACAGCGATAAGCCGACTGCCTTCGAATCAACTTGTAGATTTGATAAACCTGCTGTGGCTGTCGTATTAATGATATACACTAGTTCAACTAATAAAATGATGGAAAGAATTGCAGGGCCTATCCAGATACCTGGCGTTAGCCATTTTTTCTCTTGTTCCTTTGCCTCATCTTTCAAGTTGAGCATCATAATGACGAAAATAATTAGCACTACAATGGCACCGGCATAGACAATTACTTCCAACGCGGCAGCGAACGGTGCCCCCAGAATAAAAAACACTACCGCCAAGGCCAGAAATGAGACAACTAAGTAAAGGAGTGCATGGATAATATTGTATCGGGTAATTACCATAATGGTGGCCGCAATTGCAATGAGGGAGGATATGTAAAAAGTCAATTGCATAATTTATTTAGTAGCAGGACATAAGTGGTAAATAGCTAGACTATTCATATTAAAATACTTCTAATGTCTTGCATCTTATTTTCTAACTACGGTAATAAACTTTTCACGTCCACCGGGGGCAATTCATTCTCAGCCTGCCCTTTGTCTTTTCCTCCAATGGCCAATCCCGCCACTTTGTAGTAATTATATCCCGGATATTTCCCTGTCCCATCAATCAATAAATCTTTTTTTTCATACACCAGGTTTTGACGGTCGTATTCACCCATTTCAAAATCGGGTACCAACTGGATGGCGTAGGTTGGGCAAGCTTCCTCACAGTAACCACAGAAAATGCAGCGAGAAAAGTTGATTCGGAAAAATTCAGGGTATCTCCTTCCATTTTCATCTTCGGTAGCTTGCAGTGAAATGCAATCAACAGGACATGCCGCTGCGCACAAGTAACATCCCACACAGCGCTCACCCATATCCGGATCGCGTGTTAGCACAATCCTTCCGCGCCATCGGGCTGGCAGTTTTACTTTTTCCTCCGGATACTGAATAGTCTCACGTTTATGAAACGCGTGCAGGAAGACAAGCCACATACTTCTTACGATACTGAACATACTTTTCTTTTAATAATTTAAAATCTTACTTTCAAAGTCTGCAGAAGCCATTAACTAACTGCCTATTTTCTAAGTCCCCTTCATCAATTCTATTACTGCAGTCACCATGAGATTAACCAACGTCAAGGGTAACAATATCTTCCAGCCGAACTCCATCAACTGATCATATCGTGGCCGTGGCATGGAAGCCCGTAACAATATGAAAAGCGCGATGAAGGCAAATGTTTTCAGAATAAACCAAACTATAGGCGGTAGAAAACCTGGGCCATACCATCCTCCAAAGAACAGGCAAACCGTCAGGGCAGAGATAAGAGTAATGCCCAGGTATTCCCCAACGAAGAACAATCCGAACTTCATCCCTGAGTATTCCGAATGGAAGCCGGCAATGATTTCACTTTCCGCTTCCGGGATATCGAAAGGCAAACGGTGTGTTTCGGCAATTCCGGCCAGGAAGAATGTGATGAAGCCAACAAATTGTGGCAATACATACCACATTCCTTTTTGTGCTTCCACAATGTCATGGAGGCTAAACGAGCCAGTCATCACAACAACGCCCATCAAAGAGAGCCCCATGAAAACTTCATAGGAAATCATCTGTGCCGCGCCACGCATGGCGCCCAACAAAGCATATTTGTTATTAGAGGCCCAGCCTCCGAGAATAATACTATAGGCGCCCATAGATGACATCGCCAGGAAAAACAAGATTCCGATGTTCAGATCAACAACGATAATGCCTGGAGCAAAGGGTACGATGACAAAACTCATCAACACGGTGATAGCGACAATGGCCGGGGCAATCACAAAGACTTTTTTGTCCGCGAATGGTGGTATCCAATCTTCCTTAAAGAAAAGTTTTATAGTGTCCGCCAGAACAATCAGCACTCCAAAGGGACCCGCACGATTAGGACCGTAGCGATCCTGCCACAGCGCCAGTAATCTGCGTTCCAGCCAGATGAGCCCCGGTGCTACCACGAGAAGTCCTGCGAGGACTCCGCCTACTATGTACCAATGTTCTGCAGTGCTCAAGTGTTAATGTGTTTATGTGCTCAAGTTCTAAGTGTTAAAGTTTAAGCTTTACTTTACTCTTTCTCATTATTTTATTTCTGTCCAATCGGGCAAATTGAAATACTCTGTGTTTGATAATCCTACAGGCAAACCAACAAGGCCATTAGAAATCGTTTGATTGACTATCAATGGAAGTTGATATGATTTGGAATTGATTGTTACAGTCACCATCTCTCCTGGTTCCTTACCGATCCGGCTTGCGTCCTCGTGACACATCGCGATATAAGGTTTGGGCGATCGTTCTGCAATTCCAGGAGAAAGTGAACTCAATTCTTCCGACCCGAAAATGTGATGTAGGGGAACAACATAGAATTCGTTATTCCTCGGCTTAAAAGCAGGAGGAACATTGGTAAAGTAAGGGGTTGAATTTTCTTTTGGTTCAATAAGTCGTATGCCGGGATCACCGCCCCGAAGAGCGCCACCAACTTCTTCCTGATACTTGTTAATGGATTGAACGGAGTTCCAACCTGGAGACCAAAAGAATGGTATCATAGCGGAAGGAGGTGCAGCGCGAAGCCCTTCCATTGTATACGACAATGGTGAGTCCGGATCTTCAGGAGGTTTTGGCTCACTCACATTAATGTTTGCATTCATGGCGGTGCGTCCACTGTAGCGATGAGGTTCTCGCGGTATTTTTTGTCCACTAATACGAAACTCTTCATCAGGCGAAATTTTCTCTACGCCTTTAAGGCGATCAACTTCATCAACAATAGCTTGCACTACATCGCCATGATTTTTCCAATGGCTTAATCCTTTCCTTTCCAAACATTCACCCATTTGAATAAGCCAACGCCAACTTTCTTTACTTCCATTGGCAGGTTCATACACCTGGAAGAACCGCTGTGCTCGGCCTTCATTGTTAACCAATGTTCCGTCCGCTTCCGCGAAAGTCCCAGTTGGAATCAATACAGTCGCTTTTTTTGTGGTTGAAGTGACCGTGTGGTCAATGACAACAGCTTTTTTGCCGGAAGAAAAGAACTGATCAACAGAGGCTGCATCCGCGTGACGATAAAGATCATTTTCCAAAACTATAACCGTCTCAACCTTTCCCATTTGCACAGCCTCAATTGCCTTGTTCAGCGAATTGCCACCCAGCATGCTGAGACCCATTGAGTTGCAATCTGGCAACGTCAAAACAATTCCTGTTTTTGAATTCTTTTTATGCAATGCAGTAGCAATGTTCGAAGACGCGTGTAACAGCTCTTCCGATCCGTTTGAAGTCCCCGAAATGATAACCGGTCGTTCTGCATTCATCAATGCTTTCGCAATGTTTTGGGCAAGCGTTTGTTCATCAGAAGTAAGGTCCGTTACCAGGGGAGCGCTTGGGTCAATACCATTGGCAACAGCAAATCCAAGACGCGCGATATTTTCAGGAGAAGCATGATAAACATGGGTTGCCACATCATCCAACTTTGTTGAGGTTAGGGATGCAATGAAAAGAGGCCCTTTATTTTCCTGGATCAATTCCCTGGCGGCCGCATCGTGCCATGAAGGTATACTTGCCTTTAAAGCATCCTTCATGGGTTGTTGTTTGACGGATTGGCGAATGGCCAGAGCAAGCATGGGTGCCGTATTGGTAAGATCTTCACCGAGAACAAATACCGCATCAGCTTGTTCGACTTCCTTGAGAGAATACGAGCGTGCTGGCCCCTTTGAAAGTATGTTAACCACAAGATTGGCTAATAGAAATTCCTTTTCAGATATGCCTTGAAAGTAATTATCATCGCCAACTAATTTCTTTAGAGCAAAATTTGACTCAATGGATGCCCGGGGCGAACCTATGCCAATAATGTTTGAATTTTTTAGTGACGAAATTTCCTTTAACAATTTATCTAAAGTCACTTCTGCACTTACCCCGTTTTGAACAACAGGTATGCGCACTCTTGAGGGTGCGTTAACAAACTCGTATCCAAAACGACCACGATCGCAGAGAAAATAACCGTTTACTTCACCGTTATACCTACTTGTAATGGAACGAAGTGAATTGTAGCGCTCCCCGGCAATGATGTTGCAACCCACGCTGCAATGCTGACAAATGGAGGGAGCCATAGTCAGGTCCCACTTACGTGTATAATGTTGCTTTAATGTTTTGTCTGTAAACACCCCGGTTGGGCAAACTTCTGCGAGGTTCCCGCTGAACTCACTTTCCAACACGCCATCTTCATGTCTCCCAAAATAGACATTGTTGCGTGAAGCAAACGCATCCAGGTCTTTGCCTCCGGCATAGTCCTTATAAAAACGGACGCACCGGTAGCATTGAATGCAGCGGTTCATTTCATGATTGATGAACGGGCCGAGGTATTGATTTTTATAAGTGCGCTTTTTGTAATTGAACTGGCGATAGGCATGGCCCGTCATCACAGTCATATCCTGAAGATGGCAGGAGCCGCCCTCATCGCACACGGCACAATCATGAGGATGATTGGTCATCAGCCAGCCAATGACATGCTCACGGAATTCTTTGGCTTCAAAATCGGTGATGGAAATACGTTGGTTGTTGGTTACAGGCTCCATACAAGACATTATCAGCCGGCCTTTCTTATCGTTCTCATCTTTGAAGACTTTAACGGCACATTGACGACAGGCACCCACCGACCCTAATGCGGGATGCCAGCAGAAGTAAGGCAGGTTTAACCCAAGCGTGAGACAAGTCTCAAGCAAGTTCTTTCCCGAACTTACTTCAAAGGGTTTGTTATCAATATAAATTGTAGCCATTTAAGATTCGTAATCAGCTTTCAAGTCACGCTATTAAATTTTATGGTTATTAACCATTGATCATCTCCTTAACTCTATTATATGAACAATTTTTCTCCCGAATATGCTTTTCAAAATCATTCCTGAAATATTTCAATGCACTTTGCAAAGGTTCCATTGCACCGGGAGCGAATGCACAGAACGTATTGCCGGGGCCCAGGTACTTCGTATGAAATTCCAACAAGTCCATGTCTTCCGGACGACCTTCACCATTTTCGATGGATATTAAGATTTTTTCTACCCAGGGAATACCTTCACGGCATGGTGTGCAAAATCCACACGACTCTTGTGCGAAGAAATGTTCAAGGTTTTTTACAAACCCTACAGGGCAAGTTTTATCATCCATCACTACTATGGTTCCCGTGCCTAGGCGACTTCCCGCAGCCGCAACTGAGGTATAATCCATTTTCACATCAAGATGTTCTTCTACCAGGAAATCCGTTGATGCCCCACCGGGCAACGCCCCACGAAACTTCAGCCCGTCTTGCATCCCACCGGCATGTTCTTCAATTAATTCACGAAGTGTAACTCCCATGGGCAACTCCCAGGCCCCGGGTTTTTTTACCTTGCCGCTTACACCATAGATTTTTGTTCCGGCATCTCCTGTTAAACTCAATTTCTTAAACCACTCAGCGCCATTGTTAATAATGTGAGGGAGACAGCAAAGTGTCTCCACATTGTTCACAATAGTTGGCTTTCCGAAGAGTCCGCTTATTTGTGGAAAGGGGGGCTTGGCTCGTGGTGTGGCACGCTTTCCTTCCAATGAATTCAGAAGTGCAGTTTCTTCTCCACACATATATCTTCCAACTCCAGTATGCAAGTGCATTTGCAGGTCATATCCGGATCCCAAAATGTTTTTCCCCAAGTATCCGGCACCTTCAGCTTCATCAATTGCAGTAAGAATGGCTTGAGCAGCAGTCTTGTAAGCCCATCTCAAGTATACATAGGATATATCGGCTTGAATTGCGTAGGCGGCAATGATCATTCCCTCAATTAACTGATGAGGTGTGCTCTCCAATAAAATCCTGTCTTTAAATGTTCCAGGTTCCATCTCATCAGCATTGGTGATGAGATATTTTGGTTTGGGGGCATCGAGCGGAACAAAACTCCATTTCAACCCGGTGCTGAATCCGGCTCCGCCTCTTCCTCTCAGGTTGGACTCTTGAACGAGTTTCTGAACTTCTTTGGGAGTCATCGTCAACATCTTCCGCAAAGACTGATAACCACCAACTGTCTCATACTCCTTCAGGCTAAGTGGCCTTCGGTCTTCGCGGATGTGCTGTGTGAGTGGTCTCTCCATTGCTTTATAAATCGGTAGGTAAGCGGTATTCGGTAATAAGTAAACGGTATGAACAAACCGATTACCTCTTACTGGTTACCGATTACCATTTCGGTATTTCAAAAGTATTTCATCCAACTGTGCAATCGTTACATTTCTATATAAATCGTTATCAATCATCAACGCGGGGGCGCAATCGCAAGTGCCGAGACAACAATTGGGCAAGACCGTGAATTGGCCATCGGCCGTAGTCTCACCGTATTTTATTCCAAGGCGATTGAAAAGTTCATCCCGTAAATTTTCGTATCCCATTACCCAACAACTAATACTGTCGCAAACTAAAATGACATGCTTGCCTACTTCTTTACGGAAAATCAGATTATAAAAAGTAGCCACTGAATCCAATTCCTCCGGGCTCATGTCCAGCAACTTCGCCACATCGCGCAAGCTCTCATCCGAAACCCACCTGCGATGTTCTTGAACAATTTTTAGGGCTTCAACACTTGCTGCTTTTTTATATGGCACCAGTTCGATGGCGTGTTCTATTTCATGTTTCTCCTCTTGCGTTAACATATAGTTACCTATCAATATCTGCTAATACATAATCCATTGCGCCTAAAATGCTAAGCATATCTGCCACGGTGTAACCCTTGCTGATGTATGGCAGCATTTGCATGTGGGCGAACGATGGTGTGCGCACCCGCATTCTGTACGGAGAGGTGTTACCATCGCTGATAGCATAGTAACTGTTGGCCCCTTTTGTTGCTTCGGTACAAATCATGGCTTCACCCGGAGGGATGACTGGTCCCCAGCTTACATTCAGAAAATGCGTAATCAATGTTTCGATATCCTTCATCGTCTGCTTTTTGATGGGAGGGGTAGTCAAGGGATGACTGGACTTGTACGGTCCTTCCGGCATATTTTTCAGGCACTGCTCAATTATGCGGAGGCTCTGGCGCATTTCTTCCACGCGCACGAGAGCCCGGTCAAAACAGTCACCATTGTTTCCGGTCGGTATATCGAATTCAAAATTTTCATACCCCGAGTAAGGCTGTTTTTTGCGAAAGTCCCATTCCAACCCTGTGGCCCTGAGGTTTGCACCAGTCGCTCCCCACTCAATAGCTTCCTGCCTGGTGAATATCCCAATGCCAACCGTTCTTGCTTTGAACAAGCTATTAGCGATCACCATCTGGTCATACTCTTTCAACTTTTTAGGAAAGTAGTTCAGGAAGTTTTTCACAAGTGTATCCCAGCCATTCGGAAGGTCTTGTGCCACACCACCAATGCGGAACCAGTTCGGGTGCATGCGGCCTCCGCAAACGGCTTCTACAATGTCAAATATTTTTTCCCGATCGGTAAACATGTAAAATACGGGCGATAGTTGCCCGACATCCTGTGCAAAAGTGCCATACCATACCAAGTGGCTGGCGATCCGGAAAAACTCGCACATCATCACACGGATAACTTTTGCACGCTCGGGCACTTCAATACCAGCCAGTTTTTCCACAGCCAGTAAATAGGCAAGATTATTATTGACCCCTCCGAGATAATCTATTCGATCCGTGTACGGAATGTAAGTATGCCACGATTGTCGCTCGGCCATTTTCTCCGCACCACGGTGATGAAAGCCTATGTCAGGCACAGCATCTACAATATCTTCTCCATCAAGTTGAAGGATTATCCTAAGCACTCCGTGCGTGCCTGGGTGTTGAGGTCCAATATTCAGGAACATGAAATCAGAATCATCGCTGTGTGTTTCCAAACCCCATTCCTCTGGTTTGAATTGCAAAGCCGATTGCTCACGGTCCACTTTCTCATCAAAGAGGCGGAACGGCCCCATCTCCGTAGCTCGCGCTGGGTGTTCCTTCCGCAGGGGGTGACCTTCCCACGAAAGTGGCATTAAAATTCTCTTTAGGTTTGGATGGCCGTGGAAATTGATTCCAAACATGTCAAACACTTCGCGCTCATACCAATTAGCGTTCACCCAAAGTCCAGATATGCTTGGAGCAGAAGGTTTGTCTTCTGTGAGCGCGACCTTTAAGCGTAGAAAACAATTTCGACCAAAAGAAAAGAGGTGATAGACCAATGTGAATTGTTCTGATGGATAACCGTCTTCTTTCTTCCGGGGTCTTTCATCAATAGCGGTGAGATCATATAAAAAAAGAAACGGCTTTGATATGCCGTTCTTTAGATATTGCAAAACCTCAGTGATTTTTGAAGAGGGCATCCAGAGGGTGAGAATATCATCCCTGGTTGCCTGTCTGGAGAAGTTATCCTCCCCAAACTTCAACTGCAAAAGTTCTGTCAGACCGAGGTCGTTTGTCATATGCTCGTCCCAACCCTTTTCCTCTGGATAAGGGTCATCTAGGGAATTTTTAAATTTCGTCCGGTGACTTGAACGTTGTCATCTTCATCCGTTGATCGTGCTTCATATTTTTCACCGAAATTTTCTTTGGCCTGATCACGCCCTGGTCTCCGATCATCCAACTCAACGGACGTTGCTCTGCACCAACCCGGGCTTGCAATAAAGTGAGTCCTTCCATAAAAGCATCAGGTCGGGGAGGGCAACCTGGGACATATACATCCACCGGCAAAAATTTGTCAACGCCTTGCACTACACTATAGATATCATACATGCCGCCTGAGTTGGCACATGAACCCATGGAGATCACCCAACGTGGTTCCATCATTTGCTCATGCAACCGCTTAATGATAGGGGCCATTTTTATAAACACTGTTCCCGCAATAATCATCACATCGGCTTCACGCGGGGTGCCCCGTATCACTTCTGCGCCAAAACGCGCTACATCGTATTTTGGTGTCATGCTGGTAGCCATTTCCACAAAGCAGCATGACAATCCGAAGTGAAAAGGCCACATCGAATTTTTTCTCCCCCATCCCAATAAATCATTCACCGTGCTCAGCACCAGACTCTGCCGGACGGCTTCTTCCATGGAGCCCGTTCCACCAATAGCGCTTGCAGGTTCCTGCACATCACTCAGCCACCACTTCATCCTTATTCTTTTTAGTTAATTTTTTATACGCTTTCAAAATCTTTTTTCCATCCGGCCCGAAGTCCAGGGCACCATTCTTCCATTCATAGAGCAATACAATCAGGAGGAGAAATATAAAACCAAGGACTCCGGCAAAACCAAGCCAGCCTAATTCTTTGAAGGCAATGGCCCAGGAAAAAATAAAAATTGTCTCAACGTCAAAAATGACGAAGAGCATAGCAATTAAATAAAATTGGGAAGAAAACCGAAGTCGTGCGCCACCTGTACTGAGGATTCCACCTTCATAAGGCTCATCGGTTGCGCGGTCTTTATGATGTTGGCCCACTACGTACGAAAGTCCGAGAATGCTGCCAATGAGTGTGAAGACTATTGCAGCATAGGCCAGGAGTGGCCACAAAACAGTATTATCACTTGAACTTTCCAAAACAGGTTTGCCTCCAGCAAATCATTTTAAGTTCTAATAATTATGAAACACCAATAAAAAAAAGGAAAACTCGCTTCACCCCGATGAAGGTGCCATCCGCCTGACAAAAATCAAGGTATAATTTTTAGTTAGAAAACAAAAGAAATGTTCACAACAATTTCCTTCATGGGTACCCGAACGTTATTTTGAGATACACTGGTGCACGAATGAGTCTTTATTCAGCACCATTGTTGGGAATGATTCCAAGGCATAGCTTTCACAAACCTTATTTATATGCAGGTTAAATGCTTTCGCTAAGGTTTGCCAACAGGTCAGCAGTCTGGTATTTAAGTGATGAAAAAATTGTTCCAAAGGTTAAGGCCCTGGGGTATTAATCCCCGGCCAAAGCAGGCGCACTTTTTTCCTGTGCCACTTCAATCTCCTCTCCATCACGATTGAGAAACCTAAACTCAGTAATGGCCAGCGATGTATCCTTAACTAAGGTTACCCAACTTTTGTATTTAAAATACCATCGCATACGTTGGGAAATCAAACCGGTGGTGAAATAAGCATGTAGAAACGGATGAAGCGCCAGCACTAAATGCTTTTCATTTTGCTTCACCAGTAAATGATCAATATGTTTTTGTACCTGATCGGAAACAAGAATCGAGGCTGTAATTTTTCCAGTGCCATTGCAAGTAGGACAGGCTTCTTTGGTGGCAATATTCATTTGCGGGCGCACTCGCTCGCGGGTAATTTGCATTAACCCAAATTTTGAAAGAGGCAATACGGTATGTCTGGCCCGGTCATTGGCATCCATCTCATCCTTAATGGTTTTGAAAATGACCTTCTTATTTTCGGCACTGCGCATATCAATGAAATCCACCACAATGATTCCCCCCATATCGCGTAATCGAAGCTGACGTGCAACCTCCCTCGCAGCCTCAATATTGACAGACATGGCCGTGGTCTCCTGATTTTCTTCGCGATTGGATTTATTTCCACTGTTCACATCGATTACATGAAGCGCTTCGGTGTGTTCGATGATCAGATAGCCACCACCTTTTAAACTTACGGTTTGGCCAAAAACAGATTTTATCTGCTTCTCAATACCATAGTGTTCAAAAATTTTGGCCTTACCGGTGTATAGTTTAACTATTTTTTCCTTTTCTGGAGCAATTTTGTGAATATAGCTCCGTACCTCATCATAGATCTTTTTATCATCAACATGGATATTGTCATACGACTCGTTGAGTACATCGCGAAGGATGGAAGAGGTTTTGTTCAGCTCGCCAATTATTTTTTCCTGGGGGTTAGCATTAACCAAACGGGTCATACCCTCTTCCCATGTCTTCACAAGATTACGAAGGTCCTTGTCTAAGTCAGCAACTTCCTTGCCTTCTGCAACAGTGCGAATGATCACACCAAAATTTTCGGGTTTAATAGATTGAATGAGGCGCAATAGTCGTTTACGCTCATCGTTGCTCGTAATCTTTTTGGATACGTTTACAGACGTAGCGAATGGTACCAATACCAGGTATCTGCCGGGTATGGAAAGATCGCAAGAAAGTCGTGGCCCTTTTGTAGAGATCGGTTCTTTTACAACCTGAACCGGAAGAATGTGATTTCGCGTAAGCTGTTGGCCAATCTTGCCATGCTTGTCGATGTCTTTCTCAAGTTGAAACCTATCCAACTTGCCTCCGGTGATCTTTTTCGCGCGGACTAGTTTGGTAAACTTTTGTAATGAGCTGAACTGTGGTCCGAGATCCAGGTAATGAAGGAAAGCATCCTTTTCATACCCAATGTCGATAAAAGCTGCATTCAGCCCCTGAACTACTTTTTTTACAGTGCCCAGGTAAATGTCACCAACTACAAACTTGCTTCCTTCCGCCTCTTGATGAAATTCTACAAGTGATTTGTCCTTAAGAAGAGCTATCCGACTTCCTTCCTCTGTCGCACTAATTATGAGTTCGTTACTCAAAGGAATTAAGGGATAAATTTTTATTAAAGGAGTAGGAACGAAATTTTACGTCCCTATTTCTTCTTATGTCTATTTTTTCTCAAACGCTTTTTGCGTTTGTGTGTAGCCATTTTGTGTTTTTTTCTTTTTTTACCGCTTGGCATAATTTTTTTGGTTTTCCCCTTTCTCATTCCCGCCATAGGAAGGTGTATAAGAACAGAAGGGTTAGTTTAACAATTGTTTATTTTAAATCTTGTAGATAAGAATCTACCGTAGCCAGGACGGAAGGATCGTTATCTAACTTTTTTACTTTTTCAAACTGTGCTTTCGCTTTGATTTTTTCTCCTTTGTTCATATAGGCAACTCCTAAAAGGAGTTGACCTTGCACATGATTTGGATTTACTGCTGTTAGTGCCAGTAGTCGTTCAATAGCTTTATCATACTGGCCAGACTGAACAGATAACATGCCCATATTAAATAAAGCTGTTTCATTTTTGGGATCTTCCACCAATATCTCGCGCAACATCATGATGCCTTGCATGGGTGAAGTCGAGCTTAAGTAGGTCATAGCCATTTTTGCCTTTACTTCATAATTTTTCGGGTCTTTTTCCAATACTTTCCCTAAAAAATCGCGAGTTTTTGTTGCCAACAAATCCCTCTTTTCAGGGTCCATTGCAAACGTATAGGCCTCATAATAGCTGTTACCGGCTTTCATAAAACTTTCCTGAGTGTTAAAGAACGTTGCTGCTTCTTCAGCAAACCATGCAGCGCTATCAAATTGGCCTGCACGCATATACAAGTCAGCCAAAGAGTCGGCAAAGATAGTATTTTTTTGATCTTCTGTGCCACTTACATACTGTGCCCTTAACTCTTTGATGGTTTTGAGGATATCTTGCGAAGTAGAAGCATGTGGAGCTGAAGTTTTTTCAGCGTTCATATCGGAAGCTTCAGGTCCAGCAGCCAACTGACTTTCATTTTCCACTACCACTTTTGGTAATAAGAAAATCAACCAAATAAAGATGGCACAAACAGCAAATAAAATAATGCGGGTCTTCAACATTGAATTAACCGATTAGCCTATAAATGCCATTGCAACAGTAATGGAAAAGAGAATTGAGTAGTGCATTTAGGTTAGAGCGTTTTCTACTTAGCAGATTGAAAATTGGGCATTGGCTAAATTGCAAATTTAGGAGCAGGCTAATTTTTTTCTGCAAGCTGCTTTACCTTCTCGCTGTTTTTGATCTTGTTGATAAAAACTTTGGCAGGTTTGAAACTTGGAATATAATGCTCATCAATAACAATAGCAGTGTTGCGCGATATATTACGGGCGATTTTTTTCTTTCTCTTTTTATTGATAAAGCTTCCAAAACCTCTGACGTATATGTTCTGGCCACTGGCCATAGAGGATTTGATAATACTAAAGAATGCTTCTACAGAGGCGGAAACATCTGCTTTGTCAATGCCGGTTTTGTCAGCGATTTGATTGATAACGTCTGCTTTGGTCACGGTGATTTAGTTTTAAGGATGTAAAAATTCAGGTCGGCAAATTTAAGAGCAGAACCGTCAAACGCAAAATGAAATCTTTGATAATCAAAATTTTAACTGTTATCGTGCCGATAAAATCCGCCAGAAGATATAGATACATTCAGGTTAAGATATTAGAAAACCATTGCCAAAGGCATGGATTCCCATAATTGACGGGAAATTGTAGGTTTGTTTCTCTTAATACGTTTATGGTCTTCCAGAAAAATAAAAATGACGAATTTCAACATTCTGTTGTTAAGCAATTGAACCAGAAGTCTGAATTTGATCTGACTGTGGCTGAAAGCAGGAAGTTTTCTCAGAAAATTATCTCGTGGTATGGTGAAAACAAACGCAACCTCCCTTGGCGCAATACAAAAGACCCCTATAAAATCTGGCTTTCCGAAATCATCCTCCAGCAAACACGAGTTAGACAAGGTCTACCTTATTACTTGAAATTTGTTAAACAATTACCAACTGTCTTTTCTTTGGCGAAGGCAAAAGAGCAAGAGGTGTTAAGCCTTTGGCAAGGATTAGGCTATTACACGCGCGCCAGGAACTTGCATCAATGTGCCAAAGACGTGGTAGAGAAATTCCAAGGTGTATTTCCCAATAATTTTAATGATTTACAAAGATTGCGTGGCATAGGATCATACACGGCAGCCGCTATTGCTTCTATTTCTTTTAGAGAGCCTGTTGCCGTGGTGGATGGTAATGTATTTAGGGTGTTGTCCAGGATTTTTGGTATTGATAAAGATATTTCCCAATCTAAAACCAAGGATTTCTTTTTTGCACTCGCGAATGAATTGATGTCAAAGGAACAACCCGATGAATTTAATCAGGGTGTAATGGAATTTGGGGCCACTCATTGCCTGCCAAAAAATCCATTATGCAGGGAATGCATTTTTTCAAAACAATGCATCGCCAATAAACACGACCTTCAAACCGTGCTGCCAGTGAAAAGTAAAAAGCAAAAAATAAGAAAAAGATATTTCTATTATTTTGTGAGCCATAAGAGCAAGAAAATATGGATGAAAAAACGGACTGAAAAGGACATTTGGCGGGGACTTTTTGATTTCTATTTGATTGAAACTACCAAACCGGTAAACATTGATAAACTAGGTGAGAAAGATGAGAATCTTGGGAAATACAAATTGATAGCCGTAAGTAAGACGTATAAGCATATATTGTCACATCAGCACCTCAAGGCTCGTTTTATCTCGGTAAAAACAGTCAAGTTGAAAAGAAAATTTAATAATGACTTTAAATATTACACACCCACTGAAATTAAAAAATTGCCAAAACCGGTGTTAGTTCTTCAATACCTCAGAGATGAAGGTATTCTGGACTAAACCCTTCCAGGCAAAATCTCTGTTGATAAAGATTCATTTGCTCAAGAATCTAAATCAAATTCATTTTGATATTTTTGTGTATTATTATCCATACTTAGGAATTGAATTCAAACGAATCTCTTAATCAATATTTATATGTCAGGCGTTAACAAGGTAATTTTAGTGGGAAGATTAGGAAAGGATCCTGAAGTACGCAATCTGGAAAATGGGGCAACGGTGGCCAACTTTACCATGGCCACTTCTGAAAGCTATAAAGACAAGACAACAGGTGATAAGAAAGAAATCACAGAGTGGCACAATATTGTCTTATGGCGTGGACTTGCGGAAATAGCTGCAAAGTATTTGCACAAGGGCGACCTGGTTTATATTGAAGGTAAACTACGCTCGCGATCCTGGGAAAAAGAAGGAGTGACCCGTTATACCACTGAAATAATTGGCGACAACATGACTATGCTTAGTACAAAGCCTGGTGCTAGCAGCAATCCGGAATACAAACCTTCAGTTCCGCAGCAAACCACTGGCAGTGCCGATTATCGACCTTCGCCAGATCCAACAACAGATGACCTTCCGTTCTAAGACGTAATTTTCGGAATGATGAATTTTGAATGGAATAGAGGTTTATCATTCAAAAGTTGGACAAGTTGGTTTCTTATTGGTCTTTCACTTGCCACAAGTTCTTGCTCAAAATCCCATCAGCCAAAGCCAAAGGGCTATAACCGCTTTAATCTCCCCGATGCCACCTATTTGCTGTTGCCCGATACATTACCCTATCGTTTTGAATATTCTGCACACGCAAGATTACTCAAAGACACTTCCTGGGTGAGTGAACGGCATTGGATTGAAATTTACTATCCGGAAATCAAGGCGAACATTCACATTACGTATAAACGAATCAACAATAATCAACAGTTGTTGAAGGAATTTTTGGATGATGCGTACATGCTCACGGCCAAACATCAAATCAAAGCCTATTCGATTGATGAAACCCTGATCCGGACACCTAATGGTAAGACCGCCATCATGGCCGAGCTGGATGGCGAAGTGCCCAGCCAATTTCAATTCACCATGACAGATTCTACTAAGAACTTTTTACGAGGTGCTCTTTATTTTAATACCAAAGTCCAGAACGATTCGCTACGGCCTGCTATAGATTACGTAAAGAAGGACATGATGCGGATGATCAATACGCTGGAATGGAGGAACTAAGTTCTACGTGTTAAAGTGAAGAAGTGTTAATGTCGTTGTGTTCTCATCGGTCAAAAATTAACTTTAGCGCCTCAACACTTTAATACCTAAGTACGTTGCCTTCTTTCTTCGACACTTCTATTGAATTCCTAAAAGGTGTAGGCCCACAGCGTTCAGTGTTGCTGCAAAAGGAATTAAACCTCTTTACATTTGCCGATCTCATTCAATACTATCCATTCCGCCATGAGGATCGTACTAAGTTTTACCTCATTAAGGAAGTAAATGAACAAATGCCCTTTGTTCAAATTAAAGGTAAGATCACCACTATGGACTTGAGAAGCGGAGGCTTCAAGAAACGACTTGTTGCTTCTTTTACCGATGGAACCGGGGTGTTGGAATTGGTCTGGTTTCAGGGCATCTCCTGGGCAGTGGAAAAAATCAAACCAGGTATTGATTATGTCATTTTCGGAAAGCCCAATCGTTATGGTAAAACGATCTCTATCGCTCATCCCGAAATAGAGCTGCTTAGTGCAAAAAGCGAGAAAGGCAATTTTCTGCTGCCAGTGTATTCACTCACCGAAAAATTAAAAGCCAGGCACATTGACAGTAAGTTGATTTCCAAACTACAGCAGGAATTATTAAGAGCTGCACAACAGCATATTCGCGAGACTCTGCCAGATACCCTTATAAGAAAACATAAATTATTATCTAAGAAAGCAGCCCTCTTAAACATCCATTTTCCACAAAGTCTTGAGCTATTAAATCAGGCCCAGCAACGGCTAAAATTTGAAGAATTATTTTTTATTCAGTTACAGTTGTTGAAGCTGAAATTAGTCAGGCAGGAAAAATTTAAAGGACAAATTTTTAAAGATACGGCCATCCTGACAAGCTTTTACAAGGAACATTTACCATTTCTCCTCACCGAAGCGCAGAAGTGCGTAATCCGTGAAATTTATACGGATATGAAGTCAGGTAAACAAATGAACCGCCTTCTTCAAGGTGATGTAGGGAGCGGGAAGACAATAGTTGCCTTCATTTGTATGTTGTTGGTGATCGGCAGCGATGCTCAGGCAGCCTTAATGGCACCCACTGAAATTCTCGCGCAACAGCATTTTAATAACTTAAAAAAATATGCCAATCCGGTTGGCGTGACCATCGCCTTGCTCACGGGCTCCACAAAGAAAAGGGTTCGAAAGAAGTTGCATGAACAGTTGCAAAGTGGAGAATTGAAAATCTTAGTGGGAACACATGCGCTGCTGGAGGATCAGGTTCAGTTTCATAACCTGGGCCTGTCAGTGATAGATGAACAACATCGATTTGGAGTAGCACAGCGTTCAAAGCTTTGGCAAAAAAATTCAGGGTTGCGTCCGCATGTGTTGGTGATGACAGCCACACCCATTCCACGCACATTGGCTATGACGCTTTATGGCGATTTGGAAATTTCAGTTATTGATGAATTGCCAATAGGAAGAAAGCCAATCAAGACCATGCATCGATATGATTCACATAGGTTGCAAGTAAACGGATTTCTTAGATTGCAGATAGAGGAAGGTCGTCAAGTGTACATAGTGTATCCTTTGATTGACGAGTCTGAAAAACTTGACCTCAAACATTTGATGGATGGATATGAAAGTGTTACTCGTGCCTTCCCGGATTTTCCCATTAGTATTTTACACGGTAAGATGAAACCAGAAGCAAAAGATTTTGAGATGGCACGTTTTGTTAAAGGAGAAACAAAAATCATGGTGGCCACCACGGTGATTGAAGTAGGGGTGGATGTGCCCAATGCTTCGGTGATGGTCATTGAAAGTGCCGAGCGTTTTGGACTCTCACAACTTCATCAGTTGCGCGGCCGTGTGGGGCGCGGTGCCGATCAATCATATTGTATTTTAATCACCGATTATAAACTAAGTGCAGATTCAAAAATTCGTATTGAAACTTTAGTACGCACGAATAATGGCTTTGAGATAGCCGAAACAGATTTGAAACTTCGTGGCCCTGGTGATTTGATGGGCACGCAACAAAGCGGGTTGCTGGATCTGGCCATTGCCGATTTAAGCAAAGATCAATCAATTCTTCTGGTAGCCAGGGAAGAAGCTATCCAAATCCTTCAAAAGGACCCTGAGTTGTCTCTTCCTGAGAACATTACAATCCGGAAACAGATTGAATCAATAAAAAAAACAGCCGTAAATTGGAGCAGGATTAGCTGAAAGACAAAGATCACGTCAGGTGCTTACACTCTTTTTCAACGGCAGCCATTTTGAATACTACCGAGGAATAAATCCAGTGAGCTGACTTTTTCTTGGAATATCCATTCATGATTTTTTACGACAAGGAATAGTTCGAAATTTCATATCTTGAGTGGCCTCAATTAATAGACTAATGAAACTCCGGTGTATCTTAATAGTTTTAGCTGTATGGGCAAGTGATGCTGTAGCCCAAAATGGCAATTATTCTCTATCTCATTTTATTCCAGTCCAAGAGAGGTCAGATTATCTCAGTTTCGATCTCGCACAGGACGAGCGTGGTATCATTTACATAGCAGGTAAAGGAGGAATTGAAGAATTTGACGGAAGGATATGGCGTCTCATCCCCACCCCTGGGGTCGCCCGCACATTGACAAAAACAGCCAACAGCATTATGGTGGGTGGCTTGGACGGATATGGTCAATTGATAAATGATCCCCAAAAAGGATGGGCTTACCAAACTCTTTCGCTAGACACAATTGCTAAAAATATTTTTGCAAGTCTTGTCTATAAGGACACCGTGTATTTTATTAATGAAGATCACTTGTTTAGTGTTTCGGCAACAACCAACACAACTATTGAGACAATCAAAGCACCAGAGGGCACTGAGTTAACTGGCATTTTTGACATCATGGGTAAGGTTCAAATAACCACGGCAGAAGGAACCATATTAAATTTAGAGAATACCCACCTGCCGGACGGGGAAGGAAAATTTGTGCCATCAGAGTTTTCGATACCAGATAAGGAACTTCTTTTCGTTGAAAAATTCAGTAATACGAATGACTACCTTATTGGAACGGGCTCAAATCATTTGTTTGTATACAGTAATGACAAAGGACTTGTGGAGATAAAAGTTACGGACCAGGCATATCTCGACATCCATATTATATCTGATGGCGTTTGGCTTAATGATCAGATAATTGCAATTGGCACGTTGAGGGGCGGAGTAGTTTTCATTAACCGGATCACGGGGCTTACAGAAGAGATTATAGATTACAATACTGGCCTTCCGGATAATGAGGTATTTGCACTGCTATGCGATAAGCGTCAGGGTATTTGGGTCGCACACAGTTACGGATACACTCGGATTGCTACAAATGTTCCATTTCGTTCGTTCTCACATTATAAAGGTCTTACTGGAAACTTGCTTACAATACAATATATAAATGGAAGACTTTATGCGGGAACTTCTGTTGGCCTGTTTTTATTGACAAAGGAGGAAGTTTATGATGATGAAGTTTTTTACGTAACAAAGAAGAACTCGGACCCGAAAAAAGTTGAGGAGACGCAAGCTTCAATAGAATCAATTGCGCCAGAGGAAAGACAGCGTGCAAAAAGAGGCTTATTTAAGTTTTTAAAAAAGGAGAAAAAGAAAGCCGAAAATCAGGATAACTCAACCATTGCATCTGGTCAACCACCTGTCGTCTCCAGTACACAACAGATAGGAAGTTCCACACTGACATCCTATCGTGAAAAAAGAATTCGCAAAGTTTTAAGATCCCTGGCTTACTCCTATAAAAAAGTCAATGGAATTGAAGGTAAGGTTACGCAACTCTGGAAATGGAACGAAAAATTACTTGCCGCAGGGCCGAGCGGATTATATGAAGTGACCGGAGAACAAGCGAGTGTTATTTCAGAAGAACCCATTCGTTCATTCATGGTAACTAAAGATGGAATGACCCTGGTAGCTGCCACCTATGATGACGAAGTAAAAACTTTTTCGGTAGGGAGTAAAGGATGGAACCAAATTGCTCTCCTGGATACACTTCGAACGTTTGTTAGTTTCCTGTTCGAAGACAATCAAGAGAACATTTGGCTTTGTGGATTAAATGCCATTTACAAAGCCGAAATGGCTGATGGAGAATTGGTGGATGTAGTGAAAATCCCCTTTTCCAATCCCATGATGGCCGAAACTTTCGGTACAGCCGCTGGTTCAGATGTGTTTGTGGTAATTGCGGGCAAATTTTTGCGCTTTGATTTTGCTAAAGGAAGGTTTGTTGTTCCTCGGGATTCTTTGAGCGTCACAGGGAAAAGTTTGGTATCAGGTAATCGGTTTTGGTATTTTGATGGACACAGCTGGAGTTCGCTCGATCCAAAGCTTAAACAGAAATTTAACCTCGCGTGGCTCAATCTGTTTTCAGATTTGCGCTTCATTGCACCCGGTGATAAGATGGAAAACCTTTGGGTGATTACGTCTTCGAACGAACTTTATCGGTTATCAACGGATACGCTGTCAGCAGATAATTTTCAATACCCCTTGTTTTTGAAGGACGTTAGAAATCCTCAGTCGAGGCTTACGTTCACATCAAACCGGGTTAAATTCGGCCAGGAGTTAGGTGAAGTTACACTTGAATTTATTCAGCCTGAATTTTCTGGCTTACAAAGCACCGAGTACCGTTATTGGGTGAAGGGTCTTCAAAAAGATTGGAGCAGTTGGTCAGCCTTGAATAATGAAATCAGTTTCCCGTTTTTGCCAATAGGCACATACAAGGTTTTAGTTCAAGCTCGCGACCTTTTTGGGAAGGTGACCGAAATAGAACCAGTGAGTTTCATTGTAACCCCGCCCTATTGGAAGCAAGCCTGGTTTTATGCAGCGGAAGTTGCTTTTTTTAGCATGCTGGTTGTGTTGTCAATACGGTTAAGTGCAATGAATGAGAGTTACAGGGTAGTAAGCCGCGTACTCTCTTTGTTGACGGTGATCCTGCTCATTCAACTTATTCAAACGGCAGCCTATTCCATGATCAACGTCAGGAGTACACCAGTGGTTGATTTTTTTATTCAGGTGTGTATTGCACTGCTGGTGTTACCGCTCGAATTCATCTTGAGGAAATTTATGACAGCAGCAGCTGAAGGAAAATTCAGCCTGAATAAATTGGCAGGAAGACGTTCATAAAGATTTTGTTTTAGAATACCCTCGCAATTCCTAACTTTCTTGAACAAATGCATACACCTTTGAATTCATGAAATACGGAGTCGCAATTTTCCTTCTATCTTTTGTATGGTCATGCGCGCCAAAAGAAAAGTCATTGTCTGAACAAAATCCCCCGGCTGAAGGGTTTGATCTTGAGGGTTCTGATCCTGCTGCCATTGAACTCGCAGACAGTATTATGCATGCGTTGGGTGGACGTGAAAACTGGGATAAAACGAGATTCATCTCGTGGAACTTTTTTGGAAGAAGAAACCTGGTATGGGATAAGCACGAAGGCCGCGTGCGGATCGAAAGCTTGAGAGACAGCATTATCTATTTGACCAATGTCAATACTGGTGAGGGTAGAGTGCAGGTAAAAGGTGTTGAATTAACAGAGCCGGATTCATTAAAGAAAATGCTAAAGAAAGCGAAGAGTATTTGGATCAATGATTCGTATTGGTTGGTCATGCCTTTCAAACTGAAAGATTCTGGTGTTACCTTAACCTACTTAGGTGAAGATTCGCTTAAGGGATCTCAACTATACAACATATTGCAACTTACTTTCAAACAAGTTGGTGACACTCCGGAAAATAAGTATAAGTTGTACGTTGATATCAGAGATAAACAAATAGAATACTGGTCTTTTTTTGCGGATGCCTCGATGGATACCGCCAATTGGACCAGACCGTGGGACAATTATAAACAATATGGTTCTATTTTGCTGTCAGCAGATCGCTCAGACGATGGTGGTCCCAAAAATGTAAAAGTGGATGAAACTCTGGAGAATGAGGTTTTTACAGAATTTTGATTTTGAAATTGCAGTAGTCCCTGCTCTAAAATAAGTAACCCCAAATTTAACTATGCTACTCAACCTCGAGACCGTTCCACATTTTTACAAAAACTATGTAAAGCAAATAGAGGAAGGAGACATTCTTCAGGCGTTGCGAATATCAGGGCATCGGACGCAGGAGTTGGTTCATTCCATACATCCAGATAAATCTGATTATCGCTATGCCGATGGCAAATGGACAATACGCGAATTGCTGTGTCATATGATTGATGCCGAATGGATTTTTGCCTATCGCGCCCTGCGATTTGCGCGCAACGACAAAACACCATTGGCAGGTTGGGACGAAAAAGACTATGCTCCGCATGTTAATTCAACGAGCCGAAGTTTAAAGAAACTGGCGGATGAGATGGGACATTTGCGCGCTTCAACTATCGATTTGTTTGAAAGTTTCTCTCCTGAAATGTTGACCCGTAAAGGGATTGCCAATAACAATGAAATGACGGTGGCCGTGCTAGGCTTTGTCATTGCTGGCCATGAAACTCATCACCGTAAAATTTTAACTGAGCGTTACCTTACTCCCAATTAGTAGTAATCGGTAAGTAGTGATATCGATTGCCGGTTACCATTCTATATGCTGCCATGATCAAGACGTTCACAATAATAGGTCTGTTGTTCCTGATGGCGTGTTCACCGTCTATCCACTTAAAAAAAGAAATAATAAAGGCGGAAAAGAAACTGCAGAATCATATTGGTTTCATGCTGTATGATCCTTCCGATCAGCAGGTTTTATTTGAATACAAATCTTCACACTACTTTACACCGGCATCCAACACTAAGATTTTCACTCTGTACACTGGACTTCAGCTTTTAGGAGATTCAGTTCCTGCCATTAAATATCGGATATACGGTGACTCTCTTATCTTTTGGGGAATGGGCGATCCTTCTTTCTTGTATAAGAATGTTTTTCAGGACAATCATATACTTTCTTTTTTGAGAGGAAGCAGCCAATCCTTATTTTTTTCAGAGTCAAATTTTCGAGCAGACCGTTTTGGGCCTGGCTGGGCATGGGACGATTACAAATACTATTATTCACCTGAACGATCAGCTTTTCCTTTATATGGAAACATCTTTTCAATAACGGAAAACGAGCCTGGAAAACTTACGGTAGTGCCGCCTTATTTTTCTAATCTGGTGATAAATGAAGCAAAGAGAGAGATGGAAGGAGAAGTAGTGCGCGCTGTTGGGTCCAATCAACTAACCTTTTTCCCTGGTGAAGAAAAAATAAAAGATACTGTTGATATTCCATTTCATATACATTCAGAACTGATTGTAAAATTACTAAGCGATACGCTGAAAAGAATGGTGACGGAAGTTTACGTGCCATTGCCAACAGATGCCATTTTACTCCGAAGTATTCCATCTGATAGTCTGTATCGTGTGATGATGCAGGACAGCGATAATTTTATAGCGGAGCAAATTTTATTGATGAGTGCAGCCATTTTGAGCGACACGCTTAAACCGGAAATAGCCATTGACTACATGCAGAAATACTTTCTTTCAGATTTGCCCGACAAGCCCATGTGGGTCGATGGATCGGGGTTGTCGCGTTACAACCTCTTTACTCCCCGCAGCATTGTTAAATTATGGGAGAAAATCGGAAAACAAGTTCATGCTGAACGCTTGTTTAAACTGCTGACAGTTGCCGGTAAAAATGGAACCCTGAAGAATTTCTATAAAGCAGACACACCCTACATTTATGGCAAGACGGGTACGTTGAATAACAATCATTCATTGAGTGGGTTTGTATTAACCAAAAAAGGCAAAACGCTTATATTTAGTTACATGAACGCCAACTATATTGCACCCACTTCGGAGGTACGTAAAGCCATGGAGATAAATTTAAAAGCCATTCATGATAAATATTAACAATCTAAAACTGATCGACCAGTCTGTCGCTTTTCTTCATTTTCTATTTTTCAAGTGATCCATAAATTCAACCGATGAAAAAAATCACCTTTAATTTTGTGCTGATTTTAAGTTGCCTCTCACAGAGCAACGCCCAAATCCGCGACAGTCTTGGCATTAAGATAGGACAGATGATTTTAATTGGGATGCCGAGACCAGAAGTTGATCCAATTGTGCTGGAAGAAGTAAGACAGGGAAAAGCGGGCTCAATCATTTACTTCGAAAAGAATATACCCAAGACCAATTCCTTTGAAGCATTCAAAAAAATGTCGTGGACATATCAACAAGCTGCTCCAATTCCTCTTTTTATTTCTATTGATCAGGAAGGAGGGAAAGTAAATCGACTGAAAGAAAAATACGGCTTCCCACATTCCATCACCGCAGCCGCCATGGGTAAGGTAACTACATTTGATTCCGTACGGTTCTATGCGAGCTCCATTGCAGCGACACTGGCTGGACTAGGCATTAACGTAAACTTTGCACCATGCGTAGATCTTGCAGTCAATCCGGAAAACACTGTCATTGTGAAACCCGAACGCGCTTTTTCATCGAATGAAGATACAGTGGCCATGATGGCCATCGAATATATTAAGCAGCATAGAAAATTGGGGGTGATTACATCACTCAAGCATTTCCCAGGACATGGCAGTTCAAAAGAAGACACACATTTTGGCGTTGCTGATGTGACCAACACCTGGAGTGATCGCGAATTAAAACCGTATAAGATAATCATTGATTCGGGCTATGTGGATGCAGTAATGACTTCACACATAGTAAACAAGGCGTTAGACAAAAGCGGCTTACCGGGAACACTATCAAAGGAAATTCTCGATGGAATCTTGAGAAAAAAACTTGGGTTTAATGGTGTGGTATTTTCAGATGATATGCAAATGCATGCCATTGCCAAAAATTATGGATTAGAGGAAACTATTAAACTTGCCATTAATGCAGGGGTAGACATTATGTGTTTCTCCAACAATATTTCCGGAACTGAAGAGCGAACGGTGACCAAGGTACACGAGATCATCCGAAAATTTGTAGAGAGTGGGGAGATCAGTAAAGATAGAATAGATGAATCGTTTCACAGGATAATGAAATTGAAATACAGGCTAAACCACAATGCAGAAGAAATATACCGCAGAGAATTAGTGGCAGCATTACAACAAACAAGAAAGGCGGAACAACTAGCATTGGAGAAAGAAAAGCAAGTCAAAGAAATCAGTGAGAAATATGACCAGGAAATCGGAACTTCAAAGAAGTCCAGGAAAAAAAATAGATAGTCATGATAAAGAATGTGATCATTGGTGTATTGGCTTTACTTTCACTTTTCTTTTTCTTCTATGGATGGGAACAACAAGTGAAAGCTGAGAATTTAATGAAAGTATTAATAAAGGCACAGAAAGAAGCAATTATGATGGAATCACTTTTGGAACAAGCCAGATTAAATGCAAAAAAGTATGAGCAACAGTTGAAAGCAACGAGACAACTAGCAAAGGAAGGGGGATGATTTAGACAAGAAATGCAAAAACAGAAATATGTAGTTATGAAAAATAAGGTCCCTATTATCCTGCTGGCACTCGTGACAATTTCCGCTGTTATCTTCGGTTACGATCAGAAGAGAAGATATGACACATTGCGGGATATTAACACTCGCCTCAGAAATGAATCAAGCAGGTAAAGGACCAATCGAATGCGGCCAGGCTTGAAGCTTCAAAATTGCGGTACATACTTCAGAATGAAAAAAAGATAGCGCAAGCTGCTTTGGATGCAGCGAATTTGAAATCACAAAAGAAGAATTAACGGATTGGCGGCCTTGAAAATTTGACCTTCAAATTCTTCCCGCTTATGGAAGAAAGGTAGCCGGGCATTTTCATTTGTTAAATTTGCCATCAATGGTAAATAAAATCAGGCTATACTGGAGTTTGCAAGTGGGAGGATGGTCCCTTTATGCTATTCTGCAAATAGCGGCTGTATTGGTAAGAGACGAAGGCAGTCTGAGCAATCAGCGGATCATATTCCTCCTGTATGAGGCATGTTTTTGTCTGGCCGTTTCACATATTTACCGAAATTTTATCAATCGCTGGAAATGGCTAAGCCTCACTATGCCCCGTTTGATCCCCAGGGTACTTCTCAGCGTTTTTGTTATGGGGGCAATCATGTATGTATTGCGTGTACCGGTATCCATATCATTGGGATTATTTAATAAAAATGTAGTGCTGGATCCCATCGTGTTTCTGGGTCAGTCTTTGTTTTATGCTATCATTTTTTTTCTATGGTCAGTGCTTCACTTTATTTATAACTATTTTGAACGATACAATAAGTCGTTGAAACTGGAGGCATCCATTAAGGAAATTGAATTGAGCAATCTGAAGTCCCAACTTAATCCACATTTTATTTTTAATGCACTTAATAGCATCCGCGCATTAGTGGATGAGAACCCGTCAAAATCAAAGCAAGCGATCAATCAACTTTCAAATATTTTGAGAAACTCATTGGTCACAGAAAAACGCGGGCTTACTAAATTTGAGGATGAACTAAAAGTGGTAAAGGATTATCTGGGGCTGGAAAGCATACGCTTTGAAGAGAGGTTGAAAACAGAAATGTACATTGACTCCCGATCAGCGGATTTTATGGTGCCACCACTCATGATTCAAACACTTGTTGAAAATGGGATTAAACACGGTGTATCTAAATTAAAAGATGGTGGGATTATTCAAATAAAAACCCAGGTGGAAAATGATCGATTAAAAATCCATATCCGAAACAGCGGACACTTTCAGCTGAATGGATCAAAAAATGCATTAGGTGGATTAGGGCTTGAAAATACCAGACAGCGTCTTAAACTCATCTATGGTGATGAAGCTTCTTTTAGAATATTGACGGAAAGCGATACTTTTGTTTTAACTGAAATAATAATACCTCACTTATATAAGATATGAAAGCATTGATAGTGGATGATGAGCGATTGGCACGAAAAGAATTGATGAAACTTTTGGAGGAACATCCATCAATTGAAATTGCCGGTGAGGCTACGAATGCGGATGAAGCCGAAAAGATGATTGAGGAGCTTAATCCTGATCTCTTATTTTTAGACATACAGATGCCGGGACGGACAGGTTTTCAGCTTTTGGAGTCTTTGGATTCGGCCCCGCTGGTCGTTTTTACCACCGCGTACGATGAATTTGCACTAAAAGCATTTGCGGTAAATGCATTGGATTATTTATTGAAGCCTATTACTGCCGACCGCCTGTCAGAAGCAGTGCACAAAATACTGGAGAAGGAAAGAATAAAAGCAGGGCGGTCCCGCGATAGCAAGCTAGGTCTGGGAGATCAGGTATTTGTAAAAGATGGCGAACGGTGTTGGTTTGTGAGTTTAGCCAATATTCGTCTGTTTGAATCAGATGGTAATTACATCAAAGTGTATTTTGATACGAATCGACCGATGATCCATAAATCGCTTAACGCGTTGGACGAGAAATTAGACGAGCGCGCTTTTTTCCGTGCAAGTCGCAAGCACATTGTCAACCTTAGTTGGGTGGAAAGTATTGAACCATGGTTTAATGGTGGATTGATGGTGAAATTAAAAGGTGGGGATAAAGTGGAGGTAAGCAGAAGACAAGCTGCTAAGTTTAAAGACATGATGAGTTTGTAACAGGTCAATATTACCTCAACACCATCTCAATCAACTCTCTCTCTACATTCCAGTCTTTGGCCAGTTTGAGCATAGCAGTAGCTTCCATTTCGGTAACATAGCCCTTTAAGTTGTTGGATTGCCACACCATATCAATAAGCTCAATGCGTTTGTCCTTCACATAGTCTCCAATAATATCATTGAGGTATTCTCTGGCACGGTCGAATGAAGTCATGTAGTCCTTTGCAACAAATTCCAATGCCCATTTCAATTCTTCAGCTGCATGCAACCGGGTGGCAGTTTCTTCAAGATCTATTTTTTCCATCTCATCAAGGCCATGATAGTGATAAATCACAGCTTTGAGTAACATGAAGACACGTTTTTCCTGTTCAGTCATAGTAATAAATGGGCCGTTGAAAATAAGCAATTCTGGATTGCGGTGTGCAAAAAAATCAAATTAGCTTTCTTCTGCAAAAAGATCAGAAGCAATTTTATCAGCCAGGAGTTTACCCGAATGGGTAAGTTTAAGTATATGGTTGTCCATAATGGCAAGCCTGGTTTCTATGATGTTGTTTATGTAATCTGAGAGTTTGGTTTGCACATCATAACTGTGTTCAGCGACTAATCTCCTCAAGTCACACCCCCGATTTGTGCGCAACGAGGTAAAGATATATTCGTTAATTTTATTAGCTCGTGTAAGAATCTCCAACTCAAACGGAATTTTATTGTTCATGATGGACTTGTGATAAAGATGATTATTAGGAATATTAAACTGACGCGTGTTGCCATTATAAGAATGTGCACTAGGACCGATACCTAAATAATTCTGTTGTTCCCAATAGCTGCTATTATGACGCGAATGAAATCCTGGCTTGGAAAAATTAGAGATCTCATAATGTTCATACCCCGCCTTCTCTAATTTTTCCATCACTATTTCAAATTGCTGGGCAGCAACCTCTTCATCGGTGGTTTTAAATTTACCTGAATGCAGCCAACGGCCAAAGGCTGTTTTTTCTTCAATAGATAGCGAATAGGAGGAGATATGTTCTGGCGAAAGGCGGATAGCTTGCTCAAGGTTTTTTTCCCAGGCCGTATTGTCCTGGCCGGGGATGGCGTAAATTAAATCAAGACTTAAATTATCAAAGCCGGCATCGCGAGCTAAGGACACACATTCCAAGGCGGATTGAGAAGTATGCCCGCGATTAAGAAATTTTAAAATTTCATTTTCAAACGATTGTATGCCAATGCTCAATCGGTTAATCCCAATTTCATGAAGATCTAAGAGTTTTTTTCCCGTGAGGTCATCCGGATTTGCTTCTAAGGTAATTTCGGGATGGGGATCAAGTTGATGATGGTCAGTAATCGCACGTAAGATAATTTCAAGTTCCTTTATCGAAAGAAGTGATGGTGTGCCGCCTCCCAGGTAAATAGTCTTAAGCACCTCATCCTTGAGATAGTCTTTTTGAAGCTTTATCTCCACGGCCATTGCTTCACAAAGCTGTGACGTTAACTGCCTGTTCGTTGAAAAATGAAAATCGCAGTAATGACACGCTTGTTTACAAAAGGGTATGTGTACGTAGAGTCCGGCCATCCAAATGAAAATGTGTTCAAAGATAAACCAATCTTGACCCAGGAAGTGTAGCGACTGTTATACTTAGTCATTTATTGATAGTTTTGAGTTTTTAGATGGAATGATGGGATTTTTTGCAACTAACCTTCTTCTTCTTCTTTCGATAACGGTGGAGACACAACCAGTTGACCAAACGGTCATTAAAGATCTTAAGGACAACTGGAAAATATATTCGAATAGTCAGTATATCGACTACGACCGATCTAAATTCAACCGCACCATTTATTTCTCACTTGACGCAGATAGATACAAGGGATCTTCTATACGAATAGAAAGTAAAGGTAAATTTTCAGTCTTCATTGGCGGAAGACTCGTCATCTCGCAGGAAAAAGGCGCTATCCTCTATGATCTTGATAGTTTGGCAAAGTTGTATTCAAATCCACTCCATTTTAGTATACTACGACCGGCTGTAGATATTTCTACTAAACTCATTATTAAAAATGCTGACCAGTCAGAAGATAGAAACCTGGTAAAAAGAGGTGAACAGTATTTCCTTGACTTTTCGATCATAGCATCACTCACCTTGTTACTTTTTTTTGTCATTCTATTAAAGACAAATCCGAAATTAACCGCTGACTACTTAAACTTTGGCAAATTGTTTTCGGTGCATGAGCATGAAGAGAATGTACTGGCAATACGAATTACCTCGGTGGTTAACCTTCTCTACTTTACGTTAACAAGTCTGCTTTCAGCGTTTCTAGTAATGGTAATTTTCCACTTTGCCTTTGCTGAATTGAGTTTGGCAAATCACTTTCAGGTCGCTTCTTTACAGGAAGCTTTTCTTCAATGGCTGTGGTTGAGCTCACTCATTCTGGGTATCTTGCTTGGTAAATTGGTTTTAATTGGTGCGCTTACCTATTTGTACAGGGCAACCGAAATAATGGCACTACAATTTTTCAACTTCATACGGCTTTTTCTTTTCGCATTTGGTGTCATCGCAATTCTTTTAGTATGCTTTTTTATGGGTCACGTGATAGATCCGGTATGGTATTATAACCTTTTTTATGTGGCGGCATGCTTATTTATTTTTTGGGAGATAATAATCTTTCTAAAATTAATGACCCGCTTACCGTTCCGGATTTTTCATTTATTTTTTTACCTTTGCGCATCGGAATTAATTCCGTTAGTGATCCTTATAAAGGTCGTATTTTATTAAGCCGAACCCGATACGTGTTGATATGACTGAAACTGCTAATGGCAGAATGCGCAAAGTGAAAAGCATTCTGGTCACTCAGGAGGCACCCACAGATCCAAACTCCCCTTATCTAAAGCTAGCGGAAAAGTATAATCTGAAGATTGACTTCAGGCCTTTTATACAAGTTGAACCAGTGCCGGCTAAGGAGTTCAGAAAACAGAAGATTGATATTCTGAATCACACCGCCATAATTTTCACCAGCCGCAATGCAGTTGATCATTTCTTTATTATCTGTCAGGAGCTTAAGGTGGAAATGCCGCCTGACATGAAATACTTTTGCATTTCTGACCAAACTTCAAATTACCTTCAAAAATATATTGTCATTCGCAAGCGAAAAATCTTCACGGGATTAAAGGATACCCACGATCTCTTAGAGATAGTTAAGAAACATAAAAATGAAAAGTTCTTATTCCCATGCTCTGACATTCGTAAAAATGACATCCCGGATTTTTTAAAGGACAATGAATACAATTTCACGGAAGCAATTATTTATCATACCGTGGCAGCCAATCTGAGCGATCTTAAAAATGTGTATTACGATATCCTGGCATTTTTTAGCCCGTCTGGTATTAACTCCTTGTTCGTTAATTTTCCGGATTTTATACAAAATAATACCAGATTAGCTGCCTTTGGCCCTACCACCTCCAAGGCTGTCCATGACGCTGGTCTGATTCTGGATATCGAAGCCCCGCTCCCCAATGCCCCATCCATGACAGGAGCCTTGGAACTCTATATTAAGAGAGCAAACGGATTAAAATAACTTGTTCGCTATTACGTTTTTACAAAGTCTTGGTTTTTATTACACTTTAATTACATTCACATTGACAGTGTCCATTGATTTACCGTATATTTAGAACTCTTTTTTGCGGAAAAAATTTTGAGGAAAGTAATTATCATACTCTTTTTTGTATTGCCGGCAGGGAATCTCCTTGCTCAGCAAGATCCTCAGTTCTCCCAATATATGTTTAACACCTTGTATTTCAATCCCGGTTTTGCAGGGGTAGATGGTGTTACAAAATTGACCGCCATACATCGCAGTCAGTGGCTTGGCTATCAGCCTACACTAGGGGGAGGCGGAGCGCCTACCACACAGATTATTAGCATGACGACCCCATTATTCAAAATTAACAGTGGCTTCGGTGCCTATGTATTAAACGATAAATTAGGGCCGCAAAATAATCTTGAAGCACAGGCTTCCTATGCCTATCACTTAGGAATAAAGGATAGCAAATTAAGCTTTGGGCTTAGAGCCGGCCTTTATTCTCAAACCATAGACTTCAACCAGTACCGGGCAACTGATCCTAGCGATCCCTTACTAAATGCAACGGGCAAAGAGTCGCAAATACGACCCGACCTTGCAATGGGTGTTTTTTTTAGGAAGGAAAAGTATTATGTCGGGGCAAGTTTCAGTCACCTGATCAAATCAACTTTTGATTTTGGGTTGAGCCAGAGAAATGCGTTGCAAAGTCATTTGTACCTTACCGGTGGATATTTTTATGAATTAAATTTTGACTTGCGCTTTCAATTTACAGGCCTTGTTAAATCAGATTTTACCAAAACATCGTTCGATGTGGGAGGATTAGCATACTTTAAAGATACTATGTGGGGAGGATTATCGTTTCGTCAGTCAGAAGCAGCTATTGTATTGTTAGGGTATAGCCTCTTAAAAGATAAATCATTGAAATTGGGTTATGCATTAGATGTTATTATTAAGGATCAACAGGCCAAACAGCCTACATCTCATGAATTCATGCTCACCTATGAATTACCAGTTAATCCGGGCAGTGGAAAAAAAGTGGTCAGAACTCCTAGATACAGGCATTAAACAGAAAATAATTTTGGTTATTTCAGGATTTTATAGAATTTGTAACTACCTTTTTTTTGAAATAGTAAGCTAAATCATAACTTTCCATCTTGAAAGATGGATTTTTACGCAACATTAAGGATCATAAAAAATTGAATATGAATAAAATGGTCACTCCGAAAAGTTTAAGTTATCTGGCTTTGTTTGGTTTAGTGGTGGTTTCCGCAAGTTGTAGTCTCCTGGGTATTGGCGGAAAGAAGGATGGTGATGCTGGTGAATTAGTAGGTGTGCCAAATCGCGAAGGGTGGGTGATGACTATTCCTTACGGTATGGTGCCAGTCCCTGCTGGAACATTCCATATGGGTCAGGCAGATGAAGATCCAGCCTCCACGCAAATCAATTTTAACAAGCAAGTGACTATTGGACCATTCTTTATGGATGATTCAGAAATCACCAATAATGAATATCGTCAGTTCACAAATTTCTTCCTGGTGGACAATGGAACACTTGAAGGATTCCCCACGGTCAGCGCAGAAGAGTTTCGTCAAAAATATTATCCGGATACTACCTCCTGGATGAAAGATTTCACCCACCATATGGGCGACCCTATCCAGGATTATTACTACTGGCATCCTGCCTATGATCAATACCCCGTGGTTGGAATTAACTGGGAAGCGGCCACATTCTTTGGGAAGTGGAGGACTGCTTATTTGAACGATTATAGAAAAACAGTGGGAGAGTTTCCAATGCCTGAATTCCGACTGCCTTCAGAAGCAGAGTGGGAATACGCAGCACGAGGAGGTAGGGACATGGCCAAGTATCCTTGGGGTAACCCATACATCCGAAACTCAAAAGGATGTATGCTTGCAAATTTTAAGCCTGGCCGTGGCAACTTTTATGACGATGGCTTTGCGTACACGTCACCCATTTACTCCTACTTTGCAAACGATTATGGAATTTTTGATACCTCTGGCAATGTTTCGGAGTGGTGCCTGGATGATTTTAATCCAGCCTCTGTACCTACTGTTTGGGATTTGAATCCACAGTTTATTGACCCTCGGACTGACCCTGAAAACAAGAAATTCAATGCAAAGATACCCCCCAAGAAAGTGGTGAGAGGCGGTTCATGGAAAGATGTTGCCTATTATTTGGAGACGGGTACGAGAACTTATGAATACAAAGACTCTTCCCGAGCTTATATTGGATTCCGGTGTGCCATGAGCCACCTGGGCCGGTCCTCTGGAAGTGAATTTTAATAATTGAAAACTCTCGTTATATTTAAAAACTAATTGGCAAAAACTTAAAACTTTACTACAATGAGCAAGAAAAAAGGCGGATTCATGGATTTACTCTACGTCACCATTATGCCAAAGGTTTATGGTATTGGTGCTGCAGTTGTAATTATAGGTGCTTTGTTTAAAATCCTTCACCTTACCGGTGCGGACCAAATGTTGATGATAGGTCTTTCTGTGGAAGCAGCCATCTTCTTCCTCAGCGCATTTGAACCTCCTCATCCAGAAGCGGACTGGTCAAAAGTATATCCGGAACTAGCGGAAGATTTTGAAGCTCCGGCTCACCCTACCCGAATTAGCAACCGCCCAACTGGTGGAGGAGAATCACCACTGCTCAAAATTGATGATATGCTCAAGACGGCAAAGGTAGACCAGAACTTACTCGATAACCTTGGTAAAGGACTTAATAACCTTGCTACCTCAGCTTCGCAAATGAGTAGTCTTTCAAATGCTGCAGTGGCGACCAACGAGTATGCTAAGAATGTAACCTCTGCAGCGGCTTCTTTGGTAGAAATGAATAAATCATACGGCAGTGCTATGAAAGCAGTTGGCGCCATGGCCGATGCTTCAAAAGATACCGGGGAATATCATAAGCAAATGCAATCGGTGACTAAAAATCTGCAAATGTTGAATTCTGTTTATGAAATGGAATTGAAGGATGCCGATTCACATGTGAAGAACATGAATAAATTCTACGAGAGCCTTACCGGTGCCATGTCTGGCTTATCACAAGTGGGCAACAATACGGCTAAGTTCACAGGCGAGCTTACTAAATTGACGGATAACCTGACTTCACTTAATAATGTTTACGGAAGTATGCTCACAGCGATGAAAGGCTCTGTCAAATAATTTAATTAATAAAGAAACTTAAACAGGATAGACTATGTCAGGCGGCAAGGAAACTCCCAGGCAAAAGATGATTGGTATGATGTACCTGGTGCTTACAGCGTTGTTGGCGCTCCAGGTAAGTAGTGCCGTCCTCGAAAAATTTGCCATTATTAATGTAACTCTCGATGAATTAAAAGGTGAAGGGGATAGGAAGAACAATGAATTTTTGGGTGCTTTAGTTAAAGCGGGCACTGGAAAAACTGATCCAAAAGTTGTTACAGCTGTTGGGAACGCCCAGAAGGTAAGGGAAGCAACGGACAAAACAATGAAGGAAATTGAAGCCGTAAAATTAAAAATGCTGGGGCTTTCCCATACGGACAAGGTAGACGGAAAATTCATCAATGACCACGGCTCACAGGTGGCAACATTAATGATGGATCCGAACTCACCGGTTGGCAAAGCTTTTGAGAAGACACTGAATGACTACGTAAAGGAAATTTCGGACCTCTCCGGGGAAAAGTTTGCTCCGTTAGCCAAGGCCCCTAAGGATATCGCTTTTTTTGCCGATGATCCTGACCATAATAAGAAAGATTTTTTGACGTTTACATTTGAAAATACGCCTCCAATTGCAGCTTTAGCATCAGTAACGCAAATACAAACGGAGGTTTTAGATTATGAAAGCAAGGCTCTGACGACCTTATCAAAGAGTATTGATGTAGGTGTGAAGTTTGATAAGATCGTGCCTATGGTAATTCCGGAAGCGTCTGTTGTAGCCGCAGGCTCCAAATACAAAGCTAGTTTGATGATCGCAGCTTCCGCAGAAGGTTTGGTGCCCGAAATGTTTCGCAATGGACAGAAAATAGAAGTTGCGCCTGACCCTGTTACGAAAATTATGATGGGTAAGGTGGAGTTTACTGCTTCCGGAGGTAATTATGATAAAGACGGGGTTTCAAAACAAAAATTTAGTGCTAAAATAAAAATTGGTGAAGGTCCGGATAAAGAGTTCAATAGTGAAATAGAATATATTGTGATTAAGCCAACCATTAAGGTGACTACCGGTAACAGGCCAACGCTTTATATGAATTGTGGTAACAATGTTACGTTTGAGGTGCCCGCCTTAGGCACAAACTATAATCCTAGCTTTACGGCAAAAGGAGCTGAGCTTGTCAAAGGACCTAAGCTTGGCAATGAAATTATTATTCCAAAGGAAAGAAAAGTGGAAATAACGGTTTCCAATGCAGGGGCGAATCTTGGAACTGAGACTTTTGATGTTAAACTAATTCCAAAACCACGTTATGTAGCAAAGAATGGACAAGGCAAAGAAATTGACCTTAGGACAGGTGAGAAGGCAACTAACCTTGGTTCCCTCAGGGTGTCAGCTGAGCCAGATGAAAACTTTAAGAATGAGGTTCCGGCTGATGCCAACTATCGGGTACGTTCTATGGATGTAATTCTTGCCAGGGGGACTTCTCCAATAAAGCGGGAGACATTTACAAATGAAAATATGGATTTGGCAGCTTGGAGGGCATTAATGAAACCCGGTGATAATCTTGTAGTGGACATTAAAACAGCTACAAGAAGGACTTATCAAAATTTAGAGGAGAAGGTGGAGATTAGAACAGAAATAATAAGAATTCCGATTATTAATTGATGTATGAGAAATGTAGTAAAGATTGTATGTGTTGGGCTAATTTCAAGTTCTTCAGTTTTTGCACAGGAGACGGATGTGCAATACAACCCTAACTCAGTAGACCCTATACCCAAATACGAGCAATTGTATAAGGTAAGGGTGTGGCGGCAAATTGATCTATCGGAGAAGCAAAACAAGGGTTTTTTTGCCAATAATGGACAGATTACCAAGTTGATTTTAGATGCTATTAGGTCAGGTGAAATAGCGGATGTTTACGACAATGATTCATTAAGAACCAAGCTTAGTAAGGATAACTTTCTAAAATTATTGACCGCTGCCCAAGGGACTGTTTATCCTAATTGGGATCCCACCACTGCTGTTTTCTCAGGTGATGTCTTTACGTATAATGGGAAAAACTATGAGGCGCAAACTAATAATACCGGATTGAACCCTGAATCATCTCCGAATGATTGGGTAATTACTTCGCAAGGAAGAGCGCAGACATATCTGGCAAGCGACATAAGCACGATGCGCATAGTGGAGGATATGATCTTTGATAAAAGACGGTCCAGGCTATACTATGATATTCAAGCAGTACAGTTGGTAGTACCTGGCTCCAAGACCACAACTGGAGTTGACACGGAACTTGGATGGATTAAGTATAAGGATTTAGTAAAAGTATTTCGGAATCATCCTGATGAGGCAATATGGTTTAACCGCTACAATACCGCAGAAAATAAGAATTATGCCGATGCATTTCTGTTAAGATTATTCCATGGAAATATTTACAAGGTGGAGAATCCTGATGATAACAGAATAGTTGACATTTACCCGATGCATAAGGAGGCCATTTGGGCCACAGAGTGGGAAGAAATGAAGATGATGGAGCGTGAACACAATCTCTGGGAATATTAACTCAGAAAAAAATATTTAAAATGGGGCTACGGCCTCATTTTTGTTTCTGCTCTTTGATAAGAGCCCCCTTTTTAGTTCCAACTAGTTTTATGAGTTCTTCCAGTGGGGCTCCTTTGATTTTCTTCCACGACTTATACTTTGCCAGTAGTTGATCGGCTGTTTTCTTTCCAATGCCGGTAAGAGATTCAAGTTCAGAAACCATGGTGGACTTACTTCTTTTTTGGCGATGAAAGGTGATGGCAAACCGATGGGCTTCATCCCGAATCCGCTGGATCAGCATTAACCCAGGTGACTTTTTATTAATGTGGAGCGGAAGGGAATCATCGGGATAATAAATCTCTTCTAATTTTTTAGCGATGCCAATAATGGGTACTTGATTGTAAATGCCCAGCTCTTTAAGAGCTTCACAAGCACTGCTCAATTGTCCTTTGCCTCCATCCACAATAATCAAGTTAGGCGTAATCCCGTTTTCATCCATGATGCGTTTATATCGCCTGCCAACGATTTCTTTCATGGAAGCAAAATCATTCGAACCAACAACGGTTTTGATATTGAAATGTCTGTATCCGGCTTTGTCAGGTTTACCATCTACAAACCTGACCATTGATGCTACAGGTGTAGTTCCCTGGAAGTTTGAATTATCGAAGCATTCAATTATTTTAGGGAAATTTAAAAGTCTTAGGTCTTTTTGAAGAATTGATAAAACTTCAAATCCTTTTGATTTTTTCTCTTTTTTTTCTGCCTCTTTTTTTGCGCGACTGTGAAGTGCATTGGTGAGAGACACGGCAACCAGTTTTCTCTTATCGCCAATTTGTGGAACAATATTTTCTTCAGTGGGATTAACAAGGATAGGTACATTACTAAAGATAATTTTGTTTGAATTTCCATGCAGATTTCTCATTTCCTGGATTGCCAGACTAAGTATATCTTCGTCAGATTCATTAAGTTTCTTTTTGACTTCAAGGTTCTTACTAAAGATAATAGCCCCTTCTTTGATCTGCAGATAATTCAGGAAGGCATCCTCTTCGTTGCTGCTGATCGTGATGACATCAATGTCCGTAAGTTTTTTATTAACGACCTGTGACTTGGATTGAAATTTCTTCAGCAATTCAGTTTTGTTTTTGAATAATTCAGCCTTTTCAAATTCCAGCGCAATAGCGGATTTTTCCATGTGGCTTGAGAAGTATTCTTCCACCACACTTAGATTGCCTTTTAGAATATTTCTTGCCTGACTTATTTCATCTAGGTAATTCTCCTCACTTTGCAACCCCTCACAAGGGCCTCTGCAATTCCCGATTTGGTATTCAAGGCAAACTTTAAATTTCTTTTGTTCAATGTTCTCCGGGTTTAAGGGTAGGCTACAAGTTCGGATGGAGTAGAGCTGGCGGATGAGTTCTAACACGTTGTTCATGGACACTACGCTGGTGTAAGGTCCAAAATATTCACCTTGATCAGGATAAAATTTTCGTGTGGATATTATTCGTGGAAATCGTTCTTTAAGGATACACAGATAGGGGAAAGTCTTATCGTCTTTGAGTAAAATATTATACTTCGGTTGGCTTTGTTTAATGAAATTATTTTCCAGAAGTAGGGCATCAAACTCGGAAGGAGCTATTGTATACTCTATTTTGAAAATCTCAGAAACGAGTTTTTCTGTTTTGCGATTGTATTGAGATTGCTTGTTGAAATAACTGCTGACTCTTTTTTTTAAGCTTTTGGCTTTGCCAACATAAATTAAGATATCTTCTCTGTTGTAAAATCGATAGACGCCAGGGGAATCAGGCAGTGATAAAACTTGCTCTTTCAGAACATCCGTCATTCAAGTTTTTAACTAATTATTAATGTCCATTGGCTCTTCGTCTACAATGATGGAATCTGATTCCTCCTCAAATCTTCCGCAATCAAAGGAAATATCAAGGCCTGATGCAGGTCGTTTAAATTGACCTTTTGTGATGCCTGTTGCAGAATCGGCATAAACCTTAGTCATAAATAGCGACCAGATAGGACGAGCAGACCTGGTTCCAGCTCCAAAATCCCAGGAAGGGAAGTGGATGCTGCGTTCATCGCCTCCAACCCAGACGCCTGTCACAAGATTATGAGTAATGCCCATGTACCAACCGTCAGAGGCATTGTTGGTAGTTCCGGTTTTTCCACCAATTTCATTGTCAATTTTTAGTTCCCGCGGTAACCCACGGGAAGTTCCACCTTCTTCTTCAATGCCACCGCGAAGCATGTACACCATTTTAAAAGCTGTTTGTTCATTGATAGCCTGGTGTGTTTTAGGTACAAAATTTTCAATTACGTTTCCATTTTTATCTTCAATACGTGTGATAAATAAGGGTTTTATGTGTATTCCGTTATTCACAAAAGTGCCATAGGCTCCCACCATTTCATAAACGGAAACATCACTCACACCCAAACATAATGAAGGAACAGCGTCAAGCTTACTTTCAATGCCCACACGATGAGCAAATTCAACCACATTTTCAGCACCAAGTTCTTGCATAACTTGTGCAGTAATTGAATTTACGGAGCGAGCCATAGCTTGACGCAAGGTCATTTCTGTCCCGCGTCCCCGCGATCCGTCCGCGTTCTCTGGGTAATAGGTTCCTCCCGGGATTTTAAAACTCGGAGTAATGTCCTTTCTTTTTTCACAAGGTGAATACCCCGACTCCAAAGCCAATCCGTAAACAAAGGGCTTGAAAGTGGATCCTGGTTGGCGTGTTCCTTGCTTTACGTGGTCGTATTTAAAATATTTATGATTGATGCCGCCCACCCATGCTTTGATATCACCGGTAACAGGATCCATCGCCATCATGCCTGACTGGAGGAAACGCTCGTAATAGTTTAAGGAATCCATGGAGCTGAAAATCGTATCACGCTCTCCCCCCCAGGAGAATACTGTCATAGGTTTTTTCAGGTTTAACATAATTTTAACAGAGTCATCCCCCTCACCATATTTCTCTACAAGGTTTTTGTAGGTATCCGATTTTTTAATTCTAAGTTTTAAAAAATTTGGGATTTCAGTATGAGTTTCATCATCTACCCATGGATTGCGACCTCTTTTTTTCCATTCTTCAACAAAGCCTTTTTGCAGTGTGGCCATGTGCTCTGATACTGCCTCTTCAGCATACTTTTGCATTCGACTATCCAAGGTGGTATAAATTTTTAGTCCGGAATTCCATAAGTCAATGCCTTTGTCTTTACAATAGCTCATCAGGTAGTTTCCGGCAACTGTGCGAAAGTAAGTAGCAAGACCTTCGTTTTGATTTTGCACATTGTATGTTAACCCGATGGGCAGTGCTTTAATAGAATCGTATTGCTCGTGGGTTTTTATTTTATAACCTTGCTTATAAATTTTATACATCACTTCGTTGCGTTTGCGTAGCGAGTTTTCAGGGTTGCGTTGGGGATTAAAAAACGTGGCTGCCTGTAACATGCCAACGAGTACTGCCGATTCCTGAATATTGAGACTATCCGGTTGTTTATTAAAGTATGTTTCAGCTGCAACTTTAATTCCAAATGAATTGCTACTAAAGGTGGCCGTATTTAAATACATGGCAATAATTTCTTCCTTCGTGAAATTTCTTTCCAGGTTTATAGAGATGATCCACTCTTTTGTTTTCTGAATTACCCTCCTTGGAATTTTACCGAGATTGCTGAGCCAACCATCTAAACTGAGATCAGGATTCATCGTATAGAGGTTTTTAGCAAGTTGTTGTGTTATGGTGCTTCCACCACCCTGAGGATTAAAGGTTAACAAACCATAAAACACGCGGAGGAAAGCAGGAAAATCCAACCCAGCATGATTATAAAAGCGATGGTCTTCAGAAATCACCAGGGTGTTCACCAGGTCTTCCGATAATTCTGAGAAATGTACCTGACTGCGATTGTATCGGAAGTACCTTCCCAATGAAATACCATCAGCCGAAATGATTTCAGAAGACAGGTCATTCTCCGGATTCTCAACTTCAATTAAACTCGGCATCCCACCATAGAGGCCAAGTAAATCTATGCTTACGGTATAAAGATAGAGCGGTAGACCCAGTAGAAAACAAAGAAACCCAATCCAGGTGTATTTAATAACCTTAAAGAACCAGGCCTTTTTAATATTCAGCAGTTCACTGATTTTCCTTTTTATAGTTTCGGTCAAAGAAGGTGAGGTACTCATCAAGTGCTTTGGTTCGGTAGAAAAGATCGAAATTGGTTTTTGTTATAACAAAAGTATCGAATTTATGGGATGCAAACGTCTTATGGGTAACCGCATATGCTGTGAATTTATCGAAATAATTAACAGCCGTTAATCGATCAGGAAAGTCTGTGACCATCGTCAAAACGTAATCATCATGAAATACGAGGTTGGTTGTATTCAATCTCTTTTCACGATAGGAAGCCCTATTAAAGGTTTCCAACTCCTCAGAGACTTTATCGCTTATTTTATCGGTATTTTTATAAACTAAAACAAATCGGTGAGGATCAGAAGACTGGTTAGAAAAACGAATTCCACGGGCACGCTCTACTTTTTCCTGAAATGATCTAGAAGACGCTAATAAATTGTCTCCATACGTCTTAAGTGGGCCCTCCGGATATTTCTTTAAAAACTCGCCCAATTCAAATTGATATTTCGCGATGTCTTCGGTTCTACCGGTGATAAGGATTTTCAAAAGTTCGAGTTGTGATGTGAAGCCTGTTTCTCCCAAGCTCATGGCATATGTAATTTTTTCCTGCGCTTCTCTCAAGTTACCTGTTTGATACAATTCATAAGCTTGTTTATATATGAGCTTTTGTTTCTCAGCAGCAACGCTCGTCTCTTTTAGATAATCAGGATTTATCAGAACTTTAGCAAATGTTGAGTTTGGGTACTTACTTTTAAGAAGATCAACATATCGTTCTGCCTGTCCGTTAGGCTGGCTATCATTATTCTCGCGACTGATCAGATAAAGTTTGTAGAGTACTTCGGCTCCATATTCAGAATCCGGGAAGCGCTCGAGTAATTTTTCATAGGATGAAAATGCATTTTCCCGTTCATCTAATTTGAGAAAATACAAATCGCCAAGTTTAAAGTAAGCTCCTTCAATTTTGGCCAATGCCTCTTTCTTTTGCTCGTCTGTCTTTGGTAACTGTGCGAATATTTTACCAACTTCATCAATACTTTCCTTTACTTCCGTATTTTTTACAACCTCTGTTCCGTTTTCAATGGCAACAGCACGATCTGTAATGGCTGCGACAGTAACTGTTTTATTGGATCTGCGCCAATTATCTTCAAGTGCGATAGTTCCCCAGATACGTTGAAACTCGGATTCACCCAAGGCAACGGCTGAAGGATTTCCAAAATACCAATCCGATGTTGTGGTGGATTCGGTTTGGAAAAAAGGATTGTTTTGATTATTACTATCCTGAGCCGAGTTTCTCTTTTTTTTCTTTTTACCTATCTCGGATTTTTTTGCCTTAAAAGCGAGTAGCGAGTCCAGTTTGTTCCGTACGGTTATGGAATCTAATGTGGATAGATAAAGTAAGCTGTCTTGCATCTGAATGGTTTCGGTATACGTAACGAATTCTCCCAATACTTCCTGCCGTTTTTTAATGATATTAAAATTTTCAAATTCTTTGGGCAAGGTGACTACAGCGCTGTCATAATATGCTTTTGCCAGGCTATACTTTTTTAGGGAATCAAAATAGAGTTCTCCAATTCGCAAATAAGCATTGCCCTGAATTCGCTTGCTTTTTCCCGCATGAGCTGAGAGTTTATAATTATTGATCGCTTCCGTAAGATGTCCCTGCTTCCGCTCAAATTCGCCAAACTCAAAATAGATTTTATCCTGAAACTCCTGATTCTTCTCATCGGATAGAAGCTTCATAAATTGCTTGCGCACCGTTTTGACATCTCTTGAATCATCCATGCGGGCCACTTGTGCCATGTTCAACTTGGCGTAAAAGTCTATTTCATAATCGGGATTAGTCCCCAGGCATTTGCGATAATAATTATAGGCTTCCGAGCCAAATCCCATATGTTGATAGACTTGGCCAATGATAAAATAAATTCTACCCCTTCGATCGGAATGGACAAGAAGAGAATCAACCAGGGTGAGATTACGGACCATATTGTCATAGTCATTGCGCACCTGATAGTGATAGGCTTTTTCTAAATAGAAGTTTTTCTTATTGGTTTTACTTAGGTCTTCTTTATCTAAGAATCGAAAGGCCTCTTCTGCTTTATCAAACTCTGAGTTTTCAGTGAATGTTCGTATCAGATGAATAAGGGCAATATGCCGCACATCTTTGTTACGACTCTTGGTATTAACATACTTGAAAGTTTGTGTTGCGTTTTGAAAGTCACAACTGTATAAACGAGCCAGGCCTACCTGAATGTAATTGTCATCTACCCATTTGCTGTTAGGATGTCTTTGAATAGAAATGGATGCCATTTTAATGATTTCCTCGGTGTCCTTGGCATAGCTTTTTGCAAGTGTAGTGTCAAGTTTTGGAAATAATCTCAAAACTTGGTTGTGGTCATCATCTATGCTATTTAATATCAGATTCTCGACCTCATGGGTTTTCTCAAGTGCATAGTAATAACCATTAAAATGTGCGGTTAGGTTATGGTAAATGTTACTGGTAACATTATTCTGTTCCACTGAACAACCAACTCCCAGAATGAGCAGATATATTACTAAAAGGAAGAAATACTTATTCATCACGAAGCTTCTGTGAATTCATTTTAAAGATAAGCTAAAGTAATTTTTAGGTTTCGCAGTGATCTCATTAATTGGTTAACAAACGTAAAAAACAGCTATTCAATATTATAATCACTCAGAATATCTAATTTTGGTGAAAAAATTGATGTGAAGCCAAAAAAGACCTTATCCGACCGGTTAACTACCAAATATCTGCTGGTTATTCGCAATGAAGAGAATTTGGCCGAAAAATCCACGATGGGATTTACCTATGCCAAAGTATTGGTGATTTTGGTACTCGTTTTTATGTTGATTTTTGTTGGAAGCCTTTATCTCTCGAAAACACTTTTAGCCAAATGGTTCGACCCAAGGCATGCCCAGGTGGAAGCCAATAAGAAATTATATGAACTAGCCTTGAAAGTTGATTCCCTGGCACAAGAGGTGGATAGAAAAGACAATTTTATTTTAAATTTTCAACGCGTACTTAGTGGCGATACCTCAAACGGTTTTGTAGATCCGGCCTCTCAATTGAGCGGACAAGACAAGCCAATTAAACCAGTTGGAAATATGAGACTTGCTCCAACAGACTCTCAGTTTAGAAAGGAGTTTGAACAGTCTGAACTTTCGCTAATTACACTCACAGGGAAGTACCGAGAATTGCAGGAGACTTTTTTCTTTTCACCTATTACTGGTTTTATCTCAGATCATTATAATTTAAAGAAAGGTCACTTTGGTATTGATGTTGTGGCCAAGACAAGTGAACCTGTAAAATGTATAGCGGATGGAACAGTATTGATAGCTTCGTGGACCCAGGATTCTGGTTATGTAATAGCCGTGCAACATAGTAGCAATCTAATTTCCCTCTATAAACATAATGCTGTACTTTTAAAGAAAGTTGGTACTTTTGTAACTGCTGGCGATATTATCTCTATAGTTGGTAACAGTGGAGAGATGACCGATGGCCCCCATTTGCATTTTGAATTGTGGTACAATGGCAACTCCCTTAATCCGGAAGAATTTGTAACGTTTTAAAAACAAAACTATGTTAACCTCTAAAGAACAAAAACGAGTAGCAGAGGAAATCAGCAACTCAAGCAACGTCATAGGAAAAGGCACTATCCTGGAAGGCAATATCGAGACGTTTGGCAACATTCGTATTGAGGGTAAAGTCATCGGTAACATCAAGTCCAAATCAAAGATTGCATTAGGCAACTCCAGCCATGTAGAGGGCAATATCACGGCACAAAATGCTGACATTGAAGGAGAGGTGAGGGGAAAACTGGAAATCAGTGAGATGCTGGTGCTCAAATCCACAGCTGTTGTGCATGGAGATATTTCTACCGGCAAACTAGTAGTAGAGCCAAGCGCAGTGTTCAATGGAAGCTGTAAAATGGGTGCGGCAGTCAAAGATATTAAAGGAGCTGATAATGGAACTCGAAGCTTGCGAACAGAAGAAGCGAGAGCCAATTAGCCCGTGTTTGAATGTAGTTAGCCTTTTACAAGGTTGATATTCTTGGTCAATTGTAAATCTAGTCTTGGCAGATCATTTTGCGATTTTACTTCGGCTGCTAAATCCTGGTGTTTGTGTGAAAGGTAAAAAAGAGCAATCAAATTCTTTTCTTAAGTACAGCAGCCTTGGACTTCAACTGCTAATTTCAATTGGATTTGCCGCTTGGATTGGGCTGAAATTAGATCTTTTTTTTGAGTTAAAATTCCCCGTCTTTCTGCTCCTTATGGTTTTTGTTGTTTTTGCAGGTTCGATGTACCTGTTGTATCGTTCCCTTAACAAAGAATGAGACTTGGTTTTCAACAATTTATAATTGCTATTTTTAGTGTCTCTCTTACCTTTATTTTTAGTGTTTACCTCGCCCTGAAGCAAGGATGGATCAGGTCAGTTCCTTCTTTCACGAGTGAAATAACGTTGTCTCTCGCGATTGTTACCACAGCTATCTCTTATTACCTACAAAGGATAAAAAAATCTAAGCCACAAGAAGCTTTCCAATCCTACCTATTTTCAATAGTGGTAAAAATGGTGATTGGGTGCGCCATAATTCTATCCATAATTATGGCCGATCGGGCTGGGGCTATGGCCAATGCCTTGCTATTCATTGTTGTTTATTTCATCTTCACATGTATGGAGATATTCTTCCTGTCAAAAGGGAGATAAAAATCATAGAAAAAGGATTGCAAGAATACCCCAAATATTAGCGGAATCATTTTTTTCGGAAGGGATAAATGATACTTTTGCCATTGATAAAAAAGAACGCTCCCACAAGAAATGAAAAAGCCCTTTTGGATATCAAAAACAGCATTTTTGAGTGTTTTTTTTGCTATTTTCATTGGTTTTTCGAGCCCTCTGAAGGCTCAGGAGAAAGACACTGAGAGTGAAAAAATAAATATGGGCGATATTATCATCCACCATGTGATGGATGATCACCAGTGGCACTTCACTGACCACCTCATTTTACCACTGCCCATTATTGTTTACTCCTCTGAAAGAGGTCTTTCTGTTTTCTCTTCTTCCAATTTTTTCAATGAGCACCATCAGGAAGTGGAGTACAATGGTTATAAATTAGAGCATAATCATATCACACTTGCCGAGTCTGGTAAGGCGGTTCTTGATTTGTCAATTACAAAAAACGTGGCTATGCTTTTGATCAATGCCGGGCTGTTGTTGTTTGTTTTTATTGCTGTATCTAAAGCCTATAGAAAAAACAGCGGTAAGGCGCCCCAAGGCATTCAGTCTTTCCTCGAGCCAATCATTGTTTTTGTTCGTGATGAAATTGTTAAGCCTAACATCGGGGACCGTTACGAAAAATATTTGCCGTATTTGCTGACACTTTTTTTCTTCATTCTTTTCGGTAATTTATTAGGGCTTCTACCAGGAGCCGGAAACCTGACAGGTAATATAGCTATTACTTTGACATTGGCTTTACTTACCTTTTTGATTACTAATCTTAGTGGAAATAAATATTACTGGACTCATATTTTCTGGACGCCAGGTGTACCTGTTGTGTTACGCATTATCATTTTGCCGGTGGAATTAATTGGCATTTTCACAAAGCCTTTTTCGTTGACGATTCGTTTATTTGCAGCCATTACAGCAGGGCACATTGTGTTATTGAGTTTAATTGGTTTAACCTTCATGTTTCATAGTTATACTGTGGGTGTAGTTTCATCTATGTTTGTGGTGATTATTACCCTGATTGAATTACTTGTGGCAGGAATTCAGGCTTATGTATTTACGATGTTTACTTCGCTTTATATCGGCTTGGCTACCGAGGAACATGAAAGTCATTAGGAATTATAGATCTTCTTTTTCCCATGGGCAAGGAAGATAAAAGATAATCCGGGAGAGTCCCGGACGTGTTTAACTTAACTTAATTTTTATGTCATTAGCTCTTTTATTAGACTTAAGCCTTGCTGTCATGGGTGCAGCAGTCGGTGCTGGTCTGGCTGCAATTGGCGCTGGAATTGGTATTGGCCGCATCGGTGGCTCGGCAATGGAAGCAATGGCGCGTCAACCGGAAGCTTCTGGAAAAATCCAGGGTGCCATGTTGATCATCGCTGCACTGATTGAAGTGGCTGCGCTATTTGCGCTAGTAATTTGCTTTATTATCTCTGGCAAGGCGTAAAAAGTAATTTGAAACTTGCCTTAGGCATTGGGCCGGGCAGGTTTCATTTTTTGATTCGGTTTATTAAAAAATGATACTATGGATTTATTAAGCCCCGGTACCGGTCTCATTGTATGGCAGCTTTTTGTATTTGTGCTGCTCTTCCTTTTGCTTTCAAAACTGGCGTGGAAGCCTATTCTCAATTCATTGAAAGAGCGGGAAGTCTCTATCCAGCAAGCCTTGGATTCGGCAGAAAAGGCCAAAATAGAAATGGCTATGTTGAAATCTGATAATGAAAAACTTTTTAAAGAAGCGCGCGAAGAACGCGATAAAATTTTACGGGCTGCGCGGGAAGCAGGCAGTCGCCTTCATGATCAGGCTCAGGCTGAGGCAAAGAAGAACGCAGATAAACTGATCGAAGATGCTAAAGCAGTAATTAACACCGAAAAAGCTGCCGCTCTTCGCGATGTAAGGGCCCAGGTGGCATTGTTCTCACTTGAGATAGCGGGGAAACTCATGAAAAAGAATTTGTCGGGTGACAAGGCACAGAAAGATTTGGCGGATTCATTGATCAAAGACCTTAAGTTGAACTAATCTATGGCAGAATCTAAGGCTGCATCACGGTACGTAGGATCTTTGCTAAGTCTGGCCGTAGAACAGGGAGCATTGGAACAAGTGCATAATGATATGCAGTTGTTTGAAAGAATATGTGTAACCAACGCAGATTTTTTGATGATGCTTCGTAGTCCTATCATCAAGCACCACAAGAAAAAAGAAATCCTTAATAGCATTTTTAAAGGTAAAGTGCATAACCTTTCACTTGCCATCATTGACATTCTAACGGCAAAGAATAGGGAGCCATTGTTACCTTCTATTGCAAAGGAATTTCATGCTGCTTACAACGAATTTAAAGGCATCAGCGAAGCGGCTGTTATCACCAGCTTCCCGGTTGATGCCCAGTTGCGAAATGATTTTGAAAAAATTGTTAAAAGACTGACCAATAAGGAAAAAATTGAGCTCAAAGAAAAGGTAGATCCAGATTTGATTGGTGGATTTATACTTAATGTTGGCGACAAACAAATTGATGCTTCCATCAAGAGCAAATTGAGAATATTGAAAGTAAAGTTTGACGAGAACCCGTACGTAAAAGAATTTTAGATCAATAACGAATAAGTTATGGCAGAGATAAGACCCGAAGAAGTTTCAGCGATATTAAGGGAGCAACTTGCCCAATCGCGAACAGAGGCACAATTAGAGGAAGTTGGAACAGTGCTAACTGTGGGTGATGGAGTTGCCCGCATTTATGGGTTAACCAAAGCGCAAGCAGGCGAGCTGTTAGTGTTTGATGATGGTTTACGAGCCCTGGTCTTGAATCTTGAAGAGGATAATGTGGGAGCCGTATTATTGGGTGAGTCTAAGCATGTTCATGAAGGAGATACAGTGAAGCGCACAGGCTTAATTGCATCTGTAAAAATAGGTGACGGGGTGCTTGGCAGGGTTGTGGATACACTTGCTGCTCCGATCGATGGCAAAGGTCCGCTGACTGGCGATTTATATGATATGCCATTAGAACGTAAAGCACCGGGTGTTATCTATCGTCAGCCCGTGAATGAGTCCCTTCAAACCGGGATTAAAGCAATTGATTCAATGATCCCAATTGGCCGCGGCCAGCGAGAGTTGATTATTGGTGACCGCCAAACAGGGAAGACGGCTGTGGCAATTGATACTATTATCAATCAAAAAGAATTTTATGAGCAGGGCAAACCTGTTTATTGTATTTATGTTGCCATCGGGCAAAAAGCTTCTACGGTTGCAACCATATCGGCAACGTTAGAAAAAGCCGGGGCTATGGCCTACACCGTAATTGTTTGTGCTTCTGCAGCAGACCCCGCTCCTATGCAGTTCTTTGCACCATTTACAGGCGCTGCAATCGGAGAATTTTTCCGCGATACCGGCCGTCCAGCGTTGGTTATTTATGATGACTTGTCAAAGCAAGCGGTTGCTTATCGTGAGGTTTCGCTTTTATTGAGAAGACCTCCAGGCCGCGAGGCATATCCAGGGGATGTATTCTATTTACACTCAAGGTTACTGGAAAGAGCAGCAAAAGTCATCAACAACGATGCTATTGCCAGGCAGATGAATGATCTGCCAGAGTCAATCAAACATTTAGTTAAGGGTGGGGGATCGTTGACCGCGCTTCCTATTGTTGAAACACAAGCGAATGATGTTACCGCCTATATCCCAACCAACGTTATTTCTATTACAGACGGACAGATATTTTTGGAGACTAATCTATTCAATTCAGGTATTCGACCTGCTATTAACGTAGGTATTTCAGTATCGCGTGTGGGGGGCTCGGCCCAGATTAAGTCGATGAAGAAAGTTGCTGGTACCCTTAAACTGGATCAGGCGCAATTTCGTGAGTTGGAAGCATTTGCAAAATTCGGATCTGATTTGGATCCTTCAACCAAATTAATCATTGAAAGAGGTCGGAGAAACCTGGAAGTATTAAAGCAACCACAGTATGCTCCAGTGCCCGTTGAAGAACAAGTGGCCATGATCCTTGCTTCAACCAAAGGATACACAGATAAAGTGCCGATCAATAAAATCAGTGAATTTGAAAAGAATTTTATTGCCTTGCTTAGAGCTCAATACAATCAGGTCCTTGTGAATTTCAGAGCAGGTAAATTTGAAGACGCAGATGCCGGTACGATAAAGAAAGTGGCACTTGAAGAAGCATCAAAGTATTAATTAACTGATGCCTGCAGCAAATATCGATTAGAAATTAGCCTATTGGAATTAATCGACTGATTGAGAAGGACATTGAAAATTAGAGTATGGCCAGTTTAAAAGAAGTAAAAAGCCGCATCACTTCTGTGATATCAACTCAGCAGATAACCAAAGCCATGAAAATGGTAGCGGCAGCCAAGTTGAGAAAATCGCAGGATAAAATCATTCAAATGCGTCCTTTTGCTAAGAAAATATCGTACTTGATGCAAAACCTTTCTGCTTCAGGCGATGATGGACAAAATTGGTACAACACAGTACGTGAAGAAAAAAGGATTCTTATTGTAGCTATAAGTTCTGACCGTGGCCTCTGCGGATCATTCAATTCCAACGTGATTAAGTTTGTTGGTAAACTTATTCAAGAAAAATATTCAACTCAATTTAATCGGGGACAAGTCACAATTTTGCCTATTGGAAAAAAAGCTTTTGAGTTTTTTGGTAAACGTTCGTACAAGATAATAGGAGAATACTCCACATTAATATCGGGGCTTTCTTTTAATGAAGTTTCGAAGGCAGCTGATTACCTTATGAATTCTTTTCAACGGGGTGAATACGACAAAATTGAAATCATCTATAATGAGTTTAAAAATGTGGCAACTCAAATTTTGAGAACGGAACAATTCCTTCCGGTAGTTCCATCAAAAATGGATAAGCCCTTTGACACTGATTATATTTATCAACCAAATCGCGAAGAAATTATCACGGGCTTAATTCCGAAATCGTTGAAAGTACAACTCTTTAAAGCGGTATTAGACAGTAATGCATCTGAAAATGGTGCGCGTATGACAGCCATGGATAAGGCAACTGAGAATGCTGGTGAGATGCTAAAGGATTTAAAGCTTACCTATAACAGAACACGCCAGGCAGCCATTACAAAAGAAATTCTGGAGATTGTGGCTGGTGCTGAAGCACTGAAGTCGGCTTAGAAGAAAAAAACCAACAAAAGCTCAGCTCTGCCAGGGTTGAGCTTTTTTATTTAGTGAAATCCTTACTTCATATGTATTCGGTACTCAACAACCTCAGCATAGATGTTGCTCTGGGTACCATAATATGCGCTACTTTTTTTTCACATATTTTGCATGTTCAACCAAGCCCGGTGGAGTTAGCATCACTAGGTATAACGGTATGGATTATTTATACAGTGGATCATTTACTTGACGTTCGTAAGTTGAAGCATGAGGCATCTTCCCTACGACATCGCTTTCATCAAAAGAATTTTTCGAGATTGTCCATCGCCCTCATGTTGTCCATTGCTGTTGACTTTTTGTTGATCCTGCTGCTACGCAGACCGGTCGTATATTGGGGAATTGGATTAACACTACTGGTTGTGGTTTATTTATTTTTTCAACAAAAACTCATTGCGATAAAAGAGATAGTGATATCAATTTTATATGCTGCCGGTGTTCTCCTGCCGTCTATATCGATGAGAGAGGAGTTCCTCTCCATGAATGAAATATTGCTAGTACTTTTTTTTTGGTTAATTGCACTCAACAATTTGTTTTTATTTTCCTGGTATGAATGGAAACAGGATATTCGAGACAGCCACCAATCGTTCGTCACTTTTTTTGGGAGAAACCCCACAAGAATAATTCTTGTTGTATTATTTGGTTTGCAAATAGCGCTCTTTATTGAACTGATGACAATTTCATTATATCGAAAAGAGGCTGCTATTTTAGAATTAATGAATTTAATATTAGTAGTACTCTTTTTATATCCCGAAAAACTTTTCCCAAGAGAATTATACCGACTACTGGGAGACGGTGTTTTTCTTTTCCCCCTTCCTTACCTCCTATGGCACTACTGTTAGCTCAGCGCAATTTAAGATGACATTTCTAAATCATGGATTGTCATAGTGTATTTGACTTGACGATCAATTACAAGATATCCAGACTGGGAAAAGCTACAGTAGGGAATAGTTAGAACTAGGCCAGACAATGATTTTTTGGAGGTATTAGAAATGCCTGAAACAAGGCTGTTAAATAATTTCCTCCTATTGCTCAGCACTCTGCTTTTATTTTGAACTTTTAATTATTTTAGAACTCTGATAAGATTTTGTAGTTTAAACAATCTAATTTCCTACTGATAAAGCATGGGCCGTTTATTACTTTTTATTTATGTCACCACTTTATATTCCTGCCAGAATAAAGATCAAGGCCGATCGATGTCTTCTGAATTAAATGTTCCAGTGATGCCTGTTCAACAGCTTAATGCTGCTTTTCTGGTGGTTGATGGTGTTTATAATTCTGAACTTGTTGCGCCAATGGACGTATTACACCATACCGTTTTCCATCATGACAAAGGTATCAGGGTGTTTACGATTGCTCAGGAGCGGGATACAGTTACCACATTTGAAGGACTTCGACTGATTCCTGATTATGCATTTAGAACGGATTCATTGCCCACAATTGATATCCTCGTTGTGCCCAGTGCTAAACATAGTATGGATAGTGACCTTGAAAATAGCGTACTGATTGATTTTGTAAAGCGCACAGGGAAAAATTCTTCGTATATCATGTCTTTATGTGACGGTGCATTTGTCCTGGCCAAAGCAGGCCTGTTAGATACCTATGAGTGCACAACCTTTCCAGGAGATATTGAACGGTTTCGGAAGACCTTTCCACAGTTGACGGTTCATGAAAATGTTAGTTTTGTCCATGATGGCAAGACAATTACCTCCGCAGGTGGTGCAAAATCCTACGACCCCGCTTTATACCTTGTTGAATTATTATATGGTAAGAATGCAGCCGGAGGAATTGCAAAAGGATTAGTTCTGGAGTGGGATGTCCACCAGGTGAAACACATTACCGGAAAGCATTGAAACGGATTTGTGATCATTTACCTATCTACCTTAAAATTATAAGTTGTCTGAGTAAAAAAGCTATCTTAACGAGCTATTTTTGGTCATGAAAATAAAAATGGTAAGCTCATCCTCAGAAGTTGAGGAGTTCAAGTTATTGCCCGTGCGGTTATACCAAAGTGTACCGCATTGGATACGTCCATTAGACAAAGATGTAGAATCCGTATTTGATCGTGAAAAAAATAAGACTTTTCGTCATGGCGAATGCATACGATGGATTTTGGTGGATGATCAAAACAAAACCATTGGGCGCGTAGCTGCATTTATCAATGAGAAGAATGCAAGCAAGGGAAATGACCAGCCGACTGGCGGTATTGGATTCTTTGAATGCGTTGAAAATCAGGAGGCCGCTTTTGTGTTATTTGATACCTGCAAGGAGTGGCTTCAATCAAAAGGAATGGAAGCAATGGATGGTCCAATAAATTTTGGTAGCCGAGACCGATGGTGGGGTTTGCTGGTGGATGGATTTGATCGTGATCCCAATTATCAATGCAATTATAACTTTCAATACTATAAGGCATTCTTTGAAACATACGGTTTCAAAACGTATTTTAACCAATACACATTTTCGCGCATGGTAGCTGAGCCACTCGCACCCAGATTATACGAAAAAGCAGAAATGATGAAGAAAGATCCGGATTATGAGTTCCGTCATCTTCAAAAAAGTGAAATCGACAAGCTGCCTGAATATATGATGACCGTCTACAATAAAGCATGGGCAAATCGTGCTGAGAGCCCGGAACTTAGCTTGATGCAAACCAGGCAAATTGTGAAGCAAATGAAACCCATCATGGACGAAAAGCTTCTCTACTTTGGTTTTTATAAAGGCGAACCGATCTCATTTTTTCTTTCGTTGCCGGAGATTAATCAGATATTCAAATACGTAAACGGAAAACTTGATTTGATAGGAAAGCTAAAATTTGTGTGGCATACCTGGCGAAAGACTAATCGTAAAGCATTTGGAATTTTGTTCGGTGTTGTGCCCGCGCATCAGGGAAAGGGATGTGACGGTGCTATGGTGCTGGCATCAAAATACGTTTTACAAGACCAATATCACCGCTATGATGAGTACGAAATGAATTGGATCGGGGATTTTAATCCAAAAATGATTAATGTAGTGGAACAAGTTGGAGCCTTCATTTCTAAAACACATATTACGTATCGCAAATTATTTGATGAGACCAAATCCTTTAAACGGCACCCGATTTTAAATTAAGTATGGAACAACAAGAAGAAACAAGGTCATCCTTTTTATTTAAAAATCTGAGCCGAGGCCTCCTCTGGTTTGCCTTAATCATTACTATTTTTATTTTACTGGAAGGGTATATCCAGTCTAATTTCAAATCACACATTGATATCATTCGTGATAATCCTGCCGTTCTCTATGGTATTTATACCCTCTCTGAAATAGTTTTTGGAATTCTTCCACCTGAACTGTTTATGATGATCTGGGTACTGGACGACATTGAAGTCAATGGGTTTATTATCAACCTTGGGATACTCACTGTTATTTCATACGGAGCTGGTATACTGGGATATTACATAGGTAAGACGTTTTCGAAAACAAAGCTGTATCAAGAGAAAATCCGTGAAAAATATTTGAAGCAGTATGAAGGGAAACTCAAAACATTTGGCGGCTATCTTGTTTTTGTTGGCGCGGTAACGCCAGTACCATTTTCAGCGACCTGCATGTTGGCTGGATCTGTTAATCTTAACTTTAAGGATTTTTTATTAATTTGTATTACTCGAGTGATACGTTTTAGTGCATACGGCTGGATGGTATGGAGTTTCCCTCAGTGGTTTAATGGATAAGAGATTTTAGATTATAGAATTCTGATTATGGAATTAAGTTAATTCAACAACCTCAAATCATTTGGGTTGCAACAATAATTTCTCTATTGCCACTTTCTCTATCAGAGGTTTGCTAAAATAAACCAAAAAGTGCTGATCAGCTGCCCAAAGTTCAAACAGGTTTTTATAATATGGACTGTCTGGATCACCGCTTTGGCCTGGTGAGTTAGTGAACATCGTTCTGTCCCAATCTTCTGTGTCTACAGCAATCCTAAAAGAAGCACCTGATAATTGATTCTCGCTATTAGTGGTCATACCTGCTGTTGAACCGTTCCCCCCGCGAGGAAGCGGGCCAACTTCTAATTTTTTACGTGTAACCGCATCCACTGCATTGCTTAAAGGATGCTTGATCAGTACATGATGATATTTTTTCTGTCCATATTTCCATTTTTTCATATCTACACCCAGTTTGGTGGTAAGGTGGTCAACTGCTTGCTGTAAACTTGAGAGCAGAAACTGATCTCTGCCGGCAACGGGGTCTGTTCCAAATTCTGCCCGTGGTGAGGTAATCCATGAAATGGTTTTTGTCAGTTCTAATGAACGAATTTGCTTTCGTGCATTTTCTGGTACAAGTAAAGTCAGCATATTTTCATATATCCTCTTTTCCCATGCTGAATAGATAGCCGCTTCAACAGAATTTTTGTCTAATGTAAAATTCCATTTCAGCAACATATTTCGCGCACTTTCAACTATTATATCAGGTGATTTTAATTCTTTTAATAATGGGACTATCGTTCTGGCAGGGATGGACACATAGTCAAACTGTAAGCGCATCATGTCTTCCAAGGAATGCTTTTTCCCTGACGCTAATACTTCGTTAATGCGATCTGCCCGGAAACGATCAGCCCATTCCCAACCGACTGCATTGCGATGTTGATAATTATTAGGCACCAGGTTTTCATTCGCTGTTGCCCAAAATCCTTTTTCCGGATTGTAGATATTTGGCAGTGATGGTATTGGCAGATAGCCTGACCATTCATAGCGGCCATCGCCCGGCACGGCAACAAGACCACTCCAGTTTTTTCTGATAGGCGCAATACCTACCGCTTGCCATCCGATATTCCCTTTACGATCAGCCCAAATCATATTTTCTGCGGGGATGTTACAATAACTACACGCTTCGCGAAACTCTTCCCATGAAGTTGCCTGGTTCATGCGCAAACTGGCGAGGTAAGGGGCGCCGCCAGGTTCAAGCCATCCGCATCGGACAGCATACCCTGTATTGCTCTTTAAATTCGTGTACGTAACCGGTCCATGACGAGTGTACTTATGTTCTACGAAAACATCGGGTGCCCCTTTGACCTGGATTGTATCTTTCAAGATATTCATATCTTCCCATTGACCTAGATAGCGATATTGATTTTGGTTTTGTGGATTGAGTTCATACACGTATAAGTCTTCAGCATCAATTCCAAAAATAGTTAGCCCCCAGGCGGCATAATCGTTATGGCCGATTGAAATACCAGGTATTTCGGGTTCGCCTCCGCCAACAACATTCCAGCCGGGTGCATTTAAGTGAACCATATACCGAAGTGAAGGGACCGTGATGGTACGATGAGGATCGTTCGCCAATAATGGAAATCTGCTCTGAGAATGGGCACCATCTATAATCCAATTATTACTGCCGATCACAAATTTCTCTTTCTCCATAAATTCTTTTTGCGCCTGTTCATCTTGTATAGCGAGCTGTTGATATTCCTTTAGATTTGGATTAGCACTTGCTAGTAAATCCTTAGGAGTGAATGTGATTGGTTTGCGATAGGCTTCGTACAATTCGATTACATTATCAAAAAGAAGTTGTGGATTGATTCCGGGATCGATCGTAAGATCGGGTGAGCCTGGCTCAAAGTCAATGAGATCTTTTACACGAACTGCACCAAGTGTAGCCACGGCTCTGCTGATTTCAATTTCGGTACTTAAGTTGGACAATAATCCTTGATGACGTGAGATGACAACGGAGGCCGTCCATTTTTCTGGTACGATGCCCAACAATTTAAATTCCAGTGGAAGCTGCTTAATGTCCTTTTTGATTTCTTCGATGTAAGCATTAATACCATCCACATACGATTGAATAATCAATTCGCCATGGGGATGATAATGATTGAGTTCCCGTTGCATGTTTCCGCGGAATTGAAAAAGCCGAGCACCGATATCGCGCTTTACTTCTCTGGGCCCCAGAATTTCAGCTACGGTTCCTGTTGCCTGCCTTCTCCAAATTTCAAATTGAAAAAGCCTGTCTTTGGCTGCGCAGTACCCTTGGGTAAAAAACAGATCGTGTTCGCTTTGGGCATAGATATGATTAATGCCATAGCTATCACGAATGACCTCAACGGATTGCCGTAAGCCTGTAATGGAAAGAGTTTTGGTTTGACTGAATGATGATTGTGCAAAAAAAGTAATGCAAGCGGCAATAAAAAATTTCCTCATTGAATTTTAGTTTGGATTAGAAATGAATGCCGCAGATACACGGATTAAAATCTGCGAATCAGTGGCTAAAGAATTAAGATGCAGCAATTTTTCCAACAGCATCAATAAATCGATCAAGGTCTTTGGTGGTGGTGTACACATGCGGTGTTACGCGCACGGCATTTACATTCTCCCACTTGATGGAAACGACATGAATTTGATAATCAGTCATAAGTTTGGTAGCAATGTCTCCTACATCTATGCCATCCAAGCTGAATGTACCCAGAGCACAAGAGTACTCTGGCTTCAATGAGATATGAAGTTTTACCCTTGGATTTTTGACGAGGGCCTCGCACCAATATTTTTTTAAATAATGCAGGCGTTCTTGTTTTCGTTTACCTCCAATAGCATTGTGAAAATCTATTGCTTGTCCAATAGCTTGCTCAGGTGCAAAAGAACGCGTACCCAGTGCTTCAAATTTCCGGATATCTCCGCTTTGTGGTTTTTCGGTAGGGAAAAGCGGCCATGTCTTTCCAATTAAATCTTTGTGTATATGCATTAACCCTGTTCCAAATGGGGCGCAAAGCCATTTATGTAAGCTGGTACCGAAGTAATCACAGGTTAAGTCAGAAATTTTGTAATCGATATGAGCGAAGGAATGAGCAGCATCCACAATAGTGATAATGCCTCGCTTTCGAGCCTCGGCACAAAGTTTGGCAGCAGGAAGAATTTGTCCAGTCCAGGTGATCAAATGAGTAATGTGCCAGATTTTTGTTTTAGACGTGGTGGCATCAACATAGGCTTTAACGACCACTTCATCATTGTCAATGGGCAGGTTAAGATTGATCCAATTTATTTTTACACCATCTCGTAATTCTCGTTGTTTCCAGGCATGGATCATATTGGGATAATCCTGTTTGGTCATCACAATTTCATCCCCACGTTTCATGTCAATCCCCCAGGTAAATGTGCCAAGGGCTTCTGTTGTATTTCTGTTGATCGCAAGTTCATCGGCAGAAACGCCAGCCAAATCTGCAAGCTTCCTTCGCAGGGGTTCTCTTCCTTTATCAAGGACCTGCCACATATAATAGCTAGGAGCTTCATTGCTCAAGTGGTAGTACCTATCAACCGCATCCTGCACAACTTTGGGCTGTGGACTTACACCACCATTATTTAAGTTTAAAATAGTAGGAGAAACGGTGTATGCTTGTGCCATGCGTTCCCATAAGTCTTCATCGTGTATTGCCTTTGGAGGAGTAAGCTTATTCAGCGATACCAGGGCATCAGAGACGTCTTCGGCAATGGCACTACTGATCATTGGGGCAAGTGAGAGAGTACCTGCAACACTCAACGATTTTTTGAAAAAAGACCTGCGTGAACTCATAATAATAAATTTAACAAAGTGTTAAGAATCGTTTCATTAAATTAAATTTAATCAGAATCAGTCAATGATCACATTCATTAGTGACGAATTAATAAAGTTTTTCGAGAGTCCTTAACTTAACCGCTTTCCAGGCAGTAGTAGATACCACGGCAATGGTCATACATCCTCCAAAAATTACAGACGGTACCACGCCCATTAACTTAGCTGCGAGACCAGATTCAAATGCTCCAAGTTCATTTGATGATCCTATGAATATGCTATTTACTGCAGAGACCCTTCCTTTCATGTTTTCCGGAGTAAGTGTGTGGATCAACGTACCACGTATAATTACACTTACACAATCAAAAACTCCACTTAGTATTAGAAATAGCATGGACAACCAAAATAGATCGGAGAGCGCGAAACCAATCATGCAAACGCCAAAGCCTGCAACACACCACAATAAAATTCTACCAATGTTTTTTTTGATGGGATAATGTGTGATGAAGACGGCCATCAAAACTGCCCCAATAGCTGGGGCGGACCGGAGAAATCCAAAGCCTATAGCCCCGACCTTTAAAATCTCGTTTGCAAAAATAGGCAACAGTGCGATGGCACCACCAAATAAAACGGCAAATAAATCAAGTGAGATTGCAGCCAGAACGATTTGATTTTTGAATACAAAACTTATTCCGGCTTTTATCTTTTCATAGATTCCCAGTTCTTCGCTTACGGGAGGTAGCGCCCTGTTAGGAATAAGCAGATAACAGATGAGTCCACCAACAATCAAGACAGCAGCGGCATTATACGTTGCCGTGATTCCCCAAAATCCATAGATCAATCCGCCTATCATTGGCCCACCAACAGATGCTGTTTCCCACGTGGTGCTGTTCCAGGTGATGGCATTTTGGTAAAGATGACGTTCAATCAACTGGGGCATGAACGAAAAATTGGCCGGTGAAAGAAAGCCACGCGCAATGCCAGTCACAAAAATCACGGTATAGATAGGTATGGCCCCATAGAAAAGAAGGGAAGAACCAACGTCAGTTGTAAAAGAGAACAGTGCCAGGGCGCATAAGCTTAGCGTAATCACACATGCTACTATAATGTTTTTTCGTTGAACAATATCTGCCAGATGACCAGCATATAGCGAAACGGTGATAGCGGGTATAGCCTCAGCGAGACCAATCAACCCAAGAGACAGAGGATCTTTGGTAATCTCATAGACTTGTAATCCTACTGCCACAGCCTGAACTTGAATACCAAGGGTAACAAATAGGCGTGCTAAAATAAAAAACCGAAAGTCCCGTATTTGGAGAACTGAGTAGGGGCTGTTCATGCACAAATTAAGCGAGTAACTTTTCGATGGCGTCAATTGCTCTTTTTCTTCTTTCCTCTTTTGTTCCCCGGATTTCTATGAAAGGCACTCCGGAATTTTCAACAACTGTTTTATAAATCGACCAAAAGTGTTCTCGCTTGTCGGGGTGTTCGCGTTGTGGGTCATCTTCCCAAGGAATATCTATGTAGGTTAATAAATAGAAATCATAAGGACGCTCAGTCAAAGTCAGGATTTCCCGATCACATTCTCCAAACTTGTGTTCACTCCAGATTTTTACAACCGTTGCATTTGTATCACAAATTAAAACACGTGTTGCTTCGCGAATCCATTCTTCCTCCATCCGAACTTGTCCGTGAGCAATCTTGGTGAGATCAGATTGTTCATATGGTCTGATTAATTTGTTGATATATGCGCGGGCATACTCCTCTACCCAAACCGTTCTAAAATGCCCTGCTAGAAATTTTGAGAGATCAGTTTTACCCGTACACTCCGGTCCAATGATCACTACTTTTTTGATGTGCTCTGATGTTGGTTTAATGGCTTGCATAAATTCATGTTTTCAACGAGTGTCTACAAAGTTCAATCTTTCTCCAGGTTGAGTTGTAGAAGTGAACTCAAATTTTCAACAAATCTGTCATATATTTATGGTTCAGATTAAATAAAATGGAGTGAAACGCAGAAAAGTATTAAAGCAAATTGGTTTTGGTCTTTCCGCAGGGGTAGTGATGCCTCAGCTGTTTACTTCATGTGCAAAGGAAGACCCCGATCCAGAAGTTCCGTATGATGGAAATGTGGTGATTATTGGAGCGGGTGCTGCTGGTTTGTATGCTGCAGATATTCTCAATTCAAAAGGAATCAGGGTCACCGTTTTGGAGGCGTCTAATCAATTAGGCGGAAGAATTCAATCATTTCGAAATTCTAATGAGGTTACCGATTCCCTTATTTTTGATACAAAAAATAGGTCCATTGCGGATTTTCCAGTTGAACTGGGGGCTGAAATCTTTTTTGGAACAGATTCTAGTTGGGGAAAAATCATCAGTAATTTAAATCTTGCAAAAGTTTCACTCGATACGGCAGGCACAAATCAATTCATCATGGACAATGTGGCTAGCCCTGCTTCTGATTTGCAAAGCGATGTTGATTTTCTTCAGTCACAAGCATTTGTAGACGAATTACCAAACTATTCTGGTCCTGCGGTAACGGTGAATGAGGCGGCATCAGGCGTGGGCAGTCGTGCACAGGCAATCTTAAATTCACAGATTGGAAATTATTATGGTACGTCCAACGATCAGTTGGGAATGTCTTTGCTGTCGCAGGATTTAATAGCACGGCAACACGATGGTATCGTCTTTACGATTAAAGCGAACCCCATGCAAGATATTTTGATTTCGCGGTTCAGTGATATACAATCGCTGGTGGAGACAAACAAGCAAGTGAAATCCATCAATTATGGCAGCGATCCTATCGTTATAACTTTACAAGATGGTACGCAAGTTGAAGCCGGTAAACTCATTGTTACCGTACCAGTTTCTGTTCTTAAAAGCGGAGGCATTTCATTTAGTCCTTCATTGCCCGGTGACATGACTTCGGCCCTCTCGCGAATGGGTATGGACCCCACCTTACGCGTAGTGCTGGATTTTAAAAAGAATTTTTGGGGAGAAAGTTCCGGGTTCATTTGGGGAGGGACCACGGCACCTCAATACTTTAATGCTGGAGTTGGCCGAAGTGAATTCTACCGCACAATGTCCCTCACCATCAGTGGAGCAAAAGCGGCTGAACTTTCCGCTAAAGCTCCTGATCAGATCGTTACCGATATTCTTGCTGAACTCGATGCGATATATGCAGGGCAGGGTACACTTTTTATCAGCCGTAACCTTGATACAGCCGACCCTAACTTCGATAAAATGATTTACATCATTAAGGATTGGAGCAAAGACGAGTTCACAAAGGGTGGCTATTCTTATCCTCTTTCAAACGCAACGCCCAATGATCGCCTTGCACTTGGTAAACCTGTGAATAATAAACTTTTCTTTGCAGGAGAAGCCACAGACACCAAAGGAGATGCCGGTACAGTTAGTGGCGCTCTCTCTTCAGCAGAGCGAGTAACAGAGGAAGTAATAAAATCAATCTTAGGAATTTCATAAAAATTCTGAAGAATAGAATCTTTGTTAAGGATCTTCTAACCGAAGCAATCTTAAATCTACCATTCGTTTTGATTTTGCAGGCTATACGGGATACTTCACCCGGTAGATATTTATAATAAAAACCGCATATAAACGACACTCGTTTATATTTGCACCCGCAATACCGAACGGACATCAACCATGAAGGAAAAAGTCTTTACACGTTATGAAGTTTTTATGGTAGCCATATTGGCTATTCTTCAGTTTACGATAGTACTGGACTTCATGGTGTTGTCTCCATTGGGCGCGCAACTTTTGATAGAGCTGAATATCACCACTACACAATTTGGTTGGGTGGTATCTGCCTATGCTTTCAGTGCTGGGGCATCTGGATTGCTGGCAGCGGGATTTGCAGACAAGTTTGATCGAAAAAAACTCTTGCTCTTTTTTTATATTGGTTTTGTAGTCGGTACATTCTTGTGTGGCATTGCACCAGATTATAATTTTTTGCTTATGGCCCGAATTATTACCGGAATATTTGGAGGCGTGATTGGCGCAGTAAGTTTTGCCATCATTACCGATATATTCAAACTGGAAGTTAGGGGACGTGTAATGGGATTCGTTCAAATGGCCTTTGCAGCAAGTCAGGTTCTTGGTCTCCCGGTAGGGTTATACCTTGCTAACCTTTGGGGTTGGCATTCGCCTTTTATCATGATTGTATGTTTAAGTGTAATGGTAGGGGTTGCGATAATCATTTACATGAAACCGATTAATGCACATTTGAAAATACAATCCGATCGCAACGCGCTTCAGCATCTTGGAAAGACGATTTCGAATGTTACCTACATAAAGGCTTTCGGAGCAACAATTTTATTAGCAACAGGTGGATTCATGTTAATGCCATTCGGCAGTGCATTTGCGATCAACAATCTCGGCCTCACAATGGAACAGTTGCCGATGCTCTATATGATTACAGGCATTTTTTCAATTGGAATAGGTCCTTTGGCTGGAAGACTGAGCGATAAAATAGGAAAATATAAAATGTTTGTGGTGGGCTCTGTCATCAGCATTGTGATGGTACTGATTTATTGTAATTTGGGGATTACACCTTTATGGGTTGTGATTTGTATTAATGTAGTACTATTCGCTGGAATCATGGCCAGGGTCATTCCCTCTTCTGCATTATTGACGGCAATACCCGATCCACAAGATCGAGGAGCCTTTATGGGAATCAATTCTTCTATTCAACAAATTTCGGGTGGTGTGGCTGCAGCAGTTGCCGGAATTATAGTTGTGCAAACGGAGAGCGGTGTATTGGAGAATTATGATATACTTGCCTATGTAGTGGTGGGGGCCATGTTGATTACAATCGGCATGATGTACTGGTTAAATCAACTTGTGATAAGGAAGACCGCTAACGGCACAACCAGATAACTCTTAGAATAAATTATTTCAAGTGATCATAGCCATCGGCTGTGAGATTTGTTACACCTGTGGCCCAATACAATGATTGCTTTAACCCCGATTACACATTAGAAAATCCTTTTGCAATTTTGTTTAATCGAGTCTTTTCGAGAATACCATCTTTATGCAGGGCATTCATGAAATTGCCTGCCTGACCGGAAGGCAGGCGAGAAATCTTCTCTTGGTTGACAGGTTGTTTCCATTAGATAAGATTTCTCCCTACGGTCGAAAGGACATTAGACTAAATTGATAGAATAATCAAATCTAAGTTCACACCAACAGCATATTATTCATTTGAAAATCCTAATGCGTTATTTGGGTTTAAGTTTTTCGTATTTGGCTTTGAGCTTAAGCAATTTGATTTGCTATTGAATTAGTTTCTCTTGCTGTACATTGATCTTAAAAAGCACTCACTCAATTTTCAAGGTTAGAAAATCTTGAGTGAAGCTCGCTCATAGTTATGTGCTTAAAGCTAAAATGGAGAATTAATCCGAGTTCAGAACAAATTCCTTTATTAAAATCAGGATTCCGATTACAAGTGTGAGCCATCCAAAGGCTTTTCTAAGATAGAAAGAAAGTATTTTGCGTGATAAGAAATTACCTGCCAGGATGCCGATAATGGCAAGCGAGGTTACGGAAAGTAAAAAACCCCACTCAATTTCATAGTTGAGGAGATCGCCAACGAAACCAAGAAGGGAATTGATGGCAATAATAAATAGAGAAGTTCCAACTGCTGTTTTAAAGGGAAGACCGGTTAAAAGCACTAACGCGGGAATAATTAAGAAACCACCACCTGCCCCCACCAGGCCAGTGAGAAATCCAATTAACAGGCCTTGAATAATGGCCAATATGGTTCGAAAGTTCTGGCTATCGGATGTGATTTCTTTCTTATGCCGGATTAAGGAAAAAGAGGCAAGCACCATCAAAAGCGCAAACAGTCCCAGAAGTAGTCCGCGTTTGGTCAATATAAAACTTCCCACTTCAAATACTACTTCGGGTATTGCCGGTACAACCCATTTTCGCGTACTGAAGATGGCCATGATGGAAGGGATGCCAAATAAAATCCCTGTCCTCAGGTTGACAAGTTGTTCGCGATATTTTGGAATGGCCCCGACAAAACTGGTGGTGCCTACAATAAATAGAGAGTAGGCAGAAGCCAGCACAGGATTGATTCCAAATAAATAGACCAGAATAGGAATGGAAAGAATAGAGCCTCCTCCACCCAGCATCCCCAGCACAACACCTACTAAAATTGAAGCTATATATCCGATGACCTCCACCTTGTTTCGTTAATCGTGAATTGTTAATAGTGGGGCCATGAGCCTTTCAGGTTACACCTCTGTCTGCGGCAGTAGAGCGAAGTTTTTTTAAATCCGATTAAACTCCGCAATAAAGGCATCAGGAAATTTTCTCTTCACCTCCCCTAAAAATTTGTCAGCTTTAGTGCGTGTTGAAAATTGACCAAGGACAAGGCTGTAGTATTTTATACCATTAATAATTTTGACTTGAACGGTCACTTTTTTCTTGTACGAAGTTTTTAAGTTATCGGCCAGCCGCATAAGGTTAACCAACTCCTGATAGGTTCCGATTTGCACACCAAACCCTTTTGGCGTTAACCTGGAAATTTCAAAGTCATAAAATTCCTTTTCATCTACAGTGACACGGTCAATCGGGCCAGTTTGCATTTTACCTTTTCCATCGCCAGCATCGAGTACTTCTATTTTTACATCCGCCAGACCTTGATTAATGAATCCAAGTTTTTCGGCTGCCGATTTAGAAAGATCAATTACACGGCCATCAACATAAGGACCGCGATCGTTAACCACCACATCAATGCTTTGATTGTTGGCGATATTAGTTACCCGCACCTTGGTTCCAAATGGAAGTGTCTTATGAGCAGCTGTCAGCTTTGCATGTTTGTATTTTTCACCGCTTGCCGTTGGGCTGCCTTCAAACTTATCGGCATAAAATGAGGCTTTACCTGTTTGAGTTTGTGCCTGTGCAGAAATCGCGATCAAGGGAATCATAAAAACATACAGCAATTTTCTCATAGCGAAATAAATTGAAAATTTAAAAGATGTTAACCGGCCAGCCCTCCGTACTACTTCGGGAGGTGGCGCAAACTCAAAGTTACTGTTCCATTGGTCAAAGTGCTAGTAGATAGCAGGAGTACAATTTAGAATTTCAAAAAGTGCCCAATTCTGTTGCAGAAACAAAAAAAGTAGTTTTGAAATCCCTTTGTAGCCATTTCAAATGGGTTAATCCGCAAATTGGCTATTTGACCAATTAAGGTTAACTTTACCCGGCAAATAATCAATCGTAAATTATTTGCCATGGCCCACGATCCTTCCAAATTTCTCTTTGAAGCCCTTACCTATGATGACGTGCTTCTGGTTCCTGCATATAGCGATGTTTTGCCGCGCGAAACAAGTACGGTCGGACATCTGACAAAGAACATTAGGCTTAACATTCCGTTGATTTCTGCTGCCATGGACACGGTAACAGAAGCTCAATTGGCCATCAGTATGGCATTAGAGGGTGGCTTGGGCTTTATTCATAAAAGCATGACCATTGCGGAGCAAGCTGAGCAGGTGCGAAAGGTCAAAAGATCTCAAAGTGGCATGATCCTCGATCCAATCACGTTGCGTATAAATTCTACCGTTCGTGATGCCGAAAAAATTATGCGCGAGAATAAAATCGGGGGTATTCCGGTGATAGATGGTAACGGAAAACTAGTAGGCATTATTACCAACCGAGATTTGCGTTTTCAAAAAGACATGAATATGCCGATTGCCCAAATTATGACCAAAGAAAATCTGATCACGGCACCTGAAGGCATCACGCTGGCAAAAGCAGAAATACTGTTGCAGAACTATAAAATTGAAAAGCTGCCCATCGTAAGTAAAAAAGGAAAACTAACCGGATTAGTTACGTACAAAGATATTTTAAAGAAGAAAAACAAACCTAACGCCTGCCACGATGAGTATGGAAGATTGAGGGTTGGAGCGGCCGTGGGCGTTACAGCCGATATGCAGGAACGCATTGAGGCGTTGCGGAATTCAGGAGTTGATATCATTAGTATAGATACAGCACATGGTCATTCCAAGGGAGTGATTGATGCAGCCAAACGCGTGAAGAGAAAATACCCGGACCTGGAATTGATTATAGGAAATATTGCCACAGGAGATGCGGCCAAAGCCCTGGCCAAGGCAGGTGCAGATGCTATAAAAGTGGGAGTTGGCCCAGGAAGCATTTGCACTACGCGCATAGTAGCCGGCATAGGCCTTCCTCAGCTCTCAGCAGTTTATGAATCTGCTAAAGCATTAAGAGGATCTGAGGTAAAAGTAATTGCAGACGGTGGTGTTCGCTTTTCAGGTGATATTACAAAAGCGCTGGCAGCCGGGGCAGATAGTGTAATGATCGGATCACTACTAGCGGGCACGGAAGAGGCGCCTGGTGAAGTGATTATTTACGAAGGAAGAAAATTCAAATCCTATCGCGGCATGGGCTCGATGGAAGCCATGGATGATGGATCCAAAGACCGCTATTTTCAGGATGCAGAAGATGATATCAAGAAGCTTGTACCCGAAGGTATTTCGGGTCGTGTTCCCTTTAAAGGATCAGTGGCCGAAGTGCTCTACCAATTAGTAGGTGGGCTAAAAGCCGGTATGGGCTATTGCGGTGCTAAAAACCTCGAAAAACTTAAATCTGCCAAATTTGTAAAAATCACTTCTGCCGGGGTGCACGAGAGCCACCCACACGATATAACCATTACAAGGGAGGCACCTAATTATAGTCGTAAGTAGGGTTAGAAGGGGTTACAATCTGCGTGTTATTGGTATCTTTGAAGACTGTAGTTATGGGTTTATGAAAAAGTTGGTTTTTGGTCTCTTTATCCTTGGCTCGCAAGTGTTGTACGCACAAACGGATTTATGGACAGTGAATTTTAACGGATTAGCTAATGGAACTACCAATGGCACCACATCGTCAGGTGTTCCTGGTGGAACCTGGTCAGTAACAACCACACCATCTGGTACTTTTTCAAAACAAACAATTCCAATAATTGGAACTCAATTTTTCAGAGCGGATCAAACCGTCACGGAAGGCGTTTGGGCGACAGACAATTTTAGTATTTCAACCACTGGAATGGCAACAGTATCCATCACACTGCTTACAGGCGGAACAAATTCAACTGACTATATAAGAGCCTACTACAAGGTTGACGGTGGCTCGGAAATTCTCTTTGCGGAGTTGCTTGGTTCCATCTTAAGTGTTACAGTACCTGGGAGTGCCATTGTTTCGGGAAGCAACCTACAGATTGTGGTAAGAAGTAACGAAAATACTGCGGGAAGTTTTTTAGGAGTACCTTTTTCAATAGGCTTTGATGATTTGACCATTGTCTCAGCTCCAGCGGTTTACAGTAGAGCAAGTACCGCCTGGAATGTGGGTACCACATGGTCTACCGTAAGTTTTGTGGGAGCCTCTTGTGCCTGCACCCCCACGACCGGTCAAGTGGCAGTTATTGGAGGTGGTTTTACTGTTGACTTAACTGCGGATGCCCTGGTGGGTGGTGTAGATATTCAAAATACAGGGACATTAAGATATACAGCCGCAAACCTTGATTTAGGTATTGAAGCAGGTTTGTTAAGGGTGAGAAATGGAGGCACACTCAACCGAAATGGGCAGGCTGCTGCACAGATAGATTACAATCAGGACGTGGGAGGGGCAACCTTACAAGTGGATGTGGGGGGCACAGTGACAATCGAGGATGTAACGTTAACTGCTAATGCTACTAATTTGCATTATTTCACGGGTGGTGGTTCGTTAACAATAGCAGATGACATTTTGATTGGTGCGGATGGGGCCACACTTACCAATAATATGTCCGCTGCATTAGCCGTGACTGACAGAATCGAATTTTCAACAGGTACTAACAATTCTACTTTCGTCAACAATGGAACTCTTACAGCAGCTACTTTATTTTTTGATGATGACACGAACTTCTTTACGAATGCTTCAACAGCAACCTTCTCTGCAAATATTGCAGCGAACGGAAACGGAGATGATAATAACACAATTACGAATAATAGTGCTTCTACCCTGGCTTTCGTAAATCTGGACGGTGATGCGGCTGCCGCAACAGGCGATGGCGGAGATATGACTATATTAAATAGTGGTACGATCAATCAAACGGGCACATTTTTAGATATTCCTAATAACACCAACGCTTTAAACGATATTAATAATTTGGCAGGATCAACCTGGAATTATTCTGGCACGGGACATGACACCAATGTGAGATTTTTTGCTAATAACCCTACCAATACATTTAACTATGGTCTTTCTGGTGCACAACAGATTATTACACCCGTGGCCGGAAACGGTTATAATAATCTGATTCTGCAGAGTGTAGCTGCTGCAGCAAAAACTGCTTTAGCAAATTTTTCTGTGAGCGGTAATTACACACGAAGTGGCGCTGCTACCCTTGCGCCCGGGGCATTTACTATTACTTTAAATGGGACAACCGCAGCACAAACTATTTCTGCAGTGGGAGTAGAGACTTTTGCAGGGTTAACCCTCAATAACACGTTTGGTACCTCACCTCAAATAACAGCTAGTAATGCGATCACTGTAACTGCTATCTTGACGATGACTTCCGGTAACATCAACTTAAATGGAAATGATTTTACTATTTCATCCACTGCTTCAGGAGCACTTGCTCGTACAAGCGGATGGATGTATGGAGGAACTATTACCCGCAATAGACCGGCTTCAACGATTATCCTTGTTACCACTCTCCATAGTGCGTTTCCACTTGGAAGTTCAGGGGATTTTAGGCCGTTTTTAGTTGGGCAGAATTCAAATGCTAATACCTTAGGAACCATGACAGTGTCTCATACCAACGGAACTGCGACAAGTACAGTAAGTTTTCCTGAAGGTATTGTACGCAGAAACGATGCATTTTGGACTATTACAACATCAGTAATTAGTACAGGTCCAACGTTCTCCCTTCAGGCGGGCGGTACAAATTTTGGAACGATTGAAGCAGGGGCAGCGGGACTGGCAGATTTAAGAATGAGCACCTCAACAGGAGTAGTAGGCACACATGGTGCTGCAACAGGAGGCCCGGATTATAGGGTTAATCGCACGGCATTGACATTTAACGACCTGGCAAATAATTTTCATGTTGCTTCAACTGATGCCGTAAACTCACCCCTCCCAATAGTGCTATTAGGCTTTGCAGCAGAGTTAAAAGGATCTATTATTGATTTAACATGGTCCACTGCCTCCGAACTCAACAATGATTTCTTCACCATTGAGCGGGCTACTGATATTGAAAAGTTTGAAGAAGTGGCTATTGTAAAAGGGCAGGGCACAATCAATTCAAAAACAAACTATACTTCTGTAGATGAAAGTCCACTGCCGGGCAGATCCTATTATCGACTCAAGCAAACAGACTTTGATGGGAAGTTCACGTATTCTGAACTTAGAAAAATTGAGAACTCAGATTTTAAAACTCACTTTAAAATCTATCCAAATCCTGTTGTTGATCGTAAGTTTAATTTTGAATTGACCGGTATTGAGGCAGGAATTGATGTGCCTTTAAGAGTAGTAAACATGCAAGGTATTTCCGTTTTTGATGCAGGTTACAAATCTGATCAAAGCGGAAGAATAAAGAGTTCGGTGGAATTAACTTCGGTTGCCAGTGGAGTGTACATTGTGATTATTAATACTGTTACCGGTTTACGCAAGAAGATTGTGATTCCATAGTTTTTATTTTACAGACGCCTTTCCTTTTCCTATTATTGTAAGCCAATCCTGTTAGATTGGCTTATTTTTTAGCAACGTGGGCAATAAAGGCATCATACGTCTTACTTCTTTAGGGGCCGCCATCGCCTGGATTATCCTTTTCTTCTCCGATCTCACAATTCTGTTCAGTGACACAAAAGGACTGGCTTCCGACATTCCATTATGGGTGCCCAGGGTCATGCTGGATCTTTATGTGATTTTTCTCTATTACCACTATAAGTTTAGAATTGAGAAAGATGAGAATCTCAGCTTCACTGATCTGCTGTGGAAAGTGTTTGCCACGGGATTAATCGTAACCGTTGTATCACTCTCTTTACGGCTGGTTATTTTCTTATTAGGTAATACACCTCTTCCCGGGCATATACTTTTTGGTGATTTCGTTTATCTGATTAATCTGGGTTTATTTCTTAGTTTTTTAATAGCTGCCTACACGTGTTGGAAACGCCTGATTGTTTATCATAAATCGAAATGGCTTATTCGGACTTGGAGATTTTTCGAATTCCTCCTGCTTTTCATACTTGTTTATGATAGTTTCCAGATTGTGTTGAATGAAGGGGTTTTCATTGCCCTTAACATTATCCTCGCCTTGGTTGCCCTGGTGCTGTCCGCCAACATGAAATGGGTGGCGTACCTTAATTTTAAACAGAAATGGACAAGCCTTCTTTTGTTATTGCTTACATTTTTCTACCTGGGTTATTTCTTTTATACGGTAACGCGTCAATCTGATATTATAAGCGCAGAGTCAACTTCCTTCCTTGATTTCAGAAGCCATATTTTTAATATTTCGTTGTTTGGCTTCGTGATCATGTACAGCATTTTTTCATTTCTGGTGATCATGTTCAATCTCCCAACCTCTTCGGTGTTTGAGCAAAAGCTGGAGGAGGTAGTGAACTTTCAACGGATAAGTCAATCTATTCAAACCGAGCAGAATGAAGAAAGTGTTTATAATATTTTGTTAGAGAGTTCAGTTAATTCAGTCTTTGCAGATGCTGCCTGGCTTGAAATAAAGGGATCCAATCACGAATCCAGATTGTTTTCTTATCAGATATCAGAGAAAGATGCTCTGGAGATAACCAATCATATCAAAACAAAAAATATCAAAGGTGTTTTAGATCAAGGCAGCGACAAGACCAGAAACCTTTCGCACTATCTGGCATCAATAAAGGGTGGACGTTATCGATCTGTTCTGGCCTTCCCGATCTTAGTCAAAGGAGAGTCCATTGGAACGCTTGCGCTTCTCAAAGAATTGCCGGAAGGGTTTACAAAAGAAATGACACGCATCATCTCAACGTTTGCAAACCAGGCGGGTATTTCCATTGAAAATTTCCGTTTAATGGAGGAGGCGTTTCAAACGGAGCGATATAAGGAAGAACTCAAGATTGCGCGAACTGTTCAAAAGAGTTTGCTTCCGCAAAAACTGGAGCAAGACCCGCAATATGATATTGCTGCATTTTCGCAATCAGCCGATGAGGTTGGAGGCGATTATTATGATACCCTTCGAATTAGCGATCACGAGGTTGCCTTGATCATTGCTGATGTATCCGGAAAAGGAACAACGGCAGCGTTTCACATGTCTCAAATGAAGGGGATTTTTCACAGTCTTGCTCAACACCAGCTTGATCCGAAAGAATTTATGGTACGGGCTAACATGGCTTTAAAACATTGCCTGGAGCGGGGCTCTTTTATTTCTGCCACCTATTTTGCTATCGATACACAAGCAAAGAAAATAAGATATGCGCGCGCCGGGCATTGCCCCGTACTCTACTATTACGCTGTAACTAAAAGCACAGAATTTTTGAAAGACAGAGGCACAGCCTTAGGTATGATAAAAACCAAAGAGTACGGCAACTTCATTGACATGAATGAGTTCTCCTATGCACCAGGTGATATTATGGTATTGTATACGGATGGCATAACGGAGGCAAAGGACAACAAAGGAGAGGAATTTGATTATGTGCGCCTCGAGCAAACGGTAATTGAAGTGACCGATAAAAGTTCAAGAGAAATTCAAGAGCATTTGATTAAAAGACTTCATGATTATTCAGGTACGGATGAAATAAATGATGATTACACAACCATGATTGTAAAGTTCCTATAGATCACGAGAACATATAAATACCAAAACCGTTTAAAATATATGGTTCACATCAAGAGATTACAAGAAAGTGGCAATGACCTTATTGCAATAATCGGTGAAATTGACGCCAGTTCTTCGATTGAATTGGACTTGACCATTGCCAAAAGTGTAGGAGAAGGCTTTACTAAGATTTTAGTCGATTGTAGCGCCTTAGAGTACATCTCTTCTGCTGGGCTTGGTGTCTTTATGTCTTATATCGAAGAGTTTAAGGATAAAAATATTCAAATGGTTTTGTTTGGTATGAAAGGGAAAGTGGCCAATACGTTTAGTATTCTGGGCCTGGCCGACTTATTGCACATTTGCACCTCAAAAGAAGAAGCAAAGAGATTAGTAGATGAGTTATCAGTATAACATCGGTTGTAGCCTTAGCAACCTCAAAGGGATTCGCGAGTTCATTCGCAATTCGCTGAAGGATCAGCGTATGCCTGAGCTGGAATTGGCGGCCATTATTCTGGCATTGGACGAAATGTGTTCAAACCTCATGATACATGCTCACCACTGCAACCCTGAGCATCTCCTCGAACTTCACATTGATGTGCCTGAAAAAGGAAAACTGATTTTTGAAATCATTGATGATGGAAATGTTTTCAATATCAACCAATTCAGTTCGGATAATATCAATGACCTGGTTCATGAAAAGCGTAAAGGAGGTCTCGGCATACGCCTGGTAAAGTCTATAATGGATAATGTGGAATATTTCTCTCAGGAAGGTAGAAATATCTGTCGTTTGACAAAGAAGATTTCGTAGTCAATCCTATGTGCTCTTACTTTAGTAGTTGATCTATCAACAGTCAGGGCCTGGCTGAGTGGTAGACTAATATCAAATTTGAATCCTCGCAATTTTAATGTCGAATTTTTAGTTTTGCATCTGAAACGATGCTGCAGCAAGCCACACAACCTCTTACAATTTCCGCTTTATTGCGTCTGACACGATTTTGGAATTTGATCATTATCGGACTTGCTCAGTATTGTACTGCCGGTTTCCTGGTCAATTCAAACACCATTTTAGATATACGCTTATTGTTCCTTTCAGTTTCTACTATACTGATTGCAGCTGGTGGTTATATTATCAATGACTATTACGATGTGAAGATTGATTTGATCAATAAACCGGATCGGGTTGTCATAGGCAAAAGTATTACCCGCAGATATGCTATTTTATTTCATACTTCTCTTTCAACAGGTGGCGTATTGATTGGCTTTTTGTTAAACTGGAAAATTGGCTTGGTTAATTTTATGTCTGTTTTTTTATTGTGGTTATATTCCAATTCGCTTAAACGTCAGCCATTCATTGGCAATTTTGTCGTAGCAGTGCTAACCGGAGTTTCAATCTTTATAATTAATATTTTATATGAAACTAATCTATCCGCAGGGAGGATAGGCAACTCCATGATAATTATCTATTCACTCTTTGCTTTTTTTATGACACTCATTCGTGAAATGATCAAAGACATGGAGGACCTCCGGGGAGATCAGACATTTGGCTGTAAAACTCTTCCTGTCATTTGGGGGCTTCGCAAGGCTAAATTTTTTGTCTATGCCGTTTTAATTCTTTTTTCAATTTCTATTTTCTATATTAATCAGCTCCACCTTGGCTTTCCCATCAATTATTTTATACTTTTTCTCTTCCTTCCGCTAGGATGGCTGTTGATTCGACTTATCCGGGCCGATACCATAAAGGATTTTTATAAGCTCAGCCAATTGTGTAAAGTGATAATGTTGTTGGGCATTTCAAGTATGGCATTTATTTAATTGCTTTCTTTGCACGAGATGAAAGGTAAAGCCCGTATTGCTATTTTTGCCTCTGGCAGTGGCACCAATGCCGAAGAGATTATTAAATATTTTCACGGCCATCGTTTCACTGAAATTGTTCTTTTACTGAGCAACAATTCAGGCGCCTATGCCTTGATACGCGCAGGTAAATATGGAGTTGGCACGAAGGTTTTCACAAAATATCAATTTCGCGAAAGCGAGGAAGTTCTGGATTGGTTGATGGAAGCGAAGATAACACACCTTGTGCTCGCGGGTTTTCTTTGGCTCATTCCCCAAAACCTTGTTAGGGCTTTTCCTCACCGCATCATAAATATTCATCCGGCCCTGTTGCCCAGACATGGCGGTAAGGGAATGTATGGAATGAAAGTACATCAAGCCGTAAAGACTGCTGGAGAAAAGGAAACCGGAATCACTATTCACGAAGTGAATGAACGCTATGACGAAGGCCAGATTTTATTTCAGGGAACCTGTGAGGTACTTTCTTCTGACACCCCGGAACAGATAGCCGATAAAGTCCATCAACTAGAACATGCACACTATCCTAAGGTAATTGAAAAATGGATTGAAGCCTAATCGTTTGGGTTTGATTTTTCTCCAGTACAATCTTTAGAGCAGGCAATTGATTATTCTATGGCGTGAATGGTGACCCAATAGCGATAGGCTACGATGGCTTTACCAACTTTACTCAATCTTGTGAAGTCGCGCTTGCTGTATCGTGGCAAGATTATTTTATTGACGCCTGCCAGAATTTGATAAAAAGTTTTTTTCATAAACCATAGCGGTTATTATTTTTCAATCTTTTCGCGCTTACTCCAAACTTCATCTATCGGGTCACCTTTGCTGCTAAGTCCTTTGTGGCGCCAGTCACCATCCACCAGAGAAAAATCGAACTGCAGTTTAGCGCCAACTCTTGAATTATCTCGGGAAAAGAACTCAATGTTTTCTGTGTACTTTCCATGCTCTGTTGTATAGCTGCCACCGCCAGTACCAAAAAATTCTTTTGTTTCAGTATTGTAAGCAATCCATTGAAAGCGGGTGCCAGAAAGTATCTTCATGGTCTTTCGGGGACCTGGTGTCCGTTTTTCCATTCCTTGATCAGTCATGCGTCCTGTAATAAGCCAGGCTCCTAACAATTCACCAGGACGTCCATTGTCAATCATGGAGAATTCTTCTGTTCGTTCACTGGTTTTAAAATACAGCTTGTCATTTTTCAACATGACTTCGGAGCGGTGCTCTACACCAACCCAATCGGGTTTCATTGTATTAAATTCATGCACTTCCAAAAACTGATTTTTTTCAATGCGCCAGGCTCCACCACAGGTGCCCATGTATGTGTTGTTTTTTTTGTTGTAGACCGCTGCAGAAAAATAATGCTCTGCAACAATCATGGTGATGTGATTTTCATCCGGCCCACTTTCCCAGGCACCGATTAAGGTGTGGATTTGTGCAGGGCAAGCAGAGTTAACTAATAGGAACAGGCTAAGAAGTATTGAAAACCTCATATCACAAGATAGTTAATTTTAGGGTGTATTCACTTCATGAAAACCTTCCGAAGAATGGTCCGTCCAGCTCAGGGGATAGTTTTGATCTAAAAACTCCAAAGAGTCTTCGGTAAGGTGCAAAGGATGAAATGTATCAATCATCACCGCGAGCTCATGTGTTTCTTTGGCGCCTATACTTTTTTCCACCGTTCCTGGATGAGGGCCATGGGGAAGGCCACCCGGATGCAATGTGAATGATCCTCTTTCAATCCCCCTGCGGCTCATAAAATTTCCTTCGGCATAATACAACACTTCATCACTGTCGATGTTGCTATGATTGTAGGGAGCCGGAATAGCAAGCGGATGATAATCAAATAAGCGAGGGACGAAAGAACAGATTACAAAATTGTTGGTCTGAAAGGTTTGATGTACCGGTGGAGGCTGATGGATTCTGCCTGTAATGGGCTCAAAGTCGTGAATGGAAAATGCATACGGCCAAAGAAATCCGTCCCATCCTACAAGATCAAGCGGACTAAAGTCATAAACATATTGATGCAGATAGCCTTGCTTCTTAATCTTCAATAAAAATTCACCTTTTGATGTTTCGGTAATTAACTCATGCGGAGGCCGAATGTCGCGTTCGCAATAGGGAGAATGTTCACCAAGTTGTCCGAGTTCATTTCTATATCGTTTCACTGTCTCCACGGGTGACGAGGATTCGATGATAAGCAAGCGCAGCGGTCCTTCTTCAAATTCTAATTTATGGATGACGGTACGTGGAATAACAATGTAATCTCCTTGACGCAGCTCAAGTTTACCAAAGGGTGAAAACAAAACACCTTTGCCATCGTGAACATAAATCACTTCATCGCCTTCTGCGTTTTTATAGAAGTAATCCATCTTGCGCTTAATGGGCGAGCATATGGAAATAGAGCAATCGTTGTTCATAAACAATACTTTCCTTGCGCTGAGATAGTCGTCACCGGTAATGGTAACTTTGGAGGTATTAAGGTGTGTTTGTTTCAGATCGTATTTTTCAATTCGCTTCGGACCATATTTCACAGCTTCTTTCACACCCTTGATGCGAGTAGGCGGATTAATATGGTAGAGGTTGGAATAAATTCCAGAAAAGCCTTCGGAACTTACCAGTTCTTCTTTGTATAAACTTCCATCCGGCTGACGAAATTGGGTATGGCGTTTCGGAGGAATTTTTCCAAGGCGGTGATAATACATGATTCATTTAATTTGAGTGACAAGTTAAATGAAAAGTGACATAAATACGAGGATAGATTCCGGACACAACAGTAAGAAATCCCGATCTTGGTGGCCTTTCACATCGCCCTTCTTTTCAAATCCGGTATCCGGTCAAAAAGTTTTACCGCTTGCTGAAGGATTTCGTTCGTTTCATTGAAGATGGGGAAGAAGCCATCGTTCTTCCATATTTTTCGAGCGATTTGTGCCTTCACATGTAGTTGAATGATCATCTTATTTTTTTCAAGATCTTTGTAATCAGGTTCCACTTTGTTTCTTTTTCCGGTGGCTACCAGCTTGTCCAGCATCACACTCGTAACAACAAAATCTGAATAGAATTTTTCAAAGCCTAGTTTTTCAAGTTCGGCTTTGTGCTCATCGGCATAGTACAGCGTGTATTCCTGCAAAGAGTTGCTATTGTATAGTGCATTAAGATAATGACTGCTTAAAGTTGTATCCAGTGGCACAAAGTAATCGGGCATGATGCCACCACCACCATATACGGAGCGGCCATTCAATGTTTTGTATCTCAGTGAATCATTAAACTTGATACTGTCAGAATGAAAGAACTCACCTTTCTTGTATCGTTTGATGATGTCCTTTCCATATTCGTCCATATCGTTGTAAGGTTTTTGTATGGAACGGCCGCTGGGTGTGTAATATCGTGAGATGGTAAGACGCAATTCAGACCCATCACTTAAATCAAATGGAGATTGTACAAGTCCTTTGCCAAATGATCTTCTCCCCACAACAAGTGCACGATCGTTATCCTGAAGAGCGCCTGCTAATATTTCAGATGCCGATGCGCTACCTTCGTTTACCAGAACAATCAGATCACCGCTTTCAAATTCTCCTTTTTTGGTGGACATCGCATCGGAGTTATACCGTGTATCTTTCCCTTTTGTAAACACGATTTTTTCACCAGCCTGTAAGAATTCATCAGCAAGGTCAATGGCTTGATTCATATATCCTCCCGGGTTGCCCTGCAAGTCCAGTACCAATTTTTTCATACCAGTGCCTTTCAACTTGGTCAAAGCTTCCTGAAATTCTTCGTATGTGGTTTGTGAAAATCGACTTATCTTGATGTATCCGATCTCATGGTCGATCATGTAGAACGCATCAACAGAAAACTGAGGAATTTTATCGCGAATAATGGTGAAGGGTAGTATTCTCTTTTCGTTTTTTCGAACCACTTCAATCTTTACTTCACTTCCTTTAGGGCCTTTTAAGTATTTCATCACATCGGCATTTGTGATATTGATACCTACAACCACGATGCTATCTACCTTCACAATTTTATCACCTGAGCGGAGGCCAACCGCTTCCGAGGGTCCGCCTCCCAAAGGAGAAACCACAACGATTGTATCGTGAAAAATATTGAACTCAATTCCTATCCCCTCAAAATTTCCGCGCAGATCTTCATTCGCTTCTTCGCGGTCTTTAGCTGAGATATAGGCCGAATGAGGATCAAGCTTGCCCAATATATGATGAATGGCGTCTTCGACTAATTCGTCACTTTTAGGGTCATCTACATATTCCTTTTGGATCAAGCCCATGACTTCTCTCAATTTACTCACGCCATCGCTGCCATAGTTGGATTTGGTGCCAATGCTTGCCCCAATTAATACACCAGCAGCAAGACCTATGCTTAGGATGACTGGAAGGCGTATTTGATATTTGGAGTTATTCGGCTCGCTCATATTTTGTCAAAAATTGAAATAGTTAGTTTCTAAACGATATTAAGTCTTCAAAGTTCCGGATGCAAAAAACAATAAATAAGGCAATTGGCCATAGCTGGACTTCAAAATCTCATTAGACCTCATTTTAAATGCCCTTGGTCAACCGTCAGACGAATGTTATATTTACCAAACATGGACAAATCAGCACTCAAAAACAGGAGAATTGGAGAATTGGTGGATCAAAATAACATCCGGGCCTATGTGTTGTACTACTTTGGGATCAAATTTTATGAGTATTCAGAGCATACATTAGAGCAGGTGTGCAGAGAGAAAAGTCTGCATCTGGAACATGTCGTTCGGGAGTTAGAGTCACCTTCCGGGAATTTTAAGGAGGAAGCACTTCCTCTTATTTCTTACCCGATTGATCTGATCATAGAATACCTCAAACACGCGCACTTTTTGTTTATAAAATATAAACTTCCCTATATCTCCCGATTGGTAGAAAGTTTCAAAGCCAATCACAAAGAGTATGATTTGGTTGAAAAGGATTTGAAAACGGTCTTCCCTCTTTTTCTGGAAGACTTCATTCATCACATCTATGAAGAGGAAGACACACTGTTTAAGTACATCAAGACCCTGGAGCGCTCACAAAAAAGCATCTCAAACCCGTCTAAATTGTACTATATGATTGAACGCAGCTCTCTTCAGCGTGCTGCTATGGATCACGAAGCGCATGACGATGAGATGAAAGGCATACGAAGAATAACTAAGGATTATTATCTGGCGCCCAGTGCGCCACTCCATGTTAAGGTGATTTACTCTGAATTAATCGAGTTCGAGAAAAGCCTCAAGACACATGCACGCATCGAAAATGAAATCCTTTTTCCCAAAGCTATGGCCTTGGAGAATGAAGTGAAACTTGCTTTCTTTCAGAAAGTGAAATACAATTAATTTCAGACCACAGTTCATGAGTCGACTCCTAGCCATTGATTATGGAACAAGACGAACGGGACTGGCGGTAACCGATCCTTTGCAAATTATAGCGACAGCACTTGAAACCGTTGAGACTGCTGAACTGATTGAATTTCTTAAAAAATATTTTCAGGCAGAAGTGGTAGATGAAGTGGTAATCGGCATGCCGAAACAGTTAAATAATCAGGATTCAGAAATGGCCCCTATTGTCAGGAAATTTGTGGAGAGTTTTAAAAAGACCTTTCCACAAAAACAAATTATCCTTGCCGATGAACGCTTCACCAGTTCCATGGCCCATCGCGTTATGATAGATGGGGGCATGAAAAAAAAGGACAGGCAAGTGAAGGGAAATGTGGATAAGATCAGCGCTACCATTATTCTACAATCGTACATGGAATCGAAAAGGTAGATGCTGGCTTCTTCCTGCCTGCCGGACAGGCAGGGATGCTAGAATCTAGTCTCCAGAATCTAGCATCCGTATTTCATAATCCTTAACTTTGTAGTTCAAATGTTGACAAATGGTTTACCCCATAGTGGTTTACGGTGATGCCGTGTTGCGAAAGAAAGCCCTTGAGATAAAGAAGGGAACAGATGTAAAAACATTGGTGCAGGACATGTTTGATACCATGGCAGCAGCCCACGGTATTGGACTTGCTGCACCACAAATCGGCAAGGCGGTCCGATTGTTTATTGTAGATGGCACCTCATTAGAAGATGAGCCGGAACTACATGATTTCAAAAAGGTATTTATCAATGCGCACCTTATAAAAGAGTTCAGCGAGGCCTGGCTATTTGAAGAAGGTTGTCTGAGCATTCCAAATATCCGTGAAAAAATATCGCGCAAAGGAAAAATTAAACTGCGCTATTACGATGAAAACTGGGATTTGCAGGAAGAGGAATTTGATGGCATGAAGGCCCGAATCATTCAACATGAGCACGATCACATCGAGGGCAAACTATTTATTGACTACTTAACCCCGTTAAAAAAGAGAATGCTAAAAGGTAAATTGGCTGATATAAGCAAAGGCGCGGTAGAAACCGAGTATCGCATTTTGGCACCGATTCGCAAGTAAATTAATTTCAGGTCTAAGGTCTCAAGTTTAAGAGCCTAAAACCTGGAACTTGAAACCTATAACCAGAAATGTTGCACATCAAATCCCGTCTCCCCGAAATAGGCACTTCTATTTTCACGGTTATGTCTCGCATGGCGTTGGAGCACGGTGCAATCAATCTCTCTCAGGGTTTCCCCGATTTTCCGGTTTCAGAAAAACTGATTGAACTCATCCACCAGAACATGAAGGCTGGCCACAACCAATATGCCCCAATGCCCGGTGTGCCTGCATTAATGAAGAGTATTGCGAAAGTAGTTCACCAGACCTATCAGCGACCAACTGATTTCGAAAAGGAAGTAACGATTACTGCTGGCGGTACCGAAGCAATTTTTTCAACCGTAGCCGGTTTAGTTAATTCTGGTGATGAAGTTATTTTATTTGATCCCTCGTATGATTCGTATGATCCGGCCATCCGCCTTAATGGAGGCGTGCCAATTCAAATCAATATGCCCCCCCCGTATTTTGCTATCAATTGGCAAGAAGTAAGAGATAAGATCACTGCACGCACCCGCATGATCATCATCAACACCCCGCACAATCCCACGGGCGCGGTTCTTGCCGGAAGCGATTTAAAAACTCTCGAAGAAATAGCGCTAAAGCACGGATTAATTGTTCTCAGCGATGAAGTCTATGAGCGACTTGTATTTGACAACATAGCGCACCAGAGTGTTTTAAAGTATCCTGCATTAGCCTCCCAAAGTATTGCTGTCTTTTCATTTGGTAAGACTTTTCATGCCACCGGTTGGAAGGTGGGATACACCATTGCCCCGGAAAATCTCACCAAAGAAATTCGCAAAGCACATCAGTTTGTTACCTTCAGCGTCAATAATCCTGTTCAACTTGCATTGGCAGAGTATATGATGGATCCAGAAAATTATATACATCTCGGGGCATTTTATCAGAAAAAGAGAGACTTCTTTTTACAGCAGATTAAAGGTTCATCGTTACAGCCACTTCCCTGTTATGGAAGTTATTTTCAACTGCTCTCTTATGAATCGACTTCGGGAAAACCAGACAAGGAAATGGCGGAATGGATGACCAGGGAGTACAAATTGGCTCCTATTCCGGTTTCTGCTTTTTACAAGGATAAAACCGATCACAAACTGCTACGCTTCTGTTTTGCGAAAGGGGAAGACACCTTGATGCGGGCTGGTGATATTCTAAAGAAGCTTTAACCAGATTTTATAACACAAAGGTTCGATTATTGGCTTCGTATTGTTTCCTTTGCACTCCGTTTCACGGTCAGCTATGCAGGACTTAAAAATCACATTAATTCAGTCAGATCTTCATTGGGAGGACATTGGGGCCAACCTGGCCATGTTTGAAGAGAAAATCTGGCAAATAGGTCAATCTTCTGATGTGATTGTATTGCCTGAAATGTTTACAACGGGCTTTACCATGAAAGCAGGGAAACTGGCCGAACATATGAACATGCGCACCTTTAAATGGATGAGGCAGATGGCTGACCAGACGGGTGCGTTGATTCTGGGAAGCTTTATTGCCAATGTACATGAGCGATACTATAATCGGTTGTTGTGGATGGAGCCTGGTGGCACCTTCAAAACCTATGACAAACGCCATCTCTTCCGTATGGCAGAAGAACATCAAGTATATACTCCAGGCGAAAGCCTTCTGATTGGTCACTGGAAAGGATGGAGAATTTGTCCTCTTATTTGTTACGATTTGCGGTTTCCTGTATGGAGCAGAAATCGGTGGAATGCCTCTTTAAAAAAACCAACGTACGACCTTATGATTTATGTGGCCAATTGGCCCATGGTTCGGATTAATGCATGGGAAGCCTTGCTGAAGGCAAGGGCAATTGAAAATCTTAGTTATGTAGTAGGTGTTAACCGCGTTGGTACAGATGATAACGGTATAGAGTATAATGGTCAATCGGCAATTATCAGCCCGAAAGGAGATTCGATTTTTACAATTGATGGGGGTGAGTCAATCAAGACATTGGAGATCAATGCCAACTCATTGCTTTCTTATCGCGACAAGTTTCCTGCTTTTTTGGATGCAGATGACTTCACTATTGAATCGGAAGAATACAAAGAGCGTGACAATCTGTATGGCTTGAGTTAAGCACTGCCATGTAACTTGTGATGGATCAAAATTCAGTGAAATCTCTTGCCTTTTCATTTAACGACTTTGCATAAAAAAATTCATTTTTGCGTCCGCCTGTCCTAATCTGGTCTTAATATTAACCCATGAATTCCCGAAAAATTGCCCGTGCCCTTATCTCTGTTTATTATAAAGATAAACTTGAACCAATCATCAATACCTTGGCCGATCAAGGTGTGGAGTTTATCTCAACCGGAGGCACCCAGGAATTTATAGAGAAACTTGGCCATAAGGTGATGCCTGTCGAAAAGCTAACAGGTTACCCATCCATTTTTGGAGGCCGGGTTAAAACACTACACCCTGCGGTTTTTGGTGGAATTCTTTACAGAAGAGATGATCAGGGAGATTTGGACCAGGCAAAGGAATTTCAAATTTCTCCAATTGACCTTGTCATCGTTGACCTTTATCCATTCGAAGAAACAGTTGCCAAAGGAGGAACGGAGGAAGAGATCGTAGAAAAAATTGATATCGGTGGAATTTCTTTGATAAGAGGGGCTGCTAAGAATTTCAAGGATGTATTAATTGTCTCTTCCCGAAACCAATACGATGAGTTCCTTCAATTGTTGAATACTAAGAAGTGCGCCACGGATATTTCCGATAGAAAAAGATTTGCAGCTCTTGCGTTTGACGTCACATCTCATTATGATGGGGCCATCTTCAATTACTTCAATCAGGAACAAAATATTCCAAGCTTTAAAAGCAGCATTCAGCAAGGCCAGGTGTTGCGTTATGGAGAAAATCCACACCAAAAGGGTGTTTTTTACGGTGAACTTGATAAGCTTTTTGACAAACTTAATGGTAAAGAACTTTCATATAATAACCTTGTGGATGTAGATGCGGCAGTCAATCTTGTGAAAGAATTTGATGGCGATACGGCTTTTGCCATTATTAAACATACAAATGCCTGCGGAGTGTCGATTGCACCAACTGTAAGGGAGGCCTACCTTAAAGCATTTCAGGCCGATACTATTTCTGCCTTTGGTGGAGTGCTCGCTACCAATGCACCAATCGATTTGAGTGCGGCTGAAGAAATAAATAAACTATTTTTTGAAATACTTATCGCACCTGTCTATACAGTTGAGGCAATAGAACTATTAAAATCAAAAAAGAACAGGATTATTTTAATGCAAAAGCAACCCCTAGCCGCCAGGATGCAATTCAAGAGTTTGCTGAACGGTGTAATTGAACAGGATATTGATACAAAGACTGATACAGAAGAAGACGTTAAGGTGGTAACGAAACGGATTCCCTCTCCTTCGGATATTCAAAGTCTGCTTTTTGCAAGTAAAATTTGTAAGCACACAAAATCCAACACTATTATTCTGGCAAGAGATGGACAGCTCTTAGCGAGTGGAGTAGGTCAGACAAGTCGGGTGGATGCATTGAAACAAGCCATTGAAAAAGCTGGCTCATTTGGTTTTAATCTAGCGGGTGCGGTTATGGCATCAGATGCCTTCTTTCCCTTCCCGGATTGTGTGGAGATTGCGTGTAACCAAGGAATAAAAGCTGTCATTCAACCGGGTGGATCGATCAAGGACCAAGACTCAGTTGCATTTTGCGATGCACATGATATGGCTATGGTCTTCACAGGCATACGTCATTTTAAACATTAGTAGAGTAAGTTTTTTCAGTGTTATGACCATAAAATTCACCGGATTATTTCTGTAATTTCGAACTTCATTAAATTTTACTTGAGGAGGACTAAAGCCAATGGGACTTTTTGATTTTTTCACAAACGATATTGCCATTGACCTTGGCACCGCAAATACATTGATTATAAGCAAAGACAAAGTTGTGGTAGATGAGCCGAGTATCATTGCCATTGATAAGACCACAGGGAAAGTATTGGCCATCGGGCGGGAGGCCATGCAAATGCATGAGAAGACACACGACAACATCAAAACAATTCGTCCTTTGAAGGAAGGGGTTATTGCAGACTTCCACGCTGCCGAAATGATGATTCGTGGTATGATAAAGATGATTGACACGGGCCGAAGGCTTTTTCCACCTTCTTTACGAATGGTAATTTGCATTCCTTCCGCCATCACAGAAGTAGAGAAGCGCGCTGTCCGAGACTCCGCTGAACATGCCAATGCAAAAGAAGTGTACATGATTCACGAACCAATTGCTGCTGCCATTGGTATAGGTATCGATATTGAGCAGCCCATTGGTAATATGATTGTCGATATCGGGGGAGGAACAACTGATATTGCGGTAATAGCACTTTCAGGCATTGTCTGTGATCAATCTATTCGAATAGCGGGTGATACATTTAATCGTGATATTCTGGATTATATGCGCAGGCAACACAACTTGTTGATCGGTGAACGGACCGCTGAGCGTGTAAAAATAGAAGTTGGATCAGCATTAACGGAGCTTGATGATGGTCCTGATGATTATGAAATCCGTGGCCGTGATTTAATGACCGGTATCCCGAAGACCATCAAAATTTCCTATTCTGAAGTTGCTTTTGCCTTAGATAAATCAATATCCAAATTGGAGGAAGCTGTGCTCAAGGCGTTAGAACTTTCACCTCCTGAACTTTCGGCTGACATTTATGAGCGTGGAATTTACCTTACCGGTGGTGGCGCCATGCTACGAGGATTAGATAAACGCCTTGCTTTAAAAACAAAGTTACCAATTCATGTGGCGGAAGATCCCTTACGGGCGGTTGTCCGGGGAACAGGAGCAGCTTTAAAGAATCTGGATCGCTATCGCAAGGTATTGATGACCTAACTACCAAGATGTATGAGCTTAGATTTGTGATTTTAGAATTCCGATACAATTCTTCAAAATCTAGAATCTAAAATTAAATTTTGAATGGACCGCCTGCTAAGATTTTTTTACGAATACAAGGCTTTTTTTATTTTCTTTTTCTTAGAATTAATATGTGCCTGGCTGATTGTTCGAAACAATCAATACCAGAGCGCAAGTTATTTCAATTCCTCAAATCGTCTGGTTGCCAACATCGTAGGGTTTTCAAATGGTGTGCGTGAATATTTTTCATTACGGGATATCAATAAGGAATTAGCAGATGAGAATGCTATTCTTAAAACCAAACTAGAGCAACGCACGCAGAGTTTATACTCTCTTGAAGTACGCGAGATAAAAGATGCAGCCATCATTAACCGATATGAATATGTGAGCGCCAAAGTGGTAAATAATACAACGAGTTTATTTAAAAACTTCATTACAATCAACAAAGGTAAAGATGAAGGTATTGGCCCCGGTATGGCAGTAATAAGCTCCAAGGGTGCAGTTGGAAAAGTAAAATCTGTTTCTGATCACTACTCTGTGTTAATTTCATTATTGAATATTGATGAGCAGGTATCCAGTGTTATTAAACGCACACTGAATTTTGGCACAGTGCAATGGGATGGAAGTGATGCACGTTTTGCAAACCTATTGTATATCCCACGTCATGTGAAACCGATGGCTGGGGATACCGTAGTCACCTCAGGATACAATGCTATCTTCCCACCTGGAGTGTTGGTAGGAATAATACGAGAAGTAAAACTGAAAGAAGAAGCACCCTTTTACGAATTGAAAGTGGAGCTAGCCCAGGATTTTACCAAACTTGCTTTTGTTGAGATTGTCAAGAGTAATCTTAAAAGTGAAATGGATTCTTTGGAACTAAACACAATAGGTGAACCCAAATGACACGCTCCGGCATCTGGTTCTTTTTTTCTTTTTTTCTTTACTTGTTAATACAAGTGATGTTACTTAAGAATCTTGTGCTGTTTAATACTGCTTTTTGTTTTTTGTATGTTGCTTATATTTTATTTCTTCCAACGGAAACAAATATTCTGGCGTTAATGGTAATAGCCTTTTTCACAGGATTTGTTGTCGATATTTTCTATAACAGTCTTGGTGTACACGCTAGCGCGCTGGTTGCGATTGCTTACTTGAGAAATTACTGGTTACGTGTAATAACCCCGCAAGGTGGATATGAAATTAATTCTGTGCCTTCCTTAGAGGCCAATGGAACACAGTGGTTTTTAGTATATACGATTCCATTAATCGTACTTCATCATTTTATTTTATTCATCGTAGAAGCTGGTGGATTTCACGGCTTTGGATATACCTCTATGAAAATGCTTTTCAGTGTGTTATTCACCATGACCATTTTAGTAATTCTTCAATTACTGACAACTGAACGCAGAAGAATATGAATTCGTGGCGCAAGGAAATAATCCAGGTAGTTTTTGTTATGGTAGGGTTAATTTTCCTGATAAAATTATTTTTTATTCAGGTTGTGGACAATCGCTATGCAGACCTGGCCAATAGCAATGCCATCCTTCGACAGGTGGAGTATCCTTTTCGTGGTTTGATTTATGATCGCCATGGAAAGCTCATCGTTTATAATACTCCAGAATATGATTTGCAGATTATATCGAAAGAAGCAAAGGGCCTTGATTCAGCTAAGTTTTGTAAGGTATTTAGTCTGTCAAAGGAAGAGTTGCAAGAGAAATTCAAGGAGCTGGTGGAAAGAAAGGAATATTCGCCTTACAAACCCACGCTTTTTATTGACAAACTTTCCAATTATGACTTTGCCAAAATTCAGGATAACCTGGATGAATTCCCTGGCTTTTATATTCAAGCGCGAACAACAAGGGCTTATTCTACCTCAGCGCTTGCTAACGCACTGGGTTATGTAAGTGAGATCAGCAAAGGCAAATTGGAGGGAGATGAATTGAACATTTACAAACAAGGCGATTATATAGGTCAAAGTGGGATTGAACTTTTTTACGAGGAACAACTTCGCGGTCAGCGAGGAGTTAAATTTAAATTGCGAAATGTAAAGGGAATTGAGAAAGGATCTTTTGACAATGGTAAAAGCGATTCCATTTCTGTTCCAGGTCAGAATTTAACGACAGGAATTGATTTAGAACTTCAGGAATATGGGGAGTTTTTGATGAAGGGAAAGGCCGGAAGTATAGTGGCAATTGAACCTTCCAGCGGTGAAATTCTATCTTTGATTTCCGGGCCATCATATGATCCTAACTTGCTAACGGGACGATTGTATGGATCTAATTTCAAATTAATCAGTAGTGATACACTCAAGCCTTTATTTAATCGACCCTTGATGGCGCAGTATCGGCCTGGTTCTATTTTCAAAATCGCGCAGGCCATGACAGCCCTTCAGGAAGGGGTTATTACGCCTGAGACGCGCATTCGTTGTGATCGGGATATTATTAATTGTCATGGCCCACATAGTAATGAAGATTTACGGGGGGCAATTGCGAATTCATGTAATCCTTATTTTCATGGTGTTCTCCGCAAGATGTTAAACAAAGGAGTATCCAATGACCCCTATGAAGATACCCGAATGGGACTAGCAGAATGGAACATGCATATCCAAAGTTTTGGATTTGGGAGTGAATTGGGTATCGACCTGCCTAATGAGAAAAATGGACTTATACCTACTCCCGCATATTACGATCGAGCGTATGACAATCGCCCATGGAAATTTTCCAATATATATTCTCTGGCAATTGGTGAAGGTGAAAATCTGGTAGTGCCAATTCAAATGGCCAACTTTGCTGCCACCGTTGCCAATCGTGGATTTTATTTTACGCCCCACCTCGTAAAAGCGATCGGAAAAAATGGCAAGCCTCTTCCACAATATCAGGAGCGTCATTCTACTACCATCGATCCTGTTCACTTCCAGGTGGCGGTTGATGCGATGCAACAAGTGGTGGAAGCAGGTACAGGCCAATACCGGGCGAGATTGGATAGCATTATTGTGTGTGGAAAAACAGGTAGCGTTCAAAATACTCCTTTGCCTGATCACTCTGTATTTATCGCATTTGCCCCACGCGACAATCCCCAGATTGCTATCTCGGTTTATGTAGAGTATTCTGGCCAGGGGGCACGCGCTGCCGCCTCCATTGCCAGTTTAATGATTGAGAAATATTTGATTGGAAAAACAAAACGACCACATATAGAACAATACGTTCTGAACGGAAAATTTTTGGACTAAGTAAAGAAATTGAGAAGAGACGATAACATATCGGGTAAATTGGATTGGGTAACGGTAATGCTATACATGGTGCTGGTCACACTTGGATGGATCAATATTTTTGCTGCCGTTTACGATGAAAATGTTAATCAGACTATTTGGGACCTATCATTAAACTCTGGTCGCCAGCTCCTTTTTATGGGAGCTTGTAGCATCATTATCATGGGCATCGTGATTGTGGACATGAGATTCTACGAAGTGTTTGCCTATTTGGTGTATGGCCTTGTTATCGCTATGCTGGTAATGGTACCCATCATTGGGAAAGAGGTAGGAGGTAATAAATCCTGGATCGGTCTCGGATCTTTTGGAGTGCAGCCCTCGGAGTTTGCCAAGTTTGCCACGGCACTGGCCGTAGCAAAATATATGGGTTCGGTTGGCTTTAAGATGGACAACTTGCGGATGCAAACAATCCTATTCTGCATCATTGGCGTGCCGATGCTCTTAATTCTATTACAAAAAGACATCGGTACGTTACTGGTTTTTACTTGTTTTATTTTAGTTTTCTTTCGCGAAGGGATGTCTCCCTTCCTGCTTATTATCGGGAATTGCGCAGCTGCTATTTTTATTCTGACGTTACTCATTCCAAATCAGTATTATTTACATGGTGCCATTGTGATCGGACTTATTGCGCTCATTTCTTTTGGAAAAAAGAAATTCAAACGGATTGCCATTCTTACCATTGGCGCCATCATGATCATGGGTGTTATTGAAAGTGTCGACTATGTAATTACTGATGTTTTGAAACCACATCAGCAAAACCGTATCAAAGCGTTGATTAATCCGGATGCTGATCCCCTTGGGTTTGGTTGGAACGTAACACAATCCAAGATCGCGATTGGTAGTGGAAGATTTTCAGGAAAAGGTTTTTTAAAAGGAACGCAGACTAAATTTGATTTTGTTCCGGAGCAAAGCACCGATTTTATTTTTTGTACGATTGGCGAGGAATACGGTTGGATGGGTAGCTTGATTACGATTTCTCTTTTTTTGGCGTTGTTATTACGGGTGATTTTCATTTCAGAGCGACAGAAGAGCCGGTTTGCCAGAGCGTATGGCTACTGTGTAGCCAGTATTTTCTTTTTTCATTTTGCTATTAACATTGGTATGACCATAGGTTTGTTTCCGGTAATTGGAATACCACTTCCTTTTTTCAGCTATGGTGGTTCTGCTTTGTGGGGCTTCACCATTTTACTTTTTATTCTACTGAAGTTGGACGCCCACCGCGGAGAAGTGCTGCAAAGGATTTAGTTGAGCGTAAACTTCTTTGCTACATTTACTTAAGATTGGGTTTCAATGTAAATCCCTTGTGAAACTTCTTGTCTTTGCATTTCAATTTTGTCACTTAATATTTTGCCACGAAGACAGAAAGCCACAATCTACCGATATAAAACCATCTTTTTGGATTGATTAAATCATGAGAGCAATTATTTCCATTCTTTTGATCTTGATTGCTTCCGCTTGTGTGGACAGGCTAACCTATAACATCGCAAAAGCAGGCAGCTACGGGATTGTGGTAGATGGATTTATTTCAGATCAGCCCGGTCCCTATACAATTAAGATCAGCAAGGCATTTGATATCGAATCTAAAGAATCCATTAAGACTGCCATTTCGGTGAAGCATCTGATTTTGTCGGATGATCAAGGTACAAGCGAAGAACTTACACAAGTCAATGCCGGAATTTATGAAACCAAGGCCCAGGGCATCCGTGGGCAGGTGGGAAGGGTCTATAAACTAAGGGTAGAATTATTGGATGGGAAAATTTATGAATCCATGCCGGATTCATTGCTGTCAGCGGGAAGAATGGATAGTCTTTACTATTCCTTTACGGGCATTTCAAATAGTGATGGAGGCACCGAATATGGCTTTGATATTTTTGCCAATTCATCGCGAGGGGGTAGTTCCAGTAACCGTTTTATGTGGAAAATGACTGGGACTTTTCAGTCTGAAACTCATCCTGAATTTAAAGGTGATGGATGTTATTGGTTTGAAGGCAAGTGTAATTATGTTCCTCCGTGCAGTGGGTATCGAAATATTGGGACACAAGGATTCAGGGAGATTGCAAAAGTCTTTCCCTGCGAATGCTGCACATGCTGGTATAGCATTTTTAATCTCAAACCTGTGCTAAGCGATGACCACTTTTCTACTGCTCAAAATTTTGAAGGGATAAAAATCCATCGCATTCCAATTGATGCATGGATTTTCATGCACAAAATCCATGTGGAGGTTAGGCAGCTAAGTTTAACAGACCACTCATTTCGTTTCTATAAAGCCATCCGCGATCAGAAAAATGCGGTCAACAGTTTATTTCAACCGGTGATCGGTAAAATTCCTGTCAATTTCATTCAGCTAAATGGTTTAGAAACTCCTGTTCAGGGTTTATTTTACGCAGCGGCCATCAGCAGTAAGTCGCTTTACATTATGCGTGAAAATGTGCCCCATAATGAATTGTTACCATCGCTAGATTCGCTTGTGCAAGTTGGTATTGGATGGGATAGTTGCCTGGAATTATTTCCCAACGCTACTAATGTAAGGCCAGTATTCTGGGAGGATTGATGCCCTGAAAACGTGTTCGCAAATTTCTGCTTGTGGTTTACTTTTTATCACTAGTACCTAATGATGGGTGAGGTATTCCCAATTACCAGAAAGCTGCCATGATTTTGCCGATAGATAAAAAAAATGCCTGGCCCTTTTGTATTTTTACTTTAGCTACTGTGCACTGTGGGGCACTTTGATATTATGAAGTGCATTGCCTCTGTGCTAAACCAGAAAAGTAAAAATGATTTTCAATTTCCGACTGGCCATCGTTCTTCTTTTTTCTTTTTGGATGGAACAGGCAGTTCTCGCTCAGGTTATAAAAGGCCATGTGCAGGATGCCAAAACACGGGAGCCTCTTCCATTTGCCAACGTTTTTTTTAATAACACCACAAAAGGGACTGTTACCGATACCAAAGGTGATTTTCTTTTAAAGTCCATACACGAACCCGGTCCGTATGAGCTTGTGGTTTCTTTTGTGGGGTATGAATCGTACAAAGTAAAAGTCAACCTGGGTGATAATGAAATTGTTTCTGCCTCTGTGGCACTCGTGCCAGCCGAACAGGAATTGAACAACGTAGACGTAAAGGCAACCCGCGATAAGGCATGGGAAAAACAATTGAAGAGATTTGAAAAGGTATTTTTAGGAGATGATAAACTGGCCGATTCGTGCAAAATTCTCAACCCCTGGGTAATTGATTTTGTGCAGGAAAAGTCAGGAAAGATGCTAGCCTACGCACAAGAACCCATCGAAATTGAGAATAAAGGATTGGGTTATAAATTGTTTTTTTACCTCAAGTATTTTTGGACGGACCGGATTGGATATTTCATTGCAGGGAATATACGTTTTGTTGAAAAACAAAGCAGCGATGAGAAGGAATTCCTGGAGTGGCAGATCAATCGGAAGACTTCTTACTTAAGATCAAGGCATCATTTTTTCAAGGCAATAGTGGAAAACCGTATTCAGGGAGAAGGCTTTCGTATCTATTCCGAAAACAATGGTACTGAAAATACAGTCCGCTCCTCTCTTTTTAGTGATGAGTTGGAAAAAACTATTTTCCCCTACGACACCAATGGCATCGTAACAACTGAAAAAGATAATACCTATAAAATAGTATTGAAAGGTAGAGTGGAGGTGCATTTTCAAAATCAGCGGGCTTTGGTACGCACTTACCGGGATGTGCCTTATCCTGTAAGTTGGATTCGATTGAATAATAATACCGTAGTTGTAAATGAGGATGGATATGAGATTAACCCCTCTGATGTTACCGTCTCGGGCGATATGAGCAGTGCGCGGGTATCCCGGATGTTGCCGTTAGATTATAAACTTTCTGATGTAGCTACGTTGAATGATGCTTCGGGTGAATTTCTGGCGCAGTTTCGAGAAAAAATATATATCCATACCAACAAACCTTACTACTATTCAGGTGAACCACTTTGGTTTAAAGGATACATCAACTATAACACACCTTCATGGCGCGATTCACTCAGCCGTACGGTATATGTTGAATTCATAAATCCGGAAAAGCAAATTGTTATTTCCAAAATAGTTGAAATTGAAAATGGATATTTTTCAAATGACTTTATCTTGCCCGACTCCATAGGAAAAGGTACGTATTACGTAAGAGCCTATACCAATTTTAATAGGAATTTCGGTGACGGTAACCTTTTTGTGAAGCCGGTGCCAGTACTTGGACCTAATGACAAGGCAGACCCTAATCAGTCGTTAAGTCCTATTGAGGAAGACACTCTACTTACCATCACATCAGATAAACAGAAATATAAACCAAGGGAAAAAATAACACTCACAGTACGGGCCCTTGGCGATGACGGTCTGCCAGTTTCAGCCAACCTTTCCATTGTCGTTACGGACGATCAGGTAGTGCCTATTGTTGAACCACTTTCCATCCTAAGGAATTTTCCGTTCGGGGAAAAGGATAAACAAAAAAACCTGACATTCAGTTATCCGATTGAATATGGGTTTAGTTTATCGGGCCGTTTTCTCAACGATATGGGCAAACCAGAGATGACTATTTTGAACGGCATACAATTTAATCCTCAAAATTTGCTCTTTACTCAATCTGATGAAAAAGGTATTTTTTCCATACATGGATTGCAATTCTATGATACTGCTATATTCGCATTCAAAGCAGACAAAACAAAGGATATACCGTATGGGAAAATAGAACTATTGAAACGCGAACCGGCCACCATGGACTTTAAGTTGGTTGATATCAACGTAGACTTACTTCCCACCAAAGTACCAAAGCGCATTGTTACGGAATATGAGGTGCCAAAAGGAGCACGTTTGTTAAAAGAAGTTGAGGTTAGGGCCAGCCGTATCAAAATGGAGGAAACCGATTATCGGGTAAGACGGCCATATGGTAAACCAGACTATGTTCTTGAGGCGAAAGATATCAATACAAGTTATGGAAATCTTTTGTTGAGCCTGCAGGGTAGATTTCCCGGGCTAATTGTAAGGCAAATGAATACCCAAACGGACGAAACACGATGGGTCGTTTATTTACAAAGGGGAGTTTCATTGGCTAATCCCAAAGAAGTATTGGTTACGGTCAATGATGCCATCGTCACAGGAAGCCCTGCTACTATCCTGGGCGCAATCGATCCGAATAATGTTGAGTCGGTTGAGTTGAAGGCGGGAGTAAATGTTTTATATGGTGGGTCAGGGGGCAATGGTATACTTTCTATTTATACAAAACTTGGAGTATCTGACCAGCAGATTACTAAGGAGCAAAATTTTCAGCAATTTAAAGTGGCAGGCTATTCACCCGCCAGGAAATTCAGATACCCCGATTATGGCGACCCAGAAACAGATAAGTCGCTTCCGGATTTTCGATCTACCCTATATTGGGACCCCAATGTTGTGACGGATCCAAAAACAGGAATGGCAACACTGTCATTTTATGCAGCTGACCTAACGGGTGGTTATCGCATTCTTGCGGAAGGCATTACCCAAAGTGGAGAGCCGTTACGATGTGAATATTTTTTAACTGTTGAGAGATAAATTCTTCCATGCAAAAGAATACAGAATGACCTATCATCTTGTAAGAATAGTTCTTTTCATTTTTACTTCCTTTGGATGTTATGCCCAAAATATCACCGGAAAAGTTCTGGATTCAAAAACATCAGAAGCATTACCTTTTGCCAATGTATTCCTAAATAACACTACCATTGGCACTGTAACGGACACCAACGGTGAATTTAATCTGGACGTCAAAGAAAGTGGTAATTATGAAGTTGTATTTTCTTATGTGGGATATGAATCCTACAAAATGAAAGTAGTTGTGGGCGAGGAAGCGCTGAGTATAGGCACTATCAAACTTGTCCCTTCTGAAATTCAATTAAATACCATAGAGGTGAGTTCCACAAGGGATAAAGAATGGGAAAAGAAACTAAAGAAATTTAAAAAGATTTTTCTGGGTGACAATAAATTAGCACTGTCCTGCACCATTCTTAACCCATGGGTGATTGATTTTCCACAGGATAAAACGGGCAATAAATTTATTGCTAAAGCAAGCGCACCCATTGAAATCAATAATGAAGGGTTAGGCTATAAGGTTGTTTTTTATCTTGTCAGTTTTTGGTTCGATGGAAATGGATATTCTATAACCGGCAACGCCCGGTTTAGCGAATTGAAAAGTATGGATGTGAAGCAAAGGACCAAATGGGAGGCGAATAGAATAAAATCCTATCAACATTCTGTGCATTACCTTTTCAAATCAATTATCGATCATAGAATATATGGGGAGGGGTTCAACCTTTACACCGAAACGGCCGCCTTTAAAAATGCTACTTCGCGGTCTTCACAATTTTACTCAGAGTTAGGTCAGACCATGATCCCGTATGATACAACCGATTTGGTAGTACCGGATAAACAGAAAGGTTTATATAGGATAAACTTAAAGGGAAGAGTGGAGGTGCATTATCGTAAAGAAAAGGCACAGATAAGAGTCTACCAGGATGTATTCGGTCCAGTGAGTTGGATAAAGCTAAGTAAGGATTTTGTGCTGGTGGACAGGGATGGATTTGAAAAAAATCCTGCTGATGTATTTGTTTCAGGGGATATGAGTTCAAGCCGGGTAGCGGGAATGCTTCCATTGGATTACAAGCCGGTTCAAGTGGAAACAGAGGACAAGATAAATTTTTCCCTGTACCAGGAGCAGATATATGTACACTGCGATAAGCCCTATTACTATCCCGGGGAAACAATTTGGTTTAAAGGATATGTAAATTATGCGACACCAGCCTGGCGAGATTCTCTTAGCCGTACAGGGTATATTGAACTCGTTGACCGAACTTCAAAATCTGTAGTGGCTTCTAAGACCGTGGAGATCAGCAACGGTTTTTTTGATAATGACTTCAGATTGCCAGATACACTAGTTGCGAAGATGTATTACCTAAGGGCCTATACCAATTTCAATAGAAACTTTGGTGACGAGAATTTATATGTAAGACCTCTTCCCGTTTATAATCTCACCGATAAAGTGAATTTCGACAGAGCAATGCCGGAAAAAGAACAAAGTGGTTTGTTTACCATTACCCTAAATAAAAAAGCATACGGGCCCAGAGAAAAAATTACCCTTACTTTTAATGTGAGAGACGATGACAACAATCCGATGTTGGTTAACCTATCAGTAGCGGTAATAGATTCCGCGCAAGTTGCTCCGTTGAAATTTTCAAGTTCTATACTAGATGGATATCGAATTAAGGAAATTGAAGACTACCACATAAAAAAAGATTTACCATATTCAATCGAATACGGGATAAACTTCCACGGGCGCTTCTTAAATGAAAAAAACCAGCCGGAGAAGGCTACTCTCAATGTTTTTCAACTGAATCCAGGCAACTTTACGATGGCACAGTCTGATGACCAAGGTATTTTCTTTGTAGACGGGTTGTCTTTTTATGATACGGCAACTTTTTCAGTTCAGGCTATGAGAGGCAAAGATCAGGGGTATGGCAGGGGAGAGTTTGTTAAAGGTGAGGGAGCAACGATCGACTTTAAGGAAAGTGAATATAAAGTGAATGTCACGAAAGCAGAATTACCTCAACAGCGGATTTTATCGGAATATGAAACCCCTAAAGGCACCCATATGTTAGAGGAAGTGGAAATCACGTCAAACAAAATAGAAGAAGAGTATCAAGCTGATTTTCGTGCGAAGCGAACCTATGGAAAACCTGATTATGTTTTAAAAGGAAAAGATTTGAATATCGGTTACGGAAATCTTTTGCTGGCGCTACCCGGCAGAATCCCAGGATTAAATGTCAGACAAGTTAGCAATCAAGGACAAGATACAAGATGGGTTGTGTATCTTCAGAGAGGGCTTTCCATTAACAACCCTAAAGAGGTGCTGGTTACTATAAATGATGCAATTGTTGGCGGAAACCCTGCTGATATTCTTTCAACATTAAATCCCCAGGATATTGAGTCAATTGAATTAAAATCTGGTGTAAATGTATTGTATGGCTCTCAGGGAGGAAATGGTATTTTGGCGATTTATACTACTAAAGAATATGCAAATGTAAAGAATATGCAAAGCCTCTCTATAATGAAAGTGCCTGGCTACTCTCGTACTCGTAAATTCAATGCCCCTGATTATAGTGGCCCTCATACGGATACCACCAAAATGGATTACCGCTCAACTATTTACTGGAATCCTAATGTGGTAACAGAGGCAAAGACAGGTACAGCCACAGTATCGTTCTACGCTGCTGACTTGCCTGGTCATTATCGGGTAGAAGCAGAAGGTGTTACGCAAAATGGAGAACCGGTCCGGTGCGTGTATTTTATTATGGTGATCAGCAATTGATTGACATGAGATATTAAATCAATTTACCGTAATTAACTCTACTTCAAAAATTAAGGTTGAATAAGGCGGGATTTGTGCCCCCTTGCCGCGTTCGCCATACGCGAGATTATCGGGTATGAATAATATCCATTTGTCGCCTTCGTGCATAAGTTGAAGTGCTTCCGTCCAGCCGGCAATCACTTGGGTCAAGCCAAAAGTTGCTGGAGAGCCTCGTTCAACGGAACTGTCGAACACCGTTCCATCGAGCAACTTACCCGTATAATGAACAGTTACTTTATCGGAAGTAACCGGGGACTTCCCTTTACCAGTCGTAATCACTTTGTATTGCAATCCACTGCCAGTTGTTTTTATACCTTCCTTGCTTTTGTTTTCTGCCAGAAAACGTTGGCCCTCTCCGCGCATCTTTGCGGATTTTAATTCCGCTGCTGCCTGCAGGTACTGCTGAACGGTACTTGAACATTCCTGTTGGGGCATCAGTAATTGTTTATTGTTAAATACATCTTTAATGCCTTCCAGCATGACGTCCAGTGCCAATGAATCGCCACCCTGCATTTTTACATTAGATGCCACTAATACTCCCAGTCCATAGCTTGCTCTTTTATGTTTATCGGTAAGCTGGACTTCCACCGGTTTCTTCAATTCTTCGATCTGCTTTTTGAGGGTTTGTGTTTCAGTTTTCAACTGGATAACTTCATTTTGCAAATCCTTCCTGGATTGGGCAAGTAGTGTGGTGCTGGTGAACAGAGCCATTAAGAAAATACAGTTTTTCATAGGGTTGGTAAATTTGCGACCCCAAAGAAAACAAAATATTTGGAAAACTTACCTAAGGACATTAAAACGTGCTTGGTAATGATGGGCTTATCTCGATCAAGCAAACCGCTTCTCCACCAACTCCATAAATTCTTCATACTCTTCACTTTCTTTGTCCCACGAACGGTAATTAGATTCCAAATACTGCGTGGCTTGTTTTAGAGTATCAAAATTGTCGAGTTGATCAATCGCTTGCGAGAACAAATCAAAATCTCCGTTGAAGAGCATTTTGGTGAACATGAACTTCTGATTGATGGAAAGCTTGTCTTTGATCCGTTGAATCTTTTGAAAATCCTCCGCAATTGTTTTACCCTCTTTCGAAATGGGCTCTTGCCTGTTTGGTTTGCGCTTCTCTGCTGAGCGTTCATAGAACATCTCCGCAGAGATTGAAATTGTTTTGGAGAATTTTGAAAGGTAGGCGTCTACATCCTCTGGGGTAAAGTTTACTTCTTCAAGAATGTGATCTAATAATGCAAAAGCTTCATTGCCAACAATAATTTCAAGTTTTTTTTCTTCGAGGTGTTTTACAAGTAGTTCCAGGGGTTGACAATTGATTTTTAAATACTTGATTTCGTTTTTTAAATCAGAAACTTTGAGATGAGTAGTACCCACCTTTTCCAATGTGTTGGAATAGAAATCATAAGGTGTCATGACCAGCATGATAGTTTGGTTGACGGCCTTCGTTAGGAATGGCAGAAAGTTATCCTGGGAAATGGAAATATGATTGGACAACACATTTTGAAATTGTACCAGGGCTTCCTTTACTTCAGGCGCTTGATAATTGAAATACGGGCTTTTGAACTTTTGGCTTTCTTGTTGCCATGTTTTCATTAGCTCCCGAATAACGAATAGATTAACCTGTCGTATTTCGCAAAGATTTAAAATTTCAGGGCCATTTATTTTTTCTCTTTTCGCAAAGAAAACTTCTGAAATCTTCTTAGCAAAGACGGCACTGTAATTCGCGATGGCTTTTAGACTTATTTTGTCTTCCATGGTAAATGTAAATCCTTAACATTTTATAATCTGTGCACTTCGAAGGCATTCATTTTATCACTTCCAAATCGGGCAAATTGGAATATTCACAGAGTCGGCTTCATCCATTAATCCCGATCTAAAGATAGTGATAGAAAACCTTAATTAAGAAAAACCTTCTTTGGTTATAGACTATCAGCAATGGACGTTTAACTTGCATCATGTTTATTGAACCTCACCTGGGTCAGGGCGATGGCCCAACAAAGTCAGGGTGGATTGAAGTAATCTGCGGTTGTATGTTTTCCGGCAAGACAGAAGAGTTGATACGGAGGCTTAACCGTGCTTTAATTGCCAGGCAAAAGGTTGAAATTTTCAAGCCACAAGTTGATAAACGCTACCACGCTGAAAAAATAGTTTCACATGCTGATCGGGAAATCCGTTCCACACCGGTCAACTTCGCTAGTGATATATTGCTGTTGGCAGGAGATTGTGACGTAGTGGGAATTGATGAGGCACAATTCTTTGATGAAACTATTGCAGACGTCTGCAATGGACTTGCAAATAGTGGCAAACGTGTTATTGTGGCTGGATTGGATATGGATTTTGAAGGAAAACCGTTTGGCCCCATGCCAAACCTACTGGCCATTGCGGAATTTGTTACAAAGGTCCATGCCATCTGTGCGCAAACAGGCGAACTCGCTTCTTTTTCTTTTCGACTTTCTGGAGACAAAACGCAAGTAGTATTGGGCGAAAAGGATGAATATGAAGCCCGCTGTCGCAGCGCATATTTTAAGGGGATGCGTGATGGTGAAAATAAGCAATGAGTCATGCGCGGTGTTCTATTGGTACTGCTGACTTTGGTATCATGTATGTTGATCCGCGAGAAAATTCTGGTGTTTTTAACTTCCGTTGATGGATAGGATAATAATGTTGGTCAGATTGTGATAGTTGAATTAGTATGCTATACAAAACCCGGGGTATTGTTTTTCGCTTTACCAAGTTTGGTGAGACATCCATCATTGTAAACATTTTCACAGAGCAGTTTGGTTTACAGAGTTATATCGTAAATGGTGTCAGAAGTAAATCAGCGAAAGGAAAGATTGCACTTTATCAGCCACTCACTCTTCTTAATCTGGTTGTCTATCATAAAGAGAACGCTAACATCATGCGCATCAAAGAAGTGCATTGTGCCTATATGTATAAGTCACTGATGTCCGATGTTAAAAAATCCTCACAAGCAATGTTCCTCAATGAGATACTGAATAAATCTGTAAAAGAACAAAGCCATGCGCAAGAGCTTTTTCTTTTTTTATTTGAAGCTCTGATAAAATTAGATGAACAGGAAACGGGTTATGAAAACTCGCACTTAATTTTTTTATTGAAGCTAAGCCGGTTTTTAGGCTTTGAGCCACAATTGATTGAAGAAGTTCTTCAAGGGCGCCTGGCCGATATTAAGGAAGAAGGCTTCCTCACGGAATTATTAAAAGCTGATTTTGAAGATCGGTTGATGATGACTGCCGTCAACAGAAGAAATCTGTTGGACTTACTGTTACGATTTTATGCAACCCACATCGATAATTTAGGAGAAATAAAATCCGTGCAAGTCTTGAGGGAGATTTTGAATTAATACCTTTAAATCTGCCATTTTTTTAACTTACTTTTTAGCCTGGACTTTAAAATCTAAAAGAGATGAAGTGAACAAATAATGAAAATAGTTGTCGCTGCTTAATGACTTTCATTGTAAAAAAGACTTATTTTATTGAAGAAATTAAAACCACAACTCATATGCGTAAAATGTTTCTGTTACTGATCATACTAGGCGGATTCTCTTTTTTAAACGCGCAAACACAACCTATCCGGATAATTATGATAGGGGCCCACCCGGATGATTGCGATGGTGGTGGGGGCGGTACAGCTATATTGCTTGCTTCCATGGGGCATGCTGTAAAATTTGTTTCAGTTACTAACGGAGATGCCGGCCATCAAACGGAAGGAGGCGGTGCACTGGCCAAACGTAGAATGGCCGAAGCCAAAGAAGCGGGTAAACGATTTGGTGTTACCTATGATGTACTCGACAACCATGATGGTGAATTGACTCCAAACTTGAATGTCCGTCTGCAAGTGATCCGCAAAATTCGCGAATGGGATGCTGACGTTGTGATTGCTCCCAGGCCTAATGATTATCATCCGGACCATCGATATACAGGGGTTTTAGTACAGGATGCAGCCTATATGGTAGGTGTTCCCAATGTGGCCCCGGATACGCGTGCATTGAAGAAGAACCCGGTATTTTTATACTTTCAGGATTATTTTCAGAGACCGAATCCATTTCGTCCTGATATTGCCGTGGATATTACGGAAACCTTTGACCGAAAGATTAACGCGCTTTCAGCCCATGAGTCGCAATACTACGAATGGCTACCATGGATAGGAGGATATGCTTCTGAAGTTCCTACTTCTGCAGCGGATCGCTTGACTTGGTTAGCAACACGACAAACCGAGCCTTTGACCCCTGAAATTCTCAAGGCACTGGAAAAATGGTACGGCAAAGATCGCGCTATGCGTGTGAAATATGCTGAAGTGTTCGAAGTATGTGAATATGGTACGCAACCGGGCACAGAAGAAATCAGAAGGTTGTTTCCGATGTTAAAGAAATAAGGATACTCAGATTCCAAATTTATGAAGGAATGAGTAATGCCTTTAATACGGTCGTTATCTATCAGGGAGACGTGGTGTAATGATTAAGATTCTATTCTGTGTTGCAGAAGGCAATGATTTTGTTTATCCAGGTTGTATTTACGCCAGCAACTTCTCAATCAATCCATCCACCGTTACACCTTCTGCTTCCGCTTTGAAATTTCGTACGATGCGATGACGAAGTACAGGCCTGGCGACTGCTTGAATATCTTCAATGTCGGGCGAGTATTTACCGTTAAGCAGGGCATTGCACTTGGCACCCAGCACCAGATATTGAGAGGCACGTGGGCCAGCACCCCATTCAAGATATTCGTTTGCTATTGTTGAGCCGTTGATACCAGGGCGAGTGAGGTGACTTAGGTTGACGGCATACTCTACCACGTTATCAGCAATAGGTACCCTGCGCACCAAATGCTGGAAAGCAATAATTTCTTCTCCGTTAAGTACTTTATTTACTTTTTGAATGTCATCGGCTGTAGTGTTCTTTACAATATCCACTTCCTGTTGGTAGGTTGGATAATCCAGATGGATATTAAACATGAAGCGGTCAAGTTGTGCCTCTGGCAAGGGATACGTTCCTTCCTGTTCAATAGGATTTTGTGTTGCCAAAACAAAAAAAGGTTTTGGTAATTCATAACGCTGGCCCGCAATAGTAACTGCATATTCCTGCATGGACTCCAGCAAAGCGGCCTGTGTTTTAGGTGGCGTCCGATTGATCTCATCCGCCAACAGGATATTCGCAAAAATAGGGCCCTTTACAAAATGAAAGTTGCGCTCTTTGTCCATGGTCTCCGCCCCCACGATGTCGGACGGCATTAGGTCAGGTGTAAACTGAATGCGCTTAAACTGAAGTTCAAGAGAAGTGGCAATGGTTTGCACGAGCAACGTTTTCGCAAGCCCCGGCACACCAATTAGCTGAGAATGACCCTGACAAAAAATACCTGTGAGCATGAGGCGAACAACATCGTCCTGGCCTACCACTACTTTGGCAATTTCGTTTTTAAGTTTTTTGTAAGCTTGTGCAAGGGCATCAGCTGCTTCCACATCATTCGAGAATTGTTCTGCCATTTTCAAAAAATCATTAATAAAAAATTATTCCAGGAGGTGGCAATACTGGTAATCAGGATCGATGTTGATGAACACATCCTGGCGTGCCTTCAGAAACCACTTCTCCATTGCTTTGTCTTTTTTCTCGGCCAATGCTGCGGCTTGTATCCGATGCCAGTCATCCTTCAGGTTGGCCTGGTGTGGCGGCAGCTTTGTTTTGAAGAACAGAATCCTTACGGCATCCTTCTGGTCATCTGTTCTGTAGGTGATCGGCCTTGATATATTTCCTACTTTCATTGTATCAATATTAAAGTATACAAAGGCATCAATTTCTTTTACTGATATTTTGGTGCCACCATCGGCATCTACGAAAAAGCCACCGCGGGATTTTGTCTCTTCATCATCGGAAAGTTCTTTTGCAGCCTGTTCAAATTTGATTTCGCCATTTACAATTTTTTCGCGCAAGCTATCCAGATAATTTTTGGCCCTTTGAATATCTTCTGCAGAAGGTACAGCAGAAAGTAAAATGTGACGAGAGTTATATTCATTCCCTCTGCGGTCGATGAGTTGTAGGATGTGAAAACCAAAAGGTGATTCGAACGGCATCGAAATCTCTCCTTCCTTTATTTTAAACGCCATAGCTTCATATTGAGGCACCATTGCACCTCGTCCAACATATCCTATTTCGCCACCGTTGTATTGGGCGGTGGGGTCTTCTGAATTTTTTTTGGCAAGCTCACTGAAATCGGCTCCCTTCAGAATTTGATCGCGTATACCCATCAGCTTTTGGCGGGCTTCTGCTTTCTGGGCATCACTTACTTTGGCCTTGCGCACAATCTGTGCTACCTCCACATCTGAGTTATAGTACGGAAGACTGTCCTGAGGAATTTTACTAAAGAATCGCCTTACTTCACTAGGGGTAATATTAATGTCCTTGGAAATCTCCTGCTGCATTTGGCGCCCCACCAATTGTTCTTTTATCTGATCACGCAGTTCTAATTTAATTTCTTCCAGCGTCTTTCCATACGCCTTTTCCAATTGTTCTGGTGAGTTGCCGGAGTTTTGAAGGATCATTGACATCCGTTGATCTGTATTTTGGTCGACCTCAAAATCGGTAACCACAATCGAGTCGATCTCGGCCTTTGCCACCATTAATTTATTGATAACAATACTATTAAGTATGCCGCATCTGGCCTCGGTCGTGGCAGGATTTCCATTGGACAGATAACTTTGGTAAGCACTTTCAAGGTCAGATTTCAAAACAATAAAATTATCGACTTTGACAATGATCTTGTCAACAACAAAGCCAGTGTCTTCTTGAGCCAATCCAGGAAAAGAAAAGAGAAGGGATAAAGCTAAAACAGAAGCACAAAATCCATTTTTACGGGCTCTACTTTTCAAAAACTTCGAATTCTTTTCGTTTTGCCGCATTTTCATACACTTCTTCCTCTAATTTTCGCGCAAGTTCCACTTTTCTTTTATTTAATATAATGTTTTTAATGTCCTCTATAACGAATGCCATGGGCGAGACATTGTCCGAAATCTTATAATCCTCAATTTTAAGAAAATATAAAAATTCGTTGTCGGTGGTTTCATAGTAGGTGTAATTTTTAAGAAACTGAATTTTGTTTGGAATTTCATTCAGCGGAGAATTTACCACGAGCTTATCAAACGGAATCCAGGAGGAATCGGACAGATGATAGACTGCCGAAAAACTTATGCAATACGATTTTAATTCTTCCACGTCTTTTTCTTTTTGTGAAAAGATCAACTCTTTTAGACGATTGGTCCTGGGGGCTAAAGCCGGTACTTTAATAAATGTGCCGCGAACAATGTTTTGTTTAAGGATGAAATTATCCAGATGTTCCTTGTAATAGACTTCCACCTCTTCATCGGAGATGCTATCGTTTAAATTTTGTTTGATGTAATAGTTTTGAAATTCGTAACCGATCAGACTATAGCGATATTCCAGTATTTTACGTTCAACTTCAGCTTCGTTGATGTTCATTTTTTTGGTGGCTTCACTAATGAGTAATTGTTTGCGTATCCAACTGTTGATGAAAGCATTTACTCTTGCAATGCTATCTTCTTTAGAAATGTTGCCAGTGGATGTACCGGCAAGTTCATCACTATATAGGTAGACACTATTTACTCTGGCAATGGGTTTTCGTAAATCGTTTTCCGATGATTCCTTTTTCATGCGGATCAGATCACAGCTTTGAAAGAAAGTAGTTATAAGAACCAACGGAATAATCCCAACAGCCCACAGCTGATTAAAAACTATCCTCTTGCGGTCAGCAGCAATTTTGAACGACCAAACAGATTCATTATTGAGTATTCGCACTTCTTATCTTATTTTGCTAATGTCAGGATGTTCTTATTTTTTAATTCAGCCAACATATTTTTTTTGCTTTTCGTATTGACTTTTACGGGGTACTTTGACTTGAGTTCAGCAATCCATTTTATTTCAAGGTAATCCTGATAATCGGAAATGATCTGGGTGCGCGCCTCCGAAAAACTCTTTGTTCCGGGGGGCACGAGCTTGCTAATTTCCACAAGGTAATGTATTCCATCCTCTTCAGATAGATGAATACCAATAGACCAGGAAATTTTATCTATGATCTTGTTTTCGCCCTTTTCATAGGGCCTGCTATTTTGAACAGATTTAAATTTTTTGGCATCTTCTTTTGTAATGGAATCGCCTATGGAAATTTTTAACAATATTTCTTCCAGAAAAGCCTGGTCCGTTGTTGAGAATATACGCGCTACCACACGATCTCCCGCTGAGTATTTTAATAAATGTTGATTATAAAAACCATGCTGACCTGAGGAATCCTCAGAAGCTTTATTCCAAACCTCCTTTTCCATGATGCTGAAGAGCAGAATACCTTCATAATACTCATTTAAAAGACTTCGAAACTCCGGATTCTGGGTTACCAGAATTTCCTCTTCACGTTTGTTTAGTTTTTCTTCCACAAATTTCTCGTAAAGCTGATGTATATAAGTTTCGTGCGAAAGCGCAGAGTTGACCTGATTTTTATAAATAAACTGAATGAAGTCTCCAACGTGGACAGGATTGGATTCTATGACAAATAAAGTTTGACTTTTGAATGATTCCTCTCCAGAGAATTTCCATCGCGCTTTTACCAGACTTGTGTCCGCAAGAGATTTGATTTGCTGGGCTGCATCATATTCAACAAAGCCAAGTTCGTTTTTACGTTTCGCCATGAGTGATGTTTTTGAAATTTGCAAACGTTCATCGCGACTTACTCTTCTTTTCAATGCCGGTTCCATCTCTTTAAAGGAAAGAAGAGGTATTTTCTTTTCAAGTCTAACCAGGTGCCAACCAATCGCTGATTGAAATGGATCTGAGATGTCGCCAGGATTCTCAAGAGAGAATGCTACCTTTTCAAATTCGGGCACCGAAGACAAAGCGCCTACTCCAAAGGGCCGGAGTTTCCCCCCGTTACTTTTCGTAGCATTGTCTTCAGAATATTCAGCACAGAGCTCTTCCCAGTTTCTACCTCCTTTAAGTTGGTCGAAGATTTCAAATACAGTGTTCTTTACTTTCGTATCATGGCCACCACCAGTGCGCAAAAGAATGTGTGAAACTTCAACTTCGCCCCGAGCGGCCTTCCGGTCATACACTTTAATGATATGATAGCCAAAGCGGGTACGAACTGGTGGTGAAACTTCACCAACCTTAGTTTTATAGGCTATAACTTCAAAAGGGTAGACCATTTGCATGGCGGTGAAGTATCCCAGATTTCCATTGTTTGATTTAGCAGAAGGATCTTCTGAAAATTCCTTTGCCAGTTTCCCAAAATCCTCCCCGGCAATGGCTTGGCTTCTGATATCGGTAATTTTTTGAAAAGCAACCAGCGTATCGGCAGGTGTTGCTTCCGGCTTAAGAGTGATTAAAATGTGAGAGACTTTCACTTCTTCTGTTAGGTTGGCATAGGCTTCTTTTGTTAATCTGTCGAGTTCATTTGATTCGGCTACGTATGGTTTCTTTAACTCCTCTTTATATGAATTATATTCCTTTTTAAAAGCAGCGGTCGTATCCATTTTACGCTGTTTTGCTTCTGCAATTTTTAATTTGAAATTAATATAGAGATCCAGGTACTCCGTAATTTTTGGGTCCGTATAATCTTCTGTTTTAGATGGATGATTTTTCTTATAGAGGTATATGAATTCATCGGTAGAAACAGGATTATTGCCTACCGTAAAAAGAGGTAGAGGTTGTGCCGTATTCTTGGACTTCTGTCCGAAACATGTTATACTGACAGTTAAAACAAGAAAAACAACCAGGCTACGCATCATACCAATTACAATTAAACGTCCGTATCAAGGCAAAATGCTCTTTTTACAAGACAAGCAGGCGCAAAAATACGAGCAGGATGGACAATGACAAATAGTTAAAGGATGAGGTGGATGAAGTAGCCTCAATCGGGCACCCAGCTAAAACTTTATGGCCACCATAGCTAAATAGTTTCTTCCAGCCTGTGGATAGTAATAAGGAACGCCATCTCCATATGTAGCTCCATTAGACGAATACTTCACATCAAAAAAATTATTTACAAGCAAGCTCAATTCAATTGCTTTTAATCCTTTTATTGTAAACGTGTAATTGAACCGCAAATCGTTAATAAAATAATCTTCTAACGTCAGACTTTCAGTTTGCGTATTGTCCAGATATTGTTTGCCCACATATTTTGTTAACAAGGTTGTTTTAAAATTATGGAATGCGCTCCAGGTCAATTGGCTTCCGGCTATCAAGTTGGGCGAAAGGATGATGGAGGTATTTTTCTTTTCATCCAGTTTAGTTTCATCCACCACATAGTCTTTATTTTTATTCGCACTCCAGGTCACGTTCATATTCCAGGTCAATTGCTTAGTTAACCTAACCAACCCAGAAAGTTCTATTCCTGTGCGATAACTCTTTCCCACATTAGCCCTAATCGGGTTTCCTACATTATCGAGTTTGCCAGTAAGTACTAATTGATCGGTGTAATTCATCAGGTAGTAGTTGGATTCAAGACCATACTGCTTTGAATTTCTTCTCCAGCCTGCTTCCAGATTGCCAAGGCTTTCTGGTTTGGGTTTTACAACGCCATCAAGATAATCGGTGCGGTTGGGCTCGCGGTTGGCAATGGCATAAGAGCTGTATAAAATATCTTTTGAAGAAACGGAATAGCTCAAGCCAGCTTTTGGATTGAAGAAATGAAAGGTATCATGAACATCATACGGATTTAGGTCACTATCGATCCCGGCTGTTTTGTAATCTACCATGCGATATTGCAAATCAACAAAGGCATTTAGTGCAGAAGAGATTTCATAATTCCATTTAGCGTAAATGTTAAAATCGTTTTTTTGTGAATTACCATCATAATAATGCTGACGAATTTGCGAATTGGAGGTGTACTGACCCCAAACGATCTCACCAAAATGCCTCGCATACCCGTATTGATTGAAGGCTCCACCAATCGTCAGGTTTGTTTTCTCCCTGTCGTAATTAAAGGAGAAGGTTGTTCCATAGAATTTATTGTCAAGCCATTTGCGCACAATGAAATCCCCCGAAGTAAGGGTAGTGTCTTTTAACACAATATCATTCAGCCCGAGATCAGCAAACGACTCGTCTTGTTTATACTGCTCATAATAACCACGACCATAGGTATAATGCAGAGAAACATTTGCATTCCAATAATCATTAAGTTTTTGACTAAGATGAAGTTGATAATGGTCTTGCCGATAGTCGTCCACTTCATTGTCATAATAGCCAGTTACATTATAGCTGGCATCATAAAGTGCTCCGGCTGAATTAAATGTTCTGTTTGTCTTCATAGTGGGTGCATCGTTGCCATTCCACGATTGATATGTTTTTTCGTGTCCTCCAAATGTGATGGCTTTGATAATAGTTTTCTGCCCATAATATCCTCCGCTCAGGTAATAAGAGCCAAGGTCCGATGAAGCCCTATCAATATATCCATCGGATGTAATTTTGGAAACTTTACCATCAAACGCCCAACGATTATTGATCAGACCCGTTCCTGCCTTTAATGTGTATCGCTGGGTATTAAATGATCCGCCCGCTACTATGATTTCTGAGTAAGGATCAACCTTCAAAGAGTTAGTCTGCAAGTTTACACTGCCTCCAAAAGCACTGCCTCCATTGGTGGACGTTCCAACCCCTCGTTGTATTTGCACGCTTTGCGTGGAAGATGCAACATCCGGAATATCTACCCAATAAGTTGATTGTGATTCGCTGTCATTATAGGGAATGCCGTTGATGGTAACATTGATCCTTGTGGCATCGCTTCCACGAATACGCAGACCTGTGTAACCGATACCAGTTCCTGCATCAGAAGTTGTAACCAACGAAGGAGTCCAGTTAAGCAATAAGGGCAAGTCTTGTCCAAAGTTCTGCTTTTGCAGTGCCTGACTGTTCACATTGGTGAACGTAGTGGGTGTTTTATCATTTGCACGTGTGGCATACACGACTACCTCATCGGTGAGTTGTGAGCTTTCTTCCAGTGCGAATTCAACCTGTACATTTTCGATTACATTCAATACTTGATGTACTTCCTGATAGCCAAGGAATTTGATCAGCAAATCTTGTTGTCCGGAGAGGATTCCTTTTAATTCAAACTTTCCTTGTTCATCTGTTACGGCATAGCGTTTTTGATTTTCGAGTTGGATGGTTGCACCCACTAACCCTTCTTTTGTTTTGGCATCGTGGACTCTACCGCTAATGGTAAATTGGGCGAATGCACTAAGCGAAAGCAGAGAGCTCATCAGCAACAGAAAAATCTTTAACATTATAATTTTGATTTAAACCCGCTGACACATTGGGGAAGTGCTTCTTACGCGTTTATTTTGCCTCCCTTCGTCCGCATTACCGGCATCAGGTTCTATGGGTATGATCTCAGCCCGTATTGGCACCCCCTTTTTGTCTTTTGGACACTGTAAAGGTAGAAAAGAATTTGAAACGAAAAGAAAAGATTTGCGAGACGGGTTGGCAAATAACTTCTAACTTCTACTTTTGCCAAATGGTACAAGCGAAGGTAAATCATCCGATAGGACAGCAAAGTGGAAAATTTTTTGAGATAATGTCGGATGAGAATGGTGGATATTTGGTCGATGGAAGTTTATTTCAATGGGATAAAACAATAATTTCAGATGGTTACTTCCACATTCTTTATCAAAAGAAAAGTTATCGTGCCGAAGTGGTGACATTGGACAAAACTATCAAAACATTCACTTTCAAAATCAATGAAAGAATGTATACAGTTGATTTGAAAGATAAATTTGATTTGTTATTGGAGAAAATGGGCATGAACGGCTCAGGGTCCGGAAAAATCAATAATATCAAGGCACCAATGCCAGGCTTGATTATCGGTTTGAAAGTGAAAGCAGGAGATGTTGTAAGGCAAGGAGACCAGCTTCTTATACTGGAGGCTATGAAAATGGAAAATATCCTAAAATCTCAGGGAGAAGGTACGGTGAAAAATGTAACAGTTAAAAAAGGCGATACAGTTGAGAAGGGGCAGGTATTGGTGGAGTTTTAAGCAGTTTCAACATTCCAGGCTCAGATTTCTAATTTCATGTTTTACGGCAGGAACAGAACCTCGATCTTAAATTCGAGACATCACACTTGAAATATAGATCTTGACTTCAACTATCCGATCAACATTGCGACACGCTTCAATGTTTCATCGTGGTTTTGACCATTTTGAATATTGCTGCGAACATTATCAATCAGTTCCTTCACGTTCATACGTGGATACCCGAACTTAATAGCATATAAAACGCATAATTTTGCTTCCTCATCGTGAATAGCATTATCCACACTCATCATATGAACAAGGTCATATAGCTGATGAAACTTTTCTCTTTTATCCGTTGGTATTTCGAACTTAATGCCCAGCGAATTTTTCTGGATTTCCTTTAGTTGATTTTCGGAAATTCCATTTCTTTTAGCAATGGTCTTTAGTAATTCATATTCAATATCTTCAAAATGACCATCTACGGCTGCCATTTCAATCAGATTTTTCATATGGCTTTTGGCCGTGCCTTTACCTTGATTAAATAAGTTAAGAATGTCGGAAAAGTTCATAATGGGAGGATGTCTAAATGGTGACTAAATATACTATTTTTCAATTTTAGACCCTAAGAAACCCACATTAAAAATCCATTATCTTCACGGCAGTTTTAATACTTATGCAATTCAATCGCAAGCAATACTCTAACGAAACGCTACGGCACCTTTACCAGAACCTTCTCCTTCCACGGATGATTGAAGAGAAAATGCTCATCCTCTTACGACAGAATAAGATCAGCAAGTGGTTCAGTGGCATTGGGCAAGAAGCTATTTCAGTGGGGCTCACCCAGGCCTTACAACAGGATGACTATATCCTGCCCATGCATCGCAATTTGGGTGTATTTACCGGGCGAAACCTTCCATTAGAAAGGTTGTTTGCCCAATGGCAAGGCACATTGATGGGATATACCAAAGGACGAGATCGTTCTTTTCACTTTGGAACAAATGAGCATCATATTGTAGGAATGATCTCGCACCTGGGACCACAAAATGGAGTCGCGGATGGAATTGCGCTTGCTTCTAAACTTAAAAAGGAAATAAGGATAACAGCGGTCTTTAATGGAGATGGCGGCACCAGCCAAGGTGATTTTCATGAAGCCATCAACGTTGCAGCTGTCTGGGACCTGGCTGTCATTTTTGTTATTGAAAACAATGGGTACGGATTATCCACCCCTAGCAATGAACAGTTTCGGTGCAAACAGTTTATTGACAAAGCTATTGGCTATGGTGTTGAAGGGGTACAGGTGGATGGAAACAATGTGTTGGAGGTGTACGATACGGTCAAAACGCTGGCCGAGAGTTTACGAAAAAACCCCAGACCAATTTTATTGGAATGTATCACCTTCCGTATGCGTGGCCATGAAGAAGCATCAGGGACAAAGTACGTTCCAAAGAAACTGATGGATGAATGGGCAAAGAAAGACCCGATTGAGAATTTCGAAAAATTTCTTCTGAAAGAAAAGGTGATCGATCAGAATCACGTGGAATCACTTCGAAAAAAAATTAAAAAAGAAATTGAAGTAGCCCTTGAAGTAGCCATTACAGAAACCCACCCCGTAGCGGATACCCAAAATGAACTTGATGATGTGTATGCTCCATATTCACAAACTGTAATTGGACCCTCTGAAAAAAAAACAGAGAAACGTTTTATTGATGCGATCAGCGAAGGCTTATCACAAAGTATGGAAAAACATCCCAACCTGGTGTTGATGGGTCAGGATATTGCTGACTATGGAGGAGTCTTTAAGATAACAGAAGGCTTTGTTGAGAAATTTGGTAAAGACCGTGTTCGAAACACACCCCTATGTGAAGCGGCAATTTTAGGATCCGCATTAGGTCTTTCCATTAAAGGAATGAAAGCCATGGTAGAAATGCAGTTTGCTGACTTTGCAACGGAGGGGTTTAATCAAATCATTAACAATCTGGCTAAAACACATTGGCGCTGGGGACAACCTGTTGATGTGATTGTTCGCATGCCAACGGGTGCAGGCACAGCGGCAGGACCATTTCATAGTCAAAGTAATGAAGCTTGGTTTTTTCATACACCCGGATTGAAAATTGTGTACCCTTCCAATCCATACGATGCAAAAGGATTGCTTTGTGCTGCGTTTGAAGATCCAAACCCTTACCTGTACTTCGAACATAAGGTTCTGTATCGTTCTATTAAAGACCAGGTGCCAGATGATTATTATACAATAGAGATTGGGAAAGCAAATTTAGTTAGTCAAGGAAATGATTTTTCAATTATCACCTATGGGATGGGCGTGCATTGGGCGAAGGAAATTTTAAGTGGAATGCCTGACGTTACTGCTGATATCGTTGATTTGCGAACATTACTTCCCTGGGATAAGGAAGCAGTAAAAGCAACCGTTAAGAAAACGAATAGAGTTTTGGTGTTGCATGAAGATACGTTGACGGGTGGCATTGGAGCAGAAATCTCAGCCTGGATAAATGAACATTGCTTTACCGATCTTGACGCACCAGTAGTGCGTGTTGCAAGCCTGGATACGGCCATACCTTTTGCACCAACCCTTGAAAATAACTTCTTACCTAAAGGTAGGTTGAAAAGAAAGATTGAAGAGTTAATGAGGTTTTAGAAGGTCACTAAAAGAAAGAAATTCCTATCTGTGGTCCATGTCTCATCAGATCGCTCACCGTTCAAAAAAAATCTTTCGGTCTGTGAGAACAGGACACAGATCGAGGATATGTCATTCCTAGAACTTCTTTAAGAATCCCCAATATCACTCGTCTGGGTCAAATGGGCGTGGCTTCGAAGGACTACTTGCCTGGTCTGACGAATTTTCCGTAAGGGAAGGTGTTAAAAAAAATTGTTGTTATTACATGATTTTTATCATTAATTTTTTTTGCTGGTATTGTAGATTGCCTTTAAATAATAATTAAATCGTTCGATATGTCAACTTTATCTACCCAGTTTAAATCAGGCAATCAATTGTCATCACTTTCTATTGCCATCTGGCGTACCTCGCAAGCAGTTGTTTGGCTGATTGGAGCCACGATATTTTTTTGTCTCGTGTTTTTTCCTCCTACAGGAGTCCTGCTATTTTGGAATATCCTTATCCCCATTGCCCCAGCGCTGATCGTTGTTGCGGTGGGTCTTTGGCGAAATGTTTGCCCGCTCGCTACAACCACTCTTCTGCCAAGGCATCTTGGGTTATCCAAAGGAAAAAAAATGAGTGAGGTATTGCAGGGGAAACTTGGTTTAGTCGCTGCAATAGCTTTATTCGTCATTGTTCCTTTGCGCCATGCGGTCTTTAATGTTAACGGACAAGCCACTGCGGTCTTATTATTTGCGGCTGCCACCATTGGAGTGACCATGGGTTTTTTTTATGAATGGAAAAGCGCATGGTGTTCTACGTTGTGTCCTGTCCATCCTGTGGAAAAATTATACGGCAGCAATGTGTTATGTGCATTGCCCAATGCGCACTGTAGCCAATGTATGATGTGTACTATCCCCTGTCCCGATTCAACACCAAACATTCAAGCCAATTCATCACAGAAAACCAGCTATCATCGCATCAGTGGGGTTTTGGTTATTGGCGGGTTACCAGGATTTATCTGGGGATGGTTTCATGTTCCAGATCATAACTCTATCCTTGCGGCATCCGCAATAATTGACGTTTATAAAATGCCATTGGCCGGCTTGATGACTACACTGGTTTTATATTGGTTGCTTACAAAACTGGTCATTAGAAAATATGATAAAATACTAACTGCTATTTTTGCTGCCTCAGCAGTATCATGTTATTACTGGTACAGAATACCAATGTTAGTAGGTTTTGGGAAATATGAGGGCGATGGTTTATTGGTTAACCTCAGTAATAACATGCCCTATTGGGGAATTATACTCACCATTACTTCTACTACAGCTTTCTTTTTTTGGTGGATTGTAATAAGAAAACCAAATGGGAGTAGTTGGGTAATTAGACCGGTGTATGCTGAAAAGACATTATGATTTGAGAGTGCAATCGCAGCGCACGTCTTGCTTTCCTTTTTGATCGAAGAAGCCCAGTGCGGCATCTGGTTTTTTGCCATCGCTGATGGATTTTATTTCTTTCATAAGGCCCCACTCGGCTTCATGGCTTTCATAACTATAGCCCAACACTTGCCCGAAAACTTATCAAGAAACTCGCCCTTGATTTGTTCTTCCTTGCTCTTCTGCACGTTCCCTTTTTAGATTGCCTCTTGCCAATTGCGTATACGCTGGGTTTTTTTCCCGGTGCGCTATGCCTTGAAAGAACGGTGGCGAGTTGCTCGGATTTAAAATTTTTGGGAGAGAAGAGTGGGATTACCATTTTAAAATGAAATACAAGTAGACAAATCTTATGGATTGAATTTTAAGTCAAGCATTGTCTTTTGAAGATCTTGATGAACCCACCAACTGACGATAAAAGCAATCAGAGTTCCCTTCGTTTTTTAAAGGCAAAACATAGCTTAATGACTTTTTTATTAACTTAGCCTGTTTCATTTTCATTTTTTGCCCTTTCAAGCACACCATAGAGCCAATTGCCCGAAGTACACATGGAAGATTGTGTGTATCTTCTCAGTATTTTTTCTTTTCTCCATTGCTGCCATAGCACAAAATACAAAGGGTGACAAGCCGGTTTCCAATCAACGGCAAGTGCGCGAATCTAAAGGCAAAACACGTGCGCAAAAGGGAAACAAAAAACCCAAAACGAAAGACATTTCCGGAAGACGATTGCGAACAAAAGATAAATCTTCTGCCAATCGTGCCAATATTGGAATGCAACAACCGGATACCTATAGAGGAAGAAAAAAATCGCAGAGTGACAGAGCAGCCAAACCACAAGGCCGGATTTTTAGTGCACCTCCGCGTGACCGGCAACGTGCCTGGAAGGGTGATCTTTCTGGTTCACCAATACGAAGAATAAAGCCATCCAAATCAGGTGTTGCTCGGAGTAATGTTTATCCACAGCAGGGACCTTATGTTAACAATCCTTCCCAGACGCCAAAAAAGGAAAAGCCGAAAGTTTATACACGAACAGCATCAGGGGAAGTTCTGGTAAAGCGTAAACCTCAAAATAAACAACGAGCCTGGAAAGGTGATATAAAAGGAGGACCTATTGGTGCACCTTCGCACACAGGCCAGGTAAAAAATATATATCCACAATTTGGTGAGTATCAGAATCATCCGTCACGCAAACCACGCAGTTCAGAGAGAATCCAATCAGGTCCCATTGGTGTGGCGAGATATTTTAGTGCTTCGTCAAGTCCCTGGCCGGGAAAGAAAAAGAAAATGAAGCCGCGATCAGCATCTCAGTCGTATGTAAGTCGTGGTAAAAAGAATGTGTATTGGGGGAAATATTCTAAAAGTGGAAAAGCTGTTACTAGAGACATTACGGGCAAGCCCTTAAGAACTCGCAATTTTCACTCGACTCCGGCAGGACTGATCTCAAGAGATACACTCCGAACTTTTGGCAGAAAGCCAGGTGGTGACCGAGCCAGCAAGCAGACGGGTAGGGGTTTTGTTGCGAAGGGGAAAGCTCAAAATGCATGGACAGGAGATTTGTCTGGGAAAAAATTAAGGAGATCCAAACCCAGGACAACTCAAACCGCAGGCCAATTTGTCTTTCCAAGAAAACTATCTATTACAAAAAGTGGAGAGGTAGGAAAGCCATTGCCAGGTGGCGGTGTTTCAGCCCAACCGCGCAGGAGAAAAAGAGTAGAGACAAATAGCTTACCTGGGAGACCTCCGGGAGGTGGGGGAATAGCAGTTAGCAAATACCTGGGAAATCTTAAGGGAAGGAGAACCCCCAAAGGTGGGGGAAGTGAAAGTGGCAAGCTTTGGAATAATAACGGTCAACCAATCTATTTAAGTGGGAAGGGGGCGGAAGGAAGTATACGGGCGGGCAAGTTTCAAGGCAATTTTAAACGAGGGCAACTCACTCCAGGATTCTCCAGGCAAGGTGAGAGCTACTCTGGAAATATAAAATCCAGAAGACCTGTAAAAGGAGGGGGAAGTGTCAGCGGAAAACAATGGAACAACAAGGGGCAACCCATAGATGTAAATGGAGCTGGTAAAGGAACGATCGCGGGCTCAAAATATCAGGGCAACTTTAAAAGAAGCGAGCTTACTCCCAACTTCTCTTCTCAGGGAGCCGGTTGGGCTGGAAATATAAAAAGTAGAAGGCCTGAAAAAGGTGGAGGTAGTGTCAGTGGAAAACTATGGAACAATAAGGGGCAGCCCATTGATGTAAATGGGGCTGGTAAAGGAGCGATCGCAGGTTCCAAATATCAGGGCAACTTTAAAAGAAGTGAGCTTACACCTAACTTCTCTTCGCAGGGAGCTGGTTGGGCAGGAAATATAAAAAGTAGAAGGCCTGAAAAAGGTGGAGGTAGTGTCAGTGGAAAACTATGGAACAATAAGGGGCAGCCCATTGATGTAAATGGGGCTGGTAAAGGAGCGATCGCAGGTTCCAAATATCAGGGCAACTTTAAAAGAAGTGAGCTTACACCTAACTTCTCTTCGCAGGGAGCTGGTTGGGCAGGAAATATAAAAAGTAGAAGGCCTGAAAAAGGTGGAGGTAGTGTCAGTGGAAAACAATGGAACAATAAGGGGCAGCCCATAAATGTAAATGGAGCTGGTAAAGGAACGATCGCAGGCTCAAAATATCAGGGCAACTTTAAAAGAAGTGAGCTTACTCCTAATTTCTCTTTGCAGGGGGCCAGTTGGGCTGGAAATATTAAAAGTAGACGGCCACCAAAAGGGGGGGGCAGTGTCAGCGGGAAACTTTGGAACAATAATGGGCAACCTATTGATGTGAATGAAGCGGGTAGTGGTACGATCAAAGGCTCGCAATTTCAGGGCAACATCAAGACCCGCAGACCTGAGAAGGGAGGAGGAAGTGTTAGCGGAAAACATTGGAACAACAATGGTCAGCCTATTGATGTAAATGAAGCGGGTAGTGGTACGATCAAAGGCTCGCAATTTCAGGGCAACATAAAGACTCGCAGACCGGAGAAGGGAGGAGGTAGTGTCAGTGGAAAACTATGGAATAATAATGAACAACCTATTGATGTAAATGAAGCGGGGAGTGGTACGATTAAAGGCGCAAGATTTCAGGGTAACATCAAAACCCGCAAACCTGCGAAAGGAGGAGGAAGTGTAAGTGGAAAACTTTGGAATAATAATGAACAACCAATAGATGTAATTGAAGCCGGAAGTGGAACAATCAAAGCATCCCAATTTCAAGGCAGAATGAAAAAAGGTTACGTCCAGAACCCCAAGGCATCAAAACTGTCGACAAAAAAATTACGCCCTGATGAAACCACTTTTTCTGTTGCTGGTCTTGGCGTGAAAGTGAGAGAAGGACATTACAAGGACCGACCGAAGGCAACAGACGGCTCGATGCCAGGTATTGCTCCTGATAAGTCATCCGTAAAAGCAGCAGAATATGCTAAAGGAGTTAAGCTGCTATGGAGTTACAAACACAATCCAAACAGTGCTGATGGTGCTTTAAAAGGGTTCTATCCTGGCAAGGCCATTGCCCGGCTAGGTGACTACCAGGGAAATGTTAAAATGCACAAGTATAGTGGCAGCCAACTTCACCCAGATTCGAAATTTGCTCATAGCTTTCACGATAACGTGAAAGAAGAACGAACTCTTTTGATGAACATGAAGTTATTTTGGGCAAAGCTGTTCAAAAAGAGCGAAGGCCAACCGGAACATCTGAAAGAAAACATCAGGAAACCCAGATACGATAAAGGGGAGAAAGGAATGTGGTACGAATAGGTTAAACAATTGTAGTGGCTGGTGATGATGAAATGGAATGAATTGAAAGACGTAAATCAACTTGGAGGGTTAATAGAAGAATCGCAAAAACAACCCATCCTTATTTTCAAGCATAGTACAAGTTGTTCTATAAGCAATACGGCTTTGAGCAGGCTTGAAAGGAACTGGAACGAAAATGAAATGAAGGATGTGAAGCCCTATTTCCTCGACTTGCTTTCATATCGAAGCATATCAAATAAAATTGCAGGTCAGTTTTTTGTGGAGCATGAATCTCCTCAGGTTCTTTTAATACAACACGGTCAATCTGTTTATAATTGTTCTCACCTGGATATTGATTATAAAGGCCTGAGAGTCGAGATTGAAAAAAAAATCTTTCAAAAATAAAAGGCCACATTTTGCTTTAAACTTGCTGACAGACTTAAAGCAACGGGACAGGTTTGAGCCGCGTGTTTTAATTTTTGTTTCTGTTCAGGTGTTGCTATTAGTTTTTCATGAGTAAAGGTGATTTGAATCTCTGCTATTTTGCGAGGATTGGAGGACATGATTTTTACAATTTCTGACGTTAGTCCAGTGATATCAATTTTCTCCCGTTCTGCCACCATTCCCATGATGGTCATCATGCAACTGCTCAAAGCAGCACAAACCAAATCAGTTGGGCTGAATGCTTCACCTTTTCCATTGTTATCAACGGGCGCATCTGTGAGGATGGTATTCCCGGACTTTAGATGTGTGGCTTTTGTTCTTAAAGAGCCCAGATAAGAGGCCGAAATAGAGGTCATATTTGTAGAACTATGGTTTTTGTTGGAGATAAGCAAGAATTGTTGGTTTACTGCCACAAGAAAGTCGATATGGGGCGGTTTTACGTTGTTATTTTAGAAAATCAATTGCAGTATATATTTTTGATTTAAATTTAGCGGAAAGATTTCCGAAGAAATGGTCTTATCAGTCAAAATATCCTTAGCGACTTTTCTTTTACTTGCGATGTCCTATGCCCTTTATGGGCAGTCGGCAGATAGTTACGATTACAATTCAGAATTCACATGGGGTATCAACAAAAACTCTTCAGGCGGCCTGATAGGTGGTTTTACGTTTAAGAAAGCCAGAAAATTAAATGATTGGATGCTGGAAAGTTTTGGTATCGAGATCATGAATATCAAGCATCCGCAAGAAGTAAGAAGAAGTTCAAATTCTACGGGCAACTATTTTATCTACGGAAAAAGCAATTACTTATATGCCTTCCGATTTCAATATGGCCGTGATTTTATCCTGTTCAAAAAGGCATCTCAACAAGGAGTAGAAGTAAAAGCAGTTACCGCTATTGGGCCATCTTTTGGAGTGGTAGCACCCTATTACATTGAACGATCGGTAGACGCTAGTCTTTTTTCAACCAAGCATGAGCAGTATGATCCCAATAACCATGATCACGATTTCAGCAATATCCTTGGCACGGGTAACCTTTTTGAAGGTTTGGGGGATTCAAAAATTCAGATGGGAGGTAATTTTAAAGCAGCTTTGAATTTTGAACTGGGTACCGTTAAAAGTCAGGTGACCGGATTTGAAGTTGGCTTTTTGGTAGATGCTTATTTTAATAAAGTGGTTTTAATGCCCACCACAGTAAATCCTAGTGTATTTCCTACTATTTTTTTTACCCTCTTTTATGGTAGTAGGAAGTAAAACCTGCTTTAACAATTGATTATCAGGCTCTTCACATAAAAATTATTTGTACTTTTCTGTGACTACTTGCTCTAGATTGTATTCTATTCCTATATTTGAAATCCTAAACAAAGTATTATGGAAATTAAAAAGACTGAAAAAGCTGACTTAGAAAGGAAATCAAGTTTTTTCTTTAGCATTGGCCTTTTGATTGCCTTGTCCCTGGTAGTCATGGCCTTTGAGTGGAAGCAGTATGATGAGACATTGGCAGAGTTGGTGGGAAAAAACACGAATACTTTTGAAGAAATGCTGGAAGTGCCTCCCACAGATTTACCCCCTCCGCCTCCTCCCCAAATTCAGGCACCGGTTATTATTGAAGTTCCGGATGAAACTAAAATAGAGGAGGAACTGGATATAAAGTTCGATGTGGAAGCTTCTGAGGAAACAAAAGTACAAGAGGTAGTAGTAGTTGAAGAAGCAAAGGAAGAAGTTGACGAGATTTTTACAATTGTGGAAGAACCGGCCTCACCAAAAGGTGGAATGCCTGCTTTCTATAAATATGTAGGTGATAAAGTAAAATATCCTGCCCAGGCCAGAAGGATGGGAATTGAAGGAAAGGTTTTTGTGCAATTTGTGGTAGGAAAAGATGGATCAATTGGAGAAGTACAAGTAGTGAAAGGGATTGGTGCAGGTTGTGATGAAGAGGCTACAAGAATTGTTCAAGGATCTCCTGCCTGGACGCCTGGCAAGCAGCGCGGAAAAGCGGTAAAGCAAAGAATGGTTTTACCTATTACCTTTAAGCTAGGATAAGAGATGCGAAACGAATGAGTTAAAGGGACCCACTTTATGTGGGTCCTTTTATTTAATGATAAATCCAAGTAGTAAGCCTGTCAAAATAATTGACCAGGAGGGCATGCGGGAAAAGGCAAGTAGACAAAAAGTGCCGATTGTAAATCCAAAATTGGTGATGGAATTCTCCAGGGGTTGAAAAAGAATAATGGCGGCAGCAGCTACCAGCCCCGCGTTAGCAGCAAAAATTCCTTCTAATGAAGCCCGAATGGGTCTGAATTTCTTAAGGCTTTCCCATATTCGTATCATGAAGAATATCAGAAAAGTGCCTGGGAGAAAGATGCCAGCCGCAGACATGATGGCGCCTATTATTTTTCCGGTCAACCCATAATCGCGCATCGCCAATGCTCCGATGTAAGCACTGAATGAAAACACTGGGCCTGGAACGGATTGGGCCAATGCATACCCGGATAAAAACTCTTGAGAAGTGAGGTATTGTTTTGGAGCATACTGAACAAACTCAGTATAAAGCATAGGAGTTAAAACCTGACCACCTCCAAATATTAAACTTCCGTTGCGGTAAAAATTTTCGAACAGGCGAATAGGAAGTGCTTTTGTAATTCCTCCCAGCACAGCGGCAAAAATCAAAACACCGGCCCATAAGAAAAAATTTGACCAGGGAATATCGAATTTCTTTTTTTCCTCTTTCGGATGTGCTTTGTACTTGAAAGCGGTGACCGCACCCGCTATCAGCAAGGTGATCGGAAATACAAAAGGTGTTTTGATAAAATAGGAAGCAACCCCGGCAATCACCATCAACACCAGGCCAGTTCGGGTATTGACAGTTTTGATACTGATGCTGTAAGCCGCATAGCTAACAAAGCCAACTGCCATTGGTTGAATAAACCTTGTGAACTCTAATGAGATTTGTTTTTTTTCGAAGCTGGTCAGCAACAGACCTGCAGTTGTCATAATGATAACGGCTGGTAAAGCCCACACTAAAAGTGTCAGATAGGCAAGGCCTGCACCGCCTAAGCGATACCCGATGGCGGTTAAGGTTTGCGTGGAGGTGGGGCCAGGCAGAACCTGGCACAATGCATATAATTCATTGAGATCGTTTTCTTTCAGGTATTTTCTTTCAATGACAAGTAACTTTTGAAAATGGGCAATGTGGGCTTGAGGGCCACCAAAACAAGTAATGGACAATTTCAGAACATCCTTTAAGAAAATATAATATCGGATGCGCTGTACCAAGTTTTCAGGGTTATTTCTTCAGTCCTATTTCTTTCAGACGCTGGTTAAGAAAATCACCAGCCGTTATATCATCCCACAATTTTGGATGCTTAGAATCTACACAACCCGGCAATGCAGCAAGATCCGTTTCAGATCGCGGGTGCATAAAAAATGGAATGGAATAGCGGGGGTTATTCATTAGATGACGGGGAGGATTAACAACGCGATGAATGGTAGATTTCAACTTCTTATTCGTCAGACGCTCTAACATATCGCCAACATTCACAACCAGTTGTTCCGGCAGTGCTGTAATAGGAATCCATTTTCCATCATTCCGGAGTACCTGCAGACCGTCTGCGCTGGCACCCATAAGCAAGGTGATCAAATTAATATCGCCATGCTCCGCAGCACGCACAGCATCGGCAGGTATTGCATCGGTATTCTCAATTGGAAAATAATGAATAGGCCTTAGTATACTATTGCCATGCCTGACCCTGGATTCAAAGTAATCTTCGGGAAGATCCAGATAAAGAGCAATTGCCCTCAGAATTTGTACACCGGTTTTCTCTAATCTGCGATATACGTCCAATCCAATTTCTTCGAACTTTGGCAGTTCCGTGGGCCACACATTATCGGGGTATTCTTTTTTGATGGGACCGTTGCCATTAACCTGCTGACCAATGTGATAAAATTCTTTTAAGTCACCAGTGTTTCTTCCTTTAGCATGCTCTTTTCCTTTTCCGGTATACCCTCTTTGACCAGCAAGTCCAGGTATTTGATATTTCTGTTTGATTGAATCCGGTAATGCGAAAAACTTTTTAATGATTCTATATAACTCTTCAGAAAGATCAGGGGTGAGGTAATGATTGCGAATAGCAACAAACCCAATGTTGTTATAAGCCGCACCAAGATTCTGGATAAATGCAGTTTTACTAACCGTATCCCCATTGGTGAAATCAGCAAGGTCTAATGATGGAACTTCATCATAAAGTATTTCGGCCATTGGACAACGTATTGATCTATGCAAGCTAAATAATTTTGGGTAAATTTACTGTTGGGTGCTTCTTGCCCGATTTATTCATCCTTTCAACTAACTCACCTAACGTAAAAATTATGAGACCTATTAGCCGCAGAAAATTTGTAGTGGATGCTTTGAAAGTATCAGCGATTACAGCAGTGGGAACTCCTTTGTTATTGCAGACAACAAAATCCGTTGCCCATACAGGACCCACAACAATGATGGGATTGCAGTTCTCCCAGGTGGCATTGCCATATGGGTATGCAGCATTGGAACCCAGTATTGATGCCCTGACGATGGAAATACATTATAGCAAGCATCACGCAGCTTATGTTAAAAATGTAAATGATGCTATTACAGCTGAGAACATTTCTTATACAAGTGAACAGGAATTCTTTTCCAATGCTTCAAAACTCTCAGCTAAAGCACGCAATAACGGAGGCGGAGTGTGGAACCACAATTTCTTTTGGCAAGTGATGAAGCCTGGCAGTGTGGCGCCCACAGGTAAAGTAGGAGATGCTATCACAGGGGCTTTTGGATCTTTCGATAAATTCAAAGAGCAATTCACACAGGCTGCGATGACGCGCTTTGGATCGGGTTGGGCCTGGTTGGTAAGTGATGGAGGCAAATTGAAGATCGGTTCAACGCCTAACCAGGATAATCCATTGATGGACCTGCCTGCCGGACAGGCAGGCCTAAGTGACCTAAAGGGAACTCCTCTTTTAGCCATTGATGTGTGGGAACATGCGTATTATTTGAAATATCAGAACAAGCGCAACGAATACATTGCTAACTGGTGGAATGTTGTAAACTGGGACGAAGTAGCGAGGCGGTTAAGGTAAGTTCGGACATTTATAGAATCTTCTGCTTTTTTGACGAGGGACGATAATCATTTTACTAACTGGGCTTACGAAAAATAATTAGCGTCTTTGCCCCAAAAGGATGCCTTTGGCACGAGCGCTTGCGTGGGATTTGTGAGATGGGGCGAAGCCTGTCTGCCGAACAGGCAGGCAATCTCCTAATTGGGGGATCGCCTGCCTACCGTACCATTGTGGCAGGCAGGCTTCGCCCTCCCCGCTTCCTTCGCTGGCACCTGCTTGTCCGGTAGGCAGGCTTACAATGACATCTTTCGTTTGTATTTGATAATCATAGCATTACCGGTTGAAGATCATAACCATACTTGGAAGCTTCCCTCATTAGCACTGTTAATTTTCTAGCCCTTTGTTGTTCGGGATTTCTCTCGAGCTTGGTTTTATCATATGGACATTTTTCTTTCACCATTTTGTAAAAGATAACAGCGAGTTTTCGGGCCACTGCCTTTATTGCTTTTTTTGAACCCTTACGAACTGCCAGCCTTTTATAAAGTTGTCCTAAAGGACCTTTGTTCTGCCACATGGTCTGGGCGGCTAGTCGAAAAGCCTGCGTTGCCTTGTTGTTGGTAAATCTTTTTTCACGTCCCAAAAGTTTACCTCCTGATATTTTTGGCCTTGGACTTAAGTTCAGCCAACTGGTAAAATGTTCTGGTGTTCTCCATTTATTCATATCCGTTCCGGTGACCGACATGATTTCAAGAACACTGATTTCTTTAAGTCCGTCTACGGCTGTAACATCCACACCAAGTATACGCTCCAGATAAGCCTTCAGATTGACAGCGTATTCGTTTTTCTTGTATAGATCTTCTTCTTTTTAATCTCGGATAAAGAGCCATTCTCATCTGAAGGCATCATTCTCTTTAAAACATCCTCAATTAACAACTCATAGGTTTTCATTTTACTTTTCAAAAAATCAAATACTTCTAATTGATTCTGCAACACAACTGTGAATTGCTTTTTGTGAAGGCCCTTCAGCGATTGCAGTAATTCATCTATCGTGGCTTTTAATTTAGAAGTATTCACAAGGGATAGCAGTTTTTCTGGATCAGTAATCCCTAATGCAATTCCCCTTAGCAACTTCATCCCTGCCGCTCCTTCTATATCACTGATAACATGTTGTACCTTGATATTCATTTGTGTTAGTATTTTGTGAATCCGGTTCAGTGTGTCATTCTTCATTTTCTGAAGAACATTCCTTTCGTGGATATACGTTTTCAATTCCCGGTACAAGTCCGAAGCGATGAGGGAGGAGCGCAGCAAGCCATGAGCATGAAGCTGATGAAGCCATTGGCAATCCTTTACATCGGTTTTTTGGGCAACTACATTTTTAAAATGCCTTGGATTGGTTAAGGTTACTTTCAGACCCTCCTGTTCAAGTACTTCATAAACAGCCATCCAGTGAACCCCAGTGCCTTCCATGGCAACATCGGTTATTCCTTCGGATTTCAGAGTCTTAGCTAGCTTGATGAGATCTTCACTGAACCCTGTCGACTCCAATAATTTCTGTTGTCCGGAAGGATCCGAGTAAGAAACCATCATGAGCATGCTACCGATATCAATTCCGGCAGCATGAGGATTGAGGATAGCGAGTGGATTTTGTGTTGGTTGATTTGAGGTTTTTACCATAACTTTATCTTGTTATTTGTTAATAATAATGAAGCATGGCAGCTCTGTTGCTGTAGGAAGAAAGTAGAAGCTTACAAACATGGTGTTGTTTAATGTTACCATTAGCAACCCGATAATATTTTTTTCAGAAAACAACAGTCCCAAACTCGCGAACGGGCTCCTAAGGCACCAAAAGCAAAACGGGTTTTGTAGCTGCCATGCCTTTTGCGAAAGCAATTTACGTCATCACTAATTTTTTCCTTGAGCCAAGGTGATTAACTCGCGATGACGTTAAATTTTTGGTTTTGAGTAACATCAGTTACTTAGGTCGTTTGCATCTAAAATTCACCTTAATACTCATTACCTTTGCCCATTAGTTAAATTGAAATGAAAGAAGTACGTGTGCGTTTTGCGCCTAGTCCGACCGGGGCCTTGCATATTGGTGGTGTAAGGACTGCCCTTTATAATTATTTGCTGGCGCGCAAGTTTAAGGGTACCATGATTTTGCGCATTGAGGATACAGATCAAACACGCTTTGTTCCGGGTGCCGAAGAATATATTTTAAACTCCCTTGAGTGGACCGGAATTAAAATTGATGAGGGTGTTGGCAAAGGCGGGCCGCACGCACCCTATCGCCAATCGGAGCGCAAATTAATTTATCGTCAATATGCGCAGAAGCTTCTTGACGAAGGGAAGGCCTACTATGCATTTGACACGCCTCAGGAATTGGAAGACACGCGTGAGCAATTGAAAGCGAAAGGAATATCCAATTTTCAATATGACAGCACTACGCGAGTGCAAATGAAAAATTCATTGACCTTGCAGTCAGAGGAGGTGAAGCAAAAATTAGCGGCAAGTGTAGCGTATGTGGTCCGTTTGAAAGTGCCAGCTAAGGAGCAGATTCGTTTGAATGATTTAATCCGTGGCGAGGTAGTGGTGGACTCCTCTCAGATAGATGATAAAGTATTAATGAAATCAGACGGGATGCCCACCTATCACCTGGCAAATGTTGTTGACGATTACCTGATGAAGATATCTCATGTTATCCGGGGGGAGGAATGGTTGCCATCGGCCCCGCTGCACCTGCTGCTGTATCGATATCTGGGATGGGAAAAGGAAATGCCAGCGTTCGCACATCTTCCCTTATTGTTAAAGCCAGATGGCAATGGTAAACTTAGTAAGCGTGATGCTGATAAGATGGGCTTTCCGATTTTTCCATTGGATTGGACGGATCCAACCTCAGGCGAGCTTGCCAAAGGATATAAAGAATCAGGCTACTTACCTGAAGCGCTGATTAACTTTCTTGCTTTTCTGGGGTGGAACCCTGGAACTACACAGGAAATATTTTCCATGGATCAATTAATTGAAGCCTTTACCATTGAAAGAATTGGTAAGGCCGGTGCGAAGTTTGACATTCAAAAGGCACAATGGCTGAATCAGCAATACTTAAAGGCAAAATCGGATGAAGAACTAACTGCATGCTTGCTGCATTCTTTAGCCGCTGAAAAAATAGAATGCTCAAAAGAAAAAGCATTGAAAATTTGTGGTGTGATGAAAGAGCGAGTTACGTTTCCTCAGGATTTTTGGCTGCAAGGCAAATTCTTTTTTCAGGCACCTATAACATTTGATGAACAAGTGGTTGCCAAAAAATGGAACGATGATGTGGTTAAGGTATTGAGTGCTTATCGCGAGGCACTTATTAAAACTGAAAACGTCACTGCAGAAGTGGCCAAGTCAACACTTGAAACCGTGACAACAGAGCTTGGCATTCCAACGGGAAAAATCTTACAGGCTCTTCGGACTGCTATCACAGGCGGAGCATCGGGTCCTGATCTGATGATGACGATTGAAATTTTAGGGAAGAATGAAGTAGTCAGTAGAATCAGCTATGCGTTGAAAAATTTAAAAGTAAAAGTAAAGTAGAACCCATGCCAAAGAAAACAGACCTGCCTGCCGGCAAGGCAGGTAAACCCAGCAAAAAGCAAGGCAAAGCCCGCGTGCATCGCGATCTGGATGGCCTTGAAGTATCCATCAACCAGTTTGGAGAATTGAAAACGAATATGAACATTGAGAAGATCAATGAATTTTTGGATAAGAATGTAGCCGACAAAAAATTCGAGGATCGAGAAAAGGGAAAGAAGAAAAAGGAGAAATAGGTACTGCCGCCCCCCATAACCTTTTATACAATTATCTCTTATTTCCAGGTTTCTAAGACGAAAAGAAACACTTCCAACAACCTATCGGTAGAGTATTTCGTTTTTAGAATACGTTTATTAAAATCAAGACTATGCCAGCATCACACGTAATCGATTATCAAATCAAAGGAGAAAGTATTCAGATTGTGGAGGTAGAGCTTGATCCTTTGGAAACTGTCATTGCAGAAGCAGGCGCAATGTTGTTTATGGATGACGGTATTCTATTCGAAACAAAAATGGGAGATGGTTCGAATCCCAATCAGAGCCTCTTTGATAAGTTATTATCAGCCGGAAGCAGAGTGCTTACCGGAGAGTCTCTTTTTATGACGCACTTCACAAATCGCGGGAGCAGAAAAGCAAAGGTTGGATTCTCTGCTCCCTATCCGGGCACAGTCATCCCCATTGACCTGGCAAAAATGCGTGGTAACGAAGTGATTGTTCAGAAGGATGGTTTTTTATGTGCTGCCTATGGAACTAAACTCAGTATTGTCTTCAATAGAAAGATTGGGGCAGGCCTTGTGGGTGGCGAAGGATTTATTTTACAAAAACTACAGGGGGATGGGTTGGCTTTTGTGCATGCCGGTGGAACTTTAATTGAACGTACGCTAAATAATGAAACACTTCGTGTTGACACGGGTTGTGTGGTAGCCATGGAGTCACAAATTGATTTTGATGTAGAGTCCACTGGAAGTTTAAAGTCCATGATTTTTGGTGGAGAAGGAATCTACCTGGCAACACTGAAGGGAACAGGCAAAGTGTGGCTGCAATCTATGCCGATTAGAAAACTGGTTCAGGCATTAGCCCCATATGGCGGAAATAGCCGAAAAGAAGCCAGTTCTATTTTGGGAAGTTTCCTGGAGAGATAATATTTGTTTTTAATGAAACATACGGGGTGCCAGCATAGGCACCCTTTTTTTATATTCCCTATACTCATCCCCAAATTTTTGAATGAGTTTTCTTTCTTCGAGTTTAATACCAATGATCAGATATATGAAAATACAGCACACTGAAATTAAGGTAGGCAGATTGGGGCTAAAGAAAAAGAATCCGGATACAATAAGTATAGTACCAGAATAAATTGGGTGGCGTACCTTATTCAAAATCCCGTTGGCGGAAAAAACTTCTTCCTCTTCGCTCAACCCCAGAAATGATTTCAATTTATACTGACGGAATGCAGCATTAATAACAAAAACACCGAAGGTGGCCAACATTAAACTTACATATCGTACAAGTCCTTTGCTTTCAAAAAAGGGAACAGCAGAAATGCTGCCATTTAAAAATAATAATCCTGAAAGCCCAAGCGAAGATAGAATGGTATAGGCCAGCCGATACAGATGAAATTTAGTTTGCAACTTCTTCTTGAAAAATTCTTTGACAAGGTTTAATGCTAATAGACTGTGTATTAAGAAATAGGCAACCCAGGCAAGAATAAGAAGAACATAGATCATCTTTAAAGGTAGTTGTTTGATCGTCATCATACCAAAAGCTCTGGCGAAATCGTTAACTTTAGACGTCTTAATGAGTACTATGAGTGCTATAAAAATTGGTCTGATCCGCGAAGGCAAAACGCCACCTGATAAACGCGTTCCGTTTACGCCATTGCAAGTGGAAGAAATTGAACAACGGTTCCCTGATGTGAAGGTAGTTTGTCAAAAGAGTTCGATACGGTGTTTCGGGGATGATGAATATCTGGAATTAGGCATAGACGTGATGAAGGACATAGATGATTGTGATATTTTAATGGGAATAAAAGAAGTGCCTATCTCTGAATTGATCAGGGGAAAGATCTATTTATTTTTTTCACATACTATAAAAAAGCAGCCCTACAATCGAAAATTGTTACAAGAGGTGTTGCTGAAAAAAATAAGATTGATTGATTATGAGGCGTTAAAAGATAATCAGGGGAACCGCACCATTGCTTTTGGCCGATTTGCAGGTATTGTTGGAGCTTACAATTCTTTATGGACCTACGGAAAACGTTATGGCAAGTTTTCGTTGCGAAGAGCATATGAATGTTTCGATATAAACGATTTGAAGCTAGAGCTGAGGAAAGTAAAACTACCTTCCATAAAAATCATTTTAACAGGTGCTGGCCGGGTAGGGAAAGGCGCGATGGAAACATTGGACACGGCTGGAATCAGAAAAGTAAATCGCCACGATTTTCTTAACCGTCAATTCGATGAGCCTGTCTATGTTCAATTGAGCAGCGCTGATTATCACACGCGCAAAGAAGGCGGACATTTTAACCGGGAAGAATTTCATAAGGAGCCTGAGCGTTACCTATCGCACTTTTCTGAGTTTTTAAAAGAGACGGATATTCTTTTGGCAGGAGCGTATTGGAATCCCAAAGCGCCTGTATTATTCACCCGGAAAGAAATGACGCAACCTGATTTTAAAATTAAGATCATAGCAGACATCACGTGTGATATTGGCGGGTCGATACCGAGTACGAAAAGATCCAGTTCAATTTCTGATCCGATTTACGATTATGATTCAGCGACCGACTCCATTCAGCCTCCCTTGAGCAATGATAAACATGTAACTGTGATGGCGGTTGATAATCTTCCGTGCGAATTACCACGGAGTGCTTCAGAAGAATTTGGCCGCGATCTCATAGACCGCATTTTGAAACCTTTGTTGGAAGAGGACATTGATAAAATAATTGAACGAGGTACGATCACATCCAATGGTAAACTAACCACCCGATTTGAATATCTTCAGGAGTACGTGAATGGCACGGATTAATTTTTGAATGTAGATTTGTGTATTCAGAATTTTTTTATCGCCTTCTGAAATCGTCAATCTTAAAATCTACTCTATTCTCGTTAAATTTGCATCATGTTGTTATACAACGAAACCATTGGAATTGACAAAGAGATTGAGCTGGAATGGCTGGCCTGGATGAAGGAAATCTATATTCCTGAAATGAGGAGCACCGGAGTGTTTGTTGATTTTAAGATTTATAAAGTATTGACACACGATGATGAGAGTTCGGTGTCCTATTGTGTTCAGTGCTTTACGCCAACCATTGAACAATTCCAACATTATTTAGCAGTATTTGCTCCTGTGCTAGCTGAAAAGCACCATCAAAAATTTAAGGATCGCCACGTGGCGTTCCGCACGTTGTTGGAGGGAGTAGAATAACCTCATTCTCTTACTTTTTTAAATGATGTTTAATCTGTTCTTCCTCGAGAGAACAGTTGGTCCACTCATTGTCCATTTTGGCTCCGTATTTTTTATAGAAGTTGATGGCAGGTTCATTCCAATCCAACACCTGCCACATCATGCCGGTGCAATTTTCATCCAGCGCCTTTTGCATGGTGCGATCGAAAAGTAATTTGCCAATGCCACTGCCTCTTTCTTTTTCGGTTACGATAATGTCTTCCAGGTAAAGTCGTTTTCCTTTCCAGGTGGAATAGCGCCAGTAGTAGAGAGAAATCCCAACAATGCCGTTTTCATTCTCGGCCACAAAAAATCCGTAAATTGGATTTGGCCCAGTGCCATCTTGTTCCATCATGGCGACCGTGTTGGTCACTTCATGTGGGGCATTTTCATAGGCGGCCAGTTCCTTGATAAGTTCCAGCACACCTGGTAAATCTTTTTTTTCTCCAGTTCGAATATTCATGCTACAGAAAGAATATGGATACGAAGTAAAGAAGTTATTTCGAATTTTGGGTTTTCAAATTTAACTAAAAGGATTTGATCTGAAAGTAGATATTATCACTGGAATGAGAACTCAGGATGTAACCCAAAGCATAAAAAGGCGGCATGGTCGCTTTAATTTTAGTAGCGGGGACAGGACTCGAACCTGTGTCCGCCAGCTGGCGGATATGAGCCCAACTTGTATTATTGAAGTATTATTGTTTTAGAATATTTTGGTGTATAAAAACTCTGCCGCGTGCTGACTTGAGTTCTTTTTCGCGTTTCATAGCTTCTGCTTTGGTTGAAAATTGTTCGGAGTAAACTAAAGTCCAAGGTCTGAATTTAATGGTCCAACCTTTGGTAGCAAGTTCATTGTGAGAAATGAACCGAGCATTTAAATCGGAAGTATATCCGATATAGATTTTATTAAAGGGTCGGGAATATAGAACGTAAACCCAAGACATAAAAAAAGCGACCCTGGTCGCTTTAATTTTAGTAGCGGGGACAGGACTCGAACCTGTGACCTTTGGGTTATGAGCCCAACGAGCTACCAACTGCTCCACCCCGCGATATACTTTAAAACGTTTTTTTACTATTTCCCTCCTCGAACCAGTGTCCGCCAGCTGGCGGATATGAGCCCAAGGAGCTACTCCCGATAGCTATGGGGACTCCACCCCGCGATATATTTAGAACGTTCTTTTTTCCTAATTTCCCTCCTCGAACCAGTGTCCGCCAGCTGGCGGATATGAGCCCAAGGAGCTA
>ERZ1292625.6-Hain-H41-01um-R1-6-length-535477-cov-7_pt1 | contig 214610 bp, 247 predicted proteins | sample MGYA00564400_ERZ1292625 | MGnify/ENA primary metagenome ERZ1292625 (study PRJEB36523, sample SAMEA6512639) | groundwater metagenome | collected 2019-01-08 | study: AquaDiva: Metagenomics assemblies of 32 groundwater samples | reverse complement strand
TCTTCGTATTGTCGTGTAAAAAGACAAAGCCCCTGCAAATGAGTAATGAGTCGCGGCGTGCCAAATCGCTGAGTATAGAAAAAATTCCAAAACCCCTCGCGTCCGATCTGAGCTACACGTGCACCGAGCGCTTCCCCTTGGTTATCCGAAAGCGCATGGGGTACACGCACCACAATCGTAAAACGATTACCTTGTAACTTTCCAATAGTGATAATTCCGTGCCCACGAGAAATATTTTTTAAAAAAAGCTTCCCAGGGAATGACGCGCCCAGTACTTGCTCGTCGGTTGCGTGGCGAATACTGATACGTTGTGAGGTGATCGCAAAACGATCTTTGATACCTGCATGGCGGATATATTTTTCTTCAATATTCCAATGACGGGCAAGGGCGCGCTTTGCATCAAGTGTCGACATCCCCGCCTTCACTAAATCAGCATATATGTTGGGTCCGGTACCGGAAATTTGCTTGTTCGTCGCAAGCTCCACTGTGCGCACCTTACCGTTTTCTGCGATTTCTTCAACGATAAAATCGGATGGAAATAACCGCAGATACCCGACTGGACGATCAGTGGGAAATACACCCTCGATGCCAATTATTTGGAATACTCGATCATCATCAATAAATGGTGATCGAGCAAAAAGCTCGGGAGACTTTTGTCGCACCTCATCAAGCAAGTCTTGTTCACGCTGATACGCCTCCTCAGAAAGCATACGACCAACCTATCATGAAATACTATGCTAGACCATAAAGGCTATCTTTTGCACAGTTTTTTTGACGACGCCTCATGCCTCACGTACTCTCGAAACTATGGAGCCTTCTATATATAGTATTTCTGCCTCGCACCAAAGCTGGCCTCTACTCCTCCGAGAGTTGCCGCCCAAGGCAATACCTGCGGCACTCCATATCAAGGGCTCGCTTCCCTCGCCTGACGCGCTCATTGTGGCAATTGTGGGCAGCCGCAACCCTACCCGCTACGGCAAAGATATGACCGAAGAGATCGCGCGAGCACTCGCACGCCGAGGCATCATCATCGCATCAGGCATGGCGCGCGGCGTTGATACTATCGTGCATCGTGCAGCACTTGCGGCAGGCACACCAACCGTCGCGGTACTTGGCTCCGGGCTTTCTGAAAAGGTAATTTATCCCAAAGATAATATTGGTCTTTCGCGTGAGATTGCCGAGAAAAATGGCGCAGTCATATCCGAATACGCCAATGACCAAAAACCCGAGCTCTGGACATTTCCCCAAAGAAATCGTATTATTGCGGGCATCGCGAAAGCTGTCATTGTGACCGAGGCTGGCGAGAAATCTGGCGCACTTATCACCGCGCGCTTCGCCCTTGAATACGGGCGTGATGTGCTCGCCCTGCCAGGGCAGATGACAAGCCCCCTCTCGCGCGGTACCAACACTCTTTTAAAAGAAGGGGCGACACCAATCACCAGTATTGATGATATCTTTGAGGCACTTGGTATCGCCGCAGAATCCACCTCGAGCAAAGATCGTATCGAACGCTCACCTGACGAACATGCAATACTCGAGGCGCTCACCGAAGAGCTCTCAACCGATGAAATTATCAAACATACCCAACTAACACCAGGCGCGGTACTCGCCAGTACCACATCACTCGAGATTGAAGGTATGATTAAACAAACAGGAGGCATTTGGAGAAAATTGCTATAACCATATGGCCACAAAAACAAAATCAAAACCGAGAGCAAAAAAATTAAAGACACTCGTCATCGTCGAGTCACCCACCAAAGCGAAAACTATTTCGCGTTTTTTGAGCTCTGCCTATATCGTTGAATCAAGCTTTGGTCATATCCGCGACCTGCCAAGCTCCAGCCTCGGTATCAATGTCGAAGAAGACTTTGCGCCCAAATACATTATCCCTCGCAAAAAAAGTCCCGCGGTAAAAACTTTGAAGGCCGCGGCAAAAAAAGCGAGCCGCATTATCCTTGCGACTGACGAGGACCGTGAAGGAGAAGCAATCGCCTGGCACCTAGCTGCCGCCCTCAATATCGAAACACCCGAACGCATCGTATTTCATGAAATCACCAAAACCGCTATCGAAGAAGCGCTCTTGCACCCGCGTCCGCTCGATCTTCATTTGGTTGACGCACAACAGGCACGTCGCATCCTTGACCGCCTCGTGGGCTATAAGCTCTCGCCTTTTTTATGGAAAAAAGTCATGCGCGGCTTGTCAGCTGGCCGTGTACAATCGGTAGCATTGCGCCTGATTGTTGAACGCGAACGCGAGCGCGAAGCATTCCAAAAACAAGAATATTGGACAATCGGTGGATCATTTTTAACACCTTCACGTGAACAATTTAGCGCAGAGCTAGTTTCTCTTGAAGGTAAGTCTCTTGAAAAATTTGATATATCGTCAGAAGATGCTGCGAAAACTATTGAGAAAAAACTCGCTGACCGTGAATGGCTCATCGAATCAGTCGAGAAAAAGCGATCATCACGAGCGCCCACAGCCCCCTTTACTACGAGTACACTCCAGCAGGAAGCTTCACGCCGCCTGCGTTTTAGTGCAAAGCAAACCATGATGCTCGCCCAACAACTCTACGAAGGTATTGAGCTCGCCGAAGGCTCGGTAGGTCTCATCACCTACATGCGTACCGACTCGACCAATCTTTCGGTATCGTCGCAGACGGCAGCGCGTGAATATTTAACCAGAGAATTGGGTACCGAGTACGCCATGGAAACGCCACGTGTGTATAAAACAAAATCAAAAGGTGCACAGGAAGCGCACGAGGCAATCCGCCCATCTGATGTATGGCGCACACCCGAATCAGTAGCGCCCCACCTCGATCCCAAGCAAGCTAAACTCTATGAGCTTATCTGGCGGCGGTTTGTCGCCTCACAAATGCCCAACGCTATCTTTGATGTCTCGACGATCATCGTCGCCGACAAAAAAGAATCGGGTACCAAATTTCGGACTTCAGGCCAGATCATTTCTTTTGATGGTTTTTTGAAAGTATGGAAAACAAAATCTGAAGAGCTCGAGCTGCCCGACGTAAAAGAAAACCAAATCGTCTCGCTCGAATCTATCGATCCACTGCAACACTTTACCGAACCTCCCGCCAGATACTCTGATGCGACGCTCGTAAAAGTGCTTGAAAAAAATGGCATTGGCAGACCATCAACCTATGCGCCAACCATCTCAACGATCATCGAACGCGGTTATGTGGTGCGAGATCCTCAACGCCGCTTTCAACCCTCAGAAGTTGGCCTCATCGTCAACGATTTGATTGTAGAGCACTTCCCGGAAGTAGTTGATCTTACCTTTACTGCCGGCATGGAAGAAGAGCTCGACCAAATCGCCGAAGGTGAGAAAGAATGGATGCCGATCATCAAGAAATTTTATGAACCGTTTGCAAAGCACTTGGAAGAAAAATATGAAACGGTAGAGAAACGCGAGATGACCGAGCCCGCGGGCGAGGACTGCCCAAACTGTGGCAAGCCCATGATCATCCGCCATGGTCGCTTTGGCAGATTTATCGCGTGCTCGGGTTTTCCTGATTGTAAAACCACCAAGACTCTTCCGCCAAAATCTATTGGCGTAAAATGCCCCGAGTGCAATGAGGGTGATTTGGTAGAACGCAAAACGCGCCAACGCCGCCTTTTCTACGGCTGCTCACGTTACCCGACCTGCAAATACGCCACATGGAAACGTCCCGGCAATCCTGATGCTGAAGGCGAAGAGCCGAAGAAAGAAGATGATAAAGATCAGGACCAAGACGACGAATAATATATGCATAAAACGTGGGATCAATTTGCACACTCACTTATCCGCTTCTCGGAGACCGAACGGATTCTTATTAAAAAAGCATTTGATCTTTCAGTAAGTTCACATGCAGGCCAAATGCGCGCCTCGGGCGATCCGTACATCACGCATCCAATCGCCGTCGCCGAAAAACTCATCACCCTCAAACTCGATGCGCCCGCGATTGCAGCAGCGCTCCTACATGATGTACTCGAAGATACCGAGCTAACCAAAGAAGAGGTCGAGCGTGAACTTGGGTCAGAAGTAGCGTTTTTGGTAGAGAGCCTGACAAAGTTTGATCGCGTGCGTTATCGCGGATTTGAGCGAGCCGCCGAATCAATGCGCAAAATGTTTTTGGCAGTCGCCGAAGATATTCGTGTTGTTATCATTAAACTCGCTGACCGTCTTCACAACATGCATACACTCGGGGCATTGGCACCTGAAAAACAAAAACGCATTGCTACCGAAACCCTTGAGATCTATGCGCCGCTTGCCTATCGCCTTGGCATGGGTGAGATGAAAGGCGAACTTGAAGACCTTGCCTTTCCTATCATCTATCCAGTGGAGGCAAAAAAACTTGCCGCCGATGTCAAAAAAATATTACCTACACGTACCGAATATGTCGCGCGTGTAGCGCCTCTCGTCGAGCGTGAATTGCACGCGGGTGGCGTTTCCCATGCTTCTGTAAATTTTCGAGAGAAACACTACTATAGTCTTTGGAAAAAACTCCAGCGCTATGACAATGATATCTCACGCATTACTGACCTCGTCGCACTTCGCATCATCGTCGACACCGTCGAGCAATGCTATCAGGCTCTCGGCATTATCCATGCTGCTTGGCGCCCTGTACCCGGCCGCATCAAAGATTATATTTCGATGCCAAAGCCCAACGGCTACCAGTCACTTCATACCACTGTTTTTTGCGAAGATGATATCATGGCTGAATTTCAAATCCGCACACGCGCCATGCACGAAGCGGCTGAGTTTGGTGTCACCGCCCATTGGGCATATGTTGAGGGTGGCAAACCAAAAGCGGGCGTAAAGGTAGCAGAGGAAAAAATTGCGTGGATCCACAAACTTCAAGAATGGCAACGCGACTTTGCCGAAGGCGCATCAAATGAAGAATTTGTCGAAGCGTTAAAAATCGATTTTTTCCGTGACCGTATTTTTGTACTCACTCCCCGCGGTGAGGTTATCGATCTACCTGAGGGTGCGACACCTATTGATTTTGCCTATCACGTACACTCCGAGATCGGCGATCATATGACGGGCGCAAAAGTAAATGGCAAGATGGTGCCTTTTACCTACGCGCTTGCCTCGGGCGACACCACAGAAGTCATCACTGCAAAAAATGCAAAACCAAATCCCGACTGGCTCACTATCGCACGCTCTTCGGTCGCTCGCGGGCATATCCGCGCTGCATTGCGCCGTATGGGCATTGAGCCGGTAACGATACGTCGATCAAACGCGCGTGCCATCAAGTACTCAACGCTCAAAATTACGCGCGTGAGCCGCGTGGGTCTTCTCAAAGAAATTGTTACCCTGTTAACTCGCGAAAAAATAAATATGCAAAAGACTGATGCGGATGCAAAGAATCCCATCATGACAATCGAGTGTAGTATACCCAAGTCATGCGATACCAAAAAACTTATCGCGCGATTGCGACGCATCAAAGGCGTAAAAGAAGTCGAGCTTATACCGTAAACTGTTCCTCGGTCGCCTGCGCCATACGCTCACTCTCGAGACGTTCTTCGCGCTCACGCATCAATTTAGCGGTGATGCCGTAGAGTTCTTCGTCTGAGAAAAATTCAATTGAAATTTTGCCTTTGCCACCTGCTTCTTTGTGAATCTCAACACGCGTACCAAGTACGTTACCAAGACGCTCTTCAACCGCGCGAGTCTCCGCACTCGGCAAATCTTCTACTTTGCGTGCGCGCTCGCGGGCAATGCGGCGCGAGATACGTTCTGCTTCACGCACCGAGAGATGGTGATCAAGGATATCAAGAAAAAGCTCTTTTTGTTCCTCGGGTCTCGTAGATAACATGAGCAAGGGGCGCGTATGGCCTTCGGATATTTTCCCCTCGCGCACTGCTTCCTGCATGTCTTGGGGTAGCATCAAAATACGAATAGTATTAGCAATCGATTCGCGTGACTTGCCTACGCGTCCTGCAATCTCAGGTTGCGTCATTGCAAACTCGTCGATGAGGCGTTTGTAGGCAATGGCGCGTTCAATCGCATTGAGATCCTGGCGTTGCACGTTTTCAACAAGTGCCAATTCGAGACGAATTTTTGCTGGTTCTTCGCGGCGAATAGTGACAGGAACTTCGCGCAAACCTATCATCTGCGATGCACGAAAGCGACGCTCGCCCGCTACCAGCTCGTAGGTAATCTGTGTACCGGTCTCACTTTCGCGCTCAATGCGCGAAACTACAAGCGGCTGCAAAATACCATACTGCCGAATAGATTCAGCGAGCCCCTTGAGGGCCACCTCGTCGAATTCAGTACGAGGCTGATAGGGATTGGGTTTTATCTTCTCGGTCGGTATCCAGAAGACACTTTCTTTTTCTTTCAATTCATCGGGCATGCATTCAGGATAGAGAAATATTGGAAAAATGACAACGGGATGCTAGGATATCCGCATGCCGCGGTGGCGGAATTGGCATACGCGCACGACTCAAAATCGTGTGTCCTTACGGGCGTGTGGGTTCGACTCCCACCCGCGGCACCCGATTGGAAATTGCAAGTTTGAGATGACCGCCTCGCTTCGCTCGGCGACTAATTTGTATTCAATTTTGGGGGCAAAAACGAATTGGTAGTTTCGCATTTTAAGAAAAGAAAAAAATAATCATTGGATTCATAAGATTTAGCTCGCAGAAACAGCAGAAATGCTGGTTTTTTTGTTGACCTTGACTTTTATAATAAACTATGCTATATTTAATGCACCGTATTATGGAACGGAGCTGGGGACAACCCCGACACGGAATCCGTAGCGGAAACAGGAAAGGGGTTTGACAATGTACATCTGGTTGAAAAAGGGCGTAGAAGAACAGCTAGCGACTCTCAAGGAGCAGGGGCTTCTAGGAGATGTCCGAGTGGAAACCCACCGCGACTCCGGCAAGAAGTACGTCACCGTCTACGAGGACGTTCTCGACCCCGTATCGGACGTGAACTTCCCCGAGGAGCTCATCGAGAGGGTGACACTCAAGGACGAAATCCACCGGGGATTCCGCGTCGAGGGCATCTATCGCCACGAGGGTGCGACCCTGATGGTGAAGACCAGAAGCAAGGTGCACTCGGAGATGATGGCTGACCACATCGAGCGCGAGGAGTGGCAGATAATCAGTGTCGCCGCTCCGAACATGGAGAAGCTGAAGACCATCTACACGCTCGTGCGGCAGAGCAAGCTCGCGCCCGAGGAGAACTGGGACGACGCCCGCTTCTCGCCCCCGCCGGCTCCTGCCGAGACCGAGGCGGAAACTACCGCCTAACCGCAACAAGGACTGAGCAGACCAACTGCTCCCCGCCACGTCTTCGGACCTCTGGCGGGTTTCTTCTTTTTTAATAATTTCAAAGAACAAAGAATCTGCTGTTGAGACTGAAAATCGTTAAAATTTCAATAATCCAAACTCTGCGTAGTATAATAAAAGAATGCATTTTCTCTTTCCTCTCGTCGGAAGCGTCTCGCAAGGCACGTCATTTGTTATTGATAAGACAATTCTTTCCATGCGGCGTATTAGTTTTCGTACGCACATTGGCATAGGCTTTCCTATTTATTGGCTCATGATGTTGGGTGCATTTTTTATTTTCCGCCCACCCCTTTTCCCCTCAACCGATATTTATCACCTTGGGCTCATCGCCCTTGGGATTGGCATATCACTCGCCACCAATATTTTTTATTATCGCGCGCTTGATGCCGATGAACTTTCCGGCATCGAAGTTATCGATCTTTTTCGTAGTATACCGGTTATTGTCGTTTCTAGTATTTTATTTGCCGATGAGCGCAATCTTACTCTTTTTATAGCGGGTCTTGCCGCATCTATCGCTATCATCTGGTCACATTGGCATAACGGGCACCTCGCCATACGGCGGCGCACACTTCCATTTCTTTTGTGGGGTATAGTTACCGCGCCCGCATCAGCTGCTATCGCCAAGGTATTGCTTGCCATCTGGCACCCGGTAGCACTTTTTCTTATTCAAGATGCGGTTATTACCTTTTTCGCGATGTATCTCTATCAAAAAGAATTTAAAAAAATAACCCCGAAGCTTTTGGGGCTCTTAGTACTCTCGAGTATCTTGAGTGTTGGCGGGTGGATTCTTTTTGGTCTGAGCTATCAACAATTGGGCGTCGTACATACCACACTCCTCTTCTCGCTCCAACCACTCATCGTATACTTTGCCTCGCTTATTATTTTAAAAGAACACCATCACCCGAAAAAAACTATCGCATTCTTTATAGTACTCGCAGCAATCATTGCCGCAGAACTCTACCGCTAGCACTTGCACATCATAACTAACGGGTCTAGGGTAAAAGAAGAACCCTCCCAATCACGGGAGGAAAGGAGTAAGAGCCATGGGTGATGTGGAGGCTAGCAAGCGCTATCGCCTGACGAAGCCCGTGCGATGTGGTGAGACGACCTACGAACGTACTACAGAAGTTTTTGTGACCCAGGTGCAAACGAACGTGGGACGCACTCTCATCACAGGAAGGCTTGACTCAGGCAAACGACTCGCGCTGTTCGCAGACGAACTCGAGCCGGTAGAGGATCGGAAGACCTGAGGAGGTACAAGCCTCCTCTTTTTTTATCCTGCAAGTGTAATTAAATTTTGAAATACGAGCGCAACCGTGAGCGGCCCCACGCCTCCTTTTGCGGGCGTCATGTATAATGCTTTTTTTGAAACCGACTCTTGATCGACATCCCCCACCAATACCCCACCATCCTCTGATGTGCCCACATCGACAACCACGACACCATCCTTAACCATGTCGCCCGTAATGATACGCGGCTTGCCGAGACCTAAAACGATGATATCGGCGTCTTTGAGCATTTCTTGATTTACCTGATCGGCGCCATGAAGCACGGTGACAATAGCACCTGCATGCATCGCCCACATAGCCACCGGCTGACCTACCAGACGCCCCGCACCTACTACCGTCATCTTTTTGCCGACCATATCAATGCCGTAGTGTTCAAAAAGTAATTTGACTGCTCCTGCAACCGGAGGCATGATACGTGACTTACCAACGGCCATATTGCCCACTGCGCGCGCTGAGAGCACATCAACGTCTTTTTCAGGCACAATCGCATTGAGAATCGCCTGCGCATCAATCTGCGGCGGAAGGGGTAATTGTACAATCACGCCCGTATTGCGCGATTCATGTACAATGTCGCGCATTCGTTCACGAAAACTGTTTGTCGAGATGTCTTCGGGCAATTCATATCGTTGCGTCTCGACACCAATACTCTTGGCAAACGCTTCTTTGAGCTCAACAAATTTTTTGGAAGGTGCTGACTCACCCACCATCACAATCGCCAAACGGGGTTTTTGCTGCATGCCAGAAACTCGAGTGGCAAGCTCGCTTTTCATCTTTTCTACGACTGGTTGTGCCTCAAGAAAAATCATTTTTGCTGGGGAAATTGTTTTGCGAGTCGCGCGACTTGCCTGGCAACTCTATCACCATGAATACCACGCAATACTTCATCGATAAAACCTGCAATCATACGCATCTGGGGCTCACGCATGCCACGCGTGGTGACTGTAGGCGTACCAAGACGGATACCTGATGGATCGCGAGGCGGGCGTGCATCATACGGAATGGTATTTTTGTTGACGATAATGCCGATCTCTTCGAGTGCACCAGACGCACGCGTACCTGAAATATCCTGCACTTGCGTATCTACCAAGAGCAGATGAGTGTCCGTACCACCAGAGATAACGCGCCACCCGCGCCGCGTAAGTTCGGCCGAAAGCACTTTGGCATTTTTAATAACTTGCTTCGCGTATTTTTTAAATGCAGGCGTTGATGCCTCCGCGAGCGCTACCGCGACAGCGGCGATTTGATTTGCATGTGGGCCGCCCTGCGAGCCGGGAAATACCACTTTATCAATTTTTTCGGAAAATTCTTTTTTGGAGAAGATAAGCGCCGAGCGCGGACCTCGTAATGTCTTATGCGTAGTTGTCATCACTACATCCGCATACGGAAACGGCGACGAATATACTTTGCCCGCAACAAGCCCCGCGATATGGGACATATCGATGAGTAGCAGTGCACCTACCCTATCGGCAATTTGGCGAAACCTTTTAAAATCAATGACGCGCGAATACGCGGTGAAACCAGCCACAATCATCGCTGGCCGCTCACGCTCAGCGATACGGCAAATTTCATCATAATCGAGCAATTCCGTTTTTTTATCGACGCCATACACGACCTGTTGCCAAAGTTTACCCGTGATACTCACCTTATGACCGTGAGAGAGATGCCCGCCCATGGCGAGCTCCAAACCCATGATTTTCGCGCCCACCGGCACCAACGCCATATAAATAGCAAGATTTGCAGGAGACCCTGAGTATGATTGCACGTTTACACCCCAAGTTTTTGTAGAAAGACCAAAAAGTTTGAGTGCGCGAGCTCTTGTCAGCTCTTCGAGTTTATCTACATGCTCATTGCCGCCGTAATAGCGAGCCTTCGGATATCCTTCCGCATATTTATTGACGAACACACTACCGAGCGCCGCGCGTACATCGCGTGAAGTATCGTTTTCTGAGGCAATCAAATTGATCACGCTCGTCTGGCGCTTTGCTTCACTCTTGATAAGTTGTTCTATTTTTTTATCTTTCATTGGAATGTTGTTTTAAATATTTCCTCGAGCCGCTCACGCGAGATGGGCCCCACTCGCAATATCTTGGGCGGTACCGCGGTGAAGTCAACAACAGTCGATGCCATACTATCAGGTAGGTCGCCTTCGTCAACCATCAACACATCATCACCCGCGATACTCTCAAAATCTCGCTGAACCGCGGCGCTGTGCGTTTGCGCTGGCTCGCCCGATTTGTTTGCCGAAGTCACCGAGAGAGGCTTACCGTATGTCTCGATTATTGACCGCACAAATGCATGATTGGGCACACGCACACCCTCCGTCCCCTCGCCTGCTACTCTCTGAAACACAGCAGTAAAAGGCCCTGGCCACAACTCCATCAACCCCGATTTTATTTTTGGGGGTATCACAACACATTCTGACGCCATCGCGAGGCTTGCCGCTAAAAGTGGAATTTGTTTTTTCTCATCGCGGCCCTTGAGCTCAATAATCTGCTTTAATGCTGCTAGTTGATCGTATCCACACCCAACGCCATAAACGGTATCCGTGGGCATGATAACAACACCTCCCTCGCGCAATACGGCGATGACTTTCTCAACAGCGTCAACATTATTAATAGATATGGTGATCATGAAATCTCTACTATTTTTTTGTGGCTTGCGGTGCCGCGCACTACCTGGACACGGCTTGGTGATACATCAAAGTGCTCAGCGATGATGTGCCGCAGCGCTTCGTTTGCTTTGCCATCTTCCGCTCGCGCTTTGGTGAGTACGCGATATCCGTCAACTTCTTTTTTGATACTATCTTCACGCGCACCCGGCTTCACGGTGACTGCGATCTTCATGGTTATTGTACCAAATTAATCAAACGCCTTGGCACGAAAATAACTTTTTTAAGCGCTTTATCGCCCAAGATTTCTTTGATACGCTCGCGCGAAAGTGCCAAAGCTTTGACATCCGCTTCGCTGATATCTGATGCGACAGCGACCGTATCACGCACCTTGCCATTGATTTGAATAACGAGCTCAAAGGTATCATCGGCAATCCTTCCTGTATCAAACTGGGGCCACGGGCCTTTGTGAATGGTCTCTTTAGAGCCGCGTAGTGAAAAGATTTCTTCGGTAATAAATGGAGCCAATGGCGCGAGCATCAATAAAAATGCTGAATCTGCAAACGCATCGGGCGCTTCTTCCATCTGTGTGAGCAAAACCATAAGCGCCGAGATAGCAGTATTGTTTTGTAATCGCTCCATATCTTCGGTTACTTTTTTGACGGTTTTATGCGCAAGACGATTGGTTGTTTTATTTGAGGCGTTCGGGTCGCGTTTTTGATTTACATCCGCCGCCGTAGAACTCTGGCGAGACAAATAATAATCCCACGTGCGGATCAAAAAGCGCATCATACCCTTGATACCCGTATCACGGAAATCTCCCCCCTCCTCGAGCGGCGACATAAATGCCAAATACATACGCAGAGCATCGGCACCATATACCGAAAAATATTCATCGGGATTGACCACGTTGCCACGTGATTTCGACATCTTGGCGCCATCTTTCGTAATGAGCCCGTGCGCACGAAAACGCGGCATCGGCTCACCACCAAGATCTTTCGCAAAATCGACAAGTTTTAAATCATGCAACGCCATCGAGACAAATCGTACATACAAAAGATGCAACACCGAGTGTTCAGCGCCACCAATGTAAGAAGCGACGGGCAACCAACGGCGCGCGCGCTCGGGCGAGCATAACTCTTTATCATTTTTTGGATCAAGATAGCGCAGATAATACCAACTCGAATCCAAGAATGTATCGCACACATCGGTCTCACGGCGCGCCGCTTTGCCGCATTCAGGACAAGTAGTCTCGTAAAACTCAGGAAAATTGGCGAGGGGTGATTTATCAGTGCCGGTAGGGCGAAAGTCTTTGACATCGGGTAAGAGTATTGGCAAATTTTCTCCGCGCTCAGGCATCCATTTGGCGCACGAATCACACCAAATCATCGGGATCGGCGCACCCCAATACCGCTGGCGAGAAACCAGCCAATCGCGCAGACGATAATTGGTCATGCGCTTAGCGTCGATTTTTTCGGTGATCGCCCATTTAGCTTCCTCCGAATCCATACCATCAAACTCGCCTGAATTTATCATACGCCCGACACCACCAAAGCATTCATCAAGCACAAGCGTACGAAAATAGTACTCGTGGATACCATCATCGAGTAATCCTGCGATACGCTCTACAGGTTGCCATTCAACCGTGAATTTACCTACCTCTCCTTCGTCGAGACTCTCTTTGTCTTGCTTGTCACTCACTAAATCAAAAAGGAGCCCGGTCGTCTCGACAAAAACATTGTGGTGTTTAGTATTTGAATAAAAATATCCGAACCCAGGAACATCGGAAACTCTGACTAATCGCAAATCCGTATAACCAGTCTCTTCAGCAATTTCGCGACGCGCCGTGGTCTCTGGATCTTCACCATCGTGCATAGTGCCGCCGATAAGCATATTGCCGCCAAAGCGTTCTTGGCGTGGCCCCCAATCAAGTACGATAACACGGTTGGTTTTTGGATCGCGGACAGCCGAGATAACCGCACGTTTTGAAATTTCATTGCCTTGCCTCGTACCAAATGTAGGCGCGATCACGTGCACAATCGGCAAACCAAATTTTTTGGCAAATTCAAAATCGCGCTCATCGTGGGCAGGCACGGCCATAATGGCACCCGTGCCGTAACCTGCCAGCACATAGTCAGAAATCCATACGGGGATTTCTTTCTGTGTCGCAGGATTGATAGCGTTAATACCTGAGAAAATTCCTGTCTTGTCCTTTTCTTCGCTACGATTGTCAGCGGCTGCACGGCGCGTAAGCGCGTCTTTGATATACGCGCGCACATCGCTAGAGGCCTGCCAGCCGACCTCGAGCCAGCTTTGCGCAAGCTCGGGTGAAACCACACAAAACGTAGCGCCAAAAATCGTATCAGGCCGCGTAGTAAAAATTTTAAGCTTATGTTTGCCAGCTTCCTGCCCCGCGATGCTCGTGAGTGCGAATTCAATCTCGGCCCCCTCACTCTTGCCTATCCAATGCCGCTGCGCAATTTTTATTTTTTCTGTCCAATCAATCGTGTCGAGACCGGTAAGCAAACGATCCGCATAATCAGTGATTTTGAAAAACCACTGCTCAAGCTGTTTTTTGATGACGGTCGTACCGCATCGCTCGCACTCGCCCGCAATCACCTGCTCGTTGGCAAGCACGGTGGCACACTTGGAGCACCAGTTGACCTCCGCTTTTTTGCGATATGCGAGTCCTGCCTTAAAAAGCTGTATAAACAACCACTGTGTCCAGCGATAATATTCGGGGCTATAGGTCTCAAGCTTTTCTTCCCATGCAAAACTATTGCCAATGACGCCCAGCTGACGGTAAAAATTTTCTTCGGTAACTTTGGAATGCTCTTTAGGATTTTTATTTATCTTGAGCGCATAGTTTTCCGCATTGATACCAAATCCGTCGAGCCCAATAGGTTCGAACACATCGTAACCCTGCATGCGCTTGAATCGGCTATAGATATCAACGCCGGTAAAGGTACGCACGCTGCCGATATGAAGACCCTCCGCTGAAGGATACGGAAACATCATGAGGTTATAAAATGGTTTTTTGGCATTATCCAAATCAGGCTCGTAAGTGCGATTTTCAAGCCATACGGGCCGCCATTTTTTCTCGAGTGCCTGCGGATTATATTTCTTCATTTGTTTTCTCATCGTACGCCAAAAAGTGCCTCGTGGCAAAGAAAAAAGCGCCTCACCCGGAAGGTGCGGCGCATAAAACGTGCTGCGCCTGCATGGCGATAATCTGTGAGCGCACAATGTCCGCAAGGCCCGAAGCTTCGTTGATAGACATGCCAACCGTGTAGATAGGTTGGCCGAATTCAAGGATCACTTTGCGGTTTCTTGTGAGCTGCAATGGATTGGCACGCGGCGGCAATACATCGACAACACCGGAGAGCGCGGTGGGCACAACGGGAATCTGAGCGTCGATAGCTCCTACAAATCCGCCTCGTTTGAAAAGTCCGATCTCGCGATAACGCGTTCCTTCGGGAAAACAGATCATCGGCACATTATTTGCCGCGACACCCGTGAGGATCTCGCCTATCGCCTCCCTGCGCTTCTCGCGATCAATGATCACCTGACCGCCGAGACGCGCAATCACGCCAATGATGAAGTAGCCAAGCACCTCCACCTTGGCAACGAAACGCGCATCTGGCGTGTATGCGACCATGACAAGGATATCAAAGAGGCTTTGATGGTTCGGCGTAATTACAGAGCGCCCCGCCCGACGCACGTTTTCTATCCCCCGCACCTCCACCACGATCCCAGCGCTACAAAGGATAGGCCGTGCCCAGTGGCGAGCCGCCCATTGCCAAATGAATCGCGCTCGAGTGGCATCATCTCTCCCCGCAAGACGCATGGAGAGAAGAACGATGATGCCAACGACACCGAAGACCAGCGTGCGCAAAAGCGCTACGACAACAACCAAGATATTTGCCAACATTGGGCAATCTCCTTCTGTATGAAGAGCGTACAGCCTCTTCGTACCATGTTTGACGATACTCCCGCAATACCGTAGAGTGACAGCGGAAGGAGGCGACTTTGTCCAAGAAAAAACCGCGCCGCCCGCCATGCAATGCATGCAACAAAGAAAACGGCTCTCTCGAGCGTTTCTACCTTTTTGAGATCTGCTCCCGCTGCAAGGAGGAAATGGGAAAGATCGACGGAGGATCACGCGTCGTGCGGTCGCGCCCAGCGCTCAAGCTCTACATCAAAGCCTACGCGACCTTCTTTGCGAAACGCAACATCCCCTGCCGCGTCGTGCGCTTTCTCGACAAGCTCGAGACACAAGAGCTTATTTGTCTCGCACGTCTCATGCGGGAAGCAAGTACTATCACACTCACCTAGCCCCACCTGGGGCTCTTTTTATTTCAAATGGAAAATCCGCGTCGCATTACTCACCGTCGCCTTGGCAACTTCATCAAAAGAAACACCACGCAGCTCGGCTACTTTTTTGGCGATTTCTTCTACATAGAGCGGTTCGTTGCGCTTACCTCGATATGGCGCGGGGGCGACATAGGGCGCATCGGTCTCTACCATAATTCTATCGAGCGGCATATTTTTTACTGTTTCATCGTAATCACGCGCAAAGGTGATGACGCCGGTAAATGAAAGTCCGAATCCAATATCTAAAAACTTTTGAGCATCAGCCCATGTGCCTGCAAAAAAATGGATCGTACCACCGACTTCCCCCGCCCTCTCCTCTATTAAAATGCGCGCCAAATCATCGTAGGCATTTCTACAATGAATGATAAGTGGCTTTTGTACCTCGCGGGCCAAACGGATATGCAGACGCAATACCTCAAATTGTTTTTCTTTTTCGGCCTGCGTCCCGCCTGATCGAAAATAATCAAGCCCGCACTCACCGATCGCAACGGTCTTCGGATGCTCTGCGAGTTTTTTATATTTTGCATAATCAAATTCTTCGGGGCGGGTGGAAAACCCTGGTACGCCTGCAGCACCAATCTCTTGGGCATCAACATGCATCTCGCCGCCCACATGAATCGGGTGAAGACCGACTGCTGCCCATACACCTTCAGGATATCGCTCGGCATATTCAATAGCACGTGCCGATGTATCGTATTGGGAGCCCACCAAAATCATCCCTACGCCCGCATCAAGCGTGCGCCGCATGACTTCGTCACCGTCCTCGCGGAAGGCATTGAAATTTACATGCGCATGGATATCAATGAGTCTCCACTTCATGTTTTTTTGATGGGAACAAAGCCTCGCTCATCTGTACTTTTATCACAGTGGGGTCTTTGTCAGCCGCAAGATCCGCACCAAAAATCCCTGCTATCTTTGCGGCCGTATCAGGCATAAAGGACTCTAAGAGTTTTGCAGATTTGATAATATGCAAAGCCACATTCCACAACACTGCTTTTGTTTTATCAGGATCAGTTTTTACCAAGCGATACGGCTCATAGTCTTGAATGTAACCATCGAGAAGCGAGAAAAATCCGGAAAGCATTGTGATGGCATCAGTAAGACGATACTCAAACATTGCGCGCGAAAATTCTTCGGCAATATCGCGCTCAAAATAGTGATCGAGGGAAGATCCTTCGAGAGAAACGCGGGACGCGAGCACCTCATGTCTGAGAGCGCGGCGAGTCGGTACGCCCGCGAGCATTTCTGCTGATGGCGCCGCAATCTCTCCATCGAAATATTTATTGATCATGGCAGCGGTGCGCGAAACAAGATTTCCAATACCGTGCGCGAGATTACCTTCATAGACATCACTGAATCGTTCGCGCGTAAAATCGCCATCTTCACCGAGCGGTATCTCGCGCAACAAAAAATATCGAAACGCGTCTTTGCCGTATTCGCTGACAAACTCAATAGGATCCATCACGTTGCCAAGCGTTTTACTCATCTTCTGTCCGCCCGAACGAATCATGCCAGTGACCAAAAGCTGGCGCGGCAGCGAAAGGCCTGCGGCGAGCAACATCCCCGGCCAAATAACCGCATGAAAACGCAAAATATCCTTACCAATGATATGCGCATCAGCCGGCCAAAAAGTTTTGAAATTGGCATCATCACGGCTGCCATACCCGAGAGCATTAATATAATTTGTCAGCGCATCAGCCCACACATACATCGTGTGCTCGTGGTCTCCTGGTACCGGGATGCCCCACGAAATATCTTTCGATGGGCGCGAAAAACTAACATCCTCAACCCCCTCTTCCAAAAACGCAAGAATCTCTTTCTTGCGACTTGCGGGTATAATGAGCATCTCATCGGCTGCTATTGCAGTCTTGATTTGATCTTTATATTTGGAAAGGCAAAAAAAATAATTTTCTTCCGCGATTTCTTCGGGTGCCTGCCCATGATCAACACACTTGCCATCAACAAGATCTTTTTCGGTCACAAACGCTTCGTGCCCTACGCAGTACAAACCCTTATACGTTGCTTTGTAAAGATCACCTGCGGCGACAAGCTTTTCCCAAAATGCCTGCGCGCCTGGCCAATGACGCTCTTGATCGGCAGTGTAGATAAATGCGTCGTTTGAGGCGCCAAGTATCGTGAGCAATTTCTTGAATTCATCACGATGCTTTGCCACAAAGTCTTGGGTAGCAAGACCAGCTTTTTGGGCAGCACGTACGATCTTTGCACCATGCTCGTCGGTGCCGGAAAGAAAAAAAGTTTTTTCGCCTCGGCTACGATGCCATCGCGCAAGTGTATCTGCAACCACATCTGCATAGGCGTGGCCTAAGTGAGGTGCCGCGTTTACATAAAAAATAGGCGTGGTGATGTAAAATTTTTTCTCCATAATCAATCAGAGCTAAATCGTCCGTTTCTTCTCGACGACATCATTGAGATATTCGACGAGAACTACCGCAAGAGGAATCGCAATGATAATACCTGCCGCGCCCGCCACCGTCCCACCGATGAGCAGTGCAATAATCGCCAACAGTGGGTGAACACCTACCGTCTTGCGCACCACCTGCGGATAGATAAGGTGGTTCTCCATTTGCTGAACCAAAAAATAAATGCCAGCGACCAAAAGCCCCAAAAGTGGATCTTTGATAGCGGTCACGGCAATAGCGGGAATCGCCGCCATCACCGGACCAAAGTACGGAATCAGCTCAAAAACCGCGGAGAGTACCGCAAAGAGAAATGCGTGCTCAACCCGGAGCACCGTGAGCATAATAAACACCAGTACACCGACCAGAAGACCTAGGAGAAGCTGACCCTGAAGCCATCTGCCGATTTTACGCTGTGAGCGTGCCCAAAGACTAAGCGCGTATTCTTCGTATTCTTTAGGCGTGACAATACGAAGCACATCGGCAATGCCATCCTCTTGTGCGGTCAAATAAAACGAGATGATGACAATAAAACCGAATGAAAGAACTCCTGAGAAAAAGGCTGAGGAAAAGCTGAAAAAACCATTGACTGCCTCATGCACATATTGATCAACGTTTAGCGCAGACGCCCGGATTGCCTCGATAACAAAATCAAACGAGAGGAATGGAACTTTTTCCTGAAAACCAATGAGTGCTGTCTCGATAAGCGATGGAAGGCGCGAGAAAAAAAGCTGGAAATCGCCTGCGAGTGGCGGCACCAAAAGATAGAAAATGCCGACCATAACCGCCATACCGGAAAGATAAATAATCAGAGTAGCCAATACACGTGGGACTCGCCATCTCATAAACCACTGTACCAAGGGCTCTACCGCTGATGCGATAACTATCGAGACGAGAATAATCATCAAAATGTCGCGTATGAACCACAGAAATACAATCCCAAGCACTACGAGCGCAAGACGAACAAGCGTACTTGTCGAGACATCAATAGTAGTGCGGGGATGGCGACTCACAGAGCTTTTGCAAGAATTTTCTCGTACGGACCTTTCTCAAGTTTTGGACCGATCATGGAAAGATAAAGCTTGTCTTTTCGGAAAAGAGTTTTGGCTACGCGCGCAATATCTTGGCGTGTGACAGCTTCTACTTTTTTTATAAGCTCGTCGGGTTTTTTGATCTTCCCTAACAAAATCTGCTGAGTACCCAAGAAAGACGCGACTTCATCGGTCGATTCAAGCGAGATAGCCAAATGCCCTTTGATATTGTCCTTCGCGCGTTTTAATTCTTCTGCGGTAACACCACCTTTTTTGATCTTATCTAAATGACTCACAATGCGCTCAACCACCTCGATGCTGCGCTCATGCGGCACGCCCGCATAGGCTCCAAAGTAACCAGTATGGCGGTAGGCGTCATGGCCTGCGCGTATTGCATAGGCAAGCCCGTGCTTACCGCGAATGTCAGCCCAGAGGCGCGAGCTCATATACCCACCCAAAATCGTCGAGAGCACATCAGCTACCACGCGATCTTTGCTCTCAAGAGGATAGCCTAATGCACCAACCACGATATGTGATTGATCAGTATTTTTCTCAAAAAGACGCATGCGCGGCCCGGGCGCAGGTTCTTTGAACACAGCAGCTTTCGCGGGTGCACCATCGCGCAATTTACCAAACGCCTTCTCAACTTTGCGCAACGTTTCCTCTGTCGATATATTGCCGGCAACCGTCACAACCGTATTGCGCGCGACATACTGACTCTTCCAGTATTTAAGAAAGTCCGAACGCTTAATGGTACGAATATTCTCAGCGGTACCAATCACGTCCCACCCGTACGCGTTGTCACCGTACACCAACTCTTCGAAGAGCGACCATACATAGCGGCGCGGGTCATCCCAATACATTTTCATCTCTTCTAGAATAACTCCTCGTTCGCGGTTAATCTCTTCTTCTTTGAGAAGCGCGTTTTGCAAAATATCAGAAACAAACAAAAGCGCCAAATCAAACTGCTTGGCATCTACCTTGATCCAGTAGCCCGTCTCCTCTCGCGTAGTAAAAGCATTGTGGATTGCGCCCACCGAATCAAGTAGACGGTCGAGCTCACCGGGCTTAGGATATTTTGTCGTACCCTTAAAAAACATGTGTTCCAAAAAGTGCGAAAGACCGCTGATGTTCCTCGCCTCGTAGTTTGATCCAGTGCCTACCAATACCAAAATAGTGATTGTCTGGGTTGATTCCATGGGAGCGACGATAGCGCGGAGACCATTTTTAAATTTCTTTTCGGTAAATTTCATACGATCATCATATCATAAAAACCCCGAAAAGAAAGCGGGTGTATATTGGCAAAAAATGCCTAGATGAGCTTTTCTCGAAATAGTGCTGCGACCTCCGAGATTACAATACGTTCTTGTTTTGCTGTATCACGATCGCGAACGGTTACCGTACCGTCTTCCAGCGTCTGATAGTCAACTGTCACGCACCACGGCGTACCGATCTCGTCTTGCCTGCGGTAGCGCTTGCCAATATTGCCGTTGTCGTCAAACATAACGCTGCCAAATTCTTTTTTGAGTCCGGTATAAACTTCTCGAGCTTTTGCGACGAGATCAGGCTTGTTTTTAACAAGAGGAAAGACAGCTGCCTTTATGGGGGCGACCGATGGCTTGAACGCCAAGTATTCTCGTTTGTCGCCGCCTATCTCATCTTCACGATATGCCGATACGAGGAGTGCGAGTATCGTTCTCTCAACTCCGAGCGACGGCTCGATGACATGCGGCTTAAGTCGCTCCTTGGTCTCTTCATCAAAATACTCAAGATCCTTGGAACTATATTCCATGTGTTTGGTAAGATCATAATCGGTACGATAGGCAAGACCGTATAATTCTTTTTTGCCAAACGGATACTCAAACTCAAAATCTATGGTGCGCTTTGAATAATGCGCACGATCGTCAGCAGCAATCTCAAGCTCACTGACCGACGTCATGTCAAGACCGATAGACTCGCACCAGGCGAGCATGACCATGCGCCACTCTTCGAACGCTCGCTGCCAATCATTTTCGCGAACAAAATACTCTACTTCCATTTGCTCAAATTCCCGCATGCGAAAAATAAAATCTCGAGGCGTGATTTCATTGCGAAAGGCTTTACCAACCTGTGCGATACCAAAGGGAAGTTTAGGATGAAATACATCGACGATATTTTTAAAATTCACAAAAATACCTTGCGCCGTTTCAGGCCTTAAATACGATACGGCAGCGGAATCCTCCATGGCACCCACATGCGTTTTAAACATCATGTTGAACTGACGTGACTCACCAAGCACCCCCCCGCATTCAGGACACTTGGCACCATCAACATGATCAGCGCGAAAGCGTTTTTTGCATTTCTTACATTCTACGAGCGGATCAGAAAAACCAGCGACATGGCCTGAAGCTTCCCATACGCGGGCGTTCATCAAGAGTGCTGTATCAACTCCATACATATCCTCGCGGTCGGTTACAAACTTTTGCCACCACAAATTTTTGATATTGTTTTTAAGCGCGACTCCTAACGGGCCATAATCCCACGTACCGGCAAGTCCGCCATAAATATCAGACCCGGGGAATATAAATCCCCTGCGTTTGGCAAGCGATACGATTGTTTCAAGTGAAGTCATAGAAAAAACCTAGCACGGGTAAGACGTTATGCCAACGCTACTCCTCTACCGATCCCCCCTCGCGTGACGCGCGCGGATCATCGCGCAAAGAGGTAGTCGTCCGATCCGATATCTGAGTAATAGTGATATCGGCAAACGAATCACGCCCTTCAAACTTTGCGGCCGAGACAAGCTCCACCGCTTGACCTACTTGAGGCAGAGAAGGTGTCAATGCTATTTGAAACGCCACCTCACGCGCACGATTGGTAGTACCGGTGCCCGCAGGGATATTGCCAGGAATCCATGACACTTCGCGCGTGGCCTCGTTGAAGGTAATGGGGGCGCCCGACGGCGGATCGACAACGCCTCGCCATTTTACATATGAAGGAAGCGTCGCATGTACAACAGCGTCGGTAAGATCGTTGGTCGCATTAGTCACCGACCATACGATAAGATACGTCGTCTCTTGACCAACGCGCGGGGGTAGAGGTCCCGAATTGGTAATACGAGAATCATAGTAATAACCTTTTTGAGAAAAAGTAGCGCGTGTAGCAAGTTTATAGGTCACCACCTCTTCACCCGAGATATCAACGCCCTCATATCCTGACGGTGATTCACGTGTTTGCATAATAGATTTAAACACGAGTGCGGGATTGCGTACGCTAATTATTTTCTTGGTTGCGATAGTAAATTCAAACGTCCCCGTCTCGCCCGGGTCTACCACCAAAAGTTCGGGGATGCGCCCCGGCACCCAGCGCAAAGCATTGCGACTCTGATCAAATTCTCCGCGGCTACTTGAGAGCGTTTTGATATCAAACGCCTCGCCTTCAAAAACTACCTCAACGGTAGCGTTTGATACTGCCACAGGAAGATTGTTTTGCCACTGGAGGATGCCTTTGACCGAAGTACCGGCAAGTAACACTCCTATATCGAGATCATCGGCAGAATCAATGACAAGTTTCGTGACCAAGAGTGGCGGCGTGATGGCAAATGTTTTTTCTGATGAGGTAAGGGTATCGAACTCATTTTTTGTGCGGTCATAAATACCCACCTTGGCCTTCATTGATTGGGGTGCGATTGAATCTTTGATGCGCCCCTTGATAGAAAGCTTGAAGGTCTCCCCCTTACCAAGATCGCCGATCGTCCAAATAGTATTGCCGCGTGTTGGCTTGATATCTGATGAGATAAATTCAAATGCATCAGGATACATCATCTCAACTGAAATACCGCGAAAAGGCGTCTCGGCGCTCGATACCAGCGACAATTGGGCATCAATCTGCTGCCCCGCTTTAAGCTCCTTGGGTAATATCAACTCGAGGCCCAACAGCGACCCTTTAACGGGAGACTGATAAGAAGTTTCTTTAGCAAGAAGTACTGACGAATCGCGCGGGCGATATTCGATCTTGGCCTGTCCTTTAAGAATCTCATCTTGTGCGCCAAATACGATTGCAGAAAAAAGTTCTTCTTTTTTATCACCAGGATTGATAGTACCAAGCTCACGGCGCTCCGGACGCAATCCGCCCTTCATGTAATCGCCCGCGAGCGGTTGCGTCATAGGAGGATAGGTAAAGACCAGCACTGCCTTATCGAGTGCGATGTCATTTTTGTTTTCATACACTACGCGCCAGACGAGTTTTTTGCCAGCAATAGCTTCATCGGCTGACTCAACGGTAAGAAGTATGTTTTTGCGTGAGTCGATGCCGAGAACAGCAAATTTCCCCGAGATGACGAAATACCCGAGTACCACGAGCGCGATCACCCCGAGACCGCCCCCGATACCCCACCACAAAAGTTTGCGAAGAAATTTTTGCATAGAATCTTCTGCAGTTACCGGCTCTTCTTTCCAAGATACTGGCGCCTGCGCGTTATTTCGGCGAAGACGCCAAGAATGCTCGCGGTCTTCAAACCCCTCGCCTTTTTTGAAAAGCCGCCGCCTGAGATCATCGAGCGCCATGAAAATAGTATAGCATGTGATTTGCGCGGAGTATCCCCTCGATACCCTCTTCAAAAGCTACCCGCTCATCGGGATCGGCAAAAAGCGTATCATCATCTTTTTCTAAGATAAAGGCTCGGGCTCTGGCGGAAAAAAATCTTGATTGCTCATGAATGTCGGGTAAGAAGCCGCTGACGTTAAGGGCTCGTATTTTGAAACGCGCCTCATCAGAAAAAGTACGTACTGCGTTGATACTCGCAACCAAATCCCACAAATCAAGATCGGGTTCTTCCCCTCCGGTGATGCGCAAGATAAAGTCAGCACATCGCTTGCGATGCGAGGTGGGGTTATCAACGGGCACAAGAGCCTCAGCATCAATAAGACGCCACGCGCTCCCGCCTCGAGTCAGCATCAAGCGTAACGGGGTAAAAAGGGTTAAGTGCCCGCGTAGCTTTGATTTGGCAAGACGTACTCCGGTGGCGATAGCATCAATCCGACCTAAATCTTTGGTAAAAAAAGTAAGATACATATCAGCCTCGCCACGCTCGCGAGACGCAAGCACGACGGCATCAGTGCCATAGTAATTGTTCATACCTCGCTATGCTTTTTCGACAGAGACGACGCTGGGCCCTTTGTTTGTATCGCTAACCTCAAGGTGTTTGGCGCGCGTACCCTTTTTGATAACTGCGAGCGCTGCGGGTGAAAATGAACCCGTGATCACGAGTACCACCGTATCGAGCGGCAAAAGGCCCGCTTTCTTGCGAGCGTCTTGAGCAAAACGAATGAGCTCGCGTACCTCGCCTTCTTCTTTGAGTGTTGGCGTGATAACCAAATCAAGTGCTGCGTCCTCAGTCAATTTACGATTCACGGTAATCTCTTTTACGTTGAGTTCTTCTTTTAGAATATTGAGGAGAGATGAGTCACGCAGTGTCATCCCTTTTACAAACAACGCGCCGAGCGGCTGGCGTACCTTGATGCCATTGCGCGCGCGAAGCTCGAGGCCGCGTGCAGCAAGTGCTCGCACCTCATCCATACCGGCGACAAGCGCCTTGTTATAGGTCTGTTTTTTCGGCCAATCTTCCAAATGCACGCTCTCACGTTTGCCACCGGCAGCACGATATACTATCTCTGCGGTAAACGGGATAAAGGGAGCAGCAAGAATCGCCGTCTGTAAAAGCGTCTTACGCAAAACCTTGACTCCCTCGCCCGAACGCATTCGCTCGCGCGAGCGACGCACGTACCAGCGTGAGATGTCGTTACCTACAAAATCTTCAATGAGACGCGCCGCGCCCACCACATCGTAGGCATCCATGCGACGAGTAACCTCAGCGCTGACGAGCGCGCACTTTGCCTCCATCCACAAATCAAGCGCATTTTTGCGCGAAGTCTTTTTTGCTACGGGCTTATACATCTCGTAGAAATTGAGTGTATTGAGAAAAAGGTCAATAAAATTTCTTTTAGCTTTTTCGAGATCAGAGACATCAAAAAGCTTTGAATCACCCGGCTGGTTAATGGTAAAGAAAAACCAACGCACAGCATCAGCACTATATTTTTCAAATAGATCCATGGGCTCCACCACGTTGCCGCGCGATTTTGACATTTTCTTGCCTTCCTTATCTAGAAGGTGTCCGAGCGATATGACATTTTTGTACGGAGCTTTTTTGCCAAGCAATGTGGAAACCGCAAGAAGCGTATAAAACCATCCGCGCGTTTGATCGATAGCCTCTGAGATAAAATCAGCGGGATATGCGATACCCTTATCAATGCGTTCTTTATTCTCAAACGGATAATGTTCGGCTGCAAACGGCATAGCGCCCGAGTCAAACCATACGTCAGCAACCTCAGGTGTGCGATCCATCTTGGTCAAACACCCGGGACACGTAACCAAAAAATCATCGATAAATGGCTTGTGCAAATCCGTCTCGCCAAGCTTATTGCGTGGCACGGCCACGGGAGCTACGCGATGCACATCGGCGTTTTTGAGATATTTTGCGGGAGAGATTTCGTCCGGTTGCTGCATGCCTCGCATAATCCCCTCCAAAAACCAAAGAGGATCGCCGTGCCCTACGACAAGAATTTTTTTCTTTTTATGCAAACTCTCGAGTCTTTGGAAAAAGCGGTGGCTGCGAATTTTAACATCGGCCCATGACTCACCTCCCGGAAACGGATGGGTGAGAATTTCTTCGGCCGTATGTTTCTTCCACATATCCTCGACAAGCTCGCCTTCATAGTCTCCTGGATTATGTTCGCGCAAATCAGCATCAAACAGCACAGGAACGCGCAGCTCGCGCGCAAGAATTGCAGCCGTCTCGCGCGTGCGCGTCAGGTCAGAGGATACAATGAGCTGGATACCGGCTTTTTTGAGACCTGCGGCAGCTTTCTTTACTTCTGTTTTTCCGCGCGGCAAAAGCCCATATGAATCATTGAGCTTGGCAGTGGCAATACCGAGCAAATTATTTTTTGCAAAACCATGGCGCATCAGATAATAAGTATTCGAAGACTTTGGTGCGCGTTCAGTAAGCTCTGCTAAAGAGCCGATGACATCGACGTGCCCACACTCTTTACACGTCCAGACAGGAAGCGGCGTGCCCCAGTAACGCTCGCGAGAAAACGCCCAATCTTTATCTTCACGGAGCCACTGGCCAAAACGCCCGTCGCGAAGATGCTGGGGATGCCAGTTGATAGATTTATTTGCCTCCACCATCTTGGGACGCACCGCACTCACCTTTACCCACCATGACTTACGTACGCGATAGATAAGCGGCGTGTCACATCGCCAGCAAAACGGATAATCATGCTCATACAATGCTTCTTTAAAAAGAAGGCCCTTCTGTATTAAGTCTTTTACGATCAGCGGATCAGCTTCTTTGACAAATATTCCGCGCCACTGTGGTACCGCATCGGTAAATTGACCTGCATCGTTGACGGTTACATAGGTGGGTAAACCTTCGCGTTTGCCTACCTTGAGGTCGTCATCACCAAATGCGGGCGCAATATGCACAATACCAGTACCTTCTTGATCGGTGATAAAGGTACCACTCACAACCCGATATGGAATATCGGGCGCAGGATACGGCGCGTCATATTCAAGCCCCAAAAGCTTTGAGCCGGGCTCGCGCCAGAGCGGCTCGAGACCGGGAAAGAGCTTGGCCGCGAGCGACCCGAGCACGATAAGCTGCTCACCCCGATCATCAACGGTAACGTACTCGAGATCTGGATGAACGGCTGCCGCTACGTTTGCAGGCAATGTCCATGGAGTTGTCGTCCAAACCAACAAAGACGCGCGGCGTGTCTTGAGACGAAAACGCACATAAACCGAAGGATCTTTTACTTTTTTATATCCTTGGGCGAGCTCGTGCGATGATAATGCGGTGCCACAACGCGCGCACCACGGCACCACCTTGTCATCTTGGTAGAGTAGCTTGCGTGAGGCAAACTCTTTGACAATCCACCAGAGTGATTCGATATAAGAATTTTTGTATGTGACATAGGCATCTTTTGTGTCTAGCCAATACCCCATGCGTTCGGTAACCTTCTCCCACTGATTGGTATATGACCACACCGATTCTTTACACTTGCGATTAAAAGGTTCGATACCGTATGCCTCAATGTCTTGCTTTAATTTAAAACCGAGCGCTTTCTCAACGCCGATCTCGACAGGAAGGCCGTGAGTATCCCACCCAGCACGGCGCTCAACCAAAAACCCCTGCATAGTTTTATAACGCGCCACAACATCTTTAAATGCGCGCGCCTCCACATGATGCAGGCCCGGCATGCCATTTGCGGTAGGCGGCCCCTCAAAAAAAACAAAGCGCTTTGCTTTCCGCGCGCGCTGCCGAATACTCTTTTCAAAAATTTTTTTCTGGGTCCAAAATCCAAGGACTCCAAGCTCGTCTCGCATTTTTTTATCATAATCGAAATACCTCCCTCTTTCAATACCAAAACAAAATGCGCCCATGGGCGCATTTTGACATCGAATTTTTTACAAGATTATTCGGCTATAACTACTTCGGTCATAACATCGCCCTGCGCAATTTTAAGCAAGATATCCATTCCTTTAGTTACACGACCAAAGACGGTATGGCGACCATCGAGATGCGGCTGAGCACTTTCCGTGATGATGAAAAACTGACTGCCATTGGTGTTTGGCCCTCGATTTGCCATCGAAATAACACCTACGTCATTTTTCATCGACTTAAGCTCGTAATTGTATTTGTATCCAGCACTCTCGAGGCCTGCAATGGTTTCAGCGGGCACGTCAAGAACTTTTGGATTAATCTCATCTTCAAATTCATAGCCGGGACCACCCGTGCCATTGCCGACAGGATCGCCGCCCTGCGCCATAAAGCCTGCGATTACCCGATGAAACGTCAATCCGTTGTAAAATCCTTTTTTCGCTAATCCCACAAAGTTTGAAACAGTCTTTGGTGCGACACTAGGGTAAAGCTCGAGTTCGATATCACCTTTTTGTGTTTTGATTGTTGCTTTCACAGTTTCTCCTTGAAATTGCATAACCTCGGGCTCAGTCATTGTCTCAGAAGACGGTTGCGTTGCCTGATCGGTCAGTGAGGCAGTACCAGCATTGTCTACCGGTTTTGCGGGCGCGCTCGTACCAAGCCAAACAACTCCGCCAAATACAACGAAGAGTGCGAGAAGTCCGATAATAACATTTCGTGGTTGTTGCATATCCATATGTGAAGATAGTAATTGTTTTTTGAGAGAGACGCAACTGTTTACATCGTTTCCGGAGTTGAGATGCCCATGAGCTGGCACTGACGACGCAACGTATCACGGAAAAGAGAAACGAGCGCTAAGCGCGCGTATTCAAGATCGGCACGTTCGCCAATCACATGCGTCGTCTCATAAAAATGCGTAAAAGCGCGAGCGAAATCAACCGCAAAGCGCGAGAGGCGCTGGAGCGCAAAATCTTCGGCGGTCTGACTTATCACGTCGGGCAATGCCAAAACCATCTTGATAAGCGCCCACTCAGCCTCAGTCTCGAGTACCGGCCACGCAACTTTTTTATAATTTATTTTGCGCCCTTGCTGATATCCAGCTTTTTTGAGAATGCTTGATGCGCGCGCATACGCATACTGTATATAGTAGACAGGATTGTCTTTTGATTTGGCGCGTGCCAAATCTATATCAAAGGTCATGGCAGAGCGTGGCGCGTACTGCAGCATGAAAAACCGAAAGGCGTCTTTGCCCACGGTATCGAGTAATTCTTCGGCGGTGACAAAATTGCCCTTGCGCTTGGCCATCGAAACTACCTGACCATCTTTTTTGAGTGTTACAAGACCGTGAACCACGATCTTAAGATTTTCTTGAGGGAATCCAAAGGCATCAGCAACTGCGCGAAGTTTTGGTATATGGCCTTCATGACCATCACCCAACTCATCTACCACTAAATCTGCGCGTTTAAATTTTTCTGCATGGTACGCAATATCGTTTGCGAAATAGACATAGGTGCCGTCACTCTTGATGACGACTGCCTCGCGCTCGCCCAAATTGTCGTCTTTAGGTGTAAACCACGTGGCACCTTCTTTTTTGGTCAACAATCCTTTTTTATCAAGCAGGGCGAGCGCGCGCTTGGTTTTCGCCTCAAGATCGCTCTCGGCAGTCACCTTATCGAACAAAATACCCATACGCTTTGCCAAAGCCAAGTTATCTTTGAGCATGCGCGCGAGCGCGACTTTGGTAATACGTTCTTTATAAATATCAGGTTTGTTAACAATCTTGGCGCCGTATTTTTTGTGTACGGCTTTGCCCATCTCTTGGACATACTCACCTTGATAGCCGTCTTCTGCGAGCGTTGACTCTTCTCCGCACGCGATCAAATACCAATGCCAAAGTGAGTTGGCAAAGCGACCAATCTGCGCGCCCGCATCGTTGTGAAAATATTCACGCACTACTTTGTATCCGCGATCAGCGAGAAGATTCGCCACTACGTCGCCGATGGGTCCTGAGCGCGCATTGCCCACATGCATGGGGCCCGTAGGATTAGCTGAGACATATTCAACCGATGCCGTACCAAGCTTTGGCTTTGGCATCGGCGCGAAAGAATCGCGCAAGATCTCAGTCAGATACTGTTTATCAAAATAAAAATTTAGGAAGCCGGGTTGAGCTGCCTCGATCTTGCTGAAAACAGGTAGGTGTTTTTCTTTGACGCGTATGGCGATATCTTCGGCGACCGCCATGGGCAAGCGCTTCTCAACTTTGGCGCGTACAAGCGCGATGTTTGACGAATAGTCTCCCCGCCCCGCTACCTCTTGGCGCTCGACCGAAAAAGGCACGTCACTACCTATCTCGCGGCGCAAGACATCTTCTATATAGGTACGTAGATTCCGCTCCATAGGCATCACTCTAACGCAAAAACCATATTTGTTCTATATTTGAAGAGCGAATGCTTTCGAGCGACGGCGTCGGAGCCCTTTAGGGTTAAGCCGCGCGAATAAAGCATTTGCTCTGAAAATCATGTCTACCGAAAACAAAAAAGTACACTTTGACTACGAGATACTCGAAACCTATGAGGCGGGTATCGAGCTTTTTGGCTTTGAGGTCAAATCAATACGCGCGGGCAACGCCCATCTAGAAGGTGCGCGCGTGCTCATCCGTGGGGGCGAGGCATTTTTGGTAGGCGCCAGCATACCCCCCTACCAACAACCCAATACTCCGCCATCATATGAGCCTGACCGCACACGCAAGCTTTTACTTCATAAAAAAGAGCTTTCGTACCTCGCTGGCAAGGAGCATGAGAAGGGCTTGACATTGGTACCAATTAAGTTGTATAATAAAGCCCGTACCATCAAGCTTGAGTTTGGTGTTGCGCGCGGGAAAAAGAAAGCTGACAAACGCGAAGTCATCAAGACACGCGAGGTCAAACGATCGATTTCTCGAGAATTGAAAAAATACTAGAGCAGTTTGGTACTTCCAAAAATCGCCCCCAGCATGCAAAGGGATAGGTCGCTGGTTAATATGTCTCGCCTATCGGCGAGAGCAGCGACCGCAAAAATTGCCTTGGGGCAATTTTTGGGAGTGACAGGCCTCGACGGGGTCTCGACTCTTTGAAAATCAGGCAAGAGCAGGTGTGGTCACCTCTTTCAAAAATGCCACACGCCAATAAGTGCAAACTTATTTAACCGCCAGCCGGCGATGGCTTTTGCCTAAGCCGCAGGCGTTTCTCTAGCCACTACGTGCTAGAGCATCGGTCCGCAACCGCTAGGTGCGTGGAATGCCGGTGTTATAATCCCTAGCTAGTGCGCACTATGCTCGATACCCGCGCGCGAAACTAATCGAGCAAACTCTCTTGCTTCGTGCTTGAGTACGCCTGTATAAATTTTTATTGAGAAGAACTTTCGGACGGCGGTTCGATTCCGCCCACTTCCACTGAAATAGTTCGTTTACAACCGACAACGCAGCTAACCTTGTAGGAGAATCAAATGCTCTGCACAATTTGCAAGCAAAGAGAAGCGACACAGACTGTCTTTAGCCAGGACTGTTGCGAGGACAGCATCTGCTGCAGAGGCGCCGAGAGCAAAGCCGAATTCTTGGGGTCGCCAATCAAAAGCTATGATTACAGAGTCCCCTCGAGTGGGAATCGCTGGGTGCGCCGCAAGCCACCACTCGACCAGCTCGATGACGATTTGGACTAGCCAGCCTGACAACGAGCGGCAAAGGAGGCCGCAGCAAATGCAACCAATCTATGCCGACACGCTCGGCTTCATCGGCGGCAAAATGGGGCCGCCAGAGTTCACGCCCGAGATCTTCGCGCGCTTGCGCGAGAGCGGCGTGCGACTTGTTCAGTGGGCTGGACCCCATCCGGCCCATCAGAAATGGGAAAACCTCATCCACGAGGTGCGCGAGACTGAGGGACGATTGGAGAGTCTTCCGCACCAATTCCGAATCGTACGAAACGGCCGTGACCTCAGGGTCATCGAGCACACCGACATCGTCTACGTGGTAATGGGAATTCAAAACCCTTGTCTCATTGAAGATCGATGGGATCGACTCGATGAGCTCAAGGAGGCTGGGGTGCGCGTCATGCAAGTCGCCTACTGGGACGAGCGTGATGCCATCTACGGGTGCGGATACCTGACCGAGAACGACACGGGACTCACCGCCCTCGGGCATGAATACCTCCGGGAGCTCGCGAAACGCGGATTCATCCTCGATCTCTCCCACACAGGAGAGCGTACTGCTCTCGAAGCACTCGAGGCGTACTCAGGTCGCGTAATGATCTCGCATACGGGCAGCCGCCAAGCCTACAATCATCCCCGTAACGCGACAAACGACATCATCCGCCGGGTGGCGGAACGGGATGGCATCATCGGCATCTACACCATGACCTTCTTCCTCGATGCTGAAAACAATGGCATCGAGTCGTGGCTTCGGCACGTCGACTACGTCGCGCATACGGCCAACTGGCGTTGGGCAAACACCATCACCGTCGGGTCCGATGCACCAGTCACGGGCTTTACCAACATCGAGGAAGCCGAGGCAGATTTCCCACGGCTCACGGCCTCGCTCGAACGCGGACGACCCATCAATCCTCGATGGGCACCGCGCTGGCCTGCGTTCACACCGGAGTTCAACGGGACAGACCGGTTTCGTGTGATGGAACGTGCACTTGCAGCATGGTGTGGGCTGGAGGTAGCGAGCAGAATCTGCGGCACCAACGCTCGCAACTTCTATCTCTACTCAATCAAACCTTAGCCGACCCAAAACGGGGGTCGCCGTAAACAAACCGTTCCGGCTCGCGCGTTCCACGTGCGAGCCGTTTTTTATGATAAAAAAATTGAAAAATTATTGTTGACAACTCGGCTTTTTCTAATCTATAAGAAAAGAAGTAGATCTTCGCAAGAAGAGAACAAGGAGGCCATGTGTTGTCCACGATTCTTTTGCTCGTAGCACTCGCGGCTCCCCCGACTTCCTCAACGCCCCCGCCACAGGCGTCGCAATCCAGCTCAGTGCCAGATTGTACCGGGGAGAAGGTGAAGGACTTCGAGCCGGTACTGCACGAACACGACAGCACTATTCAAGCCGTAGGGCTCGGTCGTTCGCTCTATGAGAACTCCGGCACGGGTCGCAAGTGTCTCTTCTACTCCTCAAGTAAGGGAGGAGAAGTAATCTGGCAGACGCGAAGAGATGACGACGGTTCTTTCACCGCATGGGTACTACAAAAAGACAAGTCGTATCGAAAGTACGAAAACGCGGCCATACGGTATGATAACGAGATTCAGCAAGATGAAGAAGGAAACGAGACTCTCGTTTTCCTGCTCGAGATAGTGCGCCCGAACAACAACATGAAGGATGTGGTGGACACCGCTTCGTTCGCCTTCGAAATAAAGCGGGGCCGGAGCGCGTAAGCCACGACCGAGAGCCCAACCGTTTTACACAACGGTCGGGCTTTTTTATTGATAGGTCGTTTTTATTATCCCTTCTTTTTGAACTTCACCGAGAATACCGGTTCGTATTGGTTTGCATGCTCATCGGTAATTTCGACAGGCTCCCCTTTCATCATGTGCGTGAGGGCGATATCACTGAGCATTTCTTGATCGCTCTTGAGATTGTTTTTCATACTCTCAAGCTTTGCGAACTCAGCCGCTGACTCACGCTTGATCTTTTGTTCTATCGACAATTTTTTATCACGGATTTTGTTGTATTCCTGCACAATCTCGCGATACCCATTGGTATTTTCGAGCGCGTCTTTATATGCGCCCTTCAGATCACGCTGTTCGCGCCTGATATCTTGTATGCGGTTAAATATTTCTTGAGCACTTTTCATAATGCCCACCTTACAGGAAAACCCCACACTCTGTCAGCACTGGATAACTTTTTGATTTGCCTAAATCATCATGCGCAAGATACGATGCAAATAGAACCCAAGGCTAGACCCTTTGAAATCTGAAGGAGGAACATAAGGAGAGACGAAGTATGCAACCGCAAACAGCGCCCGAAGAAGACGTAGAGTACCGAGCAGCCGTAGAAGCCGTAATGAAAGCAGGATATCCGGATTGCGCCGCCATCAGCAAGGCAACGGGGGTGCAAGGAATACCGCCGGCCAAGGCACTCATCGCCCGCATGCAAAAAGACGGCTTTGTCAGTACACCGAAACGTAAGGGAGAAGAACCTCGAGTCCTCGTGAACGCTCGTGAGTTCGCCAGATACTTTGAGATACCTCCTGAGCTTGATGGCGAGACGCGTGAACTCCTCGAATTCATCGACCTCACACTCTACGAGCGCGAGGAAATCTCCATCAACGGCATCATCACCGAGTTCAAAGATCTTGGCATCAGCCGAGAAGTCGCCGAGGAAGCCCTCGGAGAGCTTGCGCGCCTGAATAAAATAGGCGAGATCGATGGGCGCGGTACCGCAATCGTTTTCCCCCAGAGAGAAACAGCGACCGGAGATGGAACTCAACCGCAAGTAGCAAGACTCCCGAGACCCAGACCCACGAGACCTGCGCCACCGAGCATCCGTGGCAGCATCGGCGTACGCCCACCTACTCTGCGTGGTGATGATGTATCTCCACCGCCCACGCTTGTACCAAATGCGGCAAAACCAGCGCCTGTATCTGAACCGCTCAAGTGTGCATGGCCCGGCTGCACAGAGACCAAGTTCATGAGCGTAACTCGGAAGCTTTGCTCGCGCCACAACCAACGGCTTCTGGGACTGTGGAGACGCAATGGCGGCGGACAAGGGACAAACGTACCCATGCCATCGATCACTGAAGCCGTTGCGGACTATGAAGCTCGCTCCAAAGGCACGTCTACCGTGCATCCCATACCACTCCCTGCCCCCCCATCAACCTCTCTCACGCTCGAGAAGTACGTGGACGACTCTGCGTCTCCATCAGTAGCGCCGACAGACGAATACTCGTGGCAGACGCAAGTCGCTGAGCTTCAGCGACGCATCAGCGAGCTTGAAGCAGCCAACCAAGAACTCGAGGCCTCAGTTCGCCACCTCGAGGAGTGTCTCGCGAGACTCAAAACGGAAAGACAAGGTCTTGCTGAAACCCTTGTCTCCAACCCATTCCTCCAAAACCTCATCACTCTGCGATGAGTCCGTTCAGCCTTGCGCGTCACACGCCAAGGCTGTTTTTTTATATATTTTTATTTTTTGAAATATTCGTAATCACGCCCATCGGTAAAGTGATTCCTGCCATCAGCCGTCATACATCCCTCAAATGCTGCCTGCGAGCGCGCCTCGCCATCACGCATCGGTTGCATCGTATGCCACATGTCTCCATACGCCTCACATGATCGCTGAAAAGGACCTTTGAGTAACGTGCTATTTGCAACCCATACAACGCAGGCACACAGGAGCGCCGCACCAAGTCCTCGCCAAAAATCTCTATCAGATACCACAAACTCGCCATCAAACGTCATGCTGCCCGTCCACCACCAAAGAAAGCCTGAGAGCATAATAATACCCGCCAATGCTGCACCGAGCATCATCTCCAATATTTTTTCGCGCCCACTTTCAACTAGTGGCCAATTTGATTCATATGAAGCTACAGCGTCATATACTCCGTCGCGCTGTGCCGTCACATCAAAACGCCACGCACCTGCGGGAGTAATCACCTCTTTGGGCACTGCATACCCGCCGTCAAAACGCTTCTCGATGGGCGCTACAATCGGGCCGATGTTATACGCGCTATTAGTCAATGTCACTATAGTATTGCGCACGGGCATCTCACTCTCTACCTCGACGATGAGCGTGCCGGGTTCTGCAAGACGCTCTTCGAGCGTAAGTGTGGCGCCATTGCTTTCCACCTGGTGAAGTATCATCTCGGGCGCGCCAAGTGGTGGCGTCGTGATGATGATGAATGCCGTCGCAAAAAGCGCCAACACGCCCGCAAACATTTCGAACACCAATAGTAAAGAAAGATATTTTTGTAGTGCAGGTCGCATGCGGAGCGCGTACCATCCAGCAATGCGTGCCGCAAACAACATGCCACCAAACAAAGAAAGGATGACAAACATCCTACCCCACGAGGTACCGAGTACGTTGCCGAATCCCTTAAGATGCAGCCATACAATGTACACGCCCGTGATACCCGCCACAAGCAAACAAATAATCGTCAGGCGCGCGAGTTTTTTGAGAAATATATTTACCTGCGTACGATCCTTGAGTGGTAATATCGCCTCAACCGCTATGATGAGCGCCCCGATCCATAGGTCTTTAAAAAAGAGATGTACCGTGTTGATTACCACTGAAAGCTCAGGCATCACTTTTGAGGCAGCTGCGTGACTGATGAGTGAACGTAAAAACACCATGCCGATTACTGCAAGCCATGCGAGTACTCGTACGCGCTGCCACGTAAAAAGTACTACGAGCGCAAGCCCTGCGCGCGCTGCGGCAGCCATACCTGCGTTGGTAGACATAAACGGCATAAACGCATCGGTGAGACTCGCGCCACGTACACCCGCAAGCTGATTTGTTTTGAGTCCTATGAAAGCAACAGCACCAATCACTACAAGCCACGCACCAAATATCACGAGACGCCACATGCGCCGCTTCTCACCCCACGCAAACATCACGAGTGCCGCAAGGAGTATCGCCTGCCCAATCAACTCTATCCAAAGTGTTACAGCCTCGGGTACTGCCGAGCTATGCGAAACCTCAAAACGCTCGGCGCCTGCGGCTGCGGCCACCCCTATGCCAAACGCGTAGGCACCTTTGGTAAAATGCCCATCATCAGATGACACTACCTGCCACGAAACAGTATATGAACCTTGTGCCAATGCACCAAGCTCGACTAAAAAACGATGAGCATCGACCGGATCAACGCGCGCGGGCCCTTGCTCGACATGAGATCCGTCTGCCGCAAAAACTACAATACTCGACGCGCGCTCTTCTATGCGCTCACTAAAAACAATCGTAATACGCTCGGGCGCCGCCTCAAGGCGCGCACCTGAGTCAGGCTCATAGATAGTGGGTGTCGCATGCGCCCATGCGCGCCCAGGTATGAGCGCGCAGAGAGCCAATGCGACGATAACTTTTTTAGACAACTTTTTTGGCCTTAGAGAGAGCAAATCCAGCGATACCTACGCCAATCAAACCAATCAATATACCAACAGCGCCGACAGTCTTGGCTTTGCCAGCATATTGTTCGGCTCTATCAATACGCGCACCGATGCCGACGACATCGGCAGACGGTTCAGGAAACCCAAGATCAGCTTTGGCCATAGGGCAGCCGAACGCGCCACCCTTTGACATACGCGCGACAGCATCAGTCATCTTGATCATGGTATTGTCATCTTCTGCGCGTGGGTGACCTGCGGGATTACAGGTAAACGAAAGATCCACCGCTACCCCATCAATGGTGCCCTTGAAACGGTATGTGTAGGTCGTCATCACGGTTGGAACAAAAACCGCACGATACGCACCTGGATCATTGTACGCGGGTGTGAGTGCGAGCTCTTTTGATTTACCGCCCGCGGTAAGCTCAACCTTGAGTGTCTGCTCAAGCCCAGTGACCGGAGCACCCTCCTCATCATGGCCAGCTGCAGCTCCATGGTCATCTTCGTGCGCGGGTGCAGCACCGAGCTTTTTGACACGCAATTCCACCCCCGTCTTGTCATCTACTGCGATAGGTTCGGCAAGCGATCCTACCGTAAACTCATAAAGATTATTGCCAATTTTATAGACATGATGCTCATGTGCAAACGCGAGCGCAGGTGATAGAAACAAACCTGCCATCGCCAATACTGCAATTTTTTTCATAAGGAATAAAGATTAGTCTGATAAAAACTTAAAAAAGGTTTTTACCAGACTTTGGTGTGGAGAATGCCTCGCTGAAAAAATATCAAAAGATCATGCCGTGCGACCCGCACCAAGACAACAAAACAATTTATCGAGTGTCGCAAAAAATAGAGAGAAAGAGTCATGCGTGCCCTGGTAGTCTGTACCAGCATAAAAAGACCGCAGAGCAGGGCGATCAATAACATCTTGCGATTGTCACCGTGCAGTGGAGAGGCTGGCTCACCGCCAAAAAGTGTATGCGGGTGATCATGTTCTGCGTGTGCATCGTGCGCTAAAAATGTCATCACCAAAAAAAGCGCGAGAAATGGGATAAGGAAAATCCTCAACATACGTCCAGTATATCAAAAACTTAGCACTGTGGGCACGATACCGTAGCCATTGCTACTGAATCTATCTCACTATCGATCTCGAGAATCGTGTACTGGATGTATCCCCAGAGCCCGAACCCGACGATAACGATGAGTGAAATGGCCCAGAAAAACCATCTATCGCGGATCATACCTTCCATATTTTCATACTATAAAAGACTGACAGCGCAAGGCAAAATGATTCTTGTTGATAGCCATGTTGGTTGGTCTTGACAAAAAAAGTATTTTTTATCATAATCTTTCGAGAGCGGGCGAGTCTTTTTCGCCGACAACAAGGGAGGAAGCGTGCGAAGACATGAACGAGTCATCTGCCTCTGGTTTACGGGGCGCCCTATCACCGAAGAGATCGCTGAAGTTCTCTTCAATACCGCTCGCGAGATGCACCGCGAGTCCCGTACGGAGCAGCGCATCCGACGCCCCAACATGGAAGGCGTCGTGACCTCGACGGGCGCCGTCTACTCGATCGGCGGCATGGGAGGACCCGTATTCAACGTTGAGCTCGAGACAGATGCCGGCACCCTCAAGGTACGGTACCTCGCACGCACGCGAGACCTCGAGAGCGACGACGAGATCTCGTGGGACGTCTACTACCCTCCGACACACCCGAGCATGAACGCCCACCACAACTGAAGGACCGCGGTCCATCTTGGCGACCATCGCCGGGGTGGGCCCTTTTTATACCTACTCTTGACTTTAGAGCAGAATATCACTACACTATAGAAACGTTGGTACCAAAAACACGCATCAATCAAGCGATTAGCGCACCTGAACTCCGAGTCATCGGGGCTACGGGTGATAATATTGGTATCAAATCACGAGACGAGGCCCTCGCACTTGCACTAGATGCCGGCCTCGATCTTATCGAGATTTCGCCTACGGCTAAGCCCCCCGTAGTTCGCATCATGGACTGGGGAAAGTACCAGTACCAACTCGAGAAAGATGCTCGAAAGGCAAAAAAGAAGTCGCACGAGATTGAGATAAAAGGCATTCGCGTACGCCTCGGTACCGGCTCACATGACCTCGTCATGAAAGCCAAGCAAGCAGAAAAGTTCTTGAAAGCGGGTCACCGCCTCCAGATTCAGCTCACCTTGCGCGGCCGAGAAAAATATATTGATAAAAACTTTGTTCACGACAGGCTCACCAAACTTCTTGAGGCGATTACCGTCCCTCACAAGATTGCGGAAAAGCCCAAGAAAGGTCCCCGTGGACTCCTTATGACCATAGAACCCGAACATCATGGCAAAAACAAACAAAGCAGTCCTGCGCCGAGTCCGAGTAACCAAAAACGGGAAAGTACTCAAGCGCCGGCCGCATCAAAACCACTTTAGCGCAAAAAAAAGCCGTTCACGCCAAATGGCGAACAACAAAACCAAAGAATTTTCTTTTGGTAAAATTATCAAAGACCGTTATCTCCCCAACTAACACACTTTCATGACACGCGTAAAACGAGGTGTCGGCGCGCTCAAACGTCGCCGATCCGTCCTCAAACAAACCAAGGGATTTCGCTGGCAGCGCAGCAAAAAAGAGCGCGCCGCTAAAGAAGCCCTGCTCCACGCCTATACCCACTCATTCCAAGACCGCAGAAAGAAAAAGCGCGTTATGCGCAAGACCTGGAATGTAAAGATTAGTGCAGCAGCAAAGGGCTCGGGTACCTCCTACAGCAAGCTGATGGGAGCGCTCAAAAAAGCAGATATCAAGATTGATCGCAAGATCCTCTCGACACTTGCCGAACATCACCCAAAGGCATTCGACGCAGTCCTCGCCCAGGTAAAATAGAGCTCAAACAAAAAATCCCCGTACGGGGATTTTTTGTTTGGTTTAACTCTATCTCCTATTCGTGGACAAATATGCCTACGGTCATGACGAGAAATACACCCGCTAAAATAAGCGCAATTTGCATGATTGACGAGCGTGAACCGTGCTTGTGATGCAGCTCGGGGATGAGATCTGCTGCCGCTACATACAGGAAATTACCCGCAACAAGCGCTAAGAGCACGCCTATATAGCCGACTGAAACAGTCAGATAATACCCAATGATGGCACCCACCACTGTCGTGACTGATACCACGGTATTCCAAAACAAAGCTCGCTTGCGGCTAAACCCGCCGTGCAGCATGACCGCAAAGTCACTTGCCTCCTGGGGAATCTCGTGCAGAATAACCGCGATTGCCGCAAGAATGCCCGTAGGAAATCCTGCGCTAAAGGCAAACGCGATAAATATGCCGTCAATAAAGTTATGAATGGCATCACCAATGAGCACTAGATACGCAGACGCATGCGTCTCGCACACGCCGTCATGGCAATGGTACCAGAAAAGGAGCTTTTCGAGCACAAAGAAGGCAAGAAACCCACCGAGTACCCATGGCAATGCCGCCTCGGGCGCTAAAAACTCAAAAGTTTCGGGCAAAATATCAAAAAAGACCGTACCGAGCATCACACCCACGGCAAAGCTGATAACCCAGTGCACCACACGCATCATACGCTTTTCGTTGAGAATAACGGCAACCCCGGCTAGAAACGATACGAGAGCCTCGGCGATACTCGCCAAAAGAATAGATAGAAACATGATTTTATGATACCAAAGGCGGCTTCTTTTCGCCCATGCGCATTATTTTAAGGTTTGCTTTCTTCAAAAGCTCTCGGCTATTTTTGTGTTTGATAATTTTCATTGCCTTTTCATAGGGCGCCCAAACAAAATTCTTGTGTTCTTCCGATATTTTGATAGTGCGTCCAAAAACTTCACCTAAATAAAAGGTGATAAATTTAAGTCGTTGCTCAGCCCCTTCAGTTTTCGGTGGCCATTGATAGCGGAAATGAATCGTTTCTTTGTATCCGGGGATAAATTTCACACGCGAGATACCCGTCTCTTCCTCGATCTCACGACGAGCCGCATCAATAGGTCGCTCGCCTTCCTCAAGCCGTCCGCGTGGAAACGTCCAGTGATTGCGCGTCGCATACTGAAGAAGCACGTACCAGACGCGCCCACCCTGCCGCCGGAACAAGATCGCTCCCGCGGATCGCTCAACTTTCACATCTTTATCTGTCATAAGAGATGACGCTTTTGTTTTGGAGTCGCCAAAAACTTCTGTAACGCCGGCAATGCAAGCGTGTTAAGAACACGGTTTTTGGGAAGCCCTGCGCGTCGCGCTTGTCCTATACCATACTCCAAATACGAGAGTTCTGCAAGCGAATGAGCATCGGTATCAATACTAAACATCGCACCCGCATCTACTCCGCGCCTTATATGATCATCTTTCAAATCAAGTCGCCATGGATGCGCGTCGATCTCTAAAACCGTGTGAGTTGAAATTGCATATGTGATGATACGATCAATATCAACTGCATACGGGTCTCTTTTTTTAAGAACGCGTCCAGTCGGATGAAATAAAATATCAACGTGTGGATTCGACATTACGCGCATGATGCGTTCTGTCTGTTCTGACTCTGATAAATTAAAATGCGAATGAACCGCGGCACCTACGATATCAAGTTCGGCGAGCACCTCATCAGAAATATCGAGCGAGCCATCTTTCATAATATTTACTTCCGCACCCTTCAAGATCGTGATGCCGGATATTTTTTTATTGAGCAAATCAATCTCGCGCATTTGACGACACAATTTTTTTTCATCTGATCCGCCCGTCATCGCCAAGCTACGCGTATGATCAGTGATCGCAATATACTCATGGCCCAAGCGCTTGGCTTCACGCACCATCGCCTCGAGTGAGTCTGTGCCATCCGTCCAATCTGTTTGTGTTTGAAAATCCCCCCGCAAGTCGTTAAAGCTAATTAAGTTTTTCGGCGGAGGTATAATTTTGTCGCCTTCGCGTAACTCGGGCGGCGGCATTACGATACCGAGCGCATCGTATACTTCTTCCTCTGTTGCACCCGCAATCATACGCGTACCACGATACAATCCGTATTCATTGAGTTTTAATTTTTTCTTGAGTGCGAGTGACCGCAAAACCACATTGTGTTCTTTCGAACCGGTAAAATAAATGAGTGCGGCCCCAAAAGATTTTTTGGGCAACACACGTACATCGACATCGATACCGTCTTTCAGATGCACCGAGCTCTTGGTCTCGCCGTGCGCGATGATATGTGCCACATCTTCGCGCACAACAAACGCGCTCATCACACTATCTGCATTTGTAGCTTCTACTAAAATATCAATGTCGCCCGATGTCTCGCGCCACCGTCTAATCGACCCCGCAATCTCTACGCGTGAGACACCCTTGATGTTTCGTAAATCGTCGGTAATGCGTCGTGCAATCGGCAATGCCTCCCCCAACAAAAATCTTCCGCGTGAGGATTCAAAAAATTCGATACCTTTTAAAATCTTCTCCTCTGATTTCAAACCAAATTTTTCAAGCTTGCGAATTTTGCCCGCGAGCGCTGCTCGCTTGAGACTTGCTACATCTTTTACTTTTAATTTTTCATAAAGTGTTTTTATCGCTTTAGGACCAATACCCTCGATGCTTCGCAACTCCTGCATATTGACCGGCATTTTTTTTCGCATAGCATCTAACTCGCGCACGCGACCAGTCTTCAAAAATTCTTCGATTGTTTGAGCAATACCTTTGCCAATACCAGAAATTTCTTCGAGAGCTTTTGTGCCGCCATTTTTATAAATCCCTCGCACATCGCCATCGAAGCTTGAGAGTGTCTCAGCTACTTTTTCGTACGCACGCGCTTTAAACGGTTCATTGAATACCGTAAAATACTCGGCTATCGCAAACAGTATATCTAAAATATCCTTATTCTTCATAGCGTATATGTATAGTATAGCGCGCGTAAAAGTTTTCCACAGTGAGACGTATCATAAAAAAATTTTACGCCTTATACTTATACCAGATCCTAAGAGCATCGAAATTCAGAGAAGAGCGAGGCCAGCGTAATGGTCACCACCGACATTGACACTCACGTGTCACCACCACACCTCTCCCTTCCTTGCAGTTTTCCTGCTCCACGCAACTTGCACAATTTTCTCTTCGCACATGGCCCGTCCTCACAGACGGGCCCGAATGCTTTTATACCAAATTTTTATTTATAAAATTTTCAATCCTTCCTTTAAGTTTCTGAGTGTTACCATGGCTTATCATTCCTAAATATGACTGTATTGTTTCTCTTTTATGGTGACTCGCATTGATACCACGAAATATTCTCTTTTTTGTAGTCGTTCTCAATACTCGGTAATCGGGGAAATGCGTCCAGCCGAGGAAATCGACACCCGATGCAAAAGTAGTTATTGATACCTTATCAGGATGTAATTGGAGTTTCAATCGCTCCTGTAAAAAATTGCTAATATGATTCAAAATATTTTCAAGCCATTCTTTATTTTGCGATAGGATAACAAAATCATCAGCATATCGGATATAATATTCAGCTTTTAGTTTATGTTTCATAAACTGATCAAACTCGTTCATATAAATATTTACGAGAAGCTGACTCGTGAGATTACCGAGCGGCAAACCAACGCCTATTCGTGTTGAGTGAAAGCTGGACACAACATGCGAGACGAGCCGAACAACGTCTTTGTCAAAAATATACCCATCGACGATTTCCAAAAGTATTTTTTGATCTATCGAGGCAAAAAACTTTCGGATATCGCATTTAAGAACCCAGACTGTTTTGGTATGATTTTTTGATACTCTTCCGGCAAAAGCGCGAAACCCGTTCATCGCCCTATGCGTTCCTTTGCCTTTCCTACATGAATATGAATCAGCGACAAATGTTTTATCAAAAAATGGATAGAGCGCCCTATATAAAACGTGATGCAACAGTCTGTCTCGAACACATGCCTTGTGAATATTGCGAGGTTTTGGATCGGAAATATTAAACGCGTGGTACCCTCCATGCCTGTATGTTTTGTTTTTCAAATCGTCGTGGAGAGATTGTATGTTATCCGATAATCTATACCGAAACGCCTGAACATCTTTTCTGTTCCTTTTGCCCTTCAAAAACTCCCGCCAAGCCGCAAGCAAATTTTCTTTGGAAATGATATCATCGTACGTATGAATACATTGCTTGCGACCCATACTCCTGAAAGTACCCCCCCCCCGCCCAACTTCGCAACCAAAACTGATCCCGGTTGTCTTAAAACTAAAAGACGCCTACGGACTTTGGCAAAAATATCTTGCTGACTTTCCCAAACAAAATCGCTACACACTCGGCTCTAAAATAGATGATTTATTTCTTACGTCCATTGAGTATTGTTTTTTAGCGAGCTACGCATCAAAAGATACAAAGATTGGACTTCTTGATCGAGCTATCTCTCGAGTAGATCTTCTAAAGCTTCTTTTGCAACTGGCATGGGAAGTACGCGCACTCGATAGCAAAAAATATGTACATCTTGGTGAACGTCTTGTAGAAGTTGGGAGAATGTTGGGCGGTTGGAGAAAGGGCTTACTATCAAAAACTCCCACCTCGAAGTAAGGCGGGAGAAACGCGGGAGTTGCTTGAGAAAACACGATTGCCGGCATTCCAGCGATTGTCGTTCTGCGGGTTGGCGTTCACGTTCCACTTCTCGTCGTCGGAGTTCCAGTTGACGTTGACCGTGAAGATCTCGGTTGTAATGTGGCCACCATCATCTTTACCACCGCCCATCGAATACTCTCCGGGTTGTATCAAACATGGGACATCGAAGTCCGCCAATGGTAGCCACCAACTGCTGTTGTTTTTTAAGAATACGCTAAACATACTCTCGCAAAAGCCGTAGCCTTGACAATCCTGATGCTTAGTATATTAAAGCCCTCTGCCCAAGCCGTAACCGGAGCAATACAAAAACTTCATTATCTAGATTAGCAAAAATTATAAAAACAGAGAATAAATCAGTATAACAAAAACGGTCCCCTGAACCCTTCGGCATGCGCCAAAGAGTCCAAGGGACCGAGAGCCCAAGTGCGCAAGGGCTCTGTTGCGAGGATCAGCCCGCCTGCGCTGAAGCTTCGGCGGGCAAGCAGTTGCTGGAGAAAACACGATAGCCGGCAACCCAGCGACGGTCGAGCCGCGGGTAGGCGCGCACGCACCACTCCCCGCCGTCGGAGTTCCAGCGGACGCTGACCGCGAAGACCTCGGCGTTGACCCCACGAACATAGAAGATGTTCGCGTAACCGTTTGCGAGGAGCGCGCCTGCGCGACCTTTCGGCTGGCGCAAAATCATGCCTGCGAGGTAGGCCGAGAATGCGAAGGCGTTCTCGAAGACGTGATGCTCGGGAAGCTCTCTCCTGATCTCCGCGTCGTTTGCGGGCTTTGCGAGATCGAACGAGATGGCCTTTATCGCAGGAAGCGACTCGACTGGCCTTGCGGCCGGGAGAATCCGGTCTCGAAAACCGTCCCACACGTAAAGACTTTCGCGCGTCTTGTAGAATGCGGCCGGGTCGAAGGCATCGGGACGGGCGGGGAGGGTGATCTCACCCACGCGCGCCAACCTCTTGACCATGTTGACCACCCACTCCCCTGCATTGACGCGGCGAACCGCCTCGTTGGGATCGGTGATGCCCATCTGCGCCATGAGGTTCTTGACGAGCGCGTTAAGTCTCCCAGGCAGGACGTCACTGATTGCGAAGTCTGACATGATAGGTCTCCTTAGGCTTAGTTGCCCTTTCTCTCGACACCTCTCATCCGAGGCAGGAGCGTGACCGGCATAGTCACAGCCATAAAATACCGGGCATCCAGAATCTTATGGCTGTGACTATGATTTCAAGCAAATACTGCAAGTTAAAAAAGGAACTGCTTGCCTAGTGTACTATATTTGTCTGTATTTGTCAATACCCCGCTCCGCCTTATTTCTATCGTCTTTTCTTTACTACTCATCAAAAGAGCGAGACTTGCGGTGATTCTTCTTCGGAAGATTTTTTTGTTTCTGTAATTTCTGGTTTAATCACCTCAACTTCTCCCGAAACAACAGCTGGCAGTTTTTGAAACGTTTCTTTGAATTGATTGAGCACGGTCGTGCCGCGCAGCGCTGCTGCTGGATGAAACATCGGCATGATTTTATATTTTCCAACCGTAAAAGTTTTTCCTTGGTCACGAGAAATTTTCGCATCAGGCAAAAAATAATTCATAGCAAACCTTCCCAGTGGCACGATGATACGCGGGCTGATGATTTCGATCTGACGCGCAAGATATGGTTTATATGCCTCAATCTCTTCGGGTAATGGATCGCGGTTGTCGGGGGGTCTCCGCTTCACAATGTTCGTAATATATACTTGCTCTCTCTGCCAACCAATACTTTTAATACACTCAGTGAGTAACTCTCCTCCTCTCCCTACAAACGGACGCCCCAATCGATCTTCATGAAAACCTGGCGCTTCACCAATAAACAATACTTCTGCATCTTCGTTACCTTCGCCAAATACCAGACGAGATTCTTGTAGCGGCAACAAAGCATCCTCAATCATTTCTCGCTGGAGATCTGCGAGTAATTCTTTTTTGTTCATAGAAATCCGGAAACGCGTATCAACTCAAAAGCAGCACCAACAATGAGTGCCGCAGCAATACCACCGGCAACAAGTATCTGTGTACCGAGTACGCGACGTGCAAGCAAGGCAATAATTGTTCCCTCAATACCGACACCAACCGCACCGATAATATCGATAAGTAAAATAAAGCTACGCACCCCTGCAAGATAAATCACGAGCGGCACAAATGCTGTGAGCATCCACGCAATACGCGACGAACGACCAAGATCGTACTCAAATGTGTAACGCAACTCCAGCCCGAGCGCAATATACGAAGTAATCACCGCAAGAAGTCCGAGCAGCGTTCCTATGATAAATGCTCGCTCGCCAATACTTGAGGCGAGCACCGAGAGCGAATCGTGCGGAGGCAGTCCGTTTGCCAATCCAATGATCGTGATACTAAATGCGGCATAGATAAGTATCGCAATAACACCAGATACAACAATAACGGGAAATATTTTTTTATGTGCAGATGCACCAAGAGTGTCGATGACCTCAGGGATCACTGATGCACCTGAAAGAGCAAAAAGAAAAATGCCGTACGGCAAAAACCAATCACCATTTCCACCAAACGGCACTGCAGAAAAATCAAACTGAGGCCACCATATAAAAAAGAAAATAATTGGCAAAAAAACTTCTGGCAGTGTGAGTATAAAATTGATTGAGCCAATGCGTGAAAGGCGAAAAAGAATGAGTGGTGAGATAATAACAAAAAAAGAAATGGCGAGCGCCATCTCTGAGAACGGTAAGATATGTGCAAGAAAATCACCGATGATAATGCCGTAGGCGAGCAGAAAACCCCAATAGGCAAGCAAGCGTGAAATGAGTGTTATCCAAAAACCACCCTCACCCAAATATTGGCGCGCATATCCCGGAAGACGCGCATGTCGCTTGTCTTTTAAAATAACACCTGCGTAGAGAGCATGTGTGAGAGTAACAAGAATTAAAACGATAACTGTATGAAAGAGTGACCATCCAATACCGGCCTTCACAATCGTATAGGGCAGGGCAAACATACCGGCACCAATAATCATGCCTGCCAAAAGCCCGACCGCCTTGAGCGTACGGAACATAGAAGATTTTTAAACCTCGTCTACTTTTTCTCGCTCAAGAATCGCTACAAGTTTTGCAATCAATTCTTTTGGATCGTCGGAAAAAACAACAAAAGGATTGTCTTTTGCTCGATGTGACTCTTTGATTACTTGTTCAATCATATCTGTCGTACCGCCAGTATTGGTCAGTACCCCGATAGGCTTTTTATCTTCGAAGGCAACGGTAAACTCATTGAGTGTGCCAATACGGCCGCAGCCTACAATAACGGCATCGGTCGAGCGTGTCAGTAATAGATTGCGCCCTGACATGCCGGCTCCGGTATAGATAATGACATCAAGATAGTCGAGAGGGAGGTTGAAAAAATCGCGATGCTCTTTTTCGGTAGCTGCAGGCGAGATGCCGATAGTCATTCCTCCTGCTTCTTTAGCACCAATCGCCGCCCAATACGGAAAACCGGTAGTGGCACCATTAACGAGTGTCGCGCCCATGGTTGCTATCTCGCGGCCAAGAGCCTTTGCCTTATCGAGTGCATCTGTCGAACAATGACCTGTCTCTGCCGCCCCCGATACGCAAAACTTGAGTCTCAGATGATTGTGTGCGGGTTTATTCATAACTCAAGAATATCAGAACTTGTGAGTCTCTCCAAGACGCGGAGCGCTAGCAGGTATCCCAAGATAATCTCGTATACGTTGCGAGAGAAAGAGCGCGGCTGACGGCTCACCCTGGACAACAAAAACTTTCTCGAGTGTATCAACGCTTTGCTGCACAAATTCAAGCAACATATTGGTGTCTGCGTGCGCCGAATATCCGTGAATTGAACGTACCTCGGCGTTAACAAAAACCTTATCACCCATAATATTGACCTGATGCTCGCCGTCCATAATGCGTCGCCCGATAGAGCCCGCGCCCTGATACCCGATAAAAAGAATGATGCTATTTTTATCGTGCAAATAACGGCGCGCATGATGCAAGATACGGCCGCCCGTCATCATACCCGCACCCGCCAAAATCACTTTGGGTCCGCGTACATTATTTATTGCTCTTGATTCATCCGATGTCAGGGTACGATGCAAACCGGGAAAATCAAAAAGATCATCCCCTCCTTTAATAATTGCTTTGGCATCAGGGCTAAAGTAACTCATGTGCTTGCGATACACGTCAGTAGCACGGATAGATAGAGGACTATCGAGATACACCGGAATGCGTGGTACGCGCCCATGTTCCATAAGTTCGTTAAATTCATAAAGAAGCTCTTGAGTACGTTCGAGTGCAAACGCAGGGATCATCAGCGTGCCACCGCGTTTTGCTACATCTTCAATCGCACGCTCAAGTTTTACTTTGCGCTCGCCCGTATCTTCGTGAACACGATCACCATAGGCAGACTCGATAATCATGATATTCACCCCCACGATTGATTCGGGAGGATTGAGAAGGGGCATCGGCGTATTACCCAGGTCGCCTGTAAATAAAACTTTCTTGTCGCCAATCTCAAAGAGCATCATGGCGGAACCCAAAATATGCCCCGCCTCATACAGCGTCACGGCAACGTCGCCAACGGTAAAGCGTTGATGGTAGGGCACGCCCTCCCAAAGCTTGAGTGCACCTTCGACATCTTCCATCGCATAAAACGCCTCCTCTCCATTGCGAGACGCTTCTTTTTCTAGTACACCCAAACTATCCTCAAGCATCAGTTTACCAAAATCTTTTGTCGGAATTGTAGAAAAAATCTTGCCGCGGAATCCATATTTAAAAAGCTTTGGGATACGCCCTGTATGATCAATATGTGCATGCGTAACAAAAAGAGCATCGATCGTCGACGGATCATACGGAAACTCATCTACGTTACGCGCAGCACAAAAACGCGGACATTGAAACATACCGCAATCAACAAGTATGCGCGCCTTTTCTGTCTCAATAAGATAGTTGGCACCCGTCACCTCTTGGGCACCGCCACAAAAAGTAATTTTAAACATTATGTTTAGTATACCGGCTCGCGAGCACGGCGACTATAGTCGCAGCGGTAACCGCAAGCGCTATATCGATAATGGTATCTAAAATCCACAACGAGTCAGCAAAACTCGCCTCCCCTACACCAAAAAATGGCACGTTGTACTGATATTCCAAAATCTCCCAGCAGAGAGCGACGATGGTTGCAAAAAAGATAACGGCAAGCGGATTTGTATAACGCACAAATACTAAAAAAAGACAGGCGACCCATGCTCCACCCGCAAAATGCAAAACCAAATCAAGCCACCAGAAGCTATTATACCAATCACGCTCAGGAGAAATGCTCGCCACATGCATACCTAAAATCGCTACAAGCGAGATGAGGAAAAGGGCGATGCGGAGCGCCATCGCCATACTCTAGAAAGTAAGATCTTCTTCGGCGCGCCGATATCCATGGATTTCCTCAGGCGCAAACCAGAGAGCTATTTCGTGTGCCGCCTCTTCAGGCGTCTCTGATGCATGTACCAAGTTGTGTACTGAGCGTTTTTCGCGATTTGCAGATGCTGGAGAATCCACTGAAAAATCACCACGAATGGTGCCCATCTCAGCGTTGGACGGCATGGTATTGCCGGCGATTTTGCGTACCATATCGATAGCATGCACGCCCTCTACGATCATTTTGACGACAGGACCTGATGACATAAAATCGAGCAACCATCCGCGTACCATAGGACCAATCTCCTCAGGCTTCTCGGTACCAAGTTCCTTGATAGGATCGTAGCCGTATTTTTTATACGTGTTGAGTGTCTTCTCGCCGATACGATTTACCCACGTTGGATCTTTGGGATAATGCTGGTCAAATTTATCACGACCGGGCAGAACCATCTGGAGCGCAATGACTTTTAAATTACGCTGCTCAAGGCGACGGATAACCTCACCAATAAGGCCGCGCTTGACGCCATCGGGTTTTACTAAAAGAAATGTGCGCTCTTCTTTTGGATGATTCATGGGTTTAAATACACTATGGTATTAGTATCAAGCGTAGCACACAGGGAAGGATTTTCAAGAACACTGCTGCCACCCCCTTCCATCACTGATAAAACAAAGACGGCCATCTCTATCCGTACGAAACAGCTCTGCACCAACCTTCAAAATGCGATCGAGCGCCTCCTTGTGCGGGTGACCATATCGATTACTCTCCCCCGCCGACACAACAGCAACCTTGGGGTTCACGCGCTCCAAAAATAAATCTGTCGAAGAATTTTTTGACCCGTGATGTGCCACTTTCAAAATATCACTTTGTAGATTTATACCAGAAAGTGCCAAACGAACCTCGTCATCACGCTCGATATCTCCGGCCAGAAGTATTTCGTCCTCGCCGTACACTAAACGTGAGACGATCATAACGTCGTTTGCTTTTGATTGAGGTTGATCGCGCTCGCCGCTAGCGGGCCCCAGAATGTCAATAAAAGCACCGCCGCCCAATATCAATCGATCTCCCGCAGTGGCTACGTGTCGCCCAGCTTCCTCATCAGCTATCAATGCACGTAGCTCGCGCCATATCGCTGTGTCAGCAACTATGCCATTTTCTATTACCGTACCGACATCATATCTGCGCAACACTTCAGTAAGTCCGCCGATATGATCAGCATCGGTATGTGTCGCCATTACCATGTCAATCTGCCGATCGTAGAGTGGCATGACTGCAGCAAGCTCGCCGAGTACACGCGCGCCTGCACCACCATCGATAAGTACCTGCGCGCCAGAAGGAGTCTCGATAAATATTGCATCGCCCTGGCCAACATTTAAAAACACGACTTTTAGCTTATGCTCCGACTCTGCAAAAACAACATACCACGCAAACACTGCGACAGTGACTAAGATAATTAAAATAAAACCTTTCTGACGCTCCATACTATCAGTATAACCGAGCAAACCACTCGACAATAAAAAGTTGATACCAAAGAATAAGCATGGCGGGAAGACTAACAAACGTTGATACACTACTAGCAAATATACCGACTGCCCCCGCGACAAACGCGCACGCCATCGCAATTGGCATGGTTACAATAATCAAAATATTCGCTGGTATGGAAACGATGGACGGCAACCCAAAATAAAAAACGATAAATGGCAACGTGGCAATTTGTGCCGATAACGTAGTCGAGAGCGCCTCACGTATACCAAAACGCTTTGGTATAAATAGAAATATTCTATCAAAGCGTGGCACCAAAAATATAATACCAGCAGTAGCCGCAACAGAGAGCTGAAACCCTATATCACCGAAAAGAATACTCGGCTCCCAAAAAAGCATAGCAACCACCGCATACAAAAGCGCACGCCCCGCCATATAGTGATGCCCGGCACGACGCACAACCAATACTAAAACACCCATAAGTGCAGCCCGTACCAGCGAGCTTGCAGCTCCCGTAGCAATAACAAAAAAGGCAATACCAAGTGCTGGCAGGGCGATGCCACGCGAAAGCGATCCAAGATATTCGGCAATGACCGTCACGTTGTACCCTGAGAGTGCTGTCAGGTGTGATGTGCCCGTCCTACGAAACGCTTGGCGTAATTCGTATGACATACCTTGGCGATCACCCAGCAAAATACCTTTTGCATATGATGCCTCGGGCTCCCGGAGCGCCGTATCAAGGCCGCCAGCAAAAAGATTGCGCACATATTCGAGTGGCGGCGCTATATGCCTAAAGAAAGAAAACGTTAATGCTTCCCCATCTGCTCGTACAATGCCAAAAAGAAAAAATCCCAACACCAACGCTACAACAAATATTTTGCGCGAGAAAAATGCGCCCGCAATACACACACCAAGACCGATGCTGAGCGCTATAAAAAAGACGCTCGATATGAACGTCCCGAGATCCAAAGCCATACCTGCGATAAACGCAAACGCACTCCACAGCACGACATCGCGCCTCGCAAGATACTCACCGAGAGAAATATTTGTATTATTTGTGAGATCTTTGGAGTACATCTGTATATTTCAAATCAGTTCTCCAACCAATCTCATCAAATAGTACGGATATTTCTTTGTAAGATTTTATAGTAGGGATTTTTGTGTACCTCGATCAAGTGCCTCGTTGACCATGCGGTCAGCATCTTTGTTTCTCTCGCGCGGCACGTGTACAAATGATACTTCGCCAAAATCAATCATCAAATTCCATACCTTCAAAAAAAGAGGTACGATATTTTCATTTTCTACTTTATATTCGTGATTGAGTTGGCGACATGCAAGTTCTGAATCCATGCGTATCTCCATCTGCATAGTTTTTGTTTTATCCTTTCCAAAAAGCTGTTTTGCCTTTTTGAGTGCATAGATAATCGCCTCATATTCAGCTTCATTGTTTGTTCGCACACCAAGCGGCTCGCCATATTGTTTGGTCACATGACCTTTCTCATCGACAAATGCAACCCCAAGTGCCGCGGGTCCCGGATTGCCCCGCGATCCCCCATCGGTATAGGCGATAATTTTTTGATTCATTTTATTTTACTATTTGAGAACAATCAAAATTCGAGTTATCACCATTTAACGAGATCTCTTGCGAATGACCAAGATGATCGACACACCAGTTTTTATCAACAGGCATATATCCTCTAATCATCCATTGACTACCATCTAGAGAAGAGGTGTGAATATATTGGCCTTTTGCAAGTTTTGTCTCTTCAAAACAAGGATGATTGGGTAATTTAATCAAATGATCTTTTTCTTTACTCAATTCTTTACTCAGTTCTTGCCAGCGCTCTATTACGCCAGTGCTACTAATTTTGGGATACATCCCAAATGAATCATGATAAAGCTCCATGTACGAACGGAAACCAGACATGTTAGCTTTAATTGAACTAGACACAGACTTTGACCTCCCAGTATTAACTGCGAATGAAACAAAGATACCGGCAGTTATTGTAGCTAAAATATAAACCAGAATAAGATATATCACGCGTGTATAAATGTCGCGCTCCTGTTTGTCGGCCTTCGATCGATGGACAATACTCACTATTAAAATAAGCATTGGAATAAATAGGATAAAAAAACCAACACCTTGTTCGATATAAGGCCATGCTTTAGTTATTCCGTCTACCGAAAGTAAATCTGGCGGACAGACAAACGGCGCAGGTTTATAGAAATTATTTGCGGTAACTGAGAAAAGTATCGCAATTAATACAACAACAAAAGGAAACAAAGCGGTAAATATAAAAAATCTTTTCGCTTGCTTATCGGCACTTTCCTTATAAAAAGCTTTTTTGGGCACATCAAATACAAGCGATGTATACCACGCCAAAAGACTCACCTCTATTACGATGAAAAGCGCGAGAAAGAAAAGTGCCATTTTTAGCTTAAATACCCCACCTGCCGCAACCAATAATTATTCTCCCACTCCCAAAGGGTTTTGGCAGCGTTAAATGCTTTCATGTCATTGAAATAGTACGGAAACTCGCGCATCTCGACGACGCCCTCTACCTTACCCCAATCATGCTGGTCTTCCTGGCACGTCTTTTTGCCATTGGGGCGGATTTTTGCGCGACCGCCTTTCTCGCGCAACTTTGATCCACACAGCGTACATACTTTATGCTGATCAATACGCAAGATCCACCGCGTCTCGATCTGACGTGGGAGTTTGAGTGCCAACTTCACCTCATACTCTTGAAGCGCCTGTACATAGGCTGCTGTCTGCAAATTGTATTCAGGATAAAAACCAGTAGACGTTTTGATATCGAGTACACCAAACTTGCCATCTACCTCGGCGAGCGCATCTACCGTACCCGCATAGCGCTGACGGCCTGACCAAACTTGTTGCTCGATATATTCAGGATGAAAAAATATTTTGCGCTCGTCGTTGAACTCACAAAAAGCTTCGACTGCGGGTGCGATTTCCGCAGGTATATCTGTTTTTTCGCCTATGGCAATCTTTTGCACAGTCTCGTGTACGAGTGTCCCCTCGAGAGCTGACTTTTCTTTGACAGCTTCAGCTGCCTCAAAACTACCCATCTCACGGAAAAAGTTTTGGAGCGCTGGTTTTGATTTAACCTCGAGTATTTTTGTCACACGCGGATACCACCGCCCCCCTATCTCGTAGCCGTTTTTTTCTTTAAAATCGTTGCCATCAATATGCCGCATTTGGACAGTATATCATTCTCGCTCCACGGTGGGAACGGAAACCGTTGCCATCGGCAACGGAGTGGCCCTTTGTTCGCTTATTGGTTGTTCAAGGTACCGCGCATCTTCTTCTATGAGATAAACTTGCGCCGCATAGTAGACAACAAGCAAAACAATGAACGCAACGAGCATAAAATAAAGAAACCAACGATTGGGATGAAGAGGTTTGAGCAAAATCATATATTTAGTATTTCATAGGTTCTTATTTTTGCGAAGAGCATCAATGCCTGGCAAGGTACCATCAGCCAAAAAATCGAGCATAGCACCACCTCCGGTAGAAACATGAAAGAAACTCTTACCAATCTTCATCTCATCGAGCACTTCGAGCGTATCCCCACCACCAATGATCACCTTGCCTTTTGCGCGCGCAAGCAGACGCAAAAGATCGCGCGTCCCCTGATCATGCCCGCCCTCTAAATAACCGAGTGGGCCGTTCCACAAAATAGTTTTGGCGGTACGCACAATATCACCAAGTACCGCGATGGTCTGGGGGCCAATATCATAAATAGAGTCGCCCTTCCCTACCTCAAAAGCACTCTCGACCCTGCCCTTGTCTCCAAGTCGCACATCGAATGGCAACATAATCTTTTTTGAAAGTAAAAAATGTTTTTTGATATCGGGCAAGGCTTTTTTCTCATATAAAGATTTGCCGACCTCAAGATCATGTGCGGCAAGAAAGGTATTGGCAAGTACGCCGCCGACAAATACTGCATCAGCTCGCGGTACAAATTTTTTGAGAAGTGCAAATTTAGTTTCAAATTTTGCGCCACCAATAATAACCAAAAATGGTTTTTGGGGATGAAGGGCGTGTGCCAGGCGTTCTACCTCGCGCCGAAAAAGTGGTCCCGCGTATGACGGCACATATCGCGTCACACCTACGATTGATGCATGATCACGATGAGAGACACTAAATGCTTCGTTGATATAGATATCACTAAATGAAGCAAGCAGCTTCGCAAAGGCTGGATTGTTTTTTTCTTCCCCTTTGTGAAAACGGATATTTTCCAGCAGTATAGTGCTCTTTGCAGCGGCACTGCGTATTCGGCTCGCATCATATGAATCATCAAACGCTAGGGGTACGCCAAGCATTTTGCCAATCACGCGAGAAAGTGGGCGAAGCGAAAGCTGACGTTTTTTTTCATTTTCAATGTGCGCTGCGAGTACAACCTGCGCACCGCGAGACCGCAATAGCTTAATCGTGGGTGCCGTATGGCGAATACGAAAACTGTCTTTGATGCGGCCGCGCATGAGCGGCTCATTGAAATCAACGCGTACAAGCACCGTCTTGCCTCGAAGGTTCTTGGGAATGTCTACGAAGTGGTACGAGCGCATTGGACAATAGCAATAAATGACTTGGGGTTAAGACTCTCGCGACCCACCAACAATCCGGCAACATCGCGCTCGCGCAAAAAATCAGCAGCATTATCGGGAGCGGTCGAGCCGCCATAGATAACACGGAGTGATTTGGCGCGGGTGGAACCGAAACGAGCGGCGACTGTTTTTTTAATAAAGAGCGCTGCCTCTGCTGCGTCCTTGGGCGTAGCGGGTTTGTGTCCTGCGCCGATAGCCCAAAGCGGCTCGTAGGCAACGACGACGCGGCCTATTTCTGATTGTTTAACCGATGCGAGCGAATGCTCAAGCTGAGCTCGAATAACTGAAAAGAAGACTCCATCAGCGTCACGACGCTCCTCCCCCACGCATACGATAGGAGTGAGTTTGGAATCGAGTGCTCGTCGAACTTTTTTTGCGACAATCTCGTCAGTCTCGTGCATACGTCTCCGCTCCGAATGACCGACGATCACATACTCTGCGCCAAACGTTTTAAGCATTAACCCTGAGACTTCACCAGTGTAGGCTCCTTCCTTTTCCCAAAAAATATCTTGAGCGCCAAGCGCATAGGCGCTAGAACGCGAGAAGAGTGCCAAATAGGGAAAGGGTGGCGCCACCACAACATCAGCATACTTCAATGCAGCACGCGCACGAGCGAGGGCAGCTAAAAAACGCTGTACTGATGTTTTGTCGTTTGGGTTCATCTTCCAATTGGCTACGATGAGTTTTTTCATATTATTGCGCTCCCCTTAAATATTCCGCCGCTGCCTCGGGCGCTACTTCAATTACGCGAATACCGGCACCGTGCTCGACACCGCCAAAGATTGAAGTCTTGGGTTCAATTTCTAAATGCCAATGGTAATAGCGATAATCTTGTTTGTCGACGGGAGCAGTATGAATAAAGAAATTGTACGGTACATTGCCAATCACTTTCTTGAGGCGACGCAGGGCAGCCGTTAACGCATCGGCAAGATATAAACGCTGCTCGGGTGTTATTTCTTCAAAATGTGATCCGTGGTCTCGCGGGAAAATACGCAACTCAAAAGATGCGCTTGGCGCATACGGAACGACGATGACAAACTCTTTGTTGTGATAGACAAGTCGCTCCCCCGAGATTTCGTCTGCCGCAATAATTTCACAGTGCACGCACGTCGCCTTCTTTTCAAACCACGCGCGCGATCCGTTGACAGACTGGCGCACATCATGTGGTACGAATGGCAATGCTAAAATTTGCGAATGCGGGTGCCAAATCGAGGCGCCTGAGGCCGCACCATGATTATGAAACACAAGCACATAATCGAGGCAATCCTCATCTTTGTGCGCCAAGATTCTGTCTTGGTATGCACGTATGATAAGCTCTGCCTCCTCTGGTTTCATGTCTGCCAAAAAAGTATTGTGCCCTCGCGGGATTACTACCTCATGAAAACCGACTGCTGCCATCATGCGCGCCAAACCCTCACCTGGCGGCGTGGGGCAAACGCCTTTATGTTTAGTAACAAACGGATATTTATTTGGGATTACTTGGAGTGACCAAGTTTTTGCAAGTGGTCCTTTGCCGCGAGCGCCTTCTGCCGTATACCATTCAAGCGGTTCACCATTGCCTGCTTTTTGTGGATCTTCAAATGGACAATCTTTTTTGGGTGTTGCCTTGCCGATATCAATTTTGAACTGATTGGGTCTGCGTGCGCGGGCGGGTGCTACAAGAACCCAATCTCCGCTCACAGGGTTTTGTCGAAGCTCTGGTCCCTGATTCATAAATATTTATTTTTCGTACTGACGCGTGATAAGCCACCAGCGCACCTTAACGGTCTCGAGCAGTACGCCGATGTAGCCCGAAAGTTTTACGTGACTCGCTGCATCATTCACCCAATAAGCGGGTACAAAAGCAATTGAAAACCCAAAGTGACGCGCGAGCGCCAATGCTTCAATATCAAAACCCCAACGGTCAATCTTGGATACGGCAAAAATCTTCTCTGCTGATTTTTTATTGAACGCTTTAAATCCGCATTGAGTGTCCCAAATGCCGTAAACCGCTACAATCTGGATAAAAAGATTTCCCATGTTGCCCATCATCCGTTTTGCAAAAGGCTGAGGTACTGCTTGGCGCGCACCAGGCGCATCTTTTTCATCACGCGAGCAGATGACGATATCTTTACCTGCATCAAAAAGTGGCTTCATCTTGGCAAAATGACTAATATCAGTCGAATTATCTGCGTCAGTAAAAAGGCGAACTTGCCCACGAGCCGCCATCATCCCCTCACGCACGGTATACCCCTTGCCCCGATTTTCTTTGCGATCGATAACATGCACATTATCTTTGCCTGATGCAAACGCTTGGGCAACGCGAGCGGTGCCGTCTTTTGCGCCGTCGATAGCAATAACAATCTCTGAAGAAAACGTCTGTGTGCCAAGCCACTTCTCTATCGCAGCAAGCGTGGTACTAATACGCTTTTCTTCGTTGTATGCGGGTATGATGACCGACAGATAGGGTTCCATGTCCCCTATAGTAGCATATTCTTGCGTCGCTCCAAGTAACTTTGGAGGATAATAGCAGCGGCGGACGCATCAATAGCACCCTTGGTGCCACCCTGCCGCGTCACCTCGCTCGAAGAAAGAAATTCGTCCTCAAGTTCGACAGGAACACCGAATGATTCAAGACTTTTTGCAAACGCGCGCACCTCTCCCGTCATGTCCGTATCGTGCATATCTCCAAGCGCACGGGGCAAGCCCACCACAATACGTGTCACCTGTTCTTTTTTTACTAAATCGCCAATGTCATCGACAAGTCGCTTATTGTTCTCAAGAATTTTATGGGGAAATGCCATGGTGCCTGCGTCATCCGAGAGCGCAGTGCCTACACGCCTGCCACCGTAATCAATACCAAGCATGCGCATCATCATATCTACTCAACTTTCGTAATAATCTCTGATCCTCTTTTTGTAACCAAAAGCGTATGTTCAAAATGCGCAGCAGGTTTGCCATCGCGTGTTGACCAAACCCAGCCATCTTTACTCACTTTTATTTTTGGCGAGCCCAATGTCACCATCGGTTCGAGCGCTATCACCATGCCCTCGCGCAATACTTCGCGCGTTCCGCGCTCGCCCCAGTTTGGTATCTCGGGATCTTCATGTACCTTGTCGCCAACACCGTGCCCTACGAGTTCGCGTACGACGCCGAAGCCCTCGCCTTCTACATATTCTTGAATAGCCGCGCCAATATCACCGATGTGCACGCCATCACGCACGACGCCAATTCCAATCTCGAGTGCGCGACGTGTCACCTCAATTAGCTTCTTTTGTTCATATGAAATCTTGCCAACTGCCACAGTGATTGCTGTGTCGGTAAAAATACCCTCATACTGCATACCAATATCAAGACCGACGATATCACCCTCGATAAGCGCGCGCTCGCCCGGGATACCATGCACTATTTCATCATTGACCGAGACACAAAGTGTCGCAGGATATGCATGCTTGGTGCCATCAGTACGATAATCTTTAAACGACGGGCGCCCGCCAGATTTTATGATCAACTCTTCTGCGAGTGCATCAAGCTCACGCGTAGTAACGCCCGGCGCCACACGTGCTCGCACAGCCGCAAGAACAGCAGCAAGCCGCTTGCCACCCTCACGAAGATTTTTTATTTGTTGATCGTTTTGTATGGTCATGAAGCGATGCTTTGTATTTTTTCGTTGACACGTTCGTGAATCTCTTCGGGAGTTCCTTCGCCTGCCACTTCGAGTACCGGTACACCAATTGCCACCGCAAACGGGACAATTTCTTTGGTATGCCGCAAATACTCAACGAGGCGTTTTTCGATAATATCTTCTTTATCGAGCACGCGGCGGATAAGTTCGCCCCCGCATACAGGGCAAAAATCCATCGCGTCATTTTCTGGCGTCGAGATGAGCGGCTGGCCGCATTTTTTACATATGCGCCGGCGTGAATTGCGACCGATAGAAACTTCTGGTGGCACTTCAATGTTTATGATCGCCGTCTGCCCTTCACCATAGATACTCGCGAGAAACGGTATGATAAACTCCGCCTCTTCTCGCGTGCGTGGAGACCCGGACAAGATAATACCAAGCCCTTCGTGCGCGATTTGCTTAACCCCGTCAGTGATGATCTGCATCTTGAAATGTGAACCGGTGAGATATCCTTTCTCAAAACGCTCGCGTTCAAGACGCACCTCGGGATCATTTTGACGCTTGGGATCGGCAAGTGCTTTTTCAATCGCACGACCGGTATCAAAATGACGATACCCGCCGTGATTTTCCACAAAGAGATTTGCCTGCGTACCCTTACCCGCCCCCGGTGGGCCAATGAAAATGATAACCGCGGGGTGGGGCAACGTCATATTTTTAGTATTGCACGCCAAACGCCATTAGGCGAGTCTTTAGAGAAAAACTACTTTTTGTAGACATCGTGACTTCCGACGGCTAGAAAAACAGCCGCGTCTTTCTTCTCGTATATAAATACGATTCTTGTCTGATAGTTAACTGAAAAACTATATCTTCCTGCAAGACGCCCTTTGAGTTTGTGTACTTTTAATTGCTTGTGATTTTTTATATTTTTGAACAGCTCAAGCTTTTCTACCACTTCTTCCTGAAGTTCTTCTTCGAGTGCATTGAATTGGCGTATAAAAGTGGGCTTGAAACTAACTTGTATCATTTGAGTTTCTTGGCAAGCGCCCTCAAATCACCCCTCAAAGTGGGTTCTGTCTCCGCCTTGAGCACAGCCTCTACCGCCTCTTCTTCGGCAAGGAGTACGAGCGCGTGGCGAACAACGGCCGCTTTATTGGCTGCCTTTCCCAGTTTTACCTGCTTTTTTATAAATTCCTCAAGATGGGGGGGTACGGGTACTGATAGTGTAGTCATGATAGTTCTTTATGATAAAATAATATGATATTATCATATATCTTGCGCGCAAGATCGTCAATATTCGCCGTCTCTACTTCCGTTCTTCCCTTGCTCGCCTCTCAAGTCCTTCCATATACTCATCTTTAAACTTACGATAAGCGCCGTAATCATCAGGATATTTTTCGTAAAGCCCCCTTTTCAATTGAGAGTATTTACTCACCTCGTCGGGGTGCCGACGTAGGTAATCTCTGATTACCAGCATTTCCTCAACATGCGGATGACTTTCTTCAAAGACATGAACATTAAAAATACTAAAACCGTCTTCCACTTTTCGAAAAAGATAAGAATCTGGTTTTATATATTCTGGTAAAAACTCGTACCCGAGAGTTCTCATCTGGACAACATATTTTTTTGCCGACGTAAGAACTTTGACAGAAATTACAATATCAATGACCGACTTCCCATCCATACCCGGAACAGCGGAGCTTCCGATATGCTCAATGGAAAGTGCGTCTTCCCCAAAGATTTTATTCAGAACTTTCGCTTCTTCTTCAAACAGCTTTGGCCAACTTGGATTATACGCTTGTACGCGGTATTTGCGCCCCTCGTAGGAGTTCATAGTAAATATGATAACATGAAAAAATTCCGATCTTGTTAGCGATCAAATGGCCAAGAGATTAGTCGGGTAGTGACATCTAGTCGTACTCGCGAAGAGTCATCTGCGCGCGTACTTGCTTGATAGTTTCAATAACTACCGAGACAACGATAAGGAGTGCAGTGCCGCCAAGAGCCAGCGCTTGCGTACCCGTAATCGTTTGCATGGCGAGTGGGAGGACTGCGATAGCACCCAAGAAGAGTGCGCCCACCAAGGTAATACGCGTGATAAGTTTGCGAAGATATTCAGAGGTTGAAGGGCCTGGGCGAATGCCTGGGATAAAACCGCCTTGTTTCTGCAAGTTCGAAGAGATCGCGTCAGGATCAAAGGTCACTGACGTGTAGAAATAGGTAAAGAGAAATACAAGCAAAAAGTACATGCCGCCGTAAATCCACTGATTGTTGGAGATCGTCAAAAGCGTATTACCAACACCTGCGATGGCAGGATATCGAGATGCCGCAAACATGTTGCCAATAAGTGATGGAAAAAGCAAAATAGAAATTGCGAAAATAATCGGAATAACACCGGCTTGGTTTACACGAAGCGGAAGATAGGTCGATACTCCCCCGTACATGCGCATACCACGCACGCGCTTGGTGTATGAAATCGGGATTGGACGCTCAGCCTCCGTAATGATCACCGTACCTGCAATGATGAGTGGAGCAGCAATCAAGAACGCAAGAATAGTTGGTAACTGGGAGGCATCATAGGCAAAGAGAGTCTGCTGAACGCTCGAGGGAACACCCGCCACGATACCAGCAAAGATCAAAAGTGAAATGCCGTTACCAATACCGTATTCGGATACTACCTCACCAATCCACATGAGAAGCAGCGCTCCACCGGTAACAACAATGAGGTTGGTGATCAAGTCAAAAGCACCGAGCTTCGGGATAATATTCTGCTGCATCAAAAGTGCTAAAAGCGCATACCCCTGCAAAAACGAAAGAGGCACGGCAAGCATGCGCGAGTACTGATTGAATTTTTTGCGGCCTGTCTGACCATCTTCCTGATACATTTCTTTGAGCGATGGGAAGATCATAGTGAACAACTGCATGATGATCGATGCTGTGATATAGGGCCCTACGCCAAGCATCACGATGGAGACATTATCGAGTGCGCCACCCGAGAAAATATTGAGAAGTCCCAAAAAGTTGCTGCCCAAAAAATCAGGCCGCACGCGAGGATCAAATGCGGGAATAGGAATAATGGCAAGAAAACGAAAGAGTGCCAAAAATCCGAGCACGACGAGGATGCGTCTCCGCAAATCTCTGTCTTTAAGTGCTTGCCACATATTTGCCATAATTATTTTTGAAGATTAGCGGAGATTTCGCAACCTTTGATTGCAAACGCTGAAATGGTACCGGGGCCTACGATCTTAACAGCGGGAATTTTGCCACCGATACGCTTGATAAGCCCCCTCTTGTAGAGCTCTTTGGGGGTGATGACTTCGCCTTTCTGAAACTTCTTTGCGAGAGCAGAAAGTTTGATTGAGATTGAATTACGCGGAATAAAATACACGGCATGACCTCGGCGCTTTGGAATTTTCATGATAAGGTCGCGCATCTCAGGGCGAATGCGGCGACCTGCGCGTGCTTTTTGACCCTTGATACCACGGCCGGAAAAACTGCCGCGCTTGCCGCCTCTGCCAATACGTACTGCTTTTTTGCGGGGACTACCCGTTTTTACGCTGTGTAATTGCATATGGTCGTAATTGCTTGAGTGCCAAAATGGCTGCTCGAGCATTGTTAAGTTTATTGGTCGTACGCGACAAAAGTTTCGCACTCGCATTCTCGATACCAGCAAAATCAAGCACCGTGCGGATCGGACCACCTGCTACCAATCCTCTACCCTCGCGGGCCGGTTTCAAGAGCAAACGAGTCGAGCCGAGTTTTGCTTCAACCTCATAGGGAATTGATTTTGACTTGGTGATCGGTACGACAATGACTGATGCACGAGCAACGCGAAGCGCCTTCTCGATTGATTTTGCGGTGTCATTGCCTTTGGCAACACCGACGCCGACGCGGCCGAGCTTGTCACCATAGACAACCGTCGCGCGAAAACTAAAGCGACGACCGCCCCTCATAACACGAGCTACACGACGAAGATCGATAAGGCGGTGATGCCCCTCTTCAGCCGGACGCTCTCTACGCGGCCTGTTTGATGGTCTTCCTCCTGACCGTTGTTGTGGTTGTGGTGCCATATATTAGAATTCCAATCCTCCTTCGCGAGCCGCCTCGGCAAATGCGCGCACGCGTCCGTGATACTGATAACCTCCGCGATCAAATACGACTTTGGTGATACCTTTTTCTTTTGCCTTGTCAGCGATAAGTTTGCCAAGCGCACGTGCACGATCTTGCTTGGTGCCTTTGAGCTTCATTGCCATATCAGAAAGACCTACAATCGTGAGGCCTTTGGTGTCATCGATAACCTGCACCTGAAGATAGCGAGAAGAACGAGAAAGTGCAAGGCGCGGACGTACATCCGAACCCGACACCTTCGCGCGTACGCGGCGGTGACGATTAGCAGTGCGTTGTTTTGCTGTCTGTTTCATAGAGATTATGCGCCCGATGACGCCTTCTTACCTGCCTTTCTGCGCACGACCTCGCCCGCATAGCGAATACCCTTGCCCTTGTAGGGCTCGGGTTTTTTGAGTGCGCGGATTTCTGCCGCGGCCTTTCCTACTGCGTCCTTTGAAATACCAGAAACCAAGATAGTGTTTTTCTCAACTTTGAGCTCAACACCATCGGGTGCAGGAAAAAGAACGGGGTGGGAAAACCCGAGTGCCAATTCAACATCCTTACCTTTTTGTGTGGCACGGAATCCTACGCCTTCAATCTCAAGCTTGATATCATATCCTGCAGTCACACCCTTCACCATGTTGGCGATATGTGCGCGCATCGTTCCCCAAAGCTTGAGTGCTTCGCGCGTCTGATGCAACGGCGAGATCGTCACTATATTATTTTCTTGGGTAACACCAATATCAAAAGGAAGCGCGCGCTTGAGGGTGCCTTTCGGTCCTTTAACCTCCACAAAACCAGCGGAGACTGCAACAGTCACGCCATCGGGAAGCACTACGGGTTGTTTACCAATACGACTCATATATAGTTACCAAATTTCAAATAAAACTTCGCCGCCAACGCGTGCCTTGCGCGCTTCACGATCCGTCATCAAACCCTTTGAGGTAGAGATAACTTGTACGCCGTATCCATGCTTGATGCTATGGATCTCGCTCGCTCCGCGATACACACGGCGTGAGAGCTTTGAGATACGGCGAGCACCATCGATACGTCCTTCCCCTTCTGGGTTGTAAGCGAGGGTTACCTCGATGTAACGCTTTGCGCGCTTGCCTCGGCGATCAATCTTCTTGATGTAAGAAGATTGTTCAAGAACTTTTGATACCTCCCACAAAAATTTTGAATACGGAACAAGCGTCGTCTCGCGACGAGCAGCCTGTGCGTTCTTCACGCGTACCAAAAAGTCTGAAAGTGGATCTCTTACCATGATGATTTTTTAATGCCCGGCAGCATACCTTCGTTGGCAAGTTCGCGGAAACAAATGCGACATAAGTCGAAATCACGCATATAGCCGCGTTTGCGGCCGCAACGAAAGCATCGGCGAACGATTCGCGTCGAGAACTTTGGTTTGCGTGTTGCGCGTATGCGCACTGATGTTTTTGCCATATAAGGTCGCTCTAGTATACTGAAAAAATTACTTTTTAGCAAGCGGAAACCCGAGCAAGCGAAAGAGGGTTTCTGCTTTTTCTTTCGACCCGGCGTTGGTTACCACCGTCACCTGAATGCTATAAATACGACGCACATCCTCACCGATCATCTCGGGGAAAATAATATTTTCGCGGATACCCACATGAAGATTACCGTGCTCATCTACCGATGAGAGCGGAATACCGCGGAAGTCACGCATGCGAGGAATAGCTGAATTTACAAAGCGATCAAGAAAATCGTTCATACGCTTGCCACGCAAGGTGACACGATAACCGACGAGTGAACCAACGCGCGTCTTAAATGATGCGATAGCAATGCGTGCTGGACGCTTTTGAGGCTTCTGGCCCGTTACCATTTCCAAGAAGCGCGCGAGCTCTTCGCGCTCTTTATCATCTTTGAGGCGTCCGACACCAGCGTTGACAATCACTTTGAGAACGCGCGGGACGGCAAAAATATTTTTTGTCCCATGTTCTTTTTGGAATGTCGGGAGCGCTTTTTCTTTATGTATTTCTGAAATTCGTTTCATATAATCTCCTTAGGAAAGACTTGCCTTACATTTCTTGCAAACGCGCGTCTTTGTACCATCATGCATCTCAAAACCCACGCGGGTTATCTTGCTGCATGAAGGACACAAGACCTGCACATTGGCTGCCCATACTGGATGGTTTACCTTTACGCGCTGACCTTTTTCTCCCCCACGGCGTGGGCGAGTGTGGCGAGTCTTTTCATTGACACCCTCAACAACTATCTTGCCGAGGACAGGAAAGGTGCGAAGGATCTTACCCTTCTTGCCATGATCTTTTCCTTTCATAACGACGACAGTGTCGCCTTTTTTGAGTTTAAGCGTATTCATTAGAGTACCTCCTGTGCGAGTGAAATAATCTTGGTATACCCAAGGTCGCGAAGTTCTCGCGCAATGGGGCCGAAGATACGACCGCCTCTAGGCTCGCCCTTTGCATCAATCACGACTGCTGCATTGTCATCAAAACGGATATACGAACCGTCTTTGCGGCGCAACGGTGCGCGCTGGCGCACGATAACCGCGCGGACGATTTCTTTTTTCTTGAGCGTTTTGCGGGGTTCGGCAATCTGTACTGATGCGATCACAATATCGCCGATGCGCGCATAACGCTTGCGGGTACCACCGAGCACCTTGAACACACGGATGATGCGTGCACCCGTATTATCTGCTACTACCAATAGTGATCGTGGTTGTACCATATATCTCCTTTATTTCTGTTCCTTTACCGCTGTCCAACGCTTGTCGCGTGACATGCGCGGGATTGGCATCAAGGTGACCTTGTCCCCTTCTTTCAAAGAGTTGTCCTCGATGTGTGCTTTGTAACGCTTTGAGACACGCATAAATTTATGATACTTTGGGTGTTTTTTCAAGCGTGCAACCTCAACAACCACGGTCTTTTGCATTTTGGCCGAGACTACCGTACCTTTTAATTTTTGGATGTGTTTGGTTGTCATGATTGTTTTTCTCCCAAAAGTGTGAGAATGCGTGCGCGCTCTCGCCTGAGTCCGCGCACCTCTTTGACATTCTTTGAACGTGCGCGAAGGTGGTGAAAGGTAGACTCTGCGATCTTTTGATTGGTTGATTTCAAAATCTCGAGAAGTTCCGCCTCTGTTTTGGTTCGTAAATCTTTTGCTTTCATATAATCTCCTTACCCGCGGGCTACGAACTTGATCTTGACGGGTAATTTGGCACCGGCCTTGCGTATCGCCTCGCGTGCTGCTTCCTCTGAGATACCATCTATCTCGAAGAGTACGCGGCCTGGTCGTACGGGAAACACATAGTGGTCAGGCGCACCCTTACCGCCACCCATCGTTACTTCGGGAGGGCGGCGCGTGATCGGCTTGTCAGGAAAGATACGAATCCAGAGCTTGCCACTCTTTTGCATAGAACGCGTGAGCACCTTGCGAGCAGCTTCAATCTGGCGTGAGTTGATCCACGCAGTACTGTCTGCCTTGAGCGCATACTGGCCAAAAGAAACTTTCACACCACGCGTCTCAACCGTGCGCTTGCGAGAACGACCCTTTTGCCATTTGCGATATTTGACCTTTTTGGGGACTAACATATGTTTTATTTATCTTTGTTATGGCCTTTCTTATCTTCGGCAAAAACTTCGCCCTTATAAAGCCAGACCTTGATACCAATCGTGCCGTAGGGCAAGATTGCACGCTCGCGAGCGAACTCTACGTCTGCACGCATGGTCTGAAGCGGGATCAATCCGTCGCGAAGCCACTCGACGCGACCCATCTCAGAACCATCAAGACGGCCCGATACCTGGATGCGAATACCCTTGGCGGCACCCGAGGTCATCACCTTTTGAATGTTGATCTTGAGGGTGCGGCGAAACGGCAAGCGCTTTTCGAGATCTTGTGCAACGAGACGCGCGACGGAGGCCGCATCACCAAACGGATTGCGAACTTCTTCGATCGTGATGCGAAGATCTTTGATAGCAAACTTTTTGTGAATGTCTTTTTTGAGACGCTCAATCCCCTCGCCACCGCGGCCAATCAAAAGACCTGGGCGAGGTGTGCGAACGATCACCTGCATGGTGTTACGTGAACGCTCAATCTCGATACCTGAGATCATTTGGGTGCGAAGTTTTTTCATCAACCACTCGCGGAGGGTGACGTCTTCTTTGAGAAACTTCGTGTATTGTTTCGTATTAAACCAGCGTGAGCGCCAGTCACGAAGGATACCGATTCTATGTGCGTATGGATGTACTGAATGTCCCATATTATTTTTTACCTCCTGACACTGGCTCTTGAGCCTCAAGTGTTAATGAAATATGACTCGTGCGCTTGCGGATAGGAAAAGCTCGGCCTCGCGCGCGTGGCATTGAACGCTTGAGCGTACGGCCCTCATCGACTCGAAAATCAGAGATGACAAGCGGCGTTGACTCAGCCACCTTAGCATTGTGACGGGCATTGGCAACCGCGCTGCGGATCAATTTTAAAATTGGCTCTGCACCGCGCTTAGGAAGAGTCCTGAGCTGAACCTCGGCTGCACGCACCTCCATGCCTTTTACCATATCAGTAACCAAGCGCACCTTGCGGGGTGCGATACGAAGCGAATTGAGATATGCGTGAACTTTGGTCATAAAAATTATTTACCGGTACCAGCCTTGGCAGCTTTAGCAGCTTCCTGTTCTTTGACCTTTGCGGCCGCCTCGATTTCTTTCTGCATTTTACCGCCGTGACGGGTAAACTTGCGCGTGGGGCTAAACTCGCCCAAGCGGTGACCGACCATTTCTTCAGCGATTGTGACATTGATAAAATCTCTGCCGTTGTGCACGCCAAACGTATACCCGATCATCTCAGGAGAAATTTGCGAAGCACGCGACCACGTCTTGATAGCCGTCGTCTTTGCATTTGCTGGAAGCTTTTTGATTTTGATCAAAAGCTTTGGGTCAATATAGGGTCCTTTTTTAATTGATCGTGACATAGTATCAGATTAACCGTTTTGTTTGGTTGGGCGACGCTTAACAATAAACTGCTGCGAGTATTTTTTCTTGTTGCGAGTTTTGACACCACGCGTACCCTTACCCCACATGTTCTTGGGGCGACGTGTACCCTGTGGCTGCACACCTTCACCACCACCGTATGGGTGATCGACAGGGTTCATAGCAGTACCACGAACAGTCGGGCGAATACCGAGCCAACGCGAGCGACCTGCCTTGCCGATAGTGACAAACATATGCTCTTCGTTGGAAAGCATGCCGACAGTGCCCCATGCCGCAGAATTGACCTTGCGCACTTCTTTTGAAGGCATCTTGAGAGTCGTGATGCGACCTTCTTGTGCGACAACCTCAGCTGACGAACCAGCAGAGCGGATCATGCGGCCACCGCCACCCGGTTTGAACTCAATATTGTAAACATAGGTACCTGGCACCATGCGTGAAAGCATCGTGGCATTGCCTGGTTTTACCGGAGCCTTTTCAGAGTACAAAATGACAGAATCTTTTTTCATCTCACGGCCGGCAAGCACATAGCGCTTCTCACCATCAGGATAGATAACGAGCGCGATAAATGCCGTACGGTTTGGATCGTATTCGATAGATGCAACGCGGCCTGGGATATCACGCTTGTCATACGTAAAAGAGACAAGACGATACACACGCTTGTGACCACCACCCTTGTGGCGCACCGTGATGCGACCTGCGCTGTTGCGGCCTACGTGGCGCTTACGTCCGCGGGTCAAGCTTTTTTCTGGTTTGACTCCGTGCGTCAAAACTTCCCGGTAGTTGATACCGGTCATGTGTCTGCGTGATGGAGTTGTAGGTGCGTATGATTTCATAACCAATTAAAAAATATCGATGGTCTCCCCATGACGGAGAGCCACCACCGCCTTTTTATACCCTCTTTTAACACCTTCCGTCAATCCACGGCGGCGTTTTTTCTCGCGGGCAGCAACAATCTGGACATGCTCAACGTGCACTTTGTATGCGCGCTCAACTGCCTTACGAACAGCTTGTTTGTTTGCCGTCACCGCAATGCGAAATACATACTGACCAATCTCTGAGAGCTGGCGGGCGCGCTCGGTCACGTGAGGTGCGATGAGTACCGCGCGCTCTACCCCCTCAAAGCGAGTCAAGGCCTTTGACTCTTTGTGGTCATGATCGTGATCATGGTCTTTGTGATCGTGGGTAGCCGTCTTTGCTACTTTCTTGCCAGAGCGTTTTTGTTCTTTTTCTTTATTTTTTAAAAATGGAAGAAGTGCCATATGAGTTGATTAGCGAGCAATAGTTGCCACCGCGTCTTTGGTAAATACCAAATACTTTGGCAAAAGCGCTTCTTCGACGTTGATGTTGCGCGCCTCCATGATTTCTACATATGGCAAGTTGCGAAACGCACGAATGGTTTCGGGTTGCGACTTTGCCGTCAAGATAAGCGTACGACCACCCTTTGCGCCAAATGCAGCAAAGCCAGTAGTCTTACCGAATGATTTGAGGAAAGTTGCCGCCTCTTTGGTTTTTGGTTTTTCGGTTGCAAGAGTGTCGATGAAAATAATCTCACCATCTTTGAGTTTGCGTGAGAGCGCTGCCGCAAGCGCTTTTCTGCGTGCTTTTTTGTTTATTTTGGTCGTAAAATTTTTGTCCTTTGATGGACCATGAGTCACACCACCACCAACCCAGAGGGGCGAGCGAGTTGAACCGTGTCGTGCGCGACCGGTACCCTTTTGGCGCCAAGGCTTTTTACCACCACCGCGAACATCGCCACGATCTTTGACGTGAGCGATTGCCTTGCGGCGATTTGCCTGAATCTGAACGACAGTTTCTTGTACAAGTGTAGGGCTCCAGCGAACGGCAAAAAGAGCATCAGAGAGAGTAACTTTGCCTACCGTATCGCCTTTTTGATTGTAGAGTGGAGCTTCCATGATAGTTTATGCAGAAATTTCCAAAAGTGTGCCGCGTGCACCGGGTACTGCACCGCGTACGTACAAAAGATTCTTCTCGGCATCGACTTTGGCGACACGCAAACCCTCAACCGTAACGCGTGTACCACCCATACGGCCACCCATACGAGTACCCTTGAGTACGCGCTGAGGCCATACCGCACCGATCGAGCCTGGCTCACGATGAGCGTGCTTTACACCGTGGGTCTTGGGTGCACCTTTAAAGCCGTGGCGCTTGACCACACCCTGAAAACCGCGGCCCTTCATGGTGCCTGATACCTTAACCAGATCTCCTTCGGCAAACACCGAAACATCGATTTTTGCACCCTTTTCAAATGAATCTTCGGTGCGAAATTCCTTACGGGTCTTGCCGAATGCGACCTGGACTGCCTCATAGCCATCCTTTTCCTTGCCCTTTACCTGTGAGACCTCGACGGGACCAGCCTGAATGACGGTCACAGGGATTACCGTGCCGTCGTCTTGAAATATTTGGCTCATTTCGAGCTTTTTGCCGAGGATGAATTTTTTCATAGACCCCGCTTATTGGAGCTGCTCCCTTTGGGTAATAAAACACCCCGCACGGCGGGGCTAGGCCTTACCGTTACTATCTGGGGGGAAATCACCCGAGAAACATGACCCCTTTGTAGCACAACGAAAAAGAGCTGTCTAGAGGGAAGATCAAGGCACCAAAAAAAGAATTGACAATAAGCATTTACTGGTTTATTATAGGCACCGGAAGGAGGGTTGATGACCCAACATGAAAAGAAGGCGGTTCTCATCGTCAATGGAGACCAGGAAAGCCGGCGCCTTTTGCGCTTCCGTTTGGAGCGAGCTGGCTACCGCGCAGTCATGACAACCAAGGGCAGTATTGCGCTCGACGTGATCATGGATGGCGGTAAGCCCGACCTCATCGTCACGGAGCTCGTGCTCCCTGGACTTGACGGCTTCGGCCTGATCGAAGGCGTGCGTAGACAACACACGCTCCAAGACCTGCCGATCATCGTGCTCACCGCACAGACTCTGGGCGGTGTGCGTGAGCGGGCGCTCGCGGCGGGTGCCAACGAGTTCTTCACCATCCCACTCGAGGAGCCTCTGGCTCTCACGGCGGCCATTCGGCGACTTCTCGAAGCCGTGCCCGCCCGGCACACCCAGCTCGGATAGAGCCTCCGAGCAGAGAGGAGGGGGAAATGCCTGGAGAAAGAGTTCTCGTCATCACAACCAATCTGAGCCCGCTCGAGAGCGTGCTCCAGGGACTGGGCATGATCCGAGAAGCCCGTGAGGAGTTCCTTGGCACGACCATCGTGGTGTACGGCGCGCTGGACGCGTCGCCACCAACGGAGTTCGTGCCGCTCCACCGTACACTCGAGAAGCTTCCCAACTCGTAACAAGCGCCCACGCGCGCAACCCCGGTCACCAACATCAACGGTGACCGGTTTTTTTATTGACATTTTATAAGAAATAGTATATAAAAAGCCTAGATTTCTTCCCTATCCCCTGCGGCTGCGGCCCAGGGCTTCCCCTTTACCAAAAGGGCTATCGGAGGACACGATGCGAGTAACCTTGAAAACGGGCGAGAGAATCACGGTCATGACACCGGACGACGACACAGAAGCCGGTCGTCTGGCCTACAATCTTCTCTTTACCCTGCTCGCCCTTCTCGCGTCAGAGACGCCGCGAGACATCAAGCTGAAGTTCCAATTCACTGGCAAGAACTCAGCTACGATCGCTCTGTTCATCGACGACAAGCTGCGCGAGAATATTCCGTGCATCAACTTCAACCTGGGGCGCTCGGTGGGTCGCGCACGCGCCGTCGACCTGATACGCTTCCGTCTCGGTGGGCTCGTCTGCGCGCTGACCGGCGGCAAGTTCGCACTACTCGACGACATCAACGCGGGCTCGACGATCCACCTTGCCCGCCTTCTCTGACGAGAGGAAATAACATGCCAAACAGCAAAACCGTACTACTCGCAGATACACGAAGCTACCGGATGGAATGGGAAGCGCTCATCGGATATCAGGTCGGGACACACTCAATTCGTTTCCATGAAGCTTGGAGTGTATTGAGCGCGGTCGCGGCCACACAGCGTGAGTGTCCAAACCTCATCATCACCGAGCTGCTCGGTGCCGAGCATGGATGCTGGATGATCCGTGAACTGCGCCGCATCGCGCCCGACTCCCGCATCATCGTGGTGTCGGCGAACAATACAGACAGGATCGCCGACGCAATCCATGCGGGAGCAGTCGAATACTTCACCAAGCCCCTCGACTACGACAGGTTCATCGGCACCGTGCGGCGATACCTCGAGCTCTAGGCGCACACACGCCACCAACGCCACGAGGCGCTTCTGGAAGCATTCCGGAAGCGCCTCTTTTCTTTTTTGTACGGCTTGACCGCTAGGATAAAATGGTTTACTCTCTGGGCTAAAGCTGGCGGAGCGAACGCGCCGAAGTTGGGGAACTCTCCCACCCTGATAACGGACGCCCTTGTTCGCTCCGCCAGCCCATCGAAGCACTTTCGACCATCCCCTGCAGCCAGAGACGGCATCACAAAAAAACCACACCATCCACGGTGTGGTTTCGTCATTTTATACAGAGTTAAGCGCGCGAAACTTTAATATATCGGTAAATCGAGCGCACGATACTAATAAGACCCGCGCCCAGAAGAATAGGAAGAGCAACGAGTCCCGCGGAGCATCGCCAATCTTCTCCCTGTACACCAAAGCAAGCAGCGAAAGTTATAAAAAAGATAAATGCTGCGGGAATGCCAGCGATAAGAGCTACCTCCACAATGTGCAAAAGCAAAGAAAAAATATTCACTATTTTACGGCGAGGCAAAAAGAATATGAGTACTAACACAAGTAAAAACGCGCAGAGTATTACTATCTCTGGATAAAAGAAAAATAATTCTGCGATATCTCGTAACATATTTTTATATTAATCTCTTAAAAAACTTTTTTGCCGTGCGCGTTCCAGTACATCCAGAGATGTACTGCGGCAACGATGTACAAGATAGCGGTCACCGTAAAGACAAACCCGCCCCATGCGATGCGCATTCCAATATTGTTGCCGATGATTGGTACAAGACCAAGGTTAATACCCGACACCACGCTGACAAAAAACATAACAGTATCACGCATATCTTTTTTACCAAACACTTTCTGCCCGCCTGTATACCAGCGCCAGCCGAGATATGCTGATGCCGCGCCCGAGACGAGCCACGAGAGTGTGAGGATGGTGCCTACCAGTCCATAAAAAACTGAAGAGCCAAGCAGCCAATAGAGTGGCGGCGTGCCGCCTAACAGTAATGCAAATGCGGCGATAACTAACCGCGCCTCTGACCAGAGAAAAGAATACTTTTCCAAATTCTCCGGCTTTGTAAATTCTTGTGTGGTCATATATGCATGAGATTACTGATATCGTCTTTAGTATATCACCTTAAGTTACCAACAAGCATCAACCTCTATGCACAGAACAATACTAGCGCCTAAGAACCAAAACTCCTTATAATAAACTTATGACTTACTGGCAAAGATTAGCGCGTAGTACTTCTGCCTTTGGTTTACTCTGGTTATTTGTGTTTCTATCAGATGTGCTAGGACAAGTAAAAAGCTTTGTGCCTCAAAAAGCTTATGTCCCGCAAGAAGCTCTTCTGAAAAACATACAAGAAACTTGGTTTGCCGGTTTAGTAGGTACCTTTCTCACAATAATACTGTTCTCACTTTTTATTCGCTCAGAAAAAATCTATACCGCGCAATCTACAGGATCAATAATTGGTTTCCTTTTTGCGACTGTACTTGTAATAAGCTGGAAACTATTTTCCTAAGAGTATTTTCGATCAACCAAAAACCGCCCAAGGGCGGTTTTTGGTTGGACAGGATCCTTTGACTACATCTTTACTTCGACATCAACACCGCAAATTATTTTAATTGAACAACCTTGGCCTTGGAACCAAGAAAATGTTCCAGTTTACCCTTACCTTCGCGAAAAGTATCAAAGCTGAAACCGTGAATATCGATACGTACCGGATTGCCCTTTTTATCAACATCAATAACCACGTTGCCCCTGATATCAGAATCAACGCTTTTGCCTTTACCTACGGCAAGGGAAAGTACCTCGCTGCCGCGGTCGTATGAAATTTTTCTTTGTTGTTTGCTCATAAATATTTCTTGATTTTAGATGTTTCTATAACTGTAATAACACGCAGTGTATCTTTTACTTTTTCACCAATAACTATCAACAGTCTCGGTATATGCCGCTTTTTATACAGCTTTTTAAACATCAATCTACCTCTTGCATCATATAATATTTTTGTTGGATTTACCAATGCTTCCTCAATGAGTGCTACGGAAATAGATCTCTCCTGCATCCGTAATTTTGCGTGAGGAGATAAAGTATATTTCATGGATACATACTATCACAGACATATTACACCCACCGCGCCTCTGACCAGAGAAAAGAATACTTTTCCAAATTCTCCAGCTTCATAAATTCATTTGTGGTCATAGGATTTAAGAACTAAAATATTTAATAATTAAGGAAAAACCGACAAAGACTAAAACAAAAAAAATAAATATGATGTACCGAGGGAGCTCCCCTTTCTCTTGAGGACGCTTTGCCCCAACTAAATCTTTGGCCGTACCAATAGCAATTCCAGCGGGCATGCTCCCCAAACCATATGACTGTGTATCTTTACCAGTCAAACCGGTAAGTTTTCGATATCGATACCATTTTGCATATCCAACTAATAACGTTCCTATAAAGAATGTTGGCCATAGCATTATCCAGAGATTTTCATTCATATCGGGAAATGCCGCTGTCAAAAAACCCATCGCAACAAAAGTTACAACAAATGCAAGAAGGTAGTAAGTGTAAAGCGTGAATGGTTTCCTGGGGGACTCCATATTTTCAGTATACCATCCGAAATAAAAAACCGCCCGAGGGGGCGGGGTGTCACTTGATCGTGTAGTAGGGCACGCCCCTGACCACGTGTCTCTCAGCAGTATGTCCGCCGATACCCAGAAGCAACCCGATGAGGGTCTCGCCATCAGCAGGTATGAGCCTGCCCGAAAAGTTGATTGACATGACCTTCTCAGGATCGGTCCGCGCTGAGGGCGGAGGACCACTACTACTGCCGGCCCTGACCCGATAGATCTTGAATGTGCGCGGGGGCTCAAACGAAATTACATCGCCACTATTCAACCTCACAAGCCACCTCCTTTCTGGCACAGGCTAGCACAAACTAAAAACCTCCGCCAAGCGGAGGTTCCAAATTCTCCGGCTTTGTAAATTCTTGTGTGGTCATAGATAAAAATTATTTTTAGCTAATAAAAATTAATTTTCATAGCCTAGCGTGCGATCGTTAGCGACAAGATGATATTTGCTTCCGCCAACATCTACTAAAAGCTCTATATCGTAAGGTCCTACGGGATGAGTAACTTTTTTATATTCAAGTTTAACAATGACATCCTCGCCTTCTTTAACTAGCAATGGAACATCTTCGAGAACAATATAAAGTTTTTTTCGGAAACTAGCCCAATCAAATACTTGAACACCAAGAACAGACTTACCGAAGTCTTCGAGCTCAGATTTTAAAGCGTCGAGGGAATATTTATAAAAAGCTTTTTTGATTTCTTGAGATAATATCTCACTCCAAATATTATTATCTATGTATTTACTAGCTTTTGCGAGCACATAAATCTCGTTTAGTATTTTCTCTGCATCTTTTGTAAGAAATGCATGGCATATCCAATTTCTATAAAATCTTATTACCTTAAAATTCGATTGTCGACCTGGAACCAATTCCAAATACTTACAAATTCCCACTAAAACATAAATTATGTCTTGTTCTGAATATGATGTTTGGGTAAAAATATTTTTAGTCTTATCTAAAATTACTGATTTCATAAAGCTCTCTAGAAAACAAAAGCCCCGCAGGGCGGGGCTTTTGGTCTCGTTTACATCTTTACCTCTACATCAACACCGGCAGGAAGGTTGAGGTTGGTGAGCGCATCGATGATCTTGGGCGTTGGGTCCTTGATATCGACAATGCGCTTGTGCACGCGCATCTCAAACTGTTCGCGAGCGTTTTTGTGCACGAATGTCGAGCGGTTTACTGTGTACTTACGGATTTCCGTAGGCAGCGGCACCGGCCCTACAATCTCGCCTCCGTACCTGCGCGCGGTCTCTACAATCTGCTTTACCGACGCGTCGATGACCTTGTTGTCATACGCGCGGATGCGAATGCGGAGCTTGGTCGCGGTTGGAGTTTTGTCTGCTGCTCGTGCCATGTGATGTGTTAGTAAGGGTTAGAATTATTTGCTGATTTTAGTTACAACACCAGCACCTACCGTCTTACCACCCTCGCGGATAGCAAAGCGCTGTTTTTCTTCGAGTGCTACGGCCTGTACGAGTTTTACTTGGAACTTCATCGTATCACCTGGCATAACCATCTCGGTGCCCTGTGGAAGGGTTACCTCGCCTGTTACGTCAGTGGTGCGGATGTAAAACTGTGGCTTGTAGCCAGCGAAAAATGGCGTGTGGCGTCCACCTTCATCTTTGGTGAGGATATATACCTCAGCTTCAAACTCGGTGTGAGGGGTGACTGATCCTGGCTTTGCCAAAACCTGACCGCGCTCAACATCTTCTTTTTTGAGACCACGAAGCAAGAGACCAGCGTTGTCACCTGCCTGACCCTCGTCAAGAGATTTATTGAACATTTCGATACCGGTCACCACAGTCTTTTGTGTGTCGCGGATACCAATGATTTCAATTTCCTCGCCTACTTTTACCTGACCGCGCTCGATCTTACCGGTAACCACGGTGCCACGTCCTTCAATCGAGAAGACGTCTTCTACTGGCATCAAGAATGGCTTTTGGAGATCGCGAACTGGCTCAGGGATATAGGTATCGAGCTGATGGGTAAGCTCAAGCACTGCCTTGACCGCTGGGTCTTCGGCTGACTTGCCTTCCAATGCCTTGAGAGCTGAGCCGCGGATGATTGGGGTCTTGTCACCTGGGTATTCGTACTTGGTGAGAAGGTCACGAATTTCCTGCTCGACAAGGTCGATAAGCTCTGGATCGTCTACTGCATCGCACTTGTTGAGAAATACGATGATTGAGGGTACACCTACCTGCTTTGCAAGCAAGATGTGCTCGCGCGTCTGAGGCATAGGGCCATCAGTTGCGGCTACCACGAGCACTGCGCCATCCATCTGGGCGGCACCCGTGATCATGTTTTTGATATAGTCTGCGTGGCCCGGCGCATCGATGTGCGCATAGTGGCGAACTGCCGACTCATATTCTGAGTGGTGGAGTGCAATAGTAATACCACGCGCCCGCTCCTCGGGTGCGTTGTCAATCTGGCTCACATCCTCAACACGCACCTTGTTTCCGGCGAGTGCCAAGCTATGGAGAATTGCCGCCGTCAAAGTAGTCTTACCGTGGTCGACGTGACCAATGGTGCCTACGTTGAGGTGCGGTTTTGAACGGTCAAATTTTTCCGCTGCCATAGTGAAAAAGCGATTAAAACTAGTAATTATTAGATAACGCCAATGATAGTGAAAATACCCTCCCCTGTCAATCCCGTTACATTTTTACTAGGCATGATTTATAGAAAGTGCCTGTTTAATATCTAATAATCCCAATGCCACAAAAGAAAACCCAAAAAAATGTAACGGGATCAAATCAGGGCTTTGGGACTTCCCTCACAATGGAAGGTCGTCGGCCGTCGCATCAGTGCGCTCGAGGTCTTCGGTAGCCAGTTCTTCGGCAAAAGAGAAGTCACCGTCTACCTCGCGCTCATCAAAACCTTGGGGCTCGTGTGCCATATACAAAGCATAGCTTAGAAAAAATCAATATAAAAGAAGAACAGCGGAGCCCGTGGGGGCTCCGCTGTGGTGCGGGGTGTTCGCGGGGGTGCGAACGAGAGAACGGGGGAACGGGGGAACGAGAAGCTTCGTCAGCTGGTCGTGCGCGCCTGCGGGTCGTTCGAGCTGTGGCCCGGAACCCTGGCGAGTGCGCCGATGTCGTGCGGGCTGCCGCGCGAGCCGTCGTCGATGCCGGCGAAGGTGATGCTGCCGACGAGGATGCCGGCCGCGGTGGTGCTGATGGCGCCGCTGGCACCCGTGTCGTCGTAGAACGCCGTGCAGATCATCGTCTCGCAGACGCCGAGGCCAGCCTGGGCCATGGTCGTCGCGGTGGTGAGGTCGGCCTTCTTGCCGCCCTGCATGAACTGGTACACGCCGGACTCGGTCTTGGTCAGCTCGATGGCCGCGCCGGTCTGGTTGGTGTCGATCGTGCCGCTGCTCTGGGTCACGGTGGGCTCGGTCCAGTCGAAGGCGATCAGATCGCCTGCCATGAGCTCCACGCGCGGGACGAGCGCGATGTCGCGCTGGATGTTGTCGTCCGGGCCGGTGTCGATCATGCGGCCGATGTACGTCGAACCGGTGTTCGTCTGCTCCGTGCCCACGCCGAGCGGGACGAGCAGGCCGAGGGCCACGATCATCGCCACAGCGATGGTCCACGGAGCGTAGGTGCCGATGCGGAACCGCTTGATGCTCTGGGTCATCTTCTTTCCTCCGTCGTTGTCGAGGAGCTCCCCTGGTAAGGGGGCTCGGTGGTGGTACTTCCCCCTCACTATACCCAAGCTCGATATTTTCGTCAATATTCCTGTGCAAAAATCAAAAAGCGCCCCTCCGCATACGCTCCGGACGCTTTTTGGTCAAAATACGTTTTTATTTCCTGCCTGCTACGATCTCGGCGGCAACGTTTTTTGGTACTTCTTCGTATGAAGAGAACTCCATAGTGTATGATCCGCGTCCTTCAGTGCGCGATCTAAGGTTGGTCACATAGCCAAACATCTCTGAGAGCGGTACCTTCGCGTCGATAACCTTGAGATTGAGACGGTCTTCCATGCGCTCAATGCGTCCACGCTTACTGTTGATGTCACCGGTCACCTCACCCATGAAGTCTGCGGGCACAATAACCTCCACTTTCATGATTGGCTCGAGCAATACCGGATCGGCACGCTTGGCAGCTTCCTGGAAGCCCATGGAACCTGCGATCTTAAATGCAGCTTCGTTTGAGTCTACATCATGGTATGAGCCGTCATAGAGAGTTGCCTTGACGTCAACGATGGGGAAGCCCGCAACCACACCCCTGTCGAGTGATTCACGAATACCTTTTTGTACCGCGGGGATAAATTCTTGAGGAATCGCGCCGCCCTTGATCTCGTTGATAAATTCAAAGCCTTTACCTGTCTCGTTTGGTTCAACACGCAAGCGCACGTGGCCGTACTGACCGCGACCGCCTGACTGTTTGATGTATTTGCCTTCTGCCTCGGCTTTTTTGCGGATAGTTTCTTTGTAAGCTACCTGCGGCTTGCCTACATTTGCCTCGACATTAAACTCACGCTTCATGCGATCGACAAGAATTTCGAGGTGCAACTCACCCATACCTGAGATAATCGTCTCACCAGTCTCGCCGTTGCTACTGATACGAAATGTCGGATCTTCTTCAGAAAGACGCTTGAGCGCAAAACCCATACGCTCTTGGTCTGCCTTGGTTTTTGGCTCAATTTTGAGATCTACAACAGGCTCAGGGAATATAATTTTTTCTAAAATCACCGGATGCTCAGGATCGGTCAGCGTATCACCAGTAGTAGTTGACTTGAGACCTACAATGGCACCGATCTCACCTGCGTGCATTTCTTTTACTTCTTCGCGATGGTTTGCGTGCATACGCAAGATACGGCCTACACGTTCTTTTTGATCTTTAGTTGCATTGTAGATGTACGAACCCGCCTCGACAACGCCCGAATACACCCGGAAATAAGTAAGCTGACCTACAAAAGGATCAGTCTGCAATTTGAACGCAAGCGCGGAAAATGGAGCCTCATCAGATGTCTCGCGGATGATATCGGCGTCAGTATTTGGATCTTTACCTGTGACTGGCGGCCTGTCCAAAGGACTTGGCAAGTAGTCTACGACACCATCAAGCATCAACTGCACGCCTTTATTTTTGAGTGCTGACCCGCAAAATACCGGCACAATCTTGTATCCGATAGTGGCAGCGCGCAAAGCTTTTTGTAATTTATCAAAAGAAATTTCTTTGCCTTCCAAATATTGTTCCGTGAGTGCATCATCAGTCTCGACAATCTTTTCGAGCAAAATATGGCGAAACTTATCTGCTTCAGCTTTGAAATCTGCAGGGATTTCTTCTATCACAATCTTCTCGCCATGATCACCATGAAAACGAAAGGCCTTCATGCGCAAAAGATCAATCACACCTGCAAAATCTGATTCGAGACCAATTGGGAGCTGCACCGCAACTGCGTTTGGAGTTAAACGTTCAATGATCGAGTTAAAACTGCGCTCAAATGATGCGCCCGTGCGATCAAGCTTGTTGATGAAACACATGCGCGGCACTTTGTACTTGTCTGCCTGACGCCATACCGTTTCTGACTGAGGCTCTACGCCTGCCACACCGTCAAATACCACCACGCCACCGTCGAGCACGCGAAGTGAGCGCTCTACCTCTACGGTGAAGTCTACGTGGCCAGGGGTATCGATGATGTTGATGCGATATTCGTGATCTTTATTTTTATGTGCGTCAGGAAGGTACGTCGGGCGCCAAAAACAAGTGGTAGCAGCTGACGTGATCGTGATACCACGCTCACGCTCTTGTTCCATCCAGTCCATAACTGCTTCACCTTCGTGTACCTCGCCGATTTTGTGCGATACACCGGTGTAAAACAAAACACGCTCGGAGACCGTGGTCTTGCCAGCATCGATATGAGCAATAATGCCAATATCACGGATACGCTCGAGAGGATAGTCGCGTGCCATATAGTCAGTAGCTTACCACGCGAAGTGGGCGAAGGCCTTGTTGGCTTCCGCCATGCGGTGAGTATCGAGTTTTTTCTTGATAGCGGTGCCTTCGTTTTTTGATGCAAGCATAAATTCATCAGCAAGACGCTTTGATATCGGCTTGCCTTTCTTGGCGCGGGAAGCAGCGATGATCCAGCGCATCGCAAGAGTCATACGGCGATCGCCACGTACTTCACGAGGTACCTGATAGTTTGCGCCACCCACGCGGCGAGATTTTACCTCAACCTGCGGACCTACATTTTCAAGCGCTGCTTTAAAAACCACCATAGGATCTTCGATCTTTTGGATTTTCTTGATCTCGTCGAGCGCATCGTACATGCTGGTACGCGCCGTTGATTTTTTGCCACCGATCATGAGGTGGTTGATAAACTTTGCCAGGGTCTCATCGCCAAACTTTGGATCTGGCATGATATCTCGTTTGTAATTTCGTTTTCTACGCATAAGAAATATTCAGTAGTAATTATGCCTTTGCCTTCGGGCGCTTTGAGCCGTACTTTGAGCGAGCCTGACGGCGAGTCTCAACACCTGACGCATCGAGTACACCACGAACAATGTGGTAGCGAACACCTGGCAAGTCCTTTACGCGACCACCGCGGATCATGACCACTGAGTGCTCTTGCAAGTTGTGACCGATACCTGGGATGTACGCGGTTACTTCGGTACCGTTTGAAAGACGTACACGCGCAACTTTACGGATAGCAGAGTTAGGCTTTTTAGGAGTCTGGGTGGTGACCTTCACACATACGCCACGCTTGAATGGCGAGCTGTGCCATACGCGCTTGTTGTGGATGGTATTAAAACTAAACCGCAAAGCAGGCGCCTTTGCCTTTTTGGGCACGCGCTTCCTGCCGTGACGAATCAATTGCTGAATAGTTGGCATATAAAAATGTACCCTCGAGAATAACAAAAAGATGATGCGGTGTCAAGAAAAATGCCCCCTCCCGACGGTTCGGGTAGGGGGCATGGCCTCATGGCTTCGTCTCGCAGAGATCAGGGCTTGGTCAGCCGCAGGCGCAGGGTACGCCCGAGGTGCTGGGTTTGCACGAGAGCCCGGTGGTGCAGTCGCCACCGCACTGGTTGGTACCGGGGATGAGCCCGCACGGTTGCGAGATCTGCGGCACACAGCGGCAGATGTCCGCGGCATCGGGCCGACAGACGTCGGTCGTGTCGGGGCAGGTACCACCGCACTGGTGAGGCGCGGTCGGTCCGCAGTCGGGATTCGGCGGCGTGGTCGTCTTGTAGGCCGGCACGAGAAGTTCACGCGTGGTCGCCTTGCGGTCGATCTGCGCGATTCCCCGTACGAACTGGTCCGAAACGCCCTGCGCGAAGTTCGCCTGCGACGGACACCGCATCTTGTAGACGAAGTAGTCCGACTTGAGGTCGACACCCACGGGTGCCTGCCGCGGCACCTTGTCGACGGGGATGCAGAGCTTGATGGGTCGCGGCGCCTTGAGCGGCAGCAGCCTGCAGCCGTCCTCGACCGCGAACGGCGGGACCTGGAAGGGGCGCAAGACGAGCGGGTCGAAGGCGTGCCCCGAGACCTGCAGCTCACCCTTCTTGAAGCCGATCTTGTAGCACTTGAGGTGGTCGAAGAGCGGCCCCGCCTGCGCGAACGCGCTGGCGGGCAGGATCATGGCCAGGACGGCCATCGTGACGGCCAGCGCCATCGTGGTCAACATTCGCTTCGTTGTCATGTATCCTCTTTCTCTCTGTGCCGTGTTTTTGAAGCACGGCGGGTTCGAAGTTCCGCACCAAACAAAAAAAGGCCTTTCTGCGAGACGAATTTGGAAGGTGCGATACAGCCGCCAATACTACAGTATTATTAAAAAATGTCAATACAACAACATAAAAAGAACCCCCTCCCAGACGACCCGGGAGGGGGTATGCGCGTGAGCGCGTGCGCCTTACGGCGAGAAGATGGTGGCGGGGACCACCACCATGGTGGGCCCGGGCTTGCCGTTGGCCGTTACAAGACCATCACCGAGACGCGAGTCGAGCGCCTCGGTGAAGTCGAGACCAGTCTTGCCGCACGCGACCAGGTAAAGCAGGTATGCTGGTGCGTCGAGCGGAGTGCCGTAGGGGCCTTCGTCGGCGGACTGGATGTCGGCCGGGATGCAGACCATGAAGGGTTTGTGCCTCTTCAGATCGCACTCCTCGTACCCCATTCCGAACCCGGCGGGCTGGACGTAGATCTTGGGTCCCGCGTCGGTCGTGAACGTCTCGCCTCTGGTCTTCGCCCGGTAACAGGCCAGACCATCGAAGATGGGGGAATCGGCGTGGGCGAAGGACGCCGCCAGATTGAGAATGCAGACGAGCGCCGCGATGGCCAGAAAAAGGAGCAGCACGAACCGGAAAGCCACCCAGATTCTTCGGAGCATAACTCGAACCTGCCTTTCTATAGGCTGTGGCTATGCTTTCGCATAGCGAGTTTGAGGGACTAAACTTTGCACTATTATATCAATAAAATACGTATTTGTCAATAACACCCGAGCATAGCAAAAAAGCGAAAAAACACTTGCTAGATAAGGAGAAATCCTATCCAAACGTGAAGGTAAAGGCCTCAAGTCCTGCGTCTTCTATATATAGTTCAAGTATATGCTCACCAAATGAGTCATTTTTGATGAGGTTATAGCGCCGCGCCTCCCCTACCTTGAGTAGACCTTCTTTGACGTCGTCACTGTTAACTGGCTTATCGTCCTGCATAACACGAATAGTGGCACCCGCGGGGGCGCCCACTACCATGTGTACGTCTTTGGCGCGAAATCGAAATACAAGGCGTGCACCTTTTTCCACATTCTTTGCGTACTCAGAGGTAATTTGCCACCTACCACCGAGATAAAATTTTTCTGCGTCAATATTTTTTGTATCAGGAAGCACAAATGTTTGCTCGCCCTCCACACGCGGAGTGCCGTTGCCAAAATTGGTATTGCGCCACGCGCCAAAATATGTCTCGCGACTCAGCGGCTTATCAAAACTTGGTGTATCAGCATCAGGTCTTACCGTGCCGCCCGCAATACTTCCCCGCTCTTCTAGTACCGCCATGCGCTCGCGAAGTGCTGCTTGTATTTTTTCTTCGGTCTCCGTATATCCGCCCTCACCGATATGATCGTAAATAATATAGCCATCGATATCGATTAAATACTTGCGCGGCCAAAAACGGTTTTTGTATGCGTTCCAGGTGCCGTAGTCATTGTCGAGCACTACGGGATATTTAATCTCTGCATCACGAGTTGCTCGCTCAACATTTTCTAAAATTTTCTCAAAGCCAAACTCGGGCGTATGTACGCCCACAATCTCCAACCCCTGATCGCGATATTTTTCATACCATGCGTTGAGATACGGTTGTGTGCGCTGACAGTTAATACACGAGTATGTCCAAAAATCTACCAGAATAACTTTTTTGCCGATAAGATCTTGAATTTTAAGCGGATCAGTATTTACAAAACCCGCGGGCGAGACAATTTCTTTGGCGAGTGCATACGTCTCTGCTTTTTTAATACCTGTGGGTGCAGCGGCAGGGCTACCCTCACCGAGTTCCGGCGGCGGCATATCTGCATCAGTGACGCGCGGCGCAATATCTGCAGGCGTACTTTCTGCAACTTCTCCCGATGGCTTTACTTTTTGTGATTCAAAATAATAAATAGATCCACCGATGAGTGCGAGAACTACAATAAGCAATGCTGTGCGTTTTGTATTATCCATTTGATTGATTTGATTTTGATGCGGTTGATGCAAGGTACGTCAAAAACCCTGGCACGATTGGTAAGATGCATGGGCTCAGAAATGACGCAAAGCCCGCAAAGAGCGCGACGCCAAACGAAACAAAACTCAATGATGCGATGCCCTCACCCGCACCGGTACCGATATTGAGTTTGAGGAGAATGTCAGCGAGAATCTCGAAATTTGCGATTTTACTAAGATCACCGACAAACATCAAGACACCGATAGCGATAAGGATCGCGCCGAAAACATACTGAAAGTACAGTAGTTTTTTACCCGCGCGACCTATGAGATTTTGCGCCTCTGTGGTAAAAAGCCCCACCAACAAAAATGGGATACCAATACCAAGCGTATAGGCAAAAAGTAAAATAAATGCTGACGAAGGGTTGGAGCTCGCGAGCGCCAAGATAGCTCCGAGTGCCGCGGACACGCACGGCGTCCAGCCAGCAGCAAACGCAGCACCAAACAAAAACGAAGTAACAAAGTGCGAACGAAAATGCCCGCGTACTTTGAGCTTGTATTCACGCTCAAGAAACGGAATGCGAATCAAGCCCACCAAGTAGAGACCGAACAGAATGATGACAGCTCCACCAATGCGCTGAGCCCATATCTGCGCACTATAGGCAAGGTTTGAAAGTACCGTCTGCAACAGCACGCCCAAGAGCGAGAAGATGAGCGAAAACCCGAGCACAAAAAATACGGCTGAGAAAAAGATATTCCAATCGCGCTTTGGTTTCATGACTATTGGATTAGTTTATTTATCTCGCTCGTATAGCGTGCCTTCTCCCACGAATCGGGAGCTTTGAGTATCTGCTGACCTCCCTTCAAAAATATTTTTGTATGCTGGTAGGCAACACCAAACTGACGGGCAAGAGCCATCTCGTCAGCATCGGTAAAGTCGTCTTTGTAGTTCACGCGGAAACCTACTACCTTGTCAGTCGAGAGTTCATGGAATGCCTGTTGCATCTTTGGAAATTCAGCGCGGCAAATCGGGCACCAATCAGCGTAAAAATACAGCACCACAAGCTTGTCAGACGCAATCGCCTTGTCATAGTCAGCTTTATTGAAATCAATGAGCGGCGCTTTTGATCCTGCAAGAACCGTGCCTGAGAGCTGAAGCATTATGGAATCGCCTTCTTGCATCATTGCATCATCCTTTGTGTCCATCATGGCGCCATCTTCTTTCATCATGGCCTCGTCGTCCTTCATCATGGCATCATCTTTTTTCATGGCGTCGTCACCCGGACACGCAGCAAATTCGCAGTTGGGGCCCGTGCGACCCACTGCTGAGCCGTCAGAGCAGAGCTTTGCATCGGCAGGACATTGCGCTTGCTCGAGTGCACTACCAGCAAAATAATAATAACCGCCTCCCACCACAAGCAGGGTTGCGATGACGATAAGCACAGCGGGAAGAGCTATGCCGCGTGACGTGTGAATTGAGTACATCATAAGTATCAGACTAACGAATAATATAAAATATGTAAAGTATACTTTACATATTGTTGTTAATAATTTCGCCTGCCGTAAAGCAGGCTCGCAATCTTTACAAGCACCATCGCGCCAAGCGCGAGTGGCAGCCATATATCGAGCGAATGTCGAAAACTCTCAACAACAATACCTACTACGAGCACGCCTGCACCCGCTAAAAACGCATAGCGATCAGCCAGCATGCGATGAAACGCATCACGCTCGTCTCCCCCACGCTCGGAGAGTATGAATACTGCGAAAAGCGCGGTGGCTGCGGCAAGCAATGCCACAAGCGTCATAACAAACATATCAGGCATCCAAATCTCAAACGGATTTACAACCGCTACGAGAAGAATAAATACGGCAATACCTACGACAATCTCTTTCATAATTTAAAAATATCTTCTACTGATTTTTTGAAAAACCGCGCGAGCTTGAGCGCCAATGTTACCGAGGGTGTATAGTTGCCCCGCTCGATGGCGATGATAGTCTGCCGCGTCACGCCCACCGCATCACCCAATTCTTCTTGGGTCGCCTCGGCTGCTGTGCGCAGATCATACACACGGTTTTTGAGTACTTCTTTCGACATGTTAAGTATACTTTACACTATAAAAAGAAAAATGCCCAGAGAGTGAATCTCTGGACAATGAAACTAGCGGGGAGTGTACCCCGGCGTATTCTCACCGATCACCAGCACGAGTTCGGCAGAGCGTGTCAGTGAGGTCACCGCGCTCACGCCCTCAATCTTGAGCATGTACCGCCCGGGCGCGAGTGTGGCGAGCCTACGAAGCTTGAACTCGGTAGAACCCCCTGCGGGGATGGTTCTTGTTGTTGTGCCCGCACCCGGACCAAAGCGCGGGCTGAAAAGTAGCGTGAAATCAGCATTGTACGGGCCATCTGCCACGCCATCACCATAGTCATCTGGCAGCAGGTCATCGTCTGGACCGTCGGGCATGTGCACCGGACTGTCATCTGGGGCAATACCTGCAACCCGCAGAAGAACGTTTTCTGCAAAACCTCCTGTAACCTCGAGACTTAATGTGACGAGAGACGAGACACCGCCTGACGATTCAGCGACTCGAATGTCAGAGAGTTGGTGAGGGTCGTGGTCGCCATCACCATCAGGATCATGGGCGTAGGGGCTGTGGGTGATTGCAAACGACGCGCAGTTTTCGTTGGCCTCGCCGTCGCAATCGTTGTCGAGCGCGTCAGTGCACACCTCGGTATTGCCGGGGAACATGGCGGGGTTGGCATCATCACAGTCAGTGACTACGCCGTACCCATCGCCGTCCTGATCATGCGTCTGATCCCAGAAGAGCCGATAGAGGCCGGAAACCGCTGAGAGTGCATGAGTCGCGAGTGCTCGCGCCATGACTTTTTCTTCATTGGCGGTGAGAGACCTAATCTCGCACGGTTGATGGAGCGGCATCCCTTCTGCGGCCCAGAGATCAGCTGGGAGGAAACCTGGGGAACCATCTTTTGCGCGATAGAATGCGGGGCTCTGTTTGGCATACTCGATACAGATTTGCTTGGCATCCTTCAGAAAATCAGGAGCCTCGCAGCGCCCACCGGACACGGTAATAGGAGGCGATGGATCTTTGTCGCCATCGCTTGCCCAATACTGCGTCTTCTGGGCGGTGAACCAGAAAAGACGAAAGAGTCCGTCGGATGGATTGTCAGTGACACTCGCCCAGAGCGCGTCGTCGAGAAGAGTCTCGTGATGATAAGGCATCACGTCTATGTCATCAAAGCTCTTGAGAAGCGCGGCATTCTTTGTGCGCAGCTCAAGCGTGTCTTTATCTTTCTCGGCGTGTTGCTTGCCTCCGCAGCACGCGTCGGCAATCAGTGCACCCGCGATCGCCCCGCCGTGCACATCACTATGCACATGCGCGGGTACCGTGAGATCTGAGAGAAGATGAGCAACTCGCCCCAAGACATAGTAAGCTTCGCGTTTGTTGCCCGCCCGATAGAGATTTAAGGCGTGACTCCAGAGAGACCTAGCGCGACTGAGCGCCGTTTCTCGTTCTTCGCAAGATGGCTGGTCTGCCTCTGGACAGAGTGGGGACCCTAGTTTTTTGAGAATGTCGTTTAGATTTTTACCCGGCCGCAATCCAAGTGAAAGCCCTCCTTGAGCACCGGTTGGATCAAGATCGGGATCCCAAAAATGAGTCAGATACCGTGGGATGCGCATACCCATTATATGATCAACCACTGATCCACCATCTTCTTCGATTGCGCCCATAAGAATATCATCACCTGGATAATCAATATGTATTGCCTTGTAAGAAGTTTGTTCGGGGGGTGAGTAGTTTGCAACATCAGCCCCCTTGCAGACAGCATCTACTGTTGCGGACAGCGAAGACTGACTCTCACTCAGATACTTGTAATACTGCGGGAAAGGGTCGCGCCTGAGCGGATATCGACTACATGCGCCGAAGATAGTACAATCATTGCAGTAGGCATGGGCGCGCAGCTCGGCCTCGGCATCTGGATACCCACCAAGCCCAGCGAGAGCTTTGCAGGCAAAATACCGGTGAGCCATGATGCTATACGCGTAGCTCGACGAGCACGCGCCAATCAACACCATGAACGCAAATACCAAACTTTTCATCGCCTTCATCTTCCTTATCCTTTCGAGTTTGCCTCTGTTTTTACAAAGGCCGCTTAATGACTTAACAATCGTCCTCCTCTTGTCGATAGCTGGTGCTTTTGGTTTTATCTTTAGTCTTTGGACTGTCATTAAACATTCTGGATGGCATCGTTGGGTTGCAATACCCATTGGACTTGTTGCTAGCTTCTGGATGATTGTTTTTGGCGTAGCAACTCTAGCTCTTCTCGGAATGGGTCCATGGTAATATCCTAAGAAGTATCACTTAGTTTTCAAAGTGCCGTAACCAAAACCGCATGGACCGCGGTTTTTTTGTTTATCCAAGTCCACCTCATAAAGTACTGTATAAAAGAGAAATCGCCTAGTTTGAGTTGAAAAAGAGGAAACTTTTCGCTACCCTCTTTACAGAAAAGGAGGAGAACGCTGATGCGGATGAATATCATCACGGCACGCGACAAGAACGAGGAAGGGCTCAAGGCGTTGCTGCGTGCAGCGGCAACACACGAGGGTGCCTACGGCGGCCACACGCTGCGTGAAGAGCCGGATGAAGATGGAGCGCTTACCTTCGTCCGAATCGGTGGGATCCCCACAACCTCCTTCACGCTTCGCATGAAAGGCAAGACCATCTGGGCAAGCGACCATGGCTTCATGTTTGCCTGTAGCGTCCTACTCACCGAGCGCATCCACTTCGACTGGGAGGAGCGCGATTTCGCCAGCAAAGACGAGATTTGCGAGGCCTTCCGCGCCACCTCGTGACCACCACCCCGCCTGCTCGACATGAGCCAGGCGGATTTTTTATTTAAAACCCTGATGAGCCGAAAAGCCAAGCAGCGAAGAAGAATACAAGCCCTGAATACGCAAGAAATTGAGATCCCGTCCAATACACACCGCCGACAGCCAACACAATAAATATTGCAAAGATCGAGCGGGAAAAACCTAATTCTCTTCTATAGTCTGTTATAAAACGCTTGAGAGCGATAAGACTGGAAAGAAAACCAAGAAACCCAAGTGCAATAAGAATATTTACACCTACAAGGTCTGAGACTAAAAATTCACGAAAAGGATAGGAAAACAATTGTATAATTCCGGGAAATATCAGAAAAAAAACTGAAATAAATTGCCTTCTTAAAAATATTGCTTGATCCATACATTTTTTATTAAAACATATTACTGATAAACGAAAAAGAAAAATCACCTAGGGCATTGAGACTGAAACACGTCTGCTGACCGCACAGCTTCGCTCTGAAAGTCTGAAAAGATATATATAGAGCCCTAGAAAAAAGACCTCTTCAAAAAGAAAATGGGGGTCATACGAAAAGTGGAAAATATCAAAGAGTGCCTCAACAATATTAAAAACGGCCCAGAACATTAAAAGTTTATTTGCTAACTTCTCAGCGCGCTTCATAAGCCAAATGACTAAGAATATTATCAAAATATCTACAACGTACAATAAATAAAGATATTTTATTGTATATCCAAAAAAGTAATCATCAAATATAAAATATATAAATTGATTCAAGCCGAAAACATGTGCCGCGAAAAGGCTACCCGAGATCAATAGCAACCCGTCGCAAATGGAGAGAATTTTTGCTTGTATCAATTTAACGCCGTGTTCGCTGCGCAAAACGAATACGCATAAAACCAATCACGAAGCCGATAGGAAAGAAAAACGGACTAAATGCAAGACAGTACGTAGAGAGAATATTTTTGCGCTGTGACCATGTAAGGTTTTTTATTGTTGTAAGAGCAACAAAACCAAAGAAACACGGGATGACAATACTGATAATAGCCCGTATGAAAAATACGATAAGCAAACCTACATCAAAAAAGAATATTTCAAAAAATGGAGGTGTGAGTGATCCGCCAATGTCTGCTGTCACCATGAAACCTGCGACGAAGCCGGCTATACCGGCAACAATATGCCAAATTAAAATAGAAATGCGTACGCCAATACCTGCCCTGTATCCTTGAGCGCGCAGTGCGGCAAAAAAGTAAAACAAGGAAACGACAAAAGCCAACAAAGGTATTCCGGCAAAATACAAAGACTGCGCCCCCAATCTTAGATTCGTCTCCGTCATAAAATCTGGTGCGGGCAATATCGAATAGCCTCCGTATGGATTCTGAGGTGAATAGTGCGCATGAACTGGCATTGCGAATACGATACCAATGAAACACAATAGCAAGATTGCGAGACTCTTATACATACCTCATCATTATAACACCCAGTCAATAAAATTTACATAAAAAAATCGCCTAGAGGGTTGCTCTAGGCGGTGGATGTGATCACATTGTGACTGGAGGAAACGGGCGCACGCGTCCATCACCGGTGGGAACTGCGGCATGATTGTCCACGCCACAGAGGCCGTTGATAGCAGCAATGAACGCCTGACCTACGGCCTTGAAGAGGTCTTTGCGTTCCGCACGGCCGCTCATCATGCGCTTGCCATCTGATGCGTGTACGAAGATCCATCTCCCAGCGCCGATGTCTCGACTCCCGTGCTGATAGCCTTGGTACGTAAACGGTACCGTGTCGTACCATCTTCCGAGAGCCTTCATGATCGCGGCAATCACAGCCGACTCAAGATCATCGGCCTCGGCATTTCCCTCGGCAGGGAGACCGCCGCGCGAGAGTTTGACCAGGGCACGTACACTTCTGTGCCCCTTTGTCGTCCAGTACCCGATGTCTTCAGGCTTGAGTTCGAAGGGTTCTGCGGCCATATCGCCTCCACTGCGCCGGTGGCGCATAGCAAACAACACAAAGTCTGCAAATACTATGCCTGTCTCTACATGTTTATGCAATCAGTATAAAATTATTTTGAAATAGTTAGGCCAAGTGCGTTGAGCACCAGTATGATACCTGCTATGAGTATGGAAAAAATTGCTACCAAAATCACTGACTTAAAAAGCACTACGTGCGCGGGCACGTGTTTACCCGCCCAGCGCCACTCGGGGCGTTCACCGTATGCCGAAGAAATCCAGATAACAATCGCTGTCAGAATGATTGATAGTGGTATAAAACTTATGAGCGCATCACTCGCCGAGTGTGAACGTGTATCAATACGCAAAGCGATAAAAAACATACCCGCAATATATGCGGCGATAATGAGCCAGCCCTGCCATGAGCACGGCTGCCACCCCCATCCGTAATCTTTTGCCCGAAACCAAAGTTTCTTTTTCATTGGTCGGAGTACTCAGAATCGAACTGAGGCTGCATCCACCCCATGGACGCGGGCTACCACTACCCCATACTCCGAATTATGCTGGGAGCATAATTCGCTTTTATTACGCAGTTTTGCGTTTACGGATGCACGTCGTGCACGCCAAAACACGCGGAGTCTTACCCACGCGGAGCCATTGGAGATTTGGGTGCTTGCGCTCCCATTTTACAGGATTGTAGTGACCGCGAAGAAGCTTGCGCTTGCCGCCCATCATCGATCCTTTGCCGCAAATTGTACAAGTTTTAGTTGCCATAAGTCACTAGAAAACATATTATGTATATCATATTCTCCTTATGGACGCAATAGATATTCTCTTTCAGGTAGCCATTCTTGTGATGTCGGTCGTCATCCACGAGGTTTCTCATGGCGTGGCCGCCTATGCGCAGGGTGACAAGACCGCGCAATATGCAGGGCGCCTCACCCTCAACCCCATACCGCACCTCGATCCCATCGGCTCGATTGCCCTGCCACTCCTTTTGGTAGCAACGGGCAGTCCGTTTTTAATCGGCTGGGCTCGGCCCGTACCATATAACCCCTACAACCTGCGCAACCAACAGTGGGGCTCAGCGATTGTGGGTGCGGCGGGTCCCCTCTCAAATATTTTGCTCGCGCTCGTATTTGGCCTTATCTTGCGCTTTGGTGATGGCGCGCTACCAATCGCATTTTTACAGATTTGCGGCATGATTACTGTCGTCAACGTGGTACTCGCGGTATTTAACATGGTACCCATCCCTCCGCTCGACGGCTCCAAAGTACTCTTTAGCTTCTTCCCCTATTACTGGCATCGATATGAAGCGCTCCTCGAACAATACGGCTTTGTATTGCTCCTTATCTTTATTTTCTTTTTCTCAGGCATTGTCAGCACGGTGAGTGAATTTATCATCAAGCTTATCATTGGCATATGAGTTTTTCTAAAATAGCATTTACTGATTTTGAAATGTCAGGCCTCGACCCTTTGCGTCACGACATTGTTGAATTTGGTGCGGTGGTTGCTGATGCCGAAACTCTTGAAGTAATTGCGGAGATGGATAAAAAGGTGCGCATGGAGCGCCCTGAGAACGCTGATGGTGAATCGCTTGTATTTTTGGGATATCGCGATGAGCTCTGGAAAGACGCCATATCAATACAAGAAGCGCTCGCCGAATACTCAGCACTCACGCAAGGCGCTATGTTTGCCGCTTGGAATACACCATCTGACTGGAGCTTTCTTATGGAAACCTACCGCCGCCTCGGCATCAAAAATCCTTTGGACTACCATACGCTCGACGTAGTGGGCATTGCCTACGAAAAATTGCGACATGAAGCAGACCTTACCCTCAAACTCACGGGTCTCTGCAAACGACTAGGCATTGAAAAAGAACCGATGCCCCACCGCGCCATTAATGGTGCGCGTACTGTATACAAGGTATACAAAAAATTGAGAGCACTCTAGGATATATGATAAGGTACAGTTGGTGGTTATATGCCGTGCTGTCGCACGGTCACCAACTGCTTAAAATGCTCCCAGCATTTTAAGCCCTGGTAGCACAATGGATAGTGCAGCGGACTTCTAAGCCGTTGATGGGGGTTCGATTCCCTCCCGGGGCACAGCTAAAGGTTAAAACTACTTGCTCGTATGAAAAGGGTTTTTAAATACCTCTGCTCCCCTTGCTTCTCTAAACTTCGATGCGCGCTCATCAATTGATTTTGATACGTTGTCAAAAAGCGCGCGGTTGATACCCTCTACCGTACCCTGACCACCGATATCAACATCTTGCTGGTTATAGACATACTCCCAAAAAATATAGCCGTCATAGGCCACAATCAATATGGCAAAAATGGCAAGAAACATAATAGAAAAACGCCATACTTTTTTTGTCGCCGGTATGAGAGCATCGGAAGAATGGGCGGTTGCCTTTCTTTTTTTAAAAAGCGAGTTGAAATCTATGTTTAAATTTATTGCCATATAAAATATTATTGCGAACCCTGCGGAGGAACGGGTAGGCGCATCTGGATAGAAAGCGCAATCGACTCTCCCGCGCCACGAAGAGAAACACTATTGATCGCCAGCAAAAGCGGCCCATTTTCAATCTCTCGCAAAAACGTAATAATGTCGCGAAAACTACCAGAAAGATTCATGGTGACAATGGGCGAGGTCGCCTGCGGAAGACTTCCTATATCGCCCTTTAAATTATTTCTGGCTGAGGCATTTTCAAGAAAAATAATAAACTCTTTTGCAGTATCGGGAGAATAGACAAAAAATGATTTTTCGATCTTTACCATATCTGCCTCTTCGCGCAGCAATGCGGGCGCTACGCGACCTTTAAAATCGGCAATGCGCTCTTCTGCAATCTTAATATTTTCTTGCACCAAACGAAACTCGCCGGAAAGCGGTGATATAATGCCCAAAAATAAATACAAAAATACACCCAAGAAAACACACGCGGCTAAGATGACTACTCCTAATGTTATAAAAAAGTTTTTTCGGAAATCGCTCATTGTTTTGCAGGGCTGATGGTAATCGAAAGCGCAAACGGTGTATCAAACTCTCGCAAGTAACTAGACTCGGGTACAGATATTTTTTCTTTTATATACGGGCTCTTCTGCAAATCTTCTGCAAATTTTGTAAGATCATCACGATGCCCCGCGATACCAGTCAACTTGAGAGTGGCAGGCGCACCCTCGGCGCGCGAATAGGAAAAATCTGACAATGATACTGAAGCAGGCATGCGGGAGACAATATCTTCGATCAGTGGGGTCGCCTCGGTATCGCTCACAAAAAACTGATTGGTAGTAGAAAGAAGCCGCCCGACGCGACTAACTGTCTTTTTGCCCTCTTCCATACTCTTGTAATCGGGAGAAGCTTTGGTAGTTTCCTCAAGTGCCTTGAGCTCATCGATTTGGAACTGCAAGAAAAAATATGAAGGCAAAAGCAGCATGACCGCAGCAACACCAATAACAGATAGATATATGCCGAAAAATACCAAAAACCGTCTCCATGCCTCGAGGCGCAAACCTGCTTTGTAATGGGGAGGGAGTAAATTCATATCTATATATGTATGTCGGAAAACAAATCATCATCACCCCGCATCGCAAGACCGAAAGCGGTCGCATAACGCATCGTGGTGTGCGCACGCATCGGAGGCACATAGTGAGTAAGATCAAATAGATTTTCCCAAATTTTGGCACGTTCAACCGTCACACCAAGATCGCGAGCGAGAAACTCAGGTAACCCTTTGAGATGCGCATCTCCCCCGCAAAGATATGCCGTGGTGATTGCAGGCTCCCCCTCTTCGCGGCGCCTCTCCCAAAAATGAATCTGCCGCTCTGCCTCTGTCTTGAGTACGGCAAGCGCGGGTGACATTGATTTTATAATTTCTTCTGATGAAAAATCGATACCGCGGCCAATCTTGATCTCACGCGCTTGCTCTTCAGTGATATGGAGAGAATCGCGAAGTGTCGCATCAAGATCGCGGCCGCCCATTTTTACAGTTGAGGTAAAAAGTACATTGCCGTGATACACGATAGAAAAAGTAGTACGCGTGCGACCAATATCACCCACCAAAATCGCCTCGGCACTCCCGCGAGGCGAGACGGCGCGTGCAACCGCCTGCGATTCCAGCTCAAAGACAACAGGGATAAAACCCGCCTGTTCGACCACTTGAATATATGACTCGATAAGAGCCTTTGGGTATGCCGTCACCACCACCTGCATATCATTTTTGGGTACGGCACCCTGCGGTAAAACCTGATAGTCAAAATACAAATCGCCGGGTGGATAGGGCACATGCTCTTCGAGTTGAAACTCGAGTGCTTGGCGCACCTCGGAGGCAGGCAGCTTCTGCATGCGTACAAGACGCAAAAATCCCTTTTCTTCGGGCAGCGAGCAAATAAGGTAAGGCGTATGGCGATGAAATGGGCGAAGGGTATCTTTTAAGATTTTAGCGACTCCGGGTACATCCTTGATCTCACCTTCCACAATCAATCCGCTTGGCAAATCATGATCGCCAAAAAATCCGATAGCACGACGCTTCTCTATATCCGCAAATCGCATATATTTAAATGATTCGTCAGATATATCGACACCAATTGCCGGAAATGAAAACGGCTTCATTGCTTTTTAGTATACACCAGTCTTGCCACCCTTCGTAGTATAAAAAGATCTACTGCTTCTCGTAATACTGGGTAATATTTGCCCCACTGATAGATTTAGTCCCATTTACCTCGTTTGGCTGACGCAATCCTTCATCAAAGAATATCTTTACGTTACCGGTAGCGCGTATCTCCTGCCCTGCGAGCGCCTTTACCTTTACGGTTTCGAGAAGTTTAATGCCACCACGATATGCAAAGAACGTAGATCCTTCTGGGTCTCCGCTCAGAGAAATAGCGGGATCGGTATCTCCAGTTTTCGGACTAAGAGATACGATGTAAAAAGCGTTATCGTTATCGATAGATGGAGGCGGCTCCATAATGGTGGTATCTCCACTAATAACTACCTTTCCCTCTACAACAATCGCGACACTTGAATTAAAATCCTGCCCTAATGCCCAGGGTGATATTTGTGGGCTATTACCTGAAGGGAGCTTTACGGTGATTCTGTTTGCTTCTCCATTTAAGATAAGATCTCCCGTAATCCATAGCACATAGCATGGTTTATCACGCCGAGAGTCGCCCACAGGGTACGTATCATACATATAGGGGCATTTGCCTGTATATTGTGGACCCAAGCCCAATTTAACTCTTGTCGCATCGTCTAAATATCCTGTAAGCCGAATTTCAGCAGAAGTTCCCAATGTCAAATTACCATCGAGATATGCGCCCTTAATGGGCCAATTATTGGGGGTCATAGTAAGAGGAGTGGTGCCCGGTATTTCGGTAAGGGTAGGCACGCCGGCTGGTGTATTGAGAGTAAGCGTGCCCCCACCCGGAGCCTCCGCTGCAACATTAACTACTCCCATACTCTTTGCCATAGCGCGCCATTTATTTAATTCGTCGACATTAAGTCTCTTGCCTTTGATACCAAAAGGTTCGGTGGGGGCTGGGATTTTGTCGTCTGGATCATCTATAGGTGACGTTGGAATATACTGACAAAAAGGATCATCGATGCCATCTGTGTCGCTTGGTCCATCGGCGACAGTATTTGAACCCGCCCAATTGCACGAGCAATAAAAATCCCAACAGTACCAGCGTGCATCTGTTGTATAGCGAGGCTGATTACAAGCACCCGCTGTAGACGCCCACGGTTTTTTATACGCCTGATTAGATACGCCGATACCCGGCGGATTACTCAAGGGTTGCGCATTTATATGGTTAAACTCATCATGACAAACATATTGGTTAGCATCCAAATCATGATAGGCCTTCCCTAAAACCAGCGCATCAACCCACGTACTTCTAGGATAGGGATTTGGAGGCGACACATGAGGCGTGATTATCCCACTCACAAGATTATAATCACCCCCGGCTTTTACCTCACCTGTGGGTTGAGCGGGATCGAGAAATTTATACCACGCATATCCGCCAACAGCCACAGCTCGTAATTTCTCAGCAAACGCATTCCCAACAATTTGCAAAGAGTTACCTCCCGTATTTGCCACTCCTCGCTGCAGAGGCAGATTATTGTCAGTAATATTCCCAGCATTAATCTCCGTATCAACATTCCCCATATACACCTCAAACGCAAGGTCTACAGCAGCTGGAGTAACAGCTGTAGGATAGGGAGCGGGGAAAAGAGACCAAGCAGTCATCGAATAAAGCACTGGGGCATCACCTTGATCTGTGTCGTAATCAACATTCACCAAACCATCTTTGTCTGCGCCTCCATACCCGTAACCCCCGTCAACTCCGCCGATCTCATAGTATGCCGTGGTACATCCTAAACACTGCCCATCTATAACGATCCAAAACTTTTCATCCATCGTCATATTGTCCTGAGCACCCGGGGAGGTAATGTCAAAATTAACCCATCGCCATTCATTTGGATTAGGTAATTTTGTAGCACCATTCATAACACCTGCGGCGAAATTTGCACTTGCGACATCATTGCCTGTCGTCGCAGGAAAGTCTTGGCATACTCCAGCTACCTGCTCAGCGCCTCCAACATAATCAACCATCACCCCGCTAGCATTCTCCTTACGTATACACGTCGCGCCATCAGATTTTCTGACCCGCATATTTCTACGAATTTTTATTTCGATACCAGCTGCTGGGGTTTGTACTCTTTGCATAAAAAGCCTTATTTTCAAAATCTCAGCGGTAGTATTGGAAAGAAACGCCTGGGCTAAATCATTACCTCTAATTTGAAATTTACATCCCGCACACGTAGGTGCGGTAGCGAGAGTATTATTATGAATCTGTTGGGGAATGGCTCCGATACCTTCCGCGACTGTGGCGGTACCGTTGATCACAGGGCGACCACCCAAGCTCACAATATTGCCATTTGAAAATACATCACCTTTGCCATATCCGCCGGTACCATGAATTTGCGCGTCACCTCCGAGCACCAGACCTAAGTAACCCGCCTCAATAGCACCTCGAATGGTTACTGAAAGATTGGGGTCGGGAATCTCAAATCGTAATTTTATATTTCTAAAGCGACTTGAAACGTTGCCAGAAGAAGACAGTTCAAAGTTTTTCGGATAATTGGAACTCGCCGAACCATCAATATCCATGACCGCAGTAGCGCTTCCCCCATTGAGCCTCACGATCGCCTGTTTTTTACCTGACCCATTGACCGGCAAACTTAAAGCCTTGAGTGCTCGATATGAAAGATCTTCGGCTCCCGACTCGGCTGTAGCAAATGAAGCCTTTCCTTTGATCATCTCTCGCGCCGCTCGCAACTGAGAAAACGCCAACGTGCTAAAGGTGCCCATCATGACCAGAGAAACAGCAAGAAAAAGAATAACCGTAAAAATTGCTACGTGACCCCTGTTTTCTGCCCTATTTTTTCTTGTGTTATTGAGCATAGCTTTGGCGCAAAACCGCTGTCGCATAATACATCCGAGAAATCTGCCCGCTTCCCGATCCTGCAATCACCGAAATACCGACACGTACCGCTTGTGACCCCGCAAAATTCGCGGGCATCACGACTGATTGGAACTGAAGCGCATTGATACTGACGCCTCCGAGAGGCGTCAACGGTACTCCATTGAGTGAGATTCGCTGGGACGCAAGGCTAATGGTTTTTGAAGTATTACAAGCCTGCCCTGTGGCGGGCTCAAAATCACTATAGGAACGCAGTTGAATGCTCGTCGGCGTAACACTCTCGACGTCACAGGCAAGACGTATCTCGCGGACAATTCGATCGAGCGTCACCTGAGCAACACTCGACGCGCGGCGTTCATTGCGCGATACCGTAAAAAGACTTCCTGCCTGCCCAAACCCTCGAGCGACGGCGATACTCATGAGAACAAAAATAGCGACGTATACCAGAACCTCAAACAACGTAGATCCCGCTTGCCCGCTTTTTATCCGCAAAGACTTTACGGGGAGGAGCTTAATTGTTTCCATTGCTTTCTGAAAAAAGATTAGCAAAATAGAACTCTGTTGCCTCTTCAAAGAATTTATCTTTTCTTTTCCATGCGGTGCGTACACGCGCATATTTCGTATCGAGATCGAGCGTCGTGCTATTTGCGAGAGCCCCCGGAAAACCACAAAGATTATCGCCGAGTGTTGTGGCAGTCGTTGTACCAACAATATCATCAACAGCGTATGCAATGCCGTGGATAGATTGCGCGCTCTCAGTGCGGCATACATTGGTAAAGCGTACAGAACGAATAAAAGAACCGAGCTCAGAACCACATGCGGGAATATTGTGTTTTGCCAATAACTCAATCTCGAGAGAGCTGAGTGCGCGATCATAGAGAGAAACTTCATCCAAATCTCCGTTGTAACAATTCAATGTACAGTTATTTCCCACAAAATTTCTGCCTCCAATAAAAATCTGCGCGGTACTCATATTGTAAACCGCTGTACTTGAAATATCTTCGGAACCTATTAAAACACCGTCCAAATACCAATAAAGCTTCTTGGATGGACTCGCGATATCTCTGATGACGGCAACATGGTGCCAGACAGGAGGATTGCTACTGATTGCAGACCCTTTAGTTATTTGGAGAGCATCGTTGGAAGAACCAAATTCGATAATGTTATCTCTTAAACCAAGATACCAGTAGTTAGTTAGAAACTGTTGAGAGACAATTCGCCTCAACCCTGAGCCTGCATTGGCAGTCTTCACCCATGCAGAAACAGTAAAAGAACCGAGGTTTGTAAAATCAGTATGAGCTGGGATCTCTATAGATTGCACCCCGTTGAAATTAAATGCTGTGTATCGAGGGCCAACAAAAGTACCATTGACGATAACAGAAGGATGAATAATACCGTGATGATTGCCCCCCGAAGAGTCGCTCGCCACAGTCGCAGTTCCTCCTGTCGCATCCATATGCATCAAAAACTTGAGCCCAACGGGTTTGGTTGTGAATTGCACACCTGGAGCGGCCGGGGGCGTCGTATTTTCTACCCGGAGGCATTGTTCATAAAAAATATCTTGCGGAGCAATATTGGTCAGCCAACTTGAATCGCGCATAAATTTTACTGCCTCAACACCTTCTTCAAGAAGAAAAGCTGCCTCAATCTTGTCTCCCGCTTGTGAAGCGGCGTCAAATGCGATAACGGTCGCTCCAAAAAATGAAATAGCAACTGCAACAAAAATACCTATCGCAACCAGAACCTCTACCAAAGAAAAACCACGCAAGCTTTGCATGGTTTTATTATACCAGCTGTGCCCCTTCTGAGAATGGTATATTACTGAACCTCGACGACACCTGTCGAATAAACGGTAATACTTTTATACTTACCAGAATTTTTCGACTGAATTTGGATAATTGCAGCAAACAGCGCTGAGTTGGCAGAATTGGTAACATCACCACTAATACGCTTGAAGTAAATATCAAAATTTCCTACTACTGCGGGAAAGATGGATACCGTCTGTATGTTTACTCCCGCCGGCATAGCAAATCTTGTCTCTTCCTTGGGACCCGGGCTTCCGGAGTCTTCCGCCTCGAGCCCGGTAGTCTTATCGAGAAGTTGTACCGTGTTTGGCAAGGTACCAACCGTATATGCATTAAACCTCACGCCATACTGTCTGCCAGTACCACCAACACTTTCATCACGAGAAGAAAGTGTTCGTTCTCGAGCCTTTTGAATCATTGAGATCGTCCCCTCCACCCCCGCGTTCAATCGCTGGGCATCAAGAAAATTTCTATATGATACAACAACGATACCCACGATAACGGCAAAAATTGCCATCACAACTACAGCCTCCATAAGAGAAACGCCTTTTGCGAGATAATAATTATGGCGCGATTTCATCATAGTCACTTATTCCGGTAGCGCTCGCGGGTCCCCCAGGGAAAACCATATCGAGCACACCATAATCATATGATATCTCTGTGTCTCTTCGCATTACCAATTTACGTGCTGCAATCTGCATAGCATTTGGTCTGCTGCTGTCCTTCTCTAGTACCACCGAACCGTAGGGAGCATAATACGATACCGTGGCCCCATCGTCTTGATGACTCAGTGCATAAATCGCTGCCTTGTCGTACTCAGTCGCAGCCGGTACACCTCCTGCCGCCCAATCATAAGGATCAAATTCGCCCATATTGGTCGAGCGCGAAATAACCAGCATATATTCATCTTGTGACTTACTACCACCAAGAAGCTGAGTATCACTCTCGGTATCTACAAAACCGTCGACTATTACCAAACCAACATTATTAGCATCCCAACCAGACGCACCACTTGAATTGTTCATTTCTATGGTACCTCCTAGTTTGTTAGGGTCGTCAACAAGATGCAAGTTACCCGTCACATAAATATGTGCGCCCTTGTTGAGAGTTAATTTTGCACCGTTGCGAATGACGAGATTACCGGTAATCTTTACAGGCGCTGTCGATTGTCCTGCGGGAGGCCATGAGCGTGAAGACCTAATTGTATAAGCATTGTCTCCAATAGTATCATCTCCCGCGCTTCCGTCTGTGAGAGCAGTATTGGTAAAAAGAGAACTAACCCACCCATTGATCTTTGTATCAGAAATTGGCCATGGGCCCTTTGGCGGCGGCGCCTTGGGAAGATAAAGATCTTGTACATCAGCTGCAATGCCATACACACTCGCAAGCATAGATTTAAAAGCTGCCTCGCTCGCGTATCCTTCATCGAGCGTGCCGCCCGCATACTTACAAAAATTATATGGATGCTCACCATACGCACCTGCATCGGGGCTGGGATATACATAATGTGTTTTAAAAATATCTTGTGCGCCGCAGCTACTATTTAATCCGGATCCGCATGCGACATAACACCCACGACCGCTTGAATTGGCAAGTGCATTGAACTGGTACGGGGTGCGGCCGTTGGGATCGAGCCCGCTCGCGCCATTGGTATCTTGAACGCAAGAATTTTGATTGCCACCGTACTCGACATTGTTTGCATTTTTATACGGATTGCAATAAAAACCAGTCAGCACTGGGTAGGCGGCACCGTTTGAGAAACGACGTTGATTAGAACCACCATATTTTAAACTTGATGGATCTTGTACGTTGCGTACCTGTGAATCACAAAACGTGCGATACCCACGGCGCGTCTCCAGATCGTCTCCCACGGTCTCGGTGCCCGCACCACCCAAATCACAATTATCAAGCTGTTGGACAAAACTATATCCCCAAATCATATGGTTTGCATTACGATCTTTCCAAAAGGCAGATGCGAAACGACGCCCAACAAAAGCTATATCTTTATTTGAAGCTGAAGATCCTTCACCCACAACCGTTGCGCCGATCGCCTCATCAGCATGAAGCTCACCAAACACTTGCAATGAATGTTCGTAATCATCATCTTCCGAACCAAGCGAGTAAAGACGAAAATGAAAATCGGCGCGGTCATTTCCTTGGTCATCTTGCAATTTTGGCGTACTCGCACTCGTCAATGTTGAATAGCAATCATCAGAAGCACCTGATGGCGGACAAAAAGTACCGCTGGTAATATACTGCCCTTGTCCGCCGGTATGAATATATCCGGGCGCTGAGCTGTCATCATAATAAATTTTATAATAACTATTTGCGTCACCGCCCGACGACTCTGCCTGCAACACGATATATACCGACTCATCATCATCGACTTCTGCAAGCCCGCCGCTCGGTACACTGAAATATACCCAATCGGGAGTATCAGCTGGCAATGTCTCCCCTACACCATCGTGGTTGGTATCAATCTTAAATTTTGCAAATAGCCGTTCATCTTGCGCTGTGGTTCCAATATCAGCATCAAGTTTTATGCGCTGAGGAAATTCCCAAACACTCCCTGACTGTCGCACTGGATAGGCCTTTGTACCTGGCAATTGATGCGCATTGCCATGATACGCAATACGAAACCCAAAACGCTTTGTTATATTGTCACCTTCATGGATACGAACTTTTTGAGCGATAGCCGTTGCTTTGATGGTACATGCACTATCGGTAATACCGACCCCCAAACATACAAACTTATGCTCGGCAGTATTTGGGCTTGGCTCTTTTTTCTCAGATGGTCGGATATCTACTTTGCCAATAGTATACGCATGTCCAACGATACGAGCGTCACCAGATCCAGATCCGTACTTGCCGCTCGCATCGGTACCGTTGGCCCAAATCGGGCCGTTGACCCAAATGGTACCGGCGTCTCCCGCCTCATCAACCCCCTTACAACCTGAACCACTCACACACTTGATATCGGTTCTATCTGACATCCAAAGACCACCGTCTCCTATAATGCCCGCGTAAGTATAGATAGGGTTTTGGTTGATCGTTACCTGAATACTGCGCTGGCGCGTACCTACATCACCTGCACTCGTGAGGGTCGCCTGTGTGCTTACGTTGATCGCAACATCGGTCGTACCCGATGAAAGACTCGCGAGTGTCCAGCTACCAGTAACCGTGCCGCCTGAGCGCAGATATCGCGCGAGACCATCTTCAATACCTGCCTCAGAGACATAAAACGATTTTGCTGATTGATATACGTTTGAAAATTGTCGCGCGGCACTCGAAGTAATAAGCCCGTAGCTTGCGATAAGTATGACCAAAACAACAAGCACGATAACGGTTGTCGTCAGTGCTGCAAGTCCTTTGTTGTATCCGTTATATTTCATGATCAATAGCCGCGTGGTGTAGCACTGGTAGTAATAACCGTGGACTGATTTGTAGTAACATCGCGAAGACCAAGGGTGATGCGTACACCTTGCGGATCGGAGGTCGGTAGGGCGGCACACGCGGAGCTCGGACTACCAACACAGGTGAGCGCAAATATATCAACTGCTACACGCGGAGAGGTAAGAGTGCGTATGTAGCTGGGATCTACGCTGTCCACCATCATCAACTTTGGCTGTAACGGATCGGAGACATCAACATAAAAATTTACCGTTGAGCTGGTTTTGATGAGTGCGAGTTGACCTCCATTACCACCGGCCGCAAATTGTGTTGACCGGTCGATTGATTTTGCTCCGCGCGTTTGGTCGATCACTTGGCGCATAACAAAATCTGCTTCATCCATCATGCGTACACGATCTCCGATCGATCGTTCGTTGCTTACAATATTAACGATAAAAAAGAAAATAGTTCCGAGCACCAATATGAGCACTCCTACGTATACCAAAAGCTCAATAAGAGTAAAGGCGCGATTCTTCATAGACTTGATGCCCAGTCAGTAAGATACGTATCAAGCACGACCTGCTTGGCACCACTATCCCAGCTCACCGTCACAGTCACTTTACGTGTACCCGAGTCAGCATAACTACCTGCGGGATCGATCGCCCCTTGCTGATCGCCCTGACGATTGACGGCTTCAAGCTGAATGGTTCGCGCAAAAAGATTGGCAGGTGCATCAGGTGATACGGCCGTTGTATTGATTACCCAAACATTACTGACGAGCGACACATAATATGTCGTAGGATTATTGGAAAGACTTGAGATCGCATTCCATCCGTTAGCGTTGCGCGCATACCGAAGCGCCTCGATAGCTTCTTCTGCGTAGTATGTTGCGCGTACTTTCATGATGCCATCTTGCTTGATCTGCAAAAGTTTTGACTGCAAAAAAAAGAGCGTCACAAAAACAGTAGAGATAAGCGCTACCGCTACTAAAAGTTCGAGAAATAAAAATCCGCGTTGTATATTACTTTTCATAAATCACGCCTGACTTGGTGATGACGACTCCCCCACATGTTTTTGCAGCAAGACACGCATCAAGTGCGGGTTGATCACCGCAGGGACTCGCAATCTTATTCTTATTATAGAAGTAAATCACACCTTCGGTAGAGGCAGGATCGATATTTTCATACTCACCTGTTAGTTTTGAGAAAAAAACTCCGGGTACAACCGCCCAACCGGGAGCAAGACTTTTAAGCTCGGTACTCGATGTGTAAGGAGCACAAAAAGAAAGCGAGCTACCGAGAGTATGGCTATTGATAAGCGTGCCACACGAATACACATTGTAAGAACTGGGAACAACCGGATCGGGAATATAGGCAGGATTCTTACAAAGAGAAAAGTTTGCAGCACCATCATAAAAAAGCACTCCATATTTTGCACCTCCCTCAGACGCAAGAGACTTTGAACGTGCGAGCTTTAAAATACTTTCGATATCGCGTGCGGCAGATCGCACAACACTCCGTTCACGCCACGTCCCAAAAACCGGTATGAGAAGTGCTGCCAAAAGACCTACGATGCCGACTACGATAAGAAGCTCTACTATGGTAAATGCGCGACGCATATCAGATAGCTCCCACCAGAGAATACATCGGCGTAATCATTGAAACAGCAAAAAAGCCTACAACGGCGCCAATAACAATCATGAGCACTGGCTCAATGATCGTTGAGAGATCTTTTGTGGCATCGGCTACCTGTTGTTCGTAGAATGACGCGACCTCTCCCAACATGCGCGAGCTCTCACCTGTCTCTTCACCCACTGAGAGCATCTCGCCTACCAGCGACGGATATAATTGTTCGTTTGCCAAAAAAACTTTTGATATGGTCTCGCCTTTTTGGATCGATTTTTTCGCATCAATGAGCGTAGACGCGTACAAATGATTTTGCACAACACGCGCAGAGATTTCGAGCGCTTCCATGACCTGTACACCTGATGACAAAAGAGAGGAAAGGGTACGTGAAGCGCGGGCGGCATTGAATTTTTTGGCGAGTGGGCCGATCACTGGGATGCGAATGATTACATTATCCATCAAATGCTTGCCGAAAGTGGTGCGCAAAAACGCAATAATACCTATAACAAAAGCTATAAACCCAGTAATCACCAAAATAAAATGATTAATAAAAAAATCAGAGAGACTGATAATAAACTGCGTGGAAGCAGGTAGCTCAACGTTAAGCTCTTTAAACACGGCGCTGAGCGTCGGCACAACATAGATAATCATAAGCGTACCGATGAGGAGCATCGCCGCCAAAATGATCGATGGGTACATCATCGCCCCCCTCACCTTATGTACCAAGTCATAATCTGCCTGCATCTGCGACGCCAAGATAGTAAGTGATTCTCTGAGTTTTCCTGATTTTTCACCCGCTTCAACCATTGAAATATAGAGTGGCGGGAAAATTTTTGGATGCTTATTGAGAGATTCAGCAAATGTCTTACCCTGCCTGATCTGATCTTCAATGTCTAAAATAGCGGTCTTAAATTTGGGATTGTGAGATTCGCGTGAGAGTGCATCGAGCGCACGCGTGAGCGGCAAACCCGCGCCAATCATGACTGCAAGGTTTTTTGAAAATACAATCTTATCTGAAAGCGTGACGCGGCGTAAATATTTATTGACATCAAAAGAAATATCTTTTTTGAGCCCCTTTGATGGTGCTGAACCGGTACCTCCGGATCCTATTTCATTTGCTTCAAGCATCAAAAGTCCTTCGGTGCGCAAGAAGCGCGCAAGCTCAAAGCGATCATTTGCCTCACGAAGACCCGACTGTTCGACACCTTGGCGATCGCGTGCGCGAAATTGAAATCGTGCCATGGCTTATTCTTGTGTCACACGCAGCACTTCTTCGACCGTCGTGATACCCTGTACCGCTTTGAAGATGCCGTCTTCGAGCATGCTCATCATGCCCGATTTGCGCGCAATCGCATCAAGTTCGCCTGCACTCGCATTCTTTATCACCATCTCACGCATCGCGGGCGTGACAATCATTACCTCATGCACACCGATACGCCCCTGATAGCCATCTGGCACATCGGGCGTTGGCACAGGTTTGTAAAAGGGAACCTCTTCTATCTTCGCTTGAGGTGGGATAATCTTTTCGTCACGCAAAAATTTAAGCATGCGCTCCATATCAATAATCTTTTCGAGCTGAGCTATCTGATCTTTATTGAGATGATACTCTTCGCGCGATTTATAGAGCGTGCGCACCAAACGCTGGGCGATGATAATATTGACGGTTGATGCGATAAGAAACGGTTCAATACCAAGATCGATGAGGCGGGGCAGAGCGCCCGCCGCAGAGTTCGTATGAAGTGTTGAGAGTACAAGGTGACCAGTGAGTGCTGCGTTGATAGCGAGCCCTGCGGTTTCGGCATCACGGATTTCACCTACCATTAACACATCGGGATCTTGACGCAAGAGACTACGAAGCCCGTTGGCAAAGGTAAACCCGATGTCGGGGCGTACCTGTGTCTGATTGATACGCGGCATGCGATACTCAATAGGATCTTCGACAGTAGAAATATTTACATCGGGAGTATTAATCAAATCCATCATAGTATAGAGCGTCGTTGTCTTACCCGAACCCGTAGGACCGGTCGCCAAAATCATACCAACGGATTTTTTTATGCTCTGATGCAAGAGTTCGAGGCCTTCACCATGAAAACCCAACGATTCGAGAGTAAACCCGCGCGCGTTCTCAGGCAACAAACGCATGACGATCTTTTCACCATCGTAAACCGGCAACACCGATACACGAGTTGAAAACTTATATTCGGGTGATTCGATTTTAAAACGACCATCCTGCGGCAAACGCTTTTCATCGAGTTTGAGACTCGAGAGCACCTTGACACGCGCGATAACTGCTGAGGCAATTTTTTTTGGCAACACCATCGCATCACGCAACAAACCGTCAATGCGATAACGTACCAACAATTCGTTTTCAAGCGGTTCGATATGGATATCGGACGCTTTCTGCAAAATCGCGTGACGTATGAGAGTATCGACGATCTTGATGATAGGCAACTCTTGAGCAACTTTTTCAAGATCTTCACCACTCTCTCCCGCCTCTGTAACAACTGCAGCGCTGGTGACGAGACCATCAGACTCGCCCTTGATAATCTCGCCGAACTCCGCCTCCAAACTCTTTTGATAGAGCGAGAGAAGATATTTCATCGAGCTCTCGTTGGTCATGCGCGGCTTGATGGTCAGCCCTGATTTTTTGTGAATGAACTCAATAGTCTCGAGATCCTCCGGATCAAGCATGGCTACCTCCAAATCTTTACCGGTTTTTTTATAGGCGACAACGTTATGAGCTCGCGCGATGGGTTCCGGCACCATATGCAACACTTCGGGCTCAATCTTCTCCCCTTCAAGATTTACAAAAGGAATCCCGAGGATGTAGCCGTATACACGCTCGAGGTCTTTTTGAGTTATCTTCCCTTGAGCGACAAGAATATCGCCGGGACGCGAATCCTGCTCTTTGGATTTTTTAAGTGCGGCGTCAATGTCTTTTTCGGAGACAAGCCCCGAATCTAACAGAAACGCCTTGAGTTGCCCCGAATCGATTCTCATCCTGGAATAATCCTTATCCGAGAATGTCTTTTACCTTTGCAAGAACTTCCTTGAGTGCGTAGTTTGCTTTGACCAAATATCCGCGTGCGCCAAGCTCGATTGCTTTCATCACCTCAGTGCTTTCTTCAAGATTGGTGAGTACCAATACCGGGACATCTTTGAGCGATGCATCAGCTTTGATTTCCTGGAGTACCTCAAAGCCGTGTTTTTTTGGCAAAATGAGATCGAGTAAAATCATATCTGGCTTCTTTTCTTTTGCGAGTTTAATGCCTTCTTCGCCGTCGAACGCCTGCGATACCTCGTAGCCTTCTGTGGTAAATACTTTTTGAAGAGCGTCTTGGAGTGCTGCTTCGTCTTCAACAATGAGAAGTTTTTTCATACAAAATATATAACCTTATAATTATTTTTTCTGGGGTGGCTCGCTGTTCTCGACGAGCGGGAGCGTATACCAGAATGTCGACCCTTTACCTTCCATAGAGGCAAAACCTGCTTTGCCGCCCATAGCACCTACCAGCGAACGCACAAGGTAGAGCCCGAGACCTGTACCTTCTGCGCGCGCTCGTACGGCATTTTCTGATCGGAAAAATTTCTGGAAGATCATAGCTTGATCGCCTACCGGGATACCGATACCCGAATCGGTCACTTCAACACGTGCCATATTTTTGGCGCGCAATACTTTCACCGTCACATCTCCACCCGCCTTTGTATAGCGTATAGCATTATCGATAAGATTTTCGGTTACCCAGCGCAACTTTGTCTCATCGGCAAATACTATGAGGGGCCTGGCCTCGCTCACAAACGTCAGTTTTTCGTTTGTCTGCTCTGCAAGCGGCTTATAACCATTGGCAATCTGTTCGACAAAACTATCGATAGCTATTTTTGTCGGACGCAAGATGACACGATCATCTTCAATGCGATTAACCTCGAGCAAATCATTGACGAGCGCGATCATGCGCTCATTTTGCCGGCTAATCGTACCCATAGTAACCGCCACGTCTCCTGTCACCGACTTCATCTGGTCGAGCATAAGTTCGAGCTGCCACTTGATAGCTGAGAGTGGCGAGCGCAATTGGTGAGAGACGATGTTGACGAACTCTGACTTGATGCGAGAGGCATCTGCCAAGCGTTGAAATGACGAAACTACCGCATTGCCAACGACAAAGAGAAAGGCTGCCATCATCGAAACCGAGATAATAACTATCGCAGGATCATCAGAAAAGCGCTGAGCGGCAATAGCCGTTGTGAACATACCTGCGATATTGACGAACCCCATGACAATAAAGAGAAAAGGCGGGCAAGTCCACAACGAAACGTTATATTTGCGACATTGTGAGATGACGTGAAAAGTATTCATAAGAACTGGTGCTTTTAGTATACACCCTGCGGGCGGGCGCGTGGAGGGTGCTTGACTGTGAAAAGAAAACTGCTATAATAGAAGAGTCAATGTGATTGTTATGGTGGTCCGTCTGAAACGGGCCATTTTTTATCCAAAAACAACTAAATATCTATGGATCTGAAGATCATCAAAGCGACGCTCGAAGAGCTCGCCGAAGAAAAGGGAATATCAAAAGACAAGGTCATCGAAACTATTGAGATGGCTCTCGCCGCCGCCTACAAACGTGACTATGGTAAGCGCGGGCAAATTGTACGCGCCACTTTTGATCTCGATTCAGGTGGAATCTCATTCTCGCAGGTCAAAATCGTTGTCGATGAATCAATGCTCAAATCAGAAGAAGAAGTAGCCGCTGAAGAAGCTTCTCTGCGCCCCGAACGAGAAGAAGAGGTGGAAGGTGAGCAAAAACGCGTCCGCTTCAACCCTGAGCGCCATATAATGGTAGACGAAGCGCAAAAAATCAAAAAAGACGCCCAGCCAGGTGAAGAGCTCGTCTTCCCTCTTGAGCTACATGCTGATTATGGTCGTATCGCCGCCCAAACCGCAAAACAGGTTATCATCCAGCGCATCCGTGAGGCTGAGCGCGAAGCTATTTATGAAGAATTTAAAGAAAAACAGGGCGAAGTTGTCAGCGGTATCGTCCAACGTATCGAGGGACGCAATGTCTACCTCGATCTGGGCCGCACAACGGCACTCCTTCCCGCCGAAGAGCAAGTGCAACACGAACGCTATCGCATCGGCGAGCGCATTAAAGGGCTTTTGCTCATGAGTGAGCGTCAAGCACGCGTGCCGCTTATGTATCTCTCGCGTTCTCACCCACGCTTTGTTAGCAAACTCTTCGAGATAGAAGTACCAGAAATTGGCCAAGGTATCGTTGAGATCAAGGGTCTCGCTAGAGAGGCCGGCTCTCGCTCAAAGATTGCCGTTATCTCGCATGATGCGGGCATCGACCCTGTAGGTTCACTCGTCGGCCAAAAAGGTGTACGTGTCGGTACCGTTATTGCCGAGCTCGGCGGCGAAAAAATCGATATTATTGAATGGTCTGAAGATCCTACCAAGTTTATCGCCAATGCACTCTCCCCCGCTAAAGCTCTTGATGTCACTATCGACGAAGAAACTCATACCGCAACCGTACTCGTTGACGATTCACAACTCTCACTCGCCATCGGCCGCAACGGGCAAAACGTGCGCTTGGCAGCAAAACTTACCAGCTGGAAGATTGATATTGCAACCCGAGAAGGGCGTGAAGCTCACGATACTGACGAGGAATCTGAAAATACCAAAGAAACTTCTGAGGATACTTCAACCGAAGAAGAATCATAAAAATTCATTATTAGTATACTGATCACACAACTATGATTACATTCGCAATTATCACTAGTCTTATCTCGATCGCCTTTGCATTTTTGCTTCGCATGCAGATCGCCAAACTTCCTGAAGGCAATGAGCGCATGCGCGAGATCGCAACTGCTATCCGCGAAGGTTCGTACGCATACCTCAAGCGCCAGTACCGCACCGTTGGCATTGTAGCGGCGATACTCTTTGTAGTGCTTGCAGCTGTTTACTCAGTGCACGCAGCGCTTGGATTCTTGATCGGCGCGGTTTTCTCCGCGTTTGCTGGATTTATCGGTATGCAAACCGCCGTCATGGCAAATGTTCGCACGGCGGAGGCCGCACGCGATGGCATCAAACCGGCATTCAACGTAGCCTTTAAAGGAGGTGCGGTTACCGGATTTTTGGTAGCGGGCCTCGCACTCTTAGCAGTAACGCTTTTCTATGCCGCATACGCAGGATCAGTAAATCTTGCTGATGGTCTCATCGGTCTTGGTTTTGGTGGCTCACTTATCTCAGTATTTGCGCGCCTTGGTGGTGGTATCTATACCAAGGGTGCTGACGTAGGTGCTGATCTTGTAGGTAAAATCGAGCTTGGTATTCCTGAGGATGATCCGAGAAACCCTGCGGTTATCGCTGACAATGTTGGCGACAACGTGGGCGATGATGCTGGTATGGCAGCTGACCTTTTTGAGACCTATGCGGTAACTCTTGTAGCCGTCTTGCTTCTCGCATCAAACGAAACATCTTTGCAGCTCTATCCGCTCGTCTTGGGTGGTGCGGCACTCATCGCATCGATCATTGGCTTTTTCTTCGCCAAGATCAAAGGCGAGGCAACCATCATGCAGGGCCTCTATAAATCACTTGTTGCGACATCAATTCTTACCGCGGTATTTTTCATCCCCGTCACTCGCATGTTCTTCGTGCGTGACGCTATGGAAATCTTTCTTTCCGCTGCTATCGGCATCGCCGTCGCACTCGCCATGGTAGTCGCGACTGAATACTATACTTCAAAAAAATTCCGTCCGGTAAAATCAATCGCCAAAGCGTCAGAATCAGGTCATGGTACCAATGTCATCATTGGTCTCTCTGTTGGGCTTGAGGCAACCTTTGTGCCAATTATTATTATCGTTGCTGGCATGCTTGGCGCCTATGCGCTCGCAGACCTTTATGGCGTAGCTATTGCTGCATTTAGCATGGTTTCACTCGCCGGCATCATCGTCACAATCGACGCATTTGGTCCTATCACTGACAACGCAGGAGGTATTGCTGAGATGGCAAACCTTCCATCATCAGTGCGCGCAAACACTGATCCTCTCGATGCAGTAGGCAACACCACTAAAGCAGTTACCAAAGGCTATGCCATCGCATCGGCAGGTCTTGCAGCTCTCGTACTCTTCTCGGCATATCTCGATGAAGCCTCACGCCTCGGCAAAGCGGTATTTCTCAACATGGCTGATCCCGTAGTACTCGCGGGTCTCTTCATCGGTGCTGCTCTCCCCTATATCTTTGCTTCAATCGCTATGCGTGCGGTAGGCAATGCTGCGGGTGCCGTGGTACACGAAGTGCGCCGACAGTGGACCACTATCAAAGGTTTGGCTGAAGGTACCGCAAAACCCGACTATGCTCGCACCGTAGATATTGTGACCCAGGCAGCACTTCGCGAGATGGTAGTGCCTGCGCTCTTACCAATCTTAGTCACCCTTATCGTCGCTTTTGCGCTTGGTGCTGAAGCATTGGGCGGTCTTCTCATCGGCGTTATTACTACAGGACTCTTCGTGGGTCTTTCCATGACCGCGGGTGGTGCTGCATGGGACAACGCCAAGAAATATATCGAAGACGGTCACCATGGCGGCAAAAAATCATTTGCCCACCAGGCAGCAGTCACTGGCGACACAGTTGGCGACCCATACAAAGACACTGCCGGCCCTGCCATCAACCCCATGATCAAAGTGGTCAACATCGTAGCGCTCCTTATCATCCCGTTTTTGAGCTAAATGAGCACAACGGTTACAAAAATCGAAGGTTCACGCGTTGAGGTAAAGGGTGTTATTGATACCCATGTCTTTGACTCGTACATATTGAAGACAACCACCAGGGTTGTAGCCGATGCAGAGCTTGATGGCTTCCGCAAAGGCAAAGCGCCTGAAAAAATGGTTGTCGACAAAATTGGTGAGGAAAAAATCTTGCAGGAGTCGGCAGAGGCCGCACTGCAAAACGAATGGCCGAAAGTTTTGGAAGAACAAAAGATTGAAGCTATTGGCCCCGCCGAATTTCATATCACCAAGCTTGCGCGTGGCAATCCTCTTGAGTGGACGGCGCGCGTAGCAGTCATGCCTGATATTACCTTGCCTGACTTCCGCAAAATAGCACACGAGATAAATAGCAAAAAAGAAACGCTCACACTCGAGGTAACAGAAAAAGAAATAACCGATACGCTTAACTACATTCAACGCGTTCGTACGCCCGAAGGGCAGACACCTCCCCCGCTCGATGATGCCTATGCGCAATCTCTTGGAAACTTTGCGACGCTCGCAGCATTACAAGATAATATCAAGCAAGGTATTTTGGAAGAAAAAAATGGCAAAGCACGTGATGCGCACCGCATGCTTCTCATCGAAGAAGTAGCTAAGGCTGCCACCGTTGAAATTCCCGACATCATGATTGATGCTGAGCAGACCAAAATGCTCGATGAGCTGCGTCATAGTATTGAGGAGATGGGCCTCGTGTGGGACGAATATCTCGCTCACCTCAAAAAGCCTGAAGCCGAAATCCGCACTGGATTTAAAGAAGATGCGGCGCGTCGTGTACGCGTATCACTCACACTCCGTGAGATTGCACGCACTGAGGCGACCGAAGCAACCGCAGACGAAGTCGCCAGGCGAGTCGAGGTAATGCTCAGACCCTACGAAGAAAAGGACCGAGCTCAGATTGACCGCGGTCGAGTGGAGGAGTACGCTAAAGGCGTCTTACGAAATGAAAAAGTAATAGAACTCTTGGAGATTCAATAATATGCTTATACCAACCGTCATCGAAAAAACAAGCTACGGCGAACGCGCCTACGATATTTACTCGCGTCTCTTAAAAGACCGCATTATTTTCTTGGGCAGCCCAATCAATGACCAAGTAGCAAACGCGATTATCGCGCAGCTCTTGTTCTTGGAACTACAAAACCCCAAAGAAGATATTTCATTTTATATAAACTCACCGGGTGGGTCCGTCACCTCAGCGCTCGCTATCTATGACACCATGCAGCACATCAAGCCTGATGTGGCTACCATTTGTGTGGGCATGGCAGCGTCTGCTGGTGCGATACTCCTTGCCGGAGGACAAAAAGGCAAACGCTACGCACTTCCCAATGCTGATATCATGATCCACCAAGTATTGGGTGGGACGGAAGGTCAGGCATCTGATATTGAGATCAATGCGCGTCATATTCTCAAAGTCAAAGATCGTCTCAACAAAATCCTGGCAAAACATACCGGCCAATCACTCGACAAGATTGAAAAAGATGCCGACCGCGACTTTTACATGGATCCTGATGAAGCAAAAAAATATGGCATCATCGACGAAGTAGTCAAGAAAAAATAAGTATGCTTGACAACCGAAAGGACCTGTTGCTAATATGGCAACGGATTCTTTTTGTATTGGAGGACAAAACCGTGACGATGCGCGCGAAAATATCCCACACAGATGAACTCACTTGCTCCTGCGATGCAACGCTCTTGAAAGACATCTACATTATTCACATCACAACCGACAAGGGAACATTCCTCGTGCTCTCGCCGACATCCGAACACGAGTGCTCCTCGTGCCGACAGAGAGCCCCTCTACCCGAGCACTTCTCGGACGACGAGGAGGCAATGCTCTTCGTCCAAGAGATACAGAGCAAGCTCGACTCGGGAGAGCATGCGCTGCAAGACTATCAATTGCTTCCGCTTGGCGGCGACAGACACCCAGTCCACTAGCTACCAAGCGATTTTTTATTTTCTTGTAAAACGAAAAAGCCCCGCACGGGGCTTTTTTGTTTTACCATTTTTCCGAAAGGCAATAATAGGGATCGTCGCAATTGAGACCCAATACTTCCCCATCGGCGTCACCCTTGAGTGAGCTCTGATTTACCGATAAAGATATCGGCGCAAAAATAAGTTTACTCTTACATCCGGATCCTGCGACTCCCAGCAATGAACGGATGACATACTGCTGCCCATCCTCGGAGACCCTGTAATCATATGGCTCCCCCGTAATATGATCTTTGGGGGATTTTTCTAAATACTTTGGTACTAATTGGTCAAGCGTACTTGGATAACGGTTATTGTTTTCATCGTAATAAACCTCCATGGTAATACGCATATTACTCATAAAAGAAACTCGGGGTCGATCAATGCCACCACTTGCTACATGTGCGACACCTCCCCCAATGTTGCAATAAGGACAAAGTACCAACGCATAAAAAAGTAAATACGAAATCCCCATGAGTACAAGCACCGCGATACTGGAAATAATTTTCTTCCATAGTGAAATGTTACCTCGCATCTCTCTCCACCACAAAACTATAAGCGGGGTCGGGATGAGAAGAATATAAAAAACTGTCTTCGCAATAATATTGTTAAAAGCGAGATAAAGTTTTTGTTCAAATGACTTATCGCACAACAAGAACCCAGGCGCTCCATAAATAAGTAAGACGATAAACACTCCCGCGAGCCATAAAACTTTCGGCTTCTTGAATAAAGATTTAAAAAATCTCATACGAGTAACCTTGGCAATAAGTTAATCCCCGTCATCTCGGCGGGTACCGAGAGACCCATGAGGTCGAGTACCGTGGGGGCAACGTCTGAGAGTACGCCTTCGATCTGGTTGAGACGGGCATCAATTTCTTGTTGCGATCGCGCCTCTTTTCTACGAAATTGATTTGCCACCAAGTAAAACGGTACGGGATTCGCCGAGTGCTTTGTGCGCGGCTCGCCGGTCAGTCGGTAGCGTTTTTCCTCAGCATTGCCATGATCAGCGGTGACGACCAGCGCACCACCCAACTCATCAATTTTTGCCTTCAGCTTACCCAAACATTCATCGAGCGTCTCGATGGCTTTGACAGTCGAATCAAAATTGCCGGTGTGACCCACCATGTCAGCATTGGCAAAATTGATCAGCACAAAATCATATTGGGGCAAGATCTCGAGTACAGCGTCGGTAATCTCGCGCGCGGACATTTCTGGTTTTTGGTCAAACGGTACGCGCGCAGACTGCACCAATTTGCGCTCTTCGGCGGGAAACGGCTGTTCTTTGCCACCGTTAAAAAAATAGGTCACGTGCGCATATTTTTCAGTCTCGGCGATATGAAACTGCTTGCGACCCGCGTATGAGATCACGCGCGCGAGCGGCCACTCGAGATTGAGGGGTGGAAACGCCACGTGCGCGGGCAAACCTTTTTCATACTCAGTCATGGTCACAAAAAATAAATTTTGTATAAACGCGCGATCAAACTTGGTAAAATCGTGATCCACAAATGCATGCGCCATCTGCCGCTCGCTATCTTCACGAAAATTCATAAAGATTACCGCATCACCCTCACGGATGCGTCCTTGTGGCTCCCCTTTTTCATTGGTGCGCCACGCGGGCGTGAAAAATTCATCAGTAATGCCTGCCGCATATTGATCATCAATATATTTTTTTGGAAATTCAAACGCAGCGCCTTTTTTGCCAATCAAACAATCATATGCCTGCGCAGTTAATTCCCAGCGCTCTTCACGATCCATCGTAAAATGTCGCCCCAAAATAGATGCGATAAACGCATTAGGGCACTCGGTACGCATGCGTTCTTCGAGCTGCGGCAAAAAAGTCTTAAGTTCACGGGCAGCGGCATCGCGCCCATCGCCAAAAATATGCACCGCGACTTTCTCGGCATTTTCACGACGAGCAAAATTCAAAAGCGCATAGAGATGATCGATGTATGCGTGCACGGAACCTGACGAACACAACCCCACGATGTGCAGCGTGCCCTTATTTGAGCGCGCGTGTGCGAGTGCATCAAGAAACGCAGGATTTTCAAAAAAGGTACCGTCTTGAATTGAGACGATGATGCGCGGTAAATGATGGTACAGCACACGCCCCGAACCGATGGTGAGGTGACCTACCTCCGAGTTCCCCTCCTCGCCCCATGGCAAGCCAACAGCCAAACCCGATGCCTGCAATGTGGTAAATGGATAGAACTGGTGGATATCATCAAAAGTCGGTTTTTTCGCCATCTGCAAAGGCGATTCGCCTGGCAACGTATTGATACCAAAACCGTCGAGTACAGCAAGAACAATGGGCTTAAAATTCATATTTCAAGTGTATCACAAGGCGTGTTTGGTGCGCACAGTTTATTGACGAAACCGCCAAAAAATCGTACAGTGAAGCTACCTTTATATTGTCGTTATTTATGAACCAAGGATTAATTCACTTCTATGTACCTCACCTCGCAACTCGGCGTTGCGGCTTTGGTGCTTCTGGCGGGCGTTGGCATCGGGTATGTCTTGCGCAAATTCATTGCTCAACAACAAAAAAACTCGATCGAGCTCGAGATTCAGAAAAAACTTCTCGAAGCTAAGACCGAAGGTCAACAAGTAATCCTCGAGGCAAAGACAAAAGCTACTACCGTCCTCGAAGAAGCCCAGAAAGAAATCAAAGAACGCGAAGCTGAAATACACAAATGGGAAGAACGCACCCTGCGCAAAGAAGAAACTCTAGAAAAAAAGTCGCAAGACCTTGAAGATGAAAAATCAGGTCTGCGCGAAAAAGTAGAGCGCATCCGCCAAGCGCAGGAAGCACTCAAAAACAAAGAAGAAGAGCAGCGCGCCGCACTCGAACGTGTAGCACAACTCTCGCAAGAAGACGCCAAAGAACAGCTTATTGGTGCCGTTGAGAAGAAATACGAGTCGGACATCATGGGCCGCCTCCACAAGCTTGAGCTCCAAGGCGAAGACCGCCTTGGCAAAAAAGCGCGCGATATTTTAGCAGCCATCATCCAACGCGTCGCCACATCAACCGCATCAGAGGTTACTACGACAAGCGTCGTAATCCCCTCTGAAGAACTCAAGGGAAAGATCATCGGTCGCGAAGGCCGCAACATTCGCACGCTCGAGCGTGCGGCTGGCGTTGAAATCATTGTCGATGACACACCGGGAACCATCATCATCTCCGGCTTTGATCCCGTGCGCCGCCACATCGCCAAGATGGCGCTCGAAGACTTGATTACTGATGGGCGCATTCAACCTGCCCGTATTGAGGAAGCTGTCGATAAAGCAAAATCGCAAGTAGAAAAAATCATGAAAGACGCGGCAGACGCCGCCTGCTATGAGGTCGGCATCTTTGACCTTGACCCCCGCCTCATGCAGCTTTTGGGTCGCCTGCGCTTTCGCACGAGCTACGGACAAAACGTGCTCCAGCACTCAGTCGAGATGACGCACATCTCGGGTATGCTTGCCTCTGAACTCGGCGCTGATATCGCTATCGCCAAAAAAGGTGCACTCCTCCACGATATCGGCAAGGCAGTCGACCACGAAGTACAGGGTACTCACGTCGAGATTGGCCGCCGTATCCTCCAAAAGTTTGGCGTTGATCACTCAGTGGTGCAAGCCATGCAGTCGCACCACGAAGAATACCCGTACGAAACACTCGAATCGATCATTGTACAAACCGCTGACGCGATCTCGGCCTCACGCCCAGGCGCGCGCCGTGACTCAGTAGAAAACTACCTCAAGCGCCTCGAAGACCTTGAACGCATTGCAGGATCCTTTGAAGGTATTGAGAAATCCTACGCTATTCAAGCAGGCCGCGAGATCCGCGTGTTTGTCACCCCTGAGAAGATTACAGACTTGGAAGCCAAGAAACTCGCCCGTAATATCGCTGATCGTATTGAGCAAGAACTCAAATACCCTGGCGAGATCAAGGTAAACGTCATCCGCGAGTCCAGGTCCATCGAATACGCCCGCTAGGGAGTAGACGAAAAGAGCTTTTTGCGACCTTTGGAGAAGATCCTTACTTTATTTCAAAATAAAGTGGCCTCCAACCAGTCGTGAAAAGCTTTTTTTGTGCCCACCCACCCTGTGCATAATGAAAGTGTAAAATGTGTTGCAAACAAACGATTTGTGATACTATATCTCTAGCATTTCATGCAAGCGAAAAAGGTCGCGCCCCGACCGTTCGGGGCACCTCATATCAGTTTTCAAATAATTTTTCTCACATGAACAAAGGCGACTTGATCGAAGCAGTCTTCAACAAGATCGGCGGCACCAAAAAAGGTGCTGAAGAAGCGGTTGACACAGTATTCGATTCAATCACAAAGGCTCTCTCAAAGGGAGACGAGGTCGCGGTATCAGGCTTTGGCACCTTTCTTACCAAGAAACGCCAAGCTCGCACCGCACGCAACCCGCGCACGGGCGCTGCAGTACAAGTACCTGCAATGCAAGTTCCAAAGTTTCGCGCAGGCAAAGGCCTCAAAGACGCAGTCAAGTAAACTATCGACCACTATACAAAAATACCTCGCACCCGCGAGGTATTTTTGTTTTAATGAAACCAATGAAACCGCAAGGGCGCATCATGATCAAGATAACCGGCCGCGTACAGGGGGTATCGTTTCGATTTTACACAAAGCAAAAAGCTGACGAGCTGCATCTTGTAGGTTTCGTGAAAAATAACCCCGATGACTCGGTAGATATTATTGCCGAGGGAGACCGAGCAGCACTCGAAAAACTAGCCGTATGGGTTGCACGAGGCCCTGAGTTCTCAACGGTTGATCAGTGTGAAACCGCATGGGGTGAGTACAGTGGCGAATACTCATCTTTCGAAATTCGCTAACGCATGTTACGATACCGATGCCGCTGTAAACCCTTCTCCCGAAGGGGATGAAGGCGGCATTTGCGGTCGTCGTATAACGGCTATTATGGCTGCCTTCCAAGCAGCAGACGCGGGTTCGACTCCCGCCGACCGCACTATGTAAGAAAATATGATACGCTAGAAAAATGAGCGGCGATTTTCATGTATACAATGACTGGCACCCGCCAAAGGAGCCAGAAGGGAACTCTTCTCCTATGGTGCGCTGGGTAATGCATAAGTTACAAATTGAGAGTGAGGCGACAGCAGCTATGGTGCTTGCTGCATTCTCGATATGCACCTTTTTGATCTCGCTTTATTTCTTCTTTTTTTTCTAGATTCATGCGCCGTGAGCAACATGGCTTTACGCTGATTGAGCTAATGGTTGTAGTATCGATCATCAGCCTTTTGTCGTCCATCGTACTCGCAGGCGTAAATTCGGCTCGCGTAAAAGCGCGCGACGCACGGCGTAAAGAAGATCTGCACAGCATCTATACCGCACTGCATTTGTACTATGATACAAACGGATATCTCCCACGCACCATAAACGATGGTTTTGGTGGTGGTTTAGGTGGTGACTCTGATTGTGGCCAATGGGATTATAGCAACGATCAAGCAAATAATGGCATAAATGATCCTTGGCTCAAATTTCTCGAACCCTATTTTGGCGGTGCAGTTCCCCGCGATCCAACAAATGAACCGTGCATCCCACCGCCTATAATCACGCCGTCTCTAACATACAGATATCATTGTTATATTGCCGACAATACACTCTCGCTAAGCGCAACACTCGAATCTACAAGAAGCTTCTACTGGAAAGCAAACCGTGAACCGGGATGGAAGTGTAGCGACTAAAAACCAAAAACCACCCCTCGGGGTGGTTTTTGGAAGAGTATTACTTATTCTCTTGTGGAGTTGTTTCCCAGTATTCGCTGAGCGTATTCTCCGATACAGCTTCTTTGATAGTTCCGTCCGACTCATCGTCGAATGGCATTATGGGCAACCCTGAGGGTGGCACTGCTTCTTTATTCTCGTCATCTTCATCGGTGTTCGTAAAGATCACATAGAGGATGAATGCAAGAAGAGTCAGAAGCCAGAGCAACCAACCAAGGATGCACCAATTTGCGCGGATCCAATCCAAGAAGTTGAATAATCCCGCAAGTAATACAGACGCAAGCGACGGGCCTTCAGCGGGCGCTGTCGTTGGAGTCGTGGTAGACACGAGAGCAAGATCTGGTGCAGGTGCTGGTCGATAGACCGGCGGTGGCTGCACGGGTCGTGGGCTGGGGCTAGGTTGTAAAGGAACTGGATTAGTTACGGGAGTACTCGGTGCAGGTGGGGGTGGAAGTGAAGTTGGTGGTGGGTTGATTGGGGTAGGGCCAATAAGTCCGGGAGGACCATTGCTACCACAATTTGAACAACCACCACCTCCGCCTCCTCCCCCACCGCCGCCTCCTCCTCCGCCGGGTGGCGGTGGGGGTGGTGGTGGAGTATCTGCGGCGCGTACTGTTATGAGTACCGTATGAGTCGTCGTCGCCTCACCATCAAACGCTTTAAAGATCGCTTCTGTGGTTGTTGCCTCAGAAGACGACCAAGAAAAGAGTCCAGTGCTGGTAGCGAACGTTGCTCCATGCGGTAACATCGTCGTCACAGTGATGATATCACCTTCGGCATCAGGATTTCCGTCAGGATCGCTGACGATAATCACAAAGTCGATGGCTTCATTCACTTTTCTCTCAATACTCGTGATGCCTTCGATGACCGGCGGACGATTACCTGAAACTACATCAATGATGAGCTCATGGGTAGTCGTACCCGTGCCGTCAAACGCAAAGAGTTTTGCGAGATAGGTTCCCGTAGATGTCGCGGTCCACGAGAACAAAGAGGTGCTGGTGCTATAGGTAGCACCAAGCGGCAACGCAGTTGAGACTTCAACAACGTTACCAAACACGTCAGGATTACCGTCGGGATCGGTCACAATGAACACAAGTTCAAGAAGTGTACCTACCGTGGTAGTCGCATGCGTGGGACCTTCAATTATCGGCAATCGATTGCCTGTAACGACAGACGGTTCGTTTACCAAAATTGTATAGGTTGTAGTTGCAGTGTGAGTTGCGTCGGAAACGCCAACAATTACAGAGTACGAGGTGCTTGATGCCTGTGCCAACGTAGGAGTCCATGAGATCACACCAGTTGATGATGCGATCGTCATACCTACGGGAGCAAGGTCAAGCGAGAATGTTAATGTATCATTCTCAGGATCCTGAGCTTCAACATCATAGGCGTAAGCCTCAGTTGAAGTCGCCACGAGGGGCGGGTTGAAGTTCACGAAGAACGGCGGAAGATTTGCCGCGGAATCCGCAGGAAACACTTCGATGATCGTTTCGTGAGTAGTCGTACCTGTACCGTCAAACGCAAAGAACGTTACTGTGGTAGTGCCCGTTGTCGTCGGTACCCACACAAATTGTGAGGCGCCGGCATCATACAAGGCTCCTTCAGGAAGTTCAGAGGTCACGGCCACAATATTTCCCTGGGCGTCCGGATTGCCGTCGGGATCTGTGACGATGATGAAAAACTCGACCATCGATCCAACAGTTGTTGAAGCGTATGTCGGTCCTTCAATGACGGGTAAGCGATTTCCTTCTGTTATTTCAATTTCAACTTCGTGCACCGTTGTATCGATGCTGTCAGTTGCGTTAAATGTTGCGACATAATTACCAGCAGCCGTCGGTACCCATGCGAATGAACCGTCAATCGGATCATACACAGCACCTTCAGGCAAATTGGTAGTAGTAGTGACGATATTGCCATTTGCGTCAGGATTACCATCTTGATCGGTCACAATCACGACAAACGATACCAAAGACCCAACAACGCCAGTGGCGCCAGATGGTCCTTCGATAGTTGGTGCATGATTTGTAACGACAAGCTGAGCAATCGCTTGAGCAGATTCGGTTTCAACAAGTGTCTCAACCTGCGGTTCGGCTTGCACCTCTGGTGCCGCGTCGCCTTCTGCTAGTGCAAAGAATGGCATTGAAACAAGAACAAGAGAAAAGAATACAGCAAGTATTCCTTTCTTCATATTTTTGGTTCCTTAGTTTTTTGAATCCAGTAATAGTTTTGTAGCTGAAATTTAGTATCTTGCTCGTCGTTATGAAGTTTTTAAGGAGCCGATATAACGGAGAAACTTTAACATTTTTTATATAAAAAGTCAACCCCGTTAGAGTAAAAATTTACTCTAACGGGGTCAATAGTTTTAGATAAAGAAAAGCCCAGCGCGCGTGGAACGCGTACTGGGCTGTGATTCGAAAGGTAGATTGCTACCCTTCTATGATTTTCCTAGTTGCATTTGGAAGAATCTGACTCAGACGTCAGAGGTAGGCACTGGATGGTGTTGCCTCCCCCGCCAGCACTCTGGGCACAGCGTGACTCGCCGCGCCAGCAAGCAGTGCCGACGAGGCGCCAGCACACCGCACCCTTGCCGGGAAAGTCCTCATCGGTGCCGTTGATGCAGTTGTCGTCGATGTTGTTGCATTGTTCGACGACGCCGGGGTTCACCGATGCGTTCGCATCGTTGCAATCCTTCCCCGGCCCTTGCCCTAAACAGTACTCGTCGTTGTCGTTGTCGACGCAGATGGGTGACTGCACGGGAGTCGGGGTGGGAGTTGCCGTCGGCGCTACCGAGGGTGTTGGGGTGGGAATCGCGGTTGGCGTCGCCGTCTGCGTCGGCGCGGGGGTCGGCGTCCTGGTCGGTGTGGGCGTTGGCGTGGCCGTCGGCAAAGGAGTCGGGGTCGCCGTTGGATTTGGCGTTGGCGACAGCGTGGGAACGGATGTTGGTGTTGCCGACGGGGTCGGGGTTGGTGTACGAGTCGGAGTTGGGGTCGGCGTTTTCGTCGGTGTTGGCGACGGAGTCGCTGTCGGTGTCAACGTTGGCGTTGGACTTGGAGTCCTCGTTGGGGTTGGTGTTGGACTTGGCGTGGGGGTTGGAGTCGTCGTGATTTCCGCCGCAGCCCAGACGCACCGTGCGTTGTCGGCAAATCGGATCTTGTTGCCGACCAACTGGCCGGTGATCGTCGTCTGCCTCTGAACTCGAACGGTACTGCGAGGAGCATAGAACATCCCCTCGTAAGAGCCGAGTGGCCCGAAGGTCACCATCGGCCCACCAATCGCGAAGCTTGCCTCGTGAGGCAATACATCAGCCCAAAGGGCCGGACGCATCACGATCCCTTCATCACCCATGAACTTTCCCTGGACACGAACGTCGACTGGACTCTCGTAGTAAAGCTGAGAGCCCGAGCGAAACCAGGTCTGCAGAAAGTGGTACTCGCCGCCCGTCAGGATGACGGTGGCCCCAGGTCCTACCTCGAGAAACCCGTACTGCCCGGGACCGAGCCACTTCGTCCCTTCTTGTAGGATGATGTGGTCGTCCTCCGGCAAGAAGAACGGGAGCTCGGGCAGAGTGAGCACGGGGAACGTCCCACTATACTCCTCGTCGATGTTCACAGGCCCCGACAAAGTCAGGAAGTTGCGGAACAACTCCCCTACTGTCGCGTACGTTGCCATCTTGACGCTCGATGCGGCGGTCGGGAAATCCGGATCGACGATCGAGTACGGCCTCATGGTCATGAGGACCTTCGAGGCACGCGCACTCGACTTGTTGACGCCAGCGCTACCATCGAGCACGGCCGCGTTGGTGCCGAGCACCAACTTCTTGTTGGCGAAGACGCAGTAGTCATCGAGCTCACGCGGCATGTCGCTGGCACAGGCCAGCAGGGGCATGAACAGCGCGAGAACGATCAGCAATCCAAACAGCGAACGCTTCATGGTTTCTCTCCTTCGGTTGAATGGTTGAGCACCCTTATCTCTGGGGTGCGATTTTTTTCTTCTCAAAAACTAGGAATTAACAAGGACCTGAAGTTCCGAAAAACTATATCATAAAATCAGCTTTTTTGCAAGTCATTGTATTAAAAAAGCCCAGCGCGCGTGGAACGCGTACTGGGCCATGATTCGGAGGATGATGATCGCCCTCCTATGATTGTTTCTTTAGTTGCACTGGTTTGAGTCAGGCTCTATCGAGAGCGGCAGACACTGGATGGTGTTGCCTCCCCCGCCACCTCCTTGCGCGCAGCGCTTCTCGCCACGCCAGCAGGCAGTGCCAACGAGGCGCCAGCACACTCCTCCCTTCTCGGGGAAGTCCTCGTCAGTACCATTGCGGCAGTTGTCGTCGATGTTGTTGCATTGCTCGGTCGCACCGGGGTTTACCGATGCATTCGAGTCATTGCAGTCCTTGCTGGGGCCGCTTCCCGCACAGTACTCGTCGTTGTCGTTGTCGATACACGACGGAGTCTGCGTTGGTGTCGGAGTTGGCGTCTGCGTTGGAGTTGCAGACGGCGTTGGGGTCGGAGTCATTGTAGGCGTTGGACTCGGCGACGGAGTGGGTGTCCTGGTCGGAGTAGGCGTCGGAGTCTTGATCGGTGTTACCGTCGGCCTCGGAGTTTCCGTAGGCCGCGGAGTGTTGGTCGGAATCGCCGTAGGCGACGGCGTCCGTGTGGGACTCGGCGTTGGCTTTGCAGTCACCGTCGGCTTCGGTGTTGCCGTCGGCCGCGGGGTCTGCGTAGGTTTTGCGGTCGGTGCCGGAGTTTTCTTCGGAGTCGCCGTAGGTTGTGGCGTCCGAGTCGGAATTGGTGTCGGGCTCGGCGTAGGCCGAGGCGTGAAGGTAGGGGTGGGACGCGGAGTCGGACGATCAGTAGGCTCCGGCGTCGGCGTCCCAGTAGGCGCTGGAGCTTGTGAAAAATCCGGCACGTTCTCCACGGCGATCATGCGGCCACCGGCACCGAATGTGCCGAGCGACTGACTGAAGACGCCGAATGCGTTCCCGCCGCTTGCACGGTCGAGACGACGGAAGAACACCTTTCCAGACGAACGAAGCTGCGCACCAGCGAGCGAAACGAGATCGCTCATCAGCACGCCATCGACGTTGATCTGGGTCTTGGCCACCTGGTATCCGAAGCGTTCGATGAATGAAGCTTCGAATCGCTCGAACTGCGGAGCGAGACGAAAGCCGCCGTCGTAGACGTCACGGAAGACCGCAATGACCACGCGGTTACCATCGAACTCCACAGGACCCAAGTCTTGGGGATTGTAGTGCGCAGGGATGACCACGGCGTGAGGATCGATGCGCTGGTAGCGCACCGCATCACCATCGACGGTACTCCATGCACTCGCCCGCTCGCCCGATTGCCGCACCGCGAGACGCCCGAAGATGTTCTCGCCGAACGCAGAGGCGAGATCGAGATTCGCCAAGGTCCAATTCCCCATGAGGGGCGCTGGAGGTACCACCGGTTGGATGTCGGTCTCGCTCCGCGTGGGAGTGATGACCGCAAGACCTGCGTTGCCGTTGACGATGCCACCATCGACTCCGGTCGGATCGATGACGACATTACTACCGCCTTCGAGAACAATGGTCTCGGAGGCGATGACGAAAGTGAGGTCGATGTTGTAGAAGTCAGCCCTCAGAACGACACGCTCGAGCGCCGGGTTCGAGATGGTCATGAACGGCACGCGCGATGAGCGCGCGTCGTAGAACATGACGAGCTGGTCGCCCGTCACGTCCGGGACGTTGATCGAACTCTGCGCCGCCGTCCCGGGCGGTCGCAAGCTCAAGCTCGCAAGTGCGAGCAAGAGAATTAAAAGTCTCTTCACTTCCCTTCCTCCTAATCTCGGCATCAAAAAGCAGTTTCGGCTTTAGATGCGGGTGTTTCAACTAGAAATTTATGTTATCGAGGTTCTAAGTTCGGAGAAACTATAGCACAAAATCAGACTTTTTACAAGACTTCGCGTAATCCTGCAGACCTCCTCTCTAGAAAGCCGAGTGAGTGTTTTTCTTATTTCATCAACCTTTTGAGGCCGTAAAATATTTTCGTCGTACTTTTTCAATCCCCACGCCAATACCCATTGAGACAAAGCCAGCCACAAACAAAATAATTGGCCAACCAACATCGTTTTCAAAATATTCTCCACCAATGGAGAAAATATAAACAATCAAAAACAATGTACCAAGGTACAAAAATTGACGTGAACGTTTTGGGATACTACCAAAGATAAATCCGAGACTTGCAAGCAACAACAATGTCTCATAAATCGGCTTTGATCCATCAAGCCCCAAAAAGAAAACGGCGCTGAGTACAAGTCCGGGTCCTGCCAAATCAAAAAATTCTTTATATCGAGACCCTTCCTGCAAACCAAATTTACTAAGTTGCGACAAAAGCGCGCTAAGTGCAAGATACAAAACGCCAACAATAATATTTGACCAACCAATAATATCTTGATCAAATCCCCGCGTAGCAGTGATATCTTTCAAAAGAGTTCCGTCGAGCCCTAATCGCAACAGCGAGAAAAACACGAGCCCCGCGCCTATAAAATATGCGACCGAACAATATTTTTTTATCTTATTTGACTCAACCCACGCACCAAAAGCAAAGTAACCAATACCAAGCACGATCAAGATCCATGAGAAATACGCGCGATCAAGTGTTTCAACAAAAATACGCGCAAGCGAGCATACGACAACCAGCGACCCTAAGATATGCGAATGCCACGCCTCTATTTTTTTCTCAAGACGCTCATACCACAAACTGAGCACCATGTACGCAGTACCCAGTATCAAAAAGAGCCACGCGAGTACTGGCTCTTTATCAAAATCGGCAACACCCAATAGTTTCCAAAAATAAAAATATACAAACAACCCCGCACCTTGATAAAGCCCTGCCCAAATAGGAAACCGAAACGCAAAACTGAGCATGCTATACAGTAAAAACGTAGGCAAAGAAACCGCCATACCAAAACTATTTCCGTAAAACTTACCAAAAAGTTTCATCTCCACAAATACAATCGAAAGAAAAAGCGGAAACAACAATGATCCAACAACTACAAATACAATGCCATGTTTTTTATATTCCTCTTTAAAAAAGAGTGGAGTACCGAGCGCATAGCAAATAAACATTGGCAGAAAGATAGCAAAAATACGCCCCAAAGATCCCCACTGCTGCCAATTGATACCGATATAAATAAGTCCTGCGAGTACCACAATGAGTCCGCCAAGATATAGTAAAATCTGTGAAGCAGACAAACTCTTGAGCTCAATGGTCCATTCTGATGCTTTTGATGGAGGTGGTGGAAGTGGTGGCAACGCTGGTTTTTGGCGTATCAGTTCTTGCGCAGCAAGAACTGCCTCGTGCACCTCGCTCGTCCCCCATCCTTTATCGACAAGGGCAGGGCTTATTTCTTGAGCTGAATATCCGCTTTGGAGTGATTTTTGGACATAATCCAAAAGCTGTTTATTGGCCATACATATATACTAGCAGCTAAAACCAAATTGTCGGAGTGCTGGGAATCGAACCCAGTCTATCTGCTCCCAAAGCAGACGTACTACCGGTATACTACACTCCGAACCATGCCGGGGGCATGGTTCGCCCTAGTCGTCGCATGAAATGCGACATCCTATCGACTGGGGTACAACCGATGCCGGCTGATTAAGGTTTCTTTTCATGTGAAACCTATATATCAAATATCACATTTTCAATATGCCTCATTATAGCTGTTTCCCGTGAAAAATCGAGAGCTACAGCCAAAACATCGATCTGCCATTCCCTTTCCCCCATTTTATCTTGATTTTCCATCATGTAGGACTCGATTGCTCGCATCATGCGCTTCTGCTTGTGATAATGGACATTGTCTTCAGGACGATATTCGTCGTTTTCTTCATTATAGCTTTCACGTGAAAGTTCTATTTTAAAACTATCTTTCGTGAAACTTTTTTGTGAAACATATTGTGAAACTAAATTATTAGTGTTTTCTGATAATGTTTCCCGTGAAAACCAGATAGTCTTACACTTAACCTCTATAAAATGAATGGTATCGGATCGGTCAACCGATACGATATCGAGCTCACCCCACTTCTTTAGATAGTTTCTATCTAAAATCTTGTGACCGCTTTTCACGAGAAACATCGCCGAGATATCTTCGGCAATATTACCAATCTGGCGTTTTTCGCTGTATTTAGGCATATAAGACACTAAAAGACATTAAATCGTGTCTTTTATCCACTATGTCCAATAGATATCCACAGAAATGTCCGATATTTCACGTGAAATACCATATTTAAGAGGAGAATGAGCCGTACCAATATAACGAATCGACGACCCTTTTTCCATTAAAATCCCAAGAATGCTTGTAAATACGGCCAGTTCTATAGTTATTGCTAACGGCCATATTGTGTCCGATATAAAACCCTATATGCTTGTGCGCCTCACCGCTTGCTTTAAATGTTTTAGATCCCCACACGATAACTGACCCGATTTTTGGTCTTTTCACATGAAACTAGCAAGCTTTGAGAACGGCTTTCTAGGTATTATACAAAAATTGACACGAGTTCTAGTGATTCTCAACTATGTTCAAGCCTAGACGTACCAAATATTCAAGCGCTGATTTATCGTCTCCATCTTCTAAGCGTCGAGCAAGGCCAGAAATTGCGGACTCGAATTGGTCACGGGCTATGAATCTCTCTAGTTCGGACGCTTCCAGGATAGCTTTTGATTGTTCAGTCGCACTTCCTTCAATTTTCGCCGACATGGCCGTTTCCATAAAAGTTTTAATGTCTTCTTCGGGTCTTTTGGAAAAAGCTATAATTCCGGCCAAGCCAGTTTCTGATAGTTCAGGTTTCGATGAGTTTTCTATGGACATATGACAATTATAAAACTTCATGGAAATTCTGCAATAACTATAAAACCTCTCCCTGGGCGGTTTTATAGTTATATATTTGTGGACCTGGGGAGAATCGAACTCCCGCTTGCGCAATGCGAATGCGCCGTTATACCACTTAACTACAGGCCCAAGTAAGAAACAAAAAGAGTGCTTGCATAATTTTTCTCCGAACGCCGGGCCTGCAAGCGAAGCGCCACTGGCCCGATAACTTTATCTTTATACACTAGCTGTCGCGGTAGAGCAACAGAACTATTGACTTTATATATAAAATATGATATTCATTGTTTAGAAACGGAGGTTCTTACCATGACAACCATGATTCCGGGGATAGCTCAAATCCTACTCAGTATCGCCACGGGTGCGCCCATACACATGTATCTGGCAACCCCAAGTGCTGATGATAGCGCCTTTGCGCGCAAGATCGTTCTCATGACCATTCGCACACCTGCGTATCCGCAGGTCGAACCGGAGAAGAGGCTCGCATACATCGAATCGCGTCTGCGCATCTGTCTTACCGCCAACAAGACCGCGAGCGTGTGGGCCACGAAAGTGCTTGTGATGCATGATGGGCTTGCCCATCTCGCGAGCTATTTCAAACAGGCCTACGAGGCCAAGGCCGCTACCGTAACATCGTAGCGGCCTTTTTATTTTTTTTAAGAAAAAGACCGTGTACAGACACGGTCGGACATTGAGCATAAAAGGTCTACTCAAAGAAAGTCACTGGGACTTAAACCGTGTGCAGTGTCGCGCACAAACCATTTGAGTGGCTTGCCGGCATCTGCGAGCTGCTGCATCTTGGGTACGTCGGAGAAGGCTTCGTCGCTCAAGAACCCCAAATGAATCTCGTTGTGCTCTGGATCATCGGGGACTTTGTAATACGCATACAAACGCCTCAACATGACCGCGTGGCCGGTACGTCCGTCAATGTACCACGACTCCTTGATGCCATCGGGAGCTGAATGCTGAACGACACAAAACGCCCGTTGGTGGCGATGATCTTCGATCATTTCGTTCTCGATGATGAGCATGTGCTGTTCATCGAGCGGCACGCCGTAGTACGCAGCTATCTCCTTACGAATTGGATCGAGATCCTCCTCGCCATTTTCATAGACTTGTTCGCCCGCATAACCCTCAAAATGCGCACGCAAGAGCGGCGCATGAGTATTGATGACGGGAGGACGCTCGGGGGATTGTTGCATCTCTTGTCCCTCCTCAGTCGTTGGAACTTCTTCGCCTTTCATGTGCCATCAGTATATAACTCAATACAAAAATATAAAATGCCCCACGCGTGTGCTGGGGTATTTTATATAAATGTCGGAGCGCTGGGAATCGAACCCAGTCTACGCCCTCCCGAAGGGCGCGTACTACCGGTATACTACGCTCCGTTTTTACTTCACCCTGTGTTTTCCTTTTATTTTCGTCACTTCTTCTTCTTCGAGTGCTGATGATTTTTTCTTGGCGCCATCAGCAAGTGCCTTGAGCTGGCGCTCGGTCATGCCCGCAAGCTCTTTTATACGCGCCTGCAAAATATCTTTAGTGTTGCGCTTGGGGTCATCAAGCACTTCCTCAAGCAAGATATTGAGCAGTTGGCCAACTTTGGGGCTTGGTTCGAGATTCGCAATCTTCATGATATCGCCGCCGTTTACTTTGAGCATTTTGACCGAGATTGGATCGCGTGAAAGCTTCTCGATAACAAAACGAAAATGACGCAATTTATATGGTTCAGCCTTGGGCACTCCCGAACCAATCCTGTCGCAGAAGCGCACTTTTATCAAGTCTTCCATATCTTCGGGACCTACCTTGCGTATGAGCCTGCGTACTGATGCTTCGCCAACCTCATCGACATTGTAATAAAAGAGGTGATAGCGCACGAGTTTTGATACTTTGTCGATAAACTGTTTTGAATATTTAAGACGACCCAAAATAGTCGTAGTCATTTTGGCACCAATTATTTCATGACCATAAAAACTAGAGTCCGGTCCATCACCGCGCTTTGAGCGTGGCTTACCTACATCATGAAGAAGGGCTGCCATACGCACTTCGAGTGACCATTCTTTGGACGCCGCGTATTTGAGCGCGTAGAGATTATGCTCCCACACGGTATAGACATGATGCTTATTTTGCCCCACGCCTACACCTTCTTCGAGCTCTGGTAACACGAGTTTTAAAATACCCAACGCGCGCATAAGCTCGAGCGTTTCGTGCGGAGTGGGGGAGAGGATGATCTTTGAAAACTCGTCGCGAATACGTTCCTTGGCAATGAAACGTAAAAGTTTTACGGTTTTTTTGATGGCGGCGAGTGTCGCGTCTTCAATCTGAAAACCAAGCTCGGCTGACAAGCGCAATGCGCGCATGATGCGCAACGCGTCTTCTGAAAAGCGTTCTTCGGCATTGCCAACTGCACGGATAAGCCCTTCACGAAAATCGCGCTTGCCAGAAAATAAATCTATCACCTCATCAGTTTTTACATTAAGTGCCAGTGAATTGATGGTAAAATCGCGCCGCGCCAAATCTTCTTCGAGTGATTTACCAAACTCAACGCGGTCAGGGTGGCGCTTGTCCGAGTACTGTGCCTCGGTACGATAGGGGGTCACCTCAATCATCGCAAGCGATGCCTCAGACGGATTTTGAGAAAATACGCACACCGTACCAAAATCATTTTCATATTTGCTATCAGGAAACAAGCGCAAAATATCTTCGGGTATCGCACTCGTGGTGACATCCCAATCTTTCGGTTTGCGCTCGATGAGAAGATCGCGCACGCAACCGCCAACTGCAAACGCCTCGAAGCCGGCGCCCTCTAAAGTTTGGATGATAGAGATTATTTCTTTTGGAATTTTTGACATATTTATATAGAACTACGCCCCCGGCTTATTGTTGCGGCAGCTTTTCATATCGTCGCGCTATCGCGCGAGGAGCTGCCGTGGACAATAACTTTGGTTATTGTCCACTCGGTAGGGATCGAACCTACGACCGTTCGCTTAAGAGGCGACTGCTCTACCAACTGAGCTACGAGTGGAAATTAAAAAAATAAAAAAGTATCGCTGTGTCCTCGGAGGGACTCGTTTGCTTCTCGCAAACCCCGCGGAGCAAAATCCTTTGCTCCGTTCTCGTCCCTCCTATATGAGAACAGCTTTCAGCTGTGTCCTCGGAGGGACTCGAACCCCCAATAACTGGTTCGAAGCCAGTCGTGATATCCATTTCACCACGAGGACTCGTGCCCTTGATTTACCTAACTCTTATACCATATATAGTAGCACGGGAAAAGGGTCGCATAAAAAGGAAAGAGGCGCCGCACGATGATTCATGCGACGCCTCGGTTTTTTGGTTTGCCCCTATACTGCAGGGGCGACGATATTTTTCTGTGAACTCAGACTGTGTGCTTCTGGAAACGGAGAGTGACCTTCATCGGCTCGTTGCCGTCGTTGGTGAGGAACATTCGAGCTGTCCCTGATGGCAGACTTGCCGACGGGCCAGCGTAGAGCTGCTCGTTGCGTGGAGCGGGCCCCTGAGCGATGAACTTGTAGTTCTTACCCCCGATCTTGGCGTCTTTGAGCGTGAGCTTGAGACGCCCGATTTGGAATTCTCCTACATGTTTATGAGGAGGTATTCTGAAGGTCACCGATACGATTCCCCATTGCGGAGCGTTCAAGGCAGTCTCTTCGAACTCCGCCATGTTGAGTTCGGGTAGTGCAATCTCGGGGCTGCTGACTCTCATACTGACGTAGTAGAAGATGACACCCATGGCCGCGATGATGAGCATCGCCGACACGGTGGTGCCAAGTGCACTACCCCTGCCCCAAAGTGCGGCGAGGAGCAGTACCAATATCAGACCGACCGCGACGGCGATCGGAAAGATTGCCTGACTCGGCACGCTTTCAGCGAGCTGGGGCGTGACCCGCGGCGCTACGAGTGCACCGCACTCGTAGCCGAAGCTCTCGATCTTGGCAAGCTCTTTGCCGGCCTCTTCGAGAGCCGCTTCATCCGAGAGCGTCGGGTAAGTGACCTTGAGCGCCTCCGTCTTCTCTTGGAGTCTCGCCTCACAACGATCGCGGATGTAGTCTCGCGCGGGAGCTGTGGGCGAATCGATCGCGGTCACCGCATGCAGGCTCGTCGTGAGCCCGCGGCGAGCAAGCGCATCCTTCCAATACTCCGGAAGAACGTGCTGCCAGCCCTGCGCTACCAATAAAACGAGTAGCGCGAACCCGGCGAGCTTCGTGATTCCCGCGGTAGCACTGCCACGCGGCAGAAACCACCACACGAGAAACACGATACCTGTGAGCACCAGCATGCTGGGCCAAGCGAACGAGAACGCCGGGATCCATCCCGTGATACTCGCACCGCTTGATGCCGAGACTGCCGGCGTCACTTCCTCTGGCGCCTCCGACTGCACGATAGCCTCACGGCACAGTGCGCGAAACTCCTGAAGGCGAGTGATCTGGCGCCGTACGCGCTTGACCTGCGCAGGACGCAGAAAGTTCTTTGCATTGATCGCCTGCATCCTCTTGTCGATCTGCTCGGTCACTTCGGTTTCCGTATTTCGACACTTGGTCGCAAGACGTCCGCGAAGCTCCCGAGCATGAGGATCGATCCCTTCCGCCCACACCATGTCAGCCTCGAGTTCCGAGTTGCCGAGTGCGGTGTAGGAAAAACGGTCGTCCTCGTTCGTGAAGAAGCTTGTACGAAAGGCCTCCACCCCCAACGCCACGACGATGATAACTGCCGTAGCGATGAGGATAGGACGCGTGAACGTCGGGGTCAGCTGCGCCGCAAGGAAGCCAATGATGACAACCGCCGCGGCCAGACAAAGCAACCAGGCCGAGAAGAGACCGGAAAACCAGAGAAGTAGGGCCGCGGCAACGCCGAGGCCAGAGAGAACACGATTCGAAATCGTCATATTGCCCCTCTACGCAGCGCGCCTATGCCTCTCTGGAAGCCCCTCGTGATGAGATCCCACGAAAGATCTTCTACGGCGAAACGCGCGCGATTCTTCAAGAAGTTTCCGAGCGCTCCACCACCAGCTCCTGCCGGCGGATGAGCGCTCGGCTGCCCAGACGGTTGGTCGGGCAAGTCGGTTGTGGCGCGCTGCGAGACCGTCTCACGCGCACTATCGATTACCTCCGCGAACTCTTCGCGCTGTGCTACTACGAAGTAGACGAAGCTAAAGAGTGCGAAGGAGAACCAGAGAATCCATGACCAGGGGTTTACGAACAGAGACGAGACGATCGACCAACACCACGTAAGAACCTGGGTGAGGGTTGATGACATCTCGAGATCGGTTGCTCGCACACCATGGAGCATGTAGTTGTAGCTCTGCTCCTGTGTATCCGTCAGCCTGTTCGGTGCGAACACGAAGCTCGCAATGAGCGTGACGACGTTGATGCAGAACCAGAATGCGGAGACGAGTAGAAACAGCGTCGCTCGTGCATTGTTGCTCACGCGGAGCGTGAATCCCAGATGCATGAACCATGCAAGGAAGGGAGACGGCGTCTCCTTTTTCTTGCTCTTCTTCCGCTTCTTCTTCCAGGAGCCTTTTACCCAGCCCCAGAGGTTTACGAAGCGTTGCTTCTGCTTGGCAAACCACGTCTTGAGACTTTGCTTGCGGCGAATCTTGCGGATCCGCTTCGCTCGGCACCACACCTTGTAGCGTGGATACTTCTTTTTTCTCCAACGCCGAGGCAATTCATCATCTGCGAGTACTTCATCGAATATCCGATCCTCAGGCTTGAGGAGAGTCGGCTCGGGACTTTCGTCCTCGACCGCACCCGCAAGTACCTTTGCTCGCTTGCTCTCCCACCAACGCCTATCAGCGATGACGACGACGCGGTACATCAAGAACAGCAGTGCGGCCGCGATAATGATCGCAGGCCATGACGCGCCATTCCCAACGTATACCGAATTGAGACACCAACCGATCGCAGCGACAGCCCCCAGAAAAGAGAGGACCGCGATGCAGATCAGAAAGGCACCTTGCTCAAGCACTGAACGCACCTCTCCACGGGGGAGAGGATTTGGTTGAGGCGGCCCACTATGAGCCGGAGACAACTTCCCGCCAAGGAGATTGATCCGAATCACTTTGAGCCTCCCTTTCTCTGTTCACGAAGAGCCTCGCCACCCATACGGATACCGTGCAAGAACGCACGAATCGAACGCGTACCGAAGAGTTTCCTCCTGAAAGCTGCGGCAACCCGCGGGAGATCCGCGGGCGCCTTGGGCGGCCGAATGCTCGATGCGCGACAGGTCACGAAAGCTTGGAGCTTCGTGCCAGCCACATGAACGAACAGGCGACGCTTGCCCTGCATCAGTGCTACATCGAAGTACGGCACCGGATCGAGCGCACCGCGCTCATTGGTCGTCAATGTCTCGAGTGGAATACTTCGCTTGATCACTTTCGGATCACGCGACTCTCCCGCCTCGAAGATATTGACGGCCGCACCATTGATAGGCGCATCGTCCTGAGCGAGAACTGCCACCGAGACAAAAACTCGGCCACGCCCTGCTGGGCTCACATGGATCTGGTTCGGGAGCTTCGCCCGCTTCGACTTGAATTCGTCGGGTAAGCGGACAGGTTCGGAATCGCACACTGCCTTGTCCACGATCTGTACTTCAGCAATGCAATCGCCGGAGTAAGCATAGACGGCTTTCGCACGACCCTGCGGATCGGTCACTTTGGGTGAACCGACCTTCGTACCGCGGGTGAAGAACTGGACGCTCGTACCTGATACGAGCTCCTTCCCTTGATGAACAAGGGCGCTAAGGGTGACATGAACCTCATCGCCGACTTTTTCGAAGTCAACTTTGAGATCCACAGTGAGTTGGGGTGGATTGCTCCGCCCACGGCTATTGCCTCTGTTTCCCTGTCTCATTCTTCCTCCGCGCGCATCTGCGCATCGTTGTTATCGTTTTTTTCTTTATTTTCAAGCCCTTTTGGGGCTTTTCTGAGTTCATAGTCAATGAACGGTCGTTACTGATTTCTACATCTATTATACCAAATAATAGAAGAAAAGTCAAGTATCGAAAGCACCTAAAAACCCTTATTTTTCAACATATTCTTGACTACGCAAAAGACCATACTTTGAGCTTTGTTGCAATATTTTAAGGCAGGTATAGAATACTAAACAGAAACCAAGCTGGCCCTCAGGGCTGGCGAACCCCGCAAGGAGGGTGCATGAGGCGAGGAAACGGCCATCTCTTCGCGCGAGCACGTAGCGATCTACTTCCCAAAAAACGTCGGAACAAAGGGAGGGTTCCGCAATTCAGGGAAGAAGTAGCTACCGATCGTGAAGGGGAGAGGCAAGTCTCGTACCCACTACGGCACGGGGAAAGGTAAGGCACTTCAAAGAGGGTTCCGGAGGGAATCCAGCACTACGAGGGGGAAGATGGGTTGGACACTTACCGCTACAAGTGATTTCTCGCGGGACTGTGCACGGGGCGTCGAAGACGGAGATCATTTCCGAGTACTCGACGGCCCGAGGAGAGACACAGCGCCTGCCAGAGAAACGAACGCGCCGAAGAAGGTCCTCAGACGTAGAGGAGGAGAGATCCTAGAGATCCGTCGATGAAGGCACGGCGGGGAGCTCACCAGAGCTCCCCGCCATACGTTTTTATACTCAAATATTTTTTAAAAATTATTTTCTGCGCTTCCCGTGAAAAGCTTTATGTACTTCGCGAAGTTGTCTGTCGGTCATGTGTGTATAGATTTGCGTCGTCGTGATCGATGAATGACCAAGCATTGCCTGTACTGATCTGATATCAGCACCATTGAGCAAAAGATCAGTCGCAAACAAATGTCGCAATGTATGGGGTGTCACCTTTCCTGGAATGCCCGCGCCAATCGCGTAGCGTTTAACAAGACGTTCAATCTGACGCGAGGTGAGTCGCGCCGGATTTTTCTTTTGCGTGCCTGCAAAAAGCGCATCTGACATATCGCCGCGTTTTGCAAGATACGCACGGATTGCATCTTTGGCATCCTTTGAAAGAAACACGATACGAATTTTTGAACCCTTGCCGCGCACGGAAAATTCATCACGCCCCAGATCAAGTGAGTCGCGATTGAGCGCGCAGAGTTCTGATACACGAAGTCCAGTTGAAAATAAAAGTTCTAAGATCGCGCGGTCGCGAAGTCCTTGCAGGGCATCAGTTTTTGGCGCACCCAGTAATCGATCTAAGTCTCCTTCATGCGGTATATCGATGTCTCGATCGCCGAGTTTCGCTAACTCCACACGTTCGGGTGCGAGTGATTTGATATCGCGCTTGGCTAAATATTTTAAAAACATACGCAACGCGATGAGATGATAATTGCGCGTGCGAGGAGAAAGTCCTGTGCGGTTGAGTGCGAGACGATATGATCTAACTAATTCGTCAGAAATATGCGCGGGGTTGGAAACTTTGGCGTGCATAAAAAAACGCTTGAGGTAGTGATCATAGTTTTCTATCGTTTTTGGTGAACGCCCGCGCTCGAGCTCCAAATCTTCCAAAAATTCGCGTGTTATTTTTTCAATCGTCATGGGTCGCACAATATTACAATCAGTATAGCAAAAAATGGGAAAGGCGAGCCTGTGATCAGACTCGCCTTTATAGTGCGCCCGCTTGAGCGGTAAAAACTGAGAAGGGGGTGGTTCCGGCCCCTAAGAGACCAGCTCCGGGGAGGGAAGCCGGAGCCGGTGATCTGCGCCGTATGCGCGGACCGGAACCACCCTTTGGAGGAGCATCACGCCCAGTTGCGGAGCGCGATCCAGTGGCAGTATAGAAAAAAACGGGGGACTTGTCAAAAGACCAAAGGTTTGTTAGAATGTTTTCCATGCTGACAACAGTGAAGAAAACAAAACTTATTGAAAAGCACCGCGTCCATGAGACGGATACGGGCTCTTCGGAAGTTCAGATCGGCCTTTTGTGTGCGCAAATCGATCGACTCGCCGATCATCTTAAAAAATACCGCAAAGACAACCACTCTCGCCGCGGTCTTTTGAAAATGGTCGCAAAGCGCAAGTCGCTGCTCGAGTATCTCGCCAAAGGTGATTCGAAAAAGCTTTTGGAGCTCCAACGACACTTCGGCATCAAAAAATAATGGACTTGAGAAAGCATAAAGATCAGCGCGTCGCTGTTTTCATCGACGCGCAAAATTTGTATCATTCAGCGCGCTCTCTTTTCGGCGCACGAGTAAACTTTAAAGAAGTTTTGAAAACTGCTGTTGCAAGCCGCCAGCTCATCCGTGCATTTGGATACGTCATCAGCACCAAGACCGGTGAAGAAAAAGGATTTTTTGATGCACTTGTCACCCTCGGCATTGAAACACGCGCCAAAGAACTCCAAGAATTTTATGGCGGCGCCAAAAAAGCTGATTGGGATGTGGGTCTCGCGATCGACGCTGTGCGTACCGCAAACACCGTAGATACGATTGTTATCTGCTCGGGTGACGGCGATTTTGTACCACTTGTTGAATATTTGAAAAACAACGGCCGCCGCGTTGAAGTAATGTCATTTGGCCGCAGCACATCACTCAAACTTAAAGAATCAGCTGACGAGTTTATCGACCTCGGCGCGGAAAATAAATATATTATGAGAATTAGAAAACAACGATCTACAACAAACGAAAATGACAACTCTTGAAAAACAAATCTTCACACGCGACATCGCTGGCAAAACCATAACTGTCGAGTTTAACAATATCGCATCCCAAGCCAATGGCTCGGTGATAGTAACCGTTGGCGGTACTACGGTATTTGCCACCGCCGTCATGTCGCACAACGCACGCGAAACGGTTGAATATTTTCCCCTCACTGTCGATTACGAGGAAAAGTATTATGCGGCAGGCCGCATTTTGGGTTCACGCTTTATGCGCCGCGAAGGACGTCCGTCCGAGGAAGCGATCTTGATCGGTCGCCTTATCGATCGCACCATCCGCCCACTTTTTGATCATCGCATTCGTCATGATGTACAGGTAGTTACCTCGACCCTTTCACTCGACGAAGAAAATAGTCCCGATATTTTGGCCGTTTTGGCTGCGTCCCTGGCACTTGGCACCTCTGATATCCCGTGGGCAGGGCCTGTAAGCTCAGTGCGCGTAGGCAAGACTGACGGCTCATTTATCATCAACCCAACTGACACTGAACGCGCAGCACATGTACTTGATCTTGTGGTGTCTGGATGTGACGGCAAAGTAAACATGTTGGAGGGCAAAGCAAAAGAAATGCCCGAAGAAGAATTTGCCAAAGCGATAGAGCTTGCGCTCAAACACATTAACGAACTCAACGAATTCCAGAGTGAAATTTTCTCAAAAATTTCTAAGAAAAAATTTGCACCAAAAATCGAAGAAGCCCCCGAAGAGGCTGAGAAACTTTTGAAAAAGCATTTTATGCCGCGCTTGGAAGACGCGCTCTTTATGCCTGATAAGATTCATCGCAGTCACACGCTTGGTGATTTAAAAACTGAATGGATGACTGCCACCAAAGAACAGTTTCCAACTCTCTCAAAAGGAACCGCATCGGATATGTACGAGGAAGCTATCAATGATATCGTACACACAAACGCGATCGAAAAAGATCGCCGCCCCGACGGCCGAGGCATGAAAGAATTGCGCTCACTTTTTGCATCAACCGGACTTCTCGCACGTACCCACGGCTCAGGTCTTTTCTTCCGCGGTGATACACACATCTTGTCAGTAGTAACCTTGGGCGCACCTGGCGACGAACTCTTGATCGAAGGTATGGATGTACGCACCAAGAAGCACTTCATGCATCACTACAACTTCCCGCCGTTTTCCGTAGGTGAGACAGGCCGCATGGGCTCTCCAGGACGACGTGAGATTGGCCATGGTGCACTCGCAGAAAAAGCACTTGAGGCGGTCATTCCTCCCAAAGAAGAGTTTCCCTACACCGTACGCCTTGTATCAGAAACACTCTCATCAAATGGTTCATCATCGATGGGTTCGGTTTGTGCATCAATCCTCGCACTTATGGATGCGGGAGTTCCCATCCGACGCCCCGTCAGCGGTATCGCCATGGGCCTCATGATGAAGGACGAAAATACGTATAAAGTTCTTACCGATATTCAAGGACCTGAAGACCATCATGGTGATATGGACTTTAAAGCAGCCGGAACCTCTGAGGGTGTAACCGCCGTACAGATGGATGTCAAAGTAGGTGGAGTAACGCTCCAAATCTTGCGTGATGCACTCGCTGACGCGCTCGATGCACGATTGCGCATCATGGATGTCATCCTCAAAGCCATGCCTGCACCTCGCGCAACTCTTCCTGCACACGCACCTCGCGTCATCAAAATGACTATTCCCGTAGACAAAATCCGCGACGTCATCGGTCCTGGCGGCAAGGTTATCAACGAAATCATCGCTGAGACCGGCGCTACCATCGACATCGAACAGACAGGAATCGTCTACATCACCGGCACAAACCAAGAAGCGGCTGAGAAAGCCCAGGCTCGCGTTGCCGGTATCACCAAAGAATATACTGCGGGTGAAATTGTTCGCGGTAAAGTATCACGTGTCTTTGAATTTGGCGCCATGGTTGAGTATGCTCCTCGCCAAGAAGGTCTCGTACATATCTCAGAGCTTGCTGGCTTCCGTGTGGGCAAGGTAACCGATATAGTGAATGTAGGGGACGAAGTAGAAGCAAAAATCACCGGCATTGATCAAATGGGTCGCGTCAATCTTTCTATCCGTGCGATGACAGAAACTCCTGAGGAGACTGAAGCACGCACAGCTGAGAAAGAAGAGCGCCGCCCGCGCCGAGACGGTGATCGCCCCCGCGGTGGAGGTGGCCGCCCACCCCGCAGGTAATCTTTTTTCTTTTCCAAAAAAACTATGCCTCCGAACCAAGAGCGGAGAGATGTATTTATCCGCACGATGAAAACCGATGCGGAGCAATTGCTGCAGCGCGATCAAGTATCGTTTGCTGATATTTATGCGCAGCAGCAAAAATCAATCAAGGCGGGCGACTATCAAATAGCACCTCGGCGAAGTGCGCCCGGTATCGCGCCACGCATCTTGGGAGTTTTTCTTTTTATCATGCTTCTTTTGGGAGCCGCGGGCGGCGGATATTATTTTTTTGTACTCAAAAATCCAAATGCGGGCGGGGGAGGCGCTCCTATTGCAGGACCCGAATACCCACGGCCCATCATCAATTCGCAGACAACATCAGTCATACAATATCGCCGAGGAGACCGTACCGGACTTTTCCAAGAGCTCGAACGCTTTGGTAGACAAAATGCAGACAATACGTTTGTCTATCTGCCAGTGTTGAGTGCAGACGCGGGCAAAGAATACGCGCTCACGAGCCCAAAAGAATTTTTGGAAACACTCGAAATTTTTCCGCCGTCGGGTGATTTTTATACCAATCTCACAGGCGAGTGGAATACCTATTACTATGGGTCTGATCTTGTTTTTATATTTGGCATCAAGAATGAGGGAGCGATACGCGGTACCATGTTTTCGTGGGAAACTACCCTCATGCGGCAATTTGCATCTCTCTTGCGAGAGCGTGATCCGGGCATTATTGAATTCAATGACACCATCATACGAAATACTGATGCGCGCTTCGGACGCTACGGGGAGGCATCGCAGCGCATAGTGGGTTATGGCATCGCTCGCAAAGAACTTTTGGTTATCGCCACCTCAGAGCGATCGCTCAAAGCTGCGATTGAACGCCTCGTCGTACGATGATAAACTTGAGATATGAATACAGCAAAGTTTGAAAAACTTCTTCGCGAGGAAAAACAGCAAATCGAAAAAACTCTTTCGTCAGTGGGAACAAAAAATCCCAATGTACCAGGTGACTGGGAGCCAACCTATCCCGATCTCAATGTTGATCCATCAGATCGCAACGACATGGCTGATGAAGTAGAAGAATTTGATAATGCACTTGGTGTAGAAAATGCTCTTGAAGAAAAGTTGCGCGAAATTGATGCGGCACTCAGTCGCATTGGTGAGGGTACGTTTGGTAAATGCGCGGTTGATGGTGAAGAGATTGATGAAGCGCGACTCGAGGCAAACCCTGCAGCAACAACTTGTATCAAACATTCTTCTCAATAAACTGTGGCGACAAAAATCCACTCGGGACAAATTGTCGGTCTCAAAGGATTTCCTATCGAAGTTGAAATTGATATGGTACCGGGGCTTCATCGCCTCTCGATTGTTGGCCTGCCCGACAAAGCAGTAGAAGAAGCACGCGAACGTGTTTCTGCTGCCATAAAAAATTCTGGCTTTCGTCCACCACAAAAGAAAAATAATCGCATCACGGTAAACCTCGCACCCGCAGATCTACCAAAAGAAGGAGCATTTTTTGATGTGCCGATAGCGCTCGCGTATCTCGCTGAATCAGGTCAGATAAAATTTGATCCCGACAAAAAATTTTTTGTCGGAGAACTCGCGCTCGAAGGATCGCTGCGACCGGTACGCGGCGTTGTCTCGCTCTTACTCTCGGCACGCGCGCGTGGATTTACTGAGGCCTATATACCGGAGGGGAATCGTGATGAGGCGGCACTTGTGGGTGGCATCAATATTTTTGCGGCATCGCATTTCTCTGACATCACTAAACATTTGATGCAAGAAAAAAATCTTGAAGTAGTGAAACAGGCGCTGTTTTCACCAAAGCTTGAAAATCCTGAACTTGATTTGCGCGACATCAAAGGCCAAGAGTTTGCCAAACGCGGCCTTGAGATTGCAGCGGCCGGCAATCATCATGTAGCATTTATCGGTCCGCCCGGTACCGGTAAGACACTTCTTGCGCGAGCACTCGCATCAATACTCCCTCCACTCTCGTTTGATGAAGCGCTTGATATCACATCAATTCATAGTGCGGCAGGTGTTTTGCGTGATGGCGTTGTACGCGAACGGCCTTTTCGAAGCCCACATCATACATCTTCGTATGTTTCACTGGTAGGTGGCGGTACCGTGCCACGCCCCGGTGAGGTGACGCTCGCGCATGGTGGCGTATTGTTTCTCGATGAATTTCCTGAGTTTGATAGACGTGTGATTGAAACACTTCGCCAACCGCTTGAAGATCGTATGATTTCCATTTCACGCGCAAAAGGTTCGATGACGTTTCCCGCACACATCATGCTTGCCGCCGCCATGAACCCGTGCCCGTGTGGCAACAAGGGTTCGACAAAACTTTGTACGTGCAGCAACAGCGCGCTCGAACGCTACGCGCGAAGACTCTCAGGCCCGATTGTTGATCGCATCGATATGTGGCTGGAAATGCCGCAAGTAGAATACGAAAAATTATCTTCTGATGCAGAAGTGGGGGAGACATCGACCGCAGTGCGTGTACGTGTGACATCAGCGCGAGAGATGCAGCGCGCGCGATTTGGTGACGCGCAGTTTGCGACGAATAGTGAGATGACACTGCGCGATATCAAAACACACTGCGCACTTGCAGATACGGAGAAAAAACTTTTGGAAGATGCATCAAAGCGTTTGGATCTTTCGGCACGCGCATATCATCGCGTACTCAAAGTGTCGCGTACGATTGCGGACTTGGCTGGTGCAAAAAATATTTTGCGCGAACATCTTTTGGAAGCCCTTCAATATCGCCCCAAAAAAGATTTGTTTTTGAGCTAGCTATAAAAAATGCTAGCTTGACCACATGGATGATTTGGAAGCATACAATAAAGTTCAATCTAGCGTGCCCAATATCCCGGAAGAAGTTGTACGATTATGGCTTCTTCCTTGGGTAAAGACTCTGGGGTGGCCGCCATCGGGTCGCATATGGAATTTAAGATTAGGGGGAGAGTCAATCGCATTTTGGAATGATGCAACATGGAAAAAAGAAAAACTTCATCTTCCATCGCTGCCCTATTCACCTGGCTACTTTGATACAATGCAAGGCCTCCATGAAGCGTACATTCAAGGTAAAGAAAATCCTTATTCACGTGACCTCGGAGAGAATGGGAGGAGAAGATTTCACCGAAGTCTTAAATATATAGTTAAACACAGAATTTTTCCCAAACCTCCAATTCTCTATCCGAATGAAATCGAAAAATATGAAATAATGGACGGAAATCATAGATTCTTTGCTTTGATAGCTGCCACACGTATTAGTGAGGAGATCGCTGAATATGCACTGGAAGAGAAGAAAATGTTTCTAGAAAAAATGGATATCGCTGAATTGCTTCCTCCTGAGAATATACAGGAAGTTTGGGTGTGCCGCCCAAATTGGGAAAATAGCGCGAATGCCAAAACAAGAAAATATCTGCGCGACAATGGAATAGATTTTATATGATATTCTATTAATTTATTTACAATGGTTACGAAAAGAATAACTAACAACTTATAAAAAAATTCGTAATGCAGCACTATTGACAAATCTTTTTAGAGATGCTATACTGCATATACTAAATAGAGAAAATTTCTCGCCCAAAGTTGGGCCCGCAAGGCTTTAGAAAAGCCAATAATTTACTCAGACATATCCAGCAAGATTTTTTTTCGATTGGCTGTTCAGATTCTCTGTTAGGCAAGTTATTGGTTTCTCTAAAGTTTTGGGAAATAAAAAAAACTCCCCCGCAGCTGCGGGGGAGTTTTTTGTTTTTATAAATATTTTTTAAAATGGATTTTTGGCACCGCGAACTTCGAAGTGCAGGTGATTGCCGGTTGATTTGCCCGTTGATCCTACGCCGCCCAAACTTTGACCTTGCGAGACCGATTGACCTACCGAGACGTTTACCGCACTCATATGAGCATAGAGAGTTTGTGTACCGTTTGCATGCGCGATAACCACGTAGCTACCATATCCACCATTCCAACCTGCACCACGTGCAACGATAACCGTACCCGCAGCTGATGCACGAACAGGTGTGCCACGAGGAGCTGCGATATCAACGCCATTATACCCGTGAATGCCGCGTGAGCGGGTGCCACCCACGAGTGGCCGCAAATAGTATCCAATAAGCTCGGGCCCGCTTCCACGAACTATGACTGGTTGTGATACTGTTGATGATGGTGCTGATGGGGCAGTAACTTCACCATCCGGCACGAGCACGACGGTACCGACAGCAAGTGGTTCTTTGGGATCGAGATTATTGAAGTCAATAATATCGTCGGGGTCACCGCCATATTTTTTAGCGATAGATGCAGCGGTATCGCCCCTTGCAATTGTGTGCTTTACACCCGAAACCGGCAAGATAACGAGCACCTGGCCTTCTTTAAGAACGCCGCTTCGTGGAAGATCGTTGGCCCAACGAATAGTCTGTGTAGATACATTGAATGTTTCCGCGACAAGTGAAAGCGTATCACCACTGCGCACCGTATAGGTAGAAATTTTATATGAAATACTACTCTCGGCAGCTTCTGCGACATTACCCAACGGACCTACTGACGATGCGATAGCCGTATCATCGACAATTTGAGTGTCAATCTGATGGGGGTCGGCTGGCGGTTCTGATGACAAAAAGGGGAATGGTTTTTGAGTAGGGTCGGTTATCGGCTCTAGCTGCTCACGGGTTATTTCATCAGCTTGCGAGACACCAAATATACTTCTAAAAAAACCGCCGATACTAAACGCGGAGGTAGAAAGCGGCATCAAAACTGCGGCCGCTACTGCAAATAGAAAAAAATGCCGTAGTAAAGGTCTCATAGATACCAAGTTAGAGAAACGCAGCGATCGAGATGCATGCGAGCCCAAATCGTCTTGTCATAGACTCATCGGGTCTTTGAGTAAGGCTCGTGGGGCTATTCTACCCCATTTTGACACTTTTAGGAAGTGTTTGTGGATAGAGTGTGGAGATAGCTTATCGTTGCCAGTAAACGATTTTTAGGACTTTTTGCCATCCTTTCTTTATGAGGCGCTGGCCCCTATACTCGGTTTATGGCAATCACTGACGGGCTCAATGAAGCTCAAAAAGAAGCCGTACTGGCAAAAGACGGCCCTTTGCTGATTATCGCGGGCGCGGGGTCAGGTAAAACTAAGACGGTTGCGCATCGCGTCGCTCATATCATCCAATCGGGCACCCCTGCCGATAAAATTTTGGCAGTTACCTTTACCAACAAGGCCGCGGGCGAGATGCGTGAACGCATCTATGCCCTTTTGGAGCGCGAACATATCCGCGTGCACACAGGTCATGAGCCTTTTATTGACACTTTTCACTCGCTGGGCGTATATATTCTCAAAAATCATGGCCGCGCTATTGGTATTCCGCGTTTTTTTACCATTCTTGATGAGGAAGATACGCGCCAAATCATCAAAGACCTTATCGTTGAATTTGAGCTTGATCCTGACACTTATACACCACCGCGCATCAAAAACGCCATATCCAGCCTCAAACAAGAGATGATCGACGCCTCAACGTTTGCCCAAACCGAAGATAATAGCCCATTTCAGAGGGCGTTGCGCAACCTTTATGCTGCCTATGAGGCGCGCCTCCAAAAGGTCAAAGGTCTTGATTTTGATGATCTTTTGATGAAAACCGTCATGCTTTTGCAGTCGTCCGACGAGGTACGCGCCTTTTATGAAGAACGTTGGCACTACATCCATATCGATGAATACCAAGACACCAACAAGGCTCAATATATCCTTTCGCGTCTACTTGCGGGCAAACATCGTAATATCGCCGTTGTAGGAGATATTGATCAGGCAATTTATTCATGGCGAGGCGCTGATTGGCGCAATATCTTGCAGTTTGAGCTCGATTGGCATGGCGCGAAGATTATTACGCTTGAGAACAACTATCGATCAACCAAGGCAATTCTCGAGGCTGCAAATGCCGTTATCACCAACAATACCGAGCGCAGAGAAAAAACATTGCGCTCTACCAAGGCAGAAGGAGAGCAAATCGGCCTTACGGTACTCGAAAATGAGAAGCAGGAAGGCATGTTTATCGCCGAATATGTCAAAGCTCTTGCTGAGCGAGGGGTCAAACCGGGGCAGATTGCGGTACTTTTTCGTACCAATGCCCAATCACGCGCCATTGAAGAGGCTTTTTTAAAGCGCAATATAGCTTATCGCCTCATAGCCGGTGTTAAGTTTTATGAGCGCAAGGAGATCAAGGACGTGCTCGGATATCTCAAATACGCCTTAAATCCCGACGATTCTCTCTCTAAAAAGCGTATTTTGAACACTCCGGCACGCGGTATTGGCAAGGTGCTCACACTCAAGCACTTTGCCAGTGATGTACTCTCAAAAAAAGAGCAGGAAAAGATTGATATATTTACGGCGATCATGGAGGATATCAAAAAGGCAGTGGCAACAAAAAATACAACCGATGCGCTCACCGCCGTCATCGGGCGCGCAGGATTTGAAGCATATTATAAAGGCAATAAGTTGGAGGTTGACCGCCAAGAAAACGTGAAGGAACTCTTGAGTGTTGCCAAAAAGTTTGATGCGCTTGCCCCACCCGAGGGCATTGAACGACTTTTGTCAGAGGCATCACTCGCCACACAAGATACCGAAGTCGAAGATAAAGATTCGCAAGTTATTTTACTGACGGCACACGCAGCAAAAGGCTTAGAATTTGATGTGGTGATCATCGCAGGACTTGAAGAAGGATTATTTCCGCATAGTCTTTCGCAAACACCAAGTGAGATCGAAGAAGAACGAAGACTTTTTTATGTAGCGGTCACGCGCGCGCGCGAAAAAGTGATGATTACACTTACACGCAGACGTATGTTGTGGGGGGAGACTTCATTTAACGATCCATCACGCTTTTTATCAGAAATTCCCGAGCATCTTATCGCAGGCATTGACCTTGCACACCAAGTGCCTCAAGATTCGTCATATGAAGAAGAATCTGTCGACATCTTTTGAGGGTAGCGAAAAACCGTTTAGGGCAAATACCCTTATGGGACAACACTTTTTGCGCTCAGGAGAGGTTGCGGGATTTATTGCAGATGCCGCTGATATCAAACCCACCGATACCGTTTTGGAGATTGGTCCGGGCAAAGGAGTGCTCACTGAAAAACTGCAGGGGCGCGCGGGACGCATCATCGCAGTTGAGAAAGATCCGCGGCTTGCACAACACATGCGCGATAATTTTTCAAAAACAAAACTCGAAGTTATCGAGGGTGATATTCTCAAAGTTGATCTCGCGCGTATACTTCCCGCGCACTACAAACTCGTCGCAAATATTCCCTATTACATCACCGCAAAAATTTTGCGCACTTTTTTGGAACCGCCATCTGGCGTCGCGCGACCTGAAACTATCGTGCTCATGGTGCAGTATGAAGTAGCAAAACGTATCACCGCCGAACCACCCGACATGAATCTTTTGGGTCTTTCCGTACAAGTGTATGGCAAAGCGCGTATAGCAAAACGAGTTTCGCGCACGTATTTTAAACCTCAGCCTGAGGTTGATTCGGCTGTTATCGCTATCACTGATATCTCTGATGCGTTTTTTACGAAACACAACATCGATTCAAAACATTTTTTTGAACTTGCCAAGAAAGCATTTGGTAGTAAACGCAAAAAATTGAGTAATACCCTCGGTATTGCGTCAGATAAACGCCCTCAACACCTCTCTTTGGAAGAATGGGGCAACATTGCAAAGATTTGAGGCAAAAAGTGCCATCTTATCCACACAAACGCCGAAATCATCGATAAGTAAGAGGTGTATACTATATATAGCAAAATGCCTTTTGTGTGGGGTATTGCGCTTGTGCTTTGAATTACCTTCCCTCGAAAAAACTTGTCTTTTCGTTGCTTGCCATCTTTGCCGCTGGTGGCATGGTATTTGCCGCCTCTACCAAGGAGGAAAAGCCGATTAGTCGAGGCTCTATCAAGGCACAGGTGATAGATCCAACGAGCCAAAACGATACTGACAATGATGGCCTCAAAGACTGGGAAGAGGTTATCGCAGGAACTGATCATCAAAACCCTGATACTGATGGAAACGGCATACTTGATGGCGTTGATCGCATCAACACTTTGGCATTTCAAAACGAAATATTAGATAAAGATGGCGCCTTGCCCCTACCTACAGCAGAACTTTCTCGTAGTTTTTTTGGATATCTGGAAGAACGTGTACAAGAAAATGGAACTCTTACCAAAGATGATTTTGATGAATCTCTAAAAGAAATGGTCACAAACGATACCGTTGCAGCTACTCAAAAGATTCTTGACCAACAAAACCCTTATACTAGAGACGATCTACGCATTGACGCATCGGTAGATCCAAAAACTTACTTCAATGTAGTAGGACGTGTTGGGGAAAAATATTTTCCTATAAAAAAACGGGCTGAAAACGATTTTGGGAGACGCGAGATTTTCATCCAACTAATAGAGAAAAAATACGCAGACGGTACCACTATGAATGATGAAGAGTATCAAGAGTTATTGATACACATAGCCGGATTTCGTTCAAAATATACAGGATTTGCATCTGAAATAAAAAATATTCCCGTCCCTCCTGAACTGAGTGATTTTCATCTTTCTTTTACAAATTTTCTCGCCAACACAGCGCTTGCTGTCCACCACATATCTCTTTTGGATGCTGACCCTGTATTGGGCCTGATCGGTATCGAGCACTATATGAAGCAGCTACAGGCAGGTTGGGAAATTCTTTCCGTAGCACGTAGCACAACAAAAAAATACAATATTATATTTACCGATCAAGACTCTCCATACGCAAAGTATCATTTTGGCAGTCCCACTCTATGAAATACGCAAAATATATTATCGGCATAGCACTCTGCTTCAACCTCGTATTTGGTGGCATTCATACAGCCCGCGCCCAAGCCGCTGTTTTCGATCCGATAGACTTTGTCTTTGATGTCCTCTCACAGCTAAGTGAATTTGCTTCGGAAGGATTCAATTACATAACCTCGCTGTCTACAGAATCGCTCTGGTTGAAGGAATATTTTGTCGACACAGCACTTAAGGTACTCGCAAATGAAGCTAAACAGATATTTATTGAAGATACACTCTCATGGATGTCTAATGGCTTTGAGGGTGGTGGCCCGCTTTTTGTACAAAACCCGACTCAATACTTTTCAGAAGTGGGGGATGAGGCGTCGGGCGCACTTCTCGCGCAATTGGGCAATAAAATAAACGACGATCCTGATTTTTTCTGTAGAGATTTTGCACCTGATATCATCTTTGAGCTTGGCAGCTATCGCAGGAGGGATCGCTTTGCGGGCTGTACCATCAATGATGTAGCAGGGAATCTTGAACGATTTACTGACAATTTTGAATCAGGCGGATTTGAAAATTGGTTTAAGATACGCAACAGCAGCAATAATGTCATAGGATTTCAGCTCAATCTTTTGGACGAACAGGTAGCTCGTGCAAGCGCACGAAGAGCTGATGTCAAAATTGAAACTGAAACCGGCCAAGGATACAAGCCGGTACGCGAATGCATCGAGTGGGAAGAGGTTGAAGCTCCGATTTCAGATGAAAATGGGCAGACCACCTTTGAACAAGTCTGCAAAAAATATAAGACACGAACCCCAGGACAAGCTGTTGCTGACACAATACGGCCATCAATCTCGTCGAAAATGGATGGGTTAATAGCAGCCGATGAACTATCTGAACTCGTCGGAGAAATAGTAGATGCAGCTATACAAGGCGCGATCCGAAGGGGATTTGATGAAGTACGAAATTGATACCCTCACACAGAAAGTGAAGAAATACCAAATCATGCATAAAAAGTTTTATACCATACTCGCTACATCTCTCGCGCTTGCCGCACTTATTTTTTTGTTGAGTGCACCCGCAGCGCTGGCCGAGGTACCGAGAACAGAGGACGTCGGGCTCGATGTCCTTAGTGATGCTTGCGCGGGTGGATACGGTGGATACTCACCTATCCCAAAAAATATTTCTCTCTGTGCATCTTATGTAATAGCTCAACTTGCTTATCTCTTTGTACAGCTTGCCTCGTGGCTCCTGTGGGCGGTTGCAAAACTATTCAATATCGTACTCGTGATACAAAACGGCGCCTTTCGCGACCAGCCAATGGTAAATATCGGCTGGATGCTCACGCGCGACGTGGCAAATATCTTTTATATCTTTTTCCTGCTCATCATCGCCATCGCCACCATCATCCGCTATGAATCTTACGGGATGAAGCAGCTTTTATGGAAACTTATTGTATCAGCACTATTAGTTAATTTCAGTTTGCCTATCGCCGGACTTATCATCGATTTTTCCAACGCACTTGGCAATACGTTTTATATCAGTATGTCGACGAGTGTTGATCAGGATCTGAAAGACGCTCCTGGTTGGGAAAAAACACTCGATATATCGACAACACTCATCAGCGGTTTTCATCCATCAAAACTACTCGCGCGTGATGCAAATGCACCACGACCCCCGGTCTCCGAGCTCGCTGATACTCTTCTCAATATCATCATCGCTGAGATTTTTGCCATTGTGCTTATTGTCGTTGTATCGGTCGTACTCATGGCTGCTATGGCTATGCTCATTACACGTATTGTTGTCTTGTGGTTCGTGCTCATCTTGGCTCCACTCGCATTTCTTTTTTGGGTACTACCACGAACATCGAGCTACACCGATGAATGGTTTAGCACTCTTTTTAAGCATGCATTTTTCTATCCCGCGTTTATGTTCACCCTCTACATCAGCATTACCGCCATCAAATATAATGTAGTTGCAAAAATGATAAACGCCGACAAAGATGGCTTGGCGGGAGCAATGTTTTCCAACAGCCAGTTTGCGGCGGGTGGAGCAAGCTTTTTCACCCAAAAAATTCAGCTTATCCTCAACTTTGTCATCCTTACCATGCTTATGGCTGGTGGTCTTTTGGTAGCTCAAAAAATGGGCGTGCAAGGGGCGAGTGCAGCAACTTCAGCAAGCAAATATCTTTCAGGCAAGGGTAAATCAATTGGTAACCGTACACTCTACGGTGGATATGCATTCGCGGGCGGGGTATCCGAAAAAGTATCAAACACCGCCGTTGGTAGAGCGATTGCGCGCGTACCAATTGCGCGCCAAGCACTTCGTATACCTGGCGCTGCCATCCAAAAGCGCAATGAAGAGCGGGCGAAGATAGCTGATCAGCAAGCGGCACGAGTAAAGGGTCTGGCACCACAAGCAGCAGCTGGCATGCTCAGCACACTCAACGCGCGCGGTAGAGCAAAAGCATTTGAAACATTGAGCGAGAAACAAAAAGCTGAGACCGTCCAGCAAATGAATAGCTCTCAGCAAATCGCATTTGCAAAATCAATCCATAGCACTGATCCGAATAAAGATTATGCGCGCCAGGTTGCGATTGCATCAGGTAGCGTCGAGCAGGCGATGAAGATTTTGAACCCGGAGATCACGCGACCGGATTCAATAGATCCAAATGGAAAAGACAAGGTAGCAATCAAGGCGTATCAGGATAATGTCGAGAAGTACCTAAGAGGTTTGAGCGACGCCGATAAGGCAAAACTGCGCGCAGAATCTGTAGACGATATTTACTTCAAACGCGCAGCTGCTAAAGGCTTGATAGATACTGAAAAACTCCAAGACTCACGTGATCTTGTCGACCCTGAGGCGCGCAAAGCATTTGAAAGCCTCACTAAAGAAATCAATAGCGTGACGGGTGCCGTAAAAATTCTTACAGGCCTTGATGCACCGCCGCCGCCACCCCCACCGCCACAACCTCCCCAGAAACCACCGGAGAATGCGACGGGCATGGAGAAGCTTGCGTATGAAGAAGCGAAAATTAAATATGAAAAAGATTATGAAAAAAATATGGCGGAGTATAACAAAGTTAATGCTCCTGCGATTGAGAAGTATGATAAATACCGTGAAGAAATGTCTGAATACACGGCAAAGTATGTACCTGAGAAAAAACTTGAGAAGATCAGTAAAGATACTATACGAGACAACACGGCCTTCCAAGATATGATGATTGAGGAAATGACGGGTGCCGATATTCGCCGTATGGCGAAAGATCGCGAAGGTGCGGCCGCGCTCAAAGATGCGTTTAGAAGCTATGCATCAAGAAAGTTTAATCTTGATATTGATAAAGATTGGGATAAGGTCGCCGCAAAAATCGGAGCTGACGGTGAGGGCAACGGAAACAATCAAGCTATGGCTAAATGGATGCAAGAAAATATGGGAGCAAAGGCAATCATCCAACAGGGTCGAGCCGCCTCGCGCCGCGACCTTCCTATGGGGACTCCTACCACCCCATCACCGTCAGGCAACAGTAATCAGATAAACCCGACCCCACCCGCGCCACCACCGGGCCCCGTAAGCGGCACGGGTAAGGCATAAAACCATGCAAACATTCACCCAACAACAAGTACTTGATGCCTACGAGCGCCTGCCCGAGCCAATTAAAGATGCAATCTTTGAAGAGGCGACAACCGAAAAAATACAGGCCATCGGCAAAAAGCACGGGCTCCTGCTCGATAAGCTCGGTGCACTCGCAGAAGATGTAGGCTATGTGATGCTCGGACTCATTCCTGCAAAAGAATTTCCTGACTATATCGTGGATGCATGCGGGGTATCAGTACAAAAAGCAAACGATATTATTGCCGATCTCAATCGCGATGTTTTTTTGCCGATCCAAAATCATATTTTCTCTGCAGCAAAAGAACCGGCGCCGATAGAAAAAAAGGAGGCACCGCGGCCATTTGCCGACACTGAGCCATCGCCAGCGTTTCGTCCCTCATCATTTGCTATGCCCATCCAAGAAAAATCGGCTGAATCTACAAAGAGTCAGCCCTCGGTATCACCTATGATCTTCCCGCAAAAAATGAGCGCCGAAGAACCACGCCCGACCGTAACCGTCCCACAAAATCAGCCAAGCATGATACCAAAAGCCCCGGGATTTATGGAAACAACAAGTAATAAACCGAAAGAAAAATCTACCACCGCCTCAGCGAGTGATCCTTATCGCGAAGCAATACTCTAAATCATGCAACAGTTTCAAGTACCACAATATATAGAGATCGAAGACAAAATTATTGGCCCGCTATCGGTCAAACAATTTCTCTATATCCTCGCTGCGGGTGGGGGGGCTCTTCTATTTTTTGGGCTTGGCTTCCCTGGTATTGTATTTTGGCCGCTCACGCTCGCCTGGGTAAGTCTCTTCCTTGCGCTTGCTTTTGCCAAGATAAACGGTCAGCCATTTGTCGCCGTACTCAATAATGCAATCAACCATACCCTGAGTACCCGCCTCTATATATGGAAGCGTGAAGATAAGCGAGTAAAATCAGCTCAACCGATCATCACTCAGGCGGCGCCGCACATGCCACGTCTTACCGAAAGCCGCCTCAAAAACCTTTCCTGGTCGCTTGATATCAACGAAAAGCTTAAACGAGACAACTAATCATGCCTCCAGCAACCCAATCACAACTCGCACGCCACGCAAAAGCATCGCAGGAAATCATACCTATCGAAGAAATACGCGATGGCGTTGTGGTTATGCGCGATGGATCGCTACGTGCGGTACTTATGGCATCATCACTCAATTTCGCCCTCAAATCACCTGACGAGCAGGATGCGATCATCTCTCAATACCAAAACTTCCTTAACTCTCTCGATTTCTCGATACAGATTATGATTCAATCGCGCAAACTCAATATCGAACCATACCTTGATACATTGCGTGAAAGAAAAAAAGCAGAAACTCAAGAACTTTTGCGTATCCAAATCACTGAATATATTACTTTTGTCAAAGAGTTTGTCGAGACGAGCAATATCGTCTCAAAGGCATTTTATATCGTCATCCCATTCAGTCCGAGCGCTGTGGCACTCAAGAGCAAAAAAAGCATGATGGATTCGATAAAAAGTATATTTACCAAACGTGAAGAGGGTAAACCACTTCTTGCTGAAGAAAATTTTGCTGAATACCGCACACAACTCTGGCAACGAGTTGATACGGTTACCGAAGGTCTCATTCGCTCGGGCGTGCGCGCAGTACCGCTCAACACCGAAGAACTTATCGAGCTTTATTATGGACTTTATAACCCCGAGGAAACTGAGAAGGGAAAGGCACCTCAGATAGGCGGGGGGCCGGAGAAAAAATAATACTATGGCAATTCTCAATATTTTTGGCGGCAAGCAAGAAGGCTCGGAAATCTTACCCGTTGTACCGCAAGAGATCTATCAGTCGGGTATCTTGGGACTTAAAGACGTCATTGCGCCGTCTGCCTTTGAGGTCAATTCAAATTATATTCGTCTAGGTGAAAAATTTGCGCGCACTATTTTTGTCTTTGCCTACCCACGCTATCTTGCGACCAATTGGTTTGCGGGCGTCATCAATCTCGACAAAATTTTTGATATCGCAATGTTTTTCCATCCGGTCGATACGGGCATCGTACTACGCAAACTCCGCAAAAAGGTAGCGGAAGTACAATCGCAAATCTCGGAACGCGAAGAAAAAGGCTTGGTGCGTGATCCTATGCTCGATACCGCATATCGCGATCTTGAGAACCTGCGCGACAAGCTTTCACAGGCACAAGAAAAACTCTTTCTCTTTGGGCTCTATCTTACGGTGTACGCAGACACTCTCGAAGATCTCAACCGCGAGGAAGCTGAGATCAAATCAATGCTCGAGGCGCGCCTTGTCTACACCAAACCAGCTCTCTTCCAGCAACGCGAGGGGATGACATCGGTATTTCCTTACTGCCAAGACGAATTGGTGGTGCACAACTATTTCAATTCTTCTCCTGCCTCATCTGCATTTCCCTTTACCTCGTTTGATCTTACGGCAAACAAAGGAATTCTCTTTGGCATCAATCGACACAACAACTCACTCGTGCTTTTCGATCGTTTTAGTCTTGAGAACTATAACTCGATTGTTTTTGCAAAATCTGGGTCTGGCAAATCATACACGACCAAACTTGAGATTTTACGCTCGCTCATGTTTGATATCGATGTCATTGTTATCGACCCGGAACGTGAATATGAATATTTGGCCGAAGCTGTAGGTGGTCGATATTTCAATATTTCCCTTACCTCAAAGCATCACATCAATCCGTTTGATCTTCCGGTGCCGCGTGAGGACGAATCTCCCGCCGATGTACTGCGCACGCACATCATTGGCCTTGTGGGCCTCTTTCGCCTCATGCTTGGAGGTCTCTCGCCTCAAGAAGATGCGGTTATTGATCGCGCAATCACTGAGACGTATGCCACAAAAGATATCACCATTGATGCTGATTTCTCGCAAATAACCCCGCCGACGCTCTCAGACTTAGCGTTGGTACTCGCAAGCATGCAGGGAGGCGAATCACTTGCTATGCGTATGAAAAAATATACCGAGGGTACCTGGGCTGGTTTTATCAATCAACCGTCAAACGTAAACATCAACGTACGTCTCGCTGTCTTCTCCATCCGCGACATGGAAGAAGAATTGCGCCCTATTGCCATGTATCTGATCATCAATCACATCTGGAGCGCAGTGCGCCGGTCGCTCCGTAAGCGCCTCATGGTGGTAGACGAGGCGTGGATCATGATGAAACACCCCGATAGCGCGTCGTTTCTCTATGGTATTGCCAAACGCGCGCGCAAATACTACTTGGGTCTCGCCACCATCACGCAAGATGTCGCTGACTTTATGAGTTCGCCTTATGGAAAACCAATTATTACCAACTCATCGATTCAAATACTTCTCAAACAATCACCCGCGTCAATCAATGCGGTGCAAGAAGTATTTAATATGACTGAGGAAGAAAAGTTTTTACTCCTTGAGTCAGATGTAGGGGAGGGGATCTTCTTTGCTGGCCTCAAACACATCGCTATCAAGATCCAGGCGTCATATACCGAACATCAAATCATTACCTCGGATCCGGCAGAGCTTTTGGCGATCCAAAAAGCAAAAGATGAAGTAGGAGAAAAATAATATATGGCAAGTACTGCGGAAATAGCTCGGGATGTAGAATATGATGCCAATCTGAAGCGCGCACGGAGAAAAACAGAAACCCAGCAGAAACCTATCATAAATCCTCAGCGCTTAGTAAAGCTTCAAAAACTCGTACGATTAGCAAAAAATCCCGTCACCTCCTCAATTCTCATAACCATAGCACTGACAAAAGATTTAGGAGCTGATATTGGCCTCAACTTTCTTGGTATCGGCCTTATTCCCATACTGGGGCAGTTATTTGGATGGGCGCTGAGCATTATTGAGTATTTCATCATGCAGCACTATGGTTTTTTTGAAGACAATGGAAAAAGATCCCTTAAGCGATGGCGCTATATTCTTAGCTTCTTGGTAGACGGCCTCCCCATTGATGAACTTCCTATCTCGACCATCGCCACTTTAATTGGCATTCGCAATATCCGTAAAGCTGCGAAGGATGCGGAAAAGGAGCTTGGGGGACAATAAACAGGTAGTTTGGGATTTTTTTGATATACTAAATTCATACCATGCGAAAGATTTTATCATTCATATCTAGTGTAGCGATCCTCGGTATCGTTAGCACGAGTGTCTTCGCGCAAACAACACCGGGAAGCTCTTCAACACCCGGGTCGTTCGTACTGCCCGATATTTCGAAAATACGGGAAGAGCAGGAGAGAAGCATCCGAGAACGCGGAGAGGAGTTTAAAAGACTGGAAGCTGAAGCAATCAAAAAGGGCTTGGAAGACGCTCGAAAAGCTAATGAAGAAGCAAGAGTCACTCTAGGACTGAAACTCGACCGCACGGATCTAAAGCCTGGGAATCGGGTGCGTATCTCAGTGGAAACCTATTCTCTCAATCTCGGGCAATCAACCGTTACTTGGTATCATAATGGTAAGCGAGTGAGTTCTGGAAGCGGCAATGCATCATACAGCTTTGTATTAGGTGACCTTGGTACCGCAGAGAATATCCGTGCAGTTATTACAACCACTGCAGGTGATGTGTACGAGGTTTTAAAAACGGTGCGCCCCGCACGTATTTATATTACCTGGGGTGCTGACTCGTACACTCCGCCGTGGTATCGTGGCAAAACGCTACCGCCCCCTGGTGCACCCATCAAAATTGTTGCTATTCCTGATTTTCGTATTGGTACTACAGTGCTCCCAACTCAAGATATTATTTATGAGTGGCTTATCAACGACGCCCCGCGCACAAGCTCATCGGGTGCTAATGGAAAAGGAAAAAACACCTTCTCGTTTACAACTGGGTCGAGTGCAAGTGTTGAATACAAAGTAACCGTACGCGGCAAAGATGCCCGTGAACGAATCGTTCATGAAGAATCCTTTACTGTACGAGCACATCGGCCAGAGCTTGTATTCTACGAGCGTGATCCGCTTTTGGGACTTAAATATTGGCAAGCATTGCGAGAATTTAAAGCTCCTTCTGGAAAAGACCTGGTGATACAATTTGAACCCTTCAACCTTCACAATCAAGATCTTGGCCGTCTTTTTTACTCGTGGCGCGTTAACAGCAAAAAATTGGCAAACCAAAACCCTCAATCACGCATATTCCGCCTTTCATCAGAGGCGGGTAGTGTGGGGTCGCAATCTATCAATATATCGTATGAAAATCCCGACAATATCTTTATGCGCGGGTCAGCACAGGTTACCGTAAAGGTAGGGGAATGATATGAAAAAATCCACTCTCATACTAATACTCTTACTGTCAGGCGCACTCACCGCCCGGGCTCAAGAGGTAATCTATAAACTCGCAGCCCCCCTACCTGGGGGAGAGCCGGCCGTGAGCAACTTTACTGATTATGCCCAATTTCTCTTTCCTTTTTTACTTTCTCTCGCCTCCGTCCTTGCCCTCGTCATGTTTACGCTAGGCGCCATACAGTACATGTTTAGTGATGGCGGCGCAGGGAATAAAGATGGGAAAGACAAAATGACAAGCGCCGTCTTGGGGCTTTTGCTTGCTGCAGGCTCAGTACTTATTTTAGAGACAATCAACCCAAACCTCATCACGCTCAAAATCGATATCCCGCAACGATCGGGGACAGCGCCGACCCAAAACCCGCCGCCGGGCAATGGTTGCACAACCTGCGGAGGATCATGCTATATCCAAGACTGCAGTTTTGGAAGAACGTGCGCTAATATAGGAGGTGGCGTCGACGGTCCTTATGCGTGCGTCTCGGGACAGACGTGTAGACCCGAATGTCCTCCTGCCGGGAATAGTTCCTTGACCGTCTGTTCTCCTACACAGGCTGATCCAAATAGATGTGTGGCTCCGGATGATGTCGTACAAGATCAAGAATGTACACCGGAGCAAAGACTTAATTTTTGTCCGCCAGATGTACCCTGCGTCATTCAACGAGTAACTAGCGGCGGAACAACAAGATTGTTACCAGTATGCCTCCGTCAATAACACAAAAACATATCGTAGTATCCGTCCTCGCTGGCTTTCTTTTAACAGTGGGTATTTCTGCATTTTTTGCCTCTCTAGCCCAAAAACAAACAACTCAGTCGGGAACATCGGCCTCAATTCTCGGTGGTATTGTGGGAGAACGTGCTGCGGGAGAAGAACATATTGTCGCTCCGCGAGCATCTTGTGGGGGATCAATATATGGAGAGTGCGTACAAGAATCTACTGCTTGTATCAAAAATCCAATAGGAGATTATAGCTGCGTTCATTTTGATACTACCCCGTGCCCCGCTGGCGCGTCCTGCATGACTTGCTCTCAGGCACAACTCGAGCAGTGTTTGAGGTACCATCCGAAAACTACTGCGTGCACTATTGTGGATCGCGCTCAAAATAGATCAACCCACTGTTCGTATGAATAACAGTACGCGCAACTATATTATCGGTCTCGGATTTTTTCTTCTTATTCTTGTTGGGATTATTTTTTATTTTCTCCTACGCAGTGATATAGGGCCATTTGGAGGCGACGCTGGCACCGAAGGAGTAGGAGCACTGCCTGACACCGGCGGGGGAAGTGGGGGCGGCAACGGAAATGGACAGTCAACCTTCCCACCAAACAACAATGGAGAGGTGACTCCTGACGCTCCACCTCTTACTGAGGAAGAGACAAAAAGGCTCGTGCAAATATCAGCAGATCCTGTAGTAGGTAGCGCTGTGCGCGAAGACGAAATCTTGTATTTCAAACGAGGCACTGGGCATATTTTTGCCTCTCCATTCGATGGATCAAAGCCTGAAGAACGTCTGACAAACTTTTCTATCCCAAATATTATGGATGCCTCATGGTCGCCCTCGCGAGCATATACGCTTGTCACCGCTCTCAATGAGACGACAGTACGTCGATTTTGGATACATTTTACAAGCACCTCAACAATCGAAAGCGGCCTTTTCCCTGATGAAATATCCGCGCCAAAATTCTCTTTTGCCGAAGAAAAACTTGCGGGTATCGTAAAAAATGGATCTTCGTATAATATCGTGATAACAAACCCAGCCGGCAAAACACCAAAAACCGTACTTCAAACATCATTGCCGGACATCGATCTCTCATGGGTATCAAAGACGCTCTTGGGCATCCAGACACGATCCTCGGCTTTTATCCCGTCAATTCTCCAGACAGTACCTTCAACAGGCGGGGGAGCATCAACCCTTCTTGCTGATGTGTATGGCCTTGATGTACTTTGGGATACCAACAGTACGAGATTTCTCACCTTAGAAGTAGCGGGCGAAGGCAAGCGCCCAGCACTTGTTCTACGTGACCGGCGTACTCCACAGCAGGGCAAAGAACTTTCATTTAAAACACTTCCCGAAAAGTGTGTGTGGTCACAAACATCCACATCGACCGTATACTGCGCAATTCCATGGAGTTTTGGCGCCGAACCAATACCCGACGGCTGGTGGCAGGGGAAGGTAAGTTTTAGCGACTCAATTTGGAAAATTGATATCAATACAGGAGATGCTTCGTCAGTTCTTGAGGGTGGTACCTTTGACGTCATCCATCCCATTCTCTCTCCCAAAGAGGACTATCTTTTCTTTATTAACAAAAAAGACTCCTTACTCTGGAGTCTTCGTATCAGTCAGGCGGCTATCCCTGGAAACTAGATAGCGAGGAGCTTAATCATAACTCGTCGTGTAGGCCCCTCTCCGACTGACGTGGTGGCAATATCAGGATATTCCTGAAGGGCCATATGCACGATTCTACGCTCAAAGGCGGTCATAGGCTCAAGTGTTACCTCTTTTTTGAAATATCGTACGCGCTGTGCCCCCATACGCGCCTTATCGCGAAGATCATCAAACCGTCGGCGCTGATAGTCGTTAACGTCTATCATGAGCTGCGCCTCGGGAGTTCCTGTCTTGCGCTCAATAACCCGGCGCAGAATATAGTTAAGGGCTTGTAGATTCGCCCCATTTTCACCGATCAAAAGGCTCGCGTCATCGGTACGAATGAGGAGTGCTACTGAGTCACCGATCACGCCTTCCTCCACGCGAGCATCGACATTCATCGCGACTAAAAACTCGCGGGCGCACTCGATTGCCTTACTATTTGTTGTTGTGACTTGAGTTTCTTCCATAGAGCCTCCCAAATCCTTCGTGCACTATAGCAAAGAGGCTCAGAGTCGTCCAATAAAGAGCGAGGGCGGATGGCAACTGCATGCTGATGATGACAATAAAAAGCGGCATGGTAAAAACCATTTGTTTTTGCAGAGCAGAGGCAAAATCGCTTGTAGGTTGTTTGTTTTTCTTCTGTATTGAAAGAGTAAAAATACCCTGTATAAGCTGAAATATCCCGGCTGAGAGCGCGAGCGCCAAATGAGGATGGGTTAAATCAATTACTCCGAGGAAAATAGGATTAAAGGGTGGGAAGAGGGGAAGGAAATCATATGCATCGTGGGTAAGATTATCGAGGTTTTTAAGTACTCGGAAGAGAGCAAAAAAGAGAGGTATTTGTAGCAAAATAAAGAGAAACCCGGAAAAGGGGTTGATACCTTTTTCCCGATACAACTCCATAGTACGGCGCGCCTGATCATTTTTATCTTTCACCTGCTGACGTATCTTCTCAATCTCAGGCTGGATTTCCTGCATCGCTCGCTGAGAACGACGCATCTTAATAGAAAGAGGGAGTAGTAGTAGGTTAACGAGAAGTGTGAGAATAATGACTGCTATCCCCAGGTTATGCCCAGGCGCTATCATGATAATCACCCCAAGAACATTGAGGAGGGGCTGATAGAAAAAATTATGAAATATGAAAGACATTTTGGAAGATATTCTTAAATTGAGCGGGTTTAAGCCCTTTAGCGCCTACCTTTGCACTAATAACAATGTCTCCAGTGGGGAAATGCGGTTTTAAGACCTGGCGAACCGCCTCGCGTATTCTGCGCTTGATAGCATTGCGGCCCACAGAGCGCTTATCTATTTTTTTTGAGCAGAGAACGGCCGCTCGAAAGGATCCTTGAGGTTTTTTCATCACCCAGATAAGGAGGGAGGGGTCATTGTACCTGCGCCCCTTCTTTAAGACAGCCTCAATGTCTCGACCCGAACGAAGGCGTTCGTGCCGCCGAAGCATAAAAGTACCTAGACGGTGAGGCGTTTACGCCCCTTTTGACGTCGACGCGCGACCACGTTGCGTCCTGCTTTTGTGCGCTTACGCTTTAAAAAACCGTGAGTTCGCCCTCGTTTTCGTTTTTTTGGCTGATAGGTGGTAGACATATGATTATTATATGATGTGGTGAGCAAAAATTTCTAATACACAGCTCATGCACATGTTATAAACAATTAGAACATATTGGCTTTCTTTTTACAATATTGGAAAATAAATTACGTCTCCATATAGTTTATGTATATGAATCAAGAAGAATTGTGGCAATCAGTACTCGGACAGATCGAGTTTGAAGTTTCCCGTGCTAATTTTGCCACTTGGTTCAAGCATACCTCGATTCATGGCATTGAAGACGGTATCGCGACTATCGCAGTCCCTAATGCGTTCGCAAAAGAATGGTTAGAAAAGAAGTTTCATAAAAATATCATCAAATCTCTGAGGTCCACAATGCCGGAGATTAGAAATGCAAGCTACGTCGTCTCATCTGCCGATACACCCCTTCAACCCCAGACAAAAAAACGCCCTGAACCTGTAGAGATGCTCGATGAACAGCTTGAATTTAAAGAATTTTCTGTTGATAGAGACACAAATCTCAACCCACGATACACTTTTGAATCATTTGTTATTGGTACTTTTAATGAGTTTGCCCACGCAGCAGGCCTTTCTATAACTAAAAACCTCGGTACACTCTATAACCCATTCTTTGTCTATGGGGGAGTGGGTCTCGGGAAAACACATCTTCTCCATGCGATAGGCAATCAGGTTAAAAAAGACCATCCGGATTTTAAAGTGCTCTATCTTACCTCGGAACGGTTTGTAAACGAGCTTATTTCTATTATCCAAAACCGCGAACCACTCCATAACTTCAAAGAAAAGTATCGAAACGTCGATCTTCTCATTATTGATGACGTTCAATTTATTGCAGGGAAGGCAAAAAGTGAAGAAGAATTCTTTCATACCTTTAATTCACTTTACGAACGCGGTAAACAAATCATCTTCTCATCAGACAAGCCTCCTCAGGCTATTCAAAATCTTGAAGAGCGCTTGCGCTCGCGTTTTGAAGCTGGACTTACGTCTGATATTAGTGAACCTGAGTATGAGGCGCGCCTTGCTATCTTAAAGCTCAAGCAGGGAGCTAAAGAGCCTGTGGTAGCAGATGAAGTACTTGAGTATATCGCATTTACTATTCAAAAAAATATTCGCGAACTTGAAGGCGCCCTTAATATCATCCTCGCAAAATCTAAACTCAAGGAACGTCCTTTAACCCTCGAGGAAGCAAAAATAGCGCTTGAGCAGCTCACAAGGACTGCAAAACGTGTTGCGACACCTTCTCAGATAATCAACGCTGTAGCACAATATTATGACCTTGGAGAGGGTGGGCTTTTTGAACGATCCCGTAGACGCGAAGTAGTAAGACCCAGGCAAATTGCCATGTATCTTCTCCGTGAAGACTTTCATGGATCATATCCATTTATCGGTCAGAAGCTTGGTGGACGAGATCATACGACAGCACTTCATGCATATGAAAAAATTTCTGGTGAGTTAAAAAAAGACTCAAAACTTGTGGAAGAAATAAAACAAATCAGGGGAAAAATGTATGAAAGCTAAAAAAATATTTTTATAAATAAATTCTATCCAACTACTATCCACAACCTATAAAAACATTTGGCACGTAGTAAAAATATCATTCTCCTTATTCTGTAAAGAAAAAATAATTTATACACGTTATCCCGCACACAATAACTACTACTAAAAGATAAAAATATATTAACTAATCTATTATCGAACCTGGTATGAAGTGTATAATTATCGCTGACAATTTTAAAAAAGCATTAAGCATTGTTGAGCGCGCCACAAGTAAAGATATTACTCTCCCGATACTTGGATCTTTTTCTATAACTACCGAAGGTGGATCATTGAGAGTTATGGGTACTAATCTTGAGATTGGTATTCAAACCTTAGTAAGGTGCACAGTAAATGAGCAGGGTGGTGTAGTAATACCTGCAAAACAACTTCTTTCTTATATATCAACTCTTTCTAAAGATGAAAAAATAACTCTTGAGAGCGATGGCGCCGACATAAGTCTTACGGTTCAAGGGCAGGAAACAACCATAAAAGGATATCCTCAAGAAGACTTCCCTCCATTTCCGGTAGTAAAGGAGCTTTATAAAGCTAAAATATACAAGAAAGATATTACACAGTTTTTCCCCAGAGTTTTAATATCAGTATCAAAAAGTGCCATCAAACCAGAGCTCGCTAGTGTATTGGGGATTTTAGAGAAAGAAACCTTCCTTATCGCATCAACTGATAGTTTTCGCCTCAGTGAAGAACGCTTAAAACTTGCCTCAGTATCAATAAAAAATCCAAAAGAAACCTTTCTACTCCCGGCTCGCACATTTGAAGAGATAATTCGACTTGCCGATCAGAGTAGTGAAGATACGGTAGAGTTTCTTATCAGTAAGGGTGAGGGAACCTTTCAATTTGGAGATATTACACTTTATTCACGACTTACTGAGGGGAATTTCCCAGATTATCAACAGATTATACCCAAAAACTTTAAAACTCATGGGGTAGCTACGAGACAAGAGATAGTGAGTCAACTACGCCGTGCAAGTATTTTTGCCAATAAACTCAATAGCGTATCCTTTTCTCTTAATGTAAAAGATAAATCTATAACTATTGAGAGTAAAAACAATCAAGGTACCTATAAAGGTGTTACGAAGGGTGAGTTCGATGGAGAAGATGTCTCTATCGTTTTTAATTTTCAATATCTTCTTCAAGGTGTGGAGTCATATGCAGAAGAGAAATTATTTTTTGGTTTTAACTCCGAATCACAGCCATTACTTATTAAGCCCACAGGACGCGAAGGATCGATGTATATTGTTATGCCCATGAAGGGTAATGTATGAGTTTTAACCGCATATTCGTCCTTCTCCCGGACGCGTTTGCACGGATTGATAAATCCCACGAGCTTGCACGAAAGCGATCAAGCGAGACCGTTATGGGAGCTCTCCAGACTATACTGGTGGGATATGAGGGACAGTACCAGGTTGAATATCGAGATGGGACTGTTTTAATCTATACAGCGTCTGCAATTCTTAAGCATTACATCCATCAGCGTCAAAATCATATTCTCGAAAAACTTCGAGAAAGCGTGCCACAGGGAGGTGTAGAAAATGTTGCGTTTAAGGGGCCGCGACAGTAAAAGTAATCTCGCGTTCTTGCCTATTACCGATGACATCATATACTTTAAGTTTTAAAGTGTGCGATCCGGTTTCATAATCTCCTATTTCAATATTCGAGAGAGTACCTTTTTCCGATCTTACAAATTCACCATCGACAAATATTTCAATATCGACAATTGCGTAGCGTCCGGTGATGGTTGGATGGAATATCAGTTCATCTCCATAGTCAAATGTTTTTTGCTCCTCGCCTTTAGGAAAGGTAATCACAGGCCAATTTTCAGGGGAATGAGATGAATCATAATCTGTAGGTTTACCCGATATATCTCCATCTCTATATCCATTTCGTTCCGCCCATAAACGTACAGGACCTTCCCAGAGCGAGAATTGAGGGTCATTTACAGGATTAGTTGGTATGGGGCCATCAGGATTGTCTTTTTGTACCCAGTAAAGAATTGAGTGAACTTCTTGAGTTACCCGCTCTTCACGTTGATCAGCAGGAGTAAAGGGGGTGGCAAGATTTCCCGATATTTTATCAATCTCATAAGAGCGAGAACCTTTCCAGATTCCTCGCAATACGGGTTTTTTTACGCCCGTCGGTTGAGGTGGGGTAAAGGGAGTTTTCTCCACCTGCTCGAGCGCCGCGTCCATAAATTCACGCCACAAGGGGGCGATAATAAATCCAGCCACATTTTTGGTCATTGAGGAATTATCGTTATTCCCCGCCCACGTACCAACAACAATATTTGGGTTATAACCAACTGTCCAAACATCGCGATAATCGTTGGTGGTACCAGTTTTTACAGCAACCGATATTCCATCAAAATAAAGAGGAGAGCGCGCACCAAATGCTGGTGTACGAGCAGTATTGTCAGAAAGAATACTTGATATCATGTTGGCGATATTAGTATCGATAACTGGTTCGGGACGTACTGTTTCTTCTTCCAAGATAGAGCCGTCTTTATCTTTTACCTGAATGATAGGATGATGATTTGCTTTAATACCTTGATTAGCAAATACGCCATACGCCGAAGTAAGCTCGAGAAGAGATACTTCACCTCCACCAAGTACGAGTGTGAGACCGTAGCGACTTTTATTTGTAAGAGTAGTCATACCAAAGTCACGCGCAGTATTAATAGAATCATCAATACCAGCTAGATAAAGAGTCTTTACTGCAGGGATGTTGAGAGATTGCGCGAGTGCCTCACGTAAAGTGATAGGTCCACGAAACTTATCGTCATAGTTCTGCGGTATATAAGGATCTCCACCTGCCGCAAAGTTTGTCTCAAGATCAAAGACGACCGTTTCGGGTGTGTATCCTTTTTTAAATGCCGTCGCATACACAAGCGGTTTGAATGCTGAGCCAGGCTGGCGATGTGCGAGTGCTACATTGAAATTGCCGTCGTTATTTATATCAAAATAATCGCGCGACCCAATCATGGCCAAGATATGACCCGTTTTGGGATCGAGTGCGGTTAATGCGATATTTGAAGCATTGAAATTTTTCTGCATATCAGGCGCGCGGCGCGCTATAATTTCCTCTGCCTTTGCCTGCAGATTTGCATCAAGTGTGGTGATGACTTCGAGTCCGCCCTGTTCGACAACTTCTTCTCCATATTTTTCATTGAGTATTTCGCGGACATACATGACGAAGTGTGGTGCTAAAAGCCCCTGGCGCCTATGAGGAAGAAAAACTACTTTCTCTTTTTTCGCTTCTTCGTATTCTTCTGTCGAAATATACTGGAGGGTACGCATACGCTCAAGTACAAGGTTTTTACGTGCCTCTAGATCTTTACGGTTGTTGCCATAGGGTGAATAGCGAGTCGGTGCTTTGGGAATTGCCGCAATATATGCTGCTTGGGCGAGCGATATATCTGAGGCTGATACACCAAAAAAGTTTTGAGCTGCTGATTCTACCCCGTAGATATTTGATCCATAAGGTATTTCGTTGAGATAGAGATTGAGAATATCATCTTTACCGTAGGCGGATTCGAGTTTGATGGCGATAATAATCTCTTTTGCCTTACGGATCAGAGTTTGCTCGCTCGTTAGAAGAGTATTTTTTACCAACTGTTGGGTGATGGTGGATCCACCACTTCCCACCTGTTTTCCCTGAAAGATATTGATAAAAATTACGCGAAAGAGTGAGATCGGACTAATGCCATGATGGGAATAAAAATTTGAATCCTCGATTGCGATAGTGGCATTTTTTACATTGCGTGAAATATTTTCAAACGGCACCACCGTACGACGTTCTTCCCCATGTACTTCCCAAAGCAGTATCTTTCCAGTTCGATCGTAGATTTTAGTTGATTCAGCTACTTTACGCTCACGAAAATCTTCTAAAGTTGGCAGCTTGATAAAGGCAAAGAGTAAAATTCCTGCGATAAGAAAAAGAAACACGCCGGCAGTCACGACGGCGAGAATCCAGAGGAGTAGATTATGCTTGCGCCTCTTCCGCAATGAGCGAAAAATCACACACTTTTTATACCAAAGATTGAGCTTTTTTTCAAGAAAATACCCCTGCGCATGCTGGGGTATTTTGTATATTACATTCCCTCTTCGTTAAAGGTGTCGTCATCTTCATCCTCATCTTCGCTCAGGTCTTCGTCGGCAAGCTCATCCTCGTCGGTAAACTCGTCTTCTTCGTCTGAAGCCCAAGGTTGTGTGTAGAGTGTCATTTTCTCAAAAAGTATTGGTTTATTGCTAGTATCTACGACCTTATAAATATCTAATACCAAGAACATACCGAGAGCGGGGGAAAAGGGCAATATGAAGCTCTGTGGATAACCTTATTTGGTTATCATGAGGCAGAGGGCGAGGGCGTCGAGAGCATCGTCCGAGGTTATCTCGACGGGTACCTTTAAGATATTACGCACCATCCAAGCCACTTGTTTTTTCTCTGCGCGACCATTACCAGTGACCGCCATTTTAACTTCCATAGGGGTAAACTCGCGAGTTGGCAAAGAAGCTTTCGATAGGGTGAGCATAATAGCTCCACGAGCTTCTGCAACCGCAAGTGCTGTCTTTTTATTTTTAGCGAAGAAAAGACGCTCAACCACCGCACACTCGGGACTAGTCTTTTCTATTAATTCGCTAAGCTCGCGCGCGACCATTTCAAGGCGTTCTTGGTGTGTGAGGGTACGCGGCGTGGTGATGCGACCGCAACCGTAATATGTCGATACTGCACCCACGGTATCGACGACACCCCACCCAACCCGCTCAATGCCCGGGTCGATGCCGAGTATTCTCATGACTCTTTATTGTTCGCATAGATTTCTTGGATGTCATCATGCTCATCGAGTGCGTCCATGAGCCGGTAAAGCGCTTCGGTATCGGTAGGCGAGAGTTCGATCAGACTATATTCTTGCGGCGTCCATTCTCCTTCTTTTTTTTCAAATGCCCAGAGCACACTGCCGGGATTTGCCCACTTTGCGTCGCGCGCGGAAAGAAGGTGTTTGATCTCATTTGAGGTGCGGTTGTTGTTGTCAGTGACGCCAGTCATAAGGAGAGCGACACCTCCCGGACCGTATGCTTCATAGACAAATTCTTGGAGCGCTGCCCCCTCGCCGCCACCCGTACCTTTTTTGATAGCGCGATCGATATTGTCTTGTGGCATATTAATCTCGCGCGCCTTTTGTATCGCTGATTTGAGCGATACATTGAGGCTTGGATCCGGACCCTTGTCACGCGCAGCAATACTGATAATGCGCGCAATTTTTCCGAACATTTTACTTCTTTTACTGTCTGTTACAGCTTTTTGGCGCTTGATCTGCGCCCATTTATTGTGGCCTGACATAGGATTTGATTTTGATTATGAGCTCAGTGTAACCAGCTCTTTTGGTGCGTCAAGAAGTTAATCAGGATCGCTAAGAGCTCCACGATGGGCAAATGACATGATAAGATTTTTTGTTTCATTGAGGCGCGGTATTGCTTCAATAGTAAAACTTTCCTCACCCGCTGTTTGTATGCGGATGTTACCAAACTTTAGTACGGTGCCAATAAATCCTGGAGTCTCGATTTTTATATCCTGGATGCGTGCGATGACAAACTCAGATACCTCGCGCCGAAAGAGACTTTTTTGCTCAATATCAATAATACGCTGATCAGTAATAATCCAGGCATCGAGCCAATAATCAAGCCATTCAACAAAAAAAATAAAGAGCAATACAAGCCACCAAATCATGGCAAAGAAAAGAAGGAGGAACCAAAGGGATTCGGGATTGATGGCGAGCGCGAGCTCGGGCGCAAGAAGAAAACCAAAAAATGGCACACTACCCATAAAGAGTAGTGAAAGCATGCGGCCGAAAAACACAAACCAATGTTTGTGAATGGTCATAAGGATTTTTTCGTTGGGCTGAAGGGTGACCATTAGAAGTTGATAAAAAGAGCATCCCATTCGATGTGAATAAACGCCCAAAGGGCAATGGCAAAAAGTACAAAGGAGATTGCAATAATGATGAGGTTCATATGCACTGCCTTTTCATGCGAAAGAGAGAGTTCTTCTTCTTGCCAGGTAGCCATCCAAATGCCGAGAGTATAGAGGCCCGCGAAAAGAGTAAATGCGATTGTAGCAAAAATAGTTATCATACGTTAAATAGAGTAGCGGGTGGTGTTGCACCCAAGTGCTCGTATGCGCGGCGTGTAGCCATGCGTCCGCGCGGCGTGCGTTCAATAAAACCGAGACGCATGAGATACGGCTCATGGATCTCCTCAAGAGTGCTCACCTCTTCTGATGACGCGGCGGCAAGAGTCGCTACACCGACCGGCCCACCGGCAAATTTCTCTACCAATATTTCCAGTATACGCCTATCTTCCGATGAGAGCCCAACCTCATCGATTTCCAAGAGTTCGAGCGCCATACGCGCGATCTTTTCTGTGATGATACCGTCACCTCTGACCTCGGCTACATCACGACAGCGTTTGAGAAGATGGTTGGCGACGCGCGGGGTAAAGCGGCTCCGCTTGGCGATTTCAGTGAGCGCGTCTTCTTCGACAGCAATTCCCAAAAGTTTTGCCGACCTGCGCAATATTTCTTTAAGATCTTCTTCAGAGTAAAATTCGAGACGGAATGTACCGCCCGAAAAGCGTGAGCGCAGCGGCGAGGAGAGTAATGCGATGCGGGTAGTCGCGGCAATAAGAGTAAAGGAGGGGAGCTCGAGCTGTATGGTGCGGGCGGCAGGCCCTTTACCGATGATGATATCGAGCGACCGTGCTTCCATGGCTGGGTAGAGGATTTCTTCGACAAGTTTATTGAGGCGGTGTACTTCATCGATGAAAAGGATATCGCCGGCAGAAAGATTGGTAAGAATCGAGGCAAGATCTCCCACACGTTCGATCGCAGGACCCGAAGTTATCTTCATCTGCGCCCCCATTTCGTTTTTGATGAGGTGGGCGAGAGTGGTTTTACCAAGCCCCGCAGGACCATAAAAGAGTAAATGTTCGAGCGGCTCGCCGCGTTTTTTTGCAGCTTCAATTAAAATAGCCAAATTTTCCTTGATGGAGCGCTGACCTACGTATTCATCCCATCGGGAGGGGCGCAGGGTGCTATCAAGGGAGCGGTCATCGAGTTTTTGGGCGGGTATTGACATGTGGCTATATTTTAGCTATAATAGTGGTCATTGTTCTTTTATGTGAGGCTTTCTCTTGAAAACCTCCAGACAATTGAGGTTTACCTTATCTGGGCCTTCTTTTAGTACACGGACAGTCAGGTCCCCCTCCTCACAGCGCAGAATATAACTTTATTCTAAGTCATATTGCGCTCTGCGAGGAGGGGTCGGCGCGACTGCTCCTCGAAGAGGCCTTCAGCCTATGGCACCCATGCCTGGGCACATTGTCTGGAGATTTTTGCGAGAAAGTTTTTTTTATTTTTAGATCAAACCGACGATGCGGTTGAGTTCGTCCCACGAAGTGGTACCCGAGAGGAGTTTTAAGATACCATCTTGCTCGAGGGTAACCATACCTTGCTTGAGCGCGGCTTCTCGTACTATTGCTTCTGATGGATTTTTTAAAATAAGGCGCTCCATCTCATCATCAATCAAAAACGCTTCAAAGACTGCGATGCGCCCCTTGTAGCCGGTAAAGTTACATTCACCGCATCCGCCAGGGGTATGAAGTGAAAAGTTATCGAGAGATGGCCGCGTGTATTTCTCGGGCAAAGTCTCTACAAATTTTTTTATAGTAGCTGTTTGTTCGGGTGTCGGCGGTACCTGTTTTTTGCAGTGCGGGCATAAAATACGCACGAGACGTTGAGCAATGGCGAGATTGATTGCGGGTGCGATGATGTTTGGCGGTACGCCAAGATCGATAAGGCGGGGGATAGTACCTGGCGCGTTGTTGGTGTGGAGTGTTGAGAAAACCAAGTGACCCGTGAGTGCTGCCTGCATGCCAATCTCTGCGGTCTCGCGGTTGCGCATTTCACCTACCAGAATAATATCGGGGTCTTGGCGCACAATTGCTGACAGGCCAGTTTCAAAAGTATAGCCTGCCTCTTTGTTGGTTTGAGTCTGGGTGATACCGGCTATGTGATATTCGATAGGATCTTCGATGGTGATGATTTTAACACCAGGCTCATTGAGTTTTTTGATAAATGCATAGAGCGTAGTTGTTTTACCCGATCCTGTGGGACCTGTGGTGATAATCATGCCATTTGGTTTTTGAATCTCGCGCTCAATAAGCTCTTGTAGGATAGGATGCATACCAAGATCTTCAAACGAAGTCTCAATGGCGCTTGGATGCAAAATACGCATGACGATCGATTCGCCATACGGGCCCGGAAGAGTTGAGACGCGAACTTCGACATCAGCATCACCCACACGAATCGTAAAGCGGCCATCTTGTGAGCGGTCATGGATGTTGAGTTTGAGCTCGCAGACAAGCTTGATGCGCACCAAAAGCATTTTATGCATATCGTGCGAAAAATTTGCGATATCCTGCAACATACCGTCGAGACGTACACGCATATGCACTTTGTCTTCCGCGGGTTCAACATGAATGTCGGAGACCACAAGCTCAAATGCGCCACCAAGTACATAGTCGAGCAGATCGGTGACGCGCTGTGTTTTGCCTTGGAGAATTTTTTCACCCAACATCCGTTCAAAATCTTTAGTTGTCTTTATCTCTCGTCGGAATTCAACAATTTTATCTTTGGAGATGTCGATGACATTGGTGATACTAGCACTTTCCTCGCCCGCCTCCTCGTACCGTGCCCAGGCGTGTTTTAAACTTCGCATTGATACTAAAAAGAGTTGCGGCTGATAACCATCGCGATGTAGTTCTGTCACAATCTCTTTTACTTTATCGAGAGTCGGGTTTTTTACCGCAATCTGCAATTTTTTACCTGTTGACTGGACGACCGCAAGACCCGCTGCCTCTGCGCGGTCTTTTGGTATGAGTTTGAGTGCATCGAGATCAATAAAAGCGCGCCCCAAATTGAGATAGGGGATTTTATATTTCTTAGCGAGTAGTTGTGCTAAATCCTCCTCTTCTTTTTGTTGGAGTTGATCGAGCTTTTCTTTTTGTTGGTCTTCGTCAAATGCCACGCTTCTATTCTAGCGCACTTTGAGTTCACGCAGCAATTTGCGAGTCTCCATCTCTGCCTCAATAAAATTGGCAAACGAGGCGAGGGTTACCTGATTTTGATTATCAGGATTTTTTCCAATACGCGTAGCAAGAGTGTTTACCAAGAGGGAATCATCTGATCTGAAAAAACCTTGAGTGCCAGCATCATCATATTGCCAAAAAACGAGCGCATGGGCTGGCAAGGCAGCAAGTGACGCGTAGGTGGTCATGAGGCTTGGAAGCTCACCGGGGTGAGTATTTGTTTTTGCAAAGTCATCGCGGGTGATAAATGACCAGAGTGTGTTGGTATCAGTATCAATGCGTGAGCGAACGACAAGGCGACCGAGGAGACCCGCAGATACCGGTGAGAGTTTTGCGGGTGGATGCATTTGCTCGCTATTTGAGTCTCCCTCCACCCAGACGTGCCGCGCGGCCCCCTTGCGTGGCAGGTTTTCAATCGCTGCTTTCGCTTCGTTTTCAGAGCCAAAACCAAGAGTGATAAAGAGATCGGCTGGTGCGCGATGCTCGCCCCATGAGAGCGCTTTTTCATTGAAAGCACCTTTGTGCGAAAGATAGATAGAAAGCGTTGTATCGTGTTTTTCATAGCGAAGCTCATCGACCGGTACTACCGACGTATCGACTTCAATGACAAATTCCCGTTTGCTATGTGGAGTACCAAAGACATCCTTCCACTCTGCTTCTTTTTTCTCAGGCGCGATAATCTCTGTTTTTTGCGGAGCTATCTTTTGGATTTGCAGCGCTGCGAGATAATCTTTATCACGAACCGAGTCGGGCAATACGATGAGTATCGCCGATGCATTTGCAATTGTTGACTTTAAATCACCCATATCGTTCTATTCCTAGCATAAAATAAGGGGTTTTTGGAGATATTGACATTTAAGCTTTTTAGTAGTATAATTGCTCCATAACCTGAACAGCTAGCTAAAGCATTACGCTTTGGCAGAGATATGGAGGCGACGATGATCAATCGAGTTCTTTCAATCCTTGTTCTGCTCGCGGCGCTTGTGGCACCAGGCGTGGCGGAGGCGGGTTGTACCCAAGGCAACATGTGCTGGCCCAGAGGGGGTCGGTACCACAGCAGCGGTTCGAGCGGCACCATGAGCGACCTCACTAGCGGCGGAAGCTACTACGGCGGCTCTCAAGGTCGCCCGGCCGTTGTGGTCGTACCTGTCGTACCCGCCAAGCCTGCTGACCCAGACATCGTGGTGGTAAAGGAGCCGGGAGTGCTCCATTACCTCGTCGGCGTTCCGTTTAGCTTCGCATGGGGCCTCCTCGTCGGCACGACCACAGTGGTCGACACGAGCTGTCCTGACACCGATAGAGCGTGCCACGATGCGCGTGCGCGTGGAGACGCGCTCTACGACGCCAAGTCGGAGATTGCTGACGAGAGCGGTGCGGCGACGTACGTGCGAACGTACAAACGGACTGTCGAACAGTACAACAACTCCGCTGGTCAACCAGCCCTCGCTGCGACAGATCGTGAGGCGTACGACGACATGATCCGCAACAGCGGCAGGAGCGCCCCTCCGCCAACGAGAGGCGGTGTGCTCCTGGAGGCAGAATAAATAATAACATGAGATAGCGTGCTGCTATCTCCTAACCCGGCGGGTCCTGCACAGCAGGCCCGCCGTTCGCTTTTTATACAAAGATTGCTACTCTGAAGGCACGATGGAGCTTTCCTATACACTCAAAAGTTCTGATGCGACCCGCGCGCTCGGTAAACTCTTTGGCAACGAGATACGATCAGTCGCCCGAGGTAAAAAACACGCACTTTGTCTTGCACTCTCAGGCGAGCTTGGTGCGGGCAAAACTTTTTTTACCCAAAATGTCGCGCAGGGTCTTGGTGTGCGTGGGCGCTTGCAGTCACCGACGTTTGTGATCGCAAAGCGCTATGCACTTCGCGGCTCTACGTTTAAAAATTTTTGGCATTTTGATCTTACCGCATCAAGTCCGCAAAAGAACTTGATACAATTGGATTTAAGCAAATAATCTCTGATCCCAAAAATATTGTGGCGGTTGAGTGGGCAGAGCGTGCCAAAAAAGTATTTCCCAAAGACACCGTTTGGGTTTCGTTTAAACATTTGGCGCCCGAAGAGCGCATGATGCGATTTCGACATGGCGCGTGAGACAAAAAAACTTGTCATTCTCGACGCGCATGCACTCATTCACCGGTCATTTCATGCGTTGCCGTCTTTTGCCTCGCCATCGGGCGAGCCGCTTGGTGCCGTCTACGGCGTGTCCGCAGTTCTTCTAAAACTCATTCGCGATCTCGGCCCGACGCATATTGTTGCCGCATTCGATAGGGAAGAGCCGACCTTTCGCCATGTTGCCTATGAAAACTACAAAGCGACGCGCACCGAGACCAAGAGCGATTTAATACCCCAGTTCGATAAAGTCAAAGAAGTATTTCGTGCGTTTGGCATTCCAATTCTCGAGGCACCTGGTTACGAGGCAGATGATATTTTAGGCACACTCGTCGAGAAATTTAAAAAAGAAAAAGATCTAACCATCATTATCGCATCGGGTGATATGGATACGATGCAGTTGATCGACAAAAGGCGGGTGATGGTCTACACGCTGCGAAAAGGCATCGAGGATACTATTTTGTATGATGAAGAAAAAGTACTCGAGCGTTTTGGTTTTGGTCCTAAACTTATTGCTGATTATAAGGGGCTCAAGGGTGATCCGTCCGACAATATTATTGGCATTAAGGGTATTGGTGAGAAGAGTGCTACTGATTTGATCAAGCACTACGGGAGTCTTGAAGAGATATACACGAAACTTAAAAAAGAAAAAAAATCACCCGCATTTCTTAAAGATCGCATTAAAAAACTTTTGCTGGAAAACGAAGAAGACGCTCTTTTCTCAAAAGAGCTTGCTACTATTCGCAGAGATGCGCCGGTAGATGCAAATCTCGACGAGATGGTGTTTGTCGGCATTCCCACCGAAGAGGTGTCAAAGGTATTTCGTAAGTTTCACTTTCCAAGCCTCATCTCGCGGCTTGGTGATGCAAACAATATTTCTAAAAAAGAAGAAGAGAAAAAAATAATTGAGCGAGAAGAACTGAGTGAGCGTGTTGCCGCTGGCGAGCGCGCCGTGCTTTTTTTTGGCGAAGAAGGTTTGATGCTCGGTGCCGGCGCACGTGAATATATCGTGCCGCAAACAATGCGCGCAGCACTGCTCAACATTTTAAACGCCTCAGAGGAGGTGATCGTGCACGATGCACACGCGCTCATGACGTTTTTGGGCGTGGCGTTTCCTGTATCGTTTGATACGAAATTGGGCGCGTGGATTTTAAACCCCGATGAGCGCGGCTTATCTTTGAGCGACCTTCTTGAAGGAAAAGAGTTGTCAGTAAGCGAGGTTGAAAGACTCGCAGATGCACTCAAGAAAAAAATAGAGAGAGAAGATCTTGCGGGTATTTATTTTAATTTTGAGTTACCACTCGTACCTATCCTGTTTGAGATGGAGGAGACGGGTATCACGCTCGATACCGCTGTACTCTCAAAGCTTTCAGGTGAGGCAGAACGTGAAGAAAAATCACTCGCAGCTGATATTTGGAAGTCTGCGGGCGAGGAGTTTGATATCAATTCGCCCAAGCAGCTCTCAGCGATACTGTTTGAAAAGCTTGGACTCTCGACAAAGGGTATTCGTAAGACTTCGACCAAAGCGGTCTCGACACAATTCTCAGAGTTGGTGAAATTGCGAGAACTTCACCCCATCATTGATATGCTTATCAGGTATCGCGAGATTTCAAAACTTTTGTCTACCTATATCACCGCACTCCCAAAACTTGTGGGATCCGATGGCCGCGTGCATACGAGCTTTAATGAGACGGGAGCAGCAACCGGGCGCCTTTCATCATCGAATCCCAATCTGCAAAATATTCCTATCAAGTCAGAGCTTGGGCGCAGTATCAGGCGCGCGTTTACCATACCCAAGGGGTATGAGCTGTTTGCGTTTGATTATTCGCAGCTCGAGCTGCGTATTGCAGCGCAACTCTCGGGGGACGCGAAATTGACGCGAGCATTTCAGACTGGTGAAGATATCCATACACGTACCGCGTCAGAAATCTTTCATGTGAGTGTGGAAAAAGTAACATCCGAAATGCGCAGGCGCGCGAAAACAGTTAATTTCGGCATTTTATACGGCATGGGTGCGCGTGCACTCGCAGAAACTGGTCACATGACAGTAGCCGAGGCAGAAGCCGCACTCGATAATTATTTGCAGGAATTTCCCGGCATTGAGGAATATCGCGAGCGAACGATACGCGAGGGAAGAGAGCGAGGATACGTCAAAACTTTTTTTGGGCGCAAGCGGTTTTTACCAAATCTTCGTTCATCGTTTGAATATATACGCAAAGAATCTGAGCGCATGGCGGTCAACGCGCCGATACAGGGAACAAACGCTGACATTATCAAGCGGGCCATGATAGATATTGTGCGCGAACTAAAACTTGGGCGCGACAATACAAATGTGCGCATGCTATTGCAGGTACATGACGAACTGGTATTTGAGATCAAAAAAGAAAAAATCGCCGAGACTGCCGGTGCAATCAAGGCGATTATGGAGCGCGTGCCCGAATTTTCGGTGCCCATTATTGCTGAGGTGAAGCGCGGCCAGAACTGGCAGGAGATGGAGCGGTTCGAAGGTTAGAGGCTGAAACCTCGCAGACGACGCGGAAAGATCGAGTCATGCTGGTGGGCCGCTTCGTGCGCAGCATCTCTCGCGACCCGTCGCGCGTTCTCGCGCGCGAGATCGTGGTCGACCTTGGCGGCCTGGCAGATGTTGTGCCCAGCGCCATGTCGCTGCGCCTCCATGAAGGCTTCATGCGAGATTGGCGCGGCGTTGCGTTGACGGTGTCGCTTGCGGGCGCTGGCGCGGCGCTGCCCCGAGTGGCTGCGTTGTTGCCGTTCTGTGACTGGCAGTAGAGTCCAGTGCATCGACATCAGGGTTCTCCTTTCTTGCGTCAGCGTATCGAATTAGAGATAAATAATCAACCGATGATATACTAATGGTATTCGTATGAATCCCAAGATTCGTCATTCGCTGTTCTTTCGATTTTTCTTGATCTTGCTCGCGCTCGGTATTTTTCCTATGGCGATCGCCTCGATTTTTTTTGCGGCCACCTACCAGTCGCGCATCCGTGCAGTGCTTGAGCCTCGCGATGCATCAGCACTGATTGAGACGATAAGTATCCAGTTTCTTCTTATTTTCTTTTTTGTTCTTATTATCGCTACGTTTGCCGCCATCATGATCACGCGGCACATTGCCCGCCCACTTTCAGTGTTGACTGAGGCGGTCAAGCGGATTGGCGCGGGCAATTTTAAAGTACATATCAGTGTCTCGCGCAGAGATGAGATCGGCGTGCTCGGCAGTTTTTTCAATGAAATGGCAGAGCGTATTCAAGAATCTAAAGATCGCCAAGAAGAAGTCTCGCAGCTCAAATCAGAATTTATCTCAATTGCAGCGCATCAATTGCGTACTCCGCTTTCTATCCAAAAATGGGTTTACCAAGGCATCATCGACGGTGATTTTGGGAAAATTACAAAAAATCAGCGTGAAGCAGTTGAAAAAGGAACCATTGCCAACGAGTCGATGATACGACTCGTACACAACTTGCTCGATGCCGCGCGTATCGAGGAGGGGAGGTTTGGTTTCAAATTTGAACCCATGGATATCGTCGCTTTTACCAAAAAGATTATTGATGAAAAAATGATTTTGGCAAAAGCAAAAAATATCACCCTCACACTTGGCAGGGTGACTGACGCCCAGATCATGCTCAACGCCGATCCCGACCGGCTCTCAATCGCCATTGGCAATATTATTGAAAATGCTATTCGGTATACGGCATCGGGCGGCACCGTATCAGTGCGGCTTGAGGCGGACAATACGTTTGCGATTATTAAGATTAGTGATACTGGTATTGGTATTGCTGCAGAAGATCAGCCACGTATGTTTACCCGTTTTTATCGCGGGTCCAACGTTATGCACATGGAGACTGAGGGCACGGGGCTTGGCCTTTTTATTACCAAAAATATTGTTGTCGCGCACGGTGGCGATATTTCATTTCATTCAGAAGAGGGCAAGGGTACGACGTTTCTCATCCGTTTGCCACGCGCATCATCGCCCAAAAGCCCGGTTAACCCTCCCGCCGAACCCTTTGTGGCCGCGCTCTAATATGCTAGTCTAACCCCATGACATCAAGCGGTTCATCGGTACCCATTTCATCAATGCTCAAGCGAGGCGAGATGAAGATTCTCGTCGTTGAAGATGACAAATTTTTGCGCAGTCTTCTGACTGAAAAAATAAAGCATGAGGGCTTTACGGTTATTGAGGCCGTAAATGCTGACGAGGCCTTTGCTGCTGTACGCAAAGATCAGCCGCACATCATTTTGCTTGATTTGGTATTGCCGGGTAAGGGTGGCTTCGAGATTTTAACTGAGCTCAAGGCGCAGCATGAGTTTGCATCTATTCCGGTTATCGTGATCTCAAACCTTGGATCGCGCGATGATGTTGATCAGGCGATGAAGCTGGGCGCTGCAGAATTTATGATCAAAGCGCACCACACGCCGCAAGAGATTGTAGAGACTATCAAAAAAGTGCTCGAGGCAAACTACATAGGAAAATGATCTATCTATTGTACGGCTCGAATACGACCGCATCGCGCGAGATGCTGGAGCGTTTTGCTGTACGCTTCCGCCGCGAGGCGGGCCCCGCCTGGGAGATGATTGATTGTACAGACGAGGCGGGTGGCGCACGCCTTCTCGCTATTGGTTCTGGTTCACTTTTTGGTTCTAAGGACTTTTATATCATCAAATATGCCTCAGAGCTTGATGCGGATATGCGCGAGGCGCTCAAGATGCATCTTGAGCGTTGGGCTCAAGATGACTCGGTAGTTGTTTTTTGGGAAGAAGGCGTGCCCATAAAAAACAAGATTTTTAGTGATATCGAAAAATATGCCAACAAAAAAGAAGAATTTGGCGATTTTACGCGCCAGAAGTTTTCGGCATATATCGATACGCGCGCCAAAGAGTTTGATGTGTTAGTTGCAGCGCCACAAAAAGAATTATTGTGGTCAATATATAACAATACCCCTGATCGCTTTTCGCGCGAGCTTGAAAAGGTTTTGTTGGGAGGGGAATCTTCTGAGGCACAGACATCTGGACCCGCCGATAGAGATTTGTTTTCGCTCGGAGACTTGTGGGGGTCGGGTGAGCGTGCCCGCGCCGCACTTTTGTTTGAGCGTTTTGTGCGCGCCGGGTACAGTGCGGATGATATTTTACGCCCCTTTATGTGGCATATCAAAAATTTGGCACGCGTAGCATCGGGTAACACGGCGGGCGTAAAGCCGTTTGTACTCGGCAAGGCAAAGCAGCAGATGCGCAACTTTTCGCGCGATCAGATTGAAGAGGCATATTTACAGCTTCTCGAGATGAGTGACATGAGAAAAAAAGAAACCCTGGAGACAAGGTTTCTTTATTTTCTACTAACAGCTCGCTAAAAGACTTTCAGCTCGCTTATGAGAGTTTTTTGATTTGAGCCGAAAGACGAGACTTTCTACGTGAGGCGTTGTTTTTCTTGATGAGGCCTGATTTTGCGGTCTTATCGAGTGCCTTCTGGACAGCGGGGAAGAGTTTAGTAGCTTCCGCTTTGTTTTTGGCGGCCACAGCTTTTTCAAACTGTTTGAGGACGTCACGAAGTGAACGCTTGCGGCGGACGTTTCGTACGCGTTTGCGCTCTGATTGGCGTAATGCCTTGGCTGCTGATGATGTATTCGGCATGGACTCCAGAGTACCCGTTTTTAGGTTTTACGTCAATACTATAGAAGGATACTTTACCCATAGCCACGTAGTAGAAAAGACCTCCAATTAAGACGGTCGCCGTAGTGTGAGTACTGTGGATAATGGCCACTATGCGGACGGCTCGCATGCGCTATAGTGAAGATATTAAAGGTTCATCTTAATAAAAAACCGAGCCCTCTAGCTAGAAAGGCTCGGAAAACTAAATTAGTTTTTTTGATCATTGGAAACGCCTTCATCTTCGGATCGGGGGCGTTTTCCTTTCCCCGTGCCGGATGGAAATTTGAAATATTTATCATCCAGCATACACAGCCATCCACCGTTGCGGCGAATACACTGAGTAAGAATGAAGCCATCGATCAAGAATTTCTTGAAATCAGGCTTCGTAGAGTGCCATTTTGTCATATGGCCCCTAGCGTTGTACTGGCGTTTCCGCCATGTATCGATACAAGCGACATTTAATGCCGCCAGCACCTGCGCACAACAATGGCGCAGGAGAAGGGGCACAAAAAAATCCGTACCGAGTTCTAGCGTAGGGCGCAACACCTTTCGGTGAACCGCCTTGCGGCGTTGATCCTTTTGGAACCTACGCCAGAACTCGAAACAGATTTACTGCCTTAGTGTTGCTCATAAGGGGGATCAGTCCTGTTTGTAACGGTACGCATATTAATATTACTATTCGGCGTTCTACTGGTGGAAGTGGATAACTCAACTTTTTTTCGAAATTGTGCGACCCAGTTATGGTATTGTTGTGGGTGCTCATTTTTTGAACACAAAAAAAGCGTCCGGCAAGGTGCGCGGACGCTTTTTTATGATTTTTTTGTGTTTATTTTTTTGTTCGACGTAAAAATGCAGGTATCGCATCCTATTCGTTAGCGCAACTTTTTTCTGAAATAAAAAAGAGACCATCACGGTGATGGTCTCGAGAGGGCTTCAGTGCCAGGCGCCGCAGGAGCAGGGGCCTTCCAGCACGTCGCAGTCGCGTCCGCCGTTGGTTCCGAAGCGGCCTTCGAGTTCCTGCATGCGGCCGAGATCGACCGCACCCGTCTTGTCGGTGGCGTGTGCCACCACGTCCTCGAAGCTTCTGCCGACCTCGCGATGCTGGTTCCCTGGTTGGTTGGGGGCGACTTCTTTATTTTCGCACCTCTTCAAGGTTCTCTCCTTTCGTCCGGATGAAAATTTCAATATAACTTTATGTGAGTTATAGGCGCCTTGTCAATAAAGGTTTCTAAGGATGTGACATACTTTCTTTTGCTAACAAGTTGGGCGTGCTAGATTGAGATTATGAACGGAAATATCGATAAACTCATACAATTTGTCGCAGATAATAATGTTTTTAATGAGGAAAAATACCCCGAGCTTAAGGGTGCGGATGATAAAAAACGTCTACTCTTTGCTATTAACCATTCAGCTCTTCATTTTGCAAAAGTATCAGGAGTTATCGCGGGTATCAGCGAAGCGGTTGATCATGGCAAAGAGTTAGATACAGAAACGCTCAAAACAAGCGTTGTGAAATCTTTTATCAATGTTCTGCGTCTCGCTGAACTGGTTGGTATGAGTGAGAAAGATCTTGTTGAGGCAGTTGAGAAAAGATACAAGAGTTAATCGGATGTCTGCTGGTGATTGGATCCAGAAGTATAAAAATAAAGAGGCGCTCTGGCTTCATGATGGCAATGTCGAAAGGCCGCATGCGTTGCTGACCTCAGGTAATCACTCGGGTGGGTATTTTAATAGTAAGCTCGTGACTGAGGATGCAGGACTTCTTGCTGAAGCATCGCGAGATCTTGTTATTCAGCTCTCGCAAGATACAGGGTTTGATATCAACAGTATTGATTCCGTTGTGGGTCCGCAGACTGGCGCTACGCGGCTGGCAGAAAGCATGGCGGCTGAGATTTCTAAAAGGCGAGATTGTGCGTGCGCATGGGCATCTCCCGCAAAGGTGGGAGAGGGCGCGCAAAAGACTATGGTATTTACTGATACCAAGGTGTGCGCGGGAGAAAAAATTCTTTTTGTCGAAGACGTACTCAATACGGGTGGGAGTGTTGAGCTCACAGCACAAGCCGTGGTAGGTGTCGGCGGGGCAGCGTTGCCCTATGTCGCAGTGTTGGTAAATAGATCGGGCGCGGGTGAGGTTGGGGGTAGAAAAATAATTTCACTTATCAACCACCCGATGCCGATTTGGACGCCGGAAGAATGCCCACTTTGCCACGCGGGCTCAGCGGCGGTGCGTCCGAAAGAAAATTGGCAGAGGCTCAATAAAGACTACTAGTGGGCGGCATCTCTTGCTTGTTTTTTCTTTTATCGCTAATATTTTGCTAAACAAGTTCCGAGGGAGGGCACGTCGTGAACAAATCGGTCGAAGAAATTTGTGATCCCAAATCGCTTCGTGCACGGGTCAGGGCGCTTCACGAACTGCGGAGGAAGGAATTTCACGGCAACAAGTTCACTTTCAGGAGAGCTGGCTACGCAGCCGAACTTGCCAGACTTGAAGTGCGCTTGTGTGAGATCAAGCGAGCACTTCGCAGTCGCTAAGAGGTACATCGGGAGCTGTCTAATAAGGCGGCTCCATTTTATTTTTACAAGCCTTTTAGAATATCGCGAAGCTCGGCGGCGCGTTCAAAGTTGAGGCGTGCGGCCTCCTCGAGCATTTCTGCCTCCACTTCTTTTTTAAGCTCCGCGACTGATCGTTTGTCTTTATTTGCTATGGCGAGTAAATCTTCTTTATCAATCTTTTTCTTACCTATAAATATCGGTTTGCGGATTTCTTTGATGAGTGCAGTGGGCGTGATGCCATTGGCTTTGTTGTACGCTTCTTGGTATGCACGGCGGCGCGTAGTCTCGGCTATCGCTGTTTTCATCGAGTCAGTCATCTTGTCCGCGTACAAAATCACATGTCCGTTTGGGTGGCGCGAGGCGCGACCCATGGTTTGTATAAACGATGTCACATTACGCAGGAAGCCTTCTTTGTCAGCATCAAGAATACAAATAAGCGATACCTCAGGCAAATCAAGTCCCTCACGCAGTAGGTTAATGCCCACTACCGCATCGACATCGCCGCGGCGTAGCTGCTGCAAGATCTCATAGCGCTCGATTGTTTTAACCTCCGAGTGAAGCCAGGCGATTTTCAAATCACGCTCGCCTAAATACTCGGCAATGTCTTCCGCCATCTTTTTGGTGAGCGCCACCACAAGTGAACGTTCTTTTTTCTTGGCGCGGATGACTATTTCTTTTTCTGCATCAGCAATCTGTTTGCCTGCGGGCCGCACTTCAACCGTGGGATCGAGAAGTCCCGTAGGGCGGATGAGTTGTTCGGCGATATTGCCGTGTGCAATTTCATAGGCGCTGGGCGTGGCTGATACAAAAATAGTTTGCCCCACTTTTTTTCTAAACTCACTTTCGGTAAGCGGGCGGTTATCGAGTGCAGATGGCAGGCGAAAGCCAAAATCAACAAGTGTGGTTTTGCGCGCACGGTCTCCCGCTTGCATACCTCTGATCTGGGGGAGTGTCATATGTGATTCATCGACAAAGGTGATAAATCCTTCAGGCATATAATCAATCATGGTTGTTGGTGGCTCGCCGGGCGCGCGACCTGCTAGATGCCGCGAGTAGTTTTCAATGCCCAATGTATAGCCCGTCTCGCGAAGCATCTGCAAATCATAGCGCACGCGGCGGCGTAGGCGTTCAGCTTCAAGCTCTTTGCCGTTTTTCTCAAACTCTTTAATGCGTTCTGCGAGTTCTTTTTCTATAGCAACTGTTGCGCGCTTGATATCATCTTCGGGTGTCATAAAGTGCTTGGCGGGGAATATACGGATCTCGGGTTGAGGCGAGAGTTGTGTATCGAGCCCCGCAGGACCCTCGAGCACTTCTTCTACTTCGTCACCAAAAAAGTTTATACGTACCGTTCGATCGCCTGATGGAAGTACCACAATGACCGAATCACCCTTGCGTGACCAGGTACCCGGTTTGCGCTCGATATCGTTGCGTATATATTGAAGCTCCGCAAGTTTGTTTGAAAGTGTCTTGAGGCTCATGTGATCGCCTCGGCACAACACAAACGAAAAATCCAAATAGGCTTCTGGCGCGCCGATGCCGTAGATGGCGGAGACTGATGCGACGATGATTAAATCTTTACGTGTGAGTGCGGCTTGCGTTGCCGCATGACGAAGTTCATCGATAAACTGGTTTATTTTTGCATCCTTCTCTATATAGGTATCAGTATTGGGCAGATAGGCTTCCGGTTGGTAGTAGTCGTAGTAGCTGACAAAATAATGCACCGCATTGTCAGGAAAAAATTCTTTAAACTCTTCGTAGAGTTGTGCGGCAAGAGTTTTGTTGTGAGAGAGGATGAGTGCAGGCCTGCCAGTGTTTGCGATAATATTTGCCATGGTAAATGTCTTACCTGAGCCGGTAACCCCCAAGAGTGTTTGGTATTGTTTGTTGTCCGCAAGTCCGCGCGAAAGTTGCTCGATTGCGCGAGGCTGGTCGCCTGATGGTTTAAATTGTGAGACAAGGTGAAATGTCATAGGGGGATGATAGCATATTTATCCAAAAACCCTTATATTTCAACAGTTTTATGATATTGACAGAACATATAAATAGTGCTATAATTACTTGCAGAGTTGAGTTATTCTTTTCAAAGAAAAGCCGCAAGGCTCTTCTTAAGCGCAAAGACAAACGAGAGGAGATTTCTCATGGAACAGCCCGTTAACATCACCTATTTCCTGTTGATGATCATGGGTCCCTCGATCTTCGGCGGCAGCTTCATCATGGGTTGTTGCTTTCTCATGTGGATCGGAGAGGCACTCGAGGAGCGACGGAAGGAGAGACAGTGGCAGCAGTACAAGCGGGAGCGTGCCGCACGTCTCGCGCAGGAGCGCCCGCGATCCTATCTTCCGCCGCAACGCAGCGGCGACTGCTCGCAGCGCACTCTGCACTAGTCGCTGCTTTAGCGACATAAATCTGTCATAAGGAGCCATGAGTCATGAAGGATAGGATTGATTTCTTGTTCTTTCTCGCTGGAGGAGCTCTCATCAGCCTGCTCTTCAGAGACAGGCCCATCGGCATCGTCATGGGAGCTGCCTTTCTGGGCCTTGCTCTCGCGACCTTGATCCGGAAAGGATTGACTCGCAGGCACTGACGCAATCAATCGTGCGTTCCAAAGCCGAGTTTACGGGGTTTTCTCGAACCAAAACCCCCACCGATCACGAAGTGCATGCTTCGTCTGATGAGTCCGGAGTTTACGGAGGACGAAATCGGCAAGCGACCCTGACGGGGTCGTTTTTTGTTTTTATACTTACATTCGATATACTCAAAGCATAATGATTGCGCATCTGACAGGTATTCTCGCATTCCGCGGCACCAAGCATCTCATCATCAATGTTGGTGGTGTTGGCTATAAAGTCTCGGTTTCACTGGAGACAGCAAAGACATTGCCTAAAAAAGGCGAGGCAGTCGAGCTTTTTACGCACTTGGCAGTACGCGAGACGGCACTCGAGCTCTACGGCTTTGCCACAATGAGCGAGCTCGAAATGTTCGAGATGCTTATTAGTATCTCGGGCATTGGCCCACGCTCTGCGCTCGGTGTTTTGTCTGTGGCTCCACTCGATTCGCTTCGGCGTGCTATTGCATCTGGCGAGACCGTGTATCTTACAAAAATATCAGGCATCGGTAGAAAGACGGCAGAGAAAATTATGCTTGAGCTCAAAGATAAACTCGGAGGAGTTGAGGGCGTCACCATCTCATCGGAAGAATCAGATGCGCTCGATGCACTGGTATCGCTTGGCTACAACGTGCGTGAAGCACGCGACGCGCTCCACAAATTGCCGCGTGATATCGAAAGTATTGATGGTAAAATCAAAGAAGCGCTTAAGTTGTTGGGCAAGAACGCATCATGAAAAAACTGATCCCAAAACCGCTTGTGCTCGCATACCACTGGTGCATGGCGCTCGCAGCAGCTCTTTGGTATTGGTTTCCATCACGCACTCTTACGGTTATCGGGGTGACGGGTACCAATGGCAAGTCGACTACGGTAGAAATTTTGCACCATATTTTTGAAGAGGCGGGGCACAAAGTAGCATCGGCTTCATCGCTGCGTTTTCGTATTGGGAGCGATGAGATAGTTAACGATAAAAAGATGACCATGCCAGGGCGTTTTTTTGTACAGAAATTTTTATCTGATGCAAAAGCGGCAGGATGCGATACGGTTGTTTTGGAGGTGACGAGTGAGGGCGCGCGGCAGTTCCGCCATGCGCATATCGCATTTGATACGGTTGCTATCACCAATCTGACACCTGAGCATATTGAGTCGCATGGCGGGTTTGAAAATTACCGCAAGGCAAAACTCAAGATTTTTCGTGCGCTCAACAATTCATGGAAAAAGAAAAAGCATATCGTAGTCAATGCAGCAATGGCTGATGCCAAAATGTTTATCGAGGCGGCCCCCCATGCCGAAGTATGGGAATATGCGCGAGATGTGCACTTGCTCGAGAGCTCGCTCCACGCGATATCGCCCGCCGATATTTCATTTGAGCGCGGTGTTTCTTTTTCTGTTGGCGGTACGCATTTTGAATCAGTACTTGAGGGCGAGTTCAATCTTGAAAATATGCTTTGTGCTATCGCAGTTGCCTCGGCGCACCATGTCTCACCAGAGGCTGTGCGCCAGGGGATTGCCAAAGTGCTCGGTGTGCCAGGGCGCCTTGAATATATTGCTCGCGAACCATTTGCGGTGGTTGTTGATTATGCACATACTCCCGATGCACTCCAAAAAGTTTATCAAACGCTCAAGCCGCAAGCGAAACATCTTATCTGTGTGCTGGGCGCGGCCGGTGGTGGGCGCGACAAATGGAAGCGTCCCGAGCTGGGCCGTATTGCCGATCAGTATTGTGATGAAATTATTTTAACCGATGAAGATCCGTATGATGAAGATCCAAAAACGATTATCGATGAAGTTGCCAAGGGTATGACCGCGCATGCGCCGATAGTTGAGCTCGATCGCACGGCGGCCATTGGCCAGGCGGTAGGGAAGGCGACAGTTGGTGATACGGTTGTAATCACAGGCAAGGGTGCCGAGCCGCTCATGGCGCTCTCGGGTGGCAAAAAAATACCGTGGGATGATCGAGCTATCGCGCGTAGCAAAATACCGACACGCCCGTTAGAATAGGTACAAGGGTCATCTTTACTGATTACTATATTAAATAAACTATATGGAACAGGAGAAAGAAGGGTTTAAGGTTTCCGTAAGCTCACGCGGGGGTGGCGCAATGCGCTGGCTTACTATTATTGTTTTTGTGTCACTCGCACTCTTTTTGCTCGTTGCAGCAAAAAATATGTATCGCAGCCAAGACTACCCAACGCGCACCATCTCGGTATCTGCTGAAGAGAAGCGTGTGGTAAAACCTGATATCGGTCTGGTTACATTTACGATACGCGAGGAAAATGCATCACTCGAGAAAGCTCGCGATGCTGCTTCGAAAAAATCACAGGCAGTTGTCGATTTTCTCAAGAAAAATGGCATCGAAGATCGCGATATCAAGACAACCGCGTACAATATTTATCCTCAAGAAGAGTATGATTACCGCCCATGCGTAAGCTCAGATGGCGCAAGTGTCGTCTGCCCACCACGCAAAGGAGAGAAGAAATTTATCGTGCAAGAGTCATTCTCAATCAAAGTACGTAAGCTCGATACAATCGGCTCTATTACAACTGGTGTGACGCAAGCAGGGGTAAACGAGATCGGTCAGCTCCAGTTTACGGTTGATGATGAGGTTCTCGAGCGTCTCAAGTTTGAGGCACGTGAAGCCGCTATCGAGAAAGCTCGAGAACAGGCCAAAGTACTCGCAGGTAACCTCGGGGTGCGTCTCGGCAAGCTCGCAGGGTTCAATGAGTATGGCGGCGGCCCGCTCTACTATGGTCGCGATATGGGCAAGGGAGGGATCGCTATGGAGGCAAGTGTGGCACCCGCACCAAGTATTCAGGTTGGCGAAAATGAGATCATCGCCAACGTCTCATTGATCTACGAAATCAAATAACCGTGCACGAGGAGCTTGTCATAGTTCTGCACAATATACGGAGCCTACACAATGTAGGCTCCGTATTGCGTACGGCTGATGGTGCGGGTGTGAGCAAGGTGTATATGACCGGCTATACACCGAGCCCTGTCGATGAGATGGGGCGAGTACGTAAAGAGATTGCGAAGACGGCGCTTGGCGCAGAAGAATCAGTGGCATGGGAGTGCACTGCAGATATCTCGCGTCTGATCGCAAAGCTTAAAAAAGAGGGTTTTTATATCGTGGCACTTGAGCAGACGCCGGACGCCGTCGATTATCGATCGTTTGCGCCGCGTGAGCCTTTGGCGCTTATTGTTGGCAATGAGGTGCGAGGATTGTCAGGCGCGCTTATAGAAAAGGTTGATGCAAGCATCGTCATTCCCATGCGAGGCAAAAAAGAATCACTCAACGTATCAGTTGCCGCCGGCATCGCGCTCTATCGCCTTACTGATATGAGATAGACTTGATGACCGATCCGCGTGCGTCTTTGAGTACTATTGAGTCACGCACGTCTGACCAGATATGTTCGGGGCGGTTGAGATACACCCAATATTCATCGCCATAAAAATCCGCATCATTTTTGTGATTTTTTACACATGCATCGTAGCTTGCTGTACGCGTGATGTATTCGCGGCACGTATTATCAAGAAAGAGGGGGATATTGGTAGGTATACGGCAAGTAGATAGTGTTTTGACATATTTATAGCAAGTATCACTCAATGCATCTTGCCCCGACTCGCGTGATGGCACCGGGCAAGATTCGGAGATGCGCGGCGTGAATGTTTTATATTGTGAGAAGTAAGGGGCGCATTTGTTGATGCGAAAATTTTCCCCCAGAGGGCTGCGCCCGGTTACCACATGGATGCGTGAAGTGCCGCGCAGCACGAGCCGGTCTTGGTTTACAAACGACGAGGAGCCGGGGAGTATTGAGATCCCCCCAAGTTTATATGATTCGCCTTTGCTATCGCCTACCATCCAGTCACTGATATCAACGGGCGCGGCATTTTTTGCTGGCGAATAGATTATCTCTATATATTCTTCGTTGATATTACGTGATTTTGCATTGCGCGCCGAGAGCGAAAATGAGCGAGCAAGAACGTCTTGCTGCGGAGTTGGAGGCGGCGGGGGTGTGACGGGTGGAGGAGTGGTGGCGCCAGGAGGAGGTGAGGTGCTTGGTCCACGCACGACAGATTCTTGTCTGCGGATGACACCAAACTCAGCTTTTGGGTTCGGAGGTGCGAGTACTCCACCAGTGATGCCTCCGCCGATAGTAGTAAAGTGCGCAACTGCAATGAGTCCGATAACAAGGACCGCGAGTAAGAGCACATCTTGATTCATGGTAATAGTATATCAGCGTTTTGACGCTCGAACACCCCGCATGATAAAAATAGATACACACCTATGGAAACAATCGTACTCGATATCGAAACAGAAAAGGAATTTAAAGAGGTAGGAGGAAAGCAAAATATGCAAATGCTCGGCGTAACTGTGGTGGGTACCTATGCCTATACCACCAAGCGCGCCTATGCCTATGAAAAACATGAGTTCTCCGAGCTTGAACCAATGCTCAGAGACTCAGGTCTGCTCATTGGGTTCAATATCAACCATTTTGACCTGCCAGTGTTGCAGCCACATGTCGGTATTGATCTTGGTAAGCTACATGTACTCGATTTGATGGAAGATATTGAGAAGTCTGCTGGCTTTAGACTTTCTCTTGATAACCTCACGCGAGCAACGCTCGGCGTAGGCAAGATTGGCTACGGGCTCGATGCCATTTGGTGGTGGCGTGACGGACTCAAAGACAAGGTGAAGGAATATTGCCTAAAAGATGTTACGCTTACTCGAGACCTCTACGAGTTTGGCCGCGAGCGCGGGTTTGTCTTGGGTGACACTCGCGACCGGGGGCGTATACGCATACCGGTTCGTTGGTCTGACATAAAACCACGCGAGAGGGAAGCTTATGTACAAGAAAGCCTTATCTGACAACACAGAGCAAATATTTCATTCAGAGGCGGGGGATCAACTTTCTCTTCGCGAAGTTGTGTTGCGTATTCGCGACAAAATTGCGCTCGATCCGCAATCAACCTATGAGATTGTGGTGGGAAGTGACTCAGAGGCGGCAGAGAGTGGAAGCGCTGCGTTTGTCACGGCAATTGTGGTGCGTAAAATTGGCAATGGCGCTATTTATTTTTGGACGCGCAGCGCACAAGAATTTCATGGTCTTCGCGATCGTATCTGGAAGGAGGCGTTTTTCTCAATCACCCTTGCGCAAGAGATTCGCAGTACGGTGCGCGAGGTGATAGGTGACGAAGTCTTTTGGGAAGATCGGCTTGAGGTTCGCTGTATTCATCTCGATATGGGACTCAACGGTCCTACCAAGTCATTTATCGACGGCATTGCAGGTATGGTGCGCGGGTTTGGTTTTGTACCCGTCATCAAGCCATATTCATACGGCGCGTCGGTAGTTGCTGATCGCCATACATAAATAAAACGTCCTCGTGGTTCAATGGATAGAATATCTCCCTCCGAAGGAGGTGATGCAGGTTCGATTCCTGCCGAGGACACAAGGGTTTTGTACACAAGTGCTTGACCAAATATCAATAATTGTATATTATATTTGAGGATCAAACATTAGCACTTTAGCCAGGAGGGCCAGATGGACTACCAAAACGTCTTGCAGATCGTCATGGGCGCACTGGGTGCGTCGCTTCTTCTCATCTCTGTGCTGCAGAGGTCACGCTCTCGTAGAGAGCAGACCCGCAGTAAGAAAGCGGCAGCGGATGCTGCTGCGGCAAAGAGATTCGAAGAAGTGTTCGGCATCCCTCACAATGGCCCGCGCGCAGATGTGGTCGCGCGGATCATGACCGTGACTACCGAACTTCGCCTCAATCTGACGCGCGATTTGCTTAACTATGACAAGCATAACAGGGCTCGTCGTGAAGCACTCGATCTCGCCTGCCAGATGGGCTATGAAAAAATTCCCGCCTGCCAGCTCGAGCCCGAAGAGAGGGAGCGGCTCCTCGGTTCCGTCCAGGAGATGGAGGGTGCCGTCTGAACGTAGCACAAACCCCAACCCGCAATCGCCATTACGGCGGTTGTGGGCGGGGTTTATTTTTTTATGAGAATGTGTAGAATAAGTAAACTCGCGCGGTTAGCTCAGTGGTAGAGCAGTGCTTTTACACAGCAAAGGTCGGGGGTTCGAATCCCTCACCGCGCACAAATAGAAAAGCTCGGGTTTTGTGCCCGAGCTTTTCTATTTGTTGTATTGATGAAAGGGATTCGAACGGATTTGCGCGCCACCGGTTCAAGCGCAAAATCCGCGGGCGAGCCGTGGGGGCGAGTGAATCCCTCACTTCAAGATTATTGAAATATATAGCCCATCTGGTATTATCTCTCTACACACGCCGTGGTAGCTCAGTGGTAGAGCAGACGCCTGAAGAGCGTCGTGTCGGGTGTTCGATTCACCCCCGCGGCACCAGAAAAACAAAAAATCCCCGTACGGGGATTTTTTGTTTTAGTAGCTTTTATTCGTTTTTTACTTTGATGCGCTCCGAGCGGTTTTTGTCGAGTTTTGGTAGGTGCACGGTAAGCAAACCATTTTTGAGTGAGGCTTCTGCACCATCTACATCGATTTCGCAGGGGAGGAGTATCGAGCGTGAGAAGCTGCCCCAGTAGAGTTCCTGGTAGTAGTAGTCATCATGTGCGATTTCACGCGCTTGTTCGCGTTTGCCGCGAATGGTTACCATCTCACGGGTGATCTGTACATCCAAATCATCAGGGCGGACGCCCGCAACGGTTGACTGGATCACAATCTCATCGTCTTTTTGGTAGACATCAACCGTAAGCTGACCTTCTTCTTCAGGTGTCATCCAATCTTCTTCTTTTTTGATGGGCGCTGACTTGGCGCGCGGCTTGGTATGGGTAACAGCCAAATGAGCACGGGGCGGTTGTGGCTCCGTCTCGATTTCGTCTTCGTCGAAATATTCTTCTGATTGTTGTGGCGCCGAGACAGAACCTGTCAGGCGTTCAAAAAATGATCTTCTATCTTTTGGCATAATATTTTCTAATTGTATGCTTAATCCGCTCAAACGAAAAGAGGATAAAAATACCAGACGCAATCAGCAAGAGCAGAGCGGGCTCGATCCTGTGCCCTTCTGACCTAAGTATAAAAACATTAAAGAGCGAGTGCAACACAGTTGCCGCCAAAAACCCTAAAACGGCATCAAATTCCTCTCGAAACCAGGTTGAGAGGAACCCTTTTGCGATAAAATAGCCGAAAATACCTGACGAAAGGGTGTGGAGTAGGGTGGGACCCAGAAATCTGAGGTTGGCGGTTGTAAACCCGTGTAGGATTGCTGTCTGAAATGGATTCCAGAGATAAAAGGCATTTTCCACAGCCGCGAAGCCAAGGGCGGCAGTAATGAGATAGATCATGGCGTCCGCTGGCTCATCATATTCACGGCGCCAGAAGATGAGCACAAGTACCACAAAATATTTCACAAACTCTTCGATTGCGGCAAAGCCAATGAGTAAGATAAGGCTTATGTTGCCCGATATGTCTGATGGTACGCCTCGAGTGCAATCAGTGTCCGAATACCCTATATAATCGAGCACCCCGGAAAGCCATGAGCATTGCATGACGAGTGCCAACGGAATTGCAAGCATGCCACCCACAAAGGCAAGAATAATGAGTCGCCGCGGTTCGGGTGACTCGTCTTCTTTAAGCCAAAACCAAAGCCAGACAAACGCGGCGAGAAACCCTGCGGCAAATGCCCAGGCGAGTGGTTCAAGGTTTAAGCTCTCTACTGGTTTGAGTGCTTGAGCTAACCAGTCAATCATGCAGTTATTGTAACCTTTCTGCGATCAAAAGGCGCTTTTCTGCGTGTGGAAGAAGATCCCAAATATATTCGGTGATAAATGGAATAAAGGGATGAAGATTTTTAAGAGAAGTAGTAAGTACATAAAAGAGTGTGTCGCGTGTCTCGCGCGTCGGATTTTTCTTTGCTTCTTCAATATAGACTGCACAAAAATCATTCCAGAAAAAATCATAGGCCGCGTGAAGTCCCTGACCAAACTCAAATGAAGCGATTGAATCGGCGACAGCCTTTTCCATCTTGTCGCACGCCTCGAGTACTTTTTTTGAAGCCTCATCTTTCGGTTTTGGCCGCCTGTAGTCTCGGGGTTCGGTACCGATCTGTACCATGATGAAGCGTGATGAATTCCAAAGTTTGTTGAGAAATTTTTTGCCTGCACGCAGAGGGTCTTCCGTCCAATGAATATCTTGAGTGCCCATAGCTTGCCAAATAAGACCAAAACGCGTGGCATCAATACCGTAGGTGTCGGTAAGTTTCATCGGATCGACGACATTGCCTTTTGATTTTGACATCTTGCGGCCGCTTTTATCGAGGATAGTTGGATGGGTGTAGATTGTTTTAAAAGGTACCTCGTCCATAAATTCAAGGCCCGAGAAAAGCATACGGAAAATCCAAAGATAAAAAATCTCACGCGCGGAGGAAATGAGAGCAGTAGGGTAGTAATCTTTGAGATCATCGGTCTCGTCGGGCCAGTGAAGTGTCACAAACGGCCAGAGTGCTGAGGAAAACCAAGTATCGAGTACATCTTCAGTCTGCCTCCATGGTTTTTTGCACTTGCGGCAAGAGTCTGTCGGGGGCACGAGTCCCACATGCCATTCTTCGTTTTCTTTACACTCACAGCGCCAAGCAGGAATGCGGTGACCCCACCAGAGTTGACGTGAAATATTCCAATCACGCAGGTTTGCCGCCCAATCAAGCATCATGTCTTTTCGGTTGGGTGGCACAAACGTAACTTTATTTTTCTCGATCGCTTTACGCGCTTTATCAGCGAGCTTATCCATCTTTACAAACCACTGATCAGATAAAAGTGGCTCAATGACAGTCTCACAGCGTTCGCAGACACCCACGGAATGATCGAGATCTTCTATTTTTACCAACAGCCCAAGTTCTTCGAGGTCTTTGACGATCGCCTCACGAGCTTCTGCTACTTTCATACCCGCATACCTGATGCCTGCCGCTTCCGTCATACGTCCATCAATACCGATAATCTCACGTATTTCTATCTCAGGGTGGCGCTGACCGATATCATAGTCGGTAAGATCGTGTGCGGGCGTGACTTTGATGATGCCCGATCCAAATGACATGTCGGCAGCCTCGTCTGCTACGACGGGCAACGCGTATTCTTTTTTGCGTGGCGATTTGCCAGCCTTTGTATCAGGGTCGACTGATTCGATAGTGATTGTTTTGCCCACATGGTCTTTGTAGCGTTCATCTTTGGGATTTACCGCGAGCGCGGTATCACCAAGCTTGGTTTCAGGGCGCGTTGTCGCAATGACGACAGGGCCGTATTGGATGAAATAGAGTTTACCCTTTTCTTCTTTATAGACCATCTCGAGATCAGAGATAGTACTTTGGCACCGCGAGCACCAATTGACTACGCGTTTGCCGCGGTAGATGTAGCCTTTTTCGTGGTAATGCAAAAAAACTTGCTCAACGGCATGCTGATAGCCTTCATCCATGGTGAAGCGTGCGCGTGACCAGTCAGCGGAAATACCCAGATGTTTGAGCTCCTGGTCAATATTTGAGCCGATCTCGCGCATATATTCCCATACGCGCTCGACAAATTTTTCGCGGCCAAGTGCATGGCGGGTAATTCCTTCTTTTTTCAGTTCTTTCTCTACTGCGTACTGGCCGGCAATACCTGCGTGATCTTTGCCAGGCAAAAAGAGGGGACGGAAACCTTCCGCGCGTTTTCGGCGGATGATGATGTCAGAGATAATGTTTTCGAGTGCGTGGCCTACATGGATGTGCCCCGTGATGTTCGGAGGCGCCATCATGATAGAGAAAGGTTTTCGCGATGCAGCATCAGGAAGCGTATCAGGATTAAAAAACCCTGAGGATTCCCAGAGGCGAAAGATGTCGTCTTCGTGTGCTTCAGCTTCGTAGCTTTTTGGGAGGTCTTCGAGTTTCATCCCGTTAGAAATTATAGAGAATAATGTATCATGAATCCCGAGTATCTAGATTTCTAACGGGATTCATTTGCGCTTTGATTATAGAGGGAGCGTAGCATGCGCTTCGAGCTTTTTCCAGTTGGCGAAATCGTCACGAATCGCATGAAAATAGGCGGACGCCGCGATCATTGCCGCGTTATCTCCCGTCATCGAAAGAGGTGCCAAATAGAGTGCACGGCCCTGCTTTTCTTTTTTGACCGCATCGCGCATGCGCGCCCTGAGGTGTGCGTTTGCTGCAACTCCTCCGCCGATGATGATCGAGGGTGCACCGTATTCGGCGGCCGCACGCATGGTCTTGAGCATGAGTACATCGATAACTGCATCTTCAAATGATGCGGCGATATCATTTTTGCTAAATGGTGTTTTTGTCGCTACAAGATCGCGCAGCTGATAGAGGACGGCGGTCTTGAGCCCCGAAAAACTAAAATTATAATTTTTTTGTTGCAGCATGGGGCGGGGGAATGAAAAGCCATAGCGATTGCCGGTACGTGCGAGACGACTTACCTCAGGTCCTCCTGGGTAGGGGAGTTCGAGCATGCGCGCTACTTTATCAAACGCTTCACCCGCGGCATCATCTACCGTTTCACCCAACACTTCATACTTGCTCCACGATTTTACGAGTACGATTTCGGTATGTCCTCCTGATACCAAAAGTGCGATTGCGGGGAAGGATACGCTAGTAACTCGTGTATTTAAAAGCGGCGTTACCAAATGCCCTTCCATATGATTGGCGGCGACTACGGGCAATTTCCACTCTTCGGCCAATTTTTGAGTAAATGTAATACCCGTCCAGAGTGCGGGTTCAAGGCCGGGGCCTACGGTGACCGCTATCGCATCAATTTCTTTTTGCGGATCACCGATACCGGCTTTGCGAAGCGCTTGCTCAAGGATAATGGGTAGGTTACGAATATGCTCGCGCTTGGCAAGATTGGGTACCACGCCGCCGTAAGGCGCATGCAGTTTGATTTGCGAGGAGACGATATTTGCCCGCACGCGAAACTTGGGAGAAGCAAGTCCACCCGATGCATCAAGAACCGCGATAGCCGTTTCATCGCAAGAGGTTTCAATACCGAGGATGGTGAGGTTTTGGTTTTTTCCCATTTGGTGCGCGATGCAGGGATCGAACCTGCGGCCTTCACAATGTCAATGTGACGCTCTACCACTGAGCTAATCGCGCAAAAACAACGCGTTTATTCTAGAGCATTTAGTTGAGACTTTCCAGCTCGGTGCGTGGAATTCTTTTACGCTGCATTGCTTGAGCCTCGCCTTGGAGTTTATCGTCTTCTCCTTTGATAAGGAGATATTCATCTTTTTCTTCACTATAACCAAAGATGGTCCATATCTTTCCGTCCGCATCACGGACTTCTATGCCAGGCTTCAGGCGAAGTTCTCGCTCGCCGATTTCTTGGTTTTGAGGAAGTTGTTCCATAAGAGCAGTGTACCACGCGTATTATTTTTTTATAAGCGGCCCCACCGGGAATCGAACCCGGATTTACGCCTTGAAAGAGCGCTGTCCTAACCATTAGACGATAGGGCCATGTGGGACCTAGAGTAGCATCTTGCTTGCAGTTTTCAAGCTTTATTTTTTAGTTATTATTGCGAGTCCTAAAGATAGAATTGCGTACCAACCTATCATTATTAGGCCTTGCATAGACCTGAGAGGTTCGATGCCTGACCAAAATATGAGGCTTATTAGTATAATAAAAAATATGGTAGCAGCCCTCGCAAGTAAATCTTTATTCATAGATTTATTGTATCATTCCACTCTTGTCGCTGACCAATCTTCCCTCTAAAGCGTTATCTCGGTATACTAGAAAACATTATGCAGGATTATTCTGTAGGGCATATAGCCATCATCCCTGACGGCAATCGTCGGTGGGCCAAAGAACGAGGGCTTTTCCCGTGGCTCGGACATAAAGAAGGTATTACCGCATATGAAAAAGTTATTGATCGCGCACTCGATCTCAATGTTTTTTGCATGTCGTTTTGGGGGATGAGTGTTGATAATATCAAAAAGCGCTCCAAACCCGAGGTGGATTTTTTGCTGGAAGCTTTCTCAAAGGCGTTATTAGACGCGCTCGAAAATCCAAGACTCAAAGAGCATGATGTGCGCGTGTCTATTTTGGGTGAGTGGCGCACACTTTTCCCCAAAAAACTTGTAGAGACTGGTGAGCGCGTCATTGAAGAGACTAAAGATCGCAAAAAGCATATTATGAATCTTTTACTTTGCTATGACGGCAAAACTGAGATGATGCGCGCATTTGAGGCGGCCGTGGCTTCGGGCAAACCATTTACTTCGCCCAAAGAATATCTCTGGACGCGTGATTTGCCGTCGGTAGATCTCGTCATCCGCACGGGCGGTGATCCGCACCTGTCCGCTGGTTTTATGATGTGGGATACCGCTGATGCACAACTTCATTTTACGGAAAAGCTTTGGCCCGATTTTACGCCCGATGATTTTGAAAATGCTATCAAGGACTTTCAAAGCCGTGAACGAAGATTCGGCGCGTGATATACTAAACACATGACTAGTGCCCTCGCAGTGGGGGAATATCTTTGGTGGCAGTACGAGGCAGGTCTCATACTGATGTTTGAGGCGTGGATGAATATCCAATGGTTTTTGTTGCATTTTTTTTCAGTGCCCGAACTTGTCCGCAGTTTGTTTGCGCCATTTCATCGTATGCGCGAGCGCAAAAAACAAGGTTTTGATCCAGAAGATATATTTGAAGTGTTTGTTATCAATATCTTGATGCGCATTGTGGGGGCTTTTGTGCGGTTGATTTTTATTATCGCGGGGCTTGGCGTGCAGGTGATTGCGTTTGTACTGGGATTTTTTGTACTTTCAGCAGCGCTCTTGAGCCCTGTGATGATCCCCGCACTTTTTATCGGTGGGTTGTGGATGATTATCTTCTAATATGATTCCGCGTTTACATATTTTACGTATCGAGCAGTCATTGTCTGCGGGCGCGCGCGGCATGATTATCAAAATATTTTTGTTTGCTGGCATCGTCGGCCTTAGTTTTTTTATCGCGGTAGCAATATTGACGAAGGCCGCACAAGGAAATCTTGAGCTTGTTGCAAGATTTAATGCGTTGCACGCTGATGTTGCTGGTGGAGTAGGGCTTATGGCGCTCGCGCTCTTTTTCTTTTTTGGGTTTATCGAATTTTATTATCGCAGTGCGCTTGTGCGCCAAACCGTCGTCGTCGGTTCAGGTAAGGTGGTTGTGACGCCTGAGGCGCTGCGCATCTGGGCACTTATGTATCGCCAACCCAATGATCGCCTCGCGTTTCGTGAGTGGTGGCAGGCGGTTGCAGATACGGATGCATTTCATTTACTTCTTTTTCGCCTCGGTATTTCGCGCGGTGACTATAGTGCATGGCTGCAAGCGTATCCTACTACTGGTGCCGAGGAAACTCCTCTCGAAGCAATCGCGGGTGATACACGTGAATTATCATTTACACGTATCATTCTCGCGGGCGTTGATATGGACAAATCATTTGCCGAGTTTTTGTTTGCTCATGAGATAAAGCGTGAAGATCTAGAGGGTGCTTCCCGGTGGGTCGAGTCTGCATTTGAGGAAGAATATGCGCGCATGCGCTGGTGGTCGAGAATGCGCCTTTCGCGCATACCCGGCATAGGGAAAGACTTGGGGTTTGGCTACACGTGGACGCTCAACCAGTACTCGCACGATCTTTCGTATGCGACGACGTATTTTGCGCGCGAGGCGCGTCTTGAAGAAATAGAACAGCTCGAAGAAATACTCGCGCGCAATACGCAGGCCAATGTGTTGCTGGTGGGTGAAGAGGGCTCAGGTAAACATGCAGTACTCGAAGGTCTTACTGAATGGATTCGTACGGGGCGCGCGCATCCAGCGCTTGAACATAAGCGCGTAGTATTTTTTGATAGCTCATCAGTTGTGGCGGCGGCACAAACAAAAGGTGCGTTTGAAGGGCTTATGATACAAATGTTTAATGAGGCGACGGGCGCGGGCAACATACTGTTAGTCATTGAGAACTTTCCGAGTTTTATCGATTCGGCAGCCCAGCTTGGTGTTGATGCGATTTCGCTACTTGAGCCATACATGGCCGGCTCGGCGATTCAAATTGTAGCGCTCTCTGATACAGATTTGTTTCATCAAGATCTTGAACCCAATGGCAAGATCATGAAACTCTTTGAAAAAGTAATGCTCGAAGAGCCTACGCGCGAGCGTGTGATCGGCATGCTGGAAGACGCACTCGGTGCCATCGAGTCGCATACACACAGATTTTTTACCTACCCTGCGCTTTTGCGTGCTTATGATTTAGCAGATCGCTTTATCACGCAAGGCGCTATGCCTGAAAAAGCAATTGACCTTTTGGAACAAGCAGTATCAGCGACTTCTGCAGATCGTATCGTCATCATGCCTGCCGATATTGATGCGGTTGTCGAGAAAAAGACGCATATACCTACAACTGCTGCCGAGCCTGAAGAGCGCTCAAAGCTTTTGCACCTAGAAGAATTTTTGGAGGCACGTGTTATCGGCCAGAGCCGCGCGATGCATGCGGTAGCGGACGCGTTGCGCAGGGCGCGCTCGGGGCTGCGTGCGGGTACACGCCCCGTCGGTTCGTTTCTTTTTTTGGGACCCACAGGCGTGGGTAAGACCGAAACCGCAAAAGCACTCGCCGCAACATACTTTGGCGGAGAAGACTCAATGTTTCGATTTGATATGTCTGAATATCAGGGCGCGGACGGTATTGAAAAATTGATCGGTTCGCGTGATTCGCATGATCCTGGTATTCTCGTATCGCGTTTGCGCGAGAAACCATTTTCCCTTTTGCTCTTTGATGAGTTTGAAAAAGCGTCGCGTGAGGTGCACAATCTCTTTTTGCAGATTCTCGATGAAGGCATTTTTTCCGATGGCGCGGGTAAAAAGGTTTCTGCGCGTGAGACGATGATTATCGTCACTTCCAACGCCGGCGCCAATATCATTTGGGATCTGCTCAAAGAAGGTAGGGAGGTTGCTGACATTGAGCGTCGCGTGATTGATGCGATTCGCCGCGAGCGTATCTTTGCCCCCGAGCTTCTTAACCGTTTTGATGCAGCTATCGTCTATCGGCCGCTCGATAAGGCCGAGCTTACTCAAGTGGCGATGTTGCTCTTGCAAGATTTAACCAAAAGACTTCAAAAGCAAGAAATTATTTTTGAGCCCACGCCTGAACTCGCTGCGCGTGTAGTAGAAATTGGTTATGATCCAACGTTCGGCGCGCGCCCTATGCGCAGAGCGATCGCTGACCGCGTCGAGCAGGTGATTGCCAAAAAGATTTTGGAGGGTACACTCAAGCGCGGCGATACGTTTCGGTTTACAAGCGAAGATATTGCTGCATTATAGATATATGGATTCATGTATTTTTTGTAAAATTGCCAAAGGAGAAATACCTGCAGATAAGGTGTATGAAGATGATACGGTTTTTGCCTTTCTTGACATCCTCCCCAGGTCTCCAGGGCATACCATGATAATTCCAAAAACTCATGCTGAGACTTTGTTGGATTTGCCGCGCGAGCAAGTTGGACCTTTTTTTGAAGCGACGCAGAAAGTAGTAGGCATGGTCAAGCGCGCTCTCTCGCCCGATGCTTTTACGCTCGGCATGAATCATGGGCGTGTGTCAGGCCAAGAGGTTGATCATATGCATTTTCATATCATGCCGCGTTGGGCGGGTGATGGAGGTCACTCGGTACAATCGGTGGTGGCGAATACTCCTACGGAAGATATAAAAACAATTGCCGAAAAAATCCGTAACGCTCAATAATGGAGGAGCCAAAGGTTATATATGAAGACGATGATGTGCTGGCGCTCGACAAACCCGCGGGCATTGTTGTGCATCATGATGCAACGCATACGAGTGGTACGGTTGTCGATTGGCTATTAGAGAACCGACCTGAAGTAAAAGGAGTGGGAGAGAGCCCCGATCGTCCGGGTATTGTGCATCGGCTTGATAAAGATACATCGGGTGTGTTGCTCGTCGCTAAAAATCAAGACGCATTTTTGTATATCAAAAAACTTTTTCAGTCAGGCGGTATTGAAAAAAAATATCAGACACTCGTGATAGGCGAGATGAAAGACGAGAGCGGTATTGTCAACGAGCCGATAGCGCGCTCGACCAAAAATTTTCAAAAGCGTGTGGTGGGTGGCGGGCAGGGGAGGTCACGCGAAGCTATCACACACTATCATGTGCTTGAACGCTTGCCTGACTATACATTGGTAGAGGCATCACCCAAGACGGGCCGCACTCATCAGATCCGCTCGCATCTTGCGCATATTGGGTATCCAGTAGCATGCGACAAGCTCTATGGTGGCAAGCGCTATATATGTCCTACAGGTCTTGGGCGTCAATTTTTGCATGCTTATTCACTCATATTCGATGCCCCATCAGGTAAAAAGCTTGAGCTCGTCTCGCCTCTACCCAAAGATCTTGCGGATGCACTCAGAGTGTTGCGCGCTATAAAATAGTGTGATATAAAGGGATTCTATGAAGCCAGCACAGGTAGACATGAAGCCAGGCGATACCATTCGCGTGGTACAGAAGATCAAAGAAGGTGACAAGTCTCGTCTTCAGACATTCGAGGGTCTTATCATCGCCCAAAAGCACGGCAAAGGTGTTGAGGGTACTTTTACCGTACGCAAAGTATCCGCCGGTGTGGGTGTTGAGCGTATTTTTCCTGTGCATTCTCCAAACATTGAAAAAGTAGAGATCGTACGCCGCGCGACTCGCGTACGCCGTGCCAAGCTTTACTATATCCGTGACAAGGCAGCGCGCGATACGCGCAAGAAGATGCGCCAAGTGCGATTCGAAATGCCAAAAGAAGAGAAAAAGACAGAGGCCACAAAGGAGGAGTAATATCCTCCTTTTTGTTTATAAGTTTTGGCATACGCTACAAGCTTGAGGTATGATATTGTTATGGTTGGTAGAAAACCAGAAGGGAAGGTGGCGATACGATGGTCGCCTGAGTTTGCCTATGCTATCGGGTTGTTAGTGACTGATGGATGTTTATCAAATGATGGACGTCATATCGATCTTACTTCAAAGGACATCGAACAGTTACGGACATTTTTGAAGTGTCTGGGACTCAAAAATAAAATTGGCAGAAAGCGCTCCGGGTATGGTTTAAAAAAAATTTATACAAGAATTCAGTTTGGAGATGTACTTTTTTATAAATTTTTACTAGGTATCGGTCTCATGCCTGCAAAATCGCATATTCTTTCCTCGCTTGATATTCCGCCAAGATTTTTCTTTGACTTCCTGCGTGGTTGTTTTGACGGCGATGGATCGTTTTATTCGTACTATGATCCGCGTTGGCGCTCAAGTTTCATGTTTTATACAATTTTTATATCTGCGAGCAAAGCACATCTTGATTGGATTCGGTACGAAGTTGAGATGAGACTCAAAATAAAAGGCCATATGAATAGGGGTGGCAAGGGGACACATCAACTAAAATACGCAAAAAAAGATTCCATAATACTTTTAAGAAAATTGTACCCCACTACGAAAGTTGTATGTCTCAAGAGAAAGCGGTTGAAAATTGAGAAAGCTTTAGATATAATCGGTGTTGCACTGTAATATCGCGTAGGTGGCGGAACTGGTATACGCGCAAGGTTGAGGGCCTTGTTCTCGCAAGAGATTGGGGGTTCGAGTCCCCCCCTACGCACAAGTAATCATGGTGGCTATAGCTCAGTGGGTCGAAAGCGTTTATATAGCTTTCGACGGGTGAAGCCCCGGGTCGCGCGTGGGGCGCGACGAGCGCCGGCTCTGTGCGGCGCGTGTATTTTGAAAAAGACAACTTTGGTATGCTAGAGTTGTCAGTATCATGGTGGCTATAGCTCAGCGGTTAGAGCGCCGCTCTGTGGAAGCGGAGATGAGGGTTCGATTCCCTCTAGCCACCCAAAATAGAGTCGAATATAACTTTTATGATAGGCTTTTGGTATGTATAATCATGAGCCGAAAGGATATGTGTGCCCAATGTGCCAGGTCTCCAGAGGAGAGGCTACTACCAAGGGAAGTTGCGAGGCGGATGTTGTTTATCGTAATGATCTTGTAACTTGTTTTATCGCTGGTAAATGGTGGAGATCAAACAGAGGTCATGTCATAGTTATACCAAATAAACACATTGAAAACATTTACGATATGGAAGAAGAGTATGGCCACGCGATAATGGATGCATCAAAAAGAATTGTCATTGCTTTAAAGAAAGCTTATGGGTGCGATGGAGTTTCTACTCGTCAGCATAACGAGCCAGCTGGTAATCAGGATGTTTGGCATTATCATCTTCATATCTACCCTAGATATAAAGGGGATTGCTTATATTTGAGCCACGATGATACGTATTGGCCATCTCAGGATGAGAAGAATATTTATTCAGCAAAAGTAAAATCACAACTCTAATACATTTTCTCTTAGGATATTAGTGAGGAGGTAGCAAGAATAGTTATAATACCGCCGCACTCGTGACCCAAATAGGTCTAAATATAATTTTCTGATACGATAAAAAGCATAATGAACGAAATTTCTATTAGGAATTATAATTCTGACACTGACTATTCTGGGGTGCTTGCTTTATATAAAAACTCTAGTACATATGGCGGGCAGTATGATGGTGCAAGAGACAGCGAAAAGAGATTAAGGAGGCTATCATCAACAAATCCTAGTAAAATATTAGTTGCTGAATTAGAGGGTGATATTGTTGGTACCGTTACTCTTTTTGAGGATGGTCGTTCCGCATGGCTTCTTAGATTTGCTGTACAAAAAGAATATGAGGACGAGATTTCTAAGAAGTTATTTAAGATGGCGGAGAATACTCTAAAAGAAATGGGTCATACGCAAGTTCTGGTATATTCGCCAGTTAATGACAAGACTTTAGAGGAGAGGTACACGAATCTCGGCTTACATAAAGGGAACGATTACACGGCATTCTGGGTCGATTTGAGCTAAGAGGGTTATAATACCATCGCACTCGCGACCCAAGTATCTAGAGCGTTTTTAAAGTATTAGTTTCAATATCTACAATAAGTATTTCTCCGCGCTGAACAGAAGCTTTTTCCGAATTTCTTTTCTCGAGAATATAATTTGGGAGTAGCTCCAGATACTCTCTTGATGCGATAACAATGAGGATGTTTTTGTGTTCGCTCGCCGAAAGTACAACCGAGGCGGCCTTTTCTATATTTGGCAGATTCCCACTTTCTTCTTCAGCAAACAGCTCTGATGTTCGCTTTGCTTCAGGTAGTTGTAATTCTTTAGATAGAATAGCCGCGCTTTCTATGGCACGGGGAATATCCGCGACTATGATACTGGCATTAGGTTTATGTATAAATTTTTCTAATTTATGAGCGACCGAAAGCATAGTTTTCTTGCCCCGCTCATTTATATGGGCGTTTTCCCATTCTCCGTATCGGATGAATATTATTTGCATATTTGGAGTTTAATAAAAATGAGGCAGATTTTCCATCCCTAAAAAGCTTATAATACCACCGCACTCGCGACTCAAACGAGAATTTAATTCAATAAATCAAAAAATATTTAATCAGGGCAAAGACTTCTCAGTTCTAATCTGGTAGCATTTTGGTATGGAAAGAACCGAAAATGGCAAAGAGAGGAATATACTTATTCCTGAAAAGGCAAATTTTCTTGAAGAAAATTGTAATGCCTTATTGGCAATTTCACGGCCCGAAATTCCCGAAAGAATCTTGCAAGAAGCGTCAACTCGCGGTCTCCAGGAAAAACCAGAATTTCATATAAGCGTTATCGCAAGTCGTAACGGCAGGGCGATAGCTGATTTTCTTTCTCATGTGGAAGAGGCGAAAAGAATAAAGGAGCAAATTAGAGACGATTTTATTCAAACGCAATGGAAATATGAATTGCTCGATGCATATTATTTTTTAGAAAAATTTTACAATGCCGAAGAATTAAAAAAATCTGGTTACATAGACATTCCAGAACATACAAGGTATACGCTTATACAGGAAGTACGACTTGATGAACTTGGGGGATATTATGAAAGATTAGCGAGACTTACTGGTATTAGTTTTGAGAAACCATTTTCTCATACTACGCTCTTTAGCGGTTCAGATTATGAGCCTATGGCAACACGCGGTATCGGCGTTTACTCGCAAAAAGACCTGGATACATATCTAAAAGCTAAGATTTAGTAACTTGAGCTTTGTCTCAATTTTTGCCCAATCCAAAGTTCTGAACTCGTCCAGCAAGCGACCCTAAATAGAACTTAATCGAACTTTTTATGGTAAAATTTTTAGATGGAAAAGGGAGAATTTTTAGGGGAGGGGTTCGATAAAACTGTTCACGGACACCCGTATCACCCAGACCGTGTTATAAAGGAATACTTTCGGGAAGCTGAGAAGGATAAAGTAATAGCTAGAGGATATCTAGCAAAGATTTTATATATTCTATTTCCTGACAATATTCCGTATTTACATCAATCTACTTCAGAACCCAATCGTATTATTGAGGAAAAAAAAGCTCGTGACGAAGAGCATAAAGCAATGCAAATGTTAGTTAATAAATCTGATGTAACAGATGATGATATATCATTTGCACAAGAACAAGCAGACGCACGCGCAAGAGATCCTCGCGTTATTGAGTTTATAAACAAGATGAATGATACAGGTATTAGATTTGATAAAGGGGGGATGAATTTTGCATTTAATGAAAAGGAAGATGTAGTTTATCTTGATAATGTAGAGCCCTGGCGGCAGTACAAGGAGTCTGAATCTCGAGACGAAGTGTTTGAAGTTTTATTTGATAGTGAGAAACTTTTTCTTGCGATTGATGCGGTTGCTGACCCCGTAAAACGCGAACAGGCAAAAATATATCTTGCTCGATTAAACGAAGCTTTAGGGCGAGAGCAAAATAAAAGAGACAACTCAAAATTATATTGAATGACGTACGGATCATCTTAAAGACGGGCGTAGCTTAGGATGGTTATAATACCAGCGATTATATCAAAGGTGGCGTTTTCATTTTCCAATTAAATTCGGTATATAAATCTCTTCACTTAATCTCTCAAGCACAGTTCTAACATCCTCTACTACGGCACCACAAATAGAATCTCATATAACTTCCGTGCTAGGATTCTCACATGAGCACATACAAAGTCCCCATTTCTGTAAAGGGCATTGTCTTCGAAGATGGTAAGGTTTGGCTTCGTAAAAACGAACGTAACGAGTGGGAGCTGCCAGGCGGCAAACTCGACGAAGGAGAACAACCAATTGATACAGTAAAACGCGAGATGCAAGAAGAGCTCGGTTTCGAGGTGGAGGTTGGAGATGTCATCCAAACGTATCTTTATACTATCCAAAAATCGTCCGATGAATCTGTTGGTGTTTTGGTAGTTTCATACCTCTGCAAACTTCTCAAAAAGACTGGCGAGTTTGAGATTGATGGAGAGGCGGGCAAGGCGGAGTTCCAACCTTTTTCACTCGAAGAAGTAGAAAACCTCAATATGCCAAGATTTTATAAAGAGGCGATTCGGAAAGCAATGTTATAATGTCACCGCACTCGCGACCCTAGTAAAAACTTTGTACCCATTTTAGGATGATAATATGACTTCCACGCGAGGCATCTGGGGATATATATACTTTAGAATAATACTATTAGCCACTGCTTTAATCTGGTGGGCCATAGAACGCGGAGACATTCTTTCGCTACCAGCTTTAGTATTTTTGGCAGTTGGGTTAATAGGAGAAATTCCGATAAGAACATGGGTTTATAAGGATCTAACTAAAACGTTCACTTATTCTCCTGGGCGCGCTTTTAGATACGTCGTCTTAGAATTCGCTTTTTATGGGAGCGGTGATAGTTATTTATCCCAACGAAAACGTTTTTTGGAGAAAGGACAAACAAGAGGGGTGTCGTTCAGTTAAAACAAGCTTTCAGTTGAGCAAGAATAGTTATAATACCGCCGCACTCGCGATCCCAAAAGAAAAACTAATATAGCTGAAGTTGCGATCTAGCAACGCTTTTTCGATCTCCGATAGGCTAGTGGGAATCGAACCCTTTATGCTACGGTTGTGATATGGAAAAAAATCTTAGGTTAAAAACTAAAGATAAAAAGATTATTTACGCAAAACTCCGCGGTTCTTTAAATAAGCCCACGATTGTTCTGGTTCATGGTCTGACAGGTCATATGGATGAAGCTATGCATTACAATGCTGCTCGTTTTTTTGAGAAGAATGGTTTCTCTGTATTTCGCTTCAACCTTTATGATTGGCAAAAAGGCGCACGCAACTTGGGAGAATGCACCCTCAAAATTCACGGGCAAGATATCGATACTGTTGTCGATTATCTTAGAAAGAATGGAGCAAAAAAGATTTTTGTAGTCGGGCACAGCTATGGAGCTCCATCCATTTTGAGCTCAGCAAAAAAAGATTTTGACGGGGTTATATTTTGGGACGGTTCTTATATGCCAGTAATCGTAAAGTTCTTTTACGGATGTAAATTTATTAAAGCGATAAATGGCAGGATATTAAACGAAGGTTTCGAAGTGGTGTTAAGAGAGGAATTGATTCGAGAGTCAAAAACCGTTGATTCTCTGGATCTTATCAAAAAAATACAAGCACCTATAAAGATAATTCTTGCAGGCAAGGGAGTTTTAATTGGTGGTGGTAAGAAGATGTATAAATCAGCAAACAATCCGAAGTCGCTCTCGGTAATCAAAGGAGCTGGCCATAATTTTGCTGAAGAAGGCAAGCAAGAAGAACTTTTTAAGGTAACCTTGGCTTGGTTAAAATCTTTAAAAAAGCATAGGAGCTTTTAAGAAGGGTATAATACCACCGCACTCGCCCGTCTCGCCGAGCTCACCGAGGCGGACGACCCCAAATAGAATTTAATATAATCTTCTAAAAAAAAGAACCGCAGGGCGAACCGTACGGTGGCGTGTTATTTTTTCTTTTTTCGTTGCTTGGCACGAGTAACAATTTCGCGAACAACCTCCCTACTCAATCGCTTGAGTGTATGCTTGAATTTCTTTTCATCTTTAGCTGACCATTGCAGTCGAGACTTCGGGTTTTTCTTCGGCACAGTCATTTACTCCTTCCTCGCGAGAGATTCCATCTTTAGTATTAATGGAAGTCATACATTCTTGCAAGCGTGTTATAAAATGAAGTGTTTTTAATGTTGGTAGAAAATTCATAATACCACCGCACTCGCGACCCTAAAAGAAAATCTAATATAACTAAAGTTGCTATCTGGCAACGTCTTTTCGATTTTCGACAGGCTAGTGGGGATCGAACCTTTCTTGATAATAAAAATATAAAAACTACTATGATGATATGAAATTGGTAGCCCAGGAAGCTCCGATGGGGTGTGCGATTGCGTGTGCAGCATCACTCTCAGATTTGACTTATAAGAAAATGAGAAGTCACTTTAGCAATGGAAGGCTTAAAGAGTATACGGTTGGTTTCTATAACAAAGATATTGTAAGCGCTCTTTCTAAAGTAAATATAATCACTAAGGGATGCTCGTCTAAAAGATGGAGTCAAAAAAAATATTTGCCAGGCACGATTGTATTTATAAAGCGCTCAAAGAAATATTCTCAAGGACATTTTCTATTGAAAACTCCAAGGGGCTGGATGAATCCGTGGGCTAACTATCCGAGCATAAATCCAGCAAAAGCCGCCTTTCAAAGGAGATTACCAGGAGAGACTGAATGGGTTATTGTTACAAAGAAGGACCCGAAAGCAAAGGTATAATGCCACAGCACTCGCCCGTCTCGCCGAGCTCACCGAGGCGGACGACCCCAAATAGAACTTAATCGGACCTTTTAAATAAAAAAGCCAATCGTATTCTGATTGGCGTAGTTGACGACCTTCTTCTATTGAGAGAAATGGAGGTGTTCATGCGGAAGCATGTCGAGGTATATTTGGCAGTTAGTGCATTCGCAGGGACCAGCTGCTATCCACTCCTTACTTCCACAGATTTTTCCGGCTGTGCGACAGACGATACTTCTTACCCATCTTTCCATTTCACGTTCAGCTTCTCGCATGGCTTCGTATCCAGGTTTCATTTCTGGATTCGTTGACATCGATTGTCGTGTGGATTCGTCCATTGAATGGAGTCCTGCTCGTATGGCCAAGAAGGCTTTTACGAGAAGAATATCCTTTTTTCTCGGAGCATATTTTATGGGCACTGAAGACCTCCTTCTGCAGAGAAACTAGCATAGATAAGGTCAATTCTACAAAGGGTCCTTGAGATGTACACTAAAAATTCTTTTTCTTGGAGTAAATTTATAATAACCTCTGTACTTGTGACCCAAATAAAAAAGCGACAGAGGTTATTGTGTCGCTAGCTTCTTGAGTGGGTAGAAGAGGAAAATCCGAGGAGTTTTCTTGTAGTATTCTTCCGCCTCTGGCCCGAATTTTGCGAGAGTTTCCTTTTCTTGTATGAGGCCAGCCGTGATGATCGAGCCCCAGAAGATCACCGCCGATACCCAGAAGTCCCACGGATATTGGTGTGCGAACCAGAAGCGAAACTCGATGAGTACGAATCCCGTATACATTGGGTGCCGCGTGTACTTGAAGAGGCCCGTAGTGATGAGGTTGTGTCTGCCCCGCGAACCATAGATCAAGATCATGTAGAGAGCGACGATGCACATCCCAGTGAGGTCCATGAGCTGAGCGTATAGGGGTGCGGTTTCTTCTGCGAACCGCAATCCTCTATACAAAAAGCTCAAGATTAGTCCCATCTGAAAGGGACGGCCGGCTTCCACATATTTTTTCACGAGCGAGTTCATATTCGCCTCCCGTTTGTTGTTTCAAGCTAAAGGCTAGCATCTCTTTTTATTTTTGGAAAGAGAGCTTCAAGTAAATCCTTAAGACAGTACTTATAGCTCTGGGGGTACGAAGATGCTACTAAGCACTATTATAGCCAGTGCAACATAAAAGATTCTTTTAAGAGTTTTGTCTGGAGGAGATTTTTTGCCAATAATAAATCCAAAGAGAAATCCTAATATACTGTAGAGAGCAAACGATGAAAGGATATAGCGCGTAAAGCTGTCATAGTATGCAGTCCCATTAAAGAATGGCGTTAAGAGAGTCTGTGGAGAGAAGAAGCTCGAAAGACTTAAAAGGAATCCACAAACAAAACAGCTGAAGGCGATAACTGTAATTATGATTCCGAGTATACTGCCAATCATAAGGCCAGTGAGGCCCCCATGTATTCTTTTTGTTTCAATCATATTATTTATAGAATAAGTATATCATTGAGAAAAGTTATAATACCACCGCATTCGCGATCCTAAATAGAGTCCAATATAACTTTTGTGGTAGTGTTTGGTTATGAAACCAGACGTTATTATCATTCTCGGCGGTGGAACGGATGGGACGCTCAAACCCGTTTTATATACCAAGGAAAGACTAGAGGCTTTCGTAAAACTCTATAAGAAATATACAGAAACTCCCATCATAGTTAGCGGAGGGTATAGCACGTGGATGAAATTTATACCAAAGTACAAAGAAGCCGATGTTATGCAAAACTATCTAATTAAACACGGTGTTTCTAAAAAGCTTGTTTATGTTGAGCGTAAGTCCAGAGATACTATAGGGAATTTTTATTTCTCAAAACAAATCTTTAGAAAAAAATCCCATATGGAAAAATGTTCTTATTATTACCACAAGCGGGCACGAAGCGAGATGTAGGTGGACGATGAAAAGGGTATTTGGAAGCGGATATAAAGTCTTTTTTGCTGGTATACCAACAAAATTATCTTCATTTCATAACAACCCAAATCGCAAAAAATATAAGAGGTACATACAGCGTCTTGTAGATAGAGAGTTTTTTCGAGGAATAAAGGACGGCGATGATAAAAAACTCGGTATACTTATGAGAAAATATCATCCAGGGCACTCGCGATCGAAAGAGGCGAAAGCTATTGCCAACATGATAGCGGAGGCAAAACTGAAATATCTTGGCTATACAGAATTAAAACAGAGATGACTCGTTAGAATACAACGACTTATTTATTGTCGCTATCCACTATCTTGGCTCTTTACCGATGAAATTTCTTGGTATACTAGCTTTAGGTAGCTTTTAAAGCTTTTTTATTATTTATTTTTTATACGTTCTATGTACACATCCTTGAGAAAGGCGTTTGTCTCTGATGACAAGCAAAAATATGCATTTAAGCTCGGGCAATTGGTTGCCTCAGCTCTGAGCGGTTTCGTGGTAGGTGTTATCACGTCTACGATTATTTGGATGTTGGCTCTCTACTATATCAACAATCTTCTTCTCGACCAGGGGTTTGAAAATACGCCAACCCCGCAGCAGATTCTCAAAGACATCTCTCCATTTGGCGAGCGCTAGCCGATCATGCACTTTAAGGGGTTTCTTGATTTTGTTCGCAAGCAGGGGGTAGTAGGACTTGCTGTCGGGTTTATCTTGGGTGGTGCTGTATCAAAAGTAGTTAGCTCCGTGGTCAATGATCTGGTCAATCCCATCATTGGCGTAGCGCTGGGGGCTGCGGGAAATCTCAAAGATGCCAAGCTCGCGCTTGGCCCCGTGTCGCTCGGGCTTGGTAATTTTGTAAGTACGCTCATTGATTTTACGGTCATTGCCTTCGTGGTATATTTTGGGGTCAAATGGATAGGTCTCGACCGGCTCGATAAAAAGGATTAATAGGCGGTATCCCCAGGGCCCTTGACGTGTGGGTAGCGGTTTGATACACTGAAAAGGTACCTCTTCTGTGGCCGTCGCTCCGTAACCAATCGGACATATCGGCCTGAAACCACGAGAACACAGAGAGCAGCGAACCCCTAGCCGAAAGGCGAGGGGTTTTCTGTTTGTGCATTGTCCCTACAAGTGGCAGCTCTACACTATCTATATATGAAGGTTGGTAATACTCTCATGTTTGGCCTGCTAGGGACACTCTCAGGATTTCTTTCAGCGATCGCAACAGACGCGCTCCAAAATTATTATCAGTGGAATGATGCATCCTGGTATGCAGCAGGTATTATCTTCGGTGTCTTTATCGCTCTTGGGATATTGATGCGTCGTGATCGTGAGATGACACTACTTTTTCGTTTGCCGTTGTGGATCGCAGGCTCAACTGCAGGCTATTTTCTCGCCGTTAAAACCGTTCAACTTTTGATAGAAGGTACCAACACAGCTCCCTCGTACGGTGAGTTTTTGATTGCTGGTGGAGCTGGTGCGTTTGTCATGCTTGCGTCGTTTAGCATTTTACTGTTCGGTCTTGAGTTAAAAGAGCTCGGCATTCTTATATTTTTTGGTGCTATCCTCGGTCTTGCATGGTTTTTGGGCGACCCAGCTTCAGAGCTTTGGTATCAAAAGCAGATTTTTACACTCT